>Ga0255338_1000229_pt1 | contig 226964 bp, 211 predicted proteins | sample MeOH1_35cm_T4_19_FD_203715 | JGI IMG/M metagenome (GOLD analysis project Ga0255338, IMG submission 203715) | Sandy soil microbial communities from University of British Columbia, Vancouver, Canada - MeOH1_35cm_T4_195 | ecosystem: Engineered > Artificial ecosystem > Sand microcosm >...
TGATTGCACATGACATGAACTGCATGCCATCCCTGTCTGTCTGGAAAAGCTGGGCATGGCATAAACATCAATACTGAGTAAAAATATCACATGTAATAAAACTAATGAGTAGAGCGTGCTTCTGGATTCAAACATATTTACTCCCTTAATGCTTATTGCCAAGTTCATCCATATAGAGGATGCCAAATACCGGAATTTTTATCTTTATACAGATATCAGTAAAAATTTTATATATATTTTAATATAAAGTAAATGTAATATTTTCATATATATTTTTCATAAAAATATAACTTATTATTTTCAATGTATTTTTATATAAATTATTTGTATATTCTTTACAAATCACATAAATATAGTTACCTATTATTTGCATAAAAATTTATATAAAAATATTTACCTGATATCATATTAAAATAATTAAAAAGACAATTTATTTAGAATATAACGCGATGTCACAGGATACAGATTTGTCAATTTATAATGACCAAAATAGGCTGGATTATCTGAAAATGACAGATAGGATAGGAGCAGAATGGTTAAAAGTTTTTAACACCTCACCAGAAGATAAGACTTTTTGGGATACAGCTTATTGGGATTTATTTACGAAATTATGGAGAGTTAAAGTAGCAGTAAAAAAGACAGATGCCATTAGTTATATGTCTGGAAAAACGATGCCGACAGCTACAAAATATATTAATTCAGCAATTAAACGGGGTTTGATCACTCAGAAAAAAAGTAAAAAAGATCCGCGTTCTAAATTAATAGGATTATCAGATGAAATGCGAGAACGCCTCGATATATATTTTAATTTCGTACTAAAAGAAACTGAGATCTTAGTGGGAACCATCAAAAATAACACTAAGTGAGATGCGATATCCTCAATCGGCATCGCCAAGTTAATTCTCATAGGGTGCCACACACCGAAATTGTTGTGTTTTGCCTGATCTGAATGGATCAATACCTCCAGTCATCAAAAACATTGGCAGACGGTTCTTCTGAAAGCTGTTTCTGATCTTTCAGCAAGCGTTTAAGTACTTTTCATCAGTCTTCACGGCGCGCATCGTGACGTTGCTTATGCAGTTCGTTTTCCAGTTTCCGGGCTTGCTGCTTGAGTAATAACGTCAATGAAGCAATTTTTTCTTCCCCCATTCTGGCAATGGATGCAGTGTCGGTTAATTCAATACACAGTCGAATCTGCAGCAAAAGCCAGATCACGGCGATCATAGGCAGCATTGGCTTCGTTCATGAGCGCTGTTTTTCTGTCACGCTCATCAGGATCACTTTCTCGATCAGGGTGCAAGGCACTGGCCAGTTGCCGAGAAACCTTGCGCAGCGTAGTTCCTGCCGCTTCCTGATCTGTCTTGGCTTCGAACTGAGTGGTTCTGGATTTCTTTTTACGAGCCCGGGCTTGCTTGCTGGCACGTTTCCTGTTCGGCAGCTTTTGCTTCGCGCAAACGTTCCATACCCGTTCTCAGTACATCCTGCACGATCTCCAGTGATTCGTCATCAGTCAGCGGTTCACCCAATATATCTTCTATCATGTCACGCATATCCATCACGGCGGCTTGCTCTTTCTGCGCCAGACTTACGCTGCTGTGCTTATCGTGTAGCGATTTCATTTCTTCATCGCCTTGTGCGATCAACTGCATGCAAAGATTGCAAAGGATGTCAGTGGCAGTATGTTTCTGCTTGACATTCAGTCCGTTACGCTGCAATCTGCCATCGAGAAAAAATACCATGTCGCGCATACACTGCCAATGACGCTCCCGGAGTGGTGTCAGCGCCTGATGATACACGGAACGATGGGCGTCACAGATTACCTGCATTTCGGCAAATTGACCCTTCAATTTATCGATGCGTTCCAGTAGCCGGTTAAAGCACTGCTGCGCTGGCGACAGTCGAGCATCCTGCACAGCCAATTTGAGTGCAGTGGCGGAATTAACTGCGGTTTGCTGGTGAATCTTCGGGGCTCCATCAGAGAATAAATCTGGCTGATGGTGCATTGTTATTCTGTTAAATCAGTGAGCAAGTATGCGTATTTGAAAAACTGGATAATTGATCAATTATAATCAATTCACTCAGCATAGTTCACAGCAATTCATAGGTATTAGCGCGATGGATAACGCTCCACTTTCCCAAAATAGAGGCTAAATTATCGCAGCTTTGGATTTTATGCCCCCAGTTATTGAGAAGCGGGGGAAAACCCTGTAAATTAATGCATTATTGATTCACGAACCTTTTATGCGAATGAAGAGAACACCTTTGTCATCAGTGCGCCACAGTCTGATTTACGGTCTGATCAGCGCCCTTGTCCTGCTGAGCGGCTGTCAGTCAGTACCTACCCCGGCGGTTAAAGCATTGCCCATTCCGGTAGCCAGCCATGAGTTCACTTTCGATCCCGCTCGCGATGATGTCGTCGGTACGTTGCAGGTCACCACGACCAGCAAGGAAGATACACTTTCCGATATCGCCCGGCGATTCAATCTGGGCTATGAAGAAATCGTGAATGCCAATCCCACCGTCGACCCCTGGCTGCCGGGTGAAGGCACCAGAATCGTGATTCCTACTCAATTTGTTTTGCCGGATGCACCACGCCAGGGCATCGTGATCAATCTCGCCGCAATGCGGCTATTTTACTTTCCGAAAACGAAAACCGGTGAACCACAGAAGGTTATCACCCATCCGGTCGGCATCGGTCGCGTGGAATGGAAAACACCGGAGGGCATGACCCGAGTCGTTTCCAAAAAGGAAAATCCTGCTTGGATACCACCACCTTCCATTCGCAAAGAACACGCAGCAAATGGCGATCCGCTGCCTGCCATCGTACCGCCCGGGCCGGACAACCCGATGGGTGCCCATGTGCTGAAATTTTCCTGGCCGAGTTACGCCCTTCACGGCACCGACAAGCCGCCCAGCATTGGTCTGCGTGGCAGCCATGGCTGCCTGCGCATGTATCCTGAGGATATCTCCTGTATCTACAATGACGTACCGGTCGGCACGCCCGTACGAGTCGTGAATCAACCCCGCCTGCTCGGATGGCGCGACCAGACACTGTATCTGCAAACCTACCCTGTTCTGGAAGACGACAAGCGCAATCACAACAAGCTGCTCAAAAAATTGTTGAGTGATGCACGCTCAACACCCAAGGCAAAACTCAAAACACGGACTCAAGCCAAGATCAATCAGGCCCTGCTCAACGAAGCAATCAAAAATACGCGCGCCATCGCCGTACCCGTCACACAACCCAACATGACGCTGCTCACGTACCTCGACCACGCCACACCGGTACAGAACACCCTACCGCTCAAGGCCACCTGGAACGGCAATATGAATGGACAGCTCACGGCAACCGAAGTACTGGAAATAGCGAACAAGGAACCGGATAAGGTTCGATAGGAATTACTACTCATTTATTTTATTGTCATTCCCTCAAATCAATCTTTTTGGCTTCAACACATAGAGGCTGAATCTTGATTTAATAAATGGGAAAGTTGTCAAAGAACTCCTTCTTACCCCGCGATGTCTAATATTTCCAGCTAATTTCATTCTCTCACCATAAGGAATCAGCGTGATCCGGCCAACTGCGCGTACTTTAAGATTTGCCCTGATCGTGGGCCAGGTCATTGGGTTGGGCGGTTGCACTAACCTGCCTTATTATGCGCAGGCCGTAAATGGTCATCTTGAGGTCATGCACCGGTCACGGCCGATCAATACGATTATTGCCGATCCCGGCACCGATCAGACCTTGAGGCATTCGCTCAACCGCGTTGTATTATTACGCGAATTTGCGAGTCGGGAACTGAAGTTACCGGATAACCAGAGTTATACCAGCTATGCCGACCTGAATCGCCCCTATGTGGTCTGGAATGTATTTGCCTCGCCTGAGCTTTCGTTCACTCTTAAAAAATGGTGTTTTATACAAGCCGGTTGTGTCAGCTATCGCGGCTTTTTTTCACAGGCCAGTGCCGAACGCTATGCGGAAGCGCTTCGGAATGAAGGTTATGATGTTTATGTCGGTGGAATCCGTGCATATTCGACCCTGGGCTGGTTCAGTGATCCGGTACTGAATACCTTTCTGGGTTACTCTGAAATGGAGCTGGCTCGCCTGATATTTCATGAGCTTGCACATCAGGTTGTTTTTGTGCCGGATGACAGTGTGTTTAATGAATCCTTTGCCACTGCGGTTGAGCGTGAAGGAATCCGACGCTGGTTTGAAAGCAGGGGCATGCCCTCAGAGCAGACGGCGGTCACTGCCAGACAGGAAAGGGAAGTTGTTTTTACCAGACTGATACTGAATCACCGCAAGCGATTGGAAGCGCTTTTTGCTTCGGATCTCAGTGACTCGGACAAACGTGCTGCAAAAGTACACATTTTTGCTGAATTACGCGAGGAGTTCGCACAATTGAAAGCAGCCAGACCTGAATTCAGCAGTTATGATCGCTGGTTTGCACAAACACTCAATAATGCCCTGCTGGCAACGGTTTCTGTCTATACTCACTGGTTGCCTGCATTTCAGGCATTGCTGACGCAGCATAACAATGACATGGATAATTTCTTCACTGTGGTGAAAGAAATCAGCAAACTACCACAGGATGAACGGGCAGCAGCACTGCGGGCAGCCACCGGGAGCGATCGTCACTGGGAACTGGTCGAACGCTGATGGGGCGGCCATAAAAAACTGCCCTGCCAGTACATCAGCAGAGCAGCTTCATGCGTTCAGAATCAACCGCGTTTAATCAGCCTGACGTCTCAGGAAAGCCGGAATGTCCATTGGATCCACACCGGATTGACGCATCGCTGCCACGGTCGCATTGCTTCTTCTGCCAGTACGCATGACCGCCGGCTCTTCTGCTGAATAGACCGAATCCCGATCATCAGTTCCGGTACGGCTGTGTACGACTGTCAAGGGTTTGCTTTGATTTTGGCTGATGGCATTGCCCAATCCCGTTGCCACCATCGTGACACGCAAATCTTCGCGCATGTTTTCATCGATTACGGTACCGACAATAATCGTGGCATCCTCAGCGGTCAGATTTTTTATGGTGCCCATGACTTCATGGACTTCACGCATTTTCAGACTGGAACTGGCTGTGATATTGACCAGAATTCCACGCGCACCGGATAGAGAAACATCTTCCAGCAACGGACTAGCCACAGCCCGCTCGGCTGCAATCCGTGCCCGATCAATACCGGTGGAAACAGCGGAACCCATCATGGCCATACCCATCTCCGACATCACTGTTTTCACGTCAGCAAAGTCAACGTTTACCAGGCCAGGGCAATTAATCACTTCAGCAATACCGGCCACAGCACCGTACAGCACGTCATTAGCTGCCTTGAATGCATCCAGCATGCTGATGTCGTGTCCCAGAACCATCATGAGCTTATCATTCGGGATAACAATGAGTGAATCCACGTGTTGCGATAATTCTTCCATCCCTACCTTTGCAGCCTGGAGACGTTTACCTTCAAACGCAAATGGCTTACTGACAACGGCAACGGTCAGAATACCCAGTTCCTTGGCGACTTGCGCGACGATCGGCGCAGCGCCGGTTCCTGTGCCACCACCCATGCCGGCTGTAATAAACAACATATCGGCGCCCTGAATCAGCTCGGCGATCCGATCGCGGTCTTCCAGTGCCGCCTCACGTCCGACTTCAGGATTGGCGCCTGCGCCCAATCCTTTGGTAACGCCAGGTCCCAGTTGCAATGTGGTAGGTGCTTTATTTCCTTTCAATGCTTGTGCATCCGTATTCATACTGATGAACTCAACGCCCTGCATTCCATTCTGGATCATGTGATCCACTGCATTGCTTCCGCAGCCACCAACGCCCACTACTTTGATGACTGCTTCCTGAGTTTCAGTATTCATGATTTCGAACATAATGTTTCTCCTTTAGTACATTGAAATTAAAGCCACCTGATCTTTTTACCAATACAACATTTAAAACTGTTACTTAAAAATTCCTGCTAAACCAGCCCTTCATTCTTGAAAAAATCTGTCTTGCCGAACCCCCTTGCAGTCTTGAATTCTGATGATGCTGCATTTGTTCCATACCAGCCAGAATCAATCCGATTCCGGTGGAATACCGGGGTGTATGGATAACCTCCTTCAAATTGCCATGGTAGTTTGGAAGACCCAATCGTACCGGCATATGAAAAATCTCTTCGCCCAATTCGACCATGCCGCGTAATGATGCACAGCCACCCGTGATAACAATGCCTGATGATAATAATTCCTCAAATCCACTTCTTCTCAATTCAGCCTGTACCATGCTGTAGAGTTCTTCCGCGCGAGGCTCGATCACTTCAGCCAGCGTTTGCCTGGAAAGCTGGCGCGAACCCCGGTTGCCCACATCCGGAACTTCCACCATTTCCTTGGCATCCGCCAGACTCCGCAATGCACAGCCATATCGACATTTCAGGTCCTCGGCACTTTTGGTCGGCGTGCGCAATGCCATCGCGATATCATTGGTCACCTGGTCACCTGCTATCGGAATCACAGCGGTATGACGAATCGCACCATGCGTAAATACTGCAATATCCGTGGTTCCTCCGCCAATATCAACAAGACAGACCCCCAGATCTTTCTCATCCTCCGACAATACGGCCATTGCCGATGCCAGCGGCTGCAATATGAGGTCACGCACCTCCAAGCCGCACCGATGCACACATTTTACAATATTTTGTGCCGCAGAAACGGCGCCTGTCACAATATGTACCTTCACTTCCAGCCGGATACCGCTCATGCCAACCGGCTCACGCACATCTTCCTGACCATCAATGATAAATTCCTGATTCAGGATGTGCAGAATCTGTTGATCCGCTGGGATATTCACAGCTTTCGCCGCTTCCATCACACGTTCCACATCTTTTTCGGATACTTCCTTATCCCTGATGGGCACCATGCCATCAGAATTAAACCCTTTGATGTGGCTACCCGCGATGCCCGTATAGACCTCATGGATTTTACAGTCGGCCATCAGTTCGGCTTCTTCCAGAGCTCTCTGAATAGCATTGACCGTTGTTTCGATATTTGCCACCACGCCTTTCTTTAAACCACGGGAAGGATGGCTCCCCAGGCCAATTACCTCAAAGCCGCCATCGGGCGTTAATTCGGCAACAATCGCAACAATTTTTGATGTGCCAATATCAAGACCGACTATCAGATTCCTGTTTTCCCTGGCTTTGTTCATCTAACCCCATCTCCCTGATCTGATCATGTTGCTTTCCTTCCACCGGATTCACGTGGCACATGTGGCGTGACTTCTGGCATACGTACCGCAAAACCATCTGGATAACGCAGATCCACATAAGCCAGTGGTTCCCGCTGGTTTAACCGGGCAATGCTATGGTTATATACTGAGACATAACGGGCAAGCCTGATTTCTATTTCATTACGACCGAGCTCCAATACCGTCCCGGTATCCAACTGAATACGCCATGCATGCCGGGGTGATAAGTTTATCTCGGCGATGTCTTGCTGTATCGGTGCCAGTATCCGGCTAAAGCGCTGGTATTGTTGCGCAACTTCTTGTGCACTGTCTTCCTTCGGTCCTATAAAGACCGGCAGCTTTTCATCGATCGATACACGAAACACTTCACCATAGGTATTAACCAGCGCATGACTCCCCCAGTGCGCGAGTGCCCGATGCTCTTCAACGGTCACATTCAAGCCGTGCGGCCATTCCCGCTTGACTTTGGCTTCGCGTATCCAGGGTAACCTGATAAAAGCATCACGCACGTCAACCAGATTCATCGACAGAAAATTTCCCTTGATCTCATTGCGTGCAATATGTTCAATCTGTTCATGGGTAATCCGCTGTAATTCCATGTTGCTTGAACCTGTGCCATTGATGACCTGAATATTGATTTCCTTCAACGGGAAAAAAGGCGGTTTGATAAGTCGCAGACCAATGGCATACAACATTACTATCACCACCGATGCAATCAGCAGTCTGGATAACGAATTCATTAAGTCATGGCTATTCCACATGAGACAGACCCAGTATTCTGATAACCAACTCTTCAAATGATATGCCCGCCGTTCTTGCTGCCATCGGTACCAGACTGTGGCTTGTCATGCCCGGCGAGGTATTGGCTTCCAGAAAATAAAACTGCCCTGACGGACTCAATATCAGATCAATTCTTCCCCAGCCTTCACAACCCAGCACCTGATAGGCACGCAGTGCCTGCGCCTGGATAGCGCTTTCCTGTGCATCCGGCAAACCGCTCGGACAAAAATAGCGCGTATCATTCGACACATACTTGGCATGATAATCGTACAGCTCACCCGCCACCTCTATTTTAACCAGTGGCAGCGGCGTATCACCGACAATCGCCACGGTCAATTCAGTGCCGGTTATAAATTCTTCAGCCAGTACCAATGCATCATATTTCGCCGCCAGTTGGTACGCACTGGCAAATTCCTGTACGGTATGAACTTTGCTGAGACCAATCGTCGATCCTTCACGGGCCGGCTTCACGATCAGCGGCAACCCCAATGTATTGGCAATTTCCTCAAAGGGGCTATCGGCATGCAGGATTTCATAACGCGGCGAGTTAATGCCGACCGCCTGCCATAGCAGCTTGGTACGCCATTTATCCATAGCCAAGGCGCTGGCCATCACGCCGCTGCCTGTATAGGGCAACCCCATCAATTCCAGAGCGCCTTGTACCGTACCGTCTTCTCCAAAACGCCCATGCAGTGCAATGTATACCCTGCTAAATCCTTCATGCAGCAGTGTTTCCATGGGCTTCTCAGCCGGATCAAACGGATGCGCATCCACACCTTTCCTGCGCAGGGCTTCCAACACTGCCTGTCCGCTCTGCAGGGAAACTTCCCGTTCCGCAGAACGGCCACCGAGCAATACAGCGACTTTTCCAAAGCCTTGATCTATCACAATGAATGACTCCTGGCATCACCAATAATCCGTACTTCCTGCATTAACTCGACGCCTGTCTGCTTTTTTACCACACCTTGCACAATCATGATAAGCGTCTCGATGTCTGTGGCATTTGCATTACCTGTATTCACAATAAAATTTGCATGTTTCGGTGAAACCATGGCACCACCAATACAGAATCCCTTGAGATTGCACAATTCAATCAAACGTGCCGCAAAATCTCCCGGTGGGTTGCGAAATACAGAGCCGGCATTGGGTAGATTCAGCGGCTGGCTTTCGATACGTTTTGCCAGCAATTGCCTGATCTTATCTCGTGATTCCGATTGATCCCCGCGCGTTAACCGGAAATATCCACCTGCAAACCACTCCGGTTTTTTATCATCGGCCTGCTCTGCCAGCAACGCAACGCTCCGGTACTTAATTTTATAATCAGCGGGTTGTCGTATTGATATGCGCCCGCTGCGATCAATAATCTGCACACGGTCGACGATATCCCATGCCTCCGATCCATAACACCCTGCATTCATTGCCAACGCACCACCCACCGTACCGGGAATACCCGCCAGAAACTCTGCACCAGCCAAATTCTGCAAAGCCGCAAATCGCGCCACTTTCGCACAGGCCACGCCCGCACTTGCATAAATCAATCGATTATCCACATTCTGTTCCACCAGGGCCAGATCACCCAATCGCGCATGAATGGCAATCACCGTACCCCTGAGACCACCATCACGCACCAGCAGGTTACTTCCCAGTCCCACAAAATAGATGCGTTCATTCGGTGGCAAATCGTGCATGAATTTTGCCAGATCCTGTAGATCAGTCGGCATATAATACCGTTCTGCGTGACCCCCAGCTCGCCAGGAAGTATGTTTACTCATCGGTTCATTGGTACGCAACTCTCCCCGCAATCGATGCATACTCACCTCATCAGCACATTGTTCGACAGCCAGCCTGCCCAAGCCGGTTTCCTGTAAAAAATCACTGATACTGGTTCGATACTCAGCTCTCATAGCCATTCACAACCGTTAATTTATTCTTCATATTTGCAATAGTGGGCGCAACCCTTGCAACTGAACCGGCCCCCATCACCAGAACAATGTCGCCATCTTCTGCGATATCCAGTATGGCCGACGATAAATCATCCACGTTTTCAATATAAATCGGCTCAACCTTGCCTTGCACCCGCACCGAACGTGCCAATGATTTGCTGTCAGCTGCAACGACAGGATCTTCGCCGGCGGGATATACTTCTGCCAGCAACAGCATGTCCGCTTGTGATAACACTTTGACAAAATCTTCAAATAAATCCCGCGTACGGGTATAACGATGCGGCTGAAACGCCAGAACCAATCGGCGATTCGGAAATGCGCCCCGCGCCGCCTTGATTGTGGCATCCATCTCAGCCGGATGATGGCCGTAGTCATCGATCAAAGTAAAACTGCCTTTTCCTGGTCGCCTGATATCGCCATATTGCTGGAATCGTCTTTCAACCCCCTTAAACTCAGCCAGTGCCTTCACAATTGCCGCATCAGGCACATTCAATTCATTCGCCACCGCAATGGCTGCGAGTGCATTCTGTATGTTATGCAGTCCAGGCAAATTAAGTGTGATATCCAGTTTCCGCGCAGAACCATTCACGCCTATCTGTGCAACAAAACGCATCTGCCCATTATTATGCTGGATATCCATTGCGCGCACCTGGGCATCCTCCGATAACCCGTAGGTCGTGATCGGTTTTGTAATCGATGCCATCATTTCCCGCACATTTGCATCATCCACACAGATCACAGCCATGCCATAGAAAGGCAAATGCTGGACAAATTCAATAAATGTCTGCTTCAAGCGGCCAAAATCATGACCATAGGTTTCCATGTGATCCGCATCGATATTCGTTACCACCGTCAGAACGGGTTGCAGATACAGGAAGGAAGCATCGGATTCGTCCGCTTCCACCACGATGAATTCACCACTCCCCAATTTGGCATGACAACCGGCTGCTTCCAGTTTTCCGCCGATCACAAAGGTTGGATCCATATCGGCTGCCGCCAGAATACTTGCAACCAGACTAGTGGTCGTTGTCTTGCCATGCGTACCTGCAATCGCAATGCCTCTGCGTAACCGAAGCAACTCTGCCAGCATCAGGGCACGTGGCACGATCGGAATATTCTTCAGTTTTGCCGCCATCACTTCGGGATTGTCTGATTTCACTGCGGTTGAAGTCACCACCACATTTGCACCGGCTATCTGATTGCTTTCATGTCCGATATACACCTTGATGCCCAGATTCCTGAGCCGCTGTGTCGTTTTGTTCTCGATCAGATCCGAACCGCTGATCTGATAGCCCAGATTGACCATCACCTCGGCGATTCCACTCATTCCGGCACCACCGATTCCTACAAAATGAATGTGCTTGACTTTATGCTTCATGCAATGCCTCCGCTCATTTCAATACAAACTTCCGCAACCCGCCGGGTCGCTCCCGGTTTCGCCAGTTGACGCGCGGCAACAGCCATGCCGAGTAGTTTCTCCCGTGTCATACCCAGCAGCAGATCCGCCAGATTCCGGGGTGTTAACTCGGTCTGCGGCAACAGGATAGCCGCTCTGTGGTCACTCAGAAATCGTGCATTGCTGGTCTGGTGATCATCCACGGCATGCGGATAAGGCACCAGAACACTGGCGACACCGGCAGCAGTCAGTTCCGCAATAGTTAATGCGCCGGCCCGGCAAAGCACCAGATCACATTCAGCATACTGTTTTGCCATATCCTCTATAAACGCAATCGGCTGACCGGGAATCTGCAGATCAGCATATGCTTTCTCCACCGAAGCCAGGTTATTTGCGCCCGTCTGATGCGTCACCAGCGGCCGACTGGCTTCCGGCATCAAACTTAAAGCCTGTGGTACCATCGTGTTTAGCGCCTGCGCACCCAGACTGCCTCCCACAACCAATATTCTCAACTTTCCTTCCCGCCCCTTCAGTCGTTTTTCCGGTGTTTCCACTTCAGCAATCTCATAACGCACCGGATTACCCGAAAATATCACCTTATCCTGATCTGTCTGAATGGCATCCGGAAAACCCAGCAATACCTTGTCCGCAATTCTGGCAAGGATTCTATTGGTCAGGCCGGGCAGTGAATTCTGTTCATGGATAATAAGCGGCTTATTCAATAATGAAGCCATCATGCCACCCGGAAATGCCGGATACCCGCCCATGCCCAGGACAACATCCGGCTTCACCCGCTGGATGATCCGGGCGCTCTGCAGAAATGCTTTCACCAGCCGCAGCGGTAACATGGCCCAGGCAACCAGTTTCTTGCCGCGCAATCCCGAGAAACTGATCACTTCCGTATCATAACCGCGCTGTGATACCAGCTTCACTTCCATGCCTGCGCTGGTTCCCAACCAGACCACATGCCACCCGATCGCTTTCAGATAGTCGGCCACCGCCAGTCCCGGAAATACGTGACCGCCCGTTCCGCCCGCCATAATCAGAATGGTGCGCGCGTTCATACCGCTCCCCTCCGTTCACCGGATCCGATACTGTATTTCATATGCGCAATCCCCGTAACCGTTGGCGATTTTCCCAGTCAATTCTCAGCAATATGGCCAAAGCGATGCAAATGGCCACAATGCTGCTGCCCCCAAAACTCATTAAAGGCAGCGTCAATCCCTTGGTGGGCAGCACTCCCATATTGACACCGATATTGATCAGAGCCTGTATACCAATCCAGATACCAATGCCTTGCGCAACCAGTGCTGCAAACTGGCACTCCAGCTTGGCCGCCTGCCGCCCGATCACAAAGGCACGCATCACCAGCCATGCAAATAATATGATGACCGCTGCCACACCCACAAAACCAAGTTCCTCAGCCAGCACGGCCATCAGAAAATCCGTATGGGCTTCGGGCAGATAGAATAATTTCTCAACACTCCCCCCCAACCCGACGCCGAGCCATTCCCCACGTCCAAAGGCAATCAGTGCATGACTCAATTGATACCCTTTTCCGTATGGGTCTGCCCAAGGATCCATGAATGCGCTGACACGGTCCAGTCGATAAGGCGAACTTAAAATTAATTGATACAATCCGATGCCCACGACACCAATCAGACCAACAAAAATCTTCAGGCTGACGCCCCCCAGAAACAGAATTGACATGGCCAGCGCCGTCACTACAAAAAATGCGCCAAAATCAGGTTCAAGCAACAGTAAGAATCCGACTATGGATATCACCAGCGATATCGGCACAAAGCCCTTAAGAAAATGATCCAGATCCCTGGCCTTGCGCACCACGTAATCCGCCACATAAATGATCATCAACAGTTTCATCAGTTCGGACGGCTGCAGATTTACCACGTACAAAGAAATCCAGCGCTGGCTGCCGTTCACTTCATGACCGATACCTGGAACAAGAACCAATCCAAGCAACAGCGCCCCTGACAAAAACAAATAGATGGCATATTTCTGCCATAACCCCATGGGCACCTGAAAAACAATAAACCCGAGCATCAATCCGACACCCAGATAGAGACTATGCCTTAACAGATAGTAAGTGGACCGGTCTACGCCAAATTGCTCTTCCGCAATTGCTATTGAAGCCGAATAAACCATAACCAACCCGATACTCAGCAAAAGCAGCGCAGACCAGATCAGCGCCTGGTCAAAGCCAGTCACGATTTTTTGTTTTTGATCGCTCGCTTGATAAATCATCGGTCAGTGTTTTTTCTGTCCAAAACTAAAAAATTTGGTTTCGATATCCTTAACGGCGGCCACGAATACTTCCGCGCGATGCACATAATTCCTGAACATATCAAAACTGGCACAGGCCGGTGACAACAACACGATATCGCCCGTTTGAGCCAGCAGAAAGCTTTTCTGCATGGCTTCTTCCATCGTGACCGCGAAGTGCAGCGGCACACCGCAATCTTTCAACTCATCTGCGATGATCTTGCCGTCACGACCGATCAATACGACTGCGCGCGCACTTTCGGCAACCGCATGGCGTAAATGTGAGAAATCCTGTCCTTTGCCATCGCCACCTGCGATCAGAACCACGTTCTGTTTCATTCCTTTCAATGCGGCAACGGTTGCACCAACATTGGTGCTTTTGGAATCATCATAAAATGTCACGCCGTTGAATGCCGCCACTTTCTCCATTCTATGCGGCAAACCGCGAAATTCACGCAATGCCGATAACAACGATGTACCAGGCGCTCCCACAACACGGCACAACGCTAATGCGGCTAACGCATTCGCTGCATTATGCAGCCCATTAACAGCCAGTTCAGAAGTCCGCATGAGTTGCACTTCTCCTTCAAGCAACCAGTAATCGCCATTATCCGGCAGCAGACCGAAATCCTTGCTCGTCGTAGATTTATCCAGACCAAAAGTAACCTGTCTCCTGCCCTTGATAGCCATCGCGCATACACCCGGATCCTCACGATTAAGAATCTGTACGCCTTCGCCGGGTATATCATGCATAAAGACTCTTTCCTTGGCCGCGATATAATCCTGCATATCGTCATAGCGATCCAGATGATCTTCGCTCAGATTCAGCACAGTTGCCGCATCGGCATTCAAGTGGATTGTGCTTTCCAGCTGAAAATTCGATATTTCCAGCACCCAGGCCTGTGGTAATTTTCCTGCATCAATCCGTTTCATAAGCGCATCCAGCACTGCTGGACTGATATTCCCGGCCACTTCCACATCCCATCCCGCTTTCTTTAACAACTCGCCTGTCATCGCAGTTACCGTCGTTTTTCCATTGGATCCCGTAATGGCCAGAATCTTTGGTCTTGGCGTGACCAATTCATCCAGCGCCCAGGAAAACAATGTGATATCCCCAACAACCGGAATACCCCGTGCGATGGCCTGCTGTACATAAGGTTCCTTTCTGGGCACTCCGGGGCTGATCGCAATCATTTCAATCCCGTCAAATAGATGCTCCGCAAATTTACCTTTGAACATCTCCAGCGAGGGAAATGCAACCCTCAATTCATCCCAGTTTGGTGGCTCCGTGCGACTGTCGGCAACCCGTATTTTTGCTTTCATACGTGACAGCCATTTCACCATTGACAGCCCTGTTTCACCCATGCCCAGCACCAACACTGATTTATCCTGCAAGTTCATCGTAGTTTCAACGTAGATAAGCCCAACAACACTAAAATAATGGTGATGATCCAGAATCTGACAACCACCTGATTCTCTTTCCAGCCTTTTAACTCAAAGTGATGATGGAGCGGCGCCATACGGAAAATCCGTTTGCCAAGCAGCTTGAATGAAGCGACCTGTAGCATTACTGACAGCGCTTCAACGACAAACACGCCTCCCATAATCACCAGGACGATTTCCTGACGCACAATCACCGTAATCACGCCCAGTGCCGCACCCAGCGCAAGTGCGCCCACGTCGCCCATGAAAACTTCTGCCGGATACGTGTTAAACCACAGGAAAGCAAGCCCTGCGCCGATCAACGCACCACAAAACACCGCCAGCTCTCCGGCATGCGGAATATGCGGAATGCCAAGATACTTCGCAAACACGATATGCCCGGCCAGATAAGCGAACACTGCCAGTGCACTGGCTATCATTACTGTCGGCATGATAGCGAGTCCATCCAAGCCATCGGTCAGATTGACCGCATTACTGGTTCCGACAATGACCAGATAGGTCAATATTATAAAACCTGTGACCCCCAGCGGGACAGCAATCTCCTTGAAGAATGGCACGATCATTTCTGTCTGCGCAGGGATATCCGCAGTGGAAACCAGATAACCCGCAACGATCAGTGCAATGATTGATTGCCAGAATAATTTGGCGCACGCTGACAGTCCTTTTGGGTTGCGATAGACCACCTTGCGATAATCATCAACAAATCCAATAATCCCGAAGCCAAGTGTTGTGAGCAGAACCACCCAGATATAGCGGTTAGTCAAATCCGCCCACAATAAGGTCGAGCAGGCGATCGACACCAGAATCAATGCACCGCCCATCGTTGGCGTGCCCGCCTTGATGAGATGCGTTTGTGGCCCGTCCTGACGTACGGATTGTCCAATTTTATAAGCAGTCAATTTGCGGATCATGGCCGGCCCGATGATGAATGAAATCATCAGCGCGGTCAGCACCGCAAGCATGGATCGAAACGTAATGTAGTGAAATACGTTGAAGGCACGAACGTCCTGAGCCAGCCATTGAGAAAGCATCAGCAGCATAAATGCCTCGACGCCCATTTGCCCGGTTGCATTCTGTTCACTGTTTTCACCCCAGCATGCCTCATATTTTCCCTAATGAACCGCCAACTGATTGACCACACGTTCCATCTGCATAAAACGCGACCCTTTCACCAGCAACGTGACATCCTTTGCGAGCAGCTTCTCGGTTTCATCCAGCAACTCATCGAGTTGTCTAAAATGCCGCCCACCCTTGCCAAACTCCTCGGCAGCGTAGCCGCTTAACTCGCCCAGTGTCAGCAATTGATCCAGTCCGAAAGTGCGCGCCTCCCGCCCAATCGTTCGGTGCAGATCTACCGCCGCCTTGCCAAGCTCCCCCATATCACCCAATATCAGGATTTTCCTGCCTTTGGATAAGGCCAGCACAGCCAGCGCAGCGCGAACCGACTCAGGATTGGCGTTATAGGTATCATCAATCAACATCGCTTGATGCAATCCTTGTTTTACCTGCAAACGTCCTTTCACTCCCTTGAAATTCGCCAGTCCCGACACGATCAATTCTTTTTTTATTTCGGTCGCAGTGGCTACTGCCGCAGCCGCCAGCGCATTCCGTATGTTATGAATGCCCGGCACCTGCAAATCCACTTCCGCCGATTCACCCAGAATTTTCAACTGGATCCTGCTAAACAGCGGATTCGCCTGATACTCAGCGCTCACCTGCGCTGCCTTCTGTAATCCGAAATCCACAATTTTCCGCCCCCCGGCAAGCTGACGCCATAGCGGCGCATAGTCATCGTCGGCGTTAATCACCGCAGTACCTTGCTGATCTAGACCTTCAAATATTTCACCCTTCGCCAGCGCCACCGCTTCCACTGAACCTAGTCCTTCAATATGCGCAGCGCCCGCATTTGTAATGATCGCCACTGTGGGTCGTGCCAGTTGCGTCAGATACGAGATTTCACCGCGATGGTTCATGCCCATTTCAATGACTGCGTATCGATGTGTTTCCCGCATGCGCAACAGCATCTGTGGCACGCCAATGTCATTGTTAAGATTCCCTTCCGTCGCCAGCACAGATGCTGCATTATTCCCCGCTGTCGTTTCTGCTGCGGCACGCAGTATCGAGGCAATCATTTCCTTAACCGTGGATTTGCCATTGCTTCCTGTTACGCCAATCAGCGGCAGCGTAAAACGGTTTCTCCAATAGGCTGCCAGTTGCCCCAAACCCAGGCGCGTATCCTTGACGCGTATTAAAGGAATCCTGACTGACAAATCACTGCTGTCAGTTTCCTGTCCGATCATCGCTGCCACAGCGCCTTGTTGCGCTGCACTGACAATAAATTGACCGCCATCGAATCTTTCACCCGTCAGCGCAACAAACAAATCCCCTTTTTTCAGGGTGCGACTATCCGTACTGACGCCTGTCAACAATATATCCTCGCCCATCCATTCCGCCCGCAACGCATCCGCTGCTTCCCGCACGGTCATCATTCCTGCACCCACTTGTCAGTACCCCAATCCTGCAATACCTGCTGCACTACTTCCATATCATCAAACGGGATCTTTTGTCCCTTAATTTCCTGATAGATTTCGTGTCCCTTTCCCGCAACCAATACGATATCGCCCACATCGGCGCAGTGGATTGCCTGATAAATTGCCAGCGCCCGATTGATTTCTATCTGGTAATTCGTCGCTTTTGCGCCGGCCACGATGTTCTCAATGATGGCGCGGGGTTCCTCACTGCGCGGATTGTCACTCGTAAAAATGACTTCATCGGCCAGGCGTGTGGCAACTTCGCCCACCATTGGTCGTTTCCCCTTATCCCGATCACCACCACAACCCACTATGCAGTACAAACGAGCCGCAGGGGCTGTCAGCGGCTTGCCCTGACCAGCCGTGCGCAGCATTTCACGCAGCGTAATGAGTACTTTCTCCAGCGCATCCGGTGTGTGCGCATAATCCACGATTACTACCGGTTGATGCATACCGCCAAACTTCTGCATACGCCCTGGAATCGGACGGATGCAGCGCAGCGACTGAACCGCATCGGACAACCTGATTCCGCTGACCAGTAACATTGCGATCACTGCCAGCAGATTGGATGCATTGAATCGCCCCAGCAAGTCCACTTTTAATTTCTCACGATCATCCTCAAACTCAATATCAAACTCCAGGCCATCTGTATCGGCCTTGAGATTTGTGCCATAAACGATCTTGAGATGTTTTGAATAACCGCTCATTCTGGGCTGATTGAATCCATAACCGATCATTTGTACTGGCCGGTTGGTCAGTTGACGCGACAGTTCCACGCCGAGCACATCATCCAGATTAAGAATCGCGTATTTCAAGCCGGGCCAGGAGAATAGCCGTGCTTTCTCGGCTGCGTAGACATCCATATCTTCATGGTAATCCAGATGATCGCGCGACAGATTGGTCAGCACTGCCACCGAAAATACCGTTCCATTGATTCGTTCTTGCGCAATGCCATGCGACGATACTTCCATCACGCCATGACTGGCGCCCTGTTGCACAAACCCCGCCAGGGTTTTTTGCAGCAGAATGGCATCGGGCGTTGTATTCACCGAGGGAATCAGTTCATCGCAGAAACCAGTACCCAGCGTTCCCATGAGACCCGTCTTTCTGTGCAGCGCAGTCATCGCCTGCGCATACCAGTGACTGCAGGAAGTCTTGCCATTGGTTCCCGTAATCCCAACCAGCCACAATTTGTGCGACGGATTCCCGTAAACATGACTCGCAATGAGTCCTGCTCTGGAACGTAACTCAGGGATTGCCAATGCAGGCAGCTTCCAGTCAGGGTTCCACGAAAAACGCTTTGGATCCCACAAAATCGCATTGGCACCGGCTGCAATTGCCTGGGGAATAAATTTGCGCGCATCCTCCTTTTCCCCCGCATAGGCCAGAAAGGTATCCCCCGGCTGCACCTGCCGGCTATCCACAACAAGATTCCTGATGGGCACGCCCAATTGATCCAAAAGATGATAATCAAACACTTTATCTACCTTTGTCTTGTTGAAAATCACGTGATTCATCCTTCACTACCCAGTTCCGGTGTCGCTGGAAACAATACAACATTATTGGTAGGTGCATCATGCGAGACATTCAGTATGCGTAACGCACCACTCATAACCTGGCTGAAAACCGGCGCAGCCACGGCACCACCAAAATATTTTCCGGCAGACGGTTCATCCAGCATCACTGCAATAATCAACCGCGGATCCGATGCTGGCGCATATCCAACGAATGTCGACACATACCGATTTTTCGAATACTGACCGTCTACCAGCTTATGCGCTGTCCCGGTTTTACCCGCCACACGATACCCGTTGACTTGCGCCAGTGGCGCGGTACCGCCCGGCCTGGCCGCCATCTCCAACATTCTGGTAATTGCCAATGCCGTGTCACGTGATATCACGCGCTGCCCCATGACAGGCATAGTTTGTTTGACCAGCGATACCGGCTTCAATTCGCCATTTGCTGCAAACACGGTGTAAGCACGCGCCAATTGCAGCAGACTCACCGAAATTCCGTGTCCGAATGACATGGTGGCCTGTTCAATGGGGCGCCATGTATTGTAAGGCCGCAAAATACCCCTGACCTCGCCGGGAAACCCGGATCCGGTCGGCGCGCCGAACCCCGACCGATTGAACATTTCCCACATTGTTTGCGATGGCAGCGACAAGGCTATTTTTGCAGTACCCACGTTACTGGATTGCTGAATCACCTGCGCCACAGTTAATTCGCCCTTATTACCCACATCACGAATGGTTCTCCTACCCACCTGATACTGTCCGGGCGAAGTCTGTATCACCGTATCCGGATTGACCTTTCCAACTTCCATGGCAGCCGCGACAGTAAAGGGCTTCAAGGTTGATCCTGGCTCAAAGGCATTGATCAGCGCCTGATTGCGTAACCGCTCACTATTGATGCTGGATCTTCTATTGGGGTTATAAATCGGCAGATTGGTCATTGCCAGCACTTCGCCCGTCTGCGCGTCGAGTATCACAATACTGCCCGCCTTCGCCTTATTCAGATCGACTGCTTTCTTCAGTTCCCTATGCGCCAGATACTGGATCCTGTGATCGAGTGACAGGACAAGATCCTGACCTTGTTTCGGCAGCCGGATATTTTCCACATCTTCAATTATCTGGCCCTTGTTATCCTTGATAACCCGACGACTGCCCAGTTCACCCGCCAGCGTCTCCTGCCAGCCGCGTTCGATGCCTTCCTGACCTTCGTCATTGATATCCGTGAACCCCAGCACATGCGCCGCCACTTCCCCTTCCGGATAATAGCGTTTGGATTCGTTCTTCAAATAGATTCCAGGGATTTTTAGACTGATGATATCGTCGGCAACGTCCGGTACCAACTGACGCTTCAGATATACAAACCGGCCGCTTTTCTTAGTAATCCGTTCCTCAACATCCGTCTTGTTCATATCCAGCAGATCGGATAATTTTTTCAATTGTTCAGGCGTAATTTCGATCAGCTTGGGATCTGCATAAATTGATGCAACCGGCGAGCTGATCGCCAGTATCTTGCCATGTCGATCCGTAATCATGCCACGATTGACATCCATCTCCACAATCCGGCTGTAGCGTGACTCGCCTTTCTTCTGCAAGAAATCACTTTGTATCGCCTGTAAATAGGCAGCGCGCCCAATCAGACTGGTCAGACCCAACGCGATCAATCCCAGCATTAAAATTGATCGCCACGTCGGCAATACTCTACGTGGCGCCTCGCTCTTTATCATGGAGAAACCTTATCAGAACTCAATAAATCAGCCGCACTGTCTATTGACACAATTTGCACTCTTGAAGTGGCCGGCAGTTTCATATTTAACCGTTCCTTAGCAATTTGTTCGATACGTCCATGCACACCCAATGTACTTTGCTCAAGCTGCAATCTACCCCACTCCACATCCAGTTGCTGCGCTATCTCTTTCTCATTTTCCAGAACCACAAAAAGCTTCCGCGCCTTATGCTGCGAGGTCACAACACTCAGCGCACAGGCCACGGCGATCAAAATCAGTACAATGTTCAGTTTGAACATCCGGCTTACCCATTTAACGCAATTCTTTCCGCCACCCGCATCACGGCACTTCTGGCGCGCGGATTCTCCATCACCTCCCCTTCACCGGGACGAACCGCCCGTCCGATCAACTTTAATGTCTGTCTGCTGAAGCGCCGCACATCCTTTTCCTGTAGCGGTACGCCACGCGGCAATTCATCCGCATTGGCCGCCATCCGCATAAATCGTTTCACCAGTCGATCTTCCAGAGAATGAAAGCTGATTACCACCATTCGCCCGCCTGGATTCAACAACGCCACACACTGCGGCATGGCTAGCGATAACTCCTCAAGCTCCTGATTAAGGTGAATCCGTATCGCCTGGAAAGTGCGCGTCGCCGGATGCCGCATATTTTCCCGCTGCCGCTGACACGCACGGACAACCGTTGAGACAATCTCGGCAAATTGTAATGTGGTAACAATAGGCTGCCGCGTTCTTGCCACAACAACCGCTCTTGCAATCTGCCTAGCAAACCGTTCTTCGCCATATTCCTTTATCACCTTGCACAATTCATCTTCCGTCACAGCAGCCAGCCACTCTGCAGCAGTTTGTCCGTCACTGGTGTCCATACGCATGTCGAGTGGCCCTTCTGCACGAAAACTAAAGCCACGCGAGATCTCATCCAATTGTGGTGACGAAACACCTAAATCCAGCAATACACCATCGATCCGCACAACACTCATTTCCTGCAACATCTGCCGCATCCTGGAAAAGCTGCCATGCCGGATGCAGAAACGCTGGTCTTCAATCGCCTCGCCCGCCAGAACTGCAACCGGGTCTTTATCAAAGGCAATCAACCTGCCCCGCTCGCCAAGCTTCGATAGTATCAGGCGACTATGCCCGCCCCGCCCAAATGTACCATCCACATAAATTCCATCCGACTTGATTGCCAGCGCCTCCACCGCCTCCTGCAACAACACTGTCGTATGCATCTCTCCGCATTACCACACTGTCACAGGGAGAATCCATCTAACTCAACCGGCATCATTTCATCATCCTTAAAAGACAACGCATTCTCAATCTGCAAATTCCACTGCGCCTCATCCCACAACTCAAACTTTGCGCCCTGTCCCACCAATACGACCTCTTTGGATAAACCGGCAAACTGGCGCAATGGCGGCGACACCAGAATGCGCCCTGCACCATCCATCTCCACATCGCTGGCATTCCCTACCAGCAAACGTTGCAGACTACGGGTTTTTGGATTAAAACTGGAAAGACTGTTGAGCTTTTGTTCGATTGGTTCCCAGGCTGGCTGGGGATAAACCAACAAACACTTCGAAGGATCTGCAGTGACTATTAAACGGCCCGCACAAAAAGACATCAGCCCGCTACGGTATCTTGCCGGTATCGCAAGCCTACCTTTTATATCCAGACTGAGTTGCGTGACACCACGAAACATATTGTCTCCTCATGTTACAGAGAAAAAACAGATAAACTCACATTTCCCCACTTTCTCCCACATACTCCCACTTTAATCAAAAAATATGGGTTAGTCAAGCCGGAACAATGATATTTGTGTTTATATGACAAAGACTTAAAAGCAGAATCTACTGTAACTTGAATATAAAAATATACTAAATAAATAATAGGGATAGATGCACAACTGAATGTGATTTATTAATTATGATAAGTGAAATAGACCATAAAAACCTTGTTTATCTCAAAGAAAGATCGCACACTTTCTCTGTTCGATACATTCATTCATATAAATGACGCCTGCCTACTGGAAGCACGCTACAAAAGAACTCGCTACGCGGGATAAAATCATCGGTCAAATCATTCAACAATATGAGGATGCCGTACTCCATTCACGGGGGGATGCATTCATCACCCTTGCCCGCTCGATCGTTGGCCAGCAGATCTCGGTAAAAGCAGCAGAAAGCGTATGGCAGAAAGTAATCATCGCCATCCCCGATATCACGCCACAGGCCATTTATGCCGCCGAAGAAGAGAAATTGCGCCGATGCGGCCTGTCGCTCAGAAAAATAAGCTATCTGCACGATCTTTCCCATCACTTTATCGATGGCGAACTGGATGAGACCACATGGGAAACCATGACGGACGAAGCAATTATTTTGCAATTGACGCAGGTTAAGGGAATAGGGCGCTGGACCGCGGAAATGTTCCTGATTTTTCATATGCTACGCCCCGATGTCCTGCCACTGGATGACATCGGGTTACAACGCGCCATCAGCCTACATTACAATACGAATCAACCCGTCGACAAAACAAACATGCGCGAACTCGCCAAACCTTGGCAACCCTGGCGCTCGGTCGCCACGTGGTATTTATGGCGCAGCCTGGATCCATTACCGGTAGAATATTAAAATGTGCAAATCAACACCACACCACTTACTTCCAGACTGATGACCGCCATCTATTTCGACCACAATGCCACCACCCGCATGGATGATGCAGTGCTGGATGCCATGCTGCCGTATTTCCAGCAGGAATTCGGCAATGCATCCAGTCGGCATACGCATGGCATTAACGCACGGCGGGTGATTGATAAGGCACGCAAGCAGGTGGCGAATGCGGTCGGCGTGCAGCCGGTACAGGTGATCTTTACCAGTGGCGGCTCTGAAGCCAATAACCTGTTTATTCGCGGTGCGGCCGACAGCCTGAAACCCGGACATATTTTCATCAGCGCCATTGAACATCCTTGCGTTCTGAAACCGGCACAGGAACTGGCGCGGCGCAGCTGTGACAAATGGACGATGCATCAGTTGGCCGTCAATACGCTGGGGCAGATTGATCTGGAGTCAGTCAGCCACGCCATGGATGAGCACAAGCCAGGATTGGTCTCGGTCATGCTGGTCAATAATGAAACCGGCGTCATTCAGAATATCGCAGGTGTAGCTGACATAGCGCGGTCACGGGGCGCGATCGTCCATACCGATGCCATCCAGGGATTGGGAAAAATTCCAGTCAATTTTTCAGCGCTGAATGTACAGGCCATGACCCTGTCTGCACACAAGATCTACGGCCCCAAAGGTGCAGCGGCGCTCATTGTAGACAAGCGATTATTATTAAAACCATTGATTCATGGCGGTGGCCATGAAAACGGATTGCGTTCCGGCACGGAGAATGTCCCCGCCATTGCAGGTTTTGGTGTAGCCTGTGAATTAGCGCAGGCACGCATGGCTGAAACAGCCCGCCATGTCTCTTACTTACGGGATCATCTCGAAAAAGGATTGATTGATATGGGCGCAACTATTTTTGGTGCGGGCGCCGCGCGCATACCGAACACCTGTTACTTTGCATTGCCGGATATGGAAGGTGATACGCTGGTGGTTAAACTCGACAAAGCGGGTTTTGCAGTCGCCGCCGGCGCCGCCTGCTCCAGCGTCAATCCAGGGCAAAGCCACGTGCTGGCCGCCATGCAGGTTGATCCCATGCTGGCACGGTGCGCAGTGCGCATCAGCCTGGGAAGCAGCAACACCCTGACACATGTAGAAGATTTCCTGCGGGCGATCCGAAGCATTACCGAAGCATTGAGAAATAGTAGCAGTCTCTCAACATAAACAGCCATCTTTAGCGAATAAAAATGACATTACCTGTAAAAGCCATCATTCTCAGCGCCGGACAAGGGCGACGACTGTTACCCCTGACTGAAAGCAGTCCAAAATGTTTACTGCCTGTTTCAGATAAGCCAGTCATCGCGTGGCAGATTGATGCGCTTCTTGCGGTTGGCATTGATGAGATTACGATTGTTGCAGGTTTTCAGGTGGGCTTGATTGAGGCACTGTTACAGCAACGCTACGCCAGTCATCCAGGGATCAGAATCCTGTTCAATCCCTTCTTCGAAGTGGCTGACAATCTGGCCAGCTGCTGGATTGCACGTTCCACCATGGACAGTGACTTTCTGCTGTTGAATGGCGATACGGTGATCGAATCCGCGCTCCTCAGGCAGGTCTTGAACTCGGAATCAGCACCCATTACACTCAGCGTGGACTATAAAAACGCTTATGATGCCGATGACATGAAAGTTCAATTGGATACGGACGGATGGGTCAAACAGGTCAGTAAAATAATTCCCCCGTATCAGGTGGACGCAGAATCTATCGGTCTGATTTACTTCCGTGAGCAGGGGCCAGAAATCTTCAGCAAGGCTGTTGAATCGGCGCTGCGTCATCCGGCTGAGCTGAAATCCTGGTATCTGTCCATCATTGATGCATTGGCAAAACAGCGTCTGGTCAATTCATGTTCAGTCAAGGGATTTCGCTGGTGTGAAATTGATTTCATCGAAGATCTGGCCAGAGCCGGCATCATTTTCAGTGATTAGCATCCTGTTGAGGTCACACTGAGTGCTATGACGACATCCACAGAACCACATTCTCTGAACGCTACCATGCGCAAGTTTGGTGCACCGCAGACTATCATCCACCAATATCAACATTGGTCTGTCCTGCTGCGCCCCGCTCAGGTGACGCTCGGCGCGCTGATTCTGGCCGCTCATGAACCGGCGCAGGCGTTTTCAGAACTCAGTCCAGCCAGCTTTGCCGAATTGCATACAGTCACCCATCACATTGACTCTACGCTGGCAAAAACCTTCCAAAATGACAAGATCAATTATCTGATGCTCATGATGGTCGATCCCGATGTCCACTTTCATGTCATTCCACGTTATGCACAACCCAGACAATTTGGTAACATGGAATTTATCGATGCAGGCTGGCCTGCCATGCCCAATCTGGGGCAGATCAATAAAACAGATGCGATGATCAATCAGCTTATTATAGAACTCATTCAATCCTGCTGGCCTTAAGCGGAACAATGCGAGACGACAAGTGACTGAACAGAAACCGCCCTATATCAAAGAATTTCCATTACGCGAAGCCCATCATCTGGTGCGTGACCTGATGACCCCCAATCCGTGGATCTATTGGACTGATTTTATGTTTCATATCGTGCTGGGCTGGACCGCTTTCTTCACAGCACTGTTATCGCCTTTATTTTCACTTTGGCAACTGGGTGGGTTTGTGGTCGCTGTCCTGGCGCTGTACCGCTCCGCTATTTTTGTGCATGAACTGGCACACTTAAAGAAAGGGACTTTCAGGAATTTCCGCCTGATCTGGAATCTGATCTGCGGCATTCCGCTGATGATTCCCTCGTTTACGTATGATGGCGTGCATAATGATCACCACAAGCCGGATATTTATGGCACCAGCAAAGATGGCGAGTATCTCCCTTTTGCCACCGAAAAACCCCGTGAAATGGTTACCTACGTACTGTTATCTCTCCTGTTACCACTCCTGCTGCTGATGCGTTTCTTATTATTGACCCCGCTGTCCTATCTGATTCCGCCCTTGCGCAAAATTGTGTGGGAACGCGCTTCTTCACTCACGATTAACCCCAGCTACCGACGTGCTGAAAACGCTATCCGCAATGATCTCAACTGGCAGCAGCAGGAAATAGCCACCTGTCTGTTTGCTGCAACGATTATTGCTCTGGTTGTGCTGGACGTGCTGCCCTATTCGCTGCTTATACTCTGGTATCTGGTTGCACTGGTTGTTTTCATCCTCAATTCACTGCGCACACTGGCCGCGCATGCCTATCGCAACCCCGGTGAACACAAAATGACGCTGGCTGAACAATATCTGGATTCCATCAACGTACCGGGCAACTTTCTGATCACCCCCTTATGGGCGCCCGTTGGATTGCGTTACCATGCCACGCATCACCTGTTCATGAGCATGCCCTACCATAATCTGGGCAAAGCGCAGCGCCGCCTGGTGAATGGCTTAACGGACAACTCGCAATACATTAAAACAATCCGCACGGGGTTATGGGATGCATTGAAACGTATCTGGCATGAATCTTCCACTGCCACATCATCTTCTCATCAGCCATAATTATTCATGCCCCGGATAAACCCACCACAGGGCGTCACACAGCTTGTTCTGCTGCGCCACGGCCAGAGTATCTGGAATCGTGACAGAATATTCACCGGCTGGAGCGATGTGGCATTGAGCCCCAAAGGCGAGAAAGAAGCCGAACACGCCGCCTGTTTATTGAAGCAGGCAGGATTCACCTTTGACCTGTGTTTTTCCTCAACATTGCAGCGCGCCAGAAGCACATTACAGATTGTTTTATCTGCGATGGAACTGGAGATACCGATACAGGAAAACTGGCATCTGAACGAACGCCATTACGGCGCGCTGGAAGGCATGGAACGCTGGCAGGCCATCAGGGAATTTGGCATCTGGCCTATCCTCGGCTGTCAAATCAAGTTTGATGCACCACCCCCCTATCTCGACCCTCATGATCCCCGCTTTCCCGGCAACCAGCCCGGTTATGCGAACATTCACCGTGACGAACTCCCCATGGGCGAAAGCATGCAACAAACACTGACGCGGTTCAAACCCTACTGGCAGGAAACCATTCGGCCTGAAATACAGCAGGGAAAACGCATACTCATCGTCTCGCATAAAAATACCCTGCGCACCCTGATGATGATGCTGGACCAATTAACGCCCAGACAGGTCATGAAATTAACACTGGTGACGGGACGGCCACTTGTCTATGAACTGGATCACCAATTAAATGCCATCCGGCATTATTACGTCGATTGCCTGCCTTAAACCACCAGAATTCTGCATGCCGACCATCTATTGTTTCGAGCCGATTGCTAACCATCAGGCTGAGATCCTGATTCTCGGCAGCATGCCCGGACAGGCATCGCTATCAGCGAATCAATATTATGCGCATCGCCAGAATGCCTTCTGGCGCATCATGGCCGAGCTGCTGCAATTTAACCCGGAAGCCCCTTACGAAGAAAAAACAGAAGCACTGAAATCCGCCCGCATTGCACTGTGGGATGTCCTCAAGTCATGCCAGCGACAAGGCAGCCTGGATGCCATGATAGAAAAAGAATCTCAAACGGTGAATGATTTCCAGTCCTTCTTTCGCATCCACCCGAAAATCACGCGGGTATTCTTTAACGGCGGCAAAGCGGAAGCGTGTTTCAAGCAATATATCTTACAAAGAAACAATTTTTCCGCCATCCAATTCACCCGCCTGCCCTCCACCAGTCCAGCGAATGCCCGATTATCCTTCGCAGATAAGCGAAAGATGTGGCACCAACTGTTAATCACTGGAATTCGTTGAAATTTCCTCGCCGTATCCGGAATGACGATACGGGCAACTCAGACCTGCCTACCCAGACTATCTTTTTTTACTCTAATCAATGTGATGACAGGCAATACTTGACGACACAGCATCAGTTGGGTTTTACTTATATTTTGCTGGACAGCATCCTCGATGCATCAATTTAATTAACCAAAAGGAACCGATTCAATGAAAAAGCTTGTCATTATTGCGCTGATCATTTTTGGTGCTGGATACATCAGTTTGATGGTTCAGTATTTCTAGAAAAAGATAACAAACCCCAATTTTCTATAACTATTCAGTCCCTTGCTGATAAGTCGCTCGCATGCGCCTTGTGCAGGCAAATCAAGCTGTGGAAGTCTGAATAGTTATACCATCATTGATCCATCATGCTTTTGCACTGCGATACGCCGTTACCTGAATTTCAATCTTCATGCGCGGATCGGACAGGCCGGCGGCGATCATCATGGCGGACGGCCGGACATCCCCCAGATATTTGCGCATGACGGGCCAGCATTTCTCAAAATCCTCCGCCTTGGGGAACACGTAGGTGACACGCACCACATCTTTCATGCTCGCACCAGCTTCCTTCAATGCGGCCTGGATATTTAAAAAGCATTGCTCCGCCTGTTCCAGCAGATCATCGGAAATGATCATTCTGCTGTAATCAAAGCCAGTTGTGCCTGAAACCAGAATCCAGTCCCCTTCAACAACCGCACGGGAATAGCCAATCTCATGCTCAAATGTAGAACCGGAACTTATCAATCGACGTGACATACTGTTATATTCCTTTCATTTAAAATTGAATTAAAATTTTTGCAGCCTATACAACTATAATCGGGAAGTTTGCCGACTTCAAAGGAAGTTTTGCTCGAAACTCCGATGCAATCAGCTAAAACCAGACCCATGAATCCATCATTATACTGGCATGACTACGAAACCTTCGGCGCTGATCCCAGAAGGGACCGACCTGCGCAGTTTGCCGGCATACGCACTGATGAGGCATTGAATGAAACAGGCGAACCACTGGTTGTCTATTGCAAGCCTGCGCGGGATTGCCTGCCTCAGCCAGAAGCCTGCCTGCTCACCGGAATCACCCCGCAACTGGCTGATGAACAGGGATTACCCGAACCGGAATTTATCGCGCGCATTCACACTGAATTGGCACAACCCGGCACTTGCAGCGTCGGTTACAACTCCTTGCGTTTCGATGATGAGGTAACGCGGCATACGTTATACCGTAATTTCTACGATCCCTATGCACGCGAATGGCAACAGGGTAATTCCCGCTGGGATATTATCGATCTGGTCCGTATGACGTATGCGTTGCGCCCCGATGGCATCACGTGGCCGCAGCATGAAGAAGGCCATCCCAGTTTCCGTCTGGAAGATCTGGTCGCAGCCAACAGCATCCAGCACGAATCTGCCCATGATGCGCTGTCTGATGTCCGCGCCACCATCGGTTTAGCCCGTTTGATCCGTGACCAGCAGCCGCGCCTGTACCAGTGGCTTTTTCAATTGCGCAACAAACATAAGGCGGCAGCACAGCTTGATCTGGTTACACATAACCCGGTACTGCACACTTCACGCATGTATCCGGCAAAAACAGGGTGCACCACGCTGATCATGCCGCTCAGTACAGAACCGGGCAACCCCAACAGCATCCTGGTATATGATCTACGGTACGATCCAGACATGTTCATACCGCTGGACACCGCCAGTCTCAGTGACTATTTATTTACCCGTACCGAGGCACTGCCGGAAGGCATGCAACGCTTACCCGTAAAATCGGTGAAAATCAACAAGTGCCCGGCACTGGCACCCCGCAATACACTGGACGCTGAGGCGACTGAACGCATTGCGATTGATCTGGATGCCTGTCACCGGCATTGGCAGAAAATATGCGCACATTCCGACTTCATCCAGCGGATCACATCCGCCTATACCCTTAAAACCTTTGAACCCACTACTGATGTTGATCTGGCATTGTATGAAAATCTGATCGATAAAGCCGATTCGGTGCTCCTGCCGCAAATACGGCATGCTACACCACGCGAACTGGCAAAATTCCGGTTTGAATTTCGCGACAAACGATTACCGGGTCTGTTATTCCGCTACCGCGCCCGTAACTGGCCGGAAACCCTCACCAATGAAGAAGCCTGCCAGTGGGAACAATTCCGTATCCACCGCCTCACGGAGGCGGATGGCGGTGGCAGCATTACTTTCAAGGATTTTTCTGATCAAATTGCAACGTTGCGCCATGACCATGCTGATAACCCGCCAACCCTTGCAATACTGGATGCCCTGACTGCCTGGGGAAACAATCTGCTGTTCCCATAACGCTATGGATTGTTCACGATTCATCCACTCTTTTAACAATCGGGGTGAATCTGTGCTTCTTGAACACTCGATTCCAGATTAAAATATACTGATATCATCTTGAGTTACCCACCTATCCTTATGAAAAATAATTACCTTGAAAGAATACTCAAAGCCCAGGTATACGATGTTGCTATCGTAAGCCCGCTGGATCACGTCGCCAATCTGTCTGCACGCATCCAGAATCAAGTACTGTTAAAGCGTGAAGACATGCAGCAGGTTTTCTCCTTCAAGTTGCGGGGTGCTTATAACAAGATGATCAAGCTGTCTCCGGCAATCCGCAATCGGGGTGTGATTGCAGCTTCTGCAGGCAATCACGCGCAGGGCGTCGCACTGGCGGCCAAGAAGCTGAATTGCTCTGCCACAATTGTGATGCCTGTTACCACACCACAAATCAAAGTAAATGCAGTAATGAGTCTGGGAGCCACAGTATCGCTGCACGGCGATTCCTATAATGACGCCTATGAACATGCCGTCACGCTTGCTGCCGAGCAGAATGCCACATTTATCCATCCTTATGATGATCCGGATGTTATCGCAGGCCAAGGCACAATTGGCATGGAAATTCTGCGTCAATACACCGGCTATATCCACGCCATCTTTGTGCCAGTCGGTGGCGGCGGATTGATCGCCGGCATCGCTGCCTATGTCAAACGGCTATATCCAAAAATAAAGATCATTGGCGTTGAACCGGTCGATGCAGATGCCATGTACCGTTCGTTGCAGAGTGGCCGCCGTGTCAAACTTGCGCAGGCAGGTTTGTTTGCCGATGGCGTGGCTGTCCGGCAGGTTGGCAAGGAAACCTTCCGCTTGAGCCGTGAACTGGTCGACGAAGTTATTCTGGTCGACACCGATTCCATCTGTGCTGCGATCAAGGATGTCTTTGAAGATACGCGCACCATTCTGGAGCCTTCCGGCGCACTGTCCATCGCCGGCATCAAGGCGTATGTCGCGCGTGAAAATATTCTAAATAAAACCCTTGTCGCCATTGCATCGGGCGCCAATATGAATTTCGACCGCCTGCGCCATATTTCAGAGCGTGCGGAAATCGGTGAGCAGCGCGAAGCGGTTATGTCCGTGACCATTCCCGAGAAACCCGGCAGTTTCAAAAAATTCTGTAACCTGCTGGGCGCAAAAAGTATCACTGAATTCAACTACCGCTACGCCAATCCCAAGGAAGCGCACGTATTTGTAGGCGTGTCGGTGCGCAATCGCAATGAAGCCCAGGCCCTCATCAAGGAATTAAAACAGAGCGGCCTTGCCACGGAAGACATGAGTGACAATGAAATGGCGAAACTGCACATCCGTCATCTGGTCGGTGGACATGCGCATGAGGTTAAGAATGAAATTCTTTATCGCTTTGAGTTCCCGGATCGGCCAGGTGCATTGATGAATTTCCTGAACAACATGAGCCATAACTGGAATATCAGCCTGTTTCACTATCGCAACCACGGCGCCGACTATGGGCGTGTATTGATTGGAATTCAGGTTCCGCCCGAAGAAAAGAACGACTTCAAGGCATTTCTTAATCAACTGGGGTATCGCTACTGGGATGAAACCAGGAATCCGGCATACAAACTGTTCCTGGGTTAATGGGTAATGGTTCAATGCAGTTAGATCACCTTGAATTGGAGTAACTGATCCAACTACCTCAATAATCGAACCAATTCAATTCTTAAAATACAGCATTTCTCCGATCTTATTCTGTTTTTGATTCAGCATATAAGTAGTTATGCTATCACTTGTCGACAATCCTGTCGGTTGCAATCAAGATAAATCGTGTCGCTACACCACGCAATCGGGAGAAGCCGAGCCTTCAGCGATGAGAATTGGAGAAATGGATGGCAAGTATTTTTTCAAAATTTAAACCGACCTCTGGCATGCCGACAATCAGGAAAAACCTGCCAGCGCGTGTCATACCAGTCAAAAAGTACACGGTAGAACCAGCATCCCCTGCAAAGAAGCTTTGGATGCCGGGTTTCTCGCTAGGCATTTTCCTTCTCATTCTTCTGGCTGCATTGACCATCACCATACATGAAACCCGTCAGCATACCGCCCAACTGGAAATTATTGCACGTATCCAGATGCATGTTCTCCATCTTTCAAAGGCTGCGCAACAGGTACGACTGGGTGATATAACCGCTTTTGAACAGATAAAGGACAGCCATCGGCAACTGGATCAATATATTTTGCTTTTGTCTCAGGGCGGCTCATATCGTAACCATACCGTTACCCCGATCAGCAACACCACTTTTTCCCTGGATTTTGAAACTTATCGTAAAAACTGGCTTTTCGAAGAAGAAAAGATTAATCGCGCGTTAAATCAAAAAGATAAATTTGTTAACTTCAGTCTTAAACTCAGCGAGATCAGCACGATCAGCAGGCAGATACAGAAACTGTCTGATGAACTCATCACCCGCATGACAGAGATAGGTCGTCCGGCCAGGGAGATTGCTCTCATCGCGCGATTAAAGCCATCCTTGCACAGTGCAACAAAAACAATCAACACCATCCTTCCCGGTGATACATCCGCAGTAGAGATGGCCGCATTGATCGCGCAGGATCGCAGGCAACTGTCAGCGATCGCCCAGGAATTAAGCGCAATCCATCAGGAGCAAAGATTATTCATCAGAAATGAAAGTGATCTGGATATACCATCACAGATTCATTCCTTGCTGAGTAAGCTAGATGAGCTCAGCGAAACAATACAGACGGAGCTGCCAACCATCAGTACCGCCAAGTTTATCATCCAGGAAATTGTTAAAAAGAATGACATGATGATGGCATCTGCCAGAGAATTTGATGATGCGTTTGAGATGCAGGATGCTCAATTTATCCCGCTGCTCGAACTGATAACCCTCGTGTCAGGAATAGGTACAGCTATCGCCTTATTCTTATTTATCCGGGCGCTATATCGGAGTACACACAACCAGTTATTGGCCAGCAAGCACGAAATCGATAAAACACAAAAAGCAATTTTGCAGCTTCTGACGGATATGAAAAAAATGGCGGATGGCGACCTCACGGTTCGTACCGCCGTGACCGGAGATATTACCGGCGCGATTGCCGATTCTATTAACTACACCATTGAAGAATTGCATTCATTGGTTGAACAAGTCAATGCAGCCAGCGCCCAGGTTGTTGAAGCATCCAATCAGGCGCAGCATGTTTCATCCGAGCTATTAACCGCAGCGCAACAGCAATCAGTAAGAATCGAAGAAACCACCATCGCTGTGCTTGGCATGACTGAATCCATCAGCGAGATTTCCGATGCAGCGGCTGAATCCGCCAGAGTAGCCAGGCAATCCCTGGCTACCGCAGAAAAAGGCACGAAAGCGGTGCGTGAATCAATCGCCGGCATGAATGAAATTCGTTCTCATATCCAGGACACTTCAAAACGAATCAAACGTCTCGGCGAAAGCTCACAGGAAATTGGCGAGATCGTGGCCCTGATCTCGGATATCACCGAACAAACCAATGTACTGGCACTCAATGCCGCTCTCCAGGCAACTGCTGCCGGTGAAGCGGGTCATGGTTTCACAGTCATCGCACAGGAAGTGCAGCGCCTGTCCGAGCGATCCGCCGAAGCAAGCAAGCAAATCGGCGGATTGATCAAGACCATTCAGGGCGATATGCAGGATACTATTGCCGCCATGGAGAGAAGCACATTGGGGGTTGCCAAGGGCGCCAAGCGTTCGGATGCCGCAGGCCAAGCGCTCGAAGAAATAGAGGATGTTTCAAAACAACTGGCGCAACTGGTAACCAGCATTTTTGATACGACCCATGCGCAGACACAAGCAGCTAATCAGGTTGTCGCAAATATGGAGGAAATCCTGCACATTACACGGCAGACCACGGTTGGGACGATGCAGACAACGGTTTCCATCAAACAGATTTCAGGTTTTGCCAGCGAGCTTAAGGCTTCTGTATCCAGCTTCAAGGTTTGATTCTATTTTTAATGTTAGAACGGCACTAACTCAATGAATGCTCAAACAAAGCTCAATATCTCGTCGATTATTGGCGTCAAGGAAGGAATCAACCAGATTTTTTCGTTGATTGATCAGAATCTGGGTGCTTATGCCAAAAATCCGGGCGATAACACTCAGATAATCGCCTGCCGTGACTACATCCATCAACTGGATGGCCTGCTTGAAATGCTGGAATTAAACAGCATTGGGGTCGTCAGTGAAAAAATGGAGCAGGTCATCACAGCGCTGATTGATAAGAAAATTGAGCCAGGCCAACAGGCATTCGACGCGCTGAACCAGACAACCAAAGCGTTACTCTATTATCTGAATGAATTGATTGATGGCGTGGAAGATAATCCAATACGCCTGTTTCCCGCTTATCGGGACCTGATGTACGTATATGGCTCAGAGAAATCATCTGACAGCCATATATTTTTCCCGCGATTAATTGTTAATCCCCCGTTTAAAGCTGAAATACCCGATGTTGATGCCATTAAAATCAAAATATCAGCCAAACAGGCCGGTACCGAGTATCAATCCGGCCTGTTGAAATGGTTGCGAAACCCCGCCCAGAAAGATGGTTTAAGGCAGATGGGTGCAGCAATACAGCAAATCGAGAAATTCCCGGGAGCCGTTGAACACCGTGCATTCTGGTGGATCACCGCAGGCTTTCTGGAAGATCTGCTATCTCAGGAAACCACCATCGATATCGGTATTCGCCGACTCTGCGGCCGGATTGAACAGGCCATCCGCCATCTTGCGGCAGGGATGCCCGGCGATACGTCATTGCTGACCGGTGAAATCCTGTATCACATCGCCCATAGTCAATCCGGTCGTAAACACATCGATGAAATCAGGCGAAGCTATCAATGGGCAGAACAATCCACCGATTTTCCCAAGGCAGCTCCAGCACCCACAGAATCAGAGGCACTGCGCCCCGCCTTGGAATCCATGCGAACTACCCTCATGGGCGCCAATGATATCTGGCGTGAGTTCTGTTCAGGTCAGCAAGAAAGCCTGACTTCGCTACAGGAAAACATGGAACAACTCTTACAATCAGCCGCATTAACCCAGTGCAAGCCGCTGGAGCAGCTAGTCACCGCAATGGGCGGCGCAGTCACCAACTTGCGCACTCAGCCACAGGATCTCAATGAAGAACTGGCCATGGAAATGGCCACCGCTTTGTTATTGACCGAAAATATACTGGATGACTTTAACCGATTGCCGGTTGATTTGCCGAATCAGGTCGACAGCCTGGCTACCCGTTTATTGGCGATCACGACAGGAAATGAGAATGACCGTGCACCATTAAGCACCGCAAACCCGGACGTTGTCATATACAAGACACAAACCAAGAAGCTACAGGCACAAGTCACACAGGAGATACTGATCAATCTGGAGCAGATTGAGAAAATTATAGACAGTTTCTTTTTTGAGCCAGCCAGGCGTTCTGAATTATCGACACTGCCACCTTTATTTAAGCAGGTTTCCGGTGTGCTGATCATGCTGGATCTTGAGCGTGCGAATACACTATTGAATCTTTGCCAGCGTATCGTAGAAAAATTCTCTGATCCCGCATTTGAAATTCCGCAAGCTGAACAAATCCTGTTAGTTGATGGACTTAGCAGTCTCGGTTTTTTTGTTGAAGCCTTCAAGAATCAGCAGCCTGAGAGCGAAAAAATCATCGAAGAGGCCATCGTATTATTTGAAAACATACTGGCTATTGAGGTCAAACCAGTCGCCCCGCCTGCATCCATTACCAGAATTGACATAAAAACCGAAGCGGAGAAAGTAATTCATTCAGAAATCAACCCCGAGTTACTCGATTTCTTTCTGGAAGAAGCGGACGAGATATTGGCGGAGATTACCAGTACATTACAGCGTTGCCACGCAGATCCATCCGACACGGCATCGCTGACTGTCCTGCGCCGTAATTTTCACACGCTTAAAGGCAGTGGCCGCATGGTCAAGCTTCAGGATATCGGTGAAGTTGCCTGGAGCATGGAGCAGGTATTAAACCATTGGCTCAGTGAGAAGAAACCAGCAACTCGTGAATTGCTGAATCTGATCGCCCGCTCCCATCAGGCGTTTAGCAAGTGGTGCCAGGAAATCAGGAAAACCGGGAAAGCGACTATTGCAGCAGATGATATACACCGCCACGCCCAAGCGCTCCTTAAAGACAAGAAAGCAGCAGCCCCCATTCCTGCATCGGATACGGCTACTGCTACTGCTACTGCAAGCAAAGCTAAACCGCATAAACTGCCTTCACACTCTGCTGCGGACTCGATCCCTGTAAAAACTGCCCAGGCAAAACCAAGAGCCAGTCAATCAATTGCTGAAATTGATGAGCGATTAAACCATGAACTGCTGCAAGTATTTCTTGAGGAAACACAAGACATCATCCCCCAGATTGGCGGCAAATTACGAGGATGGCGCATCCTGCCTCAGGATGAAGACATCCAGAGAGCGCTTTTAAGATTACTGCATACCCTGAAAGGCAGTGCACGCATGGCGGGCGCACTCAATCTGGGTGATCTGATCCATGCCATGGAGAGCAATGTCGAGACCGCATTCCGTGAACAGAGCATATCGGATTCCGCCCTGGATCAACTGGAAAGTGAATTTGATGTCATCAGTGAGCAGGTTGAGTGTCTTCATGACATTGAAACACGCGAAACCGCAAAGCACTCTGGAAAAGCCAGCACGTTGCCAGCCGCTCCTTCCCGGTCGCCCGCTCTATCTGCTGAGAAAATAGAGATCCCGCAATCAAAAACCATACTGCGTATCAACGCAGAATTAATCGACCGGCTGGTCAATGATTCGGGTGAAGCAAGCATCATGCGATCAAGGATTGAAACACAATTGAATAACTTCAAGCAATCGTTGCAGGATCTGACAGAAAGCACCACTCGCCTGCATGATCAGTTGCGTGAAATTGAGATTCAGGCTGAGACACAGATACAAGCTCACCTCGCCCAGCAGGAAGATGGGGAACAGCAATTTGATCCGCTTGAATTTGACCGGTTTACCCGTTTCCACGAACTGACCCGCCTGATGGCTGAAAGCGTGGATGATGTGATCACGGTACAAAAAAGCCTGCGTACTACCCACAGCGTTGCCGAGGAAGCTGTCACGCAACAGGCATTGATAAACCGCCAGCTACAGCAGGCACTGATGCAGATCCGCGCAATCCCGTTTGGCAATTTTGCCGAGCGTTATTATCGCATCGCCAGGCAAGTTGCTGAAGACACGGCCAAGAAAGTACATTTAACAATACAGGGTGACTCCGTCGAAATTGATCGCAGTGTACTGGATCGGATCAATCCTCCGCTGGAGCACCTGCTGCGCAATGCGATCGCGCATGGCATAGAAGAACCTGCTGAAAGATTACGTGCCAGTAAACCGGAAACCGGACAGGTCACTATCAGCCTCCGTCAGGAAGGCAATGAAGTCATCATCACATTGCGCGATGATGGCCGTGGCCTGGATATTTCCCGTATTCGTGAAGAAGCGCTGCGGCTTGGTTTGATCAAGGAAAACGAAGTAGTCAGCAACGACAGGCTCCGGTCGCTTATTTTCGTACAAGGACTCTCCACAACAAAAGCAGTGACCGGCATTGCGGGACGTGGCATCGGTCTGGATATTGTCAAAAATGAAATCTCTTCACTGGGCGGCCGGATTATTGTCAAATCCGAAACAAACAAAGGCACTGCCTTTAATATCTTTTTACCGCTGACCCTTGCAGTTGCCCAGGCATTGCTCGTTCGTACCGGACAACAAACCTTTGCCATACCAACGGTGATTGTCGAACATATCCATGAATTCAATGCGGAATCTGTTAATTCAGCCTATCAGAAGCACAAGCTCTATTTTAATGGCAGAACCTACGCATTTGCCCATCTGTCCCATTTGCTGGGCAAGCAGGATCATACACCTGAAATGAAACGGCATAACCGCGTACTGTTCCTGCATAGCGGCACGGTATATCTGGCAATACACATTGATGAACTGATTGGCAACAGCGAAATCACCGTTAAAAATATCGGTCCGCAGCTCGCGCATGCCCCCGGCATTGAAGGCGCTACCATCACGGGCGATGGAGAAGTGATCATGATTCTGAATCCCGTGAAATTAACGCAACGAGACGATGTACAGAAAGTTCTGACGACGCCAAGATCCAGATCAGCTACTGCACATCAAAAGAAATCCGTCACGATTCCAACTGTCATGATTGTTGACGACTCGCTCACTGTCCGTAAAGTCACCTGTCGTTTGCTTGAACGCGAAGGGTGTGAAGTAGTCATTGCTAAGAATGGCATGGAAGCCATCGAATCACTGCGCGACATAGTCCCAGATGTCATGCTGATCGATCTGGAAATGCCTAAAATGAATGGCTTTGAGTTAATCAGGAATATCCGCGCCAATCCGGATACGGCACAAATTCCAATCATCATCATCTCATCACGCACCGCTGAAAAACACCAGAAAATAGCGAACGAACTCGGTGTCAGCATATTCCTTGGCAAACCTTACAAGGAAGAAGAGCTATTGACTCATTTGTCCGGGCTGATTAAAAAATAGCCAAGGTAATCGGGCGATCGGGTTTGAACTACTACACCTGACAGTACCATCCAGCCCACTTTTGTCTGTCAACCTAGCAGCAGGCGCAGTACAGCGTTTTGTCAAATCGTGTGTGCACCGTTGACCTGCATTATTTCTGTTTGGAATCTTCTGCAGCAATCATTACATTCTTTTTAACAATCGCCTGAGCACGTTCAATTCTTACCGTATCTTTCTTAAGAATTTCTTCATTGTCGATCGATTTGATGCTGATGCTATGCTCGCCAACCGGCACATTACCCAGCACATAAAACCCCTGCTCATCGGTAATCGAGTGGATTTGCGGGGATTCTGACAAGAATACTTCCGTTTTTCTCGCTGTCACGTCTTTAAAGGTTATCACGCCGGCGACAGCGCCGTACTGCAGCACTTCGCCGCTTCCCGGAGTGATTTTGTTGGCAATGGATCGCACCATGAGCAGGATTGTTTCCGATGCAAATCCGGCTGTGAATGCCAGAGCGACTGAATTGGTGATATTGCTGGGCTCGATCAGATAATAAGCCAGAATCGCCAGAAAAGGCGCCGAGATGAATTGCACGATCTGGAAGATCAGATACTCGCGGAATTCATATTGCGTGAGCCTGGGTTGCTGTTCTGTTGCGATATGCTCCGTGCTGACCTGCTTTTGCAGTTCCGGGAGCCGACGGGTCAAGCTGATACTGCCGCCCATCAGTGCCAGAATAATGAAATAAAGCGGAATCAGCAGGCCATCACTGACTTGGCAAGCAGTCGCGTTTCCGTTTTCTTCATCGCACTGGTTAATATAACCGCCAATATTGATCACCCATGTGCCAACCACCTTTTCAGGGATGTGTTTTTCTCCTTCATCATTCAATCTGGGTTTGAAGCAGCTTAGGTGCTTGTCCGGGCTATCCAGAGAGCATCCAATAAACACGGCGATCGGTTGATTGCGCAGTGTCTCGGTCTTTTTATCGTGAAAAGGATTGATAAAAGGGTAGAAAGTCAGCATCAATGACAGCAGCATGAAACTGTAGGCAAATAGCATCCATTTATACCGTTGATGCGATCTTTTACTTTCCAGCTTCTCTCGGTCGTCCGGATTGAGTCCGTCAATCGGGATATGCTCAATCTGATCTGCGTAGATTTGCACGAAAATGATGCAAGTGAAGATGATGCCTGGCAGTATCGGGATCGTGAATGGGGTATCAGTTCCGTGATTGGCGTGTATCAGAGCCACGATGAAATACACAAAATTAAAACTGTAAGCGAGAATCCAGAACCAGTTATCTCTAATCTGCCTAGGAATGAATGATGCCAAACGATCAGGCAGGTCCTGATTGCGAAGCTGGTCGGGTTGACTGGTCGCAGTTTGAGTTTTGCCAGGTGTTTTATCCGTATCCATAGTATTAATCCCGAGTAATGGAGATTTCATAAGCCTCTGAATAATCGTCATTTCGAGTGTAGATCAGAATTCCTCGCGTGTTCAGAATGACAAATGCAGGTAATTCAGCGACTCATTAAGTAAATGATCAAACGATTTAATTTTCCTGCAACAAATAGCTTAACGTTAATTTTGCCTGACTACAAAAAAACTTAACTGACCGGAATCACTTTATTTTCCCCGCATAAACAACTTGTCCAAATCAGCCAGACTGGTTTCAAACCAGGTCGGTCTGCCGTGATTACATTGATCTGCGCGTTTAGTAGTTTCCATTTCACGCAGCAGTGCATTCATTTCTTCAATAGTCAGTTTTCGATTGGCGCGAATCGCACCGTGACAGGCCATTGTCGCGAGAATCTCATTGCGTTTGGCGGTTAGAATCTGGCTGGCGCCGTATTCCCGGATTTCGCGCAGGATGTCTCGGGTCAGTTGCGCAATGTCGGCATGCTGCAGTGTCGCCGGGACTGCGCGCACTACCAGTGTAGTGGGTGACAGGATTGCAACTTCAAACCCCAATTGATCCAGTATTGTCTGATTTTCTTCGACCACAGCGACTTCCAGGCTGTCGGCATGGAAAGTAACCGGAATCAATAGCGGTTGCATCGGTATGGTCTGGAGATCCAGAGCCTGCTTGAGTTTCTCGTACATGATCCGCTCATGCGCTGCATGCATATCGACAACAACCAATCCCTGTGTATTCTGCGCCAGAATATAGATGCCGTGCAGTTGCCCCAAAGCAAAACCCAATGGATGGATATCCTGGTTTTCCCCCACAACCATTTGTTGCTCTGTTTTCACATCTTGTAAACGAATGGCCGTATTGACCGGCGATGCGGAGTACGCATTTGTTCCCGCACCAAACAAAGCACGATAAAAGCTTGCTGGTTGCGACACTGTGTCAGGTTTCGCATCACTTATTACTGAATAATTTGGCAATGATTGCCTGATCTTTTCGGATTGATCTATTTCCCGGTTTGGTGAAGCCAGTGCCTTGTTGATCGCATGAAAAATAAATTGATGCAGCGCGCGTGACTCCCGGAAACGCACTTCTGTTTTCGTTGGATGTACATTTACATCCACACTTTCAGGATCTATTTCCAGAAATAAAACGAAACTGGGGTGTTTCTCCAGATGCAGCACGTCGCGATAGGCTTCACGCAATGCATGCATAATCAGCTTGTCGCGCACAAAACGATTATTAACAAAGAAATATTGCGTATCCCGGGAAGAACGCGCATACGCGGGCAAAGCCACTTCACCATGAATACGCATACCCACCGATTCTTCATTGACACGTACAGCGGTATTACTGAATTCATCGCCCAGGATAGACATGATTCGTTGCGATGAATCGGTTGCATGCAGTTGACACTTCACTTTCCCATTATGCTGTAGCACAAATTCGATACCAGGTTGCGCTAATGCAATACGCTTGAATGCCTCTTCACAGTGGGCAAACTCAGTCGCTTCTGTTTTCAGGAATTTCCTTCTTGCAGGGATATTGAAATACAGGTCATTCACATCAATTGATGAGCCTGCAGTCAATGACGCAGGCTCAGGTTCAGAAACAGATTGACCGTTGATCTGTATCTGCCAGGCATGGTCCTGCTCAGCCATACAACTGGCCAATGTCAATCGCGAAACGGCCGCAATGCTGGCCAGCGCTTCACCGCGAAATCCTAAACTTGTAATCTTCTGTAAGTCCTCCAGCGTACTGATTTTACTGGTGCTATGCCGTGTTAACGCTAACAGCAATTCATCCTTGGCAATACCTACACCGTTATCTATGACCCGAATCTGCTTAACTCCTCCCTGAACAAGCTGAACTGTAATTTTGCTCGCGTTCGCATCAATACTGTTCTCCAGTATTTCCTTAAGTGCTGATGCAGGTCGATCCACAACTTCACCTGCAGCAATCTGATTGATTAATAATTCGGGAAGAAGCTTAATGGCGTTTGTCATAAGAGAAAGTATGAGCAAAATAAATATTATAATGCACATATTTTAAGCGCTACTGACTTAAAGGAATACTTATTAACAGAACTCATGTCAGACTTGAATATAAGGAAAACCCTGATCGATACCGGAGGAAATATTGTTTAAATTGACAGATAACGTTATCCTGAGCGACGATATTGCATTTTTGTCAACACAAATAAGGACACAATGACACAAGACGAACAAAAACGGGCAGCAGCAGCGGCTGCAATACAATATATCCCGATTGGCAGTATTGTTGGCGTCGGAACGGGCTCCACAGCTAACTACTTTATTGATGAACTGGCCAAAATAAAACACAAAATCGAAGGGGCGGTCGCCAGCTCAGATGCGACAACTCAGCGCCTTAAAAGTCATGGTATTGAAGTACTTGATCTCAATAATGTCAGCGATCTACCCATATATATAGATGGTGCCGATGAAATCACCGAGCATTTGCATATGATTAAAGGGGGAGGAGGTGCTTTGACACGTGAAAAAATTGTTGCGGCCGTTGCTCGAAAGTTTATCTGCATTACCGACCAAAGCAAGCTCGTGAATATACTCGGCAACTTTCCACTACCCATAGAAGTCATACCGATGGCACGCAGTTATGTTGCACGTGAGCTTTTAAAGCTCGGAGGACATCCCGCATTGCGTCAAGGATTCACGACTGATAATGGCAATGTTATTCTCGATGTACACGGCCTGCAAATCATGAACCCGGTTGAGCTGGAAACAACGCTCAATCAAATTACCGGAATTGTGACAAATGGCCTTTTCTCACGGCGCGCAGCGGATGCGCTATTACTGGGAACTGATCAGGGTGTACGCACCATTACACTCTAATTAACAATGCGACAATACGATCCAAACTCTAACAGAAACTTCACAATACATATTCTCACTTCAACGGACAGAAGGCATACCATGGTAACCAAAGAACATATCTCCAAGCAGTTTGATGCTGATCTTGAAGAAGTGCGTACACGTGTATTACAAATGGGTGGCTTTGTAGAGGAACAGATTGAATATGCGATTGATGCTCTGACAAATGGCAATGAAGAACTGATTGAACAGGTAATCAGTCGCGATCATCGTGTTAACGCAATGGAAGTTTCAATCGATGAGATCTGCAATCAGATTATTGCGCGCAGACAACCCACAGCCGGTGATTTGCGGATGATCATGATGGTTATTAAAACCATTACAGATCTGGAACGTATTGGTGACGAGGCCACCAAAATTGCGCGCATGGCCAGGCTGATTTATTCAACGGATCGTATGTATATACCACGTTTTGTTGAAATAAAGCACGTTGCCAGCATTGCTACTGATATGTTACACAAAGCACTCGACTCCTTTGCCCGTCTGGATCTTAATACAGCTGCGCAGATAGTGCGCCAGGATGAGCTGGTTGACGAAGAATTCCGCTCAATAATACGTCAATTGATTACATTTATGATGGAAGATCCACGAAAAATCTCCACTTCTCTGGAAATACTCTTTGTAGCCAAAGCGATTGAACGGATTGGTGATCACGCAAAGAATATGTCTGAATACGTCGTTTATATGGTAAAGGGTAAAGACGTGCGCCATGTAACAGCTGATGAAATTGAGCGTGAAATACGAGAATAACGGCGAATTATGGCTAAACTCCACCGGTGCAATTACGAACAAGTCGAAATCTTGACAACACGCGACCGACCGCTGCTGCTCAGGACAATTTCACGTCCATTACCTGCTATAGCAGGTGCAGCAGGGCATACAGTAAAGGTACCCGCCTGCAATGCGCCACTGGTCAATTTAGACATACCTTGCGTGTCATATGACACGTAGTCGCTGATATTCCCATTTCCGGAAAAACCAAAACCGGTCTTTAGCGCTGGCATTGTAGTGATGAGTTGTTCACCATTCCCTCTACTGCCATCATTATCCGGATCAGCAAATATAATCCATCCCTGATCCCAGCCTCCAGCCGTTGCGCACGTTGCACCATCTGCACTTTTACACAGTGCAACGCGTGTATCACGTTTTATTGCTTCAGAACGCGCCAGGGATAGATGTGCAAACATTGAATTTGCATAATCATTCAGCCGGCTATTGACTGTAAATTGATTCAGCGAGGGTACGCCAACAACCAACAGGATCGAAAGCACTGATAAAGCTACCAGTAATTCAATTAAAGTGACGCCTCGGTAAAATAAAAGAATCTTATTCATAGTCATATCTTGCCAATTTATATTTTGTTTCACTACTGAAGATACCAATAAGCCCGTCCTTTATTTCTTGATGGTGTCGCAAGAGGAATGGGGGCTGTTCCCTGTAGCGGCGAAGCAGAACTTCCTCCGATTAGAAACGGTGTTGTAATCGGTTGGCCAGTAACAGGATTTGTCACCGTAACCATACCAGCAACTGGTGACGGCGGCAATCCTCCCCCTGTTATAACCGCTGCCCTTGTTGCACCAACCGGTTTAGCATTCAAATAACCGAGGTTATAGACACGCGCCAAACCCAGATTTGTTCCACAACTATTTGGATCCGGTAGGGTCGGGGTGTGTGTACTGAAAGTAACCACACCGAGTACAGCAACGGCAGACGTCACAACTTGTTCTTTGTCATGCGAAGTACCTGAAGCACCAAATGCCAAGTACCACCCTTTTTTGGCATTTAGCTCTGCATCGGTAGGCATCACCGTGTTATCGGCGTCGATTGCAAGTAATGAAGCCATGCATGCCACTGCCAATGACTGACAATTACCTGTTTCAGATGACCACCAGCCTGCATCGGAAGGATTATCTTTAATCATAAAGAATGCATTATCCACACTAGTAGTCATCGAATTACTCAGCAATGGATGTTCGCGATCTCCTGATCCAATCAGAATGGCATTGTAACCAGATGCCACAACAACCTCAGGAGAAAACAAGAATTTACGGTTGGCAACTCCACCCGGGCAATTTGTTGTAGCGCATCCCAATGATGCAATCTTCAAGATTGTCCAACTGGCTGGTGCCGCTGAACCAATAGTAATGCGATAAATATTCCCACCCGTATCTGCTGCGTAAACATACTCAGCCAATCCGGTCAGTGAGTTCTTTACAACCGTTACATCTCCCACAACACTGCGGTCTGTCTGAAGTGAAGTGAGTAATACCCCACTATCAGCGTCCAGCACAAAAACTCTATTTCCCTTAGGTGCAGTACAAGTATTCAGGTCATTGTTGCCCACTCCATCTTCACAGACATCATACCCTCCACCTACAATCAGGATTGGTCGTGGCGTTGAGCCAGATACATATCCCGCTGATTTCAGAATCTTGGCGGAAGACCATGTTTGCCCGATACTATTAAACTCAGATGAAGTACACCCTGTATCATCTGTCAAATTTGGACAACCTTGACGCCATTTCAGACTAGGACTGGCCGGTGTCGATGCATCAAACGCATAAATCATTCGACCGCCGCGGCGTTGTGCCGCATACAGCCAGACAGTACTACCATCCTTATGCGCAGTGATTGGTCCATCAAAGAAATATGGTTTGGCTGTCGCATCATTGACACTGGGCAACGTAATAGCAGGGCTATTGTCATAAATTCTTTTTAACTTGCCATAATGTTCGGGGGCAATAAACGACCACAACTCGCTACCTGGTGAATAGGCTCCAATATTACTGGACTGATTTCCATTGATTGCATGCAACAAACCATCGCTGGCACCATAATATACAACCACGCCCGTGCTACCCCCGTAATCAACAGCGACTGGGCGAGAATGTACTACATCACCATGGGCAGAGGGCCTCATTTCTGTTGTAATCGTATTGCTATTTTCATCTTTAACATCCTTGCCACGCGCCCAATTAATGATATTCGTACGTTCAGTACTATTGGCAGCGCTGAGTAATGTCTGGGTGATTGAAGTATTCATATCGTCAAAGTTGGTCAAACCTGTGCAACTGGTCGAATCACAAGTTTTTACCGATCGTGATGCAGGCGTAATCGCGCGCAGCATGAATCCTGCTGCACCTTTTTCCACTATATCGCCATCAGGTGTATTGGATCTTTCTGAATTGGCAACAGTTGTGCATAAACCTTGCGGGCTAAAAGACCAATAAGTATCCATATTCGCTATACTCGGCGTCCAGAAACTGCGCGTGCACTGTGTAATAAAGCCAGTATTGTTGTTTATAGCTGAAGTGCCGTCCGCATCCGCCAAGTTCAATTCAAGCTTATTTCCACTCATACTTGCTATAAATTGATATTGCTTTAAATTTCCACTCCAACGCGGTAGTGCGCCAGCATCAGGTCGGAACATACCAATAAATATCTGGTTCAGAAAGGTGCCCTGCGTATTCACACTGACAGGCAGACTTGCAGAAGCAAACACAGTATTAACCGCCTGAATCTCAGACAGAATCTTATTCAATGCATCAACAATCTGCGAACCACCACCAGCAGATGAATTGACTGCAAAATACTTCCCTTTCCCTTCTTTCGCCATACTCTTTAATAACGCGGTAAATCCTGGTCCCTGCCCGGTTGTTATAGGATCCACATCCAAAGTATAAGTTATGACCTTAGCACCCGTAGCTGTTGCCATAAAACGCGCCCATTCGTCTGCCGCATTTGATTGAGAGCCGCTTGGTGAAATACTGATTTGTGTCGTACTGCCTCCTGCGGCTACTAAATAGGAATTGGCCAGTGATGTATCAGAGCTATTGTCCATCACAGGGCCGTTGCTGATATAAATCAGAAAGTTCTTTTGACAACCGGATTCCACCGGGCTTTCATATACATTACTGCTTGATGATTCAAATGCATTGTCATCCAATGCATAAATGGCATCAGATGCTGTAGTGCCAGCTATGTCATTATTCTTGAAATCCCGTTTAATTTTATTGTGCCCGGCATAAGCAGTATCACCTGTAAAATAATAATAGGCTTCAGCCATTGTCAAACCCAGCTTTCCGCCATTTGATTTATCGTTGAGCACATGCAGGCTATTTACTAAATTCACATAAAGTGGTTTTTTTGTCGCATCCATCTTACGGATTGCAGCACGCATATAACCACCGTCCGGGCTACCATTACCCCCCCCTGACTCGCTGAACATCATTAGACCCACTCTAAATTTTCCATCCGTCAAACCATTGAGTGTTGTTGATAATGCCGCAATTTCATTAACAAATGCGGTATTCCAGTTAGCCGTATTATCCAGAACAATCAGTACATTCGGAATGTTGTCATCACTGGGCGGCGCTACGCCCGCAAACAGATCGATATCCTCTGCATTAGAAGCTGTACTGATGCCAATCAAAATAGCTGCGAATAAATATTTTTTTAATGATGTTAACATGACACTCTCCATCTTAAATACATGTAGATATAAGATACTCGGCTTGCGTATACCGCTTATTGATGCCCTGCCTGGCCATAACCGAGGCACCGGTTGTCTGGCTAACTGCCGTGGCTTCGATTTCCCACAATGTTAAATAATCGGTTGTATTGGTTACATTAGCATTTACGCCGCTTCTGACCGGATCATCTGGAGGGGCAGGCACAGCTCTTAGACAAGTTGGCGCTCTTACCGTAACGGCATAGTCATCTGTATTATCCTGATCAATATCGATATTCACGATCGATGGATAACTGGCCGGATCCAGCACTGAATAATTCAGATTAATGGTTTGCTCAATCGCCAGATTAGCCGCCGCAATAGCTTCATTCCTGAATTGCATGTTTCCTACCGCTTTGAGATTGCTTCCACTGAGCGTAAAAGCTGAGATCATCAGTAAAGTAATCACTACGAGCATAATGAGACCAACCATCAGCGTGGCGCCACGCTGATCTGAGATAGAACACTTATTCTTCACGGCTTTTCTCTCCTTCCAGAGGGATTAACCAAATGAACGTAGCTGGCATAGGCATGACGTTTAAAACCATCATTAAAAGGCCCCAGCGTCGTTGGACCGAGCACATAAGACTTATCCTCAACATACCCCGTAGATGCTTCTAAATTACGTGCCAGCACATGCATACGGACAGCCACAATATTTGCCCAATCCAACGCACCACAAGCCGCACAATCACTAAAAAAATCCGGGGCACCATCATCATTGGTATCTTGCCCATATTCGAACTTGATACTTTGAATACCCTCGATAACAGGCTGCGCAGGTTGCATGACAATCACCCCGCCATTTAAATCCAGATCAGCACGCATTAGCGTTGGAATACCATCACTCGTCGTTACCGAGTAATTCCGAACATAAAAGATGGAAGTAATAAGTTTGCGTCTGTTAACAGGCGTTATACAGTCTTTCCTGTAAACGCTTGCTCCGGGTGTATCCAATACGGGCAGATCTGCTGCACTTGCGACATAATTAGCATGGCTTGCTTCCCCACACAATTGGGATTGCAAATATAATTTGTTCGTATCATAGCTTTCACAGTTGGTTGCACCGGCAACACAAGTTGAGGCATATCGAATTACGATCACATCCGAATCAGCTTGCTGGTTACTGACGATACCCGAGCATTCTGTAGGAAGTACGCTGCCCGCCACATACCCTTGCACTGGAATCATATAGATATCCGCAATATCAGTGGCACTCCAGCTAGAAAAATCGGTACACGGATTGGGAATAGCTGCGGGTGGAACAGCAGATGGCAATGGCGGAACGTAACTGTCCCAGAAGCCAGCACGCCACAATTCCTGCTGGAGCAGTTGAATTGTGAATCGACCATTTTCTATTTGCCGATTCATCTTTGCCAATTCTGCATTACTCCTGGATAGATCCAGATAGAGTGCAAGCACACCCGTCATGATCAATAATCCCAATGCGATTGAAACCATGAGCTCAATGAGTGAAAAACCTGTTTGCTTACAATCTCTCGAAGAATCTGGATAAACTGTATTTGCTAACAAACTTTGTTCATTCATGGCGACCCCAGATCAGCATTTCGCACAATTGTACTTACAGTACGTCGACACAAATCATTGTCACAACTTGTTCCTGCCGCACCATTATAAAGTCCAGCACCACAACCAGATGCCGGCGCTGAAATTGGAGTTAACCCTTGCCACACAACAGTAACCAAAAACTGATCTCCTGTTCCCAGATCTTCAACACAACCTCGCGCTCCGATCATTGCACCCACATTGTTCGATGATGCTGACTGCTCAGAAGCACCTTTCAGTGCATTACTCCATTGACATACATCAAAATCATGACCACTGCCAGCGCAGGCAGTTGGTTGACTATCCCCAGCTCCTAATGGATTGGCAGCAGCCGTTACGTAAGTCGATGCATTTGCACGATTAGCAGTCATTCTGCTCGCCATATCTTCCAGCAGGATTAAAGCATGGGTTCGTTGGTATGATTCAATTTCGGAAGATTGCAGGCGCATTTGCAAACCAGCCAACCCTAACAGGCCAATAGCAAAAATAACGATAGTTATCAGCACCTCGATCAGAGAAACACCACGCACTGAAGAACTGGCAGCTGATGTATAAATTAAGCTGGCCATTTTTGGTCTACCATTTATCAGCAGGGGTTTTTACCCCTTCGCTCGTAAGCACCAAATTTCCATCACTCGCTTGCGATCCAGTTGGTGTAAAGGTAATCGTATAGGAAGGAACTGCCGCATTCCCAAGAGCAATTGCATAGCTGTATTTGCCACTTACATCGGAAGGAAGCGCATAACCACTTAGTTCTAAAGTAGCCTTACTAACATAGCTCCTGTTTGTTAACAGAAACTGTTGCTGACGGTTAGCGATATCCATCATTTCAGCCTGCGCTACTGTACGATTTGCTCTGATCACATATTGCTGGTATGACGGATAAGCTATCGCTGTCAAAATACCAATGATTGCGACAACAATCATCAGTTCAATCAATGTAAATCCATTCGATCTTAAATGCTGTATGGCATGATTTCTTTTCATATATGCAATTCCAGTGAAATTCGTCTTTGAGCCATATTTATTCAATGTATGACTACCCCATCGAATATATACGGCTATAATCTTTCTTAACTTTAGGATTTCTTAATATCCTTATTCAATCGACCGTTATAACCAGCCTATTCATATGGAATCACTATATAAATTCTGTTCAGCGGCAATTAGAAGCAGTTCATTAACTGATATTTCCTGATTTTCTGGAAAGATGAATAAGTAATCAATCCACATGAAACAAGACATCATCCTGATCGGCGCTGGCATTATTGGTCTTGCAACAGCAGAGCACTTCCTGGAACAAGGAGCAAGGATTTCAATCCTAGAACGCAACAAAATAGGACAAGAATCTTCATGGGCAGGCGGTGGAATTTTGTCACCGCTTTGCCCATGGAATTACTCCGATGAAGTCACTCGCCTAACCAGTTATAGTGCTACCTTGTTCCCAACCTGGATTAAAACTCTACATAAAACTACCGGGATTGATTCAGAATATGTAACTTGCGGCATGCTGGTCTTGCCGCCATATGCTGCGCAAGATGCTCATCATTGGTGCTCAAAACACAATATAAAAATAGAAGAGCCTCTGCTATCAGACATTTCTACTATTGGAATTAATATTGACAACATCCGTCAACACGGTTTGTTTTTACCCGACATTGCTCAAATACGTAACCCAAGATTAATACAGGCGCTACGTGATCGAGTCATTCAACTGGGTGGAGAAATTTTTGAAGATTGCGCTGTCACTGACATTACTGTGAAACATAAGCAGGTACAGTCATTAATATCGATGCGTGGAAAGTTTAGAGCAGATCATTATGTTGTTACATCAGGTGCCTGGAGTAAAGAAGTTCTGGGGCAATACGCCATCAATCTGGATATCAAACCAATGCGCGGGCAAATGTTGTTACTGAAATTTAGCGCCCCCCCCATACACACTATTCTTGTGAAAAAGGACTTATATATTATCCCTCGCCAAGATGGCCATTTACTGATTGGCAGTACTTTGGAAGATGTCGGGTTCGATAAGCGAACGACAGATGTTGCCTGTGATGATTTATTGACACGAGCACAGGCAATTCTACCATCTCTTCATACTATGCCTGTAGTAAAACAATGGGCTGGATTACGCCCTGCTTCGCCTGATAATATCCCAACGATCGGTCGACACCCAGTTATTCAGAACCTCCATGTTAACAGCGGTCATTTTCGCTATGGCGTCACTATGGCACCTGCGAGTGCAGAAATTCTGTTTAATGAATTGACAGGGAAGCCCCAGCCTTTTGACACAGCGCCTTATCAAGCCGGGTGGAATGCTAAATCATGCTTTAGGTAATGGAAATACGACTGATTCAACTACACCACTCAGTTCTTCTATCGTCACATCTTCACCAGTTTGCTCTGCGCCAATCTGCTTGAGGCGCGATATCACCTGTTGAACCAGTATTTCCGGCGCTGAAGCGCCGGCTGTAATACCAATCTGGTGTTTCCCGACAAACCATTCTTCCTTTAATTGTTCGGCACGATCCACCATATAAGCTTCAACGTTAGCATTCCTCGCTACTTCACATAATCGATTTGAATTTGAGCTGTTTGGAGAACCGACTACAATTACCAGATCACATTTACTGACCATCTGCTTAACAGCATCCTGACGGTTCTGTGTGGCATAACAAATATCATCCTTCTTGGGTCCGGTAATCAATGGGAAACGTCGCTTCAGCGCATCAACAATCCGGGCGGCATCATCAACCGACAATGTAGTCTGAGTCACATAAGCCAGATTAGTAACATCTTTAACTTGCAGTACTTCCACATCAGTCTCGGTTTCAACAAGATACATGCCTTTATCTTCCCCATCAATCTGCCCCATGGTACCTTCAACTTCAGGATGGCCTTGGTGTCCGATCATAATGATTTCTTTTCCATCTTTACGCATCTTAGCCACTTCCACATGTACCTTGGTTACCAGAGGACACGTTGCATCGAATACTTTCAGCTTGCGAGCTGCAGCTTCCCGTCGTACCGCATGAGAAACGCCATGTGCACTAAAAATCAGGATACTGTCCTGGGGCACCTCATTCAGATTCTCAACAAAAACGGCTCCTTTCTTCTCTAAATTCTCAACCACAAATCGATTGTGCACGACCTCATGACGCACATAAATTGGTGCACCATGCATCATTAATGCCCGTTCAACAATTTCAATTGCACGGTCTACACCAGCACAGAAACCTCTGGGATTTGAGAGTAGCACTTTGATCATTTGGTTATTCTCCAAAAAATGGAATCTTGTTTAATATGGCATTCAGCTAAAACTGAAGAGTGCAAATCAGAAAAACTAGTAATATGCTTTGGAAATTTTTATTGTGTAAGATAGCGTTTAGCTAATGCTACACGCTTCTCATATGCATTTCGCGCAATCTGGGCATCTTCCAGAAATTGCGGCAACTCCTTAATCAATAAGGCCTGCGGGCCATCAACCAGCGCCTTGTCGGGTACTGGGTGAAAATCCACCAGTACCATATTCGCTCCGGCAATAATCCCCTGAGTCGTCACATGCATGATGTCCAGAATACCGTCCGGCGAACTTGCCCGGGTACCAACTGAATGGGAGGGATCAATACAAACCGGCATTCGTGTTAACCGTTTGACTACCGGCACATGCGAGAAATCAACAAAGTTACGATGTGGGTCGCCCATATTCGTTTTCATTCCACGCAACCCAAAGATTATCTTCCGATTACCTTCTGACGCCAGGTATTCAGCTGCATTTAGAGACTCATCCAATGTAATTCCAAAACCTCGCTTAATCAGTACTGGAAAATTCTGTTGACGGCCAACAATTTTCAATAGCTCAAAATTTTGAGTGTTTCTTGTTCCGATCTGTAGCATCACGCCTGTCGGATTGCCCGTTTGGTCGAGTGCTTCCTGGATTTCTTCCAAGTGGGATTCATGTGTTATTTCCATGGCAATTACTTTTATGCCGTATTTACCTGCTAAATCGAATACATAAGGCAAGCATGTTTTTCCATGCCCCTGAAATGAATAAGGACTGGTACGTGGCTTATAAGCACCCATGCGGGTACACACCTGACCATGATCCCGCAATGCCTTCATCATCATTTCAACATGTTCGGCTGTATCAACCGCACATAATCCGGCAAATACATTAAGCGTATCCTGACCAAAGCGGACGCCGTTATAATCAAAATATGTTGGACGGTTATCATTCCGATGTCGACCTAGTACGCGATATTCTTCGGAAACCCGTACAACCCGATCAACGCAAGGAAGATTGCTGATATTCTCAACAGACAGCACCTTAGTATCGCCAATCAGGTATATCTCTGTTAATGTTTGCTCAATACCGACTTCAGTATGTACACGCGTAGAAATACCGGTGAGGTTGGCAAGATATGCCAATAACTGCTTATACTCCGCACTATCATGCCGGGTATCTGGAATAAGAATAAGAATCATAGAGTAATATCAAGCAGGCAAGAAATTCATATTGACGTTGGATAAAACGGCTCATGATTCTAACCGAAAAAGCTGTTGGTTACCATGATTCCAGTTATCGCATTATCGGACAAAGCACTCTGAAATCTCAGCGTATGCAAGATCAATTTACATAGACTACAAGATTGGCAACTCATTCAATATTAATTACCTATAAAACCTTACTTGTGTTATTAATTAATAGTGATAGTTCACTTTTCTTAAAATCATGTGATTTAGGCAGGTTGAGACAATTTGTCGCATGGTCATCCACCAAAATCTAGACTAACCTTCCATTTAAAAAGTAACTCTCAAATTTGATATATGTTCAGTGAACTCGGCCAATCTCCTCTCAGTAAAAACCTGCATCGTTTATTTTTACTGAGAAATATTGCTATCCTGGCGCAGTGCCTAACATTCACCTTGGTATATTGGTTAATTGAAATCGAAATCCCCTGGACCGAAATGATTGTAGTCGTTGCACTGCTGACCGTATTAAATCTATTAACGTGGTTGCGTTTACACCGTAAATGGCCGGTCTCTAATTTTGAATTCTTTTCACAATTACTGATTGATGTCTTTGCATTAAGCGCCTTATTCTATTTCAGTGGTGGCTCCACCAACCCTTTCATTTCACTTTATCTGTTGCCACTAACGATCGCTGCAGCCACGTTACCCTGGCGGTATACCTGGGCAATGGCCATTATCACTATCGCCTGCTATACATTGTTACTGTTTAATTATGTGCCGTTACCTCACGATCACAGCAATCATCTGATTGAGTTTACCTTGCATGTTTCAGGTATGTGGCTTGCATTTGTTTTAAGCACCGTAATCATCGCATGGTTCGTTGTTAAGATGAGCATTTCAATACGCGATCGCGATCAGGATCTGGCCAAGGCACGTGAACAAGCATTGCGTAATGAACAGATCATCGCCCTGGGAACCTTGGCAGCGGGCGCCGCTCACGAACTAGGCACACCACTCTCGACAATGGCTGTCGTCGCAGGTGAATTACAACAAGAATATACGCAGGATAACGAATTTCAGAATAATATTCGTATTCTCCGGAACCAGATCACACACTGCAAGCAAACATTGACCCAGCTGCTTGCCGAAGCTGGACAGGCACGTGCTGAAGCTGGCAGTAAGCAACCTGTTGATATATTTCTTTGCCAGGTACTTGATAAATGGAAACTGATACGCCCTACTGTTAAATTCACTTATCAAAGCCACGGCAAACAACCTGCCCCCAAGATTATGGACAATCAATTATTGAGTCAATCTATTTTAAATTTGCTGAATAATGCAGCTGATGCGTCATCCAAATGCATTGAAGTCAAAAGTAATTGGGATGATCAGTTATTACATCTGGAAATTATTGATGACGGCGAAGGCTTATCGGCAGAGGCCAAACAACGCGCCGGAAGCGCATTCTTCACCAGCAAGGCACCCGGACAAGGTTTTGGCATTGGCCTGTTCCTGGCCAATGCCAACATAGAGCGATTTGGCGGCAGCGTTCATTTATTTAACCTAGAGAAAGGTGGTGCTTGTACTCAGGTAACTTTACCATTAATCGAATAGCGCCATGACAGAATTCCAATCAATCGACAACACTGAACATCCAAGTTTATTGATTGTCGACGATGACAAAGTTTTTTGTGATGTGTTGGCAAAAGCTATGACAAAACGTGGTTTCAGTGTAGATCAGGCACACACCATCGAGGATGCGCTGAAACTTGCGGAAACTTCTGCGCCTGAGTATGCAATTGTTGATTTAAAGCTATCCAGCGAATCAGGATTGGTTCTAGTCGAAAAGCTAAAGTCCCTGGATCCTGGAACCCGCATTGTCATGTTGACGGGGTATGCCAGTATCGCTACTGCGGTCGAGGCCATCAAGCTGGGTGCCACTCACTATCTTGCCAAACCTGTAGATGCCGATGAAATCATGGCTTCTTTCGAACGCACTACTGGAGATACTGATATCCCAATCAGTGTACACCCTCTATCCGTCGGTCGACTTGAATGGGAATATATTCATCGTATTTTAACTGAGAACGATAATAATATTTCGGTCACTGCGCGAATATTGAATATGCACCGCCGCACACTACAGCGCAAACTTGCTAAAAAACCGCATAAGGAATAGAAAAGATTTCAGACTTACAGCCTTGCTATCACCCGGATATCTTGCCCGATCATGCGCAGATCCTGAATATTAAGTGAATGTTTCTGTTCAAGCTGAGTCAGTTCAGGTAGCTTCAGCATGCCTTGTGCATGATTTCCCAACAGGTGTGGTGCAAGAAAAATAATGAGCTCATCTACCAATCTAGCGTTCACTAATGCACCATTTAATCCACCGCCAGCTTCTACCAATAACTCATTTATTTCAAACTCTGCAAGCTTCTCCAGCACTCCTTTTAAATCAACCTCACCTCCTGCATCCGGTAAAACAATGACTTTAACGCCCATCCGATTTAGCCTGTCTATTTTCTCCTGGTCATCCGCATTGACGGTAAAAATGAGCACTTCTCCGTCTTGCAGTAATTTAGCATTGACAGGAATAGTTAACCGACTGTCTACAATCACTTTCTTCGGCTGCCGACAAGTTCTGACGTGCCGCACTGTTAATTGCGGGTCATCTGCCTTTACTGTGCCAATTCCTGTCAGAATGGCACAGGAACGCGCTCTCCAGCGATGACTATCTAATCGCGCCGCTTCACTGGTTATCCATTGGCTTACGCTGTTGTTCAATGCAGTCTTGCCGTCTAAACTCGCTGCAATTTTCAGTCTGACCCACGGCCTTTTATGCACCATGCGGGTAATGAACCCAATGTTCAGTGCATGGGCTTCCGCTTGCAGTAAACCGGTCTGTACAACTATCCCGGCTTGTCTTAATAACGTACCGCCGCGACCTGAAACCATTGGATTAGGGTCCTCCATGGCTATGACAACTCTGGCGACACCTGCCTGAATCAGAGCCTTTGCACAAGGCGGGGTACGGCCATAATGACTGCAAGGCTCTAACGTAATATAAGCTGTCGCACCACACGCAAATTCCCCGGCTGAATTTAATGCATTAATTTCTGCGTGTGGCTGTCCTGCCTTCTCATGCCAACCCTTGCCAACAATTTGATTGTTCAGCGTGATAACGCAACCCACGCGAGGATTAGGCATTGTGCTGTACAACCCTTTCTCAGCCAGCTGCAGCGCATGAGACATGAAGGTATAATCAGATGTTGAAAACATACCTGCATAAATTTCTATACAAATTTATGATATTTCTGTTGGCTTCAGTACCTTTATTCAGAATCCTGGGAAAGCAGCAGCCATGACTCATCGCTAGGTCACATCTTTGGATTGTAATTGAGGTTTTGTCACTTCTTTTATTGCATCGCGAAAATCATCAATATCCTGAAAACTCTTGTAAACTGATGCAAAACGGATATAGGCTACTTCATCCAGTTTATACAGCTCCTGCATCACGCTCTCACCAATACTTCGTGATGAAACCTCGCGCTCTCCCAGACTCAGAAAGCTCTGCATAATACGATCAATCGCCGCATCGACATCACTTGTAGGGACTGGGCGTTTATGGAGCGCACGCATAAATCCCGTCAGTAATTTATTCCGGTCAAACTCGGCACGATTGCCATCATGCTTCACAACCTGAGGCAACCGTAACTCGGCTGTTTCATAGGTTGTAAAACGCTTATCACATGCCTGACAACGCCGCCGCCGCCGTATTTTATGACCATCCTCACTGACACGGGAATCAATTACACTCGTGTCATCAGTACTGCAAAAAGGACATTTCATATCGCAAGGTGGTATTGTTAATCAGGTTGATCCAGTCATGACGATTTCAGAATACGACACATTCCCTAGATAATAAACTTACCCGCCATAAACGGGAAATCGCGCGCACAAATGCTTTGCTTCATCTGCTACCCGCTTTAGAACAACTGAGTCCAATGGTGAAGCCAGTACATCTGCAATCAGATTAGCCAGATGCTCCGCTTCTATCTCTTTAAAGCCACGTGTTGTAATCGCCGGTGAGCCGATCCGTATGCCACTCGTAATAAATGGTTTTTGTGGATCATTTGGAATTGCATTCTTATTTACCGTAATATGTGCGAGCTCAAGTGATTCCTCCGCCTGCTTACCGGTAAGATTCATTGCCTGTAAATCAACTAAAAACATATGACAGTCCGTCTGACCAGAAACTATCCTTAAGCCACGACTCTGCAACACTTTGGCCATCACGCGTGCATTATCAATCACCTGCTCCTGATAGTCTCTGAATTCCTTGCTGGCTGCTTCCTTAAATGCAACCGCTTTGGCTGCAATCACGTGCATCAACGGACCACCCTGAGTTTGTGGAAAAATAGCAGAATTCAGCGCTTTCTCATGTTCTGGCTTGGCCATGATAACTCCACCGCGAGGGCCACGAAGTGTTTTGTGCGTTGTACTGGTAACAAAATCAGCTATGCCTACTGGATTTGGATAAAGCCCTGCTGCAATCAAGCCAGCATAATGTGCCATATCCACAAATAAATAAGCATCTACCGCATCGGCAATCTTGCGAAAACGCTTCCAATCGATAATCCGCGCATAAGATGAAGCACCGGCCACTATCATTTTTGGCCTATGTTCATAAGCTAATCTCTCTACTTCATCATAATTCAACACTTCCGTATCGGGATGCAAACCGTAAGGAATCGAATTAAAAATCTTGCCACTGAGATTAACGGTGGATCCATGTGTTAAATGACCGCCATGAGCAAGCGACATGCCAAGCAATGTATCACCCGGTTTCAGCGCGGAAAGATAAACAGCAGCATTGGCCTGAGAGCCAGAGTGCGGTTGAACATTGGCATACTCGGCGCCAAAGAGCGCCTTTAATCGATCGATTGCCAGCTGCTCTACCTGATCGACATATTTACAGCCGCCATAATAGCGTTTAGCTGGGTAACCCTCAGCATACTTATTTGTCAAAACAGAACCCTGCGCCTGCATTACTGCGGGACTCGCATAATTTTCTGACGCGATCAGTTCAATATGATCTTCCTGACGTTGTATTTCACCCTTAATTGCCTGCCATAATTCTGGATCGACATTTTCTATCGTTTGTTTCTGCGAAAACATGGTTAAATCAGCCCTTTGAAAATTTTAGAAACTGAGAAAATGTATATATTACCATTACCCGCTGAAGTAGAGACAATAGATCAAATGAAGCAGACATGAAAAGAAAAGGAATCCGCTATTCTGAGCGGTGGACATTATCTCTTGTAAGAATTGCAGGAAATCCTGACAGCTCTCACAAGAGACATCAAATATGACAACGATACTTATATCAAAAGAAATTAGACGTACTTACTACCAATACAATTAAATGGTAGCTGCTTCTTCCTCAAATAATAATACAACCTTCTCATCACGATCTATATCAACAGTTACCTTACCGCCATTAACCAGACGCCCAAACAATAATTCATCTGCAAGCACACTTCGAATAGTGTCTTGTATGAGGCGCTCCATGGGTCTTGCGCCCATCAGCGGATCAAAGCCATTTTTTGCAAGATACTTTTTCAACCCATCTGTAAAGGTAGCTTCAACTTTCTTTTCATGCAACTGCGCTTCGAGTTGAATCAGGAATTTGTCTGTAACACGCAAAATGACTTCCTGATCCAGCGCAGAAAACGAAATAATGGCATCCAGCCGATTACGAAACTCGGGAGTGAATAATCGTTTTATGTCAATCATCTCATCACCGGCAAATTTCGATTTAGTAAAGCCAATGGATGCTTTGGTTAAAGCCTCGGCACCTGCATTCGTTGTCATAATGATAATTACATTACGAAAATCAGCCTTACGCCCGTTATTATCGGTCAACGTTCCATAATCCATCATTTGCAGAAGAATATTAAAAATGTCGGAATGGGCTTTTTCAATTTCATCCAGCAGTAAAACTGAATAAGGATGTTTGACTATCGCTTCTGTCAATAAGCCGCCCTGATCAAAACCGACGTACCCGGGTGGCGCACCAATTAAACGTGATACCGCATGGCGTTCCATGTATTCGGACATATCAAAGCGGTGCAGGTGAATACCTAACGCATAGGCCAGCTGCTTTGCCACTTCTGTCTTGCCCACACCCGTTGGGCCAGAGAAAAGAAACGAACCAACCGGTTTCTTAGGGTTACCCAATCCGCTTCTGGCCATCTTAATCGCTGCCGTCAATGAATCAATCGCTGCGTCCTGGCCAAACACAACCGCTTTCATGTCACGATCCAACGTTTTTAATTTATTGCGATCATTACTGGAAACATTCTGCGGTGGAATACGCGCAATCTTGGCCACTACAGTCTCAATTTCATTTCTTCCAATTATTTTCCGCTTCTTAGACTTGGGCAAGATTCGCTGCGCGGCTCCCGCTTCATCCAATACATCGATCGCCTTATCCGGCAAGTGCCGGTCATTGATATAGCGTTCAGATAATTCAGCCGCAGAAATCAGTGCATCCGTTGTATATTTCACTTTATGGTGTTGCTCATAGCGTGATTTCAGTCCACGTAAAATCGCTATGGTTTCATCAACACTTGGTTCGTTAACTTCAATCTGCTGGAAACGTCTGGATAGCGCATGATCCTTTTCAAAGATTCCACGATATTCACTATAAGTAGTTGCACCAATACATCTCAACTGCCCTGTGCTTAATACGGGCTTCAATAGATTGGATGCATCCAGAACTCCGCCAGATGCTGCACCAGCACCGATTAAGGTATGAATCTCATCAATAAATAAAATAGCTTCCGGTTTTTCGATCAATTGCTTGAGCAATGACTTTAATCGCTGTTCAAAATCACCCCGGTATTTAGTGCCCGCTAATAATGCACCCATATCTAATGCGTAGATCTGATGCTTCAACAGCAATTCCGGCACATCTTCTTCAACAATACGTTTTGCCAGTCCTTCAGCGATAGCAGTTTTCCCTACACCCGCTTCTCCAACCAGCAATGGATTATTTTTCCGACGACGACAAAGTGTCTGAATAACACGTTCAATCTCTTTCTCACGACCAATCAGAGGATCAATTTTATTGGTTAATGCCAGGACATTAAGATTAACGGTATAGTTCTCGAGCAAACCACCCATGTTTTGCTCATGTTCATTTTCACCTTCATTTCCTATTTTTGCATCATTCTCGTGCGGCACCTTGCGGATATTATGAGAGATATAATTCACCACATCCAGACGTGTCACACCTTTTTGTTGCAAGAAATACACAGCGTGGGAATCTTTCTCACCAAATATGGATACCAAGACATTAGCTCCCGTCACTTCTTTTTTCCCGGAGGATTGGACATGCAAAATAGCACGCTGAATAACACGTTGAAAACCCAGAGTGGGTTGAGTATCCACATCTCCCTCGCCATTAATAACAGGCGTATGGCGTGCGATATGATCCAGCAGTAACGCTCGCAGATCCTCAATATCTACCAGACAGGCATTCAATACTTCTGCAGCACTTGCATTATCCAGCATTGCCAGTAACAGATGCTCCACAGTAATAAATTCGTAGCGCTTCTGCCTTGATTCCACAAATGCCATATGCAAACTGACTTCCAGATCTGGTGCAATCATCTTAATTCTCCTCCATCACACATCTGAGTGGATGCTGATTTCTTCTCGCAAATGCAACAACTTGGTTAACCTTCGTGTTTGCAATATCACCTGGATAAACACCACACACACCAACCCCCTCTGTATGAACCTTCAACATTATTTGTATCGCCTTCTCTTGATTCATAGAAAAAAATACTTCCAGTACCTCCACAACAAATTCCATTGGTGTGAAGTCATCATTTAATAACAGAATTTTATACATAGGAGGAGGCTTTAAGTTAGTTATTTCCTCCGCAAGGATAACGGTTTCAAAACTACCATTAATCATTTGCTACATCCCTACCATTTTCATCAGTTTAGAATAAATAAAGAAATACTGCACTAATGACATATTTGACGATTACGACAAAATTTTCAAGTCTCTTGAGACAATTATCTTTTTCTTATTCATAAATCCAGTGTAACCGCTTGACTTTAACCTCGGATTTGCGTAAAACAGTACGTGGCGTTTGGCTTCAAGTTCTCTGCGGCACCAGCTTCATCCGTTTGTGGTCTTGAAATTCAAATAGTGTTAGGGTTTCCGGCCCAGTTTCTTAATATAGGAAGTAGAAATGGCAACAGGTACAGTAAAATGGTTCAATGATTCCAAAGGTTTTGGTTTTATTACTCCTGACGATGGTAGCGAAGATTTATTTGCACACTTCTCAGCAATCAACATGTCTGGATTTAAAACACTCAAAGAAGGTCAGAAAGTGAGCTTTGATGTCACTCAAGGCCCAAAAGGAAAACAAGCCTCAAATATCCAATCCGCTTAACTGTTTGTTCATAAAACTGGCTTTAGACTTTTTGACACAGTAAGACCATAAATGTAACACAGTATTTTCCTCTTGCCAGATAATGGCAAGAGGTCTTCTCTTCCAGTCATTTTCCCATATGTTCCACAAGCGCATCACCAAATGCCGAACAAGAAACCTTCTTGGCATTATCCATTAAACGTGCAAAATCATAAGTCACGATCTTGTCCTGAATAGTTGTTTCCATTGCCCTGATGATCAGGTCAGCTGCTTCAATCCAACCTAAATGTCTGAGCATCATTTCTGCAGACAGAATAATTGAACCGGGATTCACTTGATCTTTGCCGGCATACTTTGGCGCCGTTCCATGGGTCGCCTCAAACATCGCAACGGAATCACTCAAATTAGCGCCAGGTGCAATCCCAATCCCACCAACCTGTGCTGCCAGTGCATCAGAGATATAATCACCATTTAGATTCAGCGTTGCCACGACATCATATTCCTCTGGTCGCAGCAAAATTTGCTGCAAAAATGCGTCAGCAATAACATCTTTGATAATAATACCGCCCATATCCTGCGGTAGCCTCATCCAAGGACCACCATCCAGCAACTCGGCTTTAAATTCCTTTGCAGCTAACTCATAACCCCATCGTTTGAACGCACCTTCAGTAAACTTCATGATATTTCCTTTGTGCACCAAAGTAACTGACTGTCGATTATTATCGATTGCATACTGAATCGCTTTCCTCACAAGACGCTCCGTCCCTTCTCTTGATACCGGCTTGATGCCAATACCAGAAGTTTGTGGAAAACGTATATTGGTTACCTTCATATCCTTAACAAGGAAATCGATTACCTTTCTTGCTGATTCTGACTCCGCTTCCCATTCTATGCCCGCATAAATATCTTCAGAATTTTCACGAAAAATCACCATATCTGTTTTCTCTGGATTCTTCAGAGGACTTGGCACACCTTTAAAATAACGAACAGGCCTCAAGCAAATATACAAATCAAGCTGTTGACGCAGCGCCACATTGATAGACCGGATCCCGCCTCCAACCGGGGTGGTTAAAGGCCCCTTAATAGAAACCACAAATTCCTTAGCTGCCTGCAGGGTTTCATCAGGCAACCATACATTCTGCCCATAAACACGTGTTGATTTCTCACCCGCATAAACCTCCATCCAGGAAATCCGGCGTTGATCACCATAAGCATTTTTAACTGCTGCATTAACAACCTTCTGCATTACCGGAGTGATGTCTACACCAATACCATCTCCCTCAATAAAGGGAATAATCGGATGATTGGGTACATTCAATGAATTATCCTGATTAACAAGAATCTTTTTACCATCGTCTGGTACTTTTATATGCTGATACATATTTTCTCCAAATATTGGAATATCTGATGCAAGCCAACAAGCTATGTCCCACACCGTCTTACTGATATTCTTTATAACTCTCTGTGCTTATATTAAATATAAATAACATGAGAACTGGCCCCTACTTGTTATCACATAGTTTTCATACTAAAGTTATCGGCATATTCCGCCAGATTTACTAAAATCTTCTTAGCGCACTTATTCTAAAACCATACTGCAAACACTTTAATCACTTTATAAAAGTGAGAATTTTTTCGATTTGAGATTTAACTGCTGATATTCCTCAATCGCAGTATTATACGTTTGACACGACATTAACCACAAATCTGATCTTAATCACAACGCCATATTGATCTTCCATCCTTTACAAATTACTCATGAACTTACATCTCCTGATTCCCGCTCTATTCTGGCCAGATACCTCACAAAAAGAAATTTACCATGATTTATCAGTTCCTTCTTTAGAAGTACTTTTGTCTAAAAGTACCCTCACCACCAATCCCCCGCAAGACATCGATAGCTGGCTCTGCCAGACATTCAATATCGCCCAGCAGCAGAGTCACTGGCCAATTGCGCCGATTACGCTGAATAGTGATAATCCCAGTTTACTGAAAAATAATCAGGATTTCTGGATGCGCGCTGATCCCGTACATCTCCGTATCGAACACAATCATATAATGCTGGCAGACAGTCGAGCTTTCCATCTTTCTGCAGAAGAAGCCAAGCAAATAACACAAGACCTTAACAAACACTTCTGCAATGACGATCTCATCTTCTTACCGCTACACCCTGATCGCTGGTATATACGAGCACCTCACACACCTGAAATGTTTACATATACGCTCAATCAAGTCACTTGTAATAACATTAATAACTTTCTGCCAGCCGGCAAAGACAGTGCAATATGGCACAGAATATTCAATGAAATACAGATGATACTCCATGAGCACCCAATCAATCAGGCACGTGAAGCACGGGGCGAGCTGATCATTAATAGTGTTTGGTTCTGGGGTGGTGGAAAAATGCCGGTATCCGCACAGTCACCCTACACACATATTTACAGCAATAATGAATTATCACGCGCCTTAGCCTTGTCTAGCAAGGCACAACAACACTATGCGGAATTACCTGTCGGCGCCGCTATCTGGCAAGCAACCAATACATCAGGCAATCATCTCATCGTATTAGATGCTTTACTTGGAAAATCCAAATACAAGGATGCTTATGGCTGGCGCGAGAATCTGAGAATTATGGAAAAAGATTGGTTCTTACCGCTCCTAACCGCCCTTAAGGAAGGCACCATCGACCATCTCACCATCACAGCGCTCAACGAATATTCATCACAGCAGGACTTCACGATAACACGTTCTAATTTATGGAAATTCTGGTTAGCTGCTAAACCGTTTCCTTCTTTTGCCGTAATATAACTATTGATAAACACTACAACATTATTTAAGGCATAGCAGCAACAACAATGATATCTGTTCTGTTTCTGATTATTAAGGAATAGCCGTGCAAAAGACCTCCATATTCGACAATGTCAAACCCTATTTAGCTGTTTATTTTTCCCTGATTGTAGCAATCGCTTTAATAATACTCTCTAATTTTGCAAATGAAATTGCATCACATTGGATGATGGCATTATGGGGTTGCCTAATCCTGGCAATTCTAATCACCATTGGTCAGACAATGACTATCGTGAGAAGCATCGGGAATTATTCAGAACAGTTGCTTACTAGTAAGGAAAGACTCACCAATGAGATAAAACATCGACTATGGGCTGAAAAAACGACTTCAGAAAGTAAAATAAAATCACAAATCATTGATGAAAACATCCCTGTCATGCTGGCATATTTCAATACAGATCTCCGTTGCCGCTACCATAACCGAATATTTCGCCGGTGGTTTGGATTAAAGCCAGACCAGATAGATGGTCGATTATTACAAGAATTTTCTAATGATGAATTTTTCCTTGATATCGAAAATTGTATTAAGGATATCTTGACCGGAAAAACTATACACAATGAGCGCATTCTAAAATCGACAAAAGGCTTTCCATATATATTCACCGAGCAATATATCCCACATCTGGATAATAAGGGAAAAATCATCGGACTCTATACACTACACACCCCCCGTGCGCAGGAGAAGAGTCGTGTCGCCCCTACAAATAAAGCGATCGATACACTACAGCCTGCGCCACAGCAATTAAACAGCGATTCGGATAAGAACAATGCAGAGGCTGCAGAAACTCAAGCATCAAAATCCGGCATCACGGCAACTCGCATCGTACAAGCTATTGAGAATGGCGAATTTAATCTCTATTGTCAGGCAATCAGTTCTGTCAAGTCGTCTTCAACACCATCAGCCGCTCATTATGAGATCCTGATTCGTATGAATGAGGAAGAAAGCAACCTTATGCCGCCCGGCTCTTTTCTGCCTTTTGTTGAACAGTTCAAGATGATGCCCCAGCTTGACCGATGGGTAGTCAATCATATCGTCGAATGGATGGCTGCACATCAACAGAAACCTGGATCAGTTTTTTGTTTAAATGTTGCCAAAGATACACTCAATGATGAAGCATTTCCTAGCTTTGTACAACAACTGCTACAAAGAACTCAGATTCCAGCTGGCTCTCTCTGTTTTGAAATTGAAGAGCGCGATGCAGAATCCGATCCAGAAAGCACATCCTCCTTTTCAAAAAGAATTCGTCAACTGGGCTGTTCTGTATCACTGTGTAGCTTCAGTCATAGCCGACCTGCTCTTGACCTGCTCAATACAGTACAAATCGATTATTTAAAAATTGATGGAAGCCTGGTTTGTAATATTCTTCGTAATGAAGAAGATTTAGAGGCAGTCATTTCTATCAACCAACTGGCTCAACGCATGAAAATTAAAACGATTGCCGAATTAGTTGAGACGGAAGAAACGATTGCCAAGCTACGTGAAATTGGTGTTGATTTTGCACAAGGATTCGGTGTTGCAAAACCACACCCTATTAAAGATCTTGAATAATAAGCTAACCCACTCTCTTACTTTTTGAGACAAATAAGCAATGCACAACCACTATATGTATTGCTTATTTTTATGTATTAAAGCGATCTATCGCATCATAGCGCTTTGACCATATGCTCGACAACTTTCTTAGCATCTCCAAATATCATCATTGTCTTGTCCATATAAAACAGATCATTATCAAGACCCGCATAGCCAACCGCCATGCTCCGCTTAACAACCATCACTGTACGTGCCTTATATGCGTCCAGTATGGGCATACCATATATCGGGCTACCCGGTATATTTGCAGCCGGATTTACCACATCATTGGCTCCCAGCACCAGCACAACATCAGTATTGGAGAAGTCGCTGTTGATCTCTTCCATCTCCAATACCTGTTCGTATAGAATTTCCGCTTCTGCCAGCAACACATTCATATGCCCTGGCATGCGTCCAGCTACCGGATGAATAGCAAAACGCACATTAACACCTTTCTCATGCAATAATTCAGCCAGCTCCTTGACTGCATGCTGCGCTCTCGCAACCGCCAAACCATATCCAGGAACTATTATGACGCTGTCCGCATTTCCCATCAGGAAAGCAGCATCTTCGGCACTGCCGCTTCGATAAGTCTTCTGTACACCATCATCAACAACTGCTGTCCCACCATCACTACCAAAACCGCCCAATATAACAGACAGGAACGGACGATTCATTGCCTTACACATGATATAAGAAAGAATCGCACCTGAGCTACCGACCAGCGAGCCTGCAATAATCAGCATCGGGTTACCCAGAGAAAAACCGATACCCGCCGCAGCCCAGCCAGAATATGAATTAAGCATGGATATCACCACCGGCATATCTGCACCACCGATAGGAATAATAATCAGGAATCCCAGAACAAATGCAATGGCAGTCATTGCGATAAATGCAGTCCAGTTTGTTGTATCACTGAAGAAGAACCACAAACCAAACCCTACCATGGCGATTGCCAGCATCAGATTAACCATATGCTGGCCACTGAATACGATCGGTGTTCCGCTCATGCGTCCTGATAATTTCAGGAATGCAATGACTGAGCCAGACCATGTCATGGCACCAATAAATGTGCCCAGAAAAAGCTCCAGCTTACTTCCTGCTGGTAGAATTGCTGGCAGACCAAATGAAACGGGATTATTAACTGCTGCAATGGCAATAAAGACAGCAGCCAAGCCAACTAATGAATGCATAAACGCGACCAGTTCCGGCATGGCTGTCATTTGTACACGCTGCGCAACAATGGCACCGATAATGCCACCAACTGCGATACAACCCAGTATCAGCAACCAGTTTTCAGTGAGTGTCAGTGTGGTCGCCACGGCAATCGCCATGCCAACCATACCGAACAGATTCCCACGGCGCGCAGATTCAGGCGAACTCAGGCCTTTTAGTGCCAGTATGAAAAATACTGAAGCGACTAAATATGCAAGTGCAACCATATTTGCTGACATTTATGTGTTTCCTTTCTTATCTTTTTTCTTGAACATTTCCAGCATCCGCTGACTCACCAGAAATCCACCAAAAACATTTATTGCAGCCAATGTTACTGCTGATGCACCCAACCAGACACCCCAGTCAGCCTCCAACGGACCTGCCGCCAACATGGCTCCGACCAGGATAATGCCAGAGATCGCATTGGTTACTGACATCAATGGCGTATGCAAAGCGGGGGTCACATTCCACACCACGTGGTAGCCCACAAAAATTGCCAACACAAAAACGGTTAGATTGATAATAACTGGATCGACTTCACCAATCATGATTACTCCTTTTAAATTCGTTAACTGTATGTTCTAAGCGATGCGAGATGTAGCGCAGAGCAAGGAATCCGCGTTGTACGGAGTGTCTTCACTCATGCCTTGCTGGCAATTTCGCCTCCTGTACAAACCAGCGATCCGGCAATAATCTCATCATTCTGATCGATCTTAAGTTTGCCGCTTTCCGGATCCAGCATCAGATTAGTAAAATTCATCAAATTTCGCGCATACAGGGTACTTGAATCTGCAGCCACCAGTCCGGGAATATTGGCGATACCAATCAAATGCACGCCATGCTTGATAACTGTCTTGTTTAATTCAGACAGTGGACAATTACCACCCGCCTCAACAGCCATATCTACAATAACAGAGCCTGGTTTCATCGCCTGTACGGTTTCTTCTTTGATCAACACAGGGGCTGGGCGTCCGGGAATCAGCGCGGTTGTAATAATAATATCTGCCAAGGCTGCCCGTTCATGTACCAGCTCACCTTGACGACGTTTATAGTCATCAGACATTTCTGTTGCATATCCGCCAGCTGTCTCAGCTTTTGCTTTTTCTTCATCACTGAGCGGTACTTCAATAAATTTGGCGCCCAGGCTTTCTACCTGCTCTTTGGCTGCAGGCCGTACATCAAAAGCTTCAACCACAGCGCCCAGTCTTTTAGCTGTCGCAATAGCCTGCAGACCTGCCACACCAGCACCTAGAATCAGAACTCTGGCTGCTTTTACAGTCCCGGCTGCTGTCATCAGCATCGGAAAAAACTTCTGATAGGTATTCGCTGCCATAAGCACTGCCTTATAGCCTGCAATATTCGCCTGCGATGAGAGCACGTCCATATTCTGTGCCCGGGAAATACGCGGTAATTTCTCCATGGCGAATGCAGTTAATCCATGCTTTGCCATGGCCTCTATACCATCTCTCTGATGCGGCGACAGAAGACCTACAAGCACGGCATCCTTGCGCATCATTGCCAATTCGGCAGGATCCGGACTGCGTACCTTGAGAACAATTTCCGCCTGATTATATAGCGCTGCCACATCAGCCACGATCGTAGCGCCCGCTTCCTGATACGCAGAATCCGGGATACTTGCACCCGCACCCGCTCCAGACTGAACGGATACCACATGAATACCCTTGGCAGTAAATTTTTTGACGGTTTCCGGTGTCGCTGCGACACGCGTCTCTCCCCCGCGAGTCTCTGCGGGTATGCCTATATGCATTGATGATCTCCCATATTCTTTCCAACAAGCTTATGAATAAAAGCCAATATGGCACTTTACTCTTTTAATGAAGAGCGAATTATAAATCAATTTGAACGTAATGCATTACTTAGGTTAGGAAAACTTGATCTAATTTCTGCAAATACTATTTATTCCCGGTTATTTTGATCGTGTGAACATCCAGCAGTAATCACTGAATTGATATTTCATTATTTCGATTTGCTCTTTCAAGTTTCTCATAGAGATCTGTAAAACCATGGGCACCAATTGTTCTTGCCGAAGATTCCAGTTGATTCGCACAGCCTCCACTTCTAACAGGCTTGTCGGCCAGTTCAGGTTTTGCTCGCATGTGTCGCGTCTGCTGATACTCGCTATTCCCCTTTGCTCAAACAACGATTGATCCATTGATTGGTCAATTTCTCCTGCACGCTGTTTTGCCGTAACCGTGTCGCCAGACCGGAGAAATCAACCTGATCCAGCGGTTGATCCTGATTAAAACAGGAAAACACGTAGGTAATTTTCCCTGTTTTCGGATCTTTATGGGGCTGCAAGCACTGCGCACAGATCTCTTTCATCATACATTGCATCGGGGAATTGATCGAACCAATGGCAAAATGATCCGCCTTCAAATACGGCTTAAGTTGCTGATGACGGGCCACACCGACAGCTGCCATCATCCGGTCAGAACCGATGGCAATAAGATGATCGGCGTCTGCTAGAGATATCGGCTGGTCGCCCAGTCCACCGCTTGCATAGGCAACCATCGCCTGCACGATATTGCCCACATAACTCTTATCGCCAGGCCGGCTCGCTGCAAAACCCGGTGATTCATCGCAACACCATACGACAACATCTGCCGCAGCTTCAATCTCAGCCACTTTATATCGATCAACCTGCTTTTTATAGCCGGCAAAATACAGAACCCGGGATCCGGCTGCCCGTGCGGCTGCTCCGATGGAAAATAAAACAGCATTTCCTAATCCGCCTCCCACCAGCACGATGGTTTCATTCGATGGAATTTCGGTCGGCGTACCCGTTGGTCCCATCAGTATGACGGGCTCGCCAGGCTTCAGCAACGCACACAAATTCGTCGATCCGCCCATCTCCAGAACAATCAGTGAAACCAGTCCACGCACCACATCGACCGATGCACCTGTCAATGCAATGCCTTCCATCGCCAGTCGTGTATCACCGGCAACTGGAGCCTCGGTAGCATAATTCTGGAAACGATAAAACTGACCGGGATGGAAATGTTCAGCCGCCATTGGTGCATGTACAATCACTTCAATAATATTGGGTGTCAGCCTCTCTACCCGGTGCACTGTAGCACGCAATTGCTGATTGAGCGTCGCAAAAAATTGCTGGGCAGACTGGCTTGATACAGGTTTGACTCGCCCCAGTACACGACTCACCACCGGATAACCTTGTTTGGCGCTCGACATGGCTTTCACCACATTACCTGAATAGGAAGGATGCAGATCACCAAAGAAACTGATGAAGCGCCCATCCTGGCTATCTTTATAACGGCTGAGCAGTACCATGGCAGTATCCGGCTTTGGATTGGCATGCGGGGGTTGCACCGGATTGCCTTCTTCATCGCAGGCAGTGAAATATCGGCCATTCAGTTTAAATATCTTTTCATCTTCTCTCGCTAATACGGTATTGGGCTGAGTTCCTGCCGCGACCAGCAAGGCACGCGCCGACAACTCAACCTCCCCGGCATCCTGCCACTGCCCGGTTTCATCCTGTTTCTGCACGGCAAACCGTACGGATTGTGTATGTTCCCATTGATCGACATTCACCCGCACAGGTGTCAGGCCCTCAGCAAACCAGATGCCTTCTTCCAGTGCTTTTTCAACTTCTTCATGATTCAGTGTGTAGGAAGGGCTATCGACCAGACGCTTGCGGTAAGCAATGGTCGCACCGCCCCAGGATTGCAATAACGCAATAATGCGCGGAGCACGCCCTTGCTGTTCAGCCGCCTGGCGCTCTGCACGAATCGCACGCGCATGACCCAGATATTCATCTGCAATTTCTTTTTCTTCCACAGTCCAAACTGCGCGGACCGCCGCCTCACCCTGTACAGCCGAGAGAATCTCGTAACGTTGCAGAAACTTTTCGACCTGGCCCGGATAATACGCCAGTGCCTCAGTGGCAGTATCAATGGCCGTCAGGCCACCACCGACCACGACAACCGGCAGGCGCAACTGCATATTTGCAATGGAATCACTCTGTGCGGCACCGGTTAATTGCAGCGCCATCAGAAAATCAGAAGCTGCACGCACACCCCGCGCCAGCCCGTTTGGCAAGTTCAGCACAGTCGGACGTCCCGCACCGGCTGCCAGCGCCACATGGTCAAATCCCATGGCAAAAGCATCATCTGTTGTCAGCGTACCGCCAAACCGTACCCCGCCAAATAAGGCAAATTCTGCTCTGCGTTCCAACAACAAACGAATCAGCTTCAGAAAGTTTTTATTCCAGCGCACAGTAATTCCATATTCCGCCACACCACCGAAACCAGCCGGCATGCGCTCATTCAGATTCTCTTCCAGCTCGCTGGCATATTGAATTGCTTTAAATGGCACTCTTTCGCCATGTTGATTCACGCCCGAAATATCTGCTGGCAGGGATTCAATCTTCAATCCATCAATGCCTACCACCGTATGCCCTTCATTCATTAAATGATGTGCAAGCGTATAACCAGCCGGCCCCATACCAACCACAAGCACCTTGCGACCTGATGCCGGCTTGGGTACAGGTCGGCGCAAATTCAATGGATTCCAGCGCGTCAGCAGACTGTATATTTCAAACCCCCAGGGAAGCGCCAGAACATCTTTCAAGGTTCGCGTCTCTGCCTGGGGAATATCGACAGGCTCCTGCTTCTGGTAGATACAGGATTTCATGCAATCGTTGCAAATGCGGTGACCTGTTCCCGCACACATCGGATTATCCAGTGTAATCATCGCTAGACTACCCACTGCAACACCTTGTGTCTTCAATTTGTGAAATTCGGAAATTCGTTCTTCCAGCGGACAGCCTGCCAACAGTGCACCCAGTTCACTTTTCTTGAAAGCAGGCAACTCTTCCGGCGATTTCTGTTTCTGTATCATGCCCTTGGAGCATGAGTCCTTACCTTGTTCATGGCACCAGATGCAATAGTTTGCTTCATCCAAGGCGCCCATCAAATCAGTACCCTGATCCGTCAGTGCAAACCCATTGCGCTCACGCAGATGCCCAAGGCGATGCACAGGATATCCGGCAGACTGATCGGTATCCAGTGTCAATAAATGCTGAAAATCCAGTTTGGCAGGTGATTTGAATAGAATACCGTGCTGCGTATGGTGTTGTCCGGCAGGTGTTCTCAGTGCCCAGGCCGCGTAGTGCAGCGCTTTGTTTAAGCGTGCTTCATTGTCTGTTTCAGCTTCCATCCAGTGTGTTACTTGTGTGGCAAAAACCAGTTCCGAAAAAGCAACACCAAATTCTGCCGCCAGTTCTTTCTCAAGCGCCAGACCATCGATCTCAGCCAATTCGGCATCACTGACTTTCCCCTTGGCCCGGCGCTGGACAAATTGCCGCTTACAAAAATAAAGCGGCGCCAGTTCATGGTGCCTTGCAGCCAAGGCTTTAACCTCGCTCTCGATATTGAACAGCCTGGCAATAAAATCTTCCACCCACGGCGCAACCTCGATTAATAAGGCAGAATCATCCTTAGGCGATAAATCATCGGGATGAGCCCTTGCATAGCCCAGTTTCTGGTGCAACGATTCATCACCGTCGCGGAGAAAATCCATGAATTTCTGATCCAGTCTTTGCAGACCTTCCTGGCGATATAGATCGGTAATCGTAAATCCAAACTTGAAATCAGGTAAAGCAGTTACATCTAAATTTTTCATAATCAATTGAGGTGATAATTGTCAGTGTAATCAGTTTATTGAGTGCTTACTTATTAAAGTGATATAGCATTCTGATAATGCTAATTACGGGTGTTGTTGTGATGAGATAACCATTTGATCAGCTCATCAAATGGCATCGGTTTAGCGATAAAATAACCTTGTACTTCATTACAGCCAAGTTCAGCCACCAGATCCCAGTCTGACTGGGTTTCAATTCCTTCGGCAACGATATTCAAACCAAATATCTTGCCCAGTTGAATGCTTGACTCAAGAATCGCGCGAGTCGATGGATCATTGGCAGCACCATTCGTAAAAATCTGATCGATCTTGAGTTCCGTAAAGGGCATATGTTTGAGCATTTCCATCGTTGCATAGCCCGTACCAAAATCATCAATAGCCAATCCAAATCCCTTCAATCTGAAGCGTGTCAGAATATCCAGGCTCAATGCAAAATCTTCACTTAATCGACTTTCAGTGATCTCCAGTATAATCCGGTCAACAGGCACATTCGCCTCATGCACAGCTTCTTCAAAAATCTCTGGCAAATTGCAGCGGTCTAAATTTTCCACGGATACATTGACCGAGATTCGCAAATCCAATCCTTGTTGCAGCCAGATATCCAGTTGCCTGACAGATTTTCGTAAAATGCCCAGCGTAAACTCATTAATTAAACCATGCTGCTCAATCAATGATATAAAATTATCTGGAGAAACATAGCCATACTTATCATGACGCCAACGCGCCAGACACTCCACGCCTGCTACATGACGATCAGAAATAGCGACTTTTGGCTGATAAAACACATCAAACTGATCAGCGAGCATTGCCTGCCTTATTTCTTCCACATCAACAACCGGTTTTATTTCAGGATGCGTATCCTGCCTTGGAAAAGACAAGGAAAGCTGTGCGAGAAGAGAAGATAACCGCTCCATTGTGATCGGCTTTGCCAAAGTTCCAATTACATTCAATCCACGCGCTATCGCCAGACGCTCTGTCGCTTTGAGTAAATCTGCATCAACTCCTGAAAACAAGGCAATTTTACCGTCATACTTTAAATTAGCAATATTACGCAAAAATTCAATGCCGTCCATGCCTGGCATTTCGATATCACAAATGATCAAATCAAACATTTCGATCTGAGTCGATAATACAAATAAACCAACTTTACCATCCTGCGCGACAAGCACCTCACTGGCACCCAGTTCTTTGAGCAAATAACTGATAAATTCAAGCATGAATTTATCATCATCCAGTACGAGTACACGTGGTTTCCTCTCTTTGATCATTCAGGTCGTTGTTCTAATTCTCACTGGATCTCATTGAGCTGCTGCTCAATAGCAGATAGCATCCATCGCATTTGAATAATAATTTCTTCTACCTGTTTAAGGTCTCCATCATGCTTAAATTGTTCCAACTGCCTGCATAGCATAGCAAATTTATTTGCACCGATGGTTAATGCCCCTGATTTAATACGATGACCAATCGCTGCAACCATTGCTCGATCTGCCCGTCTGCATGCTTCCTCAATTCCCTCAATACCCTCGTGCGTCGTTTCAATAAACAGGCGGATAAATCTTGTCACCTGTGTCGAATTGATGCCCAGTGCCCCTGTCATGACAGACAGATCAATTGGCGAATCAGTATTGGATTCCGGTAATAATTTATTCGGATTTGCTGTCACTGTGGATTGGATTGAGTCAGATTCTGGTGAGAGCCATTTCAGTAGAGTGGAAAGCAGCATATCAGGATTGATCGGCTTGGCAAGAAAATCATTTATGCCGACACTCAGACACAATTCCCGGTCATTCTGATCCACATTGGCTGTCATCGCTATAATAACCAGATCCGACCATTCTGGATTGCTACGAATAATTTTAGTTGCCTCCAGACCATCCATAACGGGCATCTGGATATCCATTAATACACCATTAAATTGTGTACGTCTCAATTGATCAAGCGCTTCTTTTCCATGTCTGGCTATTACCACTTCAGCACCATACAATTCCAGCAGCTCCTTTGCTACCTGCTGATTCAGTTCATTATCTTCAACAACCAAAAGAGTAAGTCCTGCTAGGTTACGCAATTCATTTTGTGGCGTATGAGTCACTTCTGACGGATATGTTATCTCATTTAAATTGCGTGATAAACGCGCGGTAAACCAGAAATGACTGCCTTTCCCTGGTTGACTTTCAACACCAATCGTGCCGCCCATCAATCCCACCAAATCCTTGCTGATCGCCAAACCAAGACCTGTTCCCCCATATTTACGCGTAATAGAGGTATCCACCTGATCAAAGGGCTGAAAAATATGATCGATCTTTTCTTTTGCTATCCCGATCCCTGTATCACGAATTTCAAAACGTACCAGACAATCACTATTGTTCTCTTGTTCGATACAAGCGCTTACCGTAATTTTCCCAGCTTCAGTAAATTTGATCGCATTACTGATCAGATTAAGCAATACCTGACTCAGGCGAAGTGCATCCCCTTGAAAGTTTTGTGAAAGCCCGAGAGCCACATCCGATACCAGCTCAATATTCTTATCTCCCAAATCGGAAGCCAGATGATCCAGTACATCTGACAGAATTTTATTCAGATCGAGATCCTTCACAGCAACTTCAATCTTTCCAGCTTCTATTTTTGAGAAATCGAGAATCTCATTAATAATCCTGAGTAAATGCTGGGAGGAATTTTTGATCTTTGCCACATAATCAATCTGTTTAGAATCCAGTGCTGTCTGATCCAGCAAATGCGTCATGCCGATAATGCTATTCATCGGCGTACGAATCTCATGACTCATGTTAGCCAGGAATCTGCTCTTTGCCTGATTGGCTGCATCAGCCGCCTGCCTTGCAATTAGCAACTCAGATTCGTGCTGCTTGCGTTGTGTAATGTCTACCCTGACAGAGATAAAGCGGATAATCTCTCCCTGATCATTCTTGAGCGGAATAATTGCAGTATCGATCCAGTACAGCGATCCATCTTTTGCCTGATTGCAAATCTCGCCCCGCCAAGTTTCGCCGCGAGTAATGGTTCGCCACAGATTAACAAAGAAATCTTTAGGATGTGTTCCAGAATTCAGAATGCGGTGATCCTGGCCCAACAGTTCATCCCGACTATACTGACTGATAGAAACAAATTTATCATTTATCTGTATGATGCGACCCTGACGATCTGTCACTGAAACAAGGGCATATTGATCAATACCATTTTGATAGCTCAACAACTCGGCAGCATTTCGTTCAGCAACTTCCTTGGCCCACATCAATTCTTTATGTACAAAATTGACTGCCTCCAGCGCCCTGGCCTTTTCAGCCATAGCCTGAGTCAACTGCTCTGCATGCGCCATTAGATCAATATTCAGCTGCTTAAGTTTTTCTACCATTTTTGTATTCTGCTCGGCAAACCGGGCATCAAAAATGGCTGCATACAGAGCTGTCAACAGTACCATGACAACTGCGAGCGTAACCAGCATACCTAACCGATCCCCTCCCAATCCATCCAGATCTGTCGATATAAATTCCTCAGGGAAAATAGCGGCGGACATACCGGTATAATGCATCCCCGATATAGCTATCGCCATCGCCAGCGCAGCACTTATTTTTGTCCAGAGCAACGTTTTGCCGATCTTCTCCTGATCGTTATATAAGCCGATCATATGAATAATAAAAATAGCTGCAAGGGATATCAGAATCGCGATGGCAAAGGACAATAGCAATAACCGGAAATCGTATTGAATAGCAGGTTGTATCTGCATTGCAAACATACCAACATAATGCATGCCTGTAATGCCAATGCCCATCATGACAGCACAACTGATCCAGACTAACCAACCCGGATGATTGCGGCTAATAACAGACAACACTATTATGGAAGCCACAACCGCAAGCAACCAGGAAATGAATGTCAGGAACAAATCGTAGGAAACAGAAACAGGCAGCTCAAGCGCCAGCATGCCGATAAAATGCATGCCCCAGATGCCGGTTCCCATTGAAAAGCTACCACCCATGTGCCAGAGCATTCTGGCAGATCCACAGGCAGACGTCATGCGCAATGCTAAATGAATTGCTGTATAGGAAGCCAGAAAAGCCATACCGATGGATAACAATACCAGCAAGGTATTATAGGTAGCAACCATAAGCAGTCATCAATTGGTCAGGGTTATTTAATGTGGAATCAGTTTTCAGAAGTCACATACAAAACCTATTTCATCTGCTGCTTAACAGGCCATTAAAACTATCTTGTTGTTTCAAAAACAAACAGCCTGTTAAAGCAATAAAGTAACGGGATCGTTTATATTGATCACATTACCCGTCAAAATCAGACAAGTATGAATGCCTTATAGTGATTGAACAGTCTGTTACCCTATGCTGCTTATAGTTTTACATAGCGGTGGAAGAAATCATACCGGCAGCCACCGTATTGTTCGTGCTCTCATCAATAATAATGAAACATCCTGTCGCACGATTACGCGAATAGTCATCACAGACGATCGGTTGCTGTACTTTCAATCCCACGTACGCAATATCATTCATCCGTAGCGTATCGACAGTTTCATGCTGCATCGTATTGACATTCACACGATAGTCAATCCGACCAACAGCGGCCTTAACCGTGCGAGTTGTGTGTTTGATCAGATATTTGCGGGAAGGGTCTAACGGTTGTTCCGAAAGCCAGCATATCATGGCATCAAACGCTTTTGTAACCCGCGGCGTCTCTCCGGTTTTCACCAGAACATCCCCTCGGGAAATATCCAGATGATCTTCAATCGTAAATGTTACCGACTGAGGTGCAAATGCTTCGTCAATCAATCCTTCGTACATAACTATTTCTTTGATTCGGGACGTCAGTCCGGATGGCAGTAACGTCACTGGATCCCCAATCCGAATCTCGCCTGATTCAATGCGTCCCATATAGCCGCGAAAATCATGAAGCTCCTTGGTTTGTGGACGACATACCCATTGCACCGGAAAACGAAAATCTTCATGATTAACATCATCTTCAATGGAGACATTTTCCAGCAGATCCATTAATGTCACACCCTGATACCAGTCAAGCTGATCGCCCCGTTCGACAACCATATCTCCCTGCAATGCAGACATCGGAATATACTCGATATTGCGTAAATCCAATCCCGCCGCAAAAGCCGCGAAATCCTTGCAGATACCTTCAAATACCGATTGGGAATAATCAACCAGATCCATTTTGTTAACCGCCACAACAATATGCGGAATTCCCACCAGACTGGCCAGATAGGTATGACGACGTGACTGCGTCAACACGCCTTTCCGCGCATCGATCAGAATAATCGCCAGGTTGGCGGTGGAAGCGCCCGTCACCATGTTGCGGGTGTATTGTTCATGGCCGGGTGTATCCGCAATAATGAATTTGCGTTTCGGCGTTGCAAAATAACGATACGCGACATCGATGGTAATGCCTTGCTCACGTTCCGCCTGCAATCCATCGGTCAGCAAGGATAAATCAACACCTTCCATCCCACGCTTGCGTGTTGTATTGGTGATGGAAGTTAACTGGTCTTCAAAAATAGATTTTGAATCATGTAACAAACGACCAATTAAAGTACTTTTGCCGTCATCGACACTACCCGCTGTAATAAAACGCAACAACTCGGTCTGATCAAACGAAATTTTTTCAATTGCCGACATTTAAAAAACCTTTTGGAAATTCATTTCACCGCAACAAATTTGTGACTGATTTTAAGAAAGACACAGAAATAATTCCTCCACTGACTGAATGCGGTATTTTCTCAGTCAATGATGGCCTGTACCCGCTTCTAGAAATACCCTTCTTTCTTGCGCAACTCCATGGATGCATCCGATGTCTGATCATCCATGCGCGTTGCACCGCGTTCGGTAATCCGTGTCATGGCAGTTTCTGCAATAATCGCTTCCACACTCGCCGCATCGGATTCCACTGGACAGGTACAACTCATGTCGCCTACCGTTCGGAAACGCACTGTCACTTTCTCAGGTTTTTCACCGGCCTGCGGTTGCACAAGGTGCGAAACAGGTAATAATCCAGCATCACGTCGAATCACGTCACGAGTATGTGCAAAATAAATTCTGGGCACTTCCAGTTTTTCTCGTGAGATATATTCCCAGACATCCAGTTCAGTCCAGTTACTGATCGGGAATACACGAATATTTTCGCCAGGATGCGTCCGTGTATTATAAACATCCCATAATTCAGGCCGCTGATTCTTTGGATCCCATTGACCAAATTCATCCCGGAAAGAAAAAATCCGTTCCTTGGCGCGCGCCTTCTCCTCATCGCGACGGGCACCGCCAATACAGGCATCAAAACGAAATTCGGCAATCGCATCGAGTAACGTTACAGACTGGAAGGCGTTACGGCTTTGATTTTCCGAGCGCAATACGACCCTGCCTTTTTTGATTGAATCTTCCATGCTGCGGACAATCAAGCGCTCACCCAGTTCTTTAACACGATGATCACGAAATTCGATGACTTCCGGGAAGTTATGCTCTGTATCGATATGCATGAGCGGAAACGGAAATTTTCCAGGACGAAAAGCTTTCTCAGCCAGACGCAACAGAACAATGGAATCCTTGCCGCCGGAAAATAATAAAACCGGATTGGCGCATTCTGCCGCCACTTCCCGCATAATATGTATAGCTTCACTTTCCAGTGCATCAAGATGGGTGAAGGGATGGTTTCTCATTCTATTTCTCTCAACTTACAAAAATGTCAGCAGCCATCGGAGGACGTGCTACTAAAAACTTCAACTCAATTCCTGCTTTTTGGGCTAACTTGCTTCACCTATTTTAGCGGAATCACTTTGCCTGTATGCAACCCGCATTCTTTAGTTCCCTGTGCTTCCCACCACCACCGGCCAGAACGAATATCTTCTCCCAGAGTCACCGCACGGGTACAGGGCGCACAACCGATGCTGGGATAAAATTGATCATGCAGCCTGTTATAGGGCACTTCAAATTGTTTGAGGTATTCCCAAACCTCTGCATTAGACCATTCAAGCAGGGGATTAACCTTCTGCATCCGATTGCTCATATCATAGGCAGAAATTTCCAGATTATGCCGGGTCATCGCCTGATCCTGCCTGATTCCCGTCACCCAGGCACGTTTACCATATAAAGCGCGGCGCAATGGCTCCACTTTGCGGACGTGGCAGCATTCTTTACGCAGAGCGACGCTGTCATAAAAACCATTCACGCCATTCTTAGCAACATACTCTTCAACTTGCTTGACATTGGGAAAGTAGATTCGTAATGGTGTTTTGTAACGCTGCCGAACCGTCTGCATTAAATCATACGTTTCTTGTGGCAAACGACCGGTATCTAAACTGAACATGTCAATTTTCAGCTTATAGCGCTCAATGATGTCCGTCAGTACCATATCTTCAGCACCCAGACTATTTGCAAAGGTTACCGGCGCATAGTCGTGTACAGTATCGGCTAAAATTGTAACAGCTTGCTCAATTTTTTGTTGCAATTCACTCATTTACCAAAGCCTGTTGATGAATTATCCTTACGCTGTACTCGTCGAAACAAGGGTAATTTCTGATCAAATGAAGTCTGGTAAACCTCGGAAAAATCAGTGAGTCCCTTCAAGGCATCTTGAATATTGCGATCAGGGCGTGTGGCAAATGCATTAAAACCAACACGCTGCATATAAAACAATTGATCCCGCAGCACATCGCCAATAGCGCGTAATTCGCCCGTATAGCCGAGGCGGGCACGCAAATTGAACGCAATTGAGTAGCCACGGCCATCTGAAAATTTTGGAAAATGGACTGCAATCACAGAGAATTTCTGCACATCGCCTTTCAGCTCCTCAGGCCGTTCGTCAGTGGCAAACCAGATGCCGAGCTCTACCCGCTGTTGCAATGTCGCTCGTTGTGCCAGCCATACTTTCAGCGGAACAATTACTTTTCCAGCCGGTACGGCAATATTTTCCACAGATTCCTGCTCACCCAGGCGCAATACGCTCCAATCATCTTCAACAATCGTTTTATTCTTGATAATCATCACTTCTAGAACCTGGGAGAATAATAAGGAACAGCGTACTGAGCAGGGATAACAACTTGCTTGTCATCGACATCCTTCTGCTCTTCCTCAAAACCTGTTGCATAGACATGTTCCTTAAACGGTGCATGCCCAATACGGCGTACCGTGTTGATAAATGATTCAGCCTCAAACCGTTCACGCAAATAAACTTCCAGTAAACGGTTAATTACTTCGGGTACCTGATTAAAAGTCAATGAAGGACCAATGATCTTGCCGATCGCACTGTCATTGCCTTCTGCACCGCCCAGCGACACCTGGTACCATTCTTCATGATCTTTTTTCTCGACGCCGGTAATGCCGATATTGCCGATATGATGTTGCCCGCACGCATTGACACAACCGGAGATATTAATCTCGATTGCACCGATGTCGTGCTGAAAATCCAGATCCTCAAACCGCTCCGCGATCAGCTTTGCCAGCGGTATTGAACGCGCATTGGCCAATGTACAGAACTCTGCTCCCGGACAGCTGATCATGTCAGTCAGCAAACCAATGTTCGGGGAAGTCAGCTCGTGATCTGCGGCCTCCTGCCATAATCGAATCAGATCTGCCTGCTTGACATCCGCCAGCACCAGATTCTGCTTATGCGTAACACGTATTTCACCAAAACTATACCGGTCAGCCAGCTCTGCGACAGCCTCCATCTGTTCGGCTGTCGCATCACCCGGCGCATTACCCGGTTTCTTCAATGACAAAACAACGATTGCATAGCCAGGCATACGATGTGGCTTTACATTACGCAGCATCCAGTTGGAAAACTTGCGATTATCCGCTTTGAATTCGTTCAATGCCGCATCATGATCGGTTAATGCCGCATAGGCTGGATCAGTAAAGAAAGTAGCTACGCGATTCAGCTCTTCAACCGTCAAGGTACCCGGCCCATCTTTGAGATCCGCCCAATCCGCTTCAACCTGACGTCTGAACTCATCAATCCCTAGCGCTTTTACCAGTATCTTAATACGTGCCTTGTATTTGTTATCACGGCGACCATACTGGTTATAGATACGTAAAATGGATTCCACATAAGTTAACATATGTTGCCAAGGCAGGAATTCACATATCTCACTGCCAATGATAGGAGTACGCCCCAGCCCACCACCCACCAGCACCCGGAAACCGATGTCACCGTGAGCATTTTTAGTCACCGACAACCCGATATCATGCGCACTGATCGCGGCGCGGTCTTCTTCACCGCCACTGATCGCAATCTTGAACTTGCGTGGCAAGTAAGCAAACTCAGGATGAAAAGTGCTCCATTGCCGCAAAATTTCAGCGTAGGGGCGCGGATCAACAACCTCATCCCTGGCAACTCCGGCAAACTCGTCCATTGTGATATTGCGAACGCAGTTGCCGGAAGTCTGGATAGCATGCATCTCGACTGAAGCCAGATCAGCCAGTATATCCGGGGTCTCTGCCAGCTTAAGCCAATTAAACTGGATATTCTGACGGGTCGTGAAATGACCGTAACCTCGATCATATTTGCGAGCGATATGTGCAAACATACGCATTTGTCTGGAAGACAGTAACCCATAAGGTACTGCAATCCGTAACATATAGGCATGAATCTGCATGTACAGTCCATTTTGCAGACGCAACGGAAGAAATTCCTCTTCAGTCAGCTCACCCGATAAGCGGCGACGCACTTGATCACGATATTGTGCGACACGCTCATCAACTATTCTCTGGTCATATTCATCGTAACGGTACATATTTAATTTCCCCGCGCAATCATTCTAAAGCTCTTGATATATTTCTATAGATAATCTCTGGATTATCTATATTTGTAAAAAATATCGTCGGATCAAGATTTCGTCTGAGTATAGTCTTTAGACACTGGTAACAATAACGCTGCATCCAATGGAAATTTAGCGCCATATTTAAGGATATGATTAACATCATCATCTTCATCGTGCCTTAATGCCATGCCTATATAGGCATGCTCGCCCGTTTCACCCACCACAATACCGATACGCCCGCCACATCCATTGAACCACGTCACCTGCTTTGGTTTATTTTCTATATTCGTACTCATAAATCAATCCTTTGTTTCAGAAATTGGAGATGCTGATTTATTTGCCTGCTTCATCAACACTCCATTACAGCAACCCATTTACAGCTATTATTCCTTCACTCCCAATGAAGCGACGGCATCTATTTTTCTTCTCTCCGGCCAAAATACATAGCGCGAGCCCAATTTAAAAACAGCATAATTTTTGTTCCCGCATAAGCTGCTTGCAAGATTTTCAGGAATCCAGTGATGTATGACAAAGCGAATCTATCAAAGGTACCATAAGAAGATAGAAGTCAGCACAGAAACACTCACTCCCAAAACTTGCTGAGACGATAATCAAGCACCAGAAACCGTTTTTTTGATGCCAGGTTAATCGAATACGATGGCTGCGTTATTCTACCAAAAAACTGAAATATGATCGCACTTTGCACATTAGCTGTTAATAAGCATCCCAGCAACACACCCATCATAATGCATGGGTTTGATCAATTTTCCTATTTATCCCTTTTGGAAGGCGGCATAATAACAATACATTTATATAATTCAAAATAATATTATGTTAGATTTATATAGCTATATATTATATGCAGGTATGATTCATGAAACTACAACAACTCCGCTACTTATGTGAAGCAGCCTATCAGAATCTGAATCTATCGAAAGCTGCCAGAAACCTCCATACATCCCAACCCGCCATCAGCAAGCAGATTCAGTTGCTTGAAGAAGAACTGGGTGTAGATATATTCGTGCGTAACGGCAAACGGATCGTTCAAGTGACTCCCCCCGGGCAAACCATTATTAAAATTGCCAGCAGAATACTCCGGGAAGCCGAGAATTTAAAAAAAGTCGCTGAGGAATTCTCCAACGAAGCGGGTGGCACATTCACCATCGCCACCACCCATACTCAGGCACGTTATGTTCTCCCGCCCGTTATCAAGCGCTTTACCGCGCACTACCCCAATGTAAAATTAATCCTGCGGCAGGGCAGCCCCACCCAGATTTCCGCTTTGGTTACTTCCGGTGAGGCGGACATTGCCATTGCCACTGAAGCGATTGAGCATTTTCACGAACTGGTGATGCTGCCGTGCTACCAATGGAACCGCTGCATCATTGTTCCACCCAGGCATCCTTTGCTGAAATTAAAAAAACTGACGCTGGAAGCCATTAACCAGTATCCGATCATCACTTACGATTTTGCATTCACCGGTCGTTCAAAAATCAACCAGGCATTCGAGAATCTCGGCCTGACACCCAATGTCGTCCTTACCGCCATAGATTCGGATGTGATAAAAACCTATGTTGAACTCGGATTAGGTATTGGCATACTGGCGCAGATGGCTTTTGATGCCAGGCGAGATAAAAATCTCAGATCAATCGATGCCAGCCATCTTTTTGAACCCAGCACCACACGTATCGGCATCAGTCGCAGCAGTTATCTACGTGGATATATATTCGACTTCATTGAAATGTTTGCACCTCATTTGACCCAAGCCATTGTCAAAGAGAAACTGGAAAGCAGCAAAATATGATATTGTGAAAATGGTCTGCGCTTAAAATTGCTCTGAATTCTTCGTGAGGTCAGAAAATGAAAAAAATACTGAGTTTATTGCTGGTACTTCTGCTGCTTGGAATAACTGTTATAGGATCTGGTGTTTATAATATCGCCGCTACTGAGAAACATTGGGTGATTACTGAAAAAATTATCGAATGGGTACGTGACAGCTCGATAGCGACACAGGCGAAAGATATAGAAATTCCTCCATTAAACGACCCGGATTTACTGATTACGGGCGCTAAACACTATCATGCCATGTGCACACAGTGCCATCTGGCTCCAGGAATCAAACCCACCGAACTGGCGCAAGGCCTTTACCCACAAGCGCCTATCTTCTATCAACACCAGCCGGTTATTGATGAGAAAGTACTATCCAATCAAATCAAGGAAAATTTCTGGGTTATTAAAAACGGCCTGAAGATGACAGCCATGCCTGCGTGGGGGCTCACCCATGATGACAAAACAATCTGGGGCATGGCTATTTTCGTGCAGCAGCTAAGCGGCATGACGGTGGAACGATATAACCAGCTTACCGACCATTTGAGTAGTGGTCATCCCAGTGAGCAAGACAGCGATCATTCTCATTAGTTTTTACCAAATGACCGTTCTGCCCGTTGTCATGGCCTGTTTGGAAAATTCCAGTATTCCAGATAATCTCATTGCACAGTACCACAGCACTAATTATCAGATAGGTATTGGTTCGGACGTATTCACGCTATCTATTAACCAGCATTCAGAATCATTAGCGCAACTTATGACCATACGGCACGCCGACTGCGCTGCCATAATCACTGCACACAATCCATTTAGTCAATTGCAGAATCCTGAAAAGAATCTTGCTGCCCATTTACTGCTTGCCCAGGCATTGAACCAATACTCAGATTCAGTTATCCCCTGCACAAATATTGATCCCACTGGAAGCTGGCCACCGGAAGAAGGTTTTCTTGCGCTTGGGCTGACTGTGGCAACTGCTCAACACATTGGCCGTCAATTTAACCAGAACGCTATTGTATGGGCGGACAGCCATGCAATCCCCGCCCTGATCTTATTGCGTTAAATGGTTATACATCCACGTTTGATCGGATGGATTTTCCAGAAACATTCCCAAAGATAGCCGATGATAAAACTCATAGGGATGCAATGTGGATACAATGACAAATCAGGTGCTATACTTAATTTTTTAACAACAGCTTGAGAGACAATCATGAAAAAAACACTCACTCTTCTGACCCTGGCTGTTTTCAGCTTCGGGTTGATTGCCTTCGATGCAGATGCCAAGCGTATGGGCGGCGGCAAGAATATGGGCAAGCAACGTGAATCCATCAGCCAGAAACAGGCCACACCCAATCAATCACAATCACCGGCTTCATCCAATGCAGCGGCAGCCGCTGCTCCGAGTGGCGCCAGCAAGTGGGCTGGCCCTTTAGCAGGCTTAGCGGCTGGCGGACTTCTCGCTGCACTGTTTATGGGTGGTGCGTTTGACGGCATCAACATGATGGATATGCTCATGCTGGCCTTAATAATCGGTGCCGTATTCTTTGTAATTCGCATGCTGCGCAAGCCACGGACTGAAGAACCCACGCGCCCCATGCAATATGCAGGTAATACAGGTGCTCACACACAAGATAGCGCACCCGTACCGCCATTTGCCAATACCGCGGGCACATCGACAGCCGATCAGAACACAGCATCTCAACAATCTGGCATTCCATCAGATTTCAAGGTTGAGCCATTTATACGCAACGCAAAAGCTTCCTTTATCCGTCTGCAAACTGCACATGACCGGGGCAATATCAACGAAATTCGCGATTACACAACGCCTGAGATGCTTGCAGAAATCAGCGCGCAGATTAATGAGCGGGGCGATGCGCAACAAAAAACAGAAATTATGTTTATCGATGCCGCTCTGCTGGACGTTGAGACAACAAATGATATGGCCATCGCCAGTGTCCGCTTTACGGGTCAACTTCGTGATCTGCCAGATGGTGAACCAGAAGCTTTTGATGAAATATGGCATGTACAGAAAGACCTTAAAGATCCTGATGCCACCTGGCTTCTGGCAGGTATTCAACAGGTTTCTTAACTACCTGAGAAAATACCACTCAAACAAACTCGGTCTGGCTGAAACATATCACCCATAGACCGAGTTTGATACGAAGTCACATACTTCCACCCCGGATACGCCAGCAATTCCCTCTATTACGCATTTTTTACATCAACCCGTTTATTTTTATTCAGTTCAGGCCAATAAGAAGAAATGTTGACAAGACTCTCAAAGGTTTTACTGGTCTGGGCAATCGCTCTTTTTTCTTCACTGGTCGCTTTCAACAACCTGACCGACTATGACTCGAATTTCTCACTGGTCAGCCATGTCCTCCGCATGGATACCACATTCCCCGATAACAAAGGATTATGGCGGGCCATCGAGTCGCCGACCGTCCATCACATCGCTTATGGTTTGATCATCCTCAGCGAAATGGTCATCGCAGCCCTGTGCTGGCTGGGTGGCTTTCAGTTATACAAGACCATCCATAATCCCGTTTCCTTCAATCAATCCAAAAAGTGGGCAATCCTGGGATTGGTATTCGGCTTTTTGTTATGGTTTACTGGCTTCATGACCATTGGTGGAGAATGGTTCCTGATGTGGCAATCAGAAACCGCCAACGGACAGCAGGCCGCATTCCGCCTGATTGCCATTATTGGCATTACGCTCATTTATCTGGTGCAGCCGGATGACGGCAAACACGTCTGATGGCCAATTTCTAGAATAAAAACCGGAATACGGAGCACATGGACACACTGCTTGCACTCTGTCAGAGCATTCTTATAGCCTTGGCTAATAGCTTATCGAGCTGACTGGAAAAATATTTCCGATCCGTGTGACCGAATGCCGGCGGGCCTCCTGTTTCAACACCACTGGCCCGCATCGTATCCATGAAATTCCGCATGCTGAGACACGCACTGATATTGTCCGCTGTGTACAACTCACCACGCGGACTGAGCGCACAGCCGCCCTTCGCCACTACCTCTGCCGCCAGTGGAATATCGCTGGTAATGACCAGATCCCCTGCACTGAGTCTTTTAACGATCTCATTATCCGCAACATCAAAGCCAAACGCTACCTGAAACATTTTAATGAATGGCGAAGGCGGTATCCGCACTGGCTGATTGGCAACCAGCATCAATTGCAATTCGGTTCGCTCAGCCGCCCGAAACAGAATCTCCCTGATCACCACCGGACACGCATCAGCATCGACCCATATTTTCATTTGATCCTGCTGCCGATGATTATGAATACTGGAGTTTACTTGATTGATGAAACAGTCATAGGAAAATATGTACCTCAAAAGATTGGTGAATCATATTTTTTCTCAAAATAGTTTCTCTACAGATCTAGCTCCTAATACGTAATAACGAGTACTAGCGGGAAATGGTACATTCTTTTCCTTTTTAGAATAAAGCTTCAATCCTTGCCCTCTATAATTTCTTTTCTATCTTTTTCATTTTTCATAAAATTATGAAGGCCCTTATTGAAGTTATATTTTTCTCTTATCCTCATTAATACTGCTCGTCCAAAAGAAGTAGCTCTGTAGCTGGCTATTTCGTTAGCTGGCCCTCGAAAAAGCTCTGGTGTAAATTCCTTAAATTCGATCTCAAACATACCTAAATTGAGTAATCTATTTATAGCGGATATACGCTCAGTATTAGATAAGACTTCACCCATCGTGCTAGTGCTTGGATGAGGAATATTTGTTATTGATTCTTGGAGTAAATAAAACATCGTTACATCAAGTGATTTTGTAGCACTTTCAACAGATATTCGTTTCCTATCATCAATTGATTTTAATGCTTGCGAGGTAAGATTGGTTACTAATTCTATTGCTTCTTCTAAATTGTCTGGATTATATCGGTGTACTCTTACTCCAGATATATCGAAATCCAATTGATCATCATCTGACCTTAATAGAATAACTTCCTCTGGAAGGCGACAAGCATGAGCTATTCCAACTTCATATAATACATTTGAATTTCTAATCGGTTTATTGATATTAAATCCAATAGTTGAAACATCTCCAATAAATAACCTACATTCCGATATATTTTTTACAATTTCGGTTATCAGCGAGTCATTCTTATTAGCCAAATCTACTCTATGAGCAAACAGCTTCTCCTTATCATTAGTCTCCACCTTTGACACAGCCGGTAACAATACTCTAGTCCACCGCGAATTGAAATTCGAGTCAAAGCTCATAGCAACAAACACCATGTTTGTTTTTGGAAATGGGGGAAATAAGTTTAATAACTCTGCTGGGTACATATTATCTCCCTATTTTTCCTAACTATATTTAGGCAGTCGTTAAGTTATAAACAAAATTTCTATCAAAAGCTCAGAACAGTTTTACACTATCCATCCGATGCTCTCGCCAGCGAAAAGTTGTACACCAGAAAGAAGCCGCCGCGTTCAATCAGGGTGATATTTACATTCACCGGTCCCACGTCAAACTTTGCGACACCTGAATAGTTGATACGTCTCTCGCCAACGAGTGAGAGCGCGCTCACCGTGCGCGAAAATTCCAGTTCATCGATGGAATGAAAGCGCCCAAAGCTGCGATAGAGATCCAGTAACTGATCCAGCTTTTCATCGCTGACGGCTTGTTTAGCTTCCGGTGCCAGATGTGTCAGCAGCGCTTGCTTCTGCCAGGTGGAGATTTCGGCCAGGATTCGTATCACAGCAGGTTCTGCGCTTTTACTATAATGATCTTTCTGCCGATCGGTATGAAAATAGAGCATCATTACCAGTGTCATGAGGATAATGATGATGGCGCGTAATGTTTGAATTTGCATAATTTGTAATAAACGATTGGGTATGGGTAATCTAAAAACTATCTTCTTCCCACAGGTCGCCGACTAAACCATTCTTCGGCAGCGCAATGCCAAAATGTTGATACGTGGCAGCGGTTGCCATGCGCCCGCGGGGGGTTCGTTTCAGGAATCCCTGTTGAATCAGATAGGGTTCCAGCACATCTTCGATGGTATCGCGTTCTTCGCTGATCGCTGCCGCAAGATTATCAACGCCGACCGGGCCACCACCGAATTTCTCCAATACGGCCAGCAAGAGTTTTCTGTCCATGATATCCAGGCCGATTGCATCGACATCCAACATCTTCAGGGCTGCGTCGGCGACTGGGTGCGTGACATGTCCATCCGCCTTAACCTCGGCAAAGTCGCGCACACGGCGCAACAAACGATTGACGATCCGCGGTGTGCCGCGTGAACGGCGTGCAATTTCAAATGCGCCATCCGGTGATATTTTTACATTCAATAGCCCCGCAGAACGGGTAACAATTTTGCTGAGTTCTTCCGGGGTATAAAATTCCAGACGGGACACGATACCAAAGCGGTCACGCAGCGGATTGGTGAGCATGCCGGCACGGGTTGTGGCGCCTACCAGCGTGAAAGGTGGCAAATCCAGCTTGACAGAGCGGGCGGCGGGTCCTTCACCGATCATGATGTCGAGCTGGTAATCTTCCAGTGCGGGATAAAGAATCTCTTCCACCACGGGGGAAAGGCGGTGGATCTCATCGATAAACAAAACATCGTTTGCTTCAAGATTGGTCAGTAAAGCAGCCAGATCACCGGGACGTTCCAGCACCGGACCGGATGTCTGGCGCAGGTTAACGCCCATTTCTCTGGCAATGATATGCGCCAGTGTCGTCTTGCCCAAACCCGGCGGGCCGAATAACAGGACATGGTCTAACGCTTCAGAGCGCCGTCTGGCTGCTTCAATGAATATCTGGAGTTGCCCACGGATCTTTTCCTGACCGATATATTCTTCCAGTTGCTTGGGACGCAGCGCGCGCTCCAGAATTTCTTCCTGGGATGATGCCGGTGCGGCCGTAATGAGTCGATCTATCTCAATCATTCCATCATTGCTCAGGTTATATGCTCATTACTTTTCTTTGGATAGTAATTGCAGCGCCTGACGGATACCGTCCGATACGGTTGCATCAGCCGCTATCTGTTTGATTGCCCAATTCGCTTCCCGATCATTATATCCCAATGAAAACAATGCATTGAGTATATCACTGTCGTTATTGGGCGTTGCGGTAACCTGGCCGATCTTAATCGAGGTGGCATCCAGTTTATCGCGTAATTCCAGCAATAAACGTTCCGCTGTTTTTTTCCCAATTCCGGGAATCTTGACGAGGCGGGCACTGTCCTGCGTACTGACAGCATGGTACAAATCCGACACACTCAAGCCTGATAACAGTGCCAATGCAGTTCTTGCACCCACGCCAGAAATCTTTACCAGCTGACGAAAAGCCTGACGCTCGGATTCCGTTGCAAAACCAAACAGCAGGTGCATGTCTTCACGGATAACAAGATGTGTATATAGTGTGGTTTGCGCGCCAATTGCCGGCAGGTCATAAAAAGTGCTCATCGGTACATCTATTTCATAACCGATGCCATGCACATCCAGCAGTACATGCGGAGGTTGTTTTTCCAGCAATACGCCGCTTAATCGTCCAATCACACCAATCGCCCTCGTTTCATCCGATACCCCGCTGTTGAAATCCTGCCTAAACCAAGTCCGCCATGCGCATGGCAGATGGCACAAGCCAAGGCATCCGCGGCATCTGCACTGGGGCTGCTGACCAGATTCAACAATCGCAACACCATCGCCTGCACTTGATCTTTCTTGGCGTGGCCGGTGCCAACGACCGCCTGTTTTACTTGTAGTGCCGTATATTCTGCAACCACCAGATTATTCAGGACTGCTGCACAAATGGCCGCACCGCGCGCCTGACCCAGCAATAATGTTGATTTTGGATTGATGTTGACAAAAACCTGCTCAATAGCGACTTGATCGGGATGATATTGCATGATGATTTCATTCAAGTTGTCCAGGATCAACTTGAGACGGGACGGTAACTCGCCTGTAGCGGTTTTAATGCAGCCACTGCTGACATAGGCTAACTTTCCCGCATTCTTATCAATGATGCCAAAACCCGTAATACGCAGACCGGGATCTATACCAAGGATACGGATTCTGTCACCTATCCCTGTAATTTTTATTCATCCATTACTGCGGTAGTATAGACATCCTGCACATCATCCAGATTCTCCAGCGCATCCAGCAATTTCTGCATTTTGACCGTATCATCGCCCACCAGCGCCGTCTCAGTGGATGGTTTCATGGTTACTTCCGACAGTTCAGCTTTAAAACCTGCTTTGTCCAATGCTTCCTTGACCGCAATAAATTCATAGGGCGCTGTAATGACTTCGATACTTCCATCATCATGACTGATTACATCTTCAGCGCCGCTTTCCAGTGCCGCATCCATTAATTTATCTTCATTGGTGCCTGGCGCAAAAAGCAACTGGCCGCAGTGTTTAAACAGAAAACTGACTGAGCCGTCAGTGCCCAGGTTTCCCCCGTATTTGGTAAATGCATGCCGTACATCAGCCACCGTCCGCACCCGGTTATCGGTCATGCAATCCACCATGACCGCAGCGCCACCGATTCCGTACCCTTCGTAGCGAATTTCTTCGTAATTCACACCTTCCAGTTCACCACTGCCGCGTTTGATGGCACGTTCAACATTATCTTTCGGCATATTCTGGTCGTATGCCTTATCGACGGCCAGACGCAAACGTGGATTACTGGTGAGATCCGCTCCACCCATGCGGGAAGCAACGGTTATTTCCTTGATCAGTCGCGTGAAGATCTTCCCACGCTTGGCATCCTGCGCAGCTTTCTTATGCTTAATATTTGCCCATTTACTATGTCCAGCCATTTATCAATATCCTTTTCTAAAGTGGCTTTATATTACCACCCCGAATCATACGGATAAAGCATCATGCGCTTGTCTGGTAAAAACTGCGCTTTCTTTGTGTCCTGACAAACTATCAATATCACTCCGTATACCCCATGCGGGAACAGGTAACGATAGCTACTCGACAGTCACGGCTTTCGCCAGGTTGCGTGGCTTATCCACATCGGTACCTTTCTGCAGTGCGACATGGTAAGCCAGTAGTTGCAACGGAATCGTGTGCAAGATCGGACTTAGCACACCCGCATATTCCGCCAACCGGATCACATGCAGGTTTTCACTCGGCTGTATCTGGGAATCCGCATCGGCAAAAACGTAAAGCTCACCTCCGCGTGCATGTACTTCCTGCAGATTCGACTTGAGCTTGCCCAGCAATTGATCATTTGGAGCAATGGCAACAACCGGCATTTCATCATCCACCAACGCCAGCGGACCGTGCTTCAATTCGCCGGCTGCATAGGCTTCCGCATGAATATATGAAACTTCCTTAAGTTTAAGTGCCCCTTCCATGGCGATTGGATAATGAACGCCACGTCCCAGAAACAGTGCATGCCGTTTCTGCGCAAAACGCTCGGCCCATACATATACCTCTGCCTCAACCTGCAATGCAGCCTGTAATGCGCGCGGTAAATGCCGCAATGCTGCAATCATTTTTTGTTCATCATCCCTGGATAATTTCTGGTGCATCTTGGCCAATGTCACTGTTAGCAATAAAAGTGACGCCAACTGGGTTGTGAATGCTTTTGTTGAAGCGACGCCAATTTCAGGCCCGGCACGCGTCAGAAAACGCACATCAGTTTGCCGTATCAATGCGCTCTCAGCCACATTGCAAATGGCAAGGCTGTGCTGATGACCCAATTTCTTTGCGTAACCCAGTGCCGCCAAAGTATCGGCGGTTTCACCGGATTGAGAGATAGCAATCACTAAAGTAGCCGGATCGGCAATCGGATCACGATAGCGATACTCGCTGGCAATCTCCACGTTACAGGGTAAGCCGGCTACTGTTTCTATCCAGTATCTGGCAACCAGGCCGGCGTGGTAGCTTGTTCCACAGGCCAGGATCAGAACACCGTTGGTTTTAGAAAATATCTTCTCCGCCTCACTACCAAATAAACCCGGTGAAATGGAATTTGCGTTAAACACCATTTCCAGCGTATTGGCTACCGCACTGGGCTGCTCGAATATTTCCTTCTGCATGAAATGTGCATAAGGACCCATTTCTATGGCTGCACTCGATAAATCGCTTTCGTGGACAGGGCGGTTAACTTCATCTCCCAATTCGCTGTTAATACAATTAACAATCCGATATCCATCACTCTGGAGTTCAGCGACATCACCTTCTTCCAGATAAATCATGCTGCGAGTTGCCTTTAACAGCGCAGAAGCATCCGATGCAGCATACGTGCCGTGCTTGCCTAATCCCAATAGTAAAGGAGCGCCATTTCGTGCCACAACAATTCGATCAGGCCGCGCTTCTTCCATGACCGCGATTGCATAAGCGCCTTGCAACTCAGCAATCGACATGCAAACTGCTTTTAAGAGATCGGTTGTTTTCTTCAGATTAGAAGAAATAAGATGGGCAATAACTTCTGTGTCCGTATCGGAAACAAACTCAAACCCTTCTGACTGTAATCGTTTGCGCATTACTTCATGATTTTCGATAATGCCATTATGCACAATCGCTATTTTGGAATCCGTTCCTGAGAAATGCGGATGGGCGTTCCGGACAGACGGTGCGCCGTGCGTTGCCCAACGCGTATGCGCGATGCCGGCGAAACCATGTGTTTGTTCTTCTGCCGCAAGTTTCTGCAACTCTGCTACGCGACCGGTCGTTCGCAGCCTCTGCAATCCATTATTAGTTACCACGAGTCCGGCAGAATCATATCCTCTGTACTCCAGACATAGCAGCCCTTCCAACAAGACCGGAACAACATTACTACTGGCTACTGCACCGACTATTCCACACATAGCAAATTTTCCTTGTTACAAAATTCTATGAGAAAAGATATTACAGCAGTGATAATACTAATTTAAGGCTTTGACTTTAATGGACGTTTCCATCCAGACACACTGACCTGCTTAGACCTGGATAACGTGAGCGTTTCCGCCGGCGTATCCCGGGTAATGGTTGAGCCCGCACCAATTGTAGATCCTTTTGCAATTCTAACGGGTGCGATCAGTTGTGTATCCGACCCGATAAATACATTATCCTCAATAATTGTCTGATACTTATTCGCGCCATCATAATTACAAGTTATGGTGCCTGCTCCGATATTGACATTCTCGCCGACTATTGAGTCTCCGATATAACTTAAGTGACTGGCTTTACTGCCGGTGGCAATTTGACTATTTTTAACTTCGACAAAATTGCCGATATGTACTTTGTCGGATAATGTCGTACCCGGACGTACTCTGGCAAAAGGTCCAATCCTGCAGTTTGTACCAATCTCTGATTCTTCAATATGGCTATATGGAAAAATAACAGTTTCCGCTGAAACAATAACATTCCTCAATACACAATGCGCCTTGACCTTAACATGATGACCAAGCTTCACTGTTCCTTCAAAAATACAGTTGATATCTATCTCTACATCAGATCCACATATCAAGTCCCCACGAATATCAATGCGAGCCGGATCAGCCAGGCTAACGCCAGCATCCAGCAGCTTATTGGCATATTCCTTCTGGTATATTCTCTCCAATTCAGCAAGCTGTCGTTTACTATTGACACCCATCGTTTCCCAAATATTTTCAGGTTGAGTTGATGCCACCTGCACATTTTGTTTAACTGCCATGGCAATGAGGTCTGTCAGATAATATTCCTGTTGCGCGTTTTTATTATCTAAGCGAGGCAACCATTCGTGCAGATAAACATTGGGAATTATCATAACCCCTGTGTTGATTTCACGGATCAATAGCTGATCTTGATTGGCATCTTTTTGTTCTACAATTTCTTCGATATGATTTGTTGTCAAATTACGCACAACTCTGCCATATCCAAAAGGATTCTCCAGTACAGCTGTCAAAAGTGCACATTGCTTGCCTTGAGCGCTTCCAATCAGTTTCTGAAGCGTATTGATGTTGACCAAAGGCACATCCCCATAAAGAACCAGGGTAATACCATTTTGATCAAGCATTGATTGAACCTGCATTAAAGCATGTCCGGTTCCTAATTGGGGTTCTTGCTTAACCCATATTAAGTCTTCCCCTCCGAGCTGTTGCTGAACGGCATCACCGCCATGCCCGATGACAACACAAATTTTACTGGGCAATAATGTACGCGCAGTATTGACGACATGCTCCAATAAGGGTCGACCAGCTAATGGGTGCAATACTTTGGGTAAAGATGATTGCATTCGCTTTCCCACGCCTGCCGCAAGAATGACAATGTTCAGCGCTGTAGCCACGATAAAAAGCCTTTCCAACAAAAGATAGTCAAATGATACTTACAATTACCCAGATTAACCTAAGTTAGAAAAGATAATCTACGATCAATTACATTAACCTGACGTCAATCACTACAAAACCCTTTCTACTGTTTAAGTCGAGTTTATAGCATGGGCGCACTTTAAATCGCAATCCTACATACAAAAAAGGCGACATAAGTCGCCTTTTTTGTATCTGTAACCATATATATCAATGACCGCGTTTTCGTAATTTATCAATTGCGGCTAACTGTGCTGTCGCTTCTATTAACTCTGCCTGCGCTCTTGCATAATCCAGTTCTGAAGTTCGGTTCCGAATTGCTTCTTCTGCAGCCTGTTTCGCTTCGATGGCTTTTGCTTCATCCAGATCCTTACTCCGAACAGCTGTATCTGCCAGAATTGTCACAATATCAGGCTGAACTTCCAGAACCCCACCCGAAACATAGACCAGTTCATCCTCTTTGAGTGGCGCCTTAATTCGCACCATTCCAGATTTGATTCTTGTCAGCATCGGTGTATGTCTCGGATAAATACCCACCTCACCCATCTGGGCAGGAGCAACCAGAAACTCTACAGGGCCCGAGTAGATAGATTCTTCTGCACTAACAATATCAAGATGAAAAATAGTTCCCATTAATATTCTCTATATGCTATTGCAGTGTTTTGGCTTTCTCAACGGCTTCTTCAATGCTTCCAACCATATAAAAAGCTTGTTCCGGCAGATCATCATACTCACCCTCAACGATCCCTTTAAATCCTTTGATAGTATCCTTAAGCGATACATATTTTCCAGGAGATCCGGTAAAGACTTCAGCCACGTTAAACGGCTGAGACAAGAAACGTTGAATTTTTCGTGCACGACTAACTGCCAGCTTATCCTCAGCTGATAATTCATCCATGCCTAGGATAGCGATAATATCTCTAAGCTCTTTATAACGCTGCAGAGTCTGCTGAACAGCGCGCGCTGTATTATAGTGATCCTCACCAACCACTTGTGGGTCCAGTTGGCGCGATGTTGAGTCAAGCGGATCCACAGCTGGATAAATTCCAAGAGAAGCAATGTCGCGAGACAATACAACTGTTGCATCGAGGTGACCAAAAGTTGTAGCAGGCGATGGATCTGTCAAGTCATCCGCTGGCACATAAACGGCTTGAATCGATGTAATCGATCCAGTCTTTGTCGAAGTAATCCGTTCCTGCAAACGGCCCATTTCTTCTGCCAGAGTCGGCTGATAACCTACCGCTGAAGGCATACGACCCAGCAATGCTGACACCTCTGTACCGGCAAGCGTGTAACGATAAATATTATCCACAAAGAATAAAACATCACGCCCTTCGTCACGAAAGGATTCTGCTATTGTTAGCCCCGTTAATGCAACTCGCAAACGATTGCCCGGCGGTTCATTCATCTGTCCATAAACGAGCGCAACTTTATCAAGCACTTTGGATTCTTTCATTTCATGATAAAAGTCGTTTCCCTCACGTGTACGCTCTCCAACCCCCGCGAACACCGAGTAGCCGCTATGCTCAATCGCAATATTACGGATCAGTTCCATCATATTCACTGTCTTGCCAACACCCGCACCACCAAACAATCCGACCTTACCGCCTTTAGCAAAAGGACAGATTAAGTCGATCACTTTAATACCAGTTTCCAGCAATTCGGTTGAGGCTGATAATTCATCAAAAGCTGGCGCAGTCCGATGGATAGACATTGTTTGTTCCGCACCAATTTCACCCATCTCATCAATCGGCCGACCCAGCACATCCATGATTCTTCCCAATGTTTTGGTGCCGACGGGTACCAGAATCTGTTTACCCGTATTCTTCACCATCATTCCGCGACGCAATCCATCTGAAGATCCCAAAGCGATCGTACGCACTATACCGTCGCCCAGCTGTTGTTGAACTTCCAACGTAAGTTCAGAGCCTTCCATTACTAACGCATCGTATACTTTTGGAATGTCTTCACGTGAAAACTCTACGTCAACCACCGCACCAATACACTGAACAATTTTTCCTTGACTCATTGTTGTTCCCTAAACACTATAAATATTTAAACAGCCGCCGCTCCCCCGACAATTTCTGACAATTCTTTAGTAATTGCAGCCTGTCGGGACTTGTTATAAATTAGCGTCAACTCATCAATGACACTACCAGCATTATCTGATGCTGCTTTCATGGCTACCATTCTAGCAGATTGTTCAGATGCCATATTTTCTGTAACAGACTGATAAACAATAGCTTCTATATATCTCACCATTATATCGTCTATTACTGGTTTCGCTTCAGGCTCGTAGATATAATCCCATGTCACAGTAGATTTATCTTCGTGCTGAGTATCACCTTGCATACGCTCATCAGTCAACGGAAGCAATTGCTCCATTACTGGTTCTTGCTTCATTGTATTTATAAAGCGATTATAAAAGATATAAACCCGATCAAATCGATCTTGTGTATATCCATCCAAGACAACCTTAATAGCACCGATCAGCCTTCCTATGTCTGGCGTATCACCCAAACCCACTACCTGCGATACGACATTGGCGTTTATTCGACTCATAAAACCGAGTCCTTTATTGCCGATACAGCTGACTTCTATTTGTTCACCCTCGGATTGCCAAATTTTCATTTGACCCAGCGCTTTACGCAAAATGTTTGTATTTAACCCACCACACAAACCTTTATCAGAAGTTACAACGATAATACCAACACGTTTTACTGTGTCACGTTCGATCAAAAAGGGATGACGGTACTCTGTATTCGCACGACTCATATGTGCTGCAACATTACGTATTTTTTCACCGTAAGGTCGCGCTTTTTTCATGCGATCCTGCGCTTTGCGCATTTTAGATGCCGCCACCATTTCCATAGCACGCGTTATCTTCTGAGTGTTCTTGACACTCTTTATTTTATTGCGTATTTCCCTGCTGCCGGCCATGGCTTAATATGTTCCGTTTTTCTTAAATTCTTGAATCGCAGCATTCAATTCTTTCTCTGTTGCCGCGTCAAGCTCTTTACTTTTCTCAATTTTATCAAGAATAGCGCCATGTTGAGCACCTATATAGCTCTTTAATGCTGATTCGAATGATAATGCCCTCTTTACCTCAACATCATCATAATAACCATTATTTATAGAAAAGAGCGTCAATGCCATTTCTGATACGCTGAGAGTTGCATACTGTGACTGCTTCATCAGCTCAGTTGCCATTTTTCCACGTTCCAGCTGTTTACGCGTGGCTTCATCCAAATCAGATGCAAATTGTGCAAAAGCCGCCAATTCACGATACTGCGCGAGAGCCAGACGAATACCGCCACCTAGTTTCTTAATAACCTTTGTTTGTGCTGCACCACCAACACGTGAAACTGAAACACCCGCGTTAATTGCGGGTCTTATACCTGCATTAAATAAATCAGTTTCCAGAAATATCTGTCCGTCAGTGATTGAAATCACATTGGTCGGCACGAAAGCTGTTACGTCACCTGCTTGCGTTTCAATAATTGGCAGTGCCGTTAATGAGCCAGTTTTTCCTTTAACTGCCCCTCCTGTTGCCTTTTCTACATAAGCAGCACTGACTCGTGCAGCCCTCTCCAGCAGACGAGAGTGGAGGTAGAACACATCACCTGGATATGCCTCACGACCTGGTGGTCGTCTTAACAAGAGAGAAATTTGTCTGTACGCCCACGCCTGCTTTGTCAAATCGTCATAAACGATTAAAGCATCCTGGCCTTTATCTCTGAAATATTCACCCATCGTACAACCAGAGTAGGGCGCAATGAATTGCATCGCTGCTGATTCAGATGCAGTCGCCGCAACCACGATGGTGTATTCCATTGCACCGTGCTCTTCAAGTTTACGGACTACGTTTGCAATCGAAGATGCCTTTTGGCCGATTGCAACATAGATACAAAACATGTTCTGGCCTTTCTGATTAATGATGGCATCGATTGCAACAGCTGTTTTCCCGGTTTGCCGATCACCAATAATTAATTCACGTTGCCCACGTCCAACTGGCACCATCGAATCAACTGATTTTAATCCTGTCTGCACAGGTTGATCTACTGACTGGCGCCAGATTACACCTGGCGCAATTTTCTCAATAGCTTCTGATCGGTCGGCTGTTATTGGTCCCTTTCCATCGATTGGCTGCCCCAGCGCATTCACGACACGCCCTAACAGTCCTTCACCGACAGGAACTTCCAATATACGCCCCGTACACTTGACGGTATCCCCTTCACGAATGTGCTCATAAGCACCCATAATAACTGCACCCACTGAGTCTCGCTCAAGATTAAGTGCCAATCCAAATGTATTTCCTGGGAACTCCAGCATTTCCCCTTGCATTACATCTGATAATCCGTGTATGCGTACAATACCATCTGTAACAGATACAATGGTTCCTTGGGTGCGGACTTCTGCTTTATCAGCAAGTCCTTCGATCCTATTTTTAATCAGTTCACTGATTTCGGATGGATTTAACTGCATTTCATAAACTCCTAGCTTTTAAGGGCAATCGCCATGTTTTCTAGCTTACTGCGAATTGAGGTATCAAAAACCTCATCACCTATTTCGACTTTAACCCCACCTATCAATTCTGGATCAACACTCACCTGAGCCTCTATCTTCTGCTTAAATTTTCGTTCAAGATCTTCGATTAATCTCTCAAGTTGTTTATTAGTGACCGCGTAAGCACTCACTATTTTTGCTTCAAGTACACCTTCATGCTGCGCTTTCAGATGTTCAAACAACTGTTTAATTTGCGGCAAAATTGCGATACGATTATTCTCTGCCAGCAGGAGAATAAAATTCCGCGCCTCCTCATTAAATTTACTTTTACCTATTTGCAGAAATAAATCGCCGAGCTGCCTTGTTGATACCACAGGATTCCCAATAAGCGCCTTGATACTTTCATCATCAGCAATATCAACCGCAAGCTGCAGCATCTTTGACCATTGCGGCAAAGCATCCTTTGCTACAGCAAGCTTGAATACCGCCTCAGCATACGGTCTCGCAACTGTGATTGCCTCAGCCATTATTTCAAGTCTTCCTCTATAGTAGCCAGCAAATCAGCATGTACCTTGGCGTCCACTTCCCGTCGAAGTATCTTGGCTGCCCCAGCGACTGCTAAAGTGGCAACATGTTGACGCAATGCTTCTTTCGCACTGAATACCTCGTGCTCAATTTCCGCCTTGGCGCCAGCAATTATTCGATCACCTTCTTTTCTTGCTGAGTTTTTAGCTTCTTCAACAATCTCAGCCGCACGCTTCTCTGCTTGCAGAACAATCTCAGATGCTCTTTGCTTTGCTTCTTTCAATGTATCCGATGATCGTTGACTCGCCAGCTCTAATTCATGCCGACCCCGTTCTCCAGCAGCCAATCCATCTGCAATTGTTTTCTGACGTTCTTCAATTGCACGCAATAATGGCGGCCAAATATATTTAACAGTAAACCAAATAAAAATTGAGAAGGCTATCGCCTGAGAAATTAAAGTTAAGTTAATATTCATGACTAGCCCGTATTTCTTGTCTATATACTCGAAATTATTTAATAACTGCCAGCAATGGATTAGCAAATGCAAATAACATTGCCAAGCCAACTGCAATAATAAATGACGCGTCCGTTAAACCAAGCAGAAGAAATACCTTGCCTTGTAAAGTTGGGATCATTTCAGGTTGACGCGCAGCGCCTTCCAGAAAACGGCTACACATCACCCCTACACCGATACAAGCACCAGCCGCACCAAGACCAATCATCAGACCAATCCCTATTCCAGTATATGCCTGAATCATTGCCAAATACTGCAAATTATCCATTTTAATTTCCTTTCGTTAAGATTAATGATTTTGCAACAAGTAAAACTTAAAAACTAATGTGATTCGTGCGCCATTGATATATATACAACCGTCAACATCATGAAGATAAATGCCTGTAACGGAACAACCAGTATATGAAATATTGCCCAGCCTGCCCCCAGTATCGCGCTAAAGAATGCTCCAGTAACGCCTGTTGCAGCCCACATTCCAAGTAACAGAAAAATAACTTCGCCCGCATAAATATTACCAAAAAGACGCAGTGAGTGAGATAGCGGCTTTGATACATATTCAATAAAGTTGAACAGTAAATTCAATATCCATAGTAATGGATTTTTACCAAAAGGAGTGCAAAACAACTCATGCATCCAGCCACCAAAGCCCTTGACCTTAATACTAAAGAATATCATCAAGAACCAGACTGACAGCGCCAAGGCAAATGTCGTATTGATATCAGTTGTCGATACAGTTCGCCAATTATGCAAACCAAAAATATGCTCATATATCCATGCCATAATATCTACCGGCAGCAGATCCATGGCATTCATCATTAAAACCCAGATGAAAACAGTCAGTGCTGTAGGCGCAACAAATGCATGACGATTTCCATGAAATGTATTTTTCACTTCATTATCAACAAACTCAACAGCCAACTCTACAAATGCCTGACGCCTGGTCGGCACGCCTGGAGAAGCCTTACGTACCACCATCCAAATAAAACCGAAGCTTATTACACCCAATATTATTGATGTTATCAACGTATCAACGTGCAAAACCCCAAAAGATCCTTCGTTGACTTGTATGGTTAGATTGGTTAGATGATGATCAATATAGGATGAAGGTGTTAATTCTGTTCCCGATGCCATGCGCTACCTGCTTCACTATTAGTTAATTTATCTTTTGGCGCTATCTGATATAAATAATGCCATGCTATACACAATAACCGTCAGGATGAATGCCGCAATAAATACCACTGGATTTACCGCATCATAGAAAGCAAACACCATCCATAACAAAACCACTATTAAAACTATTTTTACTGCCTCCGCCCTTAGCGCGGTTCTAATCGCCCCTCCTGCCGTATATCCCTTATGCCGTGAGATCATTAATGCATAGACAGCGGAGGATATAAAACTCACCATCCCCCCAAATACCGCAGATAAAGCGCTCTGTACGTCAATGTAGATCCATAATACAGATGCCAGAACAACAGTAACAAGCAATTGTATGCACAGAATAATTCTTAGCGGCCTGTTTTTTATCCAAGACATATTTTTATCATTGGAATAAACAGTCATTAAAAAGAAGCGTACTTAAAAAGACCAGCATTTTAGCCTGATAGAGAATTACAGTCAATGTTCTAATTACACCTACCTGTAATTCCCGGTTTTGATTTACAGCGCAGAGAAACGCCGAGACAAACTTAATTCTATTGAATATAAATACTTAAAGTACTTAATACATCATTCACATTAATGTTCAACAAACAAAAATCAGCTCAATATCGTTAAATGCTCTATTCCGGAATTCAGATCCTTATCTTTTGATTCAGCTCCTTCAAGTTTAATCTGCAGGCGGAGCTCATTCACTGAATCTGCGTTCCTCAACGCATCTTCGTAGCTGATTTTTCCTGCCTCATAAAGTTCGAATAACGCCATATCGAATGTTTGCATTCCCATTTCTCGTGATTTCTTCATAATCTCCTTAATTTCATGCACATTACCCTTGAATATCAGATCAGAAATTAGTGGAGAATTAAGAAGTACTTCAATAGCAGCAACGCGACCTTTTCCGTCTTTTACTGGAATCAGGCGCTGCGCTACAAAAGCTTTTAAGTTGAGCGACAAATCCATCAGTAACTGCAGTCGCCGTTCTTCCGGGAAAAAGTTGATGATACGATCAAGCGCCTGATTGGCACTATTGGCATGCAATGTTCCCATGCACAAATGTCCGGTCTCTGCAAACGCGATGGCATGCTCCATCGTTTCCCGATCTCGTATCTCACCAATCAGGATCACATCAGGTGCCTGCCTTAATGTATTTTTTAAAGCCGCTTCCCATGATTCGGTATCCACCCCGACTTCGCGCTGAGTGATGATACAGTTAATATGTTCATGCACATATTCCACCGGATCCTCAATGGTAATGATATGACCATAGCTGTTTTGATTGCGATGTCCAATTAATGCTGCCATCGACGTCGATTTTCCCGATCCTGTACCACCCACAAAAATTACCAGACCGCGCTTACTCATCACAACGTCCTTGAGTACCTGCGGCAGGCTCAGGTCGTCAAACTCCGGTATTTTGGTTGTAATAGTACGTAAAACAATTCCTACTTTTTGCTGCTGCACAAAAGCATTCACCCGGAAACGCCCAATACCGGTTGGATTGATTGCAAAATTACATTCTCTTGATGCTTCAAATTCAGCTATTTGCTTGTCATTCATGATTGCCCGCGCCAATTCTTCCGTATGCTGCGCCGACAATGATTGCTGAGATACTGGCGTCATTTTCCCATCAACCTTAAATGCGGGCGGAAATCCTGCGGTAATAAACAAATCCGACGCTTTCTTGCTGAGCATTAAGCGCAGTAAGTCATGCATGAATTTTGTTGCTTGCTCTCTATTCATAGCAAACCCCTGAATAAGTTATATCAACCCCGGAAATTATCTTTATTCATCGCCTTATTGCGTGCTTCGCCCATTGACACGATATTACGACTCACAAGATCTGTCAGATTCTGATCTAGCGTTTGCATACCAACCCCCTGACCAGTCTGGATAGCTGAGTACATTTGTGCAATCTTTGCTTCCCGGATCAAATTCCGGATTGCTGGTGTTCCAATCATTATTTCATGTGCAGCGACACGACCCTTGCCATCTTTTGTTTTCAGTAATGCCTGTGAAATAACTGCCCGCAGGGACTCTGATAACATGGCGCGTATCATTTCTTTCTCTTCAGCCGGAAATACATCAATGATACGATCAATGGTTTTAGCAGCTGAACTGGTATGAAGCGTACCAAATACCAGATGACCTGTTTCTGCTGCTGTCATCGCCAGACGAATCGTTTCCAGATCACGCATCTCACCCACCAGAATAATATCGGGGTCTTCACGCAATGCGGAACGCAATGCATTAGAAAAACTCAAAGTATCTCTCCCAACCTCTCGCTGATTAATCAGACATTTTTTACTTTCGTGAACAAATTCGATTGGATCTTCCAACGTCAGAATATGGCCATGCTCATTCTCATTAATATCATTCACCATCGCCGCCAATGTCGTTGATTTTCCTGACCCCGTTGGACCTGTCACCAATACGATGCCTCGTGGCTGTTTTGCAATTTCTGCAAAAATTTTGGGGGCTTTAAGATCTTCCAGACTCAGCACTTTTGATGGGATCGTACGCATGACAGAAGCTGCGCCACGCTGGGTATTGAATGCATTGACGCGAAAGCGGGCTAGATTGGGAACAGCAAAGGAAAAATCACACTCCAGATTCTCTTCATAGAACTTGCGCTGGCTATCGTTCATAATGTCATACACCATGCTGTGTACTTCCTTATGTTCCATCTCGGGCAAATTAATTCTCCGAATCTCACCATGCACCCGTATCATAGGTGGCATACCTGCTGATAAATGTAAATCCGAAGCATTATTTTTCACTACAAAAGCCAACAGCTCTACTATGTTCATTTGGACATCCTTTTGTGATAACACTTTCACAAGTTGTTGAATACTCACCTAAAAACTGATTACCTTTACAAATCAGTGGCCAGATTGATTTACTTGACAACGGAAGGAGTTAACAAAAATTGAGCAAATACTTGTGATAAAAAGATGTGGCGGGTGGGCTATTAATAATTCCAGATACAAAGTCATTCAACACCACCGCATACTGTGTCATAGCCATAACACAGTAACTAAACACGTGACAAAAAAGTATGTTATTTACTAAACACAAGAATAGAAAAGAAATTGATATACCCCCATGAAAACACACATAAACCCTTGTCAAAACACATTATTAATCTTGACAAATCACGCTCCCAAGAGCAAAATGCTGCCTCTTTAGCTTATGCACGTGGCGAATTAGCTCAGTGGTTAGAGCAGCGGAATCATAATCCGTTGGTCCGGGGTTCAAATCCCTGATTCGCCACCATCTGTCTTTTTATCGTTTGACTAAGAATCAATAACTCATGAAAGAACAGGCACTCAAGCAGATACTCAGATTCTCTGTGGTGACCGTACTGGTCATTTTTATGAATCATGCTTATGGTCAAATACAAAGACACTTCCCTGAAACCAGCCTGGTTGGAAGACTAACAGCCTCTGCTTTCCCTGAATTCGTAATCAATGGCCAAACCATATATATGGGCGCTGGTGGACAAATCAGGGATGCCAATAATCTGATTATTTTGCCAACAATGCTGGATAAAACAGGCTTTATTCGCTATGAGCAGGACATCATGGGAAATCTGCACCGTGTCTGGTTTCTAACCGAAGAAGAGGCTAATCAGGCACAACAGGAAATAGCAAGTCAGCCGAAGTAATCAACAGCAATACATCATCTCTAATCACCCCATTCCCCATCCGTGAGTAACAAGCTTTATATAAAAACCTTTGGTTGTCAGATGAACGAGTACGACTCGGACAAAATGGCAGATATATTGCATTCAGCCTATGGCATGGAATCCACTGATAATCCGGAAGAAGCTGATGTCATTCTGTTTAATACCTGTTCTGTGCGCGAGAGAGCACAAGAAAAAGTATTTCATGATTTGGGGCGTGTCAGGCATCTTAAAGAAACGAATCCTGATTTACTGATTGGTGTAGGTGGATGCGTTGCCAGTCAAGAAGGGAGCGTGATTATCAGCCGCGCCCCTTATGTGGATGTCGTTTTCGGACCGCAAACACTGCATCGATTGCCACAATTAATTGCTGCCCGAAAGAAAACAGGTCATTCACAGGTCGATATTTCATTCCCTGAAATCGAGAAATTTGACCATCTCCCGCTGGCTCGCACTGAAGGTGCCACTGCCTTTGTTTCTATTATGGAAGGGTGCAGCAAGTATTGCAGTTATTGCGTTGTCCCCTATACACGCGGCGAAGAAATCTCTCGTCCGTTAGAAGACGTGCTGACAGAAGTTGCCATCCTAGCCGATCAGGGAATCAAAGAAATTACATTATTGGGGCAAAATGTTAATGCGTTTCTGGGTGTAATGGGTGATGGAGAAATCGCTGACTTTGCGCTGTTACTTGAATATATTCATGAAATACCGGGGATAGAGCGCATTCGCTACACCACTTCTCACCCCAAGGAATTTACCACGCGCCTGATTCAGTCATACAGCAGCTTGCCTAAATTGGTCAGTCATCTGCACTTACCGGTGCAGTCTGGCTCTGACCAGATATTGACTGCTATGAAGCGGGGCTATAGTGTGCTGGAATACAAGTCCATTATCCGCAAATTGCGCGCGATACGCCCCGATATTTCATTATCATCTGATTTTATCATCGGTTTTCCAGGTGAAAGCGATGCTGATTTTGAAGCAACGCTTAAACTGGTGAAAGAAATGAACTTCGATGACTCTTACAGTTTTATTTACAGCCCACGCCCCGGTACACCTGCAGCCGACTTACCCGATCATACGCCGCAGGAAATCAAACTGGCAAGACTGCACCAGTTGCAGGCGCAGATTAATCAGCAATCCAGGAAAATCAGCCAGCAAATGGTTGGTTCAATACAACGGATACTGATGGAAGGTATGTCCAAAAAGAATACGGCTGAATTTTTTGGACGCACCGACAATAATCGAGTTGTCAATTTATCATGCAATCCCGACTTGATTGGTCGTTTTGTGACTGTACGCATTACTGAAGCGCGATCACACACACTCCGTGGTGAAATAATTCCAGCATAAAATGAAGTGTTTTACTTGCAAAGTATCCCGGCCACTGGGAGAATCATGTTATCGTAACAGCATCACCAAACATTGAAACCTCACCCCATAGAAATTTCTTTTACTCCAGCCGATAATCAGCGCCTTGCCAACCTGTGCGGAGCACTGGATGAAAACCTCAAGCAGATTGAAATTGCATTGGATGTCGGTATTTCACGACGTGGCGAGCATTTTAGCGTATCAGGCAAATCAGACCAGACCAGGCTTGCCGCACAGGTATTGCACAATTTTTACAATCAATCGCAACATCACCTGAGTCTTGAGCAAATACAACTGGGTCTGATCGAAGCGTTAAACCCACAGCATGGATCTGATCAATCAGACGAAACCGGTAATATCAAAACTAAAGAAGAACTATCTCCATCGTTATTGACGCGCCGCAGCAATTTATACGGCCGTACCCCACGCCAGGCGCAATATCTGCAACAAATTCAGGAGCATGATATTACCTTTGCGATTGGCCCCGCCGGTACAGGCAAAACCTACCTTGCTGTCGCCAGCGCCGTGGACGCGCTGGAACGCAGCCTGGTAACACGTCTGATACTCGTCCGGCCGGCAGTAGAGGCCGGTGAACGGCTTGGTTTTCTACCCGGTGATATGACGCAGAAAGTCGACCCTTACCTGCGCCCTCTTTATGATGCACTGTATGATCTGATGGGATTTGACAAAACAGGCAAGCAATTTGAGCGCAATACAATTGAAATTGCACCACTGGCATTTATGCGCGGACGCACACTGAATCAGTCATTTATTATTCTTGATGAAGCGCAAAATACCACGCCGGAACAAATGAAAATGTTTTTAACGCGGATTGGCCTGGGCTCCAAGGCAGTCATTACAGGCGATGTGACGCAGATTGATTTACCCAAGCACCAGAAAAGCGGACTGGTAGAGGCCAAGCAAGTACTCAAGGATATACGCGGCATTGCCTTTACCCATTTCCAATCGGAAGATGTCGTCAGACATCCTTTAGTACAACGCATTGTGAATGCATACGAGAAATATGACCAACAGAAGCAATCATCCTGAAGTAATCGCCGCATGGAGAGATCATTTAAACTAATCGTACAATACGCAACCAGCAGCACTGACATACCCACACGGTCACAATTCCGACGATGGGTTAAAGCTGCACTCACGCAGGATGCCGAGATTGTTTTGCGGATTGTCGATGAACCGGAAGGATGCGAGCTTAACAGTCATTTTCGTAAAAAAAATTATGCGACCAATGTGCTCACTTTTGTTTATGACGACACACAGCCTTTAACCGGTGATATCGTGCTGTGTGCTGCCATTGTGCGCAATGAAGCACAGCAGCAGCATAAAAATCTGCTGGCACATTACGCCCATCTCACGGTTCATGGTATTTTACATTTGCAAGGGTATGATCATAATGAAGAGGCCGAAGCCGATATTATGGAGCAACTTGAAACGCAGATTCTGTCCCGGTTTGGCTATGATGATCCCTACAAGGAATGTGAAACCATACCACCCCATTGATCATGCGACGCAATAAACTTACAGTTTATTCTTCTTTTAAACAACTTCTCATTTCGATAATACATCATGGATGACCCCTTAACTAAAAGCGGCTGGCTTGAACGATTAGGCGCTTTGCTGATACGCAAGCCAGAAGACCGCGAACAACTGATTACCGTACTACATTCTGCTTTTGAAAATAATTTACTAGATTCCGATGCGCTCAGCATGATCGAAGGTGTCATGCAGGTATCTGAAATGCAGGCGCGCGACATCATGGTGCCACGCTCGCAAATGGATGTTGTTGACATCAGTGAAACACCTGACAAATTCATTCCCTTTGTCATTGAAACAGCGCACTCCCGTTTTCCCGTTACCGAGGGCAGTGAGGACAACATCATCGGCATTCTGCTGGCAAAAGATTTACTGCGCTATTACGCCCGTGAAGAAGAATTCAATATCCGTGACATGTTACGCCCGGCAGTATTCATTCCAGAATCCAAACGACTCAATATCCTGCTTAAGGACTTCCGCAGCAATCGCAATCATATTGCCATTGTTGTCAATGAATACGGCGGTGTAGCCGGTTTGTTAACCATTGAAGATGTACTGGAACAAATTGTGGGAGAAATTGAAGATGAATATGATTTTGATGAAGATGAAGACAATATCATTTTAGAGTCGGAAGGACACTATCGTGTCAAAGCCATCACAGAAATTGATGATTTTAACGAAGTGATCGGAGCAAATTTCAGCAACGATGACTATGACACCATCGGTGGTCTTGTACTCAATAAATTTGGCCGGCTGCCCAACCGGCATGAATCCGTTGTAATCGACAATTTCAAATTCACCGTACAACAGGCAGATAGCCGCCGGTTGCATATGCTGAAGGTTGAGAAAGTCCCGGAAACTTCGAATATCGAAGTGGAATAGCCCGCTGAATCCCTGCATATAGCCCCTCAACGATTGCCTGGCACATGCCTAATAAAGTCACTGCACGTTCTTACGACTCACAGACTGTCATAACACTCAATCAAAGTGGCCTGTCTCAGGTACTTGCTCGTATTTACGCAGCAAGGGGTATTGAAAATGCAAAACAGCTTGAAACAGAATTAACCCACTTAATTCCCTTCGCGCAATTCAAGAGTATTACCTTGGCAACCACCCTGCTTGCTGATGCCATCGAGGCAAAAAAACGCTTGTTGATTGTAGCGGATTATGACTCCGATGGCGCCACCGCATGTGCTGTCGGTATCCGAATTTTACGAAAATTCGGCGCAATCGTTGACTATCTGGTGCCGAACCGCTTTGAATTCGGTTATGGATTAACCCCTGAAATCGTACAGCTTGCGTATACCTCCAAACAGCCTGACATTCTAATTACTGTTGACAATGGTATCGCCAGCGTGGAAGGCGTATCTGAAGCCAATCGACTCGGTATGCAGGTATTGGTGACCGACCACCACCTGCCTGGTGATGAACTGCCCGCCGCAGTCGCCATTATTAATCCCAATCAACCAGATTGCCCTTTTCCCAGCAAAAGTATTGCAGGCGTCGGCGTTATTTTCTACCTGATGCTGGCACTGCGGGCTGAATTACGTCAACGCGGCAGATTCACAGCGACCGGACAGGAACCCAATCTTGCCAGCTTCCTCGATCTGGTCGCACTAGGAACCATTGCAGATGTCGTCAAACTGGATAACAACAACCGCATTCTGGTGCAACAAGGCTTACAGCGTATCCGAAAAGGACGTGGCTGTGCGGGCATTAATGCACTGCTGCAAGTGGCACGACGGGATTGTCAGCAAATATCCACGTATGATCTGGGTTTCATGCTGGGCCCACGGTTGAATGCAGCCGGGCGACTGGATGATATGTCGCTGGGCATCGAATGCCTGATCACTGACAATGAAGCTCGTGCACTGCAAATCGCCAGACAACTGGATGAACTGAATCGGCAACGCCGTGAAATCGAATCCACCATGCAGGAAAGTGCGTTACTCAAGCTGGAAGGCCTGCTGAAAGCCAGACAACCAGAAATCCAGACGGCTTACAGTATCTGTCTGTTTGATCATGACTGGCACCAGGGCGTTATTGGCATTCTGGCTTCACGCATCAAGGATAAATACCATCGCCCGGTCATCATCTTTGCCCCTGGCAATGAGAATGAGCTGAAAGGCTCCGGTCGATCCATCAATGGCTTTCACTTGCGTGACGCATTGGATCTTGTAGCCAAACGTCATCCTGAACTCATACTTAAGTTTGGCGGCCATGCAGCCGCTGCCGGATTAACGATCAGCACCCATCATTTTGACAAATTCTGTGATGCATTTGAGCAAGTGACGCAAACGCTGCTAACACCGACCGACCTGACGCGTGTTATCGAAACCGATGGTGATCTAGAATCTTCCGAGATCAACATGGAACTGGCGGAATATCTCACTCAGCAGGTGTGGGGACAAGGCTTTCCTCAACCCACCTTCAATGCACGATTTTATGTAGAAAACCAGCGTATAGTCGGTGAGAAACACTTAAAGCTAAAATTGAAAAAACTGGATCCCGATATCAAAAATCAAACTGGTCAAAAAGAACATATTACTTATGATGGTATTTTGTTTTTTCATAATGATCCGCTACCTGATTTCATTGATGCCGTTTATCAATTACAGATCAATGAATATAATGGAAAATCCACCTTGCAATTCCTGCTTCAACATTGGTCTCAAGCGGATAACTTGATAGAAAATGATGAACACTGATTTCATGCTGAATGGAGAACTTTCTGCACTCCCTCATTTTGTAACCAGTCTTGCCATTGGTTTATTAATTGGGTTGGAACGCGAGCGCAACCCAGGTTCTCGTGCAGGATTACGAACTTTTGCGCTGGTTGCGCTTTTTGGCACGTTGGCTGCCCTGTTGTCAGAAGAAGCTGATACACCCTGGTTGCTGTTAGGTGGTTTGCTTATTGTCGGTACCATGACGATTGCAGCTTATTTCCGGGCAAAAGATGACAGTGCAGACCCAGGCACAACCACTGTCGCCGCCATTCTTGTCTGTTATGGGTTGGGTGCCGCGGTCTGGTATGGACATGACATGCTGGCTATCATGCTGGCTATTATCACCACGGTATTACTGTACTTCAAAACAGAACTGCACGGCATTACCCAGAAGCTGAGCTCGCGTGATTTAATATCCATCCTTCAGTTTGCTGTACTGACCTTCATAATTCTCCCCATACTGCCGGATAGGAACTATGGACCTTATGAAGCAATCAACCCTTATCAGATCTGGCTCATGGTGGTATTGATCTCGGGCGTCAGTCTGGCAGGTTATGTAGCGCTTCAGCTCATCGGCCAGCGGCACAGCGCGGTGCTGGGCTTATTTGGCGGACTGGTTTCCAGCACCGCTACGACGTTGGTGTATGCCCGTCGCAGCGTTGAAAACCAGAGCTTCATACCGCTTGCTGTCGTAGTCATCCTGATTGCCAATTTAACCGTGCTGATCCGTTTAGCAATCATCAGCGCCGTCGCTTCTCCTGCAATATTGCCGCTGTTGTTACCTATTTTAGGCAGCGGTTTTCTGCTTGGGTCAGGCATCGCTGCCTACTGGTGGTATCAGTTAAATCTACAGAATGAACTGCCCATACCAGAGATCAGGAATCCAACCGAAATTCGCACAGCGGCAGTATTCGGATTAGTCTATGGCATCGTTCTGTTTCTTGCCGCATGGCTATCGGATACTGTCGGCAGCAGCGGATTATATGCGATTGCCCTGATCTCCGGTCTGACAGATGTCGACGCCATTACATTATCCAGTCTGCGTTTATATGAAATGGGCAAACTGGAGGCAACTGAAACAGTAACAGCCATCTCTCTCGGCATACTTTCCAATATTGGATTTAAACTGGGACTCCTGTTCTTCATCGGCAATTCTCTGCTGGCAAGGCAATGTATCTCAGGTTTGCTTGTGACCGCTGGTGGCATAGGCCTGGCATTACTTTTTCTTACTTAGAAAAAGTACACGCGGTTTCCCTTACTGCACAGCAAGCAGATCTATACCGGATGAGTTGTTCTTCAAGCAACTGATTGCGCCGCTTTGATACCTTCTGAAACAGTTGGATAGCGCAAAGTCACATGCAATTCTTTTTTCATGCGTACATTCCTGAGTCGCCTGGATTCCCGCATAAAAGAAAGCATACCCGGGGATATAAGCTGATCAGCCTGCTCACGGGAAATACGGGGAGGATGTGGCAAGCCAAATTGGTCCGCAACCAAATCAAAATATTCTCCCATCTTTAACTGGGAGTCATCACTGGTATGATAAATCCGTCCCGGCTTTGCATGATGTAAAGCCGCATAGATTATTCGCGCCAGATCGTCTGCATGAATATGATTCGTATAACTATCTTCAGCTGCCATCAGCGTTGGATGTCCTTCACGAAGCCGGTTTAACGGCAGACGGTTTGACGCATAAATGCCGGGTACGCGCAGAATAGATGTACCGATACGATTGCGTATTCCCCAATTACGTATCTGTCTTTCTGCGTCAACGCGGCGTATTGCACGCTCATTATCAGGATTGACCGGTTGCGTTTCATCTATCCATGCGCCATTACAATCCCCATATACCCCGCTGGTACTGATATAGATAAGCCGTTGTGGTAGAATAACAGGATGTGTTTTGGTCTGCTTGGTCAGTGCAGACAGAAGATGCGCTGTACGTTGGTCACGCAAACCCTGATTAGGTGGAGGGGCCAGATGGAGTATAAGTTGTGCAATTCCTGCGAGTTTCTCAAGACTTCTTGGGAGATCAAGATTTCCATAAATTGGGATAATGCCGTGTGCACGTAATTGACTAGAGCTATTGAGATTACGATATAAACCGAGAATTCGGTAATGTGTTTGTAATAATGGTGCTGTACGTAGGGCAATATCACCACAGCCAACAATTAACAGTGTTTTTTTCATATACGCTACTTTATTTCTAATCATTGTATTCTAATTTGTCTGCCACTCAATGTCGCATCAAATCATCATTAAGCCCAGCGGGCATGTTCTAACCGTAGAATCCGGCGAGACAATTCTTGAAGCGGCTTTACGCAAAGGCTTCTCACTGCCTTATGGATGCCGTAATGGCTCCTGTGGAATCTGCAAAGGAAAAATCATACAGGGCGCGGTAGATTACGGCCGACATAGTGAAGACACTTTAACGGAAGTGGAGAAATCGGCGGGTAAGGCGCTTTTCTGTTGTGCTGCCCCGCTTACGGATCTGGTTATAGAATGTCATGAAATCAGCGCAACCAAAGATATCGAAATCAAGACCTTGCCATGCCGCGTGCATCGATTAGAACTTGTCGCACCAGATGTCATGATCATTTATCTGAAACTTCCCACTAATCAGCGATTGCAATTCATTGCCGGTCAATATATCGATATTCTACTCAAAGATGGAAAACGGCGAAGCTTTTCCCTTGCAAATGCGCCTCATGACGATGAGTTCCTGCAACTGCACGCACGCAATTACCCAAGTGGTGTATTTGCAGAACATGTATTTAATCATATGAAAGTTAAGGATATTCTGCGTTTTGAGGGCCCTCTTGGATCATTCTTCCTGCGTGACACACCGGACAACACTCCGATCATCTTTATCGCCAGCGGCACGGGGATTGCACCGATCAAGAGCATTCTTGAGCATATTTTTTATCAGGAAAGTAGTCGCGCCTGCAAAAGAGCCATGACGCTTTATTGGGGCGTTCGTACCAGAGCAGATCTATATCTGGCTGATTTGGCAGAACACTGGCAACAGCAGCACGATAACTTTACTTTTGTTCCGGTATTATCCGAGCCGTTACCTGCCGATCACTGGACAGGAAGAACTGGATTGGTACATCAAGCTGTATTGCAGGATTTCCATAATTTAGCAGATTATCAGGTATACGCCTGTGGCTCTCCTGTCATGGTAAAGGCTGCTTACCATGATTTCACCAGTGAACGCCATCTGCCAAAAGATGGTTTCTTCTCCGACGTATTCGCACCCTCTACCAGCAGCAATTTATAAAATTAGGCAGATTCCTAATTTAATTGCTTCAGTGTTAATTCCAGTCCTTTATTGTAATGGCTCATTGCAAGCTCATGCTTACCCAATTTCTCATTTAACTGAGCCAGTGCAAAGTGGGCTGTGTCACTGGATTCAATAGAGAGGCTAGCTTCCAGATAGTTTTGTGCCTTTCCCCATAACTCGCAATAGGTGCATAACTTACCTAATGTTAGTAACAATTGTGCATTGTTAGGGTATGACTTAAGCCAAACCTCAGCACACTCAATCTGTCTGTTTACATGAAAACCGAGACAGTCTGCATAGAGCACAATTAATTCCGCATTCCATTCCTTGCTGACAAACTGTTCGATAATCTGATGTGCTGATGCACAGTCACCCAATGCAATATAGGCACGTGTCGCAGCAACGACCAATTTACTATCTCTCTTTTCCAAAGGGGAAATATTCAACCAGTAATGATTCAACGATTGCAGATCAGATGCTTTGCTTTTAATATTTTCCAGATGCGCATCGTGTTTTATTTTTTGTATGAGTGCTTTATCGACTGATTGACGTTTTGCCAGTAAATCTGCCAAATCAACAACAGCATCCCAATTTCCGGCCTGTTTTTGCGCTTCCAGCTCCAACCGCAAAACTGCCGTTTGTTGCAACCCGCCGGAAGCATACAGAGCTTGCAATGTGCTCAGCGCTTCTTCACAGCGCCCATCATCCAGCAATAACTCGGCGCGTGTTATGAGACGCAGTGACTTTTCATTCGGTGCAACATGATCCGCCATTGTTAAAAACTCATCACACGCGGTGGATTCATTCAGTTTATGTGCGGCACGGGCTGCGATCACCGCACTGATCGCTTTCATTGCGGGTGAATCAGCCAATCTTAGTGCACTGGCAGCATTCTTCTTGGCTTGCACGTAGTTGCCTTCAAAATAAGCCCTCAACCCGGACAGCATCTTTTCATCAGTCTTTCTATGACGATACCATTGATTAAAACCAAATATACCAAGCATCAATTGCACCAGAATATAAAAGACAACAAATGTGGCTATTGCACTTATTATAAATTCACCGAGTGATAGCTTTATGTTGATGTAAGGCTCCATCACCAGTATAGCGTGGCCCGGATTATCCTTAACAGCAAGTGTCACGCCTACAGCAGCAGCAAATAGTACCAACAGCCAGAGTATCAGTTTCATGTATCCTTCTCCTCGTTGCAATTGAGTCGATAATTATTATTGTCATCAAGACTGACAACCCATTGACTGGAAATATCCATTTCTATCATATCATGCAGCTGATTCAGTACTTGAAACGTTTTAATCAGGTTTTAAATTTTAATCATCCAATCGATGAGTTCAGTTCATTACATTCCGTCCTCACGGTTAATCCGGTTTCAGGGGATCTGAACACTTTCTGATCACCTGTTTTAGCATTTCAAAAATATGTTTGCATTTCCTGCAATAATCCCTTGTCGCCAGGATCGACTGTTCTCACAATTTTTTCCAATCCTAGATCTCTGGCTATTCCGGCGATACGCTCATGTGTTGTAAATATGGGCGTTGTTTTCAGCAATTGTTGGCCAAGCTTACCCATTATGTCAAATAAATTATGCAACCCCTCGCTGCTTGTGATAACCACTGCATTTATTTCACCTTGTGACCACTTCTCCAGTAGCGACGATGCATCAACATCCGGCTTTGCGCGATAATAGCATTCTGTATATTCAAGCAGGGCGCCGCGCTGGATAAGCGAATCACCCAGCAATTGCCGTCCGCCATTTCCCCGGAAAATAACCACACGTTTTCCCGACATCTGTTGCAGCTCTTCCAGATCGAGTAATGCCTCGCTATCAAAACGGGCTGTTGGAGCAACCACGCGATCAACGCCAAAAGACTTCAGGCTATCCGCACTGCCTTTACCGACCACAGCAAACTTCAGATGAGTGGGCAACAACGCCCGCTTTGCCTGAATCAGCGGCATAACTTTATTAACAGCATTAGGACTGACAAATATTGCCCAATCAAATTCTTCAATACGATCAATCAGCGCTAACAACGGATTTAAATCCTTGACATCCGTGATCTCCAGAACCGGGAACAGGATAGGATTGCCGCCAGCCGCACGGATGCCTTCTGAAAGAAAAGCAGCCTGGTGTGCCGGACGCGTAACCAGAACATTAATGCCTGAAAGGGGTTTATCTGAGGACGACACTCTTACCAACTATTTGCCGGGGACAAGGTTGCCAATATTTCATCGGCACCCTGCGCGATTAAATTCTGCGCAAGTTGTTGACCCATTGCAATACCGGTTTCCGGTTTACCGCATAGCGCATTACTGATCATCCGTTTGCCGTCCGGATTGGCAACAAATCCGCGCAATTGCAGATTGCCATCGATAATCTCAGCAAAAGCGCCCAGTGGAACCTGACAGCTCCCGCCCAGCACACGACTCATTGCCCGCTCCGCTTCCACACACTGTGCAGTTTGCTGATGATGCAATGGTTGTAACAGCGCAACCAGATCAGGGCGATCTGCACGACATTCTATCCCCAGCGCACCTTGCCCTACTGCCGGCAAGCTTTGTTCAGGATCAAGCAATGCAGTAATACGATCCGTTAATCCAAGCCGTTTCAAACCTGCGGCAGCCAGGATAATAGCAGCATATTGTCCTTCATCCAGCTTACGCAGGCGGGTTTGCACATTGCCGCGCAGCGGCTTCACCTGTAGATGTGGAAACTGTGCGCGCAACTGACTTTCACGTCGCAGACTGGATGTTCCCACAACACTGCCAGCCGGTAATGATTCAAGATTGGAATATTGATTGGAAACAAATGCATCACGAGGATCTTCACGTTCAGTAATCACCGCCAGCGTAAATCCATCGGGCACGTTCATCGGCATATCCTTCATTGAGTGCACCGCAATATCGGCACGGCCATCCTCCAGCGCCTGTTCCAGTTCCTTGATGAACAAACCCTTTCCGCCAATCTTTGATAAGGATTGATCAAGAATCTGATCACCACGGGTTGTCATGCCGAGTATGCTGATTTCAGTTTGCGGGTATAATTGGCTTAAACAGTGCTGAATGAACCTAGCTTGCCACATGGCAAGTAAACTCTCTCGTGACGCAATAATGATTTTATGGGGAATAATAAGTGAATTAGGCATTAAATTAAAATGAAAAGATTGCAAAAATTCTTAATAATGATCATTCTAGCATGGTCGGTGCCAACTTGGCTTGCAGCAAGTGGGTACTCTATTCAATTTTATTCTGTTGATGGTGTAATGCAATGAGTATTGCCGGTTCTGAAAACAATAATCACGAAAGTAGCCCCACCCCTATCGATGATAAGGATCTGCCGCTGCGTGACGACATCCGCCTGTTAGGGCGCATGCTGGGCGACACCTTAAGAGAACAGGAAGGTGTTGCTGCCTTTGATCTGGTCGAAAACATCCGTCAGACAGCGATCCGCTTTCATCGAAAGCAGGATCCCCAGGCGCGCTATGAACTCGATAACATACTGAATGCACTGAGCAATAAGGCTACTGTTACTGTCGTTCGGGCTTTTAGCTATTTCTCGCTGTTATCAAATATTGCCGAAGATCTGCATCATAACCGGCGGCGGCGTGCACACCTTTGTGCCGGATCTTCCCCTCAGGCAGGCAGTGTAACGCTGGCACTGGAACGAGTGCTTGCCAATGGGAAAGATAGTTCTGATTTAGCAGATTTCTTTGCCAAAGCCGTCGTATCGCCCGTGTTGACCGCCCATCCGACAGAAGTTCAGCGCAGAAGTATCTTGGATTGCCAACTGACGATCGAGCGGTTATTAAAGGAACGGACACGTACACAACTGACTCCTAACGAGCTGCGGCATAATGAAGAAAACTTGCGCGCGACCATCGAGACACTGTGGCAGACACGCATGCTGCACTCGATCCGTTTATCCGTACATGATGAAATTGAAAACGGGCTAGTCTATTACAGTTATTCCTTCCTTTCAGAAGTACCCTATATCTACGCAAAGATCGAAAATCTGCTCGAGCGTCACATGGGAAAAGACGCGCCCTATGTGTCATCTTTCTTGCGGATTGGGAGCTGGATTGGTGGCGATCGTGACGGCAATCCTTTTGTGACCCATCAGGTAATGTTACATGCCGTAGAACGCCAGTCTGCCTTAGTGCTGGACTATTATATAGAACAGGTTAAAAAAATCGGCCGGACGATGAGTCTGACCGAATATCTGGTCACTGTCAGCGATGAACTCAAAGAACTGGCAGCCTCTTCTCCCGATATTTCAGCCAGTCGCATCGACGAACCCTATCGCCGGGCATTTCTCGGCATTGGCGCACGTCTGATGGCAACCAGCCAACGGTTAGGACACACCATTATTCCTCAACGGGATCAGATGGATATTACTGAACCGTACGCCGACAGTATCGAGTTCATACACGATCTTGATATAGTTATCCGATCGTTAAAACAGCACAAATCAAACTGGATGGCGCGTGGCGCATTACGTAACCTAAGGCGCGCAGCGGATGTCTTTGGATTTCATCTGGCGCCCCTCGATATGCGGCAGCATAGCAAGGTGCATGCGCAGGTGGTATCAGAATTATTCGAACTGGGTACACATCGTAAAGATTATCTGCATCTGAACGAAGCAGAACGAGTAGAGTGGCTGCTGGCAGAAATCAGCAGCCCACGCCCTCTGTTATCACCCTATTTAAAATACTCTGAAACAACACAAGGTGAATTGCGCATCCTGCAAATGGCTGCAGAAATTCAACGCCGTTTTGGACATGCCGCCATTCCCAATTACATTATTTCCATGACGACCAGTGTTGTAAATGTACTGGAAGTCGCGTTGCTATTAAAAGAGGTTGGATTATTACACGCAGGGGATGCGCCCTATCTCAGTTTGAATATTATTCCTCTCTTTGAAACCATCACTGACTTACGGGGTTGTGGTGACATGATCGATCAGCTGTTCACATTGCCCTACTATCGCAAGCTGCTGGCATCGCGCGGGAATGTGCAGGAAGTCATGCTGGGATATTCCGATAGCAATAAGGACGGTGGTTTTATCACTTCCAACTGGGAAATCTATAAAGCCGAAATTGAATTAACAAAAGTTTTCGCCAAACATAATGTGGAACTGCGTCTGTTTCATGGGCGTGGTGGTACAGTTGGCCGTGGCGGTGGTCCCAGCTATCAGAGTATATTGGCGCAACCGCCAGGCAGCGTGAACGGTCAGATACGTGTCACGGAACAGGGCGAGGTGATTACCAGCAAATATGCGGAACCTGAGATAGGTCGGCGTAATCTTGAAACACTGGTCGCTGCAACGATTGAAGCAACATTGCTGGATCATGACCCGATTGGAATGAATGAAGACCGCTATTATCAGGCGATGGAAGAACTTGCCTCCTATTCTCTGTCAGCCTATCGTGATTTGGTATATGAAACTCCCGGGTTTGAGGAGTATTTTCAGGAATCCACTCCGATTCGTGAGCTCGCTGGCTTGAACATAGGCAGTCGACCTTCTTCCCGTAAAATATCGGATGCCATTGAAGATTTACGAGCAATCCCCTGGGTTTTCAGCTGGAGCCTGAATCGCGTAATGCTGCCAGGCTGGTATGGTTTTGGATACGCAGTGGAAACTTTTATTAACAACGAAAACCAGACAGGAAAAGGGCTGGAGTTGCTACAGGAAATGTATCGTACCTGGCCTTTCCTGCAAACATTGCTATCCAATATGGACATGGTGCTGGCCAAATCCGATATCGGCATTGCTTCACGTTATGCAGAATTAGTAAACGATGTTGAATTACGCAACCAGATATTTGGGCGTATTAAAGAAGAGTGGGAGCGTAGTAAAAAATGGTTGTTCGCGATCACCGGGCATACGGAGCTATTGCAGGATAACCCAACCCTGGCACGCAGTATCCAGAACAGAACACCTTACATCGATCCATTAAATCATTTACAGATAGAATTGCTGCGCCGTTATCGCTCTGGTGAAGACAGCGATGAAGTAAAAACATCAATTCATTTAACAATCAATGGTGTAACGGCTGGGTTACGAAACAGCGGTTAAGCAAAATTGAAATTGAAGATTGACTGGCTTAATCCCAAGAGCCTGCTGGAGAAAATTAATTATATGCCAATAAAACAACTCATATTTATCCTGCTGCTAAGCACTTGTCCTCAATGGGTATGGGCATCGCTGCCAATTCAACATTGGCAGACAACTTCTGGCGTTCGCGTTTATTTCGTTGAAAACCATGATTTGCCAATGCTGGACATCCGTGTGGAATTTGGAGCAGGCAGCGCAATGGATACCCGTGAGAAATCAGGTAATGCCAATCTGACCCGGCATTTATTGAGTTTAGGGGCAGGGGGCTTATCTGAGGACCAGATCACCAAGGCATTGGCGGATGTCGGTGCACAACTGGGCAGTCATTTCGATCGCGATCGTGCTGGCTTGTCACTGCGCACCTTGAGCAGCGAGCGGGAAAGAAAACAAGCGCTCGATGTTTTCTCGCGCCTCATCCAGTATCCGGAATTTCCAGAAGATATTCTCGTGCGGGAACGTACCAGGATCGCCGCAGGAATTAAAGAAGCCAGCACCAAACCAGACTATATTGCTGAGCACGCGTTGATGAAAATGCTCTACGGGGATCATTCATACGGATTAAGCGATACGGGAGAAATCGATACACTGAATACTCTACATCGAAACGATCTGGTCGCTTTTTACAAGACTTACTATACTGCCAGAAATGCTGTTATTGCAATTATCGGCGATGTCAATCGACTGGAAGCCGCAGCAATCGCAGAATTACTGACTGCAAATTTATCAGCCGGACAACACCATAGCGACCTGCCTTCCGTAAAAACCCCTCGCGCTGAAACCAAGAGGATTTTACATCCTGCAACGCAGAGTCATATTCAACTGGCCTATCCAGGATTGCGACGCAGTGATCCGGATTATTTTCCACTTTTAGTGGGCAATCATATATTGGGTGGCGGTGGGTTTGTTTCACGCCTGATGGATGAAATTCGCCAGAAGCGGGGGCTGGTCTATAGCATTCATAGTTTTTTCTCTCCTTTTAAAGAACAAGGACCTTTTCAAATAGGCTTGCAAACCAAAAAAGAACAGTCAGAAGAAGCACTTTCTCTGACACAGAAGATCCTTAAAGACTTTATTGCAGAGGGCCCCAGCGAAAATGAGCTGGTTGCTGCCAAACAAAATATCATAGGCGGCTTCCCATTACGGATTGACAGCAATAGCAAGATACTGGGATACCTCGCCGTGATCGGCTTTTATAATCTGCCGCTGACTTATCTAGACGATTATCTGGCTGCCGTTGAAGCAGTCACAACAGCACAGATCAAACAAGCCTTCCAGCGTCGTATCCTGCCTGACGGGATGGTTACCGTTATTGTTGGCGCAGCAGCCAAATAAAGAAAATCCGGGAAATCTTCCAGCGTATGGCACTACAGGGCAAGGTTCGCATCATTGGCGGTCAATGGCGTAGCCGTTTGGTAACTTTCCCGGATCTTGCCGATTTACGCCCCACCCCTGATAGAATACGTGAAACCCTATTTAACTGGCTGGGTCAGGATTTAAGCGGACTAAGCTGTCTCGATCTGTTCGCAGGCAGCGGTGCATTGGGTTTTGAAGCGGCTTCACGTGGAGCAAAACAAGTCGTCATGGTAGAGTCTGATGCGCGAGCGTTCAAAGCACTGCAAGAAAATAAGGCAAAATTATACGCGGCACAAATTCAGTTAGTCAGAATAAATGCACTAGAGTTTATTGCCTCAGATTTACAGCATTTCGATATTGTGTTTCTTGATCCACCTTATCGTTTGGAATTACTACCGAAATTGTTACCATTACTGTCGACGCATCTTGAAAAAGATGCACAGGTCTATATTGAAACAAAAGGCGCATGGATTCCTGATAATCAGTGGCATGTTCGACGAAGCGGCAGGGCCGGTGCGATATACTATCAGCTCATAGAATTAGGCATACATGGATAAAGTCATTTACCCGGGTACCTTTGACCCGATAACACGAGGACATGAAGATCTCGTTCGACGTGCTTCGCGCTTGTTTGATCAGGTTGTTGTCGCCGTGGCGGGCAGCAGCGGGAAAAAACCTTTTTTTACCCTGAAAGAAAGAGTGGAAATGGCGCAGCAAGTTCTGGTGGATTGCCCGAATGTAACAGTTATGGCATTCTCAGGCTTATTGATGGATTTTCTGCAGCAGCAAAATGCCAGAATAATTTTGCGTGGCTTGCGTGCGGCATCTGACTTTGAATATGAGTTCCAGATGGCAGGGATGAATCGCGGTATGTATCCTGATGTTGAAACTTTATTTATGACACCATCAGAACAATATATGTTTATTTCAGCGACCATGGTGCGTGAAATCGCTTCATTAGGCGGAAATGCCGATAAGTTTGTGCACCCGCTGGTCGCACAGCAATTGCGTAAAAAGATAGCTAAATAGTTTTGAGGTTAGAATGGCTTTAATTATTACCGATGAATGCATCAACTGTGATGTTTGTGAACCGGAGTGCCCAAATGGCGCTATCTCACAAGGGGAAGAGATTTACAAAATCAACCCGGATTTATGCACCGAGTGTGTCGGTCATTATAATGAACCACAATGTATAGAAGTGTGTCCTGTTGACTGCATTATTATCGACCCGGATGTCATTGAAACCAGAGAACAGCTACAAGCAAAATATCAAGCTTTGCTCAGCAAATAGCAATACAAACTAACAGGAATTACCAGCCCATGTGCCATCTATGCGAGGAAAAAAATAAAAACCACTCCCATGAAAACTCCAATCAGCTAATCAGCAAGCGTTCATTCCTCAAGCTGGCCGCCGCCTCTGTTATCAACTTGGGATTGGTCTGTTCAGTCGCGGCAAAACCCGAAAACACCCTCTCTAATAATCTGCCTAAACCTGAAAATGTATTAACCCCTGATCAGGCACTGGAAAGATTAATGAAAGGCAACGAACGTTATGTTTCAGGTAAATCAATCCCGCTAGATTTCCATGATATCCAATCTTCCCTGACCAAGGGACAAAACCCGTATGCAACTATTTTGGGCTGCTCCGATTCCCGAGTCAGTCCGGAACATTGCTTTGATGAAGCGCAAGGTGATCTGTTTGTTGCGCGGGGGGCCGGTAATTATCTAACCAATGACAATGTCGCTACACTGGAGTATTCAGTTGCCGTTCTTAATACCCCATTAATCATGGTTCTCGGACATGAAAGCTGTGGGGCGGTTAAAGCAGCGATCGATGCGGTCGATCATCACAAGGATTTTCCCGGGCATATTCAATTACTCGCCAGTGCCATTGCACCGGCAGTCAGAGCGGTCAACGATACCTCCAGCGACCGGTTACTCAATGTAACCAAGAAAAATATCATCATGACCGTTGAAAGATTGCGAACCAAAACACCTATTCTTGATTACTATCATGATCAAAGAAAAATTCGTATTGTCGGTGGGCTATATCATCTTGATACCGGCAAGGTTGAGTTAATCGCTTAAAATAAATCAACCTTGTGATCAGTCAATCAGTAGTCTCTATGGCAGAGACTAATCTGGCATCAAACCCATAACATGCCTCTCCCGGAATATCCACAGCAATCGTAACTGGATATTCCGGCTCATACTTCTGGATTAACAGAATCCAGTAAATTAACGCTAAGTAATTCTTAAGTTTATGCCGTAACAATTTCTCTAATTAGCTTGAAAAAAGCGGTTGGATTTATCGTTAATTTCAGTGATGGAATACACTGTTTGCCAATTATGATTGGCTTCTGGAATTCCATAGAAGATCTAAGGCATGAAGGAGTTATATATGGCAACCGTAGCGTCGCGTGCAGAAAAGAAAGTTAAAGAAATCGACTATTCATGGGAAGGTAAAGATAAAAATGGCAAACAAGTGAAGGGGCAGACACGCGCTGCTGGGCCTGTCATCATCACTGCCGCTTTACGTCGGCAAGGTATTAAAGTTACCAAAATCCAGAAAATGCGCTCAACGGGAACCATCACCGACAAGGACATTACATTATTCACTCGTCAGCTAGCCACCATGATGAAATCAGGCGTTCCACTGCTACAGGCCTTTGATATTGTTGGCAAGGGTCACAGTAATCAGGCGCTGAGCAAGCTACTCATGGACATTAAGGCGGATGTGGAAACCGGTAGTAATTTAGCCGATGCCTTTCGCAAGTATCCGCTTTATTTTGATGCTCTCTTCTGTAATCTGGTCGGTGCAGGTGAAGCTGCCGGTATTCTTGATACATTATTGGACCGCTTGGCAACATATAAAGAGAAGATTCAAGCCATTAAAGGAAAAATCAAATCGGCACTTTTCTATCCCATTTCAATTATTGTAGTTGCCTTCATTATTACTGCAGTTATCATGATTTTTGTAATCCCTGCTTTTAAACAGCTATTTGAAGGATTTGGCGCCGATCTGCCCGCACCAACATTGTTTGTGATGACTATCTCGGATTTCTTTGTCGCCTATTGGTGGGCAATCTTTGCGGTAGTGGGTGGTGGGCTATATTCCTTCTTCTATATATGGAAACGATCCGTTCCCATGCAGCGTGTTATGGACAGGCTTGCCCTGAAATTACCAATCTTCGGTGAAGTTATCCGTAAAGCCACCATTGCACGCTGGGCCAGAACCCTGTCGACCATGTTTGCAGCCGGTGTCCCATTGGTAGAATCACTGGATTCGGTTGCCGGTGCTGCGGGAAATTATGTTTACTTTGAAGCAACCAAGAGTATCCAACTCGAAGTCAGTACGGGTAATAGCTTAATGGATTCAATGACCAATACAAATGTATTTCCCAATATGGTAATACAAATGGTTGCCATCGGTGAAGAAGCCGGTTCACTGGATTCGATGCTAAGCAAAATAGCCGATTTCTACGAAGCAGAAGTGGACGATGCTGTTGATGCGCTTTCCAGCTTGATGGAACCGGTTATTATGGTTGTATTGGGCACATTGATCGGCGGTATGGTCATTGCAATGTACCTGCCTATCTTTAAGATGGGTATGGTCGTTAGCTAAATATAATTTTTCAACACTACCATTCCTCCGCTCAATCAAAATGATAACTATGTCATGATATCTTTCCTGCACGATACAACCTTTTTTATCACTTTGGTTACCACGATCGGATTAATGGTTGGCAGTTTCCTGAATGTCGTTATCCACCGCTTGCCAGAAATGATGAAAAGAAATTGGCAGCAGCAATGTGCGGAATTACGCGGAGAAGCCATAACAGAGTCAGCCACATATAATCTCGCTACGCCGCGTTCTACCTGCATCCATTGCGGGCATCAAATCACTGCGCTAGAAAATATTCCGATTATCAGTTATCTGGCGCTAAGGGGTCGATGTGCCCAATGTCACGCACATATCTCACTGCGCTACCCCATCGTTGAAGCGATCACTGCATTGATGAGCGGTTTTGTCGCTTGGCATTTTGGCTATAGTTTTATTACAATTGCTGCACTGATTTTCGTATGGGCATTGATCGCTTTGGCGGTCATCGATCTGGATACACAATTTTTACCTGATGACATTACGCTGCCATTGCTATGGACAGGACTACTGGTCAATATGAATAACGGTTTCACCGATATTCATTCCGCCGTTATCGGAGCCGTTGCAGGTTATCTTTCATTATGGTCAATTTACTGGTGCTTCAAGCTTATTACCGGCAAAGAAGGTATGGGCTACGGTGATTTTAAATTACTGGCCGCGATCGGCGCATGGCTGGGATGGAGCATATTACCCATAGTGATACTCCTCTCTTCACTGGTCGGCGCAACAGTCGGCATCGGATTAATTCTTGCTGCAAAGCTCAATAGGAATATCCCCATTCCATTTGGCCCCTATCTTGCCGGGGGTGCGCTGATTGCCTTATTCTGGGGAGAAAAATTAAATCACATCTATTCAGGCTTATTCTAGTCCATGACTCTTGTTGTCGGGCTAACAGGTGGAATTGGCTGCGGTAAATCAACAGCCTGTCAATTCTTCTCCACATTGGGTATCGATGTCATTGATACCGATGAAATTGCCAGACAGCTTACTCAACCCCATGGTCTTGCCATTAACGCTATTCAAGATATTTTTGGTAATACTTTTATTACCCCGGAAGGTGCGCTGGATCGAGAAAAAATGCGTAATCTGATTTTCTCGGATAGCGATTCACGCTTAAAACTTGAACACATTCTCCATCCACTGATTCGCAAGGAAACACTCAATCGAATTGCCCTGACCCGATCTTCTTACACAATCGTTGCAATACCTTTATTATTTGAAACCAGCGATTACGATACGATCGTTCAGCGCGTTCTGGTTATTGATTGTGAAGAAGAACAGCAAATCTCGCGTACAATCGCACGCAGTCACTTATCCGAACAAAAAGTGAAAGCGATCATGGCGACTCAGACCTCACGAAAAGACCGCATACAAAAAGCGAACGATATCATTATCAATCGTCAGGAAATTGACGATTTAAAAGACCAGGTAACCCGTCTACATCACAAATACATGATGTTATCCAAGAAAATAGATATTAAATAATCAATAAGTATTGATTATTTAAGAAATTTAGTTCTTATTTTTATAAAAATGTTGTATAAAGAAAAATTGATATTCAACATTTCCTTATGGACGCCTACCTATTGTGATTTGTTATGAGCACCCACTGAATGAGCGTATCCGCACACTGCTGCGCCTTGAAGATTTATTCAGCAAAATTGATTTCTTCTCAGCCAGAGACACGGCAGCTGATCACCATGCTTCACTGACTGCACTATTTGAAGTTCTTGAAATCACAAATCGGGCAGATATTAAATCAGATCTACTGCAAGAACTGGAGCGGCAAAAACAGATTCTGGAAACCTTGCGCAGAAACCCGGCTATCTCCGAAGCAGCACTCGATAATGTATTAAATGACATAAAAATCACCTTTCGGGAAATGCTTGACCTGCCGGGAAAGGTTGGTGAGCATTTACGTGAGAATGAATGGCTGATGACAATCAAACAGCGCGTTGGAATACCGGGCGGCTGCTGTATGTTTGATTTGCCTTCCTACCATTACTGGCTGAATCTTGATCCGGCATATCGCCGGAAAGATTTCACTGAATGGCTTGCACCGCTTCAACCTATCCGCAATGCTTTTAGTATTGTGCTTCTCCTTCTGAGGAAAAGCGGAAAAACCTTTCAAGTAGTCGCCAATCATGGTGTTTTCCAGCAGATAGGCGCTGAATATATGGCACATATGCTGCGTTTAACATTAACCGATAATTTTCCTTGCATACCTGAGATCAGTGCCAACAAGTATGCACTGAATATCCGTTTTGTCCCTGCACTATCCAATCAGAAAAATAAAATTTACGAAGATGATGTTGCATTTGAACTCACCTTCTGTAATCTATAGATAAATATCATACACTTGCCAAAAAACCCGGAATAACATTTGAATTTATGCAACAGCACGTCGTCAATTGCCCGCAATGTGGTAAGAAAGTAGTATGGGAAATGGCTAATCGCTTCCGCCCATTTTGTTCCGAGCGTTGCAAAACAAACGATTTATCCCAGTGGGCTCAGGAATCTTATCGAATTCCAGAACTGGAAAAGATTCCGGACGATAAAGAATAAATCAGTCTGCTTGTAATACTTGCCACATATTCATCACAAAAACTCATATCCCGCGCATCATCGCAATGCCATGCGCTCCCAGTTCTGTTGCCGTCTGCAAGTCTTCCCGACATAGCCCGCCGAGCGCATAAACCGGCAGTGGATAGTTTTGAATCAAAGTGGAGAATTTCCGCCAACCGAGCGCGGGTAACCCGGGGTGACTGAGGGTTGGCATCACGGGACCCAGTATTACAAAATCAAGCCCCAGCTTCTCGGCCATAAAAAGCTCCTCGCTATTGTGACAAGAAGCGCCGCACCAGCCAGATTCAGAATCCGGGCGAGATGAAAGTGTCATTAGTTGAGAGGAGGTCAAATGTACGCCATCAGCACCGATCTCTCTGGAAAAATTCATATCTCCGTTTATCAGCACACGCGCATTAAATGAATGTGCCCGAGAAACCACTTGTTCAGAGAAAGTACGCAGCCTATCCTTTTCCATGCTTTTCTCGCGTATCTGGATCAATCGCAAACCTTGCTGCAAGGCCTGCTCAATCTGTATCAGCGAAGTCTCAGTACCCAATTCCGACGCGTGCGTGATGGCATAAACCGGTGGCAATAAAAGTGCGCGCAAAATCGGTGCATTGGCTGGCAGCATGGGTTCAACAGCGACCGTGTGCGGAAATTGCCAGGATAATGCCTGATACTCCCGCGCCCAAGGCTCGCCTTGCCACGCTGTCACCTTGAAGAAATGCAGCCGTACCGTTGCGTGAGAATAGGAAAAAACCCGCGTAATCCAGGGATAGGCCTGCTTGATCTGAATACCCAATTCTTCCTGTAATTCGCGATCCAGGGCATACCGTGGAATTTCATTTTTTTCCACTTTACCGCCAGGAAATTCCCAATAACCGGAATAAGGCTTCCCCTCAGGACGGCAAGTCAATAAAAAGCTACCGTCAGGCCGCATAATAACAGCAGCGGCAACATCAACAACTGGATTTACCTCCACGATTTTGACGGATGCGTAACTCACTGACTATTATTGCCAGCCACTGATTTTCGTCGCCCTGCCAGATCCCGCGCAAACTGCCAGGCTACCCGCCCGCTCCGGGAGCCGCGTGCCAACGCCCATTGCAAAGCCTCCGTGCGCATTGTGGGAGTCATTTTGTCGAGACCGAAATGAACCAGCCAATAGCGTACTATCTCCAGATACTGGTCTTGATCAAATGGATAAAAGGATACCCATAAGCCAAAGCGCTCCGACAAGGAAATTTTTTCCTCAATCGTCTCGCTCGGATGGATTTCGCCATCCAGATGCCGCGTATCCAGATTATCCCGCATAAATTCTGGCACCATATGACGGCGATTCGACGTCGCGTAAATTAAAACATTGTCAGATACCGTCGCCATCGAACCATCCAGAACCACCTTCAATGCTTTATAGCCAGGTTCATCGGTTTCAAACGACAAATCATCGCAATACAGGATAAACCGCTCCGGGCGCTGATAAATCTTCTCGACGATATCATGCAGATCAACAAGATGATGTTTCTCCACCTCGATTAGCCGCAAGCCATCGCGGGCATATTTATTCAGCAATGCCTTGATCAATGAAGATTTCCCAGTTCCACGCGCGCCCGTCAGCAACACATTGTTGGCCGAATAGCCCTGTACAAACTGGCGTGTATTCTGATCGATCCGCTGCTTTTGTTTGTCGATGCCACACAATGCATCCAGCGTAATGCGATGGGGATGGACAATTGACTGAATATACCCGGCATCCCTTTGTTTTCGCCAACGAAAAGCAATCGCCGTCTGCCAATCCGGTTCAACCTGTTCAGGTGGCAAAAACTTTTCCAGGCGCTCCAGCAGTTTATCCGCGCGATTATATAATTTGTCTAATTTGGCCATAAACGCCGCTTAACTGCGATAACTCGCGTTAATCTTGACATAGTCATAAGAAAAATCGCAGGTCCACACCGTGGTAGATGCCACGCCACGATTCAGCACAACGCGCACGGTAATCTCGGATTGATTCATCACGCGCTGACCATCCACTTCCTGATAATCAGGGGCTCTGCCACCCCGCTCGGCAACCAGCACATCGTCCAGATAGAGCTGAATGCCGTTTACATCCAGATCATGAATCCCCGCATAGCCAATCGCTGCCAGAATCCTCCCCAGATTGGGATCGGATGCGAAGAAAGCTGTTTTTATCAATGGCGAATGCGCGATGGCATAAGCCACCTTGGTGCATTCATCATCATTCTTACCGCTATCGACCTGCACGGTAATAAACTTGGTTGCCCCTTCGCCATCGCGCACAATCATTTTGGCCAGATCGGCTGCCACAGCTGTGATAGCGGCTTGCAACACACCAAACTCCGCACTTTCCTGATGGGTAATTTCCGCGTGACCCGCTTTCCCGGTGGCCAGCACGATGAAAGCATCATTGGTGGAAGTATCCCCATCCACTGTAATGCGGTTAAACGAATGATCTGCCGCGTACCGCGTCATTGCCTGTAACAATGGCTGGCTGATTACCGCATCTGTCGCGACATAACCCAGCATAGTCGCCATGTTCGGACGAATCATGCCGGAGCCCTTGGCAATGCCGGTAATCGTCACCGTTTTTCCATGAATAATCACTTGTCTGGATACAGCCTTCGGCACGATATCCGTCGTCATGATCGCCTGCGCTGCAGTAAACCAGTTATCCGCCTTGCCATTGGCCACGGCGGCAGGTAATCCGCTGACGATCCTGTCCACCGGCAATGGCTCCATAATCACGCCCGTCGAAAATGGCAGTATCCGGCGAGAATCACAGCCCAGCAATCCAGCCAAAGCCGTACAAGTCGCCTGCGCATGCTGAATACCTGCCTCCCCGGTTCCCGCATTGGCGTTACCGGTATTTACCACCAAGGCGCGAATGGAAGATTGCGTCAGATGCTGCTTCGCAACAATCACCGGCGCCGCACAAAATCGATTCTGGGTAAAAACACCAGCAACCTGAGTGCCTTCAGCCAGCACCATCACCAGCAGATCCTTGCGATTCGGCTTTTTAATACCGGCTTCGGCAATACCAAGCGTCACGCCATCAACGGGTAAGAGTTGTTCGGGAAGTAAGGGGGAAATATTAACGGGCATGGTAAATAATCGACTCTTTAAAATGACACTATGCTACTGCATCTTTGCCAGGATTTTCTAGAAATTCGCATGGTAGCATTGAATCGGATCTATGCAGAATTAACTTCGAAAGTGATGTATGTCATTCCATAATGGCAAATCATCTTATCTGATAGCCAGTTTCTACAATTACCAAGGTAACCGCATGCTGAAGAATAATCCATATGTTTTATTGTGAACCGGTCTTATTCGATTTAAGGCTATTTATTTCCTGTATTTCTCTTCTATCAGAAACTAAATTTGTGAAAAAATTTCCTTAACGGTAATATTCTAGGGCACTAGGTATTTGTCGATGGAATTATTGAGGGAGATAACTGCTTTGAAACGTGCGGGGAAAAAAAGTTTTGTTATACTGGCAGTACTGTTATTAGTGTCTTCCTTGATAAGTCCTGCACGAGCGAGTCCTCGCCACGCCGCTATCGCAATCGATGCCAGTACGGGTGAAATCCTGCATGCATCCAATGCCGATGCCAGCCGCTACCCGGCCTCCCTGACCAAAATGATGACGCTCTATATGCTGTTCGAAGCAATAGAACAGCGCAAACTGAATCTGGGTTCCCGCTTACGGGTGTCAGCCCATGCGGCAGCCATGCCATCGACCAATATCAATCTGCGCTCAGGTGACACCATCAGCGTGCGCGAAGCAATCCCGGCGTTGATTGTACGCTCTGCCAATGATGTAGCAGCCGTGGTCGCCGAAGCGCTGGGCGGTACCGAATCAAATTTTGGCCGCATGATGACCGATAAAGCGCGCAAGCTGGGTATGCGTTCCACCACTTTCCGCAATGCCTCCGGCCTGCCCAATAATGAACAGAAAACCACAGCCCGTGATCTGGCAACGCTGTCTTCACGGCTGATAAAAGATTTCCCTCAGCATTACCATTATTTCTCAACCCAATCGTTCAGCTATAAAGGTGTCACCTACAATACGCATAACCGCATGGTGCGTAACACCAAGGGCGTGGATGGACTGAAAACCGGCTTTATTCGCGCATCAGGATTTAATGTTGCAACGTCTGCCAAGCGGGGAAACCGCCGGGTAATTGCTGTGGTAATGGGCGGTCAAACCGCTGTTGCCCGCGATCAGCAGATGGCCCAGTTACTGGATCGCAGCTTCTCCCGGTCCGGCAAAACCCAGCGGGCCGAAGCTTCGATGCTTGAACCAGAGTCAGACTCTCTGCTGGAAAAATCACCAGACCCAATTGTGATACAACAGATTGCCCAGCCGGTAGTCTATGTTGAACCAGAGAGAATTGCCTCGATGAATAGCAATAACTGGGAAGTACAAATTGGCTCTTATCTTGCACACGACCGTGCCCAAGCTCAAGCCCAAGCAGTCACTCGTTGGGTAACAGGTGAAGTGGTGATAACAGAGACAGAAATCAGCAATCGCAGGCTTTACCGGACCCGACTGATAGGCCTGCAAGAAAGCCAAGCGCACGCAGCCTGTCAGAATCTGGCGCGGCAAGGAATAGACTGTCTGGTGGTCCGTTCGCATGGATAATCGACATACATGGTTTTAAGGATAGAAAAATGTGATCCTTATGATCAAGAACTTGGGCCAGGTAATAAATCTCAAATGAGCATCAAAGATAATATCCATTGATCATAGATTCCATAGCCGTGATCAATACACTTTTGGAATCCGATGGTCTTTAAGATTTGACCTCGCACAGGTTCATAGTAGACACCCAGAATTTCCCTGCCAAAAAATGCATATCGACAAAGAACTGGACGCACGTGACTTGGTTTGTCCATTGCCCATATTACGCACCAAAAAATCCCTGGCAGAAATGACCAGTGGACAAATTTTAAGGATAGTGACAACAGATCCCGGCTCTGTTATTGATTTTCAGGTTTTTGCGGATCAAACGGGCAATGAACTGTTATCTTTATCAGAGACAGTCGAGGAATTTATCTTTCTCATGAAAAAGAAATAGCCATTTGCAACCAGGGATTTCCGTAATCAGAATCACATTCTCACAATTATTTTGAGTGCCTGCCCGTATTATGTTGCACGTGGAACATCACCGAATGACATCGGCAGTGCAACTTCTTGTTTCATGAATGTAAAAGCTCAACTCACATCGATTCTTTTACACTCAGATCAGCCGCCCGCAACGGTCATCCGGTCAATCAAGATAGATCCGCTTTGCTTTGATCCGCGCACGAGGATGTCATTCCCGATGGCAGTGATTCCAAGAAACATTTCCTTCAGATTACCCGCAATGGTAATTTCTTCAACCGGATAGCAGATTTCACCATTCTCTATCCAGAAACCCGAAGCACCCCGGGAATAATCCCCGGTCACCGCATTAACCCCATGGCCCAGTAATTCCGTGACCAGTAAGCCTCTTCCCATTTTTTTAAGCAGCGCATCAAAACTCATGGGGGTTGCATTCTCAATAACCAAGTTATGCGTACCACCTGCATTTCCGGTCGTGCGCATGCCGAGTTTACGTGCGGAATAACTGCCCAGAAAATAACCCTGCACGATGCCATTCTCGACCACTGTCCGGTCAGTCGTGACAACGCCCTCATCATCAAAGACACTACTCGCCAGGCCTTTACGGATATGCGGCAATTCGCGGATCTGAATATCGGATGGGAATATCTGCTGACCGATACTGTCGATCAGGAAGGATGATTTTCGATAAAGACTGCCACCGCTCACAGCAGAAGCAAAATGGCCGATCATGCTGGCAGCAATCGGTGCCTCAAACAGCACGGGCACCTCGCAGGTCGCAATCTTCCTGGCGCCCAGGCGTGCGATACTGCGCATGCCAGCCTTTTGGCCAATGCTGCCGACGGCCTCCAAGTCTGCGGCGTCCCGCGTAACACTGTACCAGTAATCCCGCTGTTTGCTGTCGCCTTGCTCGGCAATCACTGAGCAACTCAGGCTATGGCGTGAAAGTGGATATCCACCCATAAAGCCCAGGCTATTGGCATATATAAACTGGGACTCACTGAGCGAGACACTGGCACCTTCCGAGTTGGTAACCCGTTTATCCACAGCAAATGCAGCCTGCTCACATTCCTTTGCCAGTTCAATCGCCCTTTCAGCCGATAATTCCCAGGGAAAATACAAATCCAGATCGGGAAACGTTTGCGCCAGCAATTCAGCATCCGCCAGTCCCGAGCAGTCATCATCCGCCGTAAAGCGGGCAATAGACAGTGCGGCGACTACGGTATCGTTGATCGCCTGGGGAGAAAAATCAGATGTACTGGCATTTCCACGTTTCTGTCCAATGTATACGGTGACCGAAAGGCCTTTGTCACGGTTATACTCAATCGTCTCAACCTCACCCTGACGTACCGTGATCGTTTGACCAAAGCCATCGGATACATCCGTTTCACAGGCTGTTGCACCACCTTGTCTGGCCTGCTGTAAAATGTCACGGGCAATTTGTTGAAGTGTACTCAGTGGATACGAAAATCGAGCATTGGAAGCGGGTAGACTGTTCATAAATAGGCGATATCGATAAAAGATTTAGGCTGAAAAGTATCGTGCGTTTTTTAATCATCCAAAACAAATCAAATGGAATTAAATCGAATTAAAGCGCTATGATAGCAGCTTCTTGATATTGCATTACACAGGACACCGTGCAAAATAACCCAGAAGATGACCTCGAACAGGATACCGGACCGAGTAAAACACAACGCAAGAAAGACATGCACGCCCTGCAGGATATTGGCGAACAACTGGTGGATCTTGATCCGAAGAAACTGGTTGAGCTTGATCTGCCCGAAATCCTGATGGAAGCCCTCCTGCTTGCGCAGCAAACACATAAACATGGCGCACGCCGCCGGCAGATGCAATACATTGGTAAATTAATGCGCAATATTGATGTGCTGCCTATTCAGGAAAAGCTCGGCAGCTGGCGCCAGCCTTCCATCCAACAAACCGCCCGACTCCATCAACTGGAACGCTGGCGTGAACGACTCCTGACCGATGAACAGGCACTCACGGAATTTGCACAAAAATATCCAGAGGCTGATTTACAACAACTGCGACTATTGATACGCAATGCGCATAAAGAAAGAGCCGAGAATAAGCCGCTTAAAAACTATCGCTTGCTGTTCCAGGCGCTGCACGCCATTATCAAGGAAGCCTGACTGTTACAGAAAACTACCTGATACGCTCCGAATTTAGGGAAACGCTGAATAATTCGATAAACAAGATGAGATGCAAGGCGGATGGAGCACAGGAAATGAGACATATCATGGAGATAGGCGAATTTCCGAGCACCACCCAACGCGGCAGATCGCTTGTATAGCTAATTATTCAGTGTTTCCTAGAACCTGAGAATGATTCTGCCATACACGCTGCGCGGAATCTGGCTATAGAGCAAATCGACCGCTGTGAATTCCTTATGCTGCTCGTTCAATATATTCTGCCCCACGACGGATAACTCCAGCATCGGTTTCGGCGCCCACGCCAACCTCAAATCAACGCGTGCCTGGTCGTTAACCTGCTGTCCCTGTAGTTTATCGGTATAGTAAAGCATGCTATTGAATTCCAGATTATGCGGCAATCTCAAATCCGAGCGGAGCGAAAACTGATTCCGTGGATCTGAATGTTCCAGTCTATATAGGCGATCCAGTAACTCTGTACCACCATTTTTATATTGCCCATCCAGTTTAAACCAGGTATAGCTCGCCATTAATTGCCAGTAGTCCGTGGCCTGCCATTTCGTATGCAACTCAGCGCCATAGGTTGTGGCTGTCATCTGGTTCCCAAGATTGGTCGCCATCAATAAATGTGGCGAGACCGGACTTAACTCAACGCCTGAAAAACTCATTGCGCTGGAACTTAGATAGTCATAATAATTATAAAACAACGCGGTATCGACTGTGAGTGTGCTGGTCAGTATGCTTCGATAACCCAGCTCAGCCGAATACACTTTCTCAGAATGAAGATTTGGATTGCCAAAAATACTGAATAAAGCCGGTGGCGAGAGCGGATCTCTCCCCGGCGTGGCAAGAAAATTGATGCGCGCATCGCTTTCTGTCCGGGAAGGCACCCGAACTGCCCGGGAGAGTGAACCCCAGACACTGTGCTTATCATTTATTTCCCATAGCATGCGGGTGTTTGGCTGAAACTCAAAACCGGTATAGCTATTGTGTTCAACCTTTGAGCCCAGCGTCCAGCGCAGCTTATCCGTCAACTGGATCTCATCCTGGATAAACGCATTGAATGTTCTGGTATAACGTTGTCCCGGATTAAAAGACAGCGCAAAAGATGACTCCAGTTCATCAACAATACCACGGTAACCTGCTCCCCACACAAACTGATGATTAGCAAGCATGCTGAGTTTCAGCTGGTTCTGAATTTCAAGATCGAAGGTATGTACATTAAGCGCAGCATTGTATGCATCACGTCGAAAATAATCATAGTAGGCCTGAATACGCCACTTGTTATCATCGGACTGCTGCTTATCCCAGCGAAACAGGATATTCCCGGCGTGATATTTAACAGTATCCGGCGTGATAAAGTTGCCCAGCGGAATCAAGGATGGAATTGAGCCCAACTGATTGGCATGGCCCACATTATAACCGCCCTGCAATGTCCATTGATTGCGGCTATCCAAATTACCATCGACACGAAAGCCCGACGATAAATCACGCCATTGATCATTGGCTTGTACTAGCGGTGTTCCATTGTTGAAATTCTCAACATGCTTGCCCTTGGTAAAAAACCGATAACTAACCTGATCGTTAATCCTGCCGCCATGACGCGCACTGATATTTCTTTCCTGAGAACCGCCAATAAAACTAAACTGGGTACCTTGTGTTTCGCTGGCTTTTTTAGTAATGATGTTAATGACACCATTAACCGCATTGGCGCCCCACATTGTGCCGCCCGGTCCACGAATCACTTCTATGCGATCAATATCGTCCAGCAGTGTTTCATTCATGTTCCAGTACACCCCGGAAAACAAAGGGGTATAGATGGTTCGCCCATCGATCATGACCAGGAGTTTGTTGGCAAAACGACTGTCAAAACCACGAATCGAAACCGCCCAGTTACTGGCATCAATCTGCATCACTTCCAAGCCGGGAACGCCGCGCAACACTTCGGGTAGAGAAAGTGCGCCGGAACGGCGAATATCATCCTGGGTAATGACGTGAACAGCTGCCGCTGTCTTTAATAAGGATTGTGATTTTTTTTCAGCGGAAATGACCTCCATCTGCATCAGCTGCTCCAGATCCATTCGATAGATGTCTTGATTCTTACTGGCTACCGATGGATTTGAGGTCAACATGAATGCCAGCACAAATGCCAGTCGCTCATATAAATATCTCATTTTGATATTGCCCGACATTTTTAGCAGCGCCCGTAAAAACTGATCTATCCGTTTCTGTATAATTATTAATTATCACTAAAATAGCAGGCCTGACAAGCCAAGCTGTGCTTGACTTAAGTTATGAAATTTTAACAGATATTTCAACTATTCTGGTAAAATCAAGTTGAAAATAAACGCTGCAGTGCTCCTGCTATTGTCGAGCAGGATGAGATTTGCAAAAGATGTGGCCCTCTAATATTTATCCCAATATCGAATATACCTGTAATGAAATATGGTTCTAGCATACTTGGAATAATATTAAGTCTAGGCCTGCTGTTTCTTACTCCTATCGCATATAGCGACGCTTTACCAGAATTTCGCCTGAAAGCTGTTTTCTTATACAACTTCATTGCCTATACCGAATGGCCTGATCATCACATTACAATCAATCTGTGCATATATGGCGACAACTCGTTTGAAAATGAAATTGACGCCTTGAATGAACGAAGTGTTAATGCGCAACAGATCAAGATACATCATAAAACTGATATTGAAAGTTTGCTGGATTGCCAGGTCATTTTCATTTCCAGTTCCGCGATTAATGACGTGAAATCCATCCTGAACTATCTGGATTCAAAACCAATCCTGACGATCGCCGACAGTAAAAATGCGGCACAGCACGGCGTTGTGCTCAACATGAGCGTTGTCAACAACAAAATTTTGTTCGAAGCCAATCAGCAAGCTGCATTACAAAATGGCTTAACCCTGAGTGCCAAATTGCTCCGTTTAGCGACAAAGGTATACCGATAATGAAGAGATTTCCCTTTAAAAGCATCGATGAAATCACGCTGAACGAGCGTTTATTGCACATCAGTCGATTGACGCTCGGCAGTATTCTAAGTATCGTTGCAGTGATTCTGATTATCAGCAGCTTCTCGCTTAATCTCATTGCCTTGGTTAATTCAAGCCAAATTAAGGCAAAAGCCTTTGCTGAGAATATTGCTGCCTCGCTCGTATTTCAAGATCGCGTTTCCGCACAGGAACTACTTAGCTCACTGTCAAATTCTGATGATGTGTTGGTGGCCATTGTCTTTAACGGACAATCGGAAGAATTTGCAAGCTATACGATTAACCAGTCATTCGCGCCAGAGCTACTCATACCCTCCAGTGAAAATTATACGATTGGCCTGACGCATATTAAGCTGATAGAACCCATTTACTTTCAGCAGGAAATACGCGGTCAATTTTATCTGGCCATCAGCCTAGCTGCACTGTATTGGCAAACAATATGGCTGATTCTGGTAATTTTTGTTACGGCATTCTTTGCGATCGTTGTCAGCTATCTCATGTTGCAACGTTTAAATACTTCTGTGCTGACGCCACTTTCCCAGCTAAGCCTGTTGATTAAACAGGTGTCTGATAAGACTGACTTCAGCCTGCGGGCAAAACCCAGTCATATCGCTGAAATCAATGCATTGTCCAACGGTTTTAATTTGATGCTGAAACAAATCGAAGAGCGGGATAAATATCTGGCTTCTCAGAGAGATCACCTTGAAATTCTGGTGGATGTCAGAACCGTTGAATTACGGGCTGCCAAGGAAGAGGCTGAAGCGGCCAGTTACGCTAAAAGTGAATTTCTTGCGACCATGAGTCATGAAATCCGCACGCCGCTCAACGGCGTTCTGGGTATGAATGAACTACTGCTAAACAGTAAACTGGAACCACAGCAGAAAATATGGGCAGAATCTGTGCAAATTTCCGGTCAGCACTTACTGGGTGTTATCAATGACATTCTTGATTTCTCCAAGATAGAATCCGGTTATATGAAATTAGAATCGATCGATTTCGATCTGGTCAATCTGGTGGAAGAAGCCGTGTCCATGTTTGCGCAACAGGCCAGAAACAAGGAATTGGAGCTCGCCATCCAGTTTACGCCTCCCAATACGCCGCTTTATGCGTGTGGCGATCCTTTCCGGCTTCGCCAGGTCATCATCAATCTGATCAGTAATGCAATCAAGTTTACCAGACGGGGAGAGGTCGTCGTTCGTACAACGTTGCAAACACAAACTGACGATATACTGAATGTTCGAATCTGTGTTGAAGATACAGGTATTGGCATTGCACCCGAAGCGTGTGCAAGAATTTTTGAGCAGTTTGCTCAGGCTGATACCAAAACAACGCGACAATATGGTGGCACCGGTCTGGGCTTGACCATCAGCAAGCATTTAGTGGAATTGATGCATGGCACGATATGGGTTGAAAGTGTTGTTGGCAAAGGAACCAGGTTTTTTATTGATCTCAGCCTGGGTAAAGCAAGCCGACAATTAATCGACCACTCTTCAATTAAAGCCTTCAATAATGTTCGGATTCTTATAGTAGATGATAATCAGACCAATCGTGAAATTCTGATCAGTCAACTGGAAAATTGGCATATGAAAGTATATTGTGCGCCCAATGGAAATGAGGCGCTGCATATCATGAACCAGGCCGTTGAAAATAATACGCCTTTCCAGTTGGTCATTCTGGATATGCACATGCCAGGCATGGATGGCTTGCAACTGGCGCGTGCCATTAAATCCAAGCCTTACCTGGCAGATACACGTATCATGATGCTGACATCTACTTTTGCCAATGCTGAAGAAATCATTCAGCAGGAAACCGGTATTCTGCGTTATATTCATAAACCCATCCGGCAAAAAGACCTGTTTAATGTGATTCGTAATATCCTGTCCACAGCCCCGTTCGATCAACCCAGCACTGATCGCAAGATTACAGTAGCAATCAATACCCTTTTCAAAGATAAGGCTGTACTCATTGCAGAAGATAATCCAGTTAATCAACAGGTTGCCAGCGCCATGCTGAATAGCCTGGGATTACGAATAACCTTGGCGAATAATGGCCAGGAAGCGCTCGAGCAGATAAAAAAGGAGCCTTTCGATTTGGTGCTGATGGATTGCCAGATGCCTGTTCTGGATGGCTACGAAGCCACAGCAATGATTAGACAACTACCTGATAGTCGCGGAAAACATATACCCATTATCGCCATTACAGCCAATGCGATGTCGGATGACCGGCAAAAATGCCTTGATGTCGGCATGAATGACTTTTTATCCAAGCCATTTACATTAACCCAGCTGAAAACAATTATTGAACGCTGGCTGGCTGATTCGAACAGGAATAAAGATCAAACACATCAGGGAATGCCTTCCAGCATCCTGAAAGAAGGAAACATATCCGATAATTCCGTGATTAACCTGAAAAAACTCAATACTTACCGTCAATTGGGTCTCAATGGCGATAATACTTTCTTAAAACGCCTGTTATCCGTTTATCTGTCATCCGCTCCGGTATCCTTCTCGCAGATTGAACAAGCCATACAGATAAGGGATTACAAAATATTAAGGTATGCAGCACATACCTTGAAATCCAGTTCAGCCAATGTTGGCGCGGAGAAGTTTTCTGAAATGTGCCAGCAATTGGAAAATTTTGCGAAAATGCAGCAAATTGAATTAACGGATGAATTACTGGTTAAAATACGCGCTGAATTTGAGCAGGTGATTAAAACGCTGCAAGAATTACTGACAGCACCGTAAATCACTGAAATTTTTCCACCCTGAAGGAAAATATATGAGGGAAGTGGTTGTTTTAAGCGGAGTACGCACTGCAATCGGCGATTATGGTGGTGTATTTAAAGAAATTCCACCTACCGATCTGGCAGCAAAGGTGGTTCGAGAAGCCGTAACACGGGCTGGAATTAATGCAAATGAAGTGGGGCATCTGGTTTTTGGTAACGTGATCCATAGTGAACCCAAAGACATGTATCTGGCACGGGTCGCCTGCATTCATGGCGGTCTCCCGCAACATGTGGCTGCTCTGACTTTAAATCGTGTATGCGGTAGCGGCTTGCAGGCAATTATTTCAGCCAGTCAGAATATTCTGCTTAATGATACGGATGTTGCTGTCGCAGGCGGCACGGAGTCGATGAGTCGCGCCGGATACCTGTTACCGGCGCTGCGGTGGGGGCAGCGGATGAACGATGGAGACACAGTCGATATGATGGTGGGCGCGCTCACCGATCCGTTTGATCGCATACATATGGGCGTTACGGCTGAGAATATTGCCGCACGCTGGCATATAAGCCGCGAAGATCAGGATGCATTTGCCATGGAAAGCCATCGTCGCGCGACCCAAGCCATCAAAAACGGTTATTTTAAAACACAGATATTACCCATTGAAATCACGACACATAAAGGCACTACCATTATCGACACGGACGAACATCCGCGTGACAATGTCAGTATGGACTCGTTGTCCAAATTGCGCACCGTTTTCCAGAAAGATGGTACGGTCACGGCAGGTAACGCTTCTGGCATCAATGATAGTGCAGCCGCACTTGTCCTGATGGAACGCAGCATTGCCGAGCAACGTGGCCTGGAACCGTTGGCCCGTCTGGTCTCCTATGGGCATGCGGGCGTAGATCCAAATTTTATGGGCATCGGTCCGGTGCTCGCCGTACAGAGTGCCCTGCAGCGTGCAAATCTTAAGATCGATGATATGGACGTGATTGAATCCAACGAAGCGTTTGCAGTTCAGGCCTGTGCGGTCGCAAAGGAATTGCATTTTGATCCCGCAAAAACTAATCCTAACGGTGGTGCGGTCGCATTGGGGCATCCTATTGGCGCAACCGGTAGTATTCTTGCTATTAAGGCGATCTACGAATTACATCGTTGTGGTGGACGGTATGCGCTGGTAACCCTGTGCATTGGTGGCGGTCAAGGTATTGCAGCAATTTTTGAGCGTCTCCCATGAGGTCTTTAATCATAAAAACAAATAAAGTATGCCTACACTGACCCACTCATCAGCCTGGCTTGCATTAAAAGCCCATCAGCAAGTCATGTCGCAACAACACATGCGGGATTTATTCGCACACGACTTACATCGATTTGATAAATTTTCATTATTATTCAAAGATATTCTGCTAGATTACTCAAAGCAGCCCATCAATGACGAAACGATCTGCCTGTTGCTGGCACTGGCGCGCCAACAGGATATAACCGATTGGATTAACAGGCTATTTCAGGGCGACAGAATAAACAATACTGAAGATCGTGCCGCGCTGCATACAGCACTTCGTGGCGAAAACCCGGTAATCGTTGATGGTGTTGACGTGATGCCTTCCATCAAGCGGGTACTCGAGCAAATGGAGCAATTTACCATCGCAGTCCATCACGGCACCCATCGCGGGTATTCCGGCAAACCTTTCACCGATGTCGTCAATATCGGCATCGGCGGCTCTGATCTGGGCCCCCTGATGGTCACGGAAGCACTCAAACCCTATCACTTGCCCCATCTTACGGCACACTTTATTTCAAACATTGATGGTGCGCATCTGGCAGAAACCTTATGCCATCTGGATCCTGCCACCACACTTTTTGTTATTGCCTCAAAAACATTTACTTCGCTGGAAACCATGACCAACGCGCATTCTGCCCGAGCCTGGTTTTTATCCCACGGCGGTTCTGAAGAGGGTATCAGTAAGCATTTTGTCGCGGTATCGGCTAACCCGGAAGCAGCAGAAACCTTTGGCATCCATCCTGATAACTTTTTTCTTTTCTGGGATTGGGTCGGTGGGCGATACTCATTATGGTCCGCCATTGGTTTACCCATTGCATTGACAATCGGCATGGAGAATTTTTATGCGCTGCTGGCCGGGGCAAGAGAGATGGATCAGCATTTTGCAACCGTCCCCCTCGAAAAGAATCTGCCAGTCATATTGGGCCTGATCGGTATCTGGCAAATCAATTTTTTTGGCGCCTCAACCCATGCAGTGCTTCCCTACGATCAATCACTGCACCGCTTTCCCGCCTACCTGCAGCAACTGGAAATGGAAAGTAATGGCAAAAATGTTGATCGTGATGGTGCATATATTGATTATGTAACCGGCCCGGTGATATGGGGTGAACCGGGAACCAATGGTCAGCATGCTTTCTATCAGATGCTTCACCAAGGCACACAGACCATTTCTGCTGATTTCCTGGCGCCCTGTCAGAGCCATCACCCGGTTGATAACCATCATTTTATATTACTGGCCAATTTCTTTGCGCAGACTGAAGCATTGATGCGTGGCAAGCCAGGCGATGAAGTACGGGATGAATTGTTATCCCAGAAAAAAACTGACGCCATGCTGACAAAACTGCTCCCGCACAAAACGTTATCCGGCAATCATGCGACAACAACAATCCTGTTCAAGAAATTGACACCGGAAACACTGGGTTCGCTCATCGCACTCTATGAGCATAAGGTTTTTGTACAAAGCGTCATCTGGAACATCAATCCTTTCGATCAATGGGGCGTAGAATTTGGCAAGCAGCTGACTGGTAAAATTATGGCTGAACTTAAGCACAAGGATTCTGTTAATTCCCATGATGCTTCCACCAATGGCCTGATCAATTTTTTCAAGGCAAACCAATAAACGATGCGATATTTAATTTTAATTCTATTGTTAATTATCCCAATTGCTGCACCGGCCGGTACGGAAACTGAAATCCGTCATCTGGAAAAAACAATGGCACGTGTATTGCAAGAATCACAGTTTACTTACCAGCAGTTTTTAATGATCCAGGAATTACGCCGTATCGAAATGCTGGAAGCACCGGTTTTAATACCACCCGGCCCACCGGGAAAAAGCATTCCCATTCCGAACTACGCGGATATGAATCGACTCAGGCAGGAAAAGAATGAGCGGATCGAGCAATACACCACGGACTTGAATCGCCTCTACACGCGTTATAAAACACTGGAAAACGAGCGGGAAGTAATTCTTGAACAGATTAAACGCCTGGAACAGAAACCCGCTGAAGAATAAAATGCAATATTGGCAAAACTGTCTTCGTTCATTCGGTTGACTGTGTCGACAACAAATAAGAATGAGCTGTTTTTCTGTTCTTTTTTATCTGATACATATCAATATCGGCGTGTGCTATCAGCGTTTCAATGTCTCCGCCATCCTGCGGAAATAGCGCGATGCCAATACTTGCTCCAATCGTAACACTGCGATCAGAACCCACCTCGATTTCTGCAGTGAATTGTTTCTATAATTTATTCACGACCTGATCGATCTCATCACGATTTCCATCTTTTATCAGGAGAGTAATGATAAATTCATCTCCACCCATGCGAACTCCTTACGCACCGTCAACTACATCCGGCGAGCAATTTCAACCAGCACTTTGTCACCGGCTTCATGACCATGAGTATCATTGATCAACTTGAAGTCATCCAGATCAATCAATAGCACTGCAAGCTGACCCTGATTATTTCTGGCATTTAACCAGCATGATATTGAGCAACTGTTCACCCGCTCGTCGATTAAACAACTGTGTGAATGCGTCGTGTTGGGCCTCAAAAAGAATACGCTCCATCTGGAAAGTGCGCTCTGTCACATCAACAATCAGCCCCTCAATCAAGTTGTTGCCGCCGTCGCTCCTGACGGTTGAAAATAAACAGTGCACCCAGCGTTCCTCACCATTTATCAAATTACCCAGCCTCAGGTCGCACGCGGTTTGTTTGCCCGCAGTCAGAACTTCCTGCAATATATTTCGCACAACGGCTGGCTCATAAAATAAATCCGGCAAATAGATATTCTGTTTGCCGGATCGCCGTTCTTCCAGAGCAATGCCCGCAATATCTTTAAACGCCTGGTTGACAGAATTCAGACGAAAGCTTCCATCCAATAAAAATATACCGGCACTAGCCTGTTCAAAAATCAGGCGAAAATGTTTTTCCAGACTCTCCACCCGATTACGTAAATATTGTTCCTGTTTTATCGTGGCTCGGGTTGCTTCCAGCAGTTTGTTAATATCATCGACCAGATTACCAATCTCATTATTCCTATGCCCTTTAGGACAATCCAGATTATTGTCATCCCCTGGAACAATGCGATGAAGGTTTGCGGCGATTGATTGAATTGGATACATTAATACGCGCAGCACCATAATCAGAATTAAAATGGCAATAACCAATATCTGGATAACTAAGATCAGCATTTGCTCAAACGCTGACTTCTGCACGCGCGTATTTAATAACGACTCGTTTAGCTGGATGTGCACTTCCCCGACTTGTTCAGTGGGTGTAAACGGTCCATAAAGCGGGAAACGAAAAACCAATCCGATTGTGGCTCTAGACTAGCAGATACGATCTGTTGGTCTAGAGCCAAAGTATTTGCCAGAACGATTGCTCTTGGCAAGGGAAACTATCACCAGATAAACAAACCATAGCAATGCGGAGATACCCCGTGCAAATCAAAATCACACAGAATAGATTATTCTGGCAGGAATAATTACTTCAATTGGATTTCTAGAAGGCTATTGGTTATTCTCAAAATTCTTGTACCAGATATCATAAATCTCATCCGGCCATAAAGACTTTATCCAAACGATCACATCGTCAACCTGCCGCTCTGTCAGCTTCCCTTCCCAGGCGGGCATGGAGCCAAATTCTGGCGGCGTGCCTTTAAGAATCGTTTTCTTTAAGACTTCTGTGGAATGATGCCACGCGTGCGCTGTGCCATCGAGGGGGGGTGGTGGATATTTGCCATCTTCGCCGGGTTTCCGCCAATCCGGCGTTGCTTCGCCATTCTTACCATGACAATTAACACAATTTGCTTGATAAACGATAGCGCCTCGCTCTATCTGTGCCGCATCAAAATTTCGCTGTACCATTTCGGCCGGGCCGCCAGCCTGTTGTCGCTCCAACATCGCGCCTGGCGACATGGACTTACCACAGCCAGAAATAAGCACCATACAGCCTATCAGCAAAAAATGTCGACTTGTCATGGACAAAGAACCGACTTACTTTAATCGCATAACTGAACCACTCTTGTCTGGCACTGATTGAGTGGATTCTGTTGATTTTTCCTTACTGACATAGGGGTCGTAGTGATTATAAATGCTGGTGTCTTTACGCTGTTCATCACGCTCTTTAATTAACAGAACGCTGTAAGGATCGCTGCGCTCACCTTCCATACCGGGTGTTCCATGCGGCATATCGGGCACAGACAGGCCAACAGCCTTAGGTTTTTCTTTAAGTAACCGTATGATGTCCGGTGCCGGCACATGACCTTCAATTGCGTATCCATTCACCAATGCAGTATGGCATGAACCAAGGGAGTTGGAAATGCCGGATTTTTTTCTTATTTCTTTATTACCCACATCATGGGTCTTTACAGTAAAGCCATGATCGCGCATGTGATCAACCCATTTGGCACAGCACCCACAGGTTGGGCTTTTATAAACCTCAACCGTTGTGGTTGCCATCGCATGAGGAATAATGCTCAATAAACCGACGGTTAAGATTGATTGGGCTAAATAGGTACTGACTCGTATTTTCATTTTCTCTCCACAAAAATTATTCCATGCATGGTTTTAAAATGGCCTGGCAATAAACAGGCAAACTCGATGGCTCCCTCTTTGATAAATTGCCAAACCAATTCTTTCTCTTCACCGGGCTCAAGTTGTAACAGGAAATCTGGTTCAGGATTATTGCCTTCTGAAAGATTGCGCCTCATTTTGGCGTATTTTTTCAGATCCACCATGGGAGCAATCAGCATTTCATGCTTCCTGCTGCCGCCATTCTTTATAACAAACTTAACTGTCTCTCCCGCAGTAACTGCAATCTCAGCAGGTAAAAACATATTATCTACCTGCGTTATTTTAATAATGCGGGTTACCTTTTCTGGATTCCCTGCATTACTGATGGCTACTGTCGTTTCTATACTGGCGCGACTCGTACTTGAATGAGCATTTGCTGAAAACAAGATCAAGGCTACAAATGGTATAATCAACAAGCGCTTGTTCATAGGACTCCCCTGAAAGAATTATTCCTGAACCCGTTTGTTCGCCTATCGTTTAGAAAACGACAATGCTAAATTGTTCCGCTATATTTGTCTAATACTCTATAACTAGTGTAGGAAGACTTAAAACTGAAAAATAAATGAAAAAGAAAGAGATCTACAACGCCAATAAGCTGCACAAACGATTAAGACGGCAAGTGGGAACAGCCATCGCTGATTACAACATGATCGAGCCAGGCGATCGTATTATGGTTTGCCTGTCCGGTGGCAAAGACAGCTACGCGCTGTTGGATATCCTGCGCAATTTACAATCCCATGCACCTTTGGACTTTGAGCTGATCGCAGTTAATCTGGATCAAAAGCAACCCGGATTTCCCGAGCAGGTTTTGCCGGAATATCTGACTAAAATTGGTCTGCCTTTCCGTATCGTGGAACAGGACACTTACAGCGTGGTAAAACGTGTTATCGCCGAGGGAAAAACAACCTGCAGCCTGTGTTCACGGCTACGCCGGGGCGTACTGTACCGTGTAGCCAGTGAATTGGGCGCAACCAAAATCGCCCTGGGCCATCACCGTGATGATATTCTTGAAACCTTGTTTCTGAACATGTTTTACGGCGGGAAACTTAAAGCCATGCCCCCTAAACTGGTCAGCGATGATGGACAGCATATCGTCATTCGGCCCCTGGCTTATTGCAAGGAAAAAGATCTGGCTGCCTATGCCGAAATATCAGATTTTCCGATCATTCCCTGCAATCTATGCGGATCACAAAAGAACTTACAGCGTCAGGCCATCAAGGAAATGATGCAACAATGGGATAAGAAATTTCCCGGCCGGCTGGAAACCATGTTCAGTGCGATACAAAACATTCAGTTATCCCATCTGGCGGATACATCACGCTACGATTTTCGTAATTTAAAAGCGCACGGCCAGCCATTTGTCGACGGGGATACCGCGTTTGATGAAGAAGTATTTGAGCCGACCATCGAAGAAATGATTCTTCCTGCTGCGGAAGAAACCGATAATGCTCGCGCCGTGTCAGGGTAATCCAGCAGTACTCCGACAACGATTGGGCGGTATCCACTTGAATGTCGCGATAACCAGAACTGAAAAAAGAATATAAACTACTGTCAATATACCTTCCGGCACTATATAAAACATGATCTGATGGATCCAGTGCTGAATAAAACTGCTGTCCGCATCAGTCTGCCGTAATGCGTTTTCCCACACCGTCAACGGGCAAACGGCACCCAGTAATGACTCTGCAACAACCAGCAAAATTGCGGCAAGATGAAGAAAACGAAACCAGCGGTTTCTTACAAACCTCCACTTAAGCCATGCACCCAGCCAGATTACCGGCAGGCTTCCAACCACAAACAGCACATAAAGAAAATGAACGATCAGGATGATGTCGGCGGATGGCATCAGGACATCACCGCAAACCGGCTATGATTTAACCGGTTCTTGTTGCACCGCCGGTGATTTATCCTGCAACAAAGGGATGACCGCCTTTTCCAGTTTTCCCTGATTGACTCGGCCCAGATAAGTTTCCACAATTTCTCCCTTGCGATCAATGATTACCGTATAGGGCAGGACAGATTTTCGATTCCCCGCTGCTTCCGCCAGCGCCCAGGCATTGATGTTGCCAATCAATACCGGATAGTTGATGCCAAATTCACGGCTGAAGGCGATCACTTTCTCTTCCACATCCAGCGCAATCCCCACAAAAACCAATCCCTGATCACGGAATTTGTTTTGTGTCTCAATAAATTCAGGAATTTCATCCTGACATGGTGTGCACCAGGTTGCCCAGAAATTTACCACCAGGACCTTTCCCTTCCATTGGGAAATGGCCTGATTTTCCCCATGGATATCCGGCAAATTTGCCGCAAGAATTACTTTTGCGCCCTGCTGGCTGGCTTCACTGGAAAGTGCAGGTTGTGAGCCTCCCATGAGTTGGGTTCGCACCATGAAACCTGTCGTTATCGCAAGCACAGCCAAACCTGAATATATTAATAGTTGCCTCAATTTTGCCATCATGATTCCTTTGAATGGGGCGATGAATAAGATCACTCATCTTTTTATCTATATTCTGACTAAATCAGCACCGCATTGAGCACGGTCAGAAAATCATTTTTGTTTAGAAAGCCAATAATCTTGATATCCGGAACATCATTACCCTGACGATCGATAAATAAAATGCCCGGTGGCCCGAATAACTTAAATCGCCTGAGTAAAGCCGCATCATCGGGTGTTCCATCGGTAACATCAATTTGCAGCAGCACGGTATCCTTCAAGCGGGATTGTATTGCAGCATCGGAGAGCGTAAAGCGCTCCATTTCCTTACATGAAATACACCAGTCTGCATAAAATTTAACCATGACATATTTATCCCTGGCTTGCCGAATCTGCTCGTCCAGTTCCGCTACTGATTTTACCCGCCGGAAAGGCAAGGACTCACTGGTGGAGCGGGTAACCCCTTCAGTATTACCTGTATTCGTACTTGCCAGACTGATTTTCGAAAGCGGCTGCAACACATCGCGGCTTCCCGACAAGACACCGATTAAAAGCGCGATACCGGTCAGCAGCGCAATCACACCCACCCCCTTGAGAAATTTCCTCAATCCAGAAGATCTTTCCGGTAATGGATCGATTGCGTGCAAGTAAATGGCAGAAATGATCAACAAGGCAGCCCATAACAACATATGCACAACTTCGTTGATGACCGGTGATATCACCCAGATAGCCACGCCCAGCAACAGCACGCCAAAAAACTGTTTGATGGATTCCATCCACTCACCCGCCTTGGGCAGCAGTGCGCCTGCCGATGCCCCCAGCAGCAGCAGCGGCACCCCCATCCCCAATGCCATGACAAACAGGGCAGAACCACCCAGAATCACATCGCGGGTTTGACTGATGTAGAGTAATGCCCCAGCCAGCGGCGCTGCAACGCATGGCCCGACAATCAGCGCAGAGAGTGCGCCCATGCCAAATACACCGGTTAAATGCCCGCCTTTGAGTTGTCCTGCTCCCTCGGAAAGCTTGCTTTGCAGCGAACCGGGTATCTGCAGTTCATAAAAACCGAACATGGAAAAGGACAACACAACAAAGATAACTGCAAAGGTTCCCAGTACCCAGGCATTCTGCAAGGCAGCCGACAGCATTGCACCGGATAATCCAGCCGCCACGCCTGCTGCCGCATATGTGATGGCCATGCCCAGTACATACGCTACAGCCAGAATGAAACCATGGCCTTTGGTCATGTGCTGCCCCCTGTTTGCAATAATGCCTGACAGGATTGGAAACATAGGGAACACGCAGGGAGTAAACGCAAGCAATAAGCCAATGCCAAAAAATCCGGTCAGAATCAACCAGAAATTGCCGGTTTGAAACATCTGGTCTATTTTATAGGATTCGGTTTCGACCGCTGGTGATCCGAATGGCATCTGAAATAAATCAGCCGTCGCATCCACTTTGGCAGCCGCTGCATTGCCGCTCACCGCCTCGGCAACCACACCAACCGCAGCTTTCATCGCCGGCAACGTAAGATCCATTACCTTGTTGATCGGCGCATAACAAACCCCGATGGGTTCATTGCATCCCTGATAGGTTGCTGCCAATGTCAGCGGCTGATCGGTTGTGGATTCTTCGCGTTTCAGCGAAATAATTGCCTGGAATGGCTTGTAATAAACTTCCGTCTTGCCAAACGTCAAATCATCTTTCATCTTGCCCGGCGGCAAGGTTATTTTTTCAATGACAGTTCCGATTCCTTTTGGCTCGAAAGCAATTTTGTCGCGGTAAAGATAATAATCTTCCGCCGGTTCAAAATTTGCGACCAACGTATTCGCATCACGCACTTCTATGGAAACTTTAAATGCTTCATCAGGCGGCAGCAGTTCCTGTGCATTTTTTTGCCCCAGATTGATGCCCAGTTGCTGTAGCTTTGAAAACAGGCTGCCACTTTCCTGCGCAACAACAGGGGTCACTGCCAGACAAAATATAAGTAATAAAAATTGGATTGAACGCATTGGTATTCAGTATTATTTAGTCAGAAATGTGTGTTTCAGCGTTGACCCACTGCAAATATGCAGGTAATCCGCCCTCAATAGGGACAACTATTATTTCCGGCAGTTCATAAGGATGCAACTGCATGATCGCCTGCTCGATTCGATGATAATTCTGTCGCTGTGTTTTAATAAAAACAGGTATCTCGTCAGCAGACTCTATGTCGCCCTGCCATCGGTAAATTGAAGTACAGCCACCCAGCACGTTGACACAAGCTGCCAGCCGCAAATCGATCAACTGCTGCGCCAGTGCCAGTGCACCGTCTTTATCCGGAAAATTGGTAATGACAAGAATAGGTTCCATCACAACTCAAGGTTTTAATTATAAGGCCAGACTGCTGTGAGAAAATTCCATTTTAACCCGGTTATGCCATAAATTCACTGATGTCACTGCATTCACGGATTTAACCACACTTAGTAAATTAACTTGCGTTCAACATGCCATGTTAAGGAGAATGTCTTTTTAAAGATAAGGGAGACACTGACTGATGAAACGATTATTTGGGTTAGTACAGATTCTTGCGATTATATTTCCTATTATTATATTTGCAGCCTACATCATCATGGACGAAGGGGATCAATTTACATCTGAACACTATCTTGTTACCGGATTAAGCGCCATTCCTTTTTTGATTGTGCTGGCACTTAAGTTCCTCATGTCAGGTGTGGATAAGGAGCAGGATTAAAGTTGTTGCCGATAAAACATTCTTCGCATTACAGTGAATATACAGAATCATAAAATCCTGCCGTAACAACCATATTGAATCTTTTACATATTTTCTCTTTGATAAAAAATATGCCTTTGATTATTATGAGCTACATTTATTTTATGAGATTTATTTTACTGTTTTTGGTATTAGTTCCAACAATATCTTTTTCTGAGAACTTTCTAATTAACAGTAATAAGCTTTTTGATTTTGCTGAGAAATCTTATCCAGAGTTTTTTAGCCCTGCTGGAATGACGACGACTGGCTTAAATAATTATTTAGTACGTTATTATCCTGATACCGGAATTTATATTGGAACCAGCGGTGAAAATGTTTATGTTTATGGCGATATTTTTAATGGATTGTTAAGTGCAGGCGTAATTTCAGATCATATTGAATTGGAACCCAATAGCGATGCGTTATTGGCCAAATTATTTACAGAGGGTCAAAGTAATATACAAGTTTATGGCACCGGTGTTGTGATTTCCATATTGTCTGATGATCTTACCGGTGGCCGTCATCAGCGGTTTATTATTGAATTAAATTCAAAGCAAACCCTGCTTATTTCACACAATATCGATTTATCACTACGGATTGATGGATTAGCTTTAAATGATCAAATTGAATTTTTTGGTGAATATGAATGGAATAATAAAGGTGGTGTCATTCATTGGACACATCGCGATCCTATCGGCATTCATGTGGACGGTTGGATCTTGCATCATAATATTATTTATCAGTAACTATGAATCCACAGAATCACTAGAATTTATATACTGAAATGAAAAGCTAAACGTCCAAACCCTCTTTTGGAAATCTTCGCATCCCACCGCTTTTAACGAATAGCCATAACAGATTTCAGAGTAATTGGCTATATTATCAGTCGACTGTTATAATGTCGCCCCCGCCGCAACAACTAACAGCTTATTTTTGAGGAATTATTTATGTCTCGCCCTATCCGCAATATCGCCATCATTGCTCACGTTGACCATGGAAAAACGACAATGGTTGACAAGCTACTGCACCAAGCCGGCACCTTTGCCGCACACCAGCAAATTTCCGAGCGGGTGATGGACTCCAATGATATTGAGCGCGAACGCGGCATTACCATTCTGGCTAAAAATTGTGCCATTGATTATGAAGGCTTCCATATCAACATTGTCGATACCCCCGGTCATGCTGACTTTGGCGGCGAGGTTGAACGTGTGTTATCGATGGTCGATGGTGTGTTGCTGTTGGTTGATGCGGTTGAAGGCCCCATGCCGCAAACCCGTTTTGTCACTAAAAAGGCATTGGCTCTGGGTTTGCGTCCGATTGTCGTGATCAACAAGATTGACCGGCCAGGCGCCCGTGCCGGCTGGGTCGTCGACCAGACATTTGATTTATTCGACAAGCTGGGTGCCAGCGATGAACAACTTGATTTTCCAGTCGTCTATGCTTCCGCTTTAAATGGCTTTGCTACGCTCGATCTTGAAAAACCAAACGATAATATGCGCCCGCTGTTTGATACGATCATCAAACATGTTCATGCGCCTGAAGGCAACCCGGAAGAACCGCTGCAACTGCAGATCAGCGCACTGGATTATTCTAGCTTCGTCGGCCGTATCGGCATTGGACGTATCCGCCGCGGAAAATTGAGGCCTGGCCAGGAAGTCATGGTACTGATGGGCGACAAGCCTCCTAAAAAAGCAAAAGTAAATCAGGTGCTCGGCTTCCAAGGTCTGGAACGGATTCAAATGAAAGAAGCCCTGGCGGGTGATATCGTACTGATCAATGGCGTGGAAGATCTCAGTATCGGCACCACGCTGGCCGATATCGACAAACCCGAAGCATTACCGATTCATGCGGTGGATGAACCCACGCTGACCATGACTTTCCAGGTTAATACCTCTCCGTTTGCCGGACAGGAAGGTAAATTTGTCACCAGTCGCCAGCTGCGCGAACGCCTGGAAAAAGAGTTGCTAATCAATGTCGCGATGAAGCTGGAAGAAACGAATGAAACTGACTCATTCCTGATTTCCGGACGCGGCGAATTACACCTGACCATTTTGCTGGAAAATATGCGCCGTGAAGGCTATGAGCTCGCCGTATCCCGTCCGCACGTTGTAATCCGTGAAATCGATGGCGTTAAGTGCGAGCCTTTTGAAATGTTGACAGTCGATGTTGAAGAAGCCAATCAGGGCGCTGTCATGGAAGCCCTGGGTGCACGCCGTGGCGATTTACTGGATATGGTATCGGATGCAAAAGGACGCGTCAGACTGGATTATCGGATTCCTGCGCGCGGCTTGATCGGTTTTCAGTCTGAATTCATGACCATGACCCGTGGCACCGGTTTGATGAGTCATGTATTCGATGAATTTGCCCCGATGCGCCCTGAAATCCCAGCACGCAGAAATGGCGTACTGATCTCTGCCGAAAAAGGTGAAGCGGTGGCTTATGCCCTGTGGAAATTGCAGGAGCGTGGCCGCATGTTCGTCAGTCCGGGCGACCGTCTGTATGAAGGCATGGTGATCGGTATCCATACCCGTGATAATGATCTGGTGGTCAATCCCATCAAAGGCAAGCAACTGACCAATATCCGAGCTTCTGGCACCGATGAAGCCGTGACTTTAACACCACCGATTCAATTGACACTGGAATCAGCCGTCGAATTTATTGCCGATGACGAACTGGTGGAAATTACCCCCAAAACGATCCGTATCCGTAAACGTTACTTGCTGGAACATGAACGCAAACGCGCATCTCGCGTAGCTGCTTAGCACCCGTAAAAACTATCAATTTCAGCGGATAGTAACTCCAATCAACCGGGTCATTGAATATCACATTGGGAATTCAGAAACTCGCTGCATTCAGCGAGAAACACTGAATTTCCATCTATGCAGAATTCCAAGAGCAACAAGTTTGACTAAACATCAGACTTTATTTATATTAGCCTTAGAAAAAATATCTTTTACTTTCTACATAGTGCAACAGGAATGCGCGTTTTTCCTATAATCCACAAGGAGATCAACAGCATGAAAGCAGCCACAACATCCCTGTCACACCTTTTTCAGATACGTATTGGAATCCGCAGATCGTTAATAGGACTAGCAATATTAATGCCAATCATGATTTCAGGTTGCAGCATTGACGATAAAATCGATAAAGCGACCGACAAAGTGAGCGATATTGCTGGCGATACTGTGTCCGCATTGGATGGCGCTATTGATGCCTTGGAACGAAATTCCTCATCCTGGCAAGCGATATTACAAGGCACCACCCAGCAGTTGACAGCGGATGCGCAGTCTACAATACGTAATGAAATCTCAGATCTGCTCAATCGCAGCATTGCAGCTACGGGTACAGAACTACGCTGTGATGCGGATTTCATCGGTGCCCGCGTGCGCCAGGCGCTGGTGAGAATTCGCGCCCGTCTGCTTCATCAGTCAATACCTCCGGTTGAACCAGCATTGTGCCATGTGGTACCAGCAGCAGTGGATATGGCTCTGGATGCAAGCCGTCGCAATAAGCTGGAGTTTTTCGGTTACGATTTTGACACCACCCCTATCAAGGTAACTCTGCAAAATAAATCAGGTGCATTGGATGTATCTTCCAATCTGGATCGGCTAACTCACTATCACATGACCCTCAACCTCGGTGCCAATGGTGTGCCAGTATCGAACGCGAGTAACCGCCTGACTCTGGAATGGCAGGATCGCCTCATTTCCAGCATTGCCGTTATCCAACCAGCTACGCCAGTATGTCGGGAAAAAACAGAAACCTATGCACGCAGCACTTTTTTATCCTACACACCACCCCATACCCGAGGTGACAAGGAATACTCAGGTCACGGACCCGAAGTATGGGCGACTGCGCGCTGGATTAATGATGGTGCACACGTCAATCTCCGGCTTTGGATGAAAGCTCAGGAGACACGCAGTGATTGGACCACAGCAGAAGGTGAACGCACCGAATCTTACTATACGGCGCCATCCGGATGGCGGATTGACAGCATAGAGGGTAATACGGAAAGCTCAGCGCACTATGTCGACACAGATCATAACGATGATCGTCAGGGTGGTGGCCCGAACGGACCCGTCAAGGAATTCAAATTCCGTGGTGACCGTGATGGCGACGATGCAGGAAGCTATACCGGTGTCGACGTAACCTTTAACCCGCTCGTCGTTAAATTGGTCGAAGTAGCCAACTGCGCTCCGGCATCAGCAGTTAAGTCACTACAAATAAAGGATTTTATAGCTCCTGCCACCATTAAACGTTTGCAACCGATGATGTTAAGGTTGCAACCCTAGTTGCCATAGCGTAGTTATTTAAATAATAAACCCCGCCGTAAGCAGCGGGGTTTATTATTTTAATTTCATACCTAAATATCAATATTCGTCGCCCTGAGCGCATTCTTCTCAATAAACGCACGCCGCGGTTCTACCACATCACCCATCAGCGTGGTGAAGATCTCATCGGTCAGTATGCTGTCCTCAATGTGGGCGCGAAGCAGGCGGCGGTTTTGTGGATCCATGGTTGTTTCCCAGAGCTGGCTTGGGTTCATTTCACCCAAACCCTTATAGCGCTGCACATTCAAGCCTTTTTTGGCTTCTTCCAGTATCCATTCCAGCGCGTGTTTAAAGTCACCGATGGCCTGTTTTTTCTCACCGCGTTTTATATATGCGCCGAGTCCCAATAAGCCATCAAATACCTGGGAAGTTTTTTGAATCTGTGCGTAATCTCCACTTTGCAGAAAATCCTGATCAAGGTAGCTTGTATGCACATTTCCATGGGACATGCGCATTATTTTCAGTCGATAACGTTCATGCACGTCATCGTATTCGGCAGCAATTTCTATGTTTTTGACACGGGAGGCCAATCGGGATGCGCTGCTGATGGCATTGCCCTCATTGCTCAGATCGACATCCGGCTGGCGCAGCAGTGCATGCATCACCGTGCTGTCAATCATCTGACTCATGCGCTCAATGACCGCTTCCGACAGAATGTATTCATTCGTGAGTTTTTCCAACGTTTCGCCTGTCAGTGGCGGTTTTTTCTCGTCGGTGTATAGTTCTGCTTCCGATAACGCAAGCCCCAGCATGTATTGCTTAAGCTCATGGTCATCCTTGACGTAGCGTTCCTTTTTGCCATGTTTGATTTTGTACAGCGGCGGCTGGGCGATATAAATATGTCCGCGCTCGATCAACTCCGGCATTTGCCGGTAGAAGAAGGTCAATAACAGGGTTCGGATGTGCGAGCCGTCCACGTCCGCGTCGGTCATGATAATGATGCGGTGATAGCGAAGCTTGTCCGGGTTATATTCATCCTTGCCAATGCCCGTTCCAAGCGCTGTAATCAGGGAAATAATTTCCTGGGAAGAGATCAATTTATCAAAGCGGGCTTTTTCAACGTTCAGGATTTTTCCCTTGAGCGGCATGATGGCCTGAAATTTACGGTCACGCCCTTGTTTGGCAGAACCGCCTGCGGAATCACCCTCGACCAGATACAGTTCACAGAGCGCCGGGTTCTTTTCCTGACAATCAGCCAGCTTGCCGGGCAGTCCCATGCTGTCCAAAACGCCTTTGCGCCGCGTCAGTTCACGCGCCTTGCGTGCCGCTTCCCTTGCTCTGGCCGCATCGATGACCTTATTGCAGATGGTTTTTGCATCGACAGGATTTTCCAGCAGGAATTCCGATAGCTTTTGTGACACAATTTCTTCGACGGCAGGTCGTACTTCTGATGAGACTAATTTTTCTTTGGTTTGTGAAGAGAATTTTGGCTCATACAATTTTACAGACAATACGCAAGACAAGCCTTCGCGCATGTCATCGCCGGAGGTCTCAACCTTCGCTTTTTTAGCCAGTTCGTTTTTTTCTATGTAATTGTTGAGTGTCCGTGTCATGGCGGCGCGTAAGCCGGTTAAGTGCGTGCCACCATCTTTCTGGGGAATATTGTTGGTAAAGCATAAAACCTGTTCGCTGTAGCTGTCGTTCCATTGCATGGATACTTCAATGGAAATATTGTCCTTCACCCCTATTGCATAAAAAATGCCGGGATGCAGCACTGTTTTCGACCGGTTAATATACTCAACAAAATTCTTGATACCACCGGTAAATGCAAACTTCTCTTCTTTCCCATTGAGCTGGTCAATGAGATGAATTTTTACACCATTGTTAAGAAAAGAAAGCTCGCGCAGTCTTTTGGCAAAAATATCGTAGTGGAATTCGATATTACCGAAAATTTCCTTACTGGCCAGGAAATGCACTTCTGTTCCGTGACGCTCCGAATTTCCGGTTATTTCGAGCGGTTTGACGGGAACACCCAGTCGGAATTCCATTTGATTGACTTTACCGTCACGGCGAATGGTCAGCTTTAGCCATTCGGACAAGGCATTAACAACCGAAACACCGACACCATGCAAGCCACCTGAAACTTTATAGGAGTTATCGTCGAATTTTCCACCGGCATGCAATTCAGTCATGACAATTTCTGCCGCAGAGCGCTTTAATTCATCATCCTGTTTTATACCGGTTGGGATACCTCGTCCATTATCATGCACGCTGACCGAGTTATCGGGATGCAGAATAACGGTAATTTCATCACAATGACCCGCTAATGCTTCATCAATGGCATTATCGACAACTTCAAAAACCATATGATGTAAACCGGTTCCGTCGCTGGTATCGCCGATATACATTCCAGGGCGTTTACGAACAGCATCCAGGCCTTTTAATATCTTTATGCTATCAGAACCATAATCATTCTGAGCTTCGTTATTTGCGGTGGTTTCGTTTTCACTCATCAGTCAGGGTGCTTTATAGTTATGAAATTACAGGAGGTTATTCAACTTTTGAGAGGGCTTGCTTAATTCCAGGTGTGATGGATAAATCATTTTCACTTTTGGGAAGCTATTAAATTCTCATAGGCATCACAATGTATTTAAACGCTTTATTATCAGGAACCGTTACCAGAACGCTGCTGTTGGCGTTCTCAAGTGCACATTGTACCGTTTCGGTACTGACATTGTTTAATAAATCCAGAAGATAGGTGATATTAAGACTGATGTCGACGGTTTCATTATCATATTGAATTTCCAGTTCTTCCTGAGCTTCTTCCTGCTCATTGTTTTTACAGATAATGCTCAGATTACCGTTACTTACAATTAAGCGCACCCCTCGGAACTTTTCACTTTGATTTGAAAGAATGGAAACGCGCTGTAATGCCTGCAGGAATATTAATCGGTCAATTTCAAACTGCTTGGTATTTTGTGTGGGAATGACTCGATTGTAGTCAGGGAACTTACCATCAATGACCTTGGAAGTCAGAATAATGTCCGAGAATGAAAACCGGATCTTGTTTTGAAAATACTCTATTTCTACCGGATCTTCACTGTCACTCAGTTGTTTCGACAGTTCAAAAACTGCCTTGCGAGGAAGAATAGCTTCATGTTTTTTGTCAGTTTCTTTCAGATCTGTTGCGATATAAGCCAGTCGATGCCCGTCAGTTCCCACACCGATTAAATGCTTGTTGTCGACCAATAACAAAAGGCCGTTGAGATAATATCGGATGTCCTGCTGTGCAATGGCAAACTGAACGTGGTGCAACAGATCTTTCAGGTCCTTTTGTTTCAATGTAACGCTTGCTGCCGGTTGAGCTTCGTCAATAACTTCCGGAAAATCTTCTGCTGGAAGGATTTGCAGGTTAAAGACACTTTTACCTGATCTGATTTGTAAATGATCATCCAGTCTGTTCAAAGACACTTCGGCATCGGCAGAAAGTGAACGCAGAATATCCTGGAATTTTTTTGCCGAAACAGTGAATGAAAAGAGTTGGTCCGGTGCAACGTCATTTTTTGCAATGGTTTTTATCTGAATTTCCAGATCGGTTGTCAGAAAGGATATCTTGTCTTTATCCTGTTGAATTAGTACGTTAGATAAAATTGGTAGTGTCTGACGTCGTTCTACAATACCTGTGACTGTTTGAAGGGGTTTGAGCAACGTGTCTCTGAGTGTTTTTAGTAATAGCATTTATTTATATAAATAGTAATAACTAGATAATGTATTCAATACTTCGGTATATTTAAAAATTTTAATTATATTTCAACAAGATAGAGTTTAATTTCGGACTGTATTGTTACTGTATAATTTTTTAATAGTTTGTGGATAAAAAGTGTAATTTTTTTTCATGATGAGTTATCCACAAATTGTTAGACAGTTATCAACCCCGTAAAATATGAATCAATGCAGTGAAATCACGATTTACGATAGGATCAGAAACGCGCAGTTCATTGATTTTCCGGAAACCATGTAAAACAGTAGTGTGATCTCTCCCGCCAAATGCTTCACCGATATCCGGCAGGCTGAGTGTTGTAAGTTCTTTAGCGATTGCCATGGCCATCTGTCTGGGTCTTGCAACAATGCGCGTACGTTTTTTTGAATACATTTCAGAGACTTTTATTTTATAGTAATCAGCCACAGTTTTCTGAATATTCTCGATGGAGATTTGCCGGTTTTGGACAGCAAGTAGATCCCTTAATGCTTCTTTCGTCAATTCAAGCGTGATTTCCTGACCGACAAAACGGGAATAGGCAAACACTCTTTTCAGTGCGCCTTCCAGTTCCCGTACATTGGAACGTATATGCTTGGCGATGAAAAAAGCCACATTTTCATCGAGTTTGATTTTTTCCAGCTCTGCTTTCTTTAACAGAATGGCAACGCGCATTTCCAGTTCGGGAGGCTCTACCGCAACAGTTAATCCCCAGCCGAAGCGGGATACCAGCCGTTCTTCCAGTCCGGATATTTCTTTCGGATAAGAATCACAAGTGATAATAACCTGCTTGTGTGTTTCGATGAGGGCATTGAAGGCATAAAAAAATTCTTCCTGTGTGCGATTTTTTCCACCAAAGAATTGCACATCATCTACCAGAAGCAGATCCAGCGAATGGTAATAAAACTTGAATTTATCAAAGGCCTTATGTTGATACGCACTGACGACATCGGACACATATTTTTCCGCATGAACGTAACGGATTTTAGCTTTTTTATCATTTTCCTGCACATAGTTGCCGATTGCCTGGATAAGATGCGTTTTTCCTAAGCCGACGCCACCATATATGAATAAAGGATTGTAGGAAGTTCCGGGGGATTCGGCGACCTGAATGGCACCTGCGCGGGCCAACTGGTTTGCTTTGCCTGTCACAAAATTCTCAAAGGTAAAATTTGGATTCAGGCAACTTGAGTTTTTCTTTGTAACGGGATAAGGGCTTTGTGCTTCCGATTTTGGTTCTTCCCTGGCGACAACAGGTGCCAGACCTGTCGAGGCAGCAGGATTTTTTATTTCCGGCTGGTCCGCAAGTTTTAGCTGGAATTGTATTTTTCTGGAAAAATATTCCTGCGCCATCACTTCGATATGTGTAATGAAATTATCTTTTACCCATTGTGATACAAACCGATTGGGTGCAATCAGGATAAGCTCGTCGTCGCTGGTTAAGGATGAGTCTATTTGTAATGGTTTGATCCAGGTATTAAATTGCTGCGCATTCAATTCCCTTCTAAAGTAGTCAAGACAGGATAACCAGAAAGTATTTAATGCTTGCATGATAGTGTGATTTTTATCGGCCTGATTATTCAAAATAATTATCGAATGTTAATTAATAAAAAGTGCTCAATCATAGATTACAAGATTATCTATCAGTCTTGTTTTATCCAGCCAGGCTGCACCCAGCACGACTAAATTACGATCATTACTTTTTGCGGGTAGCAACGTACTTTCATTTCGAATGGTTATATAATCAACCCTCCATTCGCGATGGATCAGATTTCTTCTTGCGTTTTCTTCTAAAGCCGGAAAATCATTACATCCTGATTGAATTTCCTGTTTGATCTGAAGCAATGATTGATATAAATGTCTGGCTTCATTGCGTTGAATGTTATTCAGATACTGATTACGTGAACTGAGCGCCAACCCATCCGGTTCCCGTATTGTTTCACATGCAACAATCTCAATCGGTAAATTTAATTGCCGTACCATTTCACGCACAATAAAGAGTTGTTGATAATCCTTTTTGCCAAACACGGCAAACTGCGGTTGAATAATATTGAATAATTTCAACACGATGGTTGCAACACCCTGGAAAAATCCGGGGCGAAATTCACCTTCCAGCATGTCAGCAACAGGCGGTAATGCTAACAAGAATTCTTGTTGTGTTGGGTAAAGAATTTCTTCTGTTGGGGCAAATATCCTGTTGACACCCAGTTCATCAACTATGCGGCAGTCCTCAGCAATTGTTCGCGGGTACTGGTTAAAATCCTCATGCGGCAGAAATTGAAGCCGATTGACAAAAATACTTACCACGACACAATCGGACAACTGCTTTGCACGCCTGATGAGCGCAACATGTCCGGCATGCAGATTACCCATGGTCGGAACAAAGACAATCGGATGTTCCCCTCTCAGGTTATTCCGGAGAGAAGCAATGTCGTCAAAGATTTTCACATTGCGGTTATCAATTAAAATTCATGTTCTTTTCCGGGAAACTCCCCAGTTTTGACAGCTGCAATGTAGCTTGTAACGGCTTCCTGGATACTGTTTTTTCCGGCCATAAAATCCTTCACAAACCGGGCTTTTTTATCGTGATAAACGCCCAGCATGTCATGAAGAACGAGAACCTGGCCAGAGCAGTTTTTTCCGGCGCCAATACCGATCGTGGGAATTGAAAGGGTTTGCGTAATGGTTGTGGCCAGTTTGGCGGGAACAACTTCCATAAGCAGCATCGCTGCGCCGGATTTTTCCAGTATGACCGCATCATCGAGCAATTGTCTTGCGGTTTCTTCATTATTGCCCTGAATTTTATAACCGCCCAATTGATGAATCGATTGTGGTGTCAGGCCGATATGCGCGCAAACCGGGATACCGCGTTGCGTCAGGAATCGGATTGTGTCAGCCATAACCTGTCCGCCTTCTATTTTGACCATATGTGCACCGGCAGCCATGAGTCTGGCAGCATTTTCAAAGGTTTTTTCAGGAGTAACCTGAAACGTGCCGAACGGCATGTCAACCATGATAAAGGCTTTGCTGGATCCTTTTGCAACACAGCGCGTATGATAAATCATATCATCCAGTGTGACGGCTAATGTCGTCGCTTCACCCTGTAAAATATTACCTAGTGAGTCACCAACCAGCAGAATCTCGACGCCTGTATTTTCAAGTAATGTTGCAAAAATGGCGTCATAGCATGTCAGTGCCGATATTTTCTCACCATTCTGGTACATTTTTCGTAATGTAGTTTGAGTGATTCTCATCGAATATCTTTTTGAGATGATCTGCAGCAAATATACCTGATTAGGGGTCGACAGCAAAATTCATTCGTTTTGTACAGCAAGGCGTTCCAGTTTTTGCCCGGTACATGACACGATCAGCTCAGAAACAAGACCTCGACCCGGAATAAAACAAGTCGGTGCAATTTCCATCAACGGACACAATACAAAAGCCCGTTGATACATTCGTGGATGCGGTATCGTCAGGATGTCATCCTGACAGGCTAGATCATCATACAGCAGAATATCGAGATCCAGTGTGCGCGGTGCATTCAATGATTCACGGACACGCCCGTGCTGGTGTTCGATGTCAAGCAGGGCCTTGAGCAGGTCATGGGGGGCAAGATTTGTTTCAATGTGCGCCACTGCATTGATAAAATCCGGTTGGTCCAGCCGGCCAACCGGTGCGCTGCGATACAGAGGAGAGCAACAGATCAGACACGAATCGGGGAGTTGTGATAACTCACTCACAGCACGTTGTATCTGGGAAACCGGATTTTCCAGATTGCTGCCCAGCGCGATGAACGCCTGGCAATATGGTTTTTTAGTGGGCAGCATCGGTTTCGCTGGTTATGTTCGTCAGATTTTCTGCGGGTTTGTGCGAAGATTTTCTGTGACCGCGATTTCTCCGCCCTTTTTTCTGCACAGGTTGCTTTGACAGCATCTGGGTGCGTTTATCGCTATCAACGCTTTGAAACGTTGTCCACCACTCACCGAGTTCCGGATTCAATTCACCGCTTTCACAGCGCAGCATCATGAAATCATAGGCAGCGCGGAAACGGGGATGTGCCAGTAGACGGAATGGTTTTTGTCCGACCCGAGCTTCAAAACGCGGTTGCATTGACCATATTTCTTGTATGATCGCATCAAAACGCCGTGGCACAGCAAGCTTCTTATGTTGTTTCGACAGCGTTTCATTCATCGCCTTATACAAGGCCGGCAAAGGTTTTTCACCGGAAGCCTGATAAGAATTCCAGGCTGAAAGCACTTCATGCCATAAAAGAATGGCAAACAAAAATCCGGGGGATACAGGTTTATTCTGCTTAACGCGCTCATCGGTATCTTGTAAAGCAATGGTAATGAAACGCTCACCCATGGGTTGCTCGAGAATGACATCCAGCATGGGCAGCAAGCCATGATGCAGACCCCTTGCCCGAAGATCCACGACACAAGTCAGCGCGTGGCCGGATAGCAGCAGTTTCAGCATTTCATCAAACAGACGAGATGGCGGAACATTTTGCAGCAGTGGAGCCAGATCGCCGATCGGTTCAGCAGTCTCCGCATCAATCTGTATGTTCAGTTTTGCGGCTAAGCGCACTGCGCGCAGCATGCGGACAGGATCTTCGCGGTATCGCTGCACCGGATCACCAATAATGCGCAGGCTTCTTTTTTTGATGTCGTCGTAGCCGTTCAGGTAATCAAGAATTTCTTCGTTAGCCGGATCGTAGAAAAGCGCATTGATTGTAAAATCACGCCGCGCAGCATCTTCTTCCTGCGTACCAAATACATTATCCTGCAGAAGGCGGCCGTGCTGGTCTATTTGTATGGTCGGGGCCTGATCATCCTCATCTGCCGACGAATGTCCCCGAAATGTAGAAACTTCAACAGTTTCCGCACCACACATGACATGAACCAGGCGAAACCGTCGACCGATTATCCGCGAACGGCGAAAAACGGACCGCACTTGTTCGGGTGTTGCGTTTGTCGCCACATCGTAATCTTTTGGCGTCAATCCAAATAACAAATCACGCGCGGCACCCCCGACGATGTAAGCGGAATACCCTGCCTGTTGCAGACTGGTTGTGATTTTTATCGCACAGGGATTAATCTGATTGCGTCGAATCCCATGCTGTTTGAAAGGAATGATGCGCAGTTTGGCAACCGTGTCGGAAGCGGTTGTTTTGCGGTTGAATACCTTGCGTAGAAATTTACGGATCATTGCGAAATACTAAAAGTATCTGGCATTAATTATACACCGGGTGTCTGTTGTGCATGCGGATAGAATTTATGATTGTAAAAATAACTGGTGAAGCTAGCCGATAAGCCGGGTTCTGTCGTGGACAGTCATTCCTCTAGATCTACAGTTACCTGTACATTCAAGCAACCCACCCGCAGGCTCTGCGAGCAACATCATCACCTGCCTATTTGGTCTTGCTCCGGATGGAGGTTACCGCGTTTCACCGTAACTTAATACGCTCGTCTCTGTGGCCCTATTCCTCACCTCGCGGTGGACGGTCGTTAACCGACATCCTGCTCTGTGGAGCCCGGACTTTCCTCCCCCTGCGTTCAAAAAGAACAACAGGCAGCGACTGTCTGGCTAGCTTCGTTAACTAGTTTATCATTCACGGGCGAGAAGCGTTTGGAAATGTCGATATTTCCAGAAACCCGACAGATGCTTAAAACATATTACTGATTTGCTTTAATGCCTCTTCGTCCAATTCCCCTACCTCGGCACTTAAACGTAATCTTGACATCAGATAGCCGTGATATGCCTTGGCGAGATCGCGGCGTGCGGAATACAGTTGCTGCTGTGCATTCAGCACATCCACTTCGGTTCTTACCCCGACTTCCTGTCCGACAATGGTTGAATCCAGTTGGCTCTGGCTGGAAATCAGCGCTTGCTTCAGCGCTCTGACCTGGGCGATGCCATTGGTTACATTCAGGAATTGCTGGCGGACTTGCAGTGTACTATTGCGTCGCGTGTTTTCCAGATCATGCAAAGCTCTATCCCGGTTCGCCAGGGCTTCCCGCACACGGGACTGTATGGCAAATCCTTGAAACAGCGGTATATTCAGTTGCAATCCGATTGATTTTGACGTGAGATCAATACCACGACCGGTAATGGTACCACCGACACCAATCTGATCACTGTATTGGGCGACCAGATCTAATGTGGGGTAATGTTGTGCCCAGATCTTTTTTACTTCCTGGGTCGCTATTTCATAGGCGGCCTGCTGAATCTTCAGGGTAAAGTTCTTTTCTTCCGCAACGCTGACCCATTCATCCATGGTGGCATATTTCAGCTTTGATAAATCAGCAACGACTTCTTTAGGGCTGGCAAGATAGTCAGGAAAACGATCAATAATGCCCTGTAAAGTGCGTTTTTTTATCTCGAGCCCATTGCGCGCCGCAATTTCCTGCGAAATAGTCAGATCGAACCGCGCCTGTGCTTCCTTTGTATCAACAATGGTTGATACACCCACCTCAAAATTACGTTTGGCCTGTTCGAGTTGTTTAAGGATGGCCTGCTTTTGTGCTTCAGCGACTTCGACATCAACCTGCGCATCAAGCACGGCAAAATAGGCTTGAGACACACGTAGAATCAAATCCTGCGCCGCGACGACAAATTGTGCGTCGGCTTGGGTAACTTCAATCTTCGACTGCTCGTAAATAATGAAATTTTCTACCCGGAACAGCGGTTGTGTTGCAGACAGTGTTACGCCACCGCTTTGAATGGTTACTGCCTGTGGATTGGCAGTAATACCGGTTTGTGGATTAAAAACATTACTTGCGTCAACTTGCTGAACAGAGCGGTTCCCGGACAATGTGATATTCGGCAACAGCCCGGCCCGGCCCTGTGGCAGCTTTTCCTGTGCGGCCTGATACGCAGCACGGGCTGATCGATACTGCGCATCACGTTCTAGTGCTTCATGATAAACATCCATTAAATTTGCGGCACGCAACGGTGCATGGAATACCATGCCCATAAAAACGACAAGAGCAAATTGCAAGAGTTTCATGTTGATTTCCGATACCTGTTCTTCGGAGCTGATGAGATTTCCGCAATAAGTTGATCGATTGCGCCAGAAACATTTCCGTTTGAATGATAAATCAAAAGGTAAACCTTGCTGGCTGTTGTGCATTGATGAGCGGTGCCGTACTGGTTTCAAACAATTTTTTCATGCTGTATTTGCCCGGAGCGATACAGGTGATTAATTGCGCATCCATTACCGGATCCTCTCCCACAATCGCAAATAACCGCCCGCCCGGCGCCAGGTTTTTCTGGAAGGCATCGGGTAAAACCGGCGTGGAAGCAGTTAACACAATGACATCATACGGCTCGTACTTAGACCAGCCCTGTGCGGCATCGCCTTGTTCGATTGTCACATTGGTAATGTGGTGTGCCTGTAGATTGTTTTCAGCCATAGCTTTCAGTTCCGGCACAATTTCCACGCTGTAGACATGCGCACCTTGACTGGCCAGCAGAGCGGTCAGATAGCCGCTGCCGCTGCCGACCTCCAGAATTTTATCCGTTTTCTTTACGTGTAATTCCTGCAGCATGCGCGCTTCCATTTTAGGGGTCAGCATGACCTGTCCGTGTCCCAGAGGAATCTCCATATCTACAAAAGCCATTGAGCGGTTTGCAGGCAGCACGAACTCCTCACGGTGTATTTTGTACAATAAATCCAGGACATTATCATCCAAAACGCTCCATGGACGAATTTGCTGGGCGATCATGTTAAATCGGGTTTGTTCAAGATCCATATTCTTCTATAAAATTTAAATAACAGACTTGCAATTATTTCACATTTCCATTAGCTTCACAGCATCAGCTAGGGGTCCGTTTCCATAATTGTTCGGAATTCGGTGAGAAAGTCCCTTAATACCTGACGCGGATAATGCCGCCGTAGGGAAGCTGGGTCTAATCCCCCTGCTCTTTATGGCATTTTAAGGAGCACACAATGAGCATCACAGTTTTAAATCAAAAAAATTTTTCAAGCGCTACAGCGCAAGTGGATGAAGCAGCCATCAAACCACTGCCGAATTCACGCAAAATCTATGTACAGGGCTCCCGATCCGACATTCGCGTACCCATGCGCGAAATCGCACAGAGCGATACAGCCGCCAGTATGGGCGCAGAAAAAAACCCACCGATATGGGTTTATGATACTTCCGGACCGTATACCGATCCAGCCATAAAAATCGATATTCGTTCAGGGTTGCCGGTGTTGCGCGAAAAGTGGATTGAAGAACGCAGTGATACGGAAGTATTGCAGGGTCTTAATTCAGCGTATGGCAGAGAACGGCTAAAAGATCCAAAGCTTGCCGATATGCGCTTTAATTTGCAGCGCCAACCCCGCCGCGGGAAGACCGGAATGAATGTGTCGCAAATGCATTATGCGCGCCGTGGCATGATTACACCGGAAATGGAGTTTATCGCCATACGGGAAAATCAGCGTATAGAAGCACTTAACACACTGAATCATGATTTACTGACATGCCAGCATCCCGGGCAGGATTTCGGCGCTTCGCTGCCTAAACAAATCACCCCGGAATTTGTCCGCGCCGAAGTGGCGCGAGGACGCGCCATCATTCCAGCCAATATCAATCATCCCGAAGCCGAGCCGATGATTATCGGGCGCAATTTTCTGGTGAAAATCAACGCCAATATCGGTAATTCCGCTTTGGGTTCCAGCATTCAGGAAGAAGTCGAAAAAATGACCTGGGCAATCCGCTGGGGCGGCGATACGGTGATGGATCTTTCCACCGGCAAGAACATTCATGAAACCCGCGAATGGATCATCCGCAACAGCCCGGTGCCGATCGGTACCGTACCGATTTATCAGGCACTGGAAAAAGTCGATGGCAAATCGGAAGAACTGACCTGGGAAATTTTCCGTGATACGTTGATCGAGCAGGCCGAGCAAGGCGTGGATTACTTTACCATCCATGCGGGTGTTCGCCTCGCTTATGTGCCAATGACTGCAAAACGGATGACGGGCATCGTCTCCCGTGGCGGCTCCATCATGGCCAAATGGTGCCTGGCGCATCACAAGGAAAGCTTCCTGTACACGCACTTTGAAGACATCTGCGAGATTATGAAGGCCTATGACGTCAGTTTTTCGCTCGGCGATGGGTTGCGCCCCGGCTCTATTTATGATGCGAATGATGAAGCGCAGTTTGCCGAACTGAAAACACTGGGTGAATTGACCCAGGTGGCCTGGAAGCATGATGTGCAGACCATGATCGAAGGCCCCGGCCATGTGCCAATGCATCTGATCAGGGAAAATATGGAGTTGCAACTGAAGTATTGCGATGAAGCGCCTTTTTATACCCTGGGGCCATTAACCACTGACATTGCACCGGGTTATGATCACATCACGTCTGCCATTGGCGCCGCCATGATCGGCTGGTATGGTACCGCGATGCTGTGCTATGTAACGCCGAAAGAGCATCTCGGCCTGCCGGACAAGGACGACGTCAAGGACGGCATCATCACCTACAAGATCGCTGCGCATGCCGCTGATCTGGCAAAGGGACATCCCGGTGCGCAGATTCGGGACAATGCACTGTCCAAGGCACGCTTTGAATTCCGCTGGGAAGACCAGTTCAATCTCAGCCTTGACCCCGACAAGGCCCAGCAATTCCATGATGAAACCTTGCCGCAGGACGGCGCAAAGGTGGCGCATTTCTGCTCCATGTGCGGTCCGCATTTCTGTTCCATGAAAATCACTCAGGATGTGCGGGAGTATGCAGCCACGCAGGGTGTCGCGGAAGAAGAAGCATTAACACTGGGAATGGCGCAGAAATCGGCTGAATTCAAGGAAAAGGGCGCGGAAATCTACCGTAAGCTCTAAATCACTTTCTTCTTAATAACAACATCCTACACGTCTATGGATCCCCTATTATTGTTTAAAGCGCTGATCCTGGGCGTGATTGAGGGCTTGACCGAGTTTTTACCAATTTCCTCTACCGGGCACTTGATTTTGTTCGGTGATTTACTCGATTTTAATGACGAACGCGCCAAGGTTTTTACGATTGCAATCCAATTGGGTGCCATTTTGGCCGTTTGCTGGGAATATCGTGGCAAGGTCATTGAAGTGGCGCGTGGCATCGGTACCAGTCCGGCGGCCAACCGATTCGTAATCAATATCATGATCGCGTTTTTACCCGCCGCAATCCTGGGCCTGCTGTTCATCAAGACGATTAAATATTATTTGTTCCATCCCATTCCGGTGGCCACAGCCTTGATTGTCGGTGGTCTGCTGATTTTATGGGCGGAGCGCAGGCAGCATTCGATCGAGGTGGAGCAGGTCGATGATATGGATTGGAAACATGCGCTGAAGATCGGCTTTGCGCAATGCCTGGCATTGATTCCAGGTACATCGCGCTCGGGCGCTACGATTATCGGCGGTTTGTTTTTTGGTTTGTCGCGCAAGGCGGCAGCAGAATTTTCGTTTTTCCTCGCAATTCCGACCATGTTCGCTGCCACATTTTATGATTTATTCAGAAACCGCGAATTACTGGACTGGAACGATTTAGGCTTGATCGCCGTGGGCTTCATTGCCGCCTTTTTAAGCGCACTGCTCGCAGTACGCGGCTTGTTGCGTTTCGTCAGCAATCACGACTTTACAGTATTTGCTTGGTATCGCATTGTATTCGGCATCATCATTCTGACTACGGCATATACGGGTGTGATTGGCTGGTCTGAGGTTTAAAAGGTGTTTAAATAACTGTTTATATTAATATTACGCTCGCTAGTGCTTGCCAACACTCGCCAATAACCGTCAGATCTGTCACGTTCTATTCGAGTAATCTTCCATTTTTATCCTCTGTTTCTTTTTTTGCCTTTTGTGAAATGTTAGGCTCTATAAAAATTGTCCTACTCCAGGAATTTTTTCTCATTAATAGTCTTGAGTTCTATTGAGTGATGAATTATCAAGCCAGTACATAAGTATGTACTACTCGAGTAGTTAGATAAAAACAGCCAAATACAAAAAACAGGTAATTTTTAGAGTTCCAATCAGGGAGATGTATTATTCTGTTGATTTCTTAGCAGATTATTAAACTCTTCCACTGGAATGGCAGATGAATAATAAAAGCCTTGTACATAGTCACAACCAAATTGAATCAGCAGATCCTGTTGTTCCTTAGTTTCTACGCCTTCAGCGATCGTATTAATATCCAGTTTGTGCGCCATTACAACAATCGCTTCAACCAATGCACGATCAGTATCATTGTTGATCAGATTGCTGATAAAGGAACGATCTATCTTGAGATAGTCGATGTCAAATTTTTTTAGATAGGAAAGTGAGGAGAAACCAGTACCAAAATCGTCGATAGAAACTTCGATACCTGCATTACGATATTCCAGTAATCGATCCTTAACATTGGCAACATCTTTTAACAACAATCCTTCGGTAATTTCTACATTAATACTATTTCCAGGTAATCCTAACTGAGATAGCCTATCGGACCAGGAATGTTTATTGAAATACTTGAACTGAATTGGTGATACATTCACACTAATTTGGATAATATAACCAAATTCTTTTTGCCACTGTTTAATATTGAAACAAACTTGCTCAAACACCCATTCGCCAATTTCCTGGATTAAACCACTTTCCTCTGCAAGAGGAATAAAAACAGAGGGTTCAATTATGCCGCGTTCTGGATGTTTCCAGCGTAGCAATGCCTCAGCTTTGATAATGCGTCCATAAGATAAGTCCAGGATCGGTTGGTAGTAGACATGCAGCTCATTATTTACAAGCGCATGCCTTAAATGATGAGTAAGTATCATTTTTTCATAGGCTTCTAGCTGCATAGAGCGTGTGAAGTAGCAAAAACGATTGCGTCCTTCCAATTTTGCCTTGTACATTGCCTGATCTGCGTGCTTCATTAAGCTTTCTATGTCAATTCCATCCTCTGGGTAGAGAACAATGCCGATACTGGTTGAGATGTAATGTTCAACCTTATTTTGATCAAGACTAAATGGTTTATTCAGTATTTTAATAATTTGCTGAGCGATTATCTCAATGCGCTGTCTGTTAGCATCTGGCAGAATGACGGCAAATTCGTCACCACCCAGACGTGCTACTGTATCGGTTTCACGCACACATTGACTGATACGGAGGGAGACTTCCTTCAGTAGTTTATCGCCTATAGCATGACCGAGAGTATCATTGATATCCTTAAAATGATCCAAGTCGAGAAACAGTAATGACAACAACGAACCATTGCGACGTGATTTTCTGATTTCCTTATTCAACTGGTACTTAAATAAATTACGATTGGGTAAATTGGTAAGATCATCGTAATTAGCTTGAGCCAATTTCTGTTCATCTAATTTTTTTTTCTCTGTAATATCAGAAAATTGTGCTACATAACAATATATGCGTTCATTCGATAGACGGATGATGCTTATGTTTAACCATTTTGCTTGAATATTGCCATTTTTATCAAGATCCCAGACCTCACCTTGCCAGTGATCATCCTTAAGAAGCTTCTGCCACATTTTCTGATAAAATGTTTTTTTATGGCGTCCTGATTGAAGAATACTTGGATCTTTACCCTTTACATCAGTCAACTCGTAACCCGTTATGCGGGTAAAAGCTGGGTTAACTGCCATGATCAGGTTATTTTCATCCGTAACCATAATTGCTTCGTTACTGAATTGATAAATGGCAGTTGCCAAGCGCATGGAATCATTAGATTGCTTTTGTTCGGTTATATCTTGATAGATACCGAGTACGCCTATGACTTCGTGGTTAGTGTTACGCAATGGCACTTTGGAAGTTTGTAGCCAAAGAGTTTCTCCATCGGGGGTATTCAAAGGTTCTTCATAGTATATTTTTGAAATACCTGAATTGATCACCTGCCGATCATCATTGCGATAGAGATTTGCTTGTTCTTTTGTCCAACTTAAATCATAGTCAATTTTACCGATAATTTCCTGGGGTGATTCCACCCCAGCATCTTTTGCAAAGATGGGATTACAACCCAGATAATGCAATTCCTTATCCTTCCAGAAAATACCTGTTGGTACTGTATCAATAATAGTTTTTAGCAAATTGCGGGACTCAGAAAGCGCCTCTTCCTTTTCTCGATTTTCTGTTATATCGTATAGATAGCCGATCAGATCGATGAAATTGCTATCGATGCTCGATATCATATAAAGTTCATCTCTGATCCATTTCCAACTACCATCTTGGTGTAGAAATCGGTATTCCTGCAGTAACTTCCCTGAAAAAAACAAATGAGAAAAATTGGAGAGTACTCTATCGCGATCTTCCGGGTGCAAGTGATCGGCCCAAAAGTTGGGTGTGGAAAAAAACTCCTCCACGGTGTAACCAAGAATTTTAGTAAAGTTGATACTGATGAACTTGGCTGAATGAGGAGAAAAGGCATCGCAGGTATATACGATAACAGGTGAGAATAAGAATAAATAATCATCTCGACTATTGGGTACATATAAGGCAGTATCCGTTCTCTTCTGCAGCAGAGTATCGATTAGAAGAATGCGAATAATCGGACTGCCGACTTTATCTATCTGATGTACATATTGCAACTGTGCATGTAAGGCTGTGCTGTCGCAACGTTGTAATGTCAAATGTAAGCTTCCTTGCTCGTCGTTTTTACTTGTGTATAAACAACACTGAATCCAGCGGTCCTGATCTTCATGAGCAACGAAAAAGGTGAACTCTTTCTGTAAAAAACTATCACGCTCCATTCCCAGTAACTTACATGCGGCTGAGTTGATCTCGAGAATCTGGCCATTTTGCGTTAGGGTGAAATAGCCAATTGTGGAAAATTCACTAGATTCAGTCATTTCATCTATATATAAGAGGTTATGAGGGTTGGATTGAGTAAGTATTCATAAGAACACTTTAGCAATCGAAATCCCCGTCCAAGTGACATACACTCGAGCTTTTATTTTATTAAGGTTTCGACCTCTATCCCCGAGGGAATCCACTGAATGGATTCTGGCCACGGGATTGCATTAAATATGTCGTGCTACTTGCAGTTTTTGATGTTCACACTTTCATCAGTATATCCCTAGCGCTTCACGATTGCTTATACAGTTGAAAGAATTTTTAAAAAATTCGTTGTGAGTCGTAAGGCATCAAATATGGAGAATACAGCAGAGTAAACAAAAAGCAGAGTTCTGCAAAGATTTCAGTCTAGAAAAACCATTTGATGCCAAATAATTATGCTATATAAGTCGAAAACAACACGATTATGGTATCGAAATACAATTTATTGATATAAATGCATGATTTATACCATGGTTCCCCGGCCAGAGCACGAGCTTGTGAGCTGTGAATTAAAAGGTGTTATAACTAGCTGTTTTTATTAATATTACATTCGTCATGGCTTGCTAATATTCTTAGATTTATATCCATTGCTTTATGTAATAAAATCATGGGGCGGTATAAATAGGACGAAAGTGTCATACCAGTCCGTTAACAGCCTGTTAACTCTGTACCCACGGCAGCCCAGCCGCTTTCCAGCCGGATGCTGATCCCCGATGGCCACTTTCATCCTTATCGCCCTCAAAACCCTCGAGGATATTGTAACAATCGGTAAAATTAACCTGGCTGGCCATTGCGGCGGCCTGGCTTGAGCGTGCGCCGCTGCGGCAGATGAACAGTACCGGCAGTGTTTTATCGACCTGGCCTGCCAGTTGATCGAGAAAACCAGGGTTGGGCTGCATGCCGGGATACGAGCGCAGCTCGATTTCTGTCGAGCCGGGAATGCGCCCGACCCAGTCGAGTTCCGCGCGAGAGCGCACATCCACCAATTGGGCGTGAGCGGATTCCTGTAAGACTCTGTAAGCTTCCATGGGCAGTAAGGCGCCTTTGTAGGGAAGACCCATTTCCCTGGCGCGTTGTTGTGCTTTTTCCAGTATTGTTGCCGTTGTTTCCATAAAAATATCCCGGTGATGTTAGTAAAAATGTTTGGCTGGATTGCCCTTATAATAGGGTCACTCTGACCATTTCTTATTCCTTTATACGTCGAATATTATCACGCCTATGGAAAAAATCCGCCTATCCAAACTCATGTCTGAACAGGGAATCTGCTCACGCCGGGAAGCAGACCGGTATATTGAGTTGGGCTGGGTATTTGTTGATGGGGTACAGATTTCCGAACTGGGCACCAAAATTTATCCCACGCAGAAAATAAAACTGAATAAAGCCGCGCAGACGCAACAAACCAATCTGGTGACGATATTGCTCAACAAACCCATCGGTTATGTGTCAGGGCAGCCGGAACCTGGCTATCAGCCCGCTGTTGTACTGATCAATCCGGAAAACCAGTTTTGTAATAACCTATCCATCAAGCGTTTTCAACCGGCACATTTAAAAAATCTGGCACCGGCCGGGCGGTTGGACATTGATTCACAGGGTTTGCTGGTATTCACGCAGGATGGCCGCATCGCCAAACAGTTGATCGGTGCGGATTCCAGAATTGAAAAGGAATATCTGGTTCGCGTTGAAGGTGCTTTATCCCGGGAAAATCTGGCGCTGCTGAATTTCGGATTGAGTCTGGATGGCAAAGCCTTGAAACATGCCCAGGTGAGCTGGCTGAATCAGGATCAGTTACGCTTCATTCTGCACGAAGGCAAGAAGCGCCAGATCCGCCGCATGTGTGAGCTGGTTAATCTGAAAATCACCGGCTTGAAACGGGTGCGGATAGGCAAGGTGAAACTGGGCAATCTGCCGGAAGGCCAATGGCGGTATCTGGAGGATAGCGAGCGTTTTTGACAGAGAACTTTTCTGGAAATGAATGAGGTTATCAGATGCATCAGCGCATACACGTTGTTCTCAGAATCTCTCCGCACCGGCTCCTGTATTATTACGAGGGTGACGTGGATACCGTGGTGGCGAGAGCCACTGATGGCCGCGTTATCCGGTTTCCTGCCAATATCTTACGCTCGGTGGTGCAAAGTGATGGTGTGCAGGGTACGTTTGAACTGGTTTTCGATGAAAATCATAAATTTGTGTCGATCAGCCGTGTGGGGGATTGATACACACCCGCGCAATCCCTGCTTTCATTGCTGGAAAACGTGCGTTAAACTCCCTCCTTATCGAAAATCCGTATTTTTCTTCCAATCAAACAAAGATTAAACCCATGGCTCAATATGTAATGTCGATGCTCCGCGTGAGCAAAACAGTTCCTCCCAAGCGTCAAATTATCAAGGATATTTCACTCAGCTTTTTCCCCGGCGCAAAGATCGGCTTGCTGGGATTGAACGGTTCCGGTAAGTCCACCGTGCTGCGCATCATGGCCGATGTGGATAAGGAATTTGATGGCGAAGTGCAACGCCTGCCCAATATCCGTATCGGTTATCTGCCGCAGGAGCCGCAACTGAATCCCGAGCACACCGTGCGCCAGGAGGTGGAAGAAGCGCTCGGCGAAGTGATGCAGGCACAGAAGAAGCTGGATGATGTCTATGCCGCCTATGCGGAAGAAGGCGCTGACTTTGATGCGCTGGCCACCGAACAGGCGCGACTGGAAGCCATTCTGGCGACTTCCGGCAGCGATGCCTCGCACCAGATGGAAATTGCCGCCGATGCGCTGCGGCTACCGCCATGGGAAGCCGTAATCAAGCAGCTTTCCGGCGGTGAGAAACGCCGCGTGGCATTGTGCAAACTGCTGCTGGAAAAGCCGGATATGCTGTTGCTGGATGAGCCGACCAACCATCTGGATGCGGAATCGGTGGAATGGCTGGAGCAATTTCTGGTGCGTTTCTCCGGCACCGTGGTGGCCGTGACCCACGACCGCTACTTCCTCGACAACGCCGCCGAGTGGATACTGGAACTCGACCGGGGTCATGGCATTCCGTGGAAGGGCAATTATTCGAGCTGGCTGGAACAGAAAGAAGCCCGCCTGGAGCAGGAAAACAAGCAGATCGATGCGCACATGAAAGCGATGAAGCAGGAACTGGAATGGGTGCGACAGAATCCGAAAGGCCGTCAGGCCAAATCCAAGGCGCGACTCGCCCGCTTTGAAGAACTCAATTCGCAGGAATACCAGAAACGCAATGAAACACAGGAGATTTTCATCCCTGCCGGTGAACGGCTGGGCAATGAGGTCATCGAATTTAACAACGTATCCAAGGCCTACGGCGAGCGGCTGCTGATCGACAATCTCAGTTTCAAGGTGCCGCCCGGCGCCATCGTCGGCATTATCGGCCCGAATGGCGCGGGTAAATCCACCTTGTTCAAACTGATTACCGGCAAGGAAAAGCCGGATTCCGGCGAAGTGAAAATCGGCCCTACCGTCAAGATTGCACACGTCGATCAGGCACGCGATACGCTGGAAAATGACAAAACCGTGTTCGACGCCATTTCCGGTGGCAACGATAACCTGACCGTGGGCAAATACACCACCCCGGCGCGCGCTTACCTTGGCCGCTTTAACTTCAAGGGCGGCGACCAGCAGAAAATAATCGGCCATTTGTCCGGCGGAGAGCGCGGCCGCTTTCATCTCGCGCAAACGCTGATTTCCGGCGGCAATGTGCTGCTGCTGGACGAACCCTCCAACGATCTCGACGTGGAAACCCTGCGCGCACTGGAAGATGCGCTGCTCGAATTTGCCGGCTGCGTACTGGTCATCTCGCACGACCGCTGGTTCCTCGACCGCATTGCCACGCATATCCTCGCCGCCGAAGGCGAATCACAATGGACGTTCTTCAACGGCAACTACCAGGAATACGAAGCCGACAAGCGGAAACGCCTGGGTGAAGAAGGCGCGAAGCCGAAGCGGATTCGGTATAAGCCGATTAGCCGGTAATGGGTTAACTAATTTTAATTCACGAATGAGGTAAGCAGAATCTAGCTATCAAACTACCTGAAGAAATCGAGAATCGCTTGGTTGAACTGGCTGCCGAAACAGGACGCACTAAAACCTATTATGTGCGCGAAGCGATTCTTGAACATTTTGATGAAATAGAAGAAAGGTACTTGGCTGTGGATCGCCTGGAAAAGGCGGGTAAACGCTGGACGCTTGACGAAGTGGAGAAAGGTATTAATCTGGAAGGCTGAGTTTGGTCTTGGTTGTGCGAACTTGTATTTACGATTTCCGATCTCAATAATTTTTATGAAAATACCAATGTTTATGTGAATGTGCCTTGAGGAGGAAAAAATGGGAGGAATTCCTCGTCCCAAGCCATGTTTCTTGGATGGTTGCGAAGTAATTAAAGTGATTAGCAATAAAAAGGTATGGTCGAATAAGGAAAGGACTCGCTTTTTTACGTGGGATAGTTTGCATGGTGAAATTGAAGCATTTGATAGTATAGGTAGGCATCTTGGTGTGTTAAACGCGATAACTGGTGACTTGATTAAAGATGCAATTCGTGGGAGAAAACTCGATGTCTAATTTTATTGATGATTGTCTTAATGGAAATGCACTTCTTTCTGACATTGATTCAGTTGTAGACCAATGGCACAAGGGGAAGATTAAGAGTGATATTAGTCTGCGAGAAGCTCTTGGGATGACAAAAGAGGAGTATGTGTTGTGGATGAAGGATCCTGAGAACATTAATTTCATCATACATGCTAGGCAAAGGGGTATTCCAGTCGAAGCAGCTATTGATGAGTTCTTTTCCTTGCCGATGGCTGCTAGAGGCTCAAGTAAAGAGGAAATTAGTGCGATTGTTAAGTGGCTAGAAAATGAACATGGAATTAGCTAGCTCTCCTGTAGAAAAGCTAGCTAATCTCATAATCAAGAGGCATAACCTTAAGCCGGGTTTTGATATTAAAGAATTCCTTGCTACACAAGCTGATTTAAGATTTGGAGAAATTCCAAATGGTGTTGATGGAATATCCATTAATTTAAAATCTAAAGATAAGCGACCTGTCGTTATTATTTCTACAAATCTACCATCTGTTCGGCAGAAATTTACAATGGCTCATGAACTTGGACATATTGTTATTCCTTGGCATATAGGCACCATTTTTTCTCATACTGATGAGAACCATGCATACGCTAATCGTTTATATTGTAACTGCGAAGTTGAGGCTAACAAATTTGCGGCAGAGTTATTAATGCCTTCGCAATGGGTGGAATTGCTGCTAAGTACTCAGCATCCAGCAGACGCTCTGGAAACTATTCGAAAAATTGCGGGTACTTCACATATCGCCACCTTTTATAAAATAGGCTTAAAAATTTCAACTGAATATATTGGGGTTCTTACAAATTCCCATGAGAAGGTTATAAGCTCGATATCCAATAATCCACGCCTTAAAATACGTGAAAAGGATAAATCAATTAATGAGCAGGCAGTATTCAGAAACGCACCAGAAATTAGATCATCAACGCATGCACAAAATAAATTTTTCTGGCTTAAGTATCCAAAAGATGTTGTTGTTCCTACAGAAAACGATTCCAGGAGTTGGCGGGAAATTCTTTACCTAATAATTGAAGAGCTAAAGCTAGATAAGAAACTAGGGGAAAGTATTTTAGGTTGCATATCCTATCTCAACAAACCTGGTGTTAAACGTAATGAATTCTTTTTAAAAGCTCGTCAGCGCATAGCAAGTGACAATAATTTTTTTGAGGTATCAAAACATCCGGATTTTGAATTGTTCTTGATAAAAAAAATTGACGAACTGATAAGTAATAGAAAGTAGGAAAAATGAAGAAAAGGCTGATCAGAAAGTGAGTGAAATGATTGAAATCACATGAAGTATTAATTAAATCAAATCATCATCACAAATAATCCCCAATCACCCTGTAGTAACAAGCATCAAATCCGGTCAAAGAAGAATCCGCGGTTCTTCATCATCAATAATTCCGCAAATACTGCAGCAGCAACATTATCCGGTCCTTGATCAGTTGGGTGCGGTAATCTCCTCGGGAAATAGTCGCAGAGCTGCCAGACTTTTCTGTTGTCCAGTTACGTGCAATAAAATCGAATTCCTTATCGCGGTAGTTTAACCAGGCCTGCTGCGAATTCTTCAAGGCTTGCTGCGTTTCATCGGGTAAGTGCTCCATCAATTGGCGATAGGCGGTGTTGAGTTCCTGATCCAGAAAGTTTTCGTAGGCTGCATATGCGGTCAGATAGCTTTGCGTGGTGTGTGTCGTTTGTTGGATATCCCGTTCGTAAGCTTGTGCGCGATTTATAAAATCGTTTATGTAATCGGGCGCATCCGGATTATCGATGGCATGAGTGGAAAGGCTGCAGCCAAGCAACAAAACGATCAGCGCAAAGCTGTGAAGCTGGCTACCAACGCGCATAAACATTCTGGGAATAAATCGCCCATTCGGCATTGCGCCGGTTCACCAAACCCTGCATCACTTTGCCTTGAGACTTGTTCCACGATTTCCAAGCCGCTTCCAGATTAGGATAATTCGTTTGTGCTGTTGGGTTGTTAATGAGTTTCAGCACCGAAGAGCTGGCAAAATTACCCAGCCCAATGTTGAAAACCAATATGACGAGCGCGTCGAATTGGTTCTGCGAAAGGGGTGCTGTTACCTTGGTGTTTACGCCATCGACGAAGGGCGACAGATCCTGAATAAACAATGCTTCCGCTTGCGCTTCGGTAATGCCGTTTTGATAATCGCCGCCCGACTGGTTCCATTCGTCCTGACTGATCAGGTGGCCATAACCGATGGTTGCACCTTTAACCCAATTCGAAATCTCATTGCCGTTCTGGTCATCGTAGGGCTTATCCCTGAACGACTCGATAGACATGAGCAGTTCCATTCCTTTGTCACTCATTCGATTATTATTTGGCATGATGTTTTCCTTTGTTGTGGGTCAGCCGTCATTTTAGAACAAAACAGTGCTATGCTGTTTCGCACTAAGATACCCAATAATCGCGAATGACTCAATCGAACGACATCAAAGCGCTCACAGCCGCCTTGCTCAAATTCCGCGATGAGCGGGATTGGGAGCAATTTCATAATCCGAAGGATCTCGCGCTGGCATTGAATATTGAAGCCGGTGAGTTGCTGGAAGCGTTTCTCTGGAAGCCTTCCGAGCAGGCGGATATCGAAACCGTGAAGGAAGAGCTGGCCGATGTGCTGGCGTTTGCTTTTCTGCTGGCGGATAAATATGGTTTGGATGTGAAGCAGATCGTGCTGGAGAAAATCGAGAAAAATGCGCTAAAGTATCCGGTGGAAAAAGCCAAGGGGAGTGCCAGAAAGTATACTGAGCTGTAGTAATCAGTGATCCCTATCGGTTATATTTCTGATTCAGAGCAGATACCGTAAAAATAAAATGATCAACCAGAGGAATGTGCCATGACTGACATCAACGACCTTAGAAAATCTCTCGAGAACATCGATACACTGCCTGCCATGCCCGCCATTGCGCAGAAATTGCTGGCATTGCCGCTGGATACGGACGAAGGTGAGGCGCAGTTGCTTAAGCTCATTGCACAGGACCCGCAGATTTCAGCCAAGATTGTCGGGTTATCGAATACCGCCTTGTTTGGCGCGCCGCGCAACGTGACTTCAGTCACCGATGCGGCAATGTGTCTCGGCCTGGCGCGTGTCAAGTCGGTCGCCATCGGCATTGCGACCATGTCAGCACTGGCCACGCAACATGAGGGCAAGTTCAAGTTTGCCGATTTGTGGACTCATAACATGGCCATCGCTGTGGCCATGCGCATTATCGCCAGGCATATGCCTGCCCGTCTGCGCCCGCTGGACGATCATATATTTCTTGCCGGGTTGTTGCATGATATCGGTTACAGTGCATTGAGCTATCTCGATACAGCAGCCAGCAATGCGCTGTACGAAAAACTGAATGTCATGGATGACACGCCGCAACTGGTGCTGGAAAACGACATGCTGGGTATTCATCACGGTGAAATCGGTGCGCGGCTTGCGCTGCATTGGGGATTGCCGGATGAAATCGTTACCGTCATCCGCTATCACCATACACCGGATGACGCCAATGCTGATGAGGCGAGATCTCTGGTTCGTCTGGTCAGTATCGCGGAAAAAATATTGCCGGGTTTTGGCATTACCGAGCATATCGGACAGGAAATCACCCAACAGGAGTGGCTGGATCTGGGCATTGATCCGGGCGAAGTGGATGCTATTCTGGAAGAAGTTAAAGTCGCAGCAGAACAAACCAGACAGCTTAATATTTCTTAGCAAGCTTTAACAGGCGTTGAAAAACTATCTGCGTTGCCGCTGCGGTGTTAAAAACAGACTCAAAATGCTCATTTATCATACATAAACTGCGCTTTTTCGCCTGCTTTTGCCTTGCATCGGTTGCCTCGAATACGTTTTTCGACAGCCTGTTAATTGCTTGATTATTTCTGAGTTTAATTCTACTGCGCTGTCAACCGCCATAATGAGGTGAGTTCTGCGGTGCGTGCAGCATGGAGCGGATCGCTGGTATCCGAGACGCGGGGATGGTGCGGTTTTACATCCGATTTGCTCAGGACCTTCAGGCCTGCCGCTTCAATGGCAGCCAGTAATTCCGCACGCGTGCGCAATGCCAGATGTTCGGCAAAATCAGACAGAATCAGCCAGCCTTCACCGCCGGGTGCCAGGTGCGCACTGAGGCCTTGCAGGAACCCCAGCAACATGCGGCTTTCCGGGTCGAATATCGCGTGCTCAAGGGGTGAACTGGGTCGCGCGGGAACCCAGGGAGGATTGCATACGATCAACGATGCCTGCCCTGCCGGGAACAGATCGGCTTGCACCAGATCAATCTGGTTCATGAGTCCCAGACGGGTCAGGTTGTCGCGCGCGCAATTCAGCGCACGCAAATCCATGTCCGTGGCGGCAATGCGCTGGATGCCACGACGCGCCAGCACAGCGGCCAGGATGCCTGTTCCGGTGCCGATATCAAATGCGACAGAGTGCGTGGCGACCAGCGGAGGCAATGGTGTTTTGGCTACCAATCCCACGTATTCGCTGCGGATCGGTGCAAAAACACCGTAATGCGGGTGAATATGTGCGCCCAAGGCTGGAATCTCGATACCCTTTTTGCGCCATTCATAAGCGCCAATCAACCCCTGTAATTCGCGCAGCGATGCGATATAAGCTTCTGTGCCGGGTCCATAGGCTTCCAGGCAAGCTGCACGCGCATCCGGCGCGCGGTGTAGTGGAATGCTGTGATCTGCGTTGAAGGGAATCAGTAGTTGGCCCAGAATCCGGGCACGCTGCGATTGTGCCTGACGATGCAGGTGAAAGGTTTCCGCAGGCGATGCATCCGTTTCTTTTGTTTTGCGTCCCGGTGATTTTTTATCCATGCGCCGTGTCACTGCCTGCAGCAATTGACGGGCATTCTGGAAATCGCCCCGCCACAGCAGCGCAGTGCCTTCACAGGCCAGGCGGTAGGCGGCATCCGCTGTCATGCGGTCATCAATCACCAGAATACGTTTGGGGGGTGGCGCATTCTTTTCTGAATACCATCGGGCTGATTTTTCTTCGCCTGCTTCATTCCAGTGAATGACGGGATAATCACTCATGGGGATATTTGCGGCAAGGCAAGACTGGAGACGGAATAGGTGTATAAATACATGGCGGGTTTCAAGAAATTTATCGGATATTGTTGATATTTTTATATTAACCCATATTATACTCCGCATAAGATTTGGATTTATGGCAGGTTCCTTCATCCGCTTACCTTGACTGTCATGCCTTGACCGGAATGGCAGACCGTTAACCCCCTTCCTGGAGTTTTATGTCTTTTTCAAATTTCGGTTTATCCGATGAGATTATCCGCGCTGTCACAGAACGTGGCTATACGGTTCCCACCCCGATTCAATTGCAAGCCATCCCGGCCGTATTGGCCGGTGGCGACTTACTGGCCGGTGCACAAACCGGTACCGGTAAAACCGCCGGCTTTACGCTGCCGATCCTGCATCGTCTTTCCGACAAAAGTGTCAAAGGACCATCCAACGGACGGCCGCCCATACGTGCGCTCATTCTTGTCCCGACGCGTGAACTTGCCGCACAGGTGGAAGAAAGCGTGCGCGACTATGGCAAATACCTGAAATTGAGTTCGATGATCATGATCGGCGGCGTGAATATCAATCCGCAGATCACCCGCCTGAAAAGCCGTGTGGATATTCTGGTGGCTACGCCCGGACGGTTGCTGGATCATGTGCAACAAAATACGTTGAGCCTGTCTCAGATTGAGATCCTCGTGCTGGATGAGGCCGATCGCATGCTGGATATGGGATTTATCCGCGATATCAAGAAAATACTCGCATTACTGCCCAGGCAGCGACAGAATTTATTATTCTCGGCCACTTTCTCGGATGAAATCCAGGCATTGGCGGACAATTTACTCAACAAGCCGGTAATGATTGAGGTGGCGCGCCGTAATGCGACTGCTGACAAGGTGACGCATGTAGTACACCCGGTGGATCGTGAGCGTAAAAAGGAGTTGCTCGCCCATCTGATCAAACAACATCGCTGGTCGCAGGTGCTGGTATTCACGCGCACCAAACACGGCGCCAATAAACTGGCTGAGTTTTTACAGGCAAACGGCATTCCTGCGTTGGCCATCCACGGCAATAAAAGCCAGTCGGCGCGCACCCAGGCATTGGCAAAATTCAAGGCAGGTGATTTGCAAGTACTGGTAGCAACCGATATTGCCGCGCGCGGGATTGATATCAGTGAGTTGCCGCATGTTGTCAACTTTGAGCTGCCCAATGTGGCGGAAGATTATGTTCATCGCATTGGCCGTACCGGTCGTGCGGGCGCTGAAGGCGATGCAGTGTCACTGGTGTGTGTCGATGAGAATAAGCTGCTGACAGCGATCGAGAAATTGATCAAACATGAATTACCCAGTCAGGTGATTGCCGGTTTCGAACCGGACCCCCACATCAAAGCCGAGCCGATAAAAAATGGCCGTGGTGGCGAACCCCGTGGTGCGACACCATCACGTAATTCGCCCAGGAAACAAACCAATAAAAAATCAGCAACGCAGAAACCCGCTACTCAAAAACCGGCGGGTGCTGGTTTTGCACGTCCCGCAACCAAGCGGTCACCTGTGCCACGACGTGCGGGTGAATGGGGGAATGGTAACAGGTGATTTGAAAACGTATGGAATCAGATCGCAGAATTACCGTGCAGCTGCTGGTGTGAAGGGAGTGCCGCGTAACTTGAAGCCGGGTTTCAAGCCGCGCTGATCAAACCAGCCCTGATTCATCTCCAGCGCGTAGCGTACCGGCCTGGCGGAGCAGTGCGAATTCTCGGTCTTGGGCTGCATGTCTTTAATGTTTACGATGCTGCCGTCGTCGGCGATAAAGGCGATTGTCAGTGGCAACAGAGTATTGCGCATCCAGAAGCAGCGCACCTGAATGCTGTCGTATATAAACAGCATACCTTCATTAACTCCCATCTTCTGTCGATGCATCAGTCCGATGGTTTGCTCACGCGCGGTTTGCGCCACCTCTGCCTGGATGATGTACATGCCGGCTGTTAATTCGATCGTCGGCAAGCGTGGTTGTGAGCTATCCTGAGCCATCACACTGACAGTAACCAGCAGACCTAGCAGAGCCGCCACCCCGTGTTGTAACCAGGTGTTTGGCTTGCCGTCGCTCATAATATTTTGATCACAGATATTCTACGATGAATAAAGAAAATTCAATTTGTACCAGAAAGATCTATTTCAGGCTGATTTTAGTATCGAGATGTTCAATTCTTACCTTGGTGAGACCGTGCAGTCCGATTTTCTTTGCGGCGCCATGGGACAAATCGATCAGGCGGTTGCCCTTGAATGGGCCACGGTCGTTGACCAGTACTTCTACAGAGCGGCCATTGCTCAGGTTGGTGACTCTTACACGGGAGGGTAACGGGAGTGTTTTATGGGCAGCGGTTAGATTCTGCGGCAGGAAGCGCGTGCCCATGGCTGTGCGGTCGCCTGATTCCGAGCCATACCAGGAGGCGATGCCTTCTTCCCGGTAGCCGGTAGCTGTTTTTAACGGATAATAGGTAGCCCCTTTTACTTTATACGGTTTGTTATAGGGTGCTGCGGTGGAACCGGACTGATAGGTTTGCTGAGAGGGCTGATTTATGGAGGCACAGCCGCTGAAGAAACTGATGATCAACAACATGACGCCAGTGTGTCTGATATAGACTGGTCGTTGCATAGAGGAAGGCTCCTTTAACGCAGAAATGCTTTATAAATGAACGGGTGTGATTATAACCGCATCATAGTGTAAATATCTATACCTGAAGAATCAGTTGAACCGGTATTTATTACTACTGCAAAATATCCAACCTTTTTCAATCAATAATATTATCATGATGTTTCAATTTGCCAGTCAGCGTCTGGCAGACTGCCAAGTAAAATCCGAGTCCATCAACCCAGTAAAGGATTGAAAATGACTAACGATGATGATATTAAGATTGATGGTGCAATAGCGCGCAAGAGTCCCTATGGAATGTTACGTGAGCCAACTTTTGCGGGTGTGCTGTCCTTCATGCGGCGTAATTACAGCAAAGATATTGCCGGTGCTGATCTTGTGATCAGCGGCATTCCGCTGGATCTGGCTGTCACTAATCGTCCGGGCGCACGCTTCGGGCCGCAGGCGATCCGTCTTGCATCGGCGGAGGTCAACTCTCTGAAGCCTTATCCTTGGGGGTTTGATCCGTTTGAAAACCTGGCGGTGATTGATTCTGGCGATTGTTACCTCGACGTTCATAATCCCATGACAATTCATGAGGCCATCGTTAACCATGCGCGTCATATTCTGAAATCTGGTGCGCACATGCTGACTTTCGGTGGCGATCATTACATCAGTTACCCATTACTGAAAGCGCATGTCGAGAAGTTTGGCAAGCCGCTCTCACTTATCCATTTTGATGCCCATTGCGATACTTGGGCTGACGATGAGCCCGGTTCGCTCAATCATGGCACAATGTTCTATAAGGCGGTAAATGAAGGACTGATTGATACGAAGCATTCCGTACAAATCGGTGTTCGTACCTGGAATGATGATTTTATGGGCATTCATATTCTGGATGCAACCTGGGTGCATCGGCACGGTACTGACGCAGTAATCGCGGAGGTTGAGCGCATAGTCGGCCACCGTCAGGCTTATTTGACCTTCGATATCGATTGCCTGGATCCCGCTTTTGCGCCAGGCACCGGCACACCGGTTTGTGGCGGATTATCGACGGCGCAGGCATTGGCTATTATCCGTGGATTTACTGAGGTTAATCTGATCGGCATGGATATTGTCGAAGTATCTCCAGCCTATGATCACAGTCAAATCACGGCATTGGCCGCCGCACATATTGCCTGTGATCTGATTTGTCTGCAGGCGAAGCGCAAACTGGAGGAGATGTGACAGTTTGCTGATCTGGCATCCAGATGTCGATGGGCAGGTTGGATGACAGATACAGTATTATTTTTTCGCAAGCGCATCATTACAGTGCTTTGGTCTTGTCCGCGCTGCCTGAATTGGAGCCGAAGTAATAGGAAACGACCTGGGTCAGGGTTTCCATGTTCTCCCGGTTTTTTGCTATTCTCATTACATTTAAAGGTGTTCCTTGGAAGACGTGCCGTTGCACATTCTGCTGATAGTCTTGGTGTTTCTGTTAATTCTGTCAGGTTTTTTTTCCTTATCTGAAACCAGCATGATGGCCATAAACCGCTATCGCCTGCGGCATTTAGCCAAGCAAGGCCATCGCGGCGCGCGGCTGACTGTAAAATTGCTCGATAACACGGATCGATTGCTAGGCGTCATTTTACTGGGCAATAATTTACTGAATACGGCTTCTGCTACATTAGTCGCTGTCATCATCGCCACTTTTTTTGCGCATGATGAGTTTGCACTGCTTATTGGAACAGTCGCTGTCACCTTTGCCATTCTGGTTTTCAGCGAGATCACCCCTAAAGTCATCGCAGCTGCTTATCCGGAGCGCATTGCGTTGGCGGCCAGTTATGTGCTGACGCCGTTATTGATTATTTGCTATCCCGTCGTGTGGTTTGTTAATTTGTTTGTCAGTGGATTGTTGATTCTGTTCCGACTGAAGCCTAAGAAGGGTCAGCTTGAGCAAAAGATCAGCACGGAAGAGCTTAAAACACTGGTGCTGGAAGGAGGACATTTTATCCAGCATAAGCATCAAAGTATGTTATTGAATCTATTTGATCTGGAAACCATTACGGTAGACGATGTGATCGTGCCGCGCAGCCAGATTGAGGCGGTTGATCTGAATGCGGATGATGAGGTGATTCACGCGCAATTATTGACATGTCACCACACTCGCCTGCCGATCTACCGGGAGCGCATGGATAATATTGTCGGCATTGTTCATGTGCGTAAGGTGCTCAACCAGATGCAGGGAGGAAAAATAACAGCGGCTACACTGGCGAAAGTCATGCGCAAGCCTTATTTCATCCCTTCCGGAACGTCATTATTTTCCCAGTTGCAGTTATTTCAGGAAAACCAGAAAAGAGTCGGCCTGGTTGTTGATGAATATGGCGAATGGATGGGATTGGTTACGCTGGAAGATATCATCGAAGAAATTATTGGCGAATTTACGACTCAGGCGCCGAGCCAGACCAGTACTTTCCTGAAGCAGGAAGATGGCAGCTTTATTGTTGAAGGCAGTACTTTATTGCGTGAATTAAATCGCAAGCTTGATTTCCAATTTCCGCTGGATGGACCAAAAACGCTCAATGGGTTGATTCTTGAGTATTTCCAGGATATCCCTGAAGCAGGCATCGGATTGAATGTTGCCGGTTATCCGATGGAGATTATTCAAACCAAGAATCAGGTCGTGAAAACAGTTAGAATCTTTCCCGCGCGACAGGATGCAGATCTGAAGCGCTCCGATTAACAGGTTGTTAATGCCGTATGATCATTCTTTTGATCAGTACGAGGCTACCCGTATCAGTCATGTTGGACGGGAGTTGTAAAAGCAGTTATCCTGTCGCCGATTTGTTTTATTTGTAAATTGTTCACATCAGCGCCCATAGCTCAGCTGGATAGAGTACCGCCCTCCGAAGGCGGGGGTCGCACGTTCGAATCGTGTTGGGCGCGCCAAATATAATCAGGATAGAAAAAGCTACCTTTTAACCTGTATTCATGATTCTTGCTGCTCACTTTTCCCGGATACCATTTGATCTGCAAAGAAGTTGATCATACCGCCTGGTAAATGATGATATTGAGCGACTTGATGTGTAACAGAGTATACTTGCGGGAGCGTACAGCAGCGGTGATTGTAAATCGATTGTCCTGCCTTTACAGGCGCTTGCCTGATTCTGAGTTTCAGCCGTGTTAACAATGTCAACCATGTTTTGCTAAAAATATCAGGGATATTGGGTGTTTACGGGAATCATAGAAGCCGTTGGTGAAATAAAACAGATTCAGCCGATTGCGCATAATGCGGATAATGGGCTGTGTCTGCACATCGCGCCGGGCAATCTGGATCTGAGTGATGTCAAGGCAGGTGACAGTATTGCCGTGAACGGTGTTTGTCTGACGGTGACATCACTCGTCGATAAACTGTTTACAGTTGATGTGTCGCTGGAAACATTACGGTGTACGTGGGGTCTGGATCAAACCGGCCGGAGCGTTAATCTGGAAAAGGCTATGCGATTGTCGGACCGGCTCGGGGGTCATCTGGTCAGCGGTCATGTGGATGCGACCGGAGAAGTGATCCGGTTTGAACCGATGGGCGAGAGCTTCCTGCTGACAATTAAAGCACCTGAATCATTGTTGCGATACATTACCCATAAAGGTTCCATCACGGTCAATGGCGTGAGCCTGACGGTCAATCAGATTGTCGGTGATGAACTCTCAGTCAACGTGATTCCTCATACGCTGAAAATGACCACATTGAGTGAACTTGAGCCCGGCATGCGAGTCAATCTGGAAACGGATATGTTGGCGCGCTATGTTGCAGGATTATTAAACAAATAAGTAAATCGAGATCCGTCAGATATGAAAATCAGCGCTATCCAGGACATCATTACCGATCTCAAACTCGGTAAAATGGTCATTCTTGTTGATGAGGAAGATCGTGAGAATGAAGGAGATCTGGTTCTTGCGGCCGATTTTGTAACGCCGGAAGCCATTAATTTTATGGCAACCTATGGCCGGGGGCTGATTTGTTTGACCTTGACGGAGGAGCGGTGTCACCAACTGGATTTGCCACTGATGGTATCCGCCAATCGCGCACCGCTGGGGACTAATTTTACGCTGTCAATTGAGGCAGCCAGTGGTGTGACTACCGGAATATCGGCGGCAGACCGTGCGCGTACGATTCAGGTGGCTGTCAAAGTGAATGCCAGGCCGGAAGATATTGTTCAGCCCGGTCATATTTTTCCGTTGATGGCACAGAAAGGCGGCGTGCTGGTTCGTGCAGGACATACAGAAGCCGGCTGTGATTTGGCTAGAATGGCAGGTTTGACGCCTGCATCGGTCATCTGTGAAATCCTGAAAGAAGATGGCAGCATGGCGCGACTGCCGGATCTCATCGAATTTGCCAGCAAGCATCAGCTTAAAATTGGTGCGATTGCTGATCTGATCCATTACCGCAGCCTGACCGAGAGTCTGGTGACGCGGGTGGCCGAGCGAGAGATTCAGACCGCGCATGGAGATTTTCTTCTGACTGCTTATCGGGATGAAATCACCAATACAGTGCACCTGGCCCTGGTTAAAGGGGTAATCAATCCGGAAACCGAAACATTGGTTCGCGTGCATGAGCCGCTGTCAGTGGTTGATCTGCTGGATATCAATGATAATACCCACTCCTGGAGTATCAATGAAGCACTGCAAGTGATTGCTGAAGCTGGGCGGGGTGTAATCGTTCTGCTGCATCGCAAGGAAAGCCCGGCAAAATTAATTGAACGGATTGATCTCACAGAATCGCATTGGCGTGACTCTGTTAAAGCGGATCTTCGGGATCATGGCATTGGCGCGCAGATATTGAAGGATCTTAAAGTAGGTAAAATGCGGCTCATGGCAACTCCCCGGAAAATGCCCAGTGTGACTGGATTTGGCCTGGAAGTGACCCATTACATGGAAAAACCGGGCCGGCATAATAATCGTTAACAGCCTGTTAAAGGGGTGTGGATCAGCGTATTCCTTTTAATTATATAAACCAGAAGAACTTACAGGAGTAAAAATGGCCTACTACGATAATATCCTTGAATTCGAACCGAACCTGGATGGTTCTGATTTGCGAGTTGGCATTGTAATGAGCCGTTTTAATATTGATATCGGTGAAGGACTGTTGAGTGCCTGTACTGCGGAATTAAAGAAGCATGGCGTACAGGAGTCGAATATTTTACTGGTAACCGTCCCAGGTGCGCTGGAAATCCCGCTGGCACTGAAAAGAATGGCGCTATCAGATCAATTTGATGCATTGATTGCGCTGGGTGCGGTGGTTCGTGGCGATACCTATCATTTTGAGATTGTCGCCAACGAGTCGGCGCGAAGTCTAATGGCCGTACAGATCGATACAGAAATACCCATTGCAAATGGCATTTTGACGACGGATACGGATGATCAGGCCATTGCGCGCATGAGTCAGAAAGGCGCGGAATCCGCACAGGTCGCATTGGAAATGGCGAATCTGCATATGAAATTAGATGAGATCGTGACGTAATGACCATGCTCTCTGAAACAAACCCAATCGCCGGTAAAAGAATGGATAAACATAAAAGTTACCGCCGGGTTGCCCGTGAATTTGTATTGCAAGGTATTTATCAGTGGCGTATCGCGGGCGGAACAGCTGCCTTTATCGAAGCACAATTACGTGAATCGGATGAATTTAAATACATTGATGAGAAATATTTCACTAAATTGCTCCATGGCGTGCTGGAAGATGTCGAGGGGTTGGATCAGCGCATACAACCCTGCCTTGATCGACCCTTGAAGGAATTGAGTCCGGTTGAATGTGCGATCTTGTTATTAAGTACTTATGAACTGGCGAATTATCCTGAGATTCCATACCGTGCCATTATTAATGAAGCAATCGAGCTGGCCAGAACGTATGGCGGCAGCGATGGGTATAAGTATGTGAACGGCGTACTGGATAAACTGGCGATTCAGCTCCGTGCAGTAGAGATAGAAGCGAAACGACAAACCAAAAGCGCTGAATGAGTTTTAACAGGCATTGTGTACTCAGAATTCGATATCATTCAGCGTTATTTCAGGCGGCCGACAACCCACACGATACTGGGGATAGGTGACGACGCGGCGCTTATCGTACCGACTGCGGGGACAGAATTAGCCATTTCAACCGATACATTAGTCTCCGGTGTACATTTCTTTGCAGACACTGGTGCGAACAAGCTCGGCCACAAGGCACTGGCAGTCAATCTTTCCGATATGGCAGCCATGGGTGCAAAACCTCGCTGGGCACTGCTCGCACTGACCTTGCCGACAGAGTTGATCCAGCACCAGCAAGCCTGGTTGAAAGACTTTAGCGATGGTTTTTTCAAGCTGGCTCAACAGCATCAGGTGGAATTAATCGGTGGGGATACCACTGCTGGTCCTCTTAATATCGGCATACAAATCATTGGTGAAGTTGCACAGGGCAAAGCCCTGCGCCGAAGTGGCGCTCAACCTGGTGATGATATATGGGTTTCCGGTCAACTGGGCGATGCGGCGTTGGCATTACGGCATGAACAGCATCAACTGGTACTGGAAGTGAGTGAAATTCAACAGTGCATGCCCGCATTGCTGATGCCGACCGCACGGGTTGAGCTGGGGCAACGACTTATAGGCTTGGCGCACAGTGCGATTGATATCTCCGACGGATTGATGGCGGACTTGGGGCATATTCTGACATCTTCCCGCGTGGCTGCAAGCATCCAGTTGAGCGAGATTCCCTGTTCAGCTGTCATGAAGAAATATTTGCATTACCCCATGGCGATTCAGTGTTTACTGGCGGGTGGTGATGATTATGAACTATGCTTTACTGCACCAGAAACCAGATACAGGGAAATTGAGGATCTCGCATCGGAACTGTCCGTGCTTTTGACGCGCATTGGTAAGATTTTGCCAGGAGAAGGATTGCTTGTAAAAAACGCAGCCGGGCAAGTCATCACATTGGAAACAACAGGGTATGACCACTTCACTGCCTGAGATAGACAGCCAGGCCGGTCACTCAGCGGCGCAACAGCCGGACTGGCGGTTTGTTTATAGCCACCCTGCTCATTTTATAGCATTTTCTGGAGGGGCTGGGCTGAGTCCTGTTGCACCGGGCACAGTCGGAACACTGATCACTTTTCCCTTATTCTGGATATTGGAAAGCCATCTGAAACCGATGGATCTTTTGTTGCTCATTGATATTCTATTTATTGCCGGTATCTGGGCGTGTGGTGTCAGTGGCAAAGCGCTGGGATCTTCTGATCATGGCGGCATGGTATGGGATGAAACAGTGGCATTTCTGCTTATATTGTTTTTTACACCATCGGGTTGGGCATGGCAGCTGGCCGCGTTTCTTCTGTTCCGGCTATTTGATATCGTCAAGCCACCCCCGATTCGGTACTATGATCAACACCTGCATGGTGGTTTTGGTGTCATGTTTGATGATATGGTTGCGGCATTTTTTACACTGCTGTGTTTGTCCGGCTGGAAAGCCTGGGTGATGCCAGAAGGGTATTTCTAACCATTCCCAAGCATTGCCAATAGGCCACATGCGATAAATCCGGTGGGCAGCAGAATGCGCATTCTGCTGGTTACAGGACGGGCCTCGAGCCATTTAAACAATAGAACGCCTCCACCGAGGCTGGCCCCGATTGCCAAGAATAGCCCGATTAAATGGATGATCGGTAGGTGCGGCAGGAAACGAAAGAATGCGGCGTTAATCACGAGAGATATCGGAAAGTGGATCAGGAATATGGAATACGAAGCACGCCCAAGATAGGATAGATAGTCGGGCACCCATTTTTTCTCCAGAACGTCATAGTGACGCGCCAATCCCAGTATTAACATCACACAGCCCGCCGCAGCGATGCGCAAGCGAAAATCGACGGTGAGCGCCGCAAAAGTCAGCGCGATCAGAACGACGAACCAGAAAACACGATGTTGGCTGATCGAAGCCCAATAAATCAATACGCCGAGGCCGTACGAGCCAAAAAAATATAAAGCCGTTTCATCCCAGTAGCTGTCCCGATTAAAAAAGAATAAGGAAATAGTTGTTAAACTTAGAATGAAAAGCAGGCCCATTATCTGCATACCGGAGTATCTGGTCTGGATTTGATTGGAAATCCATAACACGAGGATCAACAGTGCGAATAACTGAAAATCAATGGCCACGTACCAGATACCTGCGGATAAGACTTCCTGATTCAACAAATCATGCAATAAAAAAATATGCGAAAGCAACTGGAAAAAATTGGGCGCACTGGGAATCGATTCATGGCTCATCCAGACTCTGGCCAGCGCCGCGCAGCCAATCGCTAAGGTTAAAGCCGCAAGATACGGGATAATCAATCTCAGATAGCGTTGCTGGATTAATCCGACAGGGTTTGTCACCACCGATAAGCCTTGTGGCGCCAGTTTTGCCGCCGATAAAAAGCCTGCGATGACAAAAAAGATCTGTACGGCTATTCTTCCATATTCGCGCAACCAATCAATTAAACCGGGAATCAGCGGATAGGCGATGGTCGACATGGGACCATAAATTGCCAAGTGATGCGTGACTATCAGTAAGCAGCAGATGGCTTTTAATGCATCAATAAAGGGCATTCTTGATGGATGATCAGCTTTCATGTCTGTCCTTTTGAAAGGTCTGAGAAAGTAACGGCAGATTCAAATATAATGATTCAAGCAACACACCTGTAAAGATTAACACGATGATCTGCTGAAGTCTCATTGAGTTGTGTTTGAGGAAGGCATTTATTTTTTTGCTGTGATAGGGGCGTGATCAAATTTCAGACACCAATCAAATTGTTTCCGATCTGGCCATGAAAGCAGGAGAATGCCTTGCCCAGCGTGGACTGATGTTGGTGACAGCAGAATCCTGCACAGGCGGCTGGCTGGGTCAGGCGGTCACCTCGGTAGCAGGCAGCTCAGCCTGGTATGAACGGGGTTTTATTACGTATAGCAATCTTTCCAAATGCGAAATGTTGGGCGTGCAACAAGCCACACTGGATCAATTTGGCGCCGTGTCCGCGCAAACTGCACAGGAAATGGTTATGGGTGCATTGAATCGAAGCCACGCTCAGGTGGGTGTTTCCATCACGGGAATCGCCGGCCCTGATGGCGGCACAGCGATGAAACCCGTGGGAATGATTTGTTTTGCCTGGGCGACCAGGGATGGCTTGGTACGGCAGGAAACACAGTTCTTTAACGGGAATCGCGATACCATCCGGCAATTGTCAGTGGCGACAGCCTTGCGAGGAGTTGTGCATTTACTCACTGATGCAACGACTGTCGCCTGAGAGTGATGTATTACTTGTGCTCTATCGATTGCTGGCTGGTTTGCGTGATAATGCGATCACAGTACGCGATGGCCAGGGCTGAAAGCAGGAAAGCCATGTGAATGCCGGTTTGTGCGAGCAGCGTTTTTTCGTCATAAGCGCTGGCGTTGATAAATGTTTTCAGCAGATGGATGGATGAAATCCCGATGATGGCGGTTGCCAGCTTAACCTTTAAAACAGATGCATTGACATGGGAGAGCCATTCGGGCTGATCAGGATGTCCTTCCAGATTCATACGTGAAACGAAAGTCTCATACCCGCCGATGATGACCATGATCAGTAGGTTGGAGATCATCACCACATCAATCAGACCCAGCACGACTAGCATGATAGTTGTTTCGGTCAGCCGGGTTGGTCTGGTTGCACCCTCAATCGTCACGATATCGAGAATATGCTCCAGTGCGTTTTTGTTACCCATGACGGCGCCAATCAGATCGGTTAATTCCACCCAGAAGTGAAACACATAAATACATTGCGCCAATACCAGTCCCAGATATAACGGCAATTGCAGCCAGCGGGTCAGAAAAAGAAAATGCGCCATGGTTGAGGTTTTCTTAGAACTATTTTGCTCAGATTTATTTTCCATAGATTCTTCAGTCAATGCTAAATTTAAGACAAGTGCGGAGAGAGTCGATTGATTGCTGGAATCGACAACCTATTTTATCGATATAAAAAACTTTTGCGTAGCAGTATAAAGAAGCAAGGGTATCTGTGGATACCCTTGCTGTTTGATGCTCTGATGTTTCGTTATGCTTAAATTACATTTTAGCCAAAACTTCTGCGATCGTTTGCCCCATCAGGGATGGCGTTGGGCAAATGGTAACGCCAAGCTCTTTTAATATCGCCACCTTTTCCGCAGCACTCTCACCCGCCGATGAAATAATGGCGCCTGCATGTCCCATGCGTCGTCCTTCCGGCGCGGTTAAGCCTGCAATATAGGCTACCAGCGGCTTGGTCATGTTTTCCTTGGCAAATCGGCCGGCTTCGACTTCCTGCGGGCCACCGATTTCACCAATCATAAGCGCCACTTTGGTTTCAGGATCCTGTTCCAGTCTTTCCAGAATGTCACGGTGTGAGCTGCCGGTGATCGGATCGCCGCCAATACCAACAGAAGTCGAAATCCCGATTCCCAGCAGTCGCATCTGGTCGGCAGCTTCATAACCTAATGTACCGGAACGGCCTACAACGCCAACATTTCCACGTATGTAAATATGACCGGGCATGATCCCCAGCATGGCGCGGCCTGGGCTGATGGTACCGGCACAGTTGGGGCCGGCCAGTAACATGCGTTCTTCCCTGGGGAATCGACGCAGAAAGTTCTTGACCGTCATCATGTCCTGAGTCGGGATGCCATCGGTAATGGATACGCAGTATTTGATGCCCGCATCAGCGGCTTCCATGATGGAATCGGCTGCAAATGCCGGTGGTACAAATACAATGCTGGCTTCCGCGCCGACCTGATCGACCGCTTCTTTGACAGTATTGAATACCGGCAATCCCAGATGGGTTTGCCCTCCTTTGCCAGGGGTTACACCGCCGACCACATTGGATCCGTAGTCAATCATTTCATGGGCATGGAAGGTACCGATTTTTCCGGTAAACCCTTGAACAATAATTCGTGTATTCTCGTTGATTAATATCGCCATTTTGTACTCTCTAGGCTCCTCTTACTACGACTTCGTTGCGGGCGCGCACAACTTTCTCCGCTGCATCCGCCAACGTGTCGGCTGTGATAATCGGCAGGCCGCTGTCCGCTATAATGCGGCGGCCTTCTTCTACGTTGGTTCCCGACAGGCGAACGACCAGAGGAATTTTCATGTCGATATTCTTGACCGCATGCACAACTCCTTCCGCAATCCAGTCGCAGCGGTTGATACCTGCAAAAATATTGACCAGCATGGCTTTAACGCCGGAATCGGCTAATACCAGACGAAAAGCTTTTTCTGTGCGCTCCGCCGAAGCGCCGCCACCCACATCGAGAAAGTTGGCAGGCTCGCCACCGGCCAGTTTAATCATGTCCATGGTTGCCATCGCCAGACCGGCACCATTAATCATGCAACCGATATCGCCATCCAGTCCGACATAGCTCAAGCCTGCTTCGGCTGCGGCAACTTCACGGTGATCGACTTGCGTATTGTCACGTAATTCTGCAATTTTATGGCGGCGGAACAGGGCATTCTCGTCAAAAGCCATTTTGGCATCCAGTGCAACAATCTCGTTATTGGTGGTCAGGACGAGTGGATTGATTTCCAGAATATTGGCATCCAGATCACGCAAAGCACGATAACAGCCTTTAATGGTTTTGACCGCATGATTAAGTTGAGCGGGGTCGATATTCAGGGCAAAGGCCATTTTCCTGGCCTGAAAATCCTGCAATCCGACAGCCGGTTCGATATAAATCTTGATAATCGCTTCCGGATTGGTCTCGGCCAGCTTCTCGATTTCCATGCCGCCTTGCGCTGAGCCGACCATAATGACCCGTTCACTGCTGCGATCAATCATGAAGGACAGGTACATTTCCTTGGCGATGCTGGTTCCAGCTTCAATATATAGTCGGGAGCAGATTTTACCGGCAGGTCCTGTTTGATGCGTCACCAGATTTTTTCCCAGCAATTCTTCCGCGGCCTTTTCGACTTCGCCGTGTGATCTGCAAACCTTGATTCCCCCGGCTTTACCGCGCGCGCCGGAATGGATCTGGGCCTTGACAACCCATACATCGCCATCTATTTCTCTTGCCCGTTGTACGGCCTCTACCACGCTGTAGGCCAAACCACCTTCAGCAATCTTGACACCGTATCCAGACAGGATCTCTTTTGCCTGATATTCGTGAATATTCAATTCAATTTCCTCATCAATCGTATTAACTTCATAAGGTATTACATTAAAAGTAAAATTATGCGTTGATCTATTTGCTGCCAGCCAGGATTAAAGAAATACCGGTCATTTCAGCAGTGCTAATTTACTCGGCCACTCATGAAAAAGGCCGCTGAATGCGGCCTCAATCTTATTTATTATTTTTTGCTGCAATTGCTTCAGCTACTTTTACCACATTATTAGCCATTCTTTCCGAAGCTGCATCGATCAAGCGGCCATCCAGTGCGGCAGCACCCTTGCCTTGTGCAGCGGCTTCTTTTAATGCCGTCAGAATTCGTTTTGCTTTCTCAATTTCACGGGCTGGTGGCGTAAATACATCATTGGCCAGCGCTATTTGCGATGGGTGAATCGCCCATTTTCCTTCACAGCCCAATGCGGCTGCACGTTTCGCGGCGAGCACGAAGCCATCCGGATCCTTGATATCGCCAAAAGGACCATCAATAGGCCGTAAGCCATAGGCGCGGCAAGCCACAATCATGCGACTGATCGCTGAGTGCCATTGATCACCGGGATAATCCGGGTTCAGGCCACCGATATTAACGGTTCTGGCACGGTTGCTGGCTGCGTAATCGGCAACGCCAAAGTGCAGTGCTTCCAGCCGTCCGGCTGCACCATTGCGAGCGATATCTTCCACATTGGCCATGCCTAGGGCCGTTTCGATCAAGGCTTCCAGGCCGATCTTGTTTTTCAGGCCTTGCTGCATTTCCAGCTGGCTGACCATGGCTTCGACCATATAAATATCCGCATAAACACCCGCTTTTGGAATCAACAGCGTGTCTATCTTGTGACCGGCCTGTTCCACCAGATCCACGACATCACGAACCATGTATTGGGTATCGAGGCCATTGATACGTACCGATACGGTGATGCCATGACCTTTCCAGTCCAGATCGTTAATTGCCTGGATAATGTTTTTGCGTGCTTTGAGCTTGTCATCCGGTGCTACGGCATCTTCGAGATCAAGAAAAACAAAATCCACGCCACTTTTCAGTGCTTTCTCAAACATCTCCGGGCTGGAGCCTGGAACAGCCAGTTCACAGCGTTGCACCCGTTGGACATTGGTTTCATATAGCGTGTGACTCATTTTTCCTCCAGAATTAATAAATAGTTAAAGTAATCGGCACGATGCAATGGGAGCGTGCCAAATGATTACTTGTTTAAAGCGTCATCTCACCTTGTTTAACCTAAGCGCGGGATTATAGCATTCGTTGTAATGGTGGCTTTAGCAGTGCAGATAATGTCGATGCGGTGAATATATTGAATGGGTTGTATTTAAAGGCTAATTAATCAGCAAATTATATCTTTTTCCCGGAAATTAATCTACTGCTAGTCAAAGCATGGTGCATGCATCCGCGGCAATTGATAATTTCCGATAGCGTGCGAGCCACTCCAGAGGGATCGCTGATCCAGGCATTCCGGGCTGTGATGGGCGTGCCGCCATGATGGCACCCAGCATAATGGCGCGTCCGCAACTGTCACCGCCGATACGGATATTTTCTTCAATGGCATGGCGATAATTTATGGCGTGTTGCGCAATATGTGCCATGACGGGAATGCCTTCCAGGACATGGCACGCTGAACCAAAGCGATTGGCAATGGCCAAGCTGTCCAAGGTATGGGCATTCAGTGCTTCTTTCAGCAACGGGGACAGTTTTTCTCCTGCTAATGGCAACGCATGAAATAAAGCCTGTTGGATAGACTTGCCATTGAGCACTTTACGCAAAACGATGGCGATATATTGTGCGGCCGATACCGCATCAGTGTTGTGATTGGTCAGGCGTACCACCTGCTCAATCTTTTCCAGCAGTGCATCCTGTGTACCTGTATGCGCAGCAACCACGACGGGTATCGTGGATAGGGCTGAAAATTGATCGTCATCTGCTCCCGATCTTTCTGGATAGTTAGCCGGTTTGAGTGGTAACAAGGTCTGCAAGGTTAATCGTGTTGGCGAGTCAACATAGCCTACATAAGCACCACCTGGCCCAAAATAGTTTCGGTATTCCGTTTGATATTCAATCCGATTAAATTGTCGGTGCCTGGCTTGGTGACGCGCCATGAGTAGGCATAATTCACCGTAACCCGATGAGTCCCCGGATAATTTATTGCCATGGGCAAAGTATCCTTTGGTATCGGCGTAGTGATCGGGATTCGGCTGCAGGAAGACTAATCCATGGGTTTTTTCTATGTGCGCAATTCGATCGGGATCATATAGCCAGTGCAGGCCCAGTGCAGCGGAATCCGCAACCAGGGCACCCATGACGGCTGCAATACGAGGGTCGAGGTGGATATCAGAATTCATAGTTATGTGCTAAAGAATTAGTAGTTTCCCGGCTTACTGAATCTCTTCAGTATCGGGAATTCGACGTGCTTCGTCTTCAAGCATGATGGGAATGCCATCCTTGATCGCAAATGCGAGGCGATCAGGTTTGCAAATCAGTTCCTTATCATCTTTTCTGTATAAGAGAGGACCTTTACATAACGGACACACCAGGATATCGAGAAGTTTTGCATCCATAATTTTCCTTGATTGATAGTTTTTGCCTATTGGCTTATTTGTCTGCCAGCTATTTTATAGCTTGCTGAGTATGTCATCCAGCTGATCCAGGCTGGTATATTGAATAACAATATTACCTCGTCCATTTTTTAGGGATTTAATGGCCACCTGCGCACCGAGTCGTTCGGATACATTTTCCTGTAAGCGTAGCAAATCCCGGTCCTGTTTTCTTACTTTTTTAGTCGATGGGTGTTCGATCTGGTTAACGAGTTTCTCTGTTTCCCGGACAGACAGTTGCTTATGGGCGATCAAATTTGCAATTTTAATCTGATCGGCCGGTGAAAGTGCCAGCAACGCACGGCCATGCCCCATATCGATTTTTCCTTGCATCATTAATTCCTGTACGGGTGCTGAAAGATTGAGCAAACGCAATAAATTAGAGATGGTGCTGCGCGAATTACCAAGTGCCTCACCGGCTGTCTGGTGCGTCATGCCAAATTCATTGATCAATCGCTGGATACCAAGGGCTTCTTCAAGCGGATTCAGATTCTCGCGTTGAATATTTTCAATGAGCGACATGGCCAATGCCGATTCATCCGCTACCTCCCGGATGAGTGCAGGGACTTCGGTCAGCCCCGCTAATTTTGCCGCGCGCCATCGCCTTTCACCGGCAATAATTTCATAGCGTTCCGCACCGATGGGCCGCACCAGAATGGGTTGCATGATGCCTTGTACTTTAATGGATTCAGCTAATTCCGACAGTGCAGCCTGGTCCATGTTGGTGCGCGGTTGATATTTACCCGGCTGCAATACCGAAATTTCAAGGCTCTGCAATGATTCTACCGATGCGCTACTGTCCTCATTGCGGGATAGCAAGGCATCCAGACCGCGCCCCAATCCTTTTAGTTTTACCATGGTACGTACCCCCTGATATTGCGGTGATTATTTGCTTTCTTATGCATTGAGCACTTCTCTGGCAAGCTCTAAATAAGCTTGCGCACCTTTTGATTGCGCGTCATGGTACAGAACCGGCAAACCGAAACCCGGCGCTTCGGCAAGCCGTATATTGCGCGGGATGACTGTGCGATAGACTTTGTCGCCAAAGTGTTTCTGTAGTTGATCAGATACCTGCTGGGCAAGGATACTACGTGGATCAAACATGGTGCGTAACAGTCCTTCGATGCGCAGTTTTGGATTAAAATTACTGCGCACCTTCTTGATGGTATTAACCAGATCACTGAGGCCTTCAAGTGCATAATATTCGCACTGCATGGGAATCATAACCGCATGGGCGGCGCACAGTCCATTCAGTGTCAGCAGATTCAAGGCGGGCGGACAGTCGATCAGGATGTAATCATAGTCATGGTGAATGTCTTCTAGCGCTGTTTTTAAACGTGCTTCCCGATGCGCCATATCAACCATCTCAACCTCAGCACCGGCCAGATCTCGATTGGCTGGAATGAGGTCATATTTGCCTTGAGTCGCCTTGATGCGGGCTTCCGCTATGGTCTGATCACCGAGCAATACGTGGTAAACCGTAATCTGTATGCTTTGCTTGTCAGTACCGCTACCCATGGTGGCATTAGCTTGTGGGTCAAGATCGATCAATAAAACTCGTTTATCGGAGGCGGCCAGGCTTGCGGCCAGGTTGACGCTGGTCGTGGTTTTTCCAACCCCGCCCTTTTGATTGGTAATTGCAAGAATTTTCGTCAAGATAGTTACCCCTGTGTTTATCGGCCAACATTGAAAGAGTCATGCGCTTAATCTGGCGTTGTCATTTTTTTATAATAATCAGTTCCCGCGAAGCAGCCAGATTGGGTACCGTGAGCGCAATAGCTGCTTCAATATAATAGGGTGCATTGATTTGTGCTTTCTCGGTATCCGAACAGTTTGCCTTCATTGCCGCCCATCGACATTCTGCATTATCGTGACTGGCCAGGTGGCCGGTGAGCTGTATAAACTCGCCTAAATTTGAGAATGCCCGTGTGATGATGGTATTTGCCGTTTTCTCCACCTGAAATTCTTCGATTCGTGACGGAAAAACAGTGACATTATCCAATGCTAATTCGATCCTGACTTGCTGCAGGAAGGATGCCTTTTTCTGGTTGCTCTCAACAAGATCAACTTGCCAATCAGGCTTTGCCAGCGCAATCGGCAAGCCGGGCAATCCCGCGCCACTGCCGACATCGACAATATACGGCCCCGTGATATGCGGTATTACTGCCAAGCTGTCCATTACATGTTGTATCAGCATATCTGCCGGATTTTTAATGGCTGTTAAATTATGAATCCGGTTCCACTTCTCAATCAGTAGCAAATATCGATGAATTAATTCATGAATATCATTTCTTTGCGCTGAAATATCAAAATCCAATGCCTGCAGGTTTTGCGCAATTTGTGTTGACAGATTCATGCACTTTGTTTCTTGTCATGAGAATTAAAGCCACGCTTCAAATGCACCAGCAGCAATGCGATCGCGGCCGGTGTGATGCCGGAAATCCGGGAAGCCTGGCCAATCGTTTCTGGTTTGTATTGATTCAGTTTCTGCTGCACTTCATTGGATAATCCTTTTACTGTCTTGTAATCCACATCCGTTGGCAACAATGTGAATTCGTATTGTGCCTGGCGTGAGACTTCCTCATGCTGGCGCTGAATATAACCGTAATATTTTGCCTGTATCTCAACCTGGTCGGCGACCTGGTCGTCGTCGACCATAGATCCCGTGCCAGGCAGCGACATCAGGCTCGCATAGGTTACATCCGGGCGGCGCAGCAGCTCGGTCAAAGTATATTCACGCTCAATCCCTTTACCCAGAACCCGCATGGCATCAGCTTCCGGTAATACATCGGGAAACAGACGCACTGAATTAAGCCGTTGTTGTTCTTTCTCAATGGCGGCCTGTTTTTTTGTAAACGCAGCCCACCGCTGATCATCAACAAGACCCAGATTTCTCCCCATCTCGGTTAAACGCAAATCAGCATTATCTTCCCGCAATTGCAGACGGTATTCCGCCCGACTGGTAAACATACGGTATGGTTCCGTTACGCCTGCTGTTATCAGATCATCGACCAGCACGCCCAGATAGGCTTCATTTCTTTGCGGTAGCCATGCGTCCCTTTCCTGAATTTTGAGCGCGGCATTAATCCCCGCCAATAAACCTTGTGCAGCAGCTTCTTCATAGCCGGTCGTGCCGTTTATCTGCCCTGCAAAGTACAAATTCTCCATGGTTTTGGTTTCAAGCGACCGTTTCAGGTTGCGCGGGTCGAAATAATCATATTCAATGGCATAGCCGGGCCGCGTGATGTGCGCATTTTCAAGCCCTGCGATAGAATGAATCAGCTTGACCTGCACCTCAAAAGCAAGGCTGGTGGAAATGCCGTTGGGGTATATCTCATGTGTGCTGAGGCCTTCCGGCTCCAGAAAAATGGAATGGGTGTCGCGGGAAGAAAACCGTACCACCTTATCTTCGATAGAAGGGCAGTATCTCGGCCCGATGCCTTCTATCTTGCCGGTGTAAAGGGGCGAATCAACCAATCCGTCGCGAATGATTTCATGCGTGATCGCGTTGGTATTCGTGATCCAGCATGAAACTTGCGGAGGGTGTGGAATCTCGGCGCCCATGAATGAAAAAATCGGAGTTGGCTGATCGCCAGGTTGCTCTTGCAGTTTTGCATAATTCATGCTGCGTCCATCGATGCGCGGCGGCGTACCCGTTTTTAATCGACCAACTGGAAATTCCATTTCGCGCAAACGATGTGCCAGTGTAATCGAGGGTGGATCACCTGCCCGCCCGGCCTTAAAATTTGTTTTACCAATATGCGCCATGCCTGCCAGAAATGTGCCGACGGTTAATATGACCGCGCGTGCGCTGAGCTGAAGACCTAACTGGGTGACAACGCCTGTTACCCGATCGCCTTCCAGCAAGAGATCATCCACTCCCTGCTGCATTACCCGGAGATTTGGTTGATTTTCTATGCGATTGCGGATTGCTTGCCGGTAAAGTACACGGTCGGCTTGTGCGCGAGTGGCGCGGACAGCCGGACCTTTGCTTGAATTCAGCATACGGAACTGGATGCCGGCTTCATCCGTCGCGACCCCCATCGCGCCACCCAATGCATCGATTTCCTTTACCAGATGACTTTTTCCGATACCACCGATGGACGGGTTGCATGACATTTGACCAATCGTTTCGATATTGTGCGTCAGTAATAGCGTTCTATGCCCCATGCGTGCCGCAGCCAATGCCGCTTCAGTGCCCGCATGACCGCCACCGACTACGATTATTTCGAATTCATTGTAATTGTTCATGTAACGGTGTGCCTGTTTTTCTGTAAATCATGGATAAATGGCTATTTGCATAGAGGGTTTTGTGGTGATGTTTCACGTGAAACATTCTGGCGTTATCTGAAAAAGATACTGTTCTGGCGCGTTATTATAGGCGCGACCAAACAGGGTATGCAAATTTATGTGTAATGTATCTCGGCGTAAACATATTGAAGATTTTCAGAATCAACGAGCAATGGTTTGTGATCTAGTTAAGTAGTGGCACGGTGATTCTCTTGACGTGCATCCTGTGCTGAGCGGTAATGAGGTGTTGGTTATTTTAGTATGAAATCCACACGATTACTTTGTTTCTCATCATCTTCACTTTCTCTGGCTTCATGCATACCAATAATAAACACGCGATCACTGGCAATTTCACCCTGTTCGATTAGCCAATTGCTGGTCATGATGGCACGGCGTTCCGCCAATGCCCGCAGATCATTCTCGGTAACTTCGATATTCGCCAGCATGAGTTGTTCCATTTCTGTAACAGGTAATTTCTTGGTTAAGCCAAATATATTTTTTGGTTTCTCAAAAGTTTCATTTTTATAAGCGATTTCCAGATAATCGCTATATTGCTCATCGGTGAGTGTTACTTCATTCAAGGATCCGCTGGCTACGTCTTTTCTGGCATCATCAGCGAGTTTCAGTGCCTTGATTTTACGTTGTAGAATGGCGAGTTTCAGCCCTTCTGCATCGCTTGTGGGGTCTGCGTGGCCAATAATTTCCAGTCGAAGTGTGGGGTGATCGATTAAGATCTGGGACAATGTTTTCAGGCGCGCTTCAGCTGCCGGTTCAATGTTCTCGAAACCAGGAGTGAAGTGGATTTCGGATAGTTCCTCACCGCCGCTGAAAACCGATCCCAATAGCGCAAACGGTGCAGTGATCGCTTTAGAGATCAAGTTGAGAAATGCATCAAAAATAATGCTGCCAATATTAAATTGAGGGTCATTGATTGATCCTTGAACGGGCAAGTGGATATCAATTTCTCCACGTCGATTCTTCAGTAATGTAATTGCCAGTTCCAGAGGAATGGATGGTGCATTGTCACTTTCTATTTTCTCACCCAGGGCGAACTGATCCAGAAAAACCTTGTTTTCGGCAGTGAGCGCCCCTTTCTCGATTTGATAATGAACATCAACGGATAATTTACCTTTCTCAATGCCATAGCCAATGTATTTACCTGAATACGGACTAAAGGGAGGCAGGTCAATATCCTGGACTTTGGCAAAAACATCCAGCAGCAATTCAGCGCTGAATGGATCAATCGTGCCGCGAATATCTAATGGCGCTGTTTTATCGACAGCGCCGAGAATCTCAATTTTTCCCAGCTTATTGGATTGCAGCGGCCCGATCTGACCTGACAGACCTGTCAGGTTTGCCTGATAATTGGGCTTGATAAATTGATCCTTAAAGTAGATATTGCCTTGTTGCAGGATGACTTTACCAATGTGGACGGGAATGGGTTTTTCTGCCGGAGCAGGGGTTTGGCTGGATTTATCAGCATCGGCTGTTTTGGGTTGAACCGTTTCATCCTGTCGAATGATCTGCTGAAGATTGAGGCCGCCTTCGGGCAGAATAACGACGCGTGCAAAGAAATTACTTAATTTGATCGAATGAATATCAACCTGTAATGGTTCGTTTACAAAGTTGATCTGATTGACATCCAGTTGCTTCCAACGTAACAGATCTGAGGCAGTCTTTGGGTTAAATACATTAAAATTGGCTAGTTGTGCCTGACCATTCACTCCTATCCTTAATGGTTCGCCATTGGCTTTAATATTTCCTGCAAAAGAAATATCGCCGCTGGTTAACAATACATTCATTTTGTCAGCCACCCAACCTTGCAGCGATACCAGATCAATCGATTTGATGTCCAGATTCAATTCAGCGGCAAAGGGTGCCCAAGCCAGCGAACCATTTGTTTTTAGGTTGCCGTGTTTATTAACTTGTGCCTGAAGTACAAGGTTTAATGGCTTTTCTCCGGTTAAGTCTATGTTATTAATGGTTAAATCAAGCTGGTCGATAACCATGGGTGCCGGTTTTGAGAGTGCCAGATCTTCATAATGAAGCACTGCAGTCTTGAGTTTTATTCCCTTGATTTGCGTAGTCCAGGCAGCATTATTCTGTTCGGAAGTTTTTTGCACTGCAATTTGGGTTGCTGGAGGCAATTCTTTTTCTTCCGGCTTGATAGCAATCTGTGTGTGGTCACTGCGGACTGGTTTTCTGACCGGAGTTGGAATGAGGCCTGTCACAACTGTAGCGGGTTGATCAGAAAGCGATGTAAAAAGCCGGATTAAATCGATTTCGCCAGTTTGCTCTCGACGCATGCGCGTATTGAAACGATCCAGTATTATTTCACCCAGCGCAATCTGCTGTGCTTTGGTATCTATCTCGATATTGTCGATAGTAAATTTGGCCAGTGACAGGGCTGGTTGATTTTCATTTTTGCGGGATATGGTAATGCCACCCAGCATTAGCGCAACGTGAGAAGGTTTCTGGCCGATCAGATCAACGTGGGTCAATGTAAGCTGGGCAGTCTTCAGATCAACAAGATAGGGGTCTGCGACCGTTTGATTGCTTATCTTTAGCTGGCGTAATGCAGTGTTGCCCGATAACGAGATGCTGGGAGATTCATTGGAAACCTGCGAAAAAGTCAGCAACAGGTTGCTGTCAAAAAGGCCGGTCAGCAAGGCAATGCCGACTGGCAGGGGAGCGTATTGATCGATAAAAGTTAAATCAATGTCGTTTAATTTAAGCGCTATGGTTGCTTCACGTCTGTCGGTAAAGGGGCGTAACTTGCCATTCAGCGAGAATGGGGCACCATTAATCCTGGCACTGAAGTGTGGCTCAACCCAATTTGCGACTACGCTGTCAAAGTTGGCAATAAACGGAATGTTGAGATTGATTTCAGAGATTTCCTGATGGCCTTGCTGGTATTGATCGACGAGTTCAAAGCGCCCCCCTTCGATTTTAATATTGCTGACAGAAAATAAAGCTTTCTGTGAGGGAGCGTTTTTATCATCCTTGGCCGGTTGCATAAATTTTGTGATGAGATCGGAGATATTGAATTGATCCCTGCCTTCGCGTACCAGGCGAATGGAAGGGGCTGCCAATGTAATAGCGCTGATAACTGGCGCGCGTTGCGTGATGGATTCACTGCTCAGGTCGATAAATAGCCGGTCAAAGGAAAGCAGCGTTTCTTCGGGTTTTTCTGGATTGTCGGTTTTCTCACCCACGCGAAAACCATGTACCGTTAATTGCAGGGTGTGGGGTTTAAACTCGACCAATGCAACGGTGACCGGACGCTGTAAGGTATCCGATAAAACGATTTCAAGCCGGGATTTTGCATAGCCAGGAAGCCAGTAGTAGCTCAGCAATCCTGACAGGACAATCAGCGCAACCAGAATACCAAGACTGATGCCAAGGCGTTTGAAGCTGATAAAACGCGGATGTAGGGTCGGAGTCATGGTGTTCCTTGGTTATGGCGCACAGGATTTTTTCTGGGGACTAACCTACATACTTTTATTTTTTATTTGTTAACAGGCAAGGAGACTTCAAACTGCGTCAGTAGTCGTTTAACAGCCTGTTAAGGCGAGCCACTGACGCAAGCGATAAGTAAATTACAAAAAGTAGTAATCTGCTTATCAATAATGTGAATCTCCTTGCAGGCCAACCAATTCAACATCAAATATCAAGGCAGCATGCGGGGGAATGACATTGCCTGCACCACGTGCGCCATAAGCCATGGTGGATGGAATGATTAAAGTGCGTTGGCCGCCTACTTTCATGCCATTCACGCCTTGATCCCAGCCTTTAATGACTCGACCCGAGCCCAATAAAAAAGAAAAATGGGCATCCCGATCATGTGAGCTATCAAATTTCTTGCCTTTTTTATCCGGTGCATTTTCATCGTAAAGCCATCCGGTATAATGAACCTTTACAGTTTTTCCTACAATAGCTTCGTCACCTGTACCGACCTTTGTATCGATTTTTTGAAATGCCGGTCCTTCGGGCGCCGCCTGTAATGTGACCGCATCTTCTTTGTACGAAAATGCGATCTGGGGCAGCATCATTAATAGTGCGATAATAAGACTGAATTTAAACAGGGAATTCATTTTGAATATAACTTCCTTAAGAAAAATAATTAAATCGGGTTAATCCTGCATACAAACATTTATATAATATACCGGGTATGGTCCTTCGTCATTAAGGAAGCCCTGAATAATTGTTATTTCGAGCATAACGAGAAATCTATTGCATAGATTACCAAAGATTCTTCACTTTGTTCGGAATGACAGATGAGGGTTATTCAGAGTTTTCTTAAGGACATGACCTTCTTCTAAAACGAGCAATCAGGCCGCGCACGTATTTTTCACATCCTTTATTGAAAAGTTATATCAACACCTATGCGATCCTCAGAGGATAACGAAAGACGCCAGAATGAACAAGAAGTGCCGGATGCGCAGGCAGTCGATCTTCTGTGTTTGCATGATTCTCCGCTGGTTCGCAGCCTGTATCTGGGGGCTGGTTTTCTTGCCTTATTTCTGGGTGCGCTCGGTGTTGTATTGCCGGTATTGCCCACAACCCCTTTTATATTGCTGGCGGCTGCCTGCTTTGCGCGGGGTTCAGAATACTGCCATGGAAAATTACTGGCAAATCATATTGCGGGCCCCATTATTCGCGAATGGTGTCTTTATCACAGTATCCCGCGCCGTGCCAAACGATGGGCTTATTTATTGATGGCACTGTCGTTTGGCAGTTCTATTTTCATCGTGCCGGAAATGTGGCAGAAAATAATGCTGATGGTTATTGGCAGCATATTGGCATGCTACGTTTGGCGCATACCTGTCAGAGACATGGATGTCTGATATGATCCGATTAATTTTTTTAAATTTTAGGGGCTGTAGTAGATTAGCTTAGAGGATAAGCTAATTGAATGAAGATAAGTCATTGTAGATTATTAAAGAAAACACAATCAAGGTTGCTGGAATATTTGTGTTGGAAGTTACAGCGCGCTCAGCAGCCGATATATTGGGAATCCAACCTCCTAATAGTGCAGCACTGTTTTACCGCAAAATACGGGAAGTGATTGTTTATCATCTAGAGCAAGAATCTCACGAAATCTTTCATGGTGTAGTGGAATTAGATGAAAGTTACTTTGGCGGTATCCGTAAGGGCAAGCGTGATCGCGGCGCTGCGGGTAAGGCTGCTTGTGTTTGGCATATTGAAGCGCGGTGGCAAGGTTTATACGAGGGTTGTCGGAGATACCAAGACAGAAACGATGATGCTGCTAATTACTTGAAAGATAGCGCCTGACAGCATAGTTTATACAGACTGTTATCGTAGTTACAATGTACTCGACGTGAATCATTTTTACCATGAGAGGATCAACCATTCCACACTATTTGCACAAGGTAAGAATCACATCAACGGCATTGAAAACTTTTGGAATCAGGCTAAACGTGTCTTAAGAAAATACAATGGTATTCCTAAAGGATCATTTCCATTGTTTCTCAAGGAATGTGAATTCAGATTCAATTATGGAACACCTAACAACAGCTAAAAATTTTGAAATCTTGGACTCAATTTAACCTGATCTACTACAGCCCCTAAAGTAACTTCTTGAGTTTGAAATGCGGTGGATCGGATTACTTGAATCATATGGATCGTTGTATCGAATTGGACAGGTAAAATCATCCTCCCCCAATGAGGCATTACTGTAATGAAAAATGATAAAAAGGAAGGTGACTTTGATTTTGACCAGTGGGCTACTATTGCCCGGCAAGATCCTGAACAGTTTGAGAAGATGCGTCAGCAGCTAATAAATGAGGTAATAGCACAGTCGCCAGAACACCTCAAACAGCGCATGGATGGACTGCAGTGGCAAATTGATCAGATACATGGAAGCAATCAAGTAATCCATGGCTTCCTGCTTGCGTATCTCGCGGGAGATGTGGGGCAGTGTGCTGGGAGAACGGGGATTGTTAAAAGCATTGCAGGAACCTGGCACGATACCGCAATTTCTCAATAAGGATGCAGCCAATAACATTATTCCTCTGAGAAAACACAGAGTTCCTGATAAGGAATAGATTATCCCGGATAGCCATTTCAGTTTAACAGCCTGTTAAATCCTTTGAATGCCTTGATAGTAAAGATTGCATGGTTCGGTCTTTTAGAAAAAACGCTCAAAGCAAACCCGATATTGTAATCAGTGAGCAAAATGGCGTGCGGTCGCTGCATTTGGGCGGCAGCATGATTCAAAGTGCGATGAGGGTGAGCGCACCCAATGATCTGGAACTACTTTATACGCGCTGCATGATGGGTTTTCTGCTATTTCATCCGACCCCATCGCATATCCTGATGATTGGATTGGGCGGCGGGTCTTTGGCAAAATTCACCTATCATGAGATGCCAGAGACTTGTACTACCGTCATTGAGATTAATCAGCAAGTGATCAGCACAGCCATCAATTACTTTGCACTGCCGGAAGAAGATGAACGTTTTAAAATCACTCTCGCCGATGGTGCGCAGTATATTCTGGATCACCCGAACAGTGCGGATATTGTGATGATTGACGGTTTTGATGACGGCTACCAGGTCGCATCGCTTTGCAGTCAGGAATTTTATAATCAGACCTGTCAGTCGTTGCGCAGGAATGGCATTCTGGTGGTTAATCTGCTGAGTCGGGATAAGCAACTCAACACCTATCTGCAACGCATAGAAGCAGCCTTTAATGGCCATTTTGTGGCCATGTTGTCGGAGATACAGGGCAATCTGATTGTTTTTGCATTTCAGCATAGCCCCGGAAGGATCGCCTGGAAAACGCTCAAAGCACGCGCCAAAGCACTGGAACAGGAATATGCCCTGCCATTCTCGGATTTTGTGTTCAAGTTGCGCAAACATAACGCATGCCATGGCAATTTTCTGGAAATTTAATGCAACATACTATCAGATAGGGATATTTCCCCAACTTGAACTTTATAGAAAAGTCCGATTATGCTAAAGTCTGCGCTCTTATTGTATTAAAGAACAAAAAAATCATGGATTATAGCTACGAATCTGAGCATACAAAGTTTATGCGTGAATTACTTGAAAAAAATCCGGAATTGGAAAAGAAACGATTGGCGGCACGGGATATCTGGTGGGATAAGAAACTGGATAAGGACGAACAAAAGCATTTTAATGAATCTGCTGATCCAATGAAGCCTTATGTTTATTTTGGCGGATAATGCGCACTTATATCCATAAATCAATGGCATTTTCAGTAGTTATATGTAATTTCTAGTATTTCTGGTTCTAGAGAATTACGGTACTTTCGCGCATTCTCCCTATCCTGAAAATCCTGCGCAAAAAATGCTGAGAGGTATCGGTTGATATGTCAAAGAGAGCCTTGTTTCCATCGATCTGGATAAACGAGTTCAACAGCAAGAGTGAGTTTGATGCAAATGGAAAAAAGCTTAAGGATTTTTTTGAGGTTGCCGATGCGATCGATGATAAATTACTGACATCCCGTCACAGTTTTCATCTCAAAGCGTATTGCGTTGTATGTCAGGCAGTCACCTCAATGCATATCAATTGGCATTTCTGTGGCACAAGCCCAAGCGGTGACGTAAATCCAGCCTGGACAGAAACAGCGATTTGCGAAGGCTGTGTGCTCAACAGCAGAATGCGCGCTTTAATCGATCTCCTGACCAGGCTGAAAGACGAGTCTGAAATTCGGCGTGTCTTTGTAGCGGAGCAGACGACGCAGTCATTCAAGGTGATTAGATCACTTTTCAAGAATGTCACCGGAAGCGAATATCTCGGACCAAAATTCTCTTCCGGCCATATTCATCCATTCGTGAAAAGCCACTCGCTTATCCGTCACGAAGACCTGACCAGTCTGTCATTCCCGCAGGAAACATTTGATCTGATCATCACGCAGGATGTTTTTGAGCACATTCCACAATTTAGCCGGGCGTTTGCTGAATGTGCCCGGGTGCTGATTCCTGGCGGCAGACTGGTTTTTACTATCCCTTTCTTTCCGGAGCGGTATGAAACCACGATCAGGGCATCAGTTGCTGCCGATGGGAGTATCGCGCATCACCACCCGCCGGAATTTCATGGAAACCCCCTGTCGTCACAGGGTTCGCTATGCTTTCAAAACTTTGGCTGGGATATTCTTGATCATTTGAAACGATCCGGATTCCAGCATGTTTTTGCAGCAATGTATTGGGGTCCATGGCAAGGTCATCTGGGACTCCCGTTTTTCGTATTCAGTGCCGCAAAACCAACGATTTGATCCAATTCTTGGCAGGAGTTCAGTGATGAAAACATGGATACTCATTTTAACCGCACTTTTCCTGACAGCCTGTGCGAATCTTGTTGATCTGACAGAGAAGCCATTGATCTATGAAGAAAAGTTCACGGGTAATCATTCCACACTTGCCAGTTGTATTGTCAGCAGGCTTCATGCCGATACCCGATCGTTTATGCGCATCTTGCAGTTCAAGTATCGACAATATCCAGCCATCGAGGCATCCGAGATTTATGCGCAGGATACCCGTTACATGCACAATATTTACGCTCGCAACTCTCCCACGAATCCTGACGCGGTGCTTGATTATATCGACCCGAACCCGGAGATTCTGCCTCATGCGCAGGGCACGGTTTATACCGGCCCGCTCTATGCATTTGTATTAATGATCAGGAAAATAGATGACACGACTGTCAGCGCAACACTGAAGGGAGATCAATATACGGGGGGCATAGCGTGGCAGATGATGAAAACGTGCATGGGTTCGAGGGTTAATCCTTGATTATTTGCCAATGCAGAAACGGGAAAAAATTTCTCCTAATAAATCGTCAGCCGTAAATTGACCGGTGATGGATGATAAGGCGTTTTGTGACAGTCTAAGTTCTTCGGCAAGCAATTCCAGTTGATATTCATTTTCAGTGAATTCCTGGGCATTCCGCAGATGTTTTTTTGCTGTCGTGAGTGCTTCAAGGTGACGTTGTCTGGCCATAAACAGGCCTTCACCGGCATAATTGAATTGCCAGCCAGCCATTTCCAGTAATTTTTTACGGAGCAGTGGAATGCCGGCACCGGTTTTTGCAGAAAGGCGAATGGTGGTGGTATGTTCGTTCTCCACGATGCTGGGTGTTTCGTGCAGTAAATCTATTTTGTTGTATAGCGTGAGCTGTGGTTTGTTGGCTGGGAAATCCTTGAATATTTCTTCGGTTGCAGGCGGGTGTCGCTGACTGCTGTCGACTAGCCAGATAATTACATCGGCATTGCTGATGGCCGTATGCGTGCGTTCGATTCCTTTTTGTTCGACGATGTCAGTCGTTTCTCTGAGGCCCGCTGTATCGATGATATGAACGGGTATGCCTTCGATGATGATGGTTTGCTGGATGGTGTCGCGGGTAGTGCCTGGGATTTCAGTGACGATTGCCACATCATTTTCAGCGAGCTGGTTCAGCAGGCTCGATTTACCGACATTCGGCGGACCAGCCAAAACAACTTTGATGCCTTCCTGTAGCAGATTGCCTTGACGGGAGGCGGTCAGTACCTGCTCAAGGTGTGTATGGATATGATCCAATTGGTCTTTTATTTGCAGTATCTGCAGGCTGTCGATTTCTTCCTCGGGGAAATCCAGCGTGGCTTCAATGAGCATGCGCAGTGTGATCAGCGAGCTGACCAATTCTTCAATCCGGGCTGAGAAATGGCCCTGCAGTGAATGTATGGCACAACGGGCTGCTTCACCGGTGCTGGCGGCAATGATATCGGCAACACTTTCCGCCTGGATCAAATCAATTTTGTTATTGAGATAAGCGCGCAGGGTAAATTCACCCGGCTGCGCCATGCGCGCCCCCGCGAGAAGACATTGCTGGAGCAGTAAATTCATGATTGCTGGGCCGCCATGCCCCTGCAATTCAAGAACATCTTCGCCTGTGTAGGAGTTGGGTGCAGGGAAATAAAGGGCGATGCCCTGATCAATAACCTGTCCGTGACTATCGAGGAAATTACTTAAACAGGCGTAACGGGGTTTGGGGAGTTTACCAAGAATCGTTTCTGCCAGATGCTTCAGATGGTTGCCGGAAACACGCACTACACTGATCCCGCCTCTGCCGGGAGGGGTTGCAATGGCTGCAATCATATCGGGGCTTACCATAAAAATCTCCATGGTTGCCGCATTTAACCGGCCGGTTATCCCTGAGTAAGGAATAACCGGGAAAGCTGTTTTATTTTTTGGCTGGCTTCTTGCTGGTTACTTTGGCTTTGCTTTTCTTTGTGCCGGGCGTTTTAGCCTTACCATTGCCAGCAACTGCTGCCGGAGTAGCAGGCTTTTCTTTTTTCTCTGCACTGGTATCGGCAGCAATGATTTCTTCTGTTTCGTTGACAGGCTCAACAGAAGGTTCAGGCAATTTCAGCATTTCAGGAGTCGATTCAGGTTTGCTTTTCTTCTTTTTGCCCTTGTTTTTATCCTTGTTTGCCTCACTCTCAGCCTTGCTTTCATACATGCGTGTTATCTGCCACTGTTGTGCGATGGACAGGATATTGTTACACAACGAATAAAGAACCAGTCCTGACGGGAAGAAGAAAAAGAAAACGCTGAATGCAATCGGCATAATCTGCATTAATTTCGCCTGCATCGGGTCTGCCGGGGTTGGGCTGAGCTTGGACTGAATCCACATGGAAATGCCCATGATAACTGGGAGCACATAATAGGGATCCGGCACAGACATATCTGTTATCCATAATGCCAACGGTGCATAACGTAACTCGACAGCAGCCAGCAGTGTCCAGAATAAGGCAATGAATACCGGAATCTGAACCAGAATAGGCAAGCAGCCACCCATCGGGTTGATCTTTTCCTCTTTGTAAAATTCCATCATCGCCTGGTGCATACGCTGGCGATCACTGGCATATTGTTCACGGATACGCTGCAATTTAGGTGTAACCACCCGCAGCTTTGCCATGGAGCGGTAGCCCGCAGCAGACAATGGAAAGAATATCAGCTTGACGGTTAATGTCAGGAGAATAATGGCGACACCCCAGTTATCCACTAGTGAGTGGTAATAGGAAAGCAGCCAGAATAAAGGTACAGCAAGGACTGTCAGCCATCCATAGTCAACAGTAAGCTCAAGTCCGGGTGACAGCTCAGCCAGTTTATTCTGTTCCTGAGGACCCGCATAAAACTTCATATTGAAACTTTTGGTCTGGCCCACTTCAATCATGCCAACAGGTGCGATGACCCCTGCGGTATATTGATTGGGCGCCAGGCGTTTTGCATAATATTCGCGGGGCGTATCCTGCTCAGGAAGCCAGGCGGTCAGAAAATAGTGCTCAAGCATGGCTATCCAGCCATCATTTGAGTTCGTCGGATATTCTGCTTTATTCTTGTCGAGATCAGAAAAATCCACCTTCATAAATTTTTCTGCTTCGGTATACATTGCCGGTCCTGTATAGGAGTGAACTAAATCACTGGCACCGGTCGGCTTGTTGGAATCCCGCAGCATCTGGAAGTATGAGAAAGGCGAAATGGGCGACTCGCCATGATTTACAACCTCAAATGTGATATCGATAACATAGCTGCCACGATGGAAGGTAAAAATCTTTGCAACCTGTATTCCATCCACTTCAGGCGCCAGAAGGCGTATAACGACTTTATCCTGATCTGGTGCTAATGTGTAACTGTAAATATTTGAATCAAGAGTGTATTTTGTTTTGTGGCTGGGTAATTTTTCACCGATTAGACCGGATTGCGCTACGTGAAAGCGCGCAGCCTTATCTAATAACAGTTCATAAGGCTTGTTTTTATCTTCTCTGGAGGGGTGCTGTATTATGCCGAGCTGTCGTATATCACCCCCGGCAGTATCGATCTCAGCAACGACCATATCAGTTGTTACCTGAATTTTCTCACCAATGGTGAACAGATTGGGTGTGATGGAGGAACCGACGCCTTCTATTCCCGATGCAGTTGTCGTCCCACCCGTTGCAGAGGCCAGTTCATCACCCGGAACCGGTAGTGGGTCGTGGCGCTGATTAGCTGAGTCGGCAACAGCGCCCGGGGTTACCTGTGATGCAGGTGGCTGAATTTCTCTTTGCCATGATTCCCACAAGAACAATAGTGAAGTGGATAGGATAATAATAAGTACAAGTTTTTTTGTTTCCATCGTTTATCTGGTCAGGTTGATTTTTTCCGACAATTGCTTGCTAAGCTATCAGTACACAAAATGATATAAGGTTTCAGAGTCAGTATGATATCCATTTTGTGGTGCTATATCAGTCGGTAATTTTTGGAATAGTTATCGTTGGGATGTGACCGCAAAGCCATGGCCTATTTGTTTATCAGGGTACTGGCTCGTAGCCGCCTTTACTCCAGGGATTGCAGCGCAGTATACGCCAGATGCTCAACCGCATTCCGTGCCAGAATCCATGCTTCTCAAAAGCTTCGCAGGCATAGTGCGAGCAAGTCGGACTAAAGCGACATGAGGGTGGCCATAACGGGCTGATACAGTACTGGTAAATTTTAATAAAACCAACAATTAATCGTGACATTGTACTAGTTTGAGCATTAATAGTCTGGTTTCAGTAATTAATTGCAATTCATTTTCATGCTTAATAACCGGGCGACGTAACCGAATGACCCAATCCATTGTTTTAATTTGCTCATCCTGTCGGCTGACACGAAATGTTTCCCGCAATATGCGCTTTATTCGATTTCGTTTCACCGCATGACGTTCAATTCTTTTTGAAACGATTAATCCCAGCCGTGCATATGCAAGTGCATTCGGTTTGGCATACACCTGGATTAAATTACTGCTGGCCTCATGCTTCAAATTAAGAACAGCAGTAAACTCACCTGCTTTGCGTAGATGGCAATTTTTTGGCAGGGAAAAAGTTTCAATAAGGTTGCTAATAAGATGCCAATCTTAATGGGGTTTAAACACCTAACCGAGCGCGGCCTTTTGCACGACGTGCCCGAATTACAGCTGCACCACCACGAGTTTTCATACGCACCAGAAAGCCATGGGTGCGTCTTCTTCTGATAACAGAAGGCTGATAAGTACGTTTCATTTTTCTCTCTAATTTCTTTGGTCAATAGAACCGCGTATTACAACCTGTTATGGGGTGTCATGTCAACACTATTTTTCTGCTATCGATCAGTATGTTGTTGAATAAAATATATTAAGAGGATAAGTATTAATAATGTTGATATAAGGGAAATTCCCTTTCAAAGGGATGGATGCATCCTGCTACAATATTTTCTGAATCCAGAGCGGAGAGTATTGGCATTAAATAATTAACCATATTGTTTGTGAATCCTTTTTACAAGGAGCAAGAATCGATCGGATAGTGTCATTTGGCACCAGTTTAAGTGATACCGGCAATAGTTTTATCTGGTTATCCGATCCGGAAAACAAGGCCCACAATGTGCCGCCTTATGAGGCGCTTGATGAGCTCAGGATTCCTGATCGTCTGATCGTATAGCCAGCATGACGCTCATTTCTGTCGGATTTCCAGTGGATTCCACCAAAGGCGTGCTATAGATTCAAAGCTGTTTTCAGCTGCTATTGCTTCCTGCTGTTTCTGTTCTTGCCTGTGCTGTGAGGGGTCAATGCCTTGCTTTAATAGCTCTCTGGCATCTTCACACATTTTGCGGGTAACTTCTGGGTAAGTCCCAATGGATAGCATTTTTTCTTTGAGTTTTTCTGCCTTAATGATCGGGTCAGTCAGCTTCATGTGAAACACCTTCCAACATTAGACTACATAAAAATATGGGTAACTTTCTTAGGGATATTATAGTTACCCTTAAAGTTACCCACATTTGCTGATATTGCCTACAGACAACAAAAACCCGATAAGCTTATAATTTATGCGGGTTATATTGGTATTGCGAGGATGGGATTCATATCACAGCCTGAAACCAATCATCCATAATGATTTAATCTTTTATGAAATAGAAGTTACTCACAAAGTTACTCACATTTTGAAATGTACTCCCTCCTTTCCTGAGTTTTTGGAGTCAATAATTAGAAAAACAATACACAATAAAAAAACCCACCGTGAAGCGAGTTAGAAGTTTTCTTCTGCGGTTGAATTAGCAAGCCTTGTTAATATTTCTGATTGTTTTGCCGTTTTAATGCTTTCTTTTTTGTCGGATAACTTTACAAATATAAATAAGTCAGATAGCAGAAAATATATAACATATTGTTATTCAATTAATATTTAATTATGGCATGGAATATGCTTAATATAGAATATGATGAATTTATATCTAATTCTTGATTAAACACTTATATTTATAGGCATTTCTAAAATGAAGTTCAAAAACTTTAGTCCTATTACACTAGCCGTGGCCTTAATGTGCGCTACAAGTGGGGCACATGCTTTATTACTTAATGCAACTGTGACAGGGGGCACTACACTGCTTAGTGCTACTCATCGTAGTATTTCAGATTCTACTGTTAACAGCGTTTCTGTTAGCACAAGTCAAACTATAAATACTTCAATCAGCCAATTTAATTCTAGCAACGGTGTGCTGGTTGGGGTAATAGCAACATTAACAGCCGGAGATAGCTCCACCTTTTTGCGTGCCGATGGAGCTACTTCAGCTCGTGGTTCAGCAACTGTAAGTGCTAACTGGACTGGACTCGGAGGATTGAGCGCAACTAGCACCTTAAACACTGTCAGCAAAACTGCCAGCGCCGATGGTACAGATAATAGCTGGAATCCTCTGACACAGACCATCACCACCCCTACAGATCTTAATGGTTGGGTTGGCTCTGGCAATCTCAATGCAGGCGTATCAACTACGTTAGTCGCTAATAAAATCTCTCCCAATAACACCACCTTATTTACGGCTGGCATTGGTAGTTCTGGCACTACTGATGTTATGACCCTGAAAGACCTTGGTGCCTCTTACTCAGTAGCCTATGATTATCGTGATCATGCGATCGCTTCTTTTGACGGCAGCTCGACTGCCACCTTTCTTGATATAGACTTTGGCTCAGTTATCCTTGGAAGCTCAGTTTCTCCAATAGATTTCAGTATATTTAATCTTGCAGGTATAAACGGCGTTAATCTGGATCTGGATGTTATCGGAATTATTGACAACATTGTCGGTTCCTCATCAGCACTGACAACTGGTCTAATTGGGTTTACTGATTTGTTACATGGAGAGCACAACGATTTCAGTGCTTCTTTTAATCCTATCAGTGCTGGTGATTTTGATGTTACTTATGTACTTACTCTATCAGATCAAGATATTGGTGCTTCTGTCACTCGGAATACTTATAATCTTGCGCTGCATTTGACAGGTTCAGCAGTTGCAGCAGAAAGTTTGCGAGTAGGGAATATTCCAGAACCAACTACTCTTGCCCTTCTCGGCCTCGGTCTAGCAGGCTTTGCAGCAACACGTCGTCGCAAGCAGTAATTAACAACAACTTCGCAAAAGCCCTGCTTCGGTAGGGTTTTTTATTTGTGCTTAATTTCCCCAATAAAAAAATCCCAAGGCATGTAAACCCCTAGGCTATTGATAAATAATCGCTTAAACGCAATCGTAGTGAGTCTTTATTCCTTAATAACGAGCAGTCTTGCGAAATTTTCAAGCAACAACCTAAATTCTCACGTTTACCTTCTTCCATTGCTAGAAAATGGGTTTTCTTTCCCTGAGTTTTGAGCGGTCACGCGGCTTCGGTCAGACGGGTTCATGCCCATTTTGGCCAATAATGTATTGAGCATACTCATGTGCGTTCCCTTCATATTAGCACCAAGCACCCAAAACTCAGTCAGTAATACTGAAGTTAACTCCAGAGTATGCCGGTCACCTTTGGTCAATACACCATATGGTGAATTCTCAATTATCTCATTCCAAGCCTTCAGTTGCTGATCGTTAAGGCGTTCTGGTGGCTCCCCAACACATTCAAGGTTTTGAGGTTCATTTGCCCTGGCAACACCCCTTTGCGGGTCTTTATCAAAAGCTCCGCTCAATCTTAATACATTAGTTGGTTTTCTTGGTCTAGCCATGATTGTCCTGTTTTGCGGGTGTGAATATATGTGCTCAGATCGGTACTTTAACCTTAAAGTTGCAGGGATTTTACCCACCCTGCCCCTTCATTGTGTCCCGGCCATTTCGATCGCTTCCAGTAATGCAAACAGATCACATTTACTCTTAGGGATAAGCATTTCAAATGTGTATCGATCCCTAATTGCAATTGTCAGAATAACGTTGTCAGGGTCATTAACAGGCTCCCCAATCTTATGAAGCCACGCTCGAATCATTTCAATTTCAATTTGAATATTCATATTTTCCCCACAAAACAAAGTCAGCGAAAAATCCAGCACTTCCAACACTTCAAGCGCTAGTGCGGGTTTCAGGCTGATATATTCAGCACTGACCCAGCACCAGCCTAGGAATCCAGCACTAATACGGTACAGATTCATCCTTACTGCCGCTGTATGGCGGCTCATGATCTCGCTTAATCTTGATTCCAGTAATCCCCCTGCCAGCGCCGCGTCTCGATTCGGTAACACTGATATTTAACGTCGCGCAAGTTTGTATCAGCAATTCCTTGAACCGGCGAATCGCAAGCGGTGCTTTGTGAGTCCGCAAAGACCATTGGAGATAATTTGCATATAGCCATGTATCAGCGTTCTCATAAGTTGTTTCATAACCCATATTACGGATTTCACGCTTATCACCAATTTGTGTCCATGCCGTGTTATCTGGTACGCAACATTCAGTTACCCAATCAGCAATTGGATTTGTTGCAGTCATAGCATCTAAATTGGCATCAGCGATGCGTTTTGGCGGGTTTTGGATAATATGGGATACATCATCCTGAGATAATTCAAGCAGCCAATTCACAAGGCCGGGCAGCTCGCCATGCAAAACCGCTTCTTCGCCGCCTTGCCGCTCCCATTGCCGCTTTTCCTCGTTAGTGGCTCTACGATCAAATATAACGGTTATCCGCCGTCTATCCAGCCCGCTGGTGTGGTCGGTAACTTGTAGCGATTCGTTGCTGGCCATAATCACCAAACCTTGAAAAACAAAACTGCCTGCCTGTTGCTGGTGCTTGCGTTCAAGCCTTATATGATCTTGACCAGTGATTGCTTTGAGATTGTTTATTGATCCGCCATATTTATCAGACTCACTTATGACAGCTAATCTTTTATTGTATAAGGCAGCAGTTTCAAAGCGGTTTTGCTCTAATTGCTCCAGGCTAGTCATGACCGCATTCATTACGCCAACTAAAGCAGTAAGCAATCGCATAAACACACCCTTGCCCGTGCCTCCGCTGCCTTTCAAATGTAGAAACTTTTGAAGATCGGCTCTACCATGCAACACAGCAGCCAGCCAAGCGCGTAGAAAAAGAACGGTTTCCATATCTCCATCAACCGCCTGCTCCAGCCAAGCCTTAATATTTGGGCAGTCAGCGTCTGGTTGATATGCGTAGGGTAAGCACCAAGTTTGTGCGTTGTCTGGTGTAATGGATTCCAGTTTCTTTGTTTTTAGATCCAGTAATCCATTTTTGAATGGCAATTTATTATTATCCACATAAGGTAATGGAAGCATATTTCCATCAGCCAATAACGATTTAATGCCGTTTTTATAGCATGGCTTAAATCCCAGTTCACCAGCTCCAAAATAGAGCAAGTCTAGCAATGTCTGATCTGGTAGCTGCGATGACTGTAAAGGCTTCCAGCGCTCACCAGTGTATTCATGCCATGTTTGGGAATTCATTTCATAGGAAAGAAAACCATACAATGCTTCTTTTAGCTTTCTTGCCGCAAACGATTCAATCAATAAGCTTTGAACACCATCATCATTCAGCGTTACCAGTGAATTGTATTCAATTTCTGGTCTAGTGCTGGACTGGTGCTGGTTTTGTGCTGGATTATCTTCGTCAAAACCCTGACTAGTGCTGGAAGTGTTGGAAGTGCTGGATTTTTTAAACTTATTCTTTCTAGAAAAAATAATACAGGCTTTCTGAACTTCCAAAGCAATGCGGTGTTTTTTTAATCGGTGGTATGTGCGCGGCCATTTTGCTTTGTCAGGATCGTTATAGATGCCTGCTAATGCTTCAAGCACTTCATCCGCATACATTGCACCAATATCTCCACCATCTAACTTGGCGAATGCGGCCTCAATGATTTCGTTCTTTGGATCAATCGCATCATCAAAATTAAGCATGGTGGCGGCCTCCTGTCAGGACATCATTCCAATCTGCGCCTGGTGTCGCTGGGATTAACACCTTGCCGCCAATCGCTAACGCAGCCTCACGCGCTCTAGTCTGACCAACGCCTGATACATCATTGTCGCCACAAATGATAATTTCGGTATCTGGCACCAACTCCCTAATATTCCTTGCAACTGGCAGCAAGTTTCCCGCATCAAACGCAATAACAACACGCTGTCTTGCATTCTCGTGGAGGCTTGCAGCGGTAGCAAAACCCTCACAAATCAAAAGCCTGTCGGAAGATTTGCCGATAAGACTAAAACAACCGCGTTTCCGCCCATCCGTCAAAAAACGCTTTTCGCCTTCTGGTGATATGAACTGTAGACTTACCATCATGTTGGCCGGTTTGTCAAAAAGCGGAATCACCAGCGCATCACGATACAAGCGCACCCCGTGCGGTTGAATACGCCTGTTGATCAAATAAGCATGTTCTGATTGCTCGGTGATAGGTGGGGAGAAGCTCCAGATATAGGCGGCTCTCTTTGCGGCTGCTGAGTGCCTTTGAAATTGTTCTGCTTTCCTTTCACGTTTGGCTTTTTCGATTTCAGCTTGCATGTAACGTGAAATGCCAGAACCTGTGCCGCCGTTAAATTTCCATGTTTGATTAATGCCGTTTCTGTAGTCCATGAACCATCCAGCCGGACATCCATCAACATGGAGAACATAAGCGCCATTCATAGTGCCGCGTTTGTGTCCTTCAATGTGGAAACGGTGCAGCCGTCCATCCGGTATGATTTTCACCAGAATAATTAATCCCAGCGGCTTGCATCGCATGGCGGAGCTGATTTTCAGCATCTTGAATACTAATCATGGTGTTTTCCTCCACGATTAATAAACCAATCTACCAAGGAAAGTGGCAGGAATTCCCATATGACAAGCGATATCAACAGATTAGATAATCTGTTATAATTTGATTTAAGCATAATTGCTCCGAAAGTTAATATGTGACGAATAGCCGCCTCAGTGAAAGGTGGCTATTTTCTTTGTGTGTCCGTAACTTATTTACTAAGGGAGTAATTGGCGGGATCAGCTAACCATTTATGCAATTCGCCATTATCATAATAGGTACAGCGAATGCCTAAGCGTTCTGGTTGTGGTGCCTTACCTGCTAATGATAATTTTCTGAATGTTTCTCTACTGACTGGTGAATATTGCTTGAATGCTGAAAAACGGCTTTTGCCGGTTAATGGAAGAACTGCGGGAGTAGATTGATTTTCTTTTTTTGACATATGAATAAATCCTTTTTTTTAAATGAGAATAAATTCACCAGATCAAGCGGCTGCTGCGTTATTTACTGAGTCATGATTTTTAACGTATCGCTAAATATGCTTTGCAATAGTTAAAAAATGTATATATAGTTGCAAAAAAGTAAACTATAGTTACAAGTTTGCAAAATGTGCAATTTAAGATAATACATACAAATACATTAGATCAATAACGCAAACAACTGCTTGGTGCGTTATTAGTCAGGAAAGATTTCAACGTCCGCCATGACTAACAATTGGCACCGCCCGCTTTAGACTTGCCGGTCTTTAGTGGGTGTTTTCATCGGTGAGCTGAGATTGCCAAGATTAAGATTCTATCCTTAATTCCAAATGTTTTTTAGGCAATGAATTAATGCTCTCAGAAACGCCTTATAATTCATTGATATTCTCAAATAAGCATTGTAATTCATTGATATTTAATGGATAACATAGGCAAAGATAATACGCTGTTTTATTTATTTCTAACTTTATCAAGATAATCCGCCCAATCCTGCATCATGCGTGCCCGTGGTTCCAGATATAGGGCATGGTTATAACTTGCTGAAACTTGATCCCGTTTAGCATGTGCCAGTTGAATCTCGATATGTTCATGGTTG
>Ga0255338_1000230_pt1 | contig 225730 bp, 196 predicted proteins | sample MeOH1_35cm_T4_19_FD_203715 | JGI IMG/M metagenome (GOLD analysis project Ga0255338, IMG submission 203715) | Sandy soil microbial communities from University of British Columbia, Vancouver, Canada - MeOH1_35cm_T4_195 | ecosystem: Engineered > Artificial ecosystem > Sand microcosm >...
CCGTGGTAAATCCGGCTGGCCAACTATGCTTGGTCAGTTGCAGATTGTATTTGAAGACAGAATTCCGAAGAATGCGATCTGAAACAAATTAACTCGACTGGTTTACACAAAAAATTTTACATTCTCGATGATTATCAAAGATGGGGCCTTCTTAGAAGATCCATCTCGGATCCTAAGGAGATTAGTTTCTATCTGGTCTTTGGCCACTCACAAACAACTTTAAAAGAAATGGTGAAAGCCTGTGGCTCCAGATGGTCCATTGAAGAGGATTTTGAAACGGCTAAAGGCGAAGTGGGTCTTGATCAATATGAAGTGCGAAGCTTTCATGGTTGGTACAGGCATATGACCCTGGCGATGAGGGCCCAATATTTTCTGGTTCAAACAAGATCGACTCTTTTCCCGGTCCAACCAAAAACCGAGACCATGGCTGACTTTAAAAAAAAGCGCGGACTTCGGGGGTTCGAGTCAGCATCCAAGAGATCCGGCATTTCCTTACGATAATCTTTGCAGATATTTTTACTTGGACTAAGGACTATGTGCTTCGCTGGTCCAACTGGCGCCGGCGCCATCAAGCCATGGCCATGTATTATCATTTCAAAGCCAGAGGAGATTTAAAGTATATACAACTGTAGTACTGGTTTTTAAAACATGGTCTGTTCACAAAAGCACTGGCTAAAAAATCAATGACCATTGAATACAGCTCTTCTCGCGGCAAGACTCCGTCATTCCCGGTGGCTTTGTCTTGCCATTTCAAATCTTCCACGGATCACTAAGATTATCAAAATGTAAAGTATATTTCGCTAATTTTCCATTTGTTGTGCTATCGCTTTCATGTTAAACAGCCTTCCTAAACCAAGGAGTCATAATGCGCTTATTTATCTCCATTTTTTCATTCAGCCTTTTATTTTCAACAGCGTTCGCGTCCTCTGAGAGTTTTCTTTGCACCTCAAAGGCCCTGCAAATGGCCAAATCCATTCGCCTTGTGGAAATGCCCACATTAGCAAAAAATGCTCAATTCAGAATTGTTCGAAAAAATCTTGTTTCTCAGGAATTTGCCACCGAAGTATATCTTATCGAAATGTCAGTGAAGGATAAAGACAATCAAACCACTTGGCCGATGACGGACCAACAGCTAGAGGTTCAACACGGCGGTTCCTGTATTTTGGTTTCTTACACCATGCCTAAGGCGAGTTAAACCAAAGATTTCATCTTCATTTTGTAAACATTTATTCAAGATCACACAAAAAGAGACCTATTGTATTTACCGCCGGGATTTTCCACCCGGCAAACAGCCTTTTCAGAGACAGGTCCTGGTAACGAAGTCTCCATATCTAATTTTTTGGTTTTAGCCACTCGTTGAGCGGGGAGCTTGAGCAGTAGAGATTGAGTCCACCATTGATACTTACGGGAGAACTATCACGACAATCTTTATCGGAACAAGAGGATTCATAAATATCAAGTCCCTGCCAATCGTTTGTTGTTAAAACAAAGCTCAGCAAATAAGTTTTGAAGTTACCCACTCCTACTTTTTCTGGGGCAGTCATGAGGGTGACGAGTCGACCCTTATCGTTAAAAATTTGACGTCGCGGAGTTTGCCAGCTTTCTGGCAGGTTCAAGTGAAGATGAAGCTCCTTGCCACTGGCTTTGAGTTTAATATCCATCAAGGAACCCGTGAAATTCACGGTCCATTCACAAGATGTTAGAGATTTTTTTCCGAGATCCAGGCCGAAACGGGGCTGGTTGTTTGTCCGAAGACTCGTCTGCACAATGTCAATAAAACGATTTTTTGAAATATCAATTAGATGATCAAACCACGGAAAAGTATATGAGAAGTTTTCATCCAGATTATACCAGAAGTTGGTATCCAAACTCTGCTCACCCGCAATGTAGCTCTTCAAGGTAAGAACATTCTGTTGAACATCCTGATAATCTTTTGCCGTTAACTGAATGGGCCGAGTCTCAGAATCCAATTCCTCAGAGCAAGTTGGGGTATTTTGCAAATAGGCCCACTCACATTGAGTGCGGTCACTTTGGAATTGCAGAACTTTAAGTCCCATCACGGCCTCGTGTAAAATCAGGGTTGCGCGGGCATCAACGGTCATCTTACTCCATAAATCAATATCCACCCAGACTCGTTTGTGTCCTTGCAGGGCTCCTTGTGAGGTTGCGACGACGGACCCAGTGAGGGTCTGAGGAACTGCGCTGAGAGGGCCTGGTACAAAGTACCACTGTTTCTGCTCCAGGGCAGATTGAAGGAAATTTGCCAAATGCCACTGCCGCTGGTCCTTATCTGGAAATGGATGCTGACGCAAAAGCGGAATTAATTTGCCGAGCAGTTCTTGATAGGCCTCATGAAAATCACGATCTTTGTTCCATTGACGGGCCCAATCTTCGATGGGTTTTCCATGAATTAAATTACCCCCGCCGTCACTCCCTCCGCCGACAGTCACCGTCTCGGATTGCGAGCCTTTCCCGCCCGTAGGGGCCGACGGTGTTGAACCTTTTGACAGGGACCGAGGATTTTGCTCAAAACAGCCGGAAACCATCACCATCATCAAGATGGCAATGGCCCCTAACTTACATAAAGGTGAAAAGGCGGGTCGTTTCATGTTCTATTCCTTGTCCCATCCGTAATTTCAGAAAGTGTGCCGATTTTACTGACGAACACATGAAATTGCATAGGACCAAAATGTATTGACGGAAGTGATCATTTTGGCGTCGGTTGAAACCACTGTGTTGACATCAATTTTGTGAGTTTCAAGATCCATATTCAATATTTGTAAAAAACGTCCGTCTTCGTTGATGACGACACGGTATAGTTCGCTCTGATTGCCTTTCAGGTCCACGAAAGCCTTTGGCGCCACCGGTAATTCCTTTTTATCCATCTCAATCGAGAAAGCGCCTTTGTTGTCTTCTAAAAGCAATTTGCATTCATATTTTGGCTGGGCCCAGGCAAAAGCGCTGAGTGTCATAACCAATGCGGTTGTAAAGATAGCTGTTTTCATAATGTTCTCCTTTTGTTGTGAAGAGATTTGTTCTCGTCGTTATTTGTGAAATGGGTTTTAGCATGAAGAGAAAATGTTTTGTTTTGATATTTAATTAAAAATAGTCTTCCAATTTAATTGGGTACTTAATATACTTATGTAAGTATATGCAAAACCTAGCTATTTATGATTTTAATTCCCACCAAAAATATCTTCATTTCCGGCTCAATGCAGGCTCTGCGAATCGGGGGGAGAAGACCCGATTGGCTAAACACCTGGGGGTCCAAGCGTCTTTCGTTTCACAAATATTAAATGAAAAGCTTTGCCTGTCTTTAGAACAAGCGGAGTTAACGAATGCATTTCTAAACCACTCTCTCGAGGAAAGTGACTTTTTTATTCTTCTTACCAATCGCGATCGGGCAGGTTCGCGCGCCCTTCGTCTGAGGTTCGACCAACAAATTTCAAGTATCCGAATGCGACGCCAAGAGGTAGTGGAACGGATTGGAAAAAAGACAGAACTTTCCCCACAGGCTCAAAGCATATATTATTCATCTTGGCTTTATCCGGCCGTGCATGTCGCTGCGACCGTTTCCAGTCTGCGTCCATTGGATAAACTTGCAAATTACCTCAATATAGAGCGAGAAAAGCTTTTGGAGATTGTGGAGTTTTTGCAAAAGAGCGGACTCGTCCATCTTAATGCAGGGCAAATTCAGCCGACCCAAAACTGGGTTCGGTTGGACCGGAGTTCTCCTTTTGTCAGTCAAATGCATCGCAATTGGCGTGACGTCAGCATCCGCCACCTTGAAAAGGCGACAGCTCAAGATCTCCATTTTTCGGGAATTTACTCGACTGATGGCAAAACGGCGCAAGCCTTCAAGGATTTACTGTTAGACCAATTAAAGACAGGTTTGAAAGACATCGAAAAATCCAAAGAAGAAGATCTCTATGTGTTGGGACTTGATTTTTTCCAGCTCAAAACCAAACCTGTTTCTGGGGTTTGAAATAGTGACGACGATTCTTGCCATCGCTTCGTTTTTAGGCCGACAGAATTTTCATGAGAAGACCCGGCTTGTTGATAGCAAGCGCCTAAAAGAAAAAAAATTAGCAGGTTTTTTTCAGAATCCCAAAACGACTCGTTTTTACGTGCTTAATGCGTCGGTTCCAGAAACAGAGCCTGGCGCCAGAGGTGGGATCAGGAAGCCAGTGTAAACCTATTCGTTTTAAGGATAAGAGCCATTTGGTTTTGGACCAATGTCCAAGTATCTCTAAGCTTTATTCGACTGTACACTTATTTGATGAGATTAATTCTTTTTTCTGCTGTCTTAATCATCACGATAGAATGCTCTGCTGCTGAAACCTGCCCAACAGAAAATCTGACTTCGAGTTTTGCCTCAGTCAGAGGGCATGGGGGCGCGGAATGGTGCTGGGCAAATGCAATCTCTGATTTAATTGGCTTTTCTCAAGGGGTTAAACCACCTGATCGCATTTCCGCAGTTGATGTTGGTGTGTCTTATTTTAATTCAACTCCCGAATCATTGGCTAAAGCAATTGGAATGCCCAGTAAGTTTCTACCTCAAGAATACAGAGCATATCTTTCTAAAGTTCAAGATAATATGAAAGATAAATATATTAGCGAAATCCCAGGTAGTCCTATTTTGGCAGCTTATGCTTATCAAAGCCATTCTGGCTATTGTCTCGAAAAAAATGTTAAGCTCGAGTACGCTGATCAAAAATCCTATATTTTTAACTATATCAATTCATTGAATATGCAAATTGATAGAGCAAAGATTTTTGATTGTATAAATGAAACCGATTCTCTTAAAAAACTTCAAATTTTTAGGTCGGAGATTAACAAACAGATTCTGGCGCAAATGAATACTGACCTTGAAGTACAATGTGAACCAAGGACGTCGATGAGGCCAATGAAGCCATTTCGAGTAGATTTAGGTACAGATTCTTTAAAACGAAACGCGACTGACCTCATTAAGACGAAATTAAACGCAAGGACACCAGTAGGCATCGCTTTTGATTCAGATGTGCTTTTTAAAGATACCCATGGCAGTCGAGCTAATCATATTGCAATTGTAACCGAAGCACGTTTGGTAAATGGACAATGTCAGTATCGCATTAGAGATGCTCAAGGTACAGATTGTAATATTTATCGCGATGGCATTAAAACAAGATGTGAAAACGGAAACATCTGGCTTACCACTAATGAGATCAACACATCAACAGAATATCTTATGGGAATTGAGAAATTCTGACCGGAGGGGCTCACCCCAAACTCCTTGTGACCTAGCCAAAGTAATTATCGAAACCCGCTGACTTCTATAAAAATCAGCTGGTTTTTAATGGGGCCCCCGAGCCTAAGCTGGTCGAAAACCCATGAGGCTAGCCCCAAAAAGCAAGAAGTCTGCGCAATTCGTGGCAGGCTTCTTATCAGAAACAAGGGATTTAAATCTTTTTCTTCAACTTGTAGCTCGTAACTTCGTATCCCATTTTCTGATTCAATGAAATGCTCTCTAGATTTTTTGAAGAGTGATACACAAGTATCGCAGTTTAAGTCCTCGTCTTCATCTGTTTCTGATGAAGTAGTTTTAGATAAAAAATTCTATTTAATTCACTACGATATCAAAAACAGAATTGCGAAGTATGTAGACTATCGACTTAGCGCTGATAATTTGAAGAAATCGTTTATATATCGAAAGAGTCGCAAAGATCCTTTTCATGCAGATCAAGATTTAGTAAAAATATAAAGACTAAACGACGACGGTGAGCTTTTGAAGTAATTGAGCCAGCCCGGATTTATTCAAGGTCTTTTGGGCGATATTGATCATCGCGCTGTAAAGAAGTTCTTCGGGGTCTTCGATTTCTATAAAGTTCATATCCAAAAAGACCAATGTTGCAGCCAATGCAGTTCGTTTATTGCCATCTACGAAGGGTTGATTTTCGGCAATATGAAACGCATATGCCGCGGCCATTTCGTACAGGTTATTATGAACATAAGTTCCATCAAACGAAGCTTGCGCCATATGTATCGCAAATTCCAAAAGAGGTCTTTCGCGAATCCCCGTAGCTCCACCATATCGCTCCAATTGGAGGTCGTGCAAAAGCAGCACGTCGTCCAGAGTTAAGAATATGATTTCAGATGCACTCACTTTGCAAGCTTTCTGAAAGTGGAGTCGTGCTTTTTCATGATTTTTTCTGCAGAGGCGCGAACACTCTTTGCGCGACGGACCGGCTCAATAATCAAGCGCGAGCCATCCGTTGAAACCTCAAGCTCGGTATCGCGATCAATCTTTAATAACTCTAGAATAGGTTTTTCAATTACGATCCCAAGGCTGTTGCCGATGGCAGAGAGTCTTTTTTTCATTACGGCCTCCAGTGCTTACCATGTTATAACATTTGTAAAACATATGCAATGGGCAAAAGTCGAAGTTCTTGAGTGTGTGGCATAACCTTCTGATTTCATTAAAAATCAGGAGGCCTTTGGGATCAGGAAGCCAGTGCGATCCTATTCGTTTTTAAGGATACGAGCCATTCGAATGTGGACCATGGGCGATAAATCTCCAGATGAGCGCTGCGTAGATTTTGGAATCTTGTATAACAATTTTTGATATGTGGCGCCGTATCTCAATCTGAGACAGCTTTTCTCCAATTATATTTGAGCTGAGTGGTCCGGCTATTGCTCTGTATTATAAGTGTGAGGTTGGCATGAACCAAGTTTTAGCGAAAATATTTGCATTTTTTCTTGTTATTCTCCTTTCCTCTTTAAGCCATGCAGGCGAATGGGTTCGCAATTCAGATTCATCAATTTCATTTTCTGGTGAGATCGAAAAAGATGAACTCTCTCGCTTTCTTGCAATCTACAAATCAACAGATCGCACTCTCGTCCTTAGTTCTAGCGGCGGCAACAATCAATCAGCGCTTAAAATCGCTGAAATCTTAATCGAGAATAAGAACCTGACGGTGGTTGTTCGCGGAATGTGCGCTTCTTCATGCGCTAACTACCTATTTCTTGCAGGTCACGTAAAGCAACTTGATCATGGAGTCGTTGGTTTTCATGGAAGTTGGGGCGCTTACGTTGCCAGCAGCAAATTTAAGAAAGAAATTCGTGAAGTGCCAGCCGATGCAAAGGATCGTCTTCTAAAATATCATATGGATGGTGCTGAGGAAGAGGCCAAGTTCCTAGCAAAAGCGGGAGTCAAGCAAGAGCTTTTCGATAGGACACAAAAGGAAAATGATGATGGTCTTTACGATATCTATTTGCCGGGCCCTCGCGCTCTAGAATATTACGGCATTCATGGTGTTCGCGGTTCTCAAGATTTAAGCGTACTGAACGCGTGGCCTAATGTAAAGATCCAATATGATGATGGGCCCACTCAATACTCCAATGAAAATTCTATTAAAGGTTTAAGATAGCTTTAAAATCCCTTGTTTTCAGCATGGAATTTTTATCGAAAGGCACTGGTCATCAAAAGATCAGTGCCTTTTTCTTTAAGGAGTTTGCCTCAAGCATTTTGAAGATGCTGAACCGACAACTCGCAGAAGGAAAGCAATTACTGAATCTGGTTGTCTGCTCATTAGTTGGACCGGGGTTTAAAATGAGCTAACGCAGGATGAGCCTCTCCGGGACGAAGCGATTCACGAACAAAATGTACTCAGATGTTTGTGCGGTCATTATTTAAATCTTTGGGAGCTAACTGATTTTGAGGATTTCAACGCTGAAAGAAGAGCCGCGAAGAGAAGTCCTAGAGAAAAATCGAACCGCCCCCTCCCGGGACCCGAATTTCGGGCATAAAAAAACCCACCAGAAGCGGGTTTTTATGCGTCGATTCCAGAAACAGGGCCTGGCACCGAAAGTGGTGCGCGGGGGGGGACTTGAACCCCCACGCGGTTAAGCACATGCCCCTCAAACATGCGTGTCTACCAGTTCCACCACCCGCGCGCGACCAAAACAAATAACCAAGGGACCTCCTTTAAATCATAAATCCTCAGGCCTCGTCAATCGCCAAAACCTTATAAATTTCAGGGCCCTGGTCCCGCCCTTGGAAGAGAGGTCTAGGTTTTTAAAAAAGATGCCCAAAAAAAAGGCTAGCTCATTAACCTGATTCCGGGGCCCCTTCGTCCCACAAACAGAAGGGGCACGGAAGCTCCTTCAGACGGAAAGAGGGACGCTAGGATGGCAAAAACCCTCCACCGTCAGTGGAGACCAAGGCCGCAAGAAACAAGGAAGGGGTGGGCAATGAGCGAGGGACAAATGATCTTTTTATTTTGTGTCATTTACTCGGGGGCCCTGAGTGGGGCGATCTGGGCCAACTTGCTCACCCGGGAGCGGCTCCGGGCCCATCTGGCCGATCCTGAGTACGGGGTGAAATCGGCCGGGAAGTTCAAACAAGGTGCTTAATTCAGTCGGTTTTTCTTAGGTTTGGTGGTTCCCTAAGAAAAACCATGCGGGGCTTACGCCCCGCATTTTTTTATGTTAAAACGCCGTCCATGAAAGTCTCTGACCTCGATTTTACCTACCCCGACCATCTGGTGGCCACTGAACCTGTGTCTCCGTCCCGTGTCATGAAAGTGGACCTGGCACCTAGCGACCTGGCACCCAACGGCGAACCCCGGGAAATCACTCTTCAAGAGCTGCTTGAACAAATTCCGGCGGGGGACCTTTTAGTCATCAATAACACTCAGGTTCTGAAACGCCGCATTTTTGCCGGGGACCTTGAAATTCTTTTTTTAGCACAAAAATCAGACACCCGTTGGGAGGTGCTTTTTCCCTCACGCAAATACGCGGTGGGCGCGCAAATCCCCCTGCCCGGAGGGGTGACAATGACCTTGGTGCAAAAGGGCCGTCCCCAAACCGTGGACCTCAGCCAGCGGGTGGGGGAGGAGTATTTTCAGCTCTGGGGGGAGTTGCCCCTGCCTCCCTATATTCAAAAGGCCCGGGCCCGGCGTCACACCGTGGCCGCCGATGAAACCTGGTACCAGACCCAGTGGGCGCAAAAACCGGGGAGCTTTGCCGCCCCCACCGCCAGCCTTCACTTCCAGGAAAAGGACCTTCACGCCCTCAAAGCCCGTGGAGTCCATGTCTTAGAGGTCACACTTCATGTGGGACTGGGAACTTTTTTACCGGTCACCGCCGCGGACCTGGATGAGCATGACATGCACGAGGAGTTCGCGGAGATCCCCGCGGCCGTGTGGGAGCAAATCCAGCAAAGCCGGGGAGCCGGGCACAAGCTCTGGGCCCTGGGCACGACCGCAACCCGCGCTTTGGAGTCCGCCGCCCGGGGGCTTTTGGGTCAGGACCTCCATGGGAACTTCAAGGGATTTACCAAGATCCTCATCCAACCCCCTTATGAGTTTCAGGTCGTGGACCGGCTGCTCACGAACTTTCACCAACCCCAATCCACCCTTCTGGCTCTGGTGTCGGCCTTTGCCGGCCTCGAAAAAGTAAAAGCTTGCTATCAGTGGGCGATTGCGAGAAATTTCCGCCTCTTTAGTTACGGGGACTTATCAGTATGGCTCAAATAGGAAAATTCACACTTCATAAAACCGAGGGCCAGGCCCGCCGCGGCACCTTCACCACCACCCATGGCTCTTTTGAAACGCCGGTCTTTATGGCCGTCGGCACCAAGGCCACCGTGAAGGCCATGGCCCCCGAAGAACTCAAAGACTGCGGCACACAAGTGGTCTTGGGGAACACCTACCACCTGCACCTGCGCCCCGGTGAAAAACTTATTAAAAAAATGGGCGGCCTGCACAAGTTCATGAACTGGCACGGGCCGATCCTGACGGACTCGGGGGGCTTTCAGGTGTTCTCCTTATCCGGGCTTCGCAAAATGTCGGAGGAAGGGGTGGAGTTCCGCTCCCATCTCGATGGGGCCAAGCATTTTATCAGTCCGGAAAAGAGCATGGAGATCCAGATGGATCTGGGCTCCGACATCATCATGGCCTTTGATGAGTGCCTGAAGTACCCCGCCACGGAAGAAGAAATTAAAAAAAGCATGGACCTCACTTATCGCTGGCTTCTGCGCTCCAAGGCGGCCATGACCCGTCCGGAGAGCCTGCTTTTTGGAATCGTGCAGGGGGGCTTAAGCCTTGAGCACCGCAAGTACTCCCTGGAGCAAGTGACCAGTGTTGATCTCCCGGGATACGCGCTGGGCGGCTTTAGTGTCGGCGAGCCCATTCACCTGATGCATGAGCTTTTGCCGCAGATTGCACCCCTGATGCCGGAGGCAAAACCCCGCTACCTGATGGGGGTGGGGACGCCGGTGGACCTGATCATCGCCATTGACTCCGGGATCGATATGTTTGATTGCGTCATTCCAACGCGAGTGGCTCGCAACGGAACTTTGTATACCTGGCAGGGCAAAGTCAGCATTAAGCGCAACGAATACCGCGAGGACCCGGGCCCTCTGGATCCGGAGTGCGATTGTTACACTTGCAAGAACTACTCACGGGCTTATTTGCGCCATATGTTTCTCAGTGGCGAAATCCTGGGCTCCCGCCTCAATACGATTCACAACCTGCATTTTTATATGAAACTAATGGAACGAGCTCGTCATGCTATTGAAACAGGCACTTGGGCCCGTTTCCGGGATGATTGCTTAACGCGATTCATTAAAAAGGACGCGTGATTGATTTCGGTATCAGAACATGGTCAATTTTCTTCTTTAAATGTGGAGGTTGACTCATGTTTTGGTTATTTTTTGGGACAAAGGCATTTGCACAGACGGCCGGCGGTGCAGCTCAGCCCTCGGCGATTGAAATGTTTCTGCCCTTTATTTTCATCTTTGCGATCTTTTATTTTCTTATCATCCGTCCTCAAGCGAAAAGACAAAAAGACCATCAAAAGTTTGTCAGCGAATTGAAGCGTGGCGACACCGTAGTGACCACCAGTGGGATTTTCGGCAGAATCGAAGGCATTAATGAAGGCTTCGTGACCCTGGAAATTGCGGACGGGGTGCGAATTAAAATGCTCCGCAGTCAAATCCTGTCCTCTCAGGAACAGGCTAAAGCAACAACCACGGAAGGAAAGAAGTAAATGGAAAGTCTGCGCTGGAGAAGTGTGCTCGCCGTTTTAGGGGTGGCCCTGGCGGTGGTTTGGGTGGCTCCCAATCTCGTTAATATGGAGAACAAATGGTGGCCCTCTAAATCGAAGTTGAATTTTGGTTTGGATATTCAAGGCGGGCTGCAGCTTGTGATGGGCGCGGACGTTCAAGGGGTGGTGAAAGAGAGCACCAACCGGCTGGTCGCCAGTTTGAAAGGGGACTTTGCCAAGGAAAACATTGAGGTCACGGATGTGAAGTCCGTGAAGCCCGAGGCCGGTGAAATCGTGATCACCGCCGGGAAAGCCGCCCAGGAAAAGGTCAAAGGCTTTTTAAATAAACAATATCCCACGACTTTGCAGGTGATGACCGAAGCGGACAACGAGATGGTTCTCCGTTATTTTGATAATTACTTAAATGATTACAAACAAAAAGTGATCCACCAGGCGATTGAAACCATCCGTAACCGGATTGACGAGTTCGGGGTGGCCGAGCCCAGCATCACGCAACAAGGGGACAACCGCATTTTGGTGCAGCTTCCCGGGATGGCGGATGCTGAAAGAGCCAAAGAGCTGATCAATACCACGGCTAAATTGGATTTCATGCTGGTGTCAGATGAAAAATCCATTCCGGAACTTCAAGGCCTCATCGCTGAGGCGGAAAAAGCCGGAAAATACTCCATGGCGACCATGAAGTACTCTGAATATGTGACTCGTTTGAACGAGGACCTCAAAGGGAAGCTTCCGGAAAAAACCACCCTTTATTTTGAAAAATCTGAAAACGCGACAAAGATGGAAATCGGCGCGATTCCTTTCTTGCTGCGAACAGACACGGATTTGACTGGGGGCGCTTTGGATGATGCCTCTGTGGGATATGGCCAGTACGGCGAGCCCGAGGTGTCCTTGGTGTTTAACTCTGCGGGGGCTAAGCGCTTTGCAGATATCACCACCGCAGCCCGCGGTAAGCGCGTGGCGATTGTCCTGGATAAGGTTGTCAAGTCTGCTCCGAATATCAATGAGCCCATCACCGGCGGCCATGCCCGTATCACCTTGGGCGGGGGCCGGGACCGTCAGAAGTCTTTGGATGAAGCCAAGATGATTGCCACGGCTCTGCGGGCGGGGGCCTTGCCGGCGACTTTGGAACAACTGGAAGAGCGCCGCGTGGGTCCTTCCTTGGGATCTGATTCCATCGGCAAAGCAAAGATGGGATCTTATATTGGAGCCCTTCTCGTTGTGATCTTCATGGCTGTTTACTATAAGTCCATGGGCGTGATTGCGGATATTTGCCTGGGCGTGAATATTCTGTCGGTGTTTGCGCTTTTGACCTCCTTGGGGGCCACTTTGACTTTGCCGGGGATTGCGGCCATTGCGCTCACGGTGGGATTTGCCGTGGACTCGAATGTGTTGATCAATGAACGCATCCGTGAGGAGATCCATAAGGGTTCCTCCTGGAAGCATGCCATTCAAGAAGGTTACCATCGCGCCATGTCCGCGATCGTGGATGCCAATATCACCACAGCGGCGACCGCCGTGGTTTTGTTGTACTTTGGAACCGGTCCTGTGCGCGGATTTGCCGTGAACTTGTTGATCGGGATTGTGACCACCATGTTTGCCAACGTTTTCCTGTCAAAGGTGATCGTGGATACCTTGTTCAATAAATTCGGTGTTAAGAAATTGACTGTGTAGGGTGAAAAAAGATGAATAATAAAGGCACTAAAACAAACGATTCCGGCAATATTGATTTTGTAGGCAAAGTCGGTCTCTTTGGCGGAGCATCCCTTGTTCTTGTTGTGATTTCCTTGGTTTATTTGCTAGTGCACGGGGTGAACTGGGGGATTGATTTTAAAGGCGGAACGGAAATGCAGGTGCGCTTCTCTGAAGCCACCAGCATTGATCAAGTCCGCAAAGCCACCGAAAAACTCGGCCTTGGCGAAGTCGGCGTGCAGGGCTTTGGTGATCAGAATGAATACGTGATCCGCTTCCAAGGCCAAAAGGGCAAAACCGATAAGGAAACCAACGACCTTTTGAATGCCTCCATTGAAAAACTGAAAAACGCCATCACCACAGATCTTGCGGCCCATAAGCCGGACATCCGCCGTGTGGACACGGTGGGTCCCCAAGTCGGCGCGGAACTCAAAAGAAACGGCTTTTTGGCGGTGTTCTACTGCTTGTTAGTGATTCTGGTTTACGTGGGACTGCGCTTTGATTACAAGTACGCCCCCGGAGCCGTTCTGTGCTTGGCCCATGACGTGGTTATTACGCTGGCGATCTTTGTTTTGGTCGGAAAAGAAGTGAATGTCCCGGTTTTGGCGGCTTTGCTGTCCTTGATTGGTTTTTCTCTGAATGACACCATCGTGGTGTTTGACCGGATCCGTGAAACAGAAAGTCATTACCGCGAAAAGGGCATTCAGTACGTTATTAATCGCTCGATTAATGATATGCTAGGCCGTACTTTAATCACTTCGGGGACCACCTTTGTCTCCGCGGTTTGTTTGTTCATTTTTGCCGACGGCACTGTGTCCGATATCGCCTTCGCCTTGAGCGTGGGGATTCTTTTCGGAACCTATTCTTCAATTTATGTAGCAGCCCCCCTGGTGATGTTGATGGAGAAGTTGAAAATGATCAAAAAAGCCGCTTAAGCGACAAGCTGGCTTTGCTTTTTTAGAATTTTTTAGGAGTTTCCATGAGCCCTCTCTGGCGATCGCGAGATCAAGATATCAAACCGGCAGAGGGCCCATTTCCGTCCATGATCGGCCAGATCCTCGCCTCCCGGGGATTTGCCGACGCCTCGCAAGTGGATAAGCTTTTATTTCCAAAACTCAATGAACTTAAAGACCCTTTGCTTTTAAAGGGCATGGATCAGGCGGTGGAACGTCTGGGACGGGCCGCTTTAAACAAAGAAAAAATTTGCATTTACGCGGATTTTGATCTGGATGGCACTTCGGGACTGGCGCTTTTAATCACCGGCCTGCGGGCCCTGGGTTTTGAGGATGTGATTCATTACCAACCCAAACGGCTGTCTGAGGGCTACGGGTTTCATGCCCAGGCGGTGGAGGAGCTGCACCAGCAGGGCGTCTCCTTGATTGTGACCGTGGATGTGGGCATCACCGCCAATCCTGCTGTGGAAAAAGCCCGCAGCCTCGGCCTTGATGTGATCATTACGGATCACCATTTGCCGGGCGAGATTCTGCCGCCGGCCTATGTGGTGGTGAATCCCAACCAACCTGCGGATGAATCCAATCTGGGGTATCTGTGCGGGGCAGGAGTGGCTTTTTACCTTTTACGGGCGCTGAAAAGATATTTCTTTGATCATCCCGAGCTTCCCAAAAATCCTTTTGAGTTAAAAGAGGTTCTTGATTTTTTCACCATCGCGACTTTGACGGATATGGTGCCCTTGGTGGACGACAACCGGGTTCTTGTGAAGCACGGCCTTTTAAGGCTTGCTGAAACCCCGCGCCCGGGCCTCAGGGCCCTGCTCGCGGAGCTGAATCTTGAGAACCGCGCCCTGACCAGTCAGGATGTGGCCATCCGCTTTGCGCCCAAACTCAATGCCCTGAGCCGCATGGAATCCGGCATTTTGCCCATTGATTTGTTTTTAGTCGAAGATCCGAAAAAAGCCCAAAACATGGTCCGCCATGTGATGAAGAACAATTCCACCCGCATGCAGCTGCAAAGTGATGCCGAAAACGAGGCCCTGGAGTTACTAAAAAACTGGCCCCATAAGGACTTCTCTTTTGTGGTTTCTAAAAACTTTCATCGGGGGGTCGTGGGACTCATCGCCACAAAGCTTTCCCAAGTCTTTAACCGCCCGGCCTTTGTGGGGTCTTGGGGGGAGGACAATGTGATTGTCGGCAGTGCCCGCCTGCCTCAGGGGCAGGAAGCCTGCCTGGTGCAGGCCCTGGGCTCGGCGGAAGACCTCTTAAGCCGCTTTGGCGGACACTCCGCTGCCGCCGGCTTTGAGCTTCACGCGGACAAATGGCCCCTGGTGGTGCAACGGCTGAAAGAGCACTTTTTGGACCTGCATGAAAAGCCCAAGGCCCTGGAAGTGCTTTACGATGTGGATGCGAAACTCAGTGAAGTCAGTGTGCCCTTGATGAAGTGGTATGATTTTGTCGGTCCCTTTGGGACCGGCTTTACCACCCCCTTGATTCATTTTCAGAAAGTTCTTTTGCATTCAAAAAAAGCCCTCAAAGGCGGGCATTGGCGGCTCAGGCTGGTGGAACCCGGCGGAAGCGCCCCCCACGAGGCCTTGCTCTTTTCTCCTTCGCCTCGGCACCTGGCGGTTTTAGAGAGTTCCTGTGAGTATCTGGATGTCTTAGGAGAACTGCAATGGAATTACTTTGCCGGGCAGAAGACCGTGCAGATTTTGATACGAGATTTAAAAGCAAGCACTCAGTAAGGTTTAAGCATCATGAAGAAAAAAGCAGTCGTATTATTGTCCTCGGGGCTTGATTCCTCCGTGAATCTGTTTGAGGCCCAGCAGAAAGAAGAAGTGGTTTTGGCCCTGACCTTTGATTACGGGCAAAAAGCGGCCCGCAAAGAAGTCGAGCACGCGCGAAAACTGGCCGAGTATCTAAAGGTCCCTCATAAGGTTTTATCCCTGCCGTGGTTTAAGGAGTTTAACAAATCCTCGCTGCTCGTGGACTCCGAGGAAGTGCCCACGGGGTCCCAAGTGGATATTCAAAGCCTTGAACAATCCCTGCAGACCGCAAAGTCCGTGTGGGTGCCCAATCGCAACGGGATCTTCCTTAATATCGGTGCGGCCTTTGCCGAGGCTCTGGGGGCCAAGCTTGTGATTCCCGGCTTTAATGCCGAAGAGGCCACAACCTTTCCGGACAACTCCGAGGCCTTTATGAAGGAACTCACCCGGTCTTTGTCTTTTTCCACGGCCAATCAGGTGGAAGTGCATTGTTACACTGTGAATTTGCAAAAGACCGAGATTGTAAAAAGAGGCGCGCTTTTGAAAATGCCTTGGCATTTGTTATGGCCATGCTACTTTTCAAAAGAAAAGTGGTGCGGGGAGTGTGAGTCTTGTTTGCGCTCCAAGCGGGCCTTTGCCGCCGCCCATGTCGACGTCCAAGGTCTTTACCTGGTCTGAGGGAGAAAAATGCAAAGCCTTTTTATTAAAGAAAAAATGACCTATGACGGGACTCAGTTAAAATCCCTCTTTGCTTATCTGACGTATGGGGTTTTGGGAAACTCCATTGTGAGTTGGGTGGGGCCTTGCCGCATTTCTTTTGAGCATATGCTTGACGGCGAGGATCTTCTGGCCAAATCCCCCATTGAAGGGGCGGAAATGCTTCACTTTATCATTGAGATCTTTGACCGGGATCTGTTCTCGGGGGTGTCCCTGCAGCGTCTTTTTGCGGCGATGATCCGGGACTATCTGCAAACGGAGGCCCGGGGCGTTTTGGGCTCGCATCCGTTGGAGCGCGAGGGGGATGATATTTTCTGGGGTGAGCGCAAGCTGAATATCAGTATTGCCACCAAATCCCCGGTCTCCACCCTGATTCATCTGGCCATCAACTGCACCAATAAAGGGACTCCGGTGGAAACCTGCAGTCTGGAGGACTTAAAACTCTCCCCGGAAAAGGTCGCAGAAGACATCATGGTGAAGTTTCAACGGGAATTTGAATCTATCTTAAAGGCCACACAAAAGGTCCGCCCCGTAGGTTAACGGTGGGCTAGCTGCCGCGGAACATGAAGTAGACGGCGCCCACCAGGCAAAACCCGGCCCAGAGAAAATCCAGGCGCAGGGGTTGTTTCATATACCACACGGAGAATCCGGCAAAGACCAGCATGGTGATCACTTCCTGGATGATTTTCAACTGCGGAAGACTGAAGTGCTCCGCACCGAGGCGGTTGGCGGGCACTTGCAGGCAGTACTCCAAAAAGGCGATGCCCCAGCTGACGAGAATGGCGACCCACAGGGCGCTTGTTTTCAGGTTCTTAAGATGCCCGTACCAGGCAAAGGTCATAAAGATATTGGAAAAAAACAGCAAAGCGATACTTTGATACATTTCTAAAACGCCTCCGAATTAGGATTTTTGCGTGGAGTAGGCATGATTGCACAGAAGACTTGCAATGCGCCGGTATTCACTGAGCAGATCCAAGTGAATGGAACTGGTGTTGATGGAATCCCTCATGCCACGGTTGAGGCGGCTGATGTGGTTTTCCCGCAGAGTGATCTCCATTCTGGTTACATCTCTTTTGAGTTGAATCGCCTGGGCGCAAAGCTCTTTGGTCTGGTAGGAGTTGATCGCCATTTGCGCGACCATGACGACCTGCTCATGCAAGGCTTTGATTTCGTCAAAGCCCTCGTCAGAGAATTCCAGGTGCAGGGCGTTTTTCTTAATGGCCAGGGCGAGGATATTGATGTCAATGGCGTCGGCCGCGCGCTCCAGGTCACTGATGAACATGATCATGCTCATGATATTATGGTGCACAACGGAGCTGCCTTTATTGGCGTGATCGAGAAGAAACATCTTGGTTTCGCGGTAGAGAAAATCCACTTTGTTGTCCCTCTCCTTGATGGACTGGATCAAGGAGGGGTCGGCGGACTCAAAGAGTTTAATGGAGTCCTCGATCATGCTGCGGACGATGTCCGCCGTGCGCATGATTTCGCGGTGGGCGTAGGACACCGCCAGGGCGGAACTCTGATAGGTGTTCAAGTTCACGAACTTGGTGCCAAAACTGTCTTCGGGATTTTGCGGGAACATTTTCTCAATCACCGTGGCGGCTTTATTGATAAAGGGGAAAAAGAGAATGGCCGAGATCACGTTAAACATCAAATGCCCGTTGGCCGTCACGCGGGCCCCGCTGGTGTTAAAATTCTCCAGGACTTCGATGAAAATCGTGGTGAAGGGGTAAAAGATCAGCACGCTCAGGGATTTATAGAAAAAATGCGCCCAGGCCACTTGCTTGCCGATGTAGTTGCTGCTGGCGGCCGCAATGAGCGCGGTCGAGGTGGTCCCGATGTTGGCGCCATACACCCACAGCATGGCGTCGGAGGTGGAGATGGCCCCGACCGTGGTCAGGCTCATGGCAATGCCGATGGTGACCGCGCTGCTTTGCACGAACATGCAAAAGATCATTGAGATCATCAGCGAGTAGCCGGGGTTTTCTCTCAGGGATTGAAAGGCCTCCTTCATGACCTCCAGTTCAGCAAAATGGTGGGCGCTGATGCTGATGAACTTCAGCCCCAGAAAGAGCAGGCCAAAGCCCATAAAGACCGTGGCGATATTCTTAAAAACCGGTTTTTTGGCGCGGAAATAAACGGCAAAGGCCAGGGCGAACAAAGGAAGCGCATACTGTCCCAGATCAAAGGAAATCAATTGCACGGTCAGGGTGGAGCCGATGGCGGTGCCGATAATGACACCCATCACCTGGCGCAGGGTGATCACCCGGGCCGAGCCCATGCCCACCAGCATGGAGGTCACCGCCCCTGAGCTTTGCAAAAGGGTCGTCATGGAGATCCCCACGACGATGGAGAGAAACTTGCTCTCCGAGAGGCGGTGCATGAGGCTTGTGATCTTATTGGCCATCAGCTTTTCAAGGGAGTAGCTGGAAATATTCATCCCGTAGAGAAAAATAGCCAGGCCGCTGATGAGGATTACAAAATAGGAATTACCGAGTTCAATCATTCTGTTTAAAATATATCAATATTGCTTTTAAGACGTCACGATCTTCTTGGAATCCCGAAGAAAGGCGGCATATACTTTGGTCTGGCCTTGGGGAGGGTTCTTTTCTGAGACAAAAACAAAACCCGGAAATTCAAGTGGTGGCGGCGGTTCTTTATGACAAGGGGACGGTGTTCATCTTTCGCCGCAACCCCAGTCAAAGCGGCGCCGGGGCGTGGGAGTTTCCCGGCGGAAAGATCGAACCCGGCGAGACGCCAGAGGCCGCGCTCAAGCGGGAAATCCGGGAAGAATTGGGTGTGGAGATCGAGGTGGAGGATAAGGTCGGTGAGAATGTCCATCAGTACCCGGCAAAGAAAATCCACCTTCATTTTTATTGGGCCAAAGTTCCAAAACAAGCGTTCAAGTTGAGTGACCATGATGCCTACCAGGCGGTGCGCCCGGAGGACTTGCCGCTTTCGCTTCTTTCGGAGGCGGATCGGCCCTTGGTGGACGTGCTTAAAAAGCATCCGCGCTTAAAGGTCTAGCTAGGGCAGCAGACGGTCTTGATCCTCGGGGGTGGGACGGCGGCAGGTGGCACTTTGCCCGAACCAGCCATAGCGGCGCTTGGCCACCGCTTCATAAAGCGCGTCCCTGAAAAAGCGCGGGATGAGAAAAGCGATGAGAAAGAGTTTATAAGCCCCCCCAAGCCGGATCAGGATGCGCAGGACCGCTTCGGAGCGATAAAATTTTCTCCGGTTCTCATATAAAATCAGGCTGGTGAAAGTGCGCGCTTCCTCGGGGGTCAGGATTTTTTTGGCCGTGTCCCCCTGCAGGGGGGCCCACTGAAAAATCCCCTCCGGGTCCCTTGCAATGACCCTGTTCACGAAGCCATTGCAAAGATGACAGAGGCCGTCAAAAAAGATCAGGGGCTTTGGAGGCTGCATCTTTTCACCTAGCTTTTAAGAGCTGTCCTTCCTATAATTAATATTCTATCTGTGGAGCGAAATTGTCATGGAAGTTTTTTTGTTTCCCCTTGTGAACGTCAGTCTTTTTCCAAAGACGACCAAGCCTTTGAACATCTTCGAACCCCGGTATCTGGAAATGGTCAAAGTCGCCGCCGAAAAAAAGCTTCCGATCGCCATTGGTTTTATTGAAGACGCCTCCCAGGTGGCGCCGGTGAAGTCCGGAAGCCTGGTGCCCTATGTCCGTCCCGTGGCAGGTTATGGCTATCCGCAGATTGTGGAGGAGCGCCTCAACGGCACCATGCTGGTCTTTTTGCAAGGGGTGGGGAAGGTGGCCCTGGGGAAAGTTCTCGACCGGGGCACGCCGTATCTGGTGGTGGAAGCCGAGAAGTTAGATGAGAAGGTGACGGTGGAGCCCGCCAACCAGCCTGCCTTGGATCATCTTTTAAAAATCCTGACCCGCTGGATTCACACCCATATCCCGGATCCGCAGCAGCGGGATATTTTTATGAAAAGCCTGCAAGGACCGGAGGAGATCGTGGGGGCTTTTGCCTCGTATTTGATCCGGGACTATGATTTGCAGCAGATGGCCCTGGAGTTCAATGATATCAACGACAAGGTCCGCTTCCTGCACCGTTTGACCGAGTCCAATGAACTCACCACTTAGCGCGGAAGCAGGGCTTTCTTTAAGAGATACCACTTTAGCAAACTGACCCAGATCAGATGCGCCAACAAAAGATGGCCCAGCTTTAAAACCACCGGCGCCAAGGTAAACAAAGTCAGATAACCCAAAAGCACGCCCCCCCCGAGAATGCCGGCCACCTGAAGTTCCGCTTTTTTTATTTCCGGGTCAGGTTCCTCTTGGGCTTTCCACCAGAAATAAAGAGCTGTGCCTCCGCCCAGCACCGTGGCCAGAAGGGGATGGAAAATACGCAAGCGCACCAGGTAGTGCGCCTGAGGGGAGAAGTCCTGGCTGAGACCTTCAAACAAAGACGTGCTGGGAAACAAAGTGGAGGCGAGGGAGGCCAGGGCTCCGGTCACGGCAATAGCGACAAACAAAACCAGGAACAGACGCCCTTGCGAGGACTGGGGACTCTTCTTTGCAGTGGCCGCAGGAGCAAGGTCCCCGGAAAAAAACACCACCAAAGCGATGCTGCCACTGAGAAGCAGGGAGTTCACCTGGTGAAGCCCCAGGGCGAAAACCCGGAAGAGGGAGTCGTCGGCGCCGACGAGCCCGAAAAGAACGAGCTTGGCCCCTAACAGCGCCTCGGTGACCGTGAACACCGCCGTGGCGGCCAGAGCCCGGCGCCCTGGCGTGCGGGGGGCAAAAAATCTTCGACCCCGCCAGAAAAGCCCCGCCACAAGAAAACCAAAAAGCCCCGAAGTTAAACGGTGACTGAACTCCACCCAGGTCTTTTTCTGTTCCGCCTCAGGAATAAGAACTCCCTTGCACAGAGGCCACGAGGCCCCGCAGCCATCGCCGGAATGGGAAATGCGCACCCAAGCCCCCCATAAAATGACAAAAAGAGTGTAGATAAAAAGAAACCAGGCGAAGCGGTGAAATTCTTGTCTTGTTTTCATGACAGTGGCTTAACACCGGGGGGGGAGGGGGGTCAATCCTTGTCCCGGGTTAAAATTCCATCCTTCTTCATCTTATTTCTATCTTATTTTCGTAACAATAAATGGAAAAGAGGGTCGGAATTCGCTCTTTCAACGAATCTGTTTGGAACTTCATTTTTCTCTCGATAAAACGGAGTCTCTGATTGATTGAGGAGCAATGACTTGGGTAAACAAAGCGTCTTGGAGCAGTCCACGGACAAGAAAATCCGCCTTTTTACCAGATCCCTTTGGGGCTTTTACGCACTGACAGTTTTATTGCTGGGAGCCTTGCTGTTTGCGGCCAGCTGGTTTGTAAAAACTCAGCTCAAAAGAACCGCCTTGGCGCAAACTCATTCCCTGGCTTTGGCTTTGGATGAAACCAATAAGCGTCAGTTGGAGGGGATGACGCTGCCTTTGGAAATCATCCACTACAATATCCAACAGCGCGGCGGTCTGAGTGAAATCACCCAGGCTGAACTGGAAGAGTTATTCGATCGGGCGAAAAAATTTCTGAGCCAGTCTTATGTCCGATGCATCGTTGTCTTTGACCGCAACGGGCATCTTCTGACGGCCACCCAGCCTTTTCTTGCGGACCTGGAGAAGGACCTGCCGGGAGAGGCGGAATTTAATTTTCTGAAAACTCAGAAAAATTACACCATTCTCACTTTGAAGTCGTCGGTCCCGGGGCAGAAAAAAACCCTGCTTCTGACCAAAACCGTCCGCGGCAAAGAGGGGCGCTTTGAAGGCGTGATCGGCGTCAGTCGGAGCATGGAGGACTTTGAGACATTTTATAAAAAGCTTCACTTGCCCAAAGGGGTCAACTTCACCATCTTCCGCGATGACGGGAAGGTTATTTACCGTTACCCGGAGGACTCGGTGGAGCCCGGCCGTCAGGTTGCCTTTTCCCACGGTGTGCGTTTTGGCTCCGAAGGGGAAATCGAAAGCCGCAGTCAGCTCGATGGCCACGACAAAATCGGTTATTATAAATTCGCGTCGGACTTTGGTGCGATGACCTACGTGGGGTACACGACCGAGGCGGTTTATTCCGGGTGGCGGGTGGCCAGTGTGTTTGCGGCCCTGGCTTACGTGATTGTGATGGGGGCCCTGGTGTTCCTTGTGAAACTCGCCATCAAACGGCAGAAGTCCCTGGCGGAGGCCCTGGAGGAGCACCGCCGTCGCGAGGACCTGATCCGCCAGATCCAGCAAAAAACAGAGGTGCTCACGGGGGACGATTTCTTGCGGGAGTTGGGATTGAAAATCGCCCAGGTGTTTGGGGTTAAAAACGTGGCCATCGGGGTTTTGCTTCCCGAGCACACCAAGTCCGTGCGTTTTATCGTGAACTGGGTCAATGGGGCCTTGGGGACGGATTATATTTATGACCTCCATAACACCCCCTTTGACAATCTCAAACCGGGGGAGTTTTTTGTCTATCCCAAATCCGTCAGCAAGATTTATACGGAAGATCCTCTGCTCAGTTACCGCAATATTGAATCCTGCATGGGGATGGTTCTGCAGGATTCAGAGCAGAGAGCCATCGGGATCCTGATGGTCTACAGCGAGGACGAGATGACGGATTTGTCCCTGAAGCGCACGGTGCTTTCGGTGTTTGCCGCCAGAGCCGGCGCGGAGTTGGAACGGATTCACACCGATGAGATCCGCAAAGAAGTGGAACGCCTGCGAAAACAAATCGAGGAGCGCTCCCTGCAGTCAGAAAAGATGGAAGCCATCGGTACCCTCGCCGAAGGCATCGCCCATGATTTTAATAATATTCTTGCCATCATTCTTGCGACCACGGAAAAACTTCTGACGGTGCACAGGAATTCCGTCACCGACCGGAATTATCTGGAGGCCATTAAAAGGGCCGGGCACCGGGCGCGGCACCTTGTGGCTCAAATTTTAGTATTCAGCCGCAAAGGCGAAGCCATGGTGCAACCCATCCAGATCCACCGGATTTTTGCCGAGACAATGGATTTTTTGCGCTCCACTTTGCCGGCGCAAATCCGCCTGAACCTGGATCTGGATGACTGTGGAGAGCTGACGATCAATGCCGACTTGAATCAGATCCAGCAGGCGCTTTTAAATCTGTGCGTGAATGCGGCGCGGGCCTTGGGCACCAATGGGGGAGAGATCCGCCTCACCCTGCGACGGGCCCAGATCAAGGAGCACCAATACATCAAGTGGAGTCTTCACTACAACGGCGAGGGGATGGAACGGGATGAGATTGAAAAGATTTTTGATCCCTTCTATGCCCAGAACATCGGGATGGTGGTGGTGCAAAGAATCGTCACCAGCCATCAGGGCTTTATCGAAGTCAAAAGCGCCAGCGGGCAGGGGACGGATTTTGAAATTTTTCTCCCTGTGGTTAAAACCGAGTGCGCGACCGAGGAACTCAAGGCCTCCTACTTTAACTTCAAGTCCTCCAAGAAGGTCATGATCGTCGATGATGAACCCGAAATCGGCCAATTGATCAAAGAGCTGCTGGAGATCGAGGGCCTGCACGTGGAGGCGTTTGTGGACCCGCAAGAGGCTCTTCGCATCTTTATTGAGTCCCAGGACCACTACTTCCTGATCATTTCCGATCTGTCGATGCCGGGGATGTCGGGGGTGGAGTTCTGCCACCGGGTCCGCCAGCTGAACTTGGAAGTGCCCTTGATCTTGTGGTCCGGGTACCATCAGTTTTTGGATGAGGAGTTGCAGGACCTCAACGTGAAAGTGCTCAGTAAGCCGGTGGATGTGCAGAAACTTCTGACCCTGATCGGCGCGGAACTCAGTCAGTTGGGGGCTCAAGATATTGCAAGAGACACTCCCGTCCGCGCAGGTGAGCCCGCATTACCGCCATAAATATGAAAACGCCGCCGGTTTTCCGGTCCAGGAACAGGATTTCCCGCGGAGGCGTTCTCCAGGAAAAACGCCGGAGGACGTTGAAAATCTTTTTTGAAAGGCGCTGGGGCAGATCGGAGTTTTTCCAGTCGTACCGCCCTTCGTCGTCCATGGCTCCGGGGGGCAGGCGTGGGTCCTCCGGGGGCAGAAAAGGTTCCACGAATTCAAAACAAAATTCCTCAAAGAGCGCCTTTAACTCGGCATCGTCGGAGGGCACAATCAGGTGCAGATCTTGGGCCGCTCTTCTGAAAACACTCTCTTCGGCAAAGAGGGCTCCGCGCAGCATCTCACGGTAGGAGTCCACAAAGGGCTTCGGGTATTCCCGGGTGGCGCCAAAATCAAACAGCACAAGCTGGTCCGCTCCCCCGGCGCTGGATCTCAGGCGCAGCCCGTAGTTCCCGATATGAGGGTCGGTTTGCACGGTCCGCCAGTGAAAAAGCTCCTTGAAAAAAAGGTCCAAGAATTGCAGAGCGATTTGATTTCGCCGCTCTTGCGGGAGGGCCTGGACCTCGGCGCTGTCCACACGCAGGCAGGGCTCGTAGGAGGTGGCCAGAATTTTTTTATTGGAATAGGCGCGGTAGACTCTCGGAACAACGTAGCGGGCGTCGCCGCGCAAATGGCTGGCGAATTTTTCCGTCAGCGAGGCTTCCAGTTCATAATCCGTTTCTTGCACCAGCATTTCGTGCACTTCCCGGAACAGGGGATCGAGATTCAAATCCTTCGGCACCAGCTTCAGAACTCCCAGAAGTGTGCGCAGGGCCTTTAAGTCGCTGGTGATGGCCTGATCCACATTCGGGTACTGGATTTTCAATACGATTTCTTCGCCCGTGGCTTTGATGCGCGCCCGGTGGACCTGGCCAAGGGAGGCGCAGGAGAGGGCTTCCTTTTCAATCTCCAGTTCCTGGAAACGGTCTTTGGGGAGATTTTTTCTTAAAACAGGTTCAATGGCGTCCCACTTCAGCGCGGGGGAGTCCGCCTGCAGGCTCTTTAAAAGCGCATTCGCCTCGGCGGGAAGAAAATGCTCCCCATACATGGACAGCATTTGCCCGGCCTTCATCAAACTGCCTTTTAATTCCCCCAGCTCCGCGCTGACCATTCCGGCTTGAGTTTTGACAAAATCCATCCAGGATTTGTTTTTTTCCTCCGGACTTGAAAAGTGATGTTTTAAATTATGGGCTGCAAGCTGGGTTCCTGCCTGAAGAGTCATCTTTGCCAGAGACAGGCCGCGGGTGAAAACAGAGGATTTGATTTTATCCATCTGTTTGGGTGACGGTTTCCGTGATGGAGGATGAACACTCGATTTTTTGTTATTAGCCATAGTTTCCCCTGAGGTCATTTTACTCTAAAATCCAGAAAAATTTTAGGGCCATTGCGAAAAGGTCTGGATTTCAGGGCGGGCTTGTTTAGAGACATCCTCCGAGACCGCGACTTTTCAGGGGGAAGCTCCTATGATAAGGGCACCTGAGGGTGAAAATGTCGAGGAGCTGGGAGATCTTATGAAGGTATTGTTGACCGGAGCGACGGGGCTGATTGGCACCGCTCTCGGAAAGGCCCTGACTGCCCGTGGGGATGAAGTTTATGTGGTGACCCGAAACGCCGAAAACGCGCGTCGGAAGCTGCCTTTTCCTTGCCACATCATTGAAGGAGACTTGAGCGCCGGGCCCCTGAAGAACACAGGCAGATTGGGGTGGGTGGATGCCGTGGTGAATCTGGCCGGAGAGCCTCTGCGCGGGCGTTGGAGTGCCGCGAAGAAAAGACGCATCTATGAGTCGCGGATTCTAGGGACCCGGCATTTGATTGAAAGCCTGCCTCTGGCTCCAAAAGTTTTTATCAGCGCTTCGGCCGTGGGCTATTATGGGTCGCAAGGGGATGAAGAGATCAATGAGGAGGCTCCGGCGGATGATGATTTTTTGTCCCAAGTCTGCCAGGACTGGGAAGAAGAGCTGCTGACATTCTCTTACGGGGAAGGGGGCTTGATGGCCCGCGCGGTGGCTTTGCGCATGGGACTGGTCCTAGCCCCTCAGGGCGGGGATTTGGCGCGCATCCTGGCTTTATTTCGCCGGGGACTGGGCGCCGTGTTGGGCAGTGGTCGGCAGTGGGTGAGCTGGATCCATCTTGAGGATGCCGTGGGCCTCATCCTGCTGGCCTTGGATAAAAGTTCGATTTGGGGACCCCTGAATATGGTGGCGCCAGGGGCTGTGACCAACGAGGAATTCGTTCACACTCTGGCCGAGGTTTTGGGGGTGCATCTGGCTCCGCGCATTCCCGCTTTTGTAGTTTGGATGATGCTCGGGGAAAGGGCCACTTTGTTTTTGTCTTCGCAGAAAGTCTTCCCTCAGGTGGCCTTACGAAGCGGTTATAAATTCAAGTATCCGGATCTGCGCAAGGCCCTGGAGCAGATTTGTCATAATCCCAAGGAGGAATTCTTGGTTTTTGAGCGCTTCTTTCCTTGGCCTCCGGACAGGGTGTTTTCTTTTTTCCGCCGGACCGGGGATTTGAAAAATGGTCAGGTCCTGGCCATGCGGGCGAAACATCGCGGGGTGCCTTTGCCGTGGAAAACCATGATTCAGAACTGGAATCCTCCGTTGAGCTTTCAGGAAGTGCAGGTCCGGGGGCCTTTCCGGCTTTGGGAGCACACGCATGAGTTCAAAGCGTTTGGCCCAAAAGGGACGCTGATGGTGGACCGGGTGAAGTTCATCCTGCCGCTGGGCTCTTTGGGAAGTCTGATGGGAACCCCCGCTGTGCGCTCCGAAGCGGAGCGGTTTTTTCAATCGCAGTACCAGGATATTGTCAGGCACCTTGAAAAAGAAGAGGCGCGGGAGAAAAATCCCGATCTGTGGTTGGATATGTAGAAGGCGCCGGTTCAGAGAGTTTCCGCATACAAAATGAGATCTCTGGCGATGTTTCCTTGGGTGTATTTTTCAATCCCTTCAAGGCCGGGGCAGGGGTTGACCTCAAGAAGCAAGGGGCCTCTGCGGGATCTGATAAAATCCACTCCGGCATAATCCAGTTGCAGCCTCTGCACGGCCTTGAGGCACAGAGCTTCTTCCGCAGGCGTCAGAGACGTGGGACGGGCGGTGCCCCCCAGAGAGAGATTGGAGCGGAACTCCCGTTCCGGATCCTGGGACATGCGCTCCATGGCCGCGCTCACCCGTGAACCGATGACAAAAGCGCGAATGTCCCGGCCTTGGCTTTCGCTGATAAATTCCTGAAACAAAAGGTCCCGTCCCTGAAGTTTGTAAAGACAGCTTTGCAGCTCCTGCGGGGTCCGGCACAGAAAAACGCCCTCCCCCTGGCTTGAAAGGCAGTCTTTGACAACCAGGGGGAAACACGTGGGTTCCGGGTAGGTTTGAGGTTGCGGAAAGGCGGCCAGGATCCCGCCCGCCAGCTTCTTGTGGCGGGCCTGATGGAAGGCTTCAGGGGCGTTGAGGATGTGTTTGGCCGTCTGGGATTTTTCCAGATGGCGCAAATGAGCCAAGGCTTCTTCGTAGCGAAATTGACCCAGGCGGGGAATCAGAACGTCAAAACTTTCCTGCGGGCAAAACGTCTCCGGATGTTCCACCAAGACCCGATGGCCACGAGTCTGGATCTCCTCGACTAAACGCCGGGTGGAGTAGATACCTGGGAGGCGGCTCAATATAAGAAAGTTCATTCCTAGCCTTTAACTTCAAAGGGATTTGCATAGAATATACCAATATGTCGGCATCAGATGAAAACAGAAAATTCAGCGTGGATTTGGACGGTCGGGATCATATTGAAGTTCGCATGGACGGCGTGACTCCCAAGGTCCAGTTCCGCGGCTGCACAGAGTTGATGGAGTTGATGCAAGGGATGCGTAAAAGCTTCGGTGTGGATTTGCAGGCATGGCCGGTCCCCCGCGGCGCTTCCCACTCCGAGATTCTTTTGCGGGAATTGATCCTCAAGCTGCGCGGGGAGTGGAAATATCCTTATCAGGCTGCGGAAGTCTGTCACTGCCGGAATGTGCCCTGTCACACGATCGATCAAGCCATTGTGGCCGGCGCGCACACTACCGAGGTTGTCAGCCGTCAGACCTCCGCCAGCACGGCCTGTGGCACCTGCCGGCCCGATGTGCAAAAAATGATTCAATACCGTTTGCAGGGAGGCCTGGAAGAGGCTTCCGGCCAAAGACCCGCGGAGCGGGCCGAGCCCGGGGATTGGCCGCAAAAGAAAAGCGCCTGAGAGTTTCTTTGAAGTGGGTCTTTTGCTCCTGTCTTAAAATGGGACTTTGTCGATTTAATGATCGAATGCAAAAACTTAAACACTTCTTCAATGCCTAAGTCTTTGGAACTCCATCAGAAATTAAATTGGGCTCATTCTTGCAGCTTTTGTGTTTAAGTGGGGGGAAGTATGAAACTGAGATGGATTTTTGTGATGCTGGCGGTGATGGTGGTCTTGTTCCAGAACTGCAGTCAAAAGGTGAATTTTAGAGGGCAAGAAGCGGATCTGGCATCCAACGGCGGTAGTAATAATGAGCCTGGAGATGATACAAACAATCCCAACCCCACTCCTATCCCCACCCCACCGGTCAATACCGGGGACGGTTACACCGAGAAATTCAAAGTCAGCTCAGACAGTTCCGCAGTCCCCTTGGACATGATCTGGATCGTGGACAACTCCTACTCGATGACGGATGAGATCGCGGCGATCCGCTCTTACTTTGAGAACTTTTTAACCAAACTCAATGCCAGCACGAATTTCCGCTTTGTGCTTATTTCCAGTAAGGACACGCAATATCCCACCGTTCTGATTCCCAGTAAGTACTCCTCCAGCACTCACTTTCAGTTGGGTGTGGAAGTGGACTCCAATGATGCGGCGGATATTGTGTTGGATGCCCTTAAGACCAACAAGATTCCCTCGGGGTTTTTAAGAGCGAGCTCGAAGAAATCCATTCTTTTTATTACCGATGACGAATCGGCAATGCCCGCAGACACCTTTATCAGCAAGCTTTTGACCACCACCGGGTGGAGTCAGCATGATGTCACGATCTCGGCGATCGCAGGACTCAATGTTCATGGCGGGGTTGATTGGTGCCAGGCGGAAGAGGGGGCCCAGTATCAGACCATGGCGGCGAAAACCAAAGGGAAGATTTACAACATCTGTACCACCGATTGGTCGGCCAGCATTACGGATCTGATCAACACCTCCGTGGCCCAGGCGACACGGCGATTCACCTTGAGCAAACAGGGCAGCATCACGGAAATCATTTCCGTCTCCGTGCAGGGAGTGACACTGGCGAAATCCCAGTATGTCCTTGTGGGCAATATTCTGACCATCAGCGACGCCGTTAAAGTGGACTCCGGCAACGAAGTCATTGTGGTGTACAAATAGAGAATGTGACCCTGGAACGCTCCCGGCCATCATCTGCCGGGGAAACCCCCGAAGGCGCTCCCTGAGGTCTTTGCCGGAGAGCTGACGAGCACCGCCGGAGCGGCGGTGGATTGCAGGGGCGGGACAATTTAAATAATTTTTGCCGCAGAATCACAGACACAGGACAATCAAGAACCCCTCAGGGAGGGGGCGTGAGATTCTTTGACGAGGGAGTTTCCTTGCGATGCCCTTCCGAGAGGACTCAAGAATCGAGCGACAAGAAAAGAGGCCGGGCCTCCTGAGGGAGGGCACCGCTTCTTCCGAACGGATCCTTTCTCTCTTTCCGATTGGATCCTTCCGTTCCTTGAAGAAACAGAAAGGAAGATGTTCCCATGACGGGGACGTTTTCTCAGTTATCATTCAGGGGACATAATCACAGAGGAAGGGCAAATTAAATAATTTTTTTAAACAATTCTTGTTGACAAGGTTTCCGTGTTTTTAAACTCTTCTTTGAGACGACTTTGAACGGAGATCACGAAGCTTGGTGCAGGAGATTTTCGCGGGCCTTGCTGAGGCAATGAGAGACTATAAACAGGCTTTGTGAGGTCTTCTCAAAACTCTGTTGCCGTGACAAAAAGGCTCAAGAACTGAGTTTAAAAAACCATGATAGGGTCTCTCCCACCGATCGATAAAGGAGAGAGCCCCATGACCACCGAGAATCTTCATATTAAATTGTCTGAACTGGTTAAGTCCGAGAGAAAAACCACTCACGAGATTTTGCTTTGCATCCAGCAAATGGATCAAACCAAAGCCTATGCCGAGCTTGGTTACCCAAGCCTTTTTGAATATCTGGTGAAAGAGCAAAAGTACTCCGAAGGCGCGTCCCAACGACGGATCTCTGCGGCTCGCTTGCTTGTGGAAATTCCTGAAATTGAAAAGAAAGTGCAAGAGGGAAACCTCAATCTCACCCAACTTTCTAAGCTTGCCAGTGCCACAAACCAAGATCAAAAGGCCACAGGAAAGAAAGTCTCCACCGAGCAAAAGCGGGAGCTTTTGGAACAAATGGAAAACAAAACGGGTTTTGAAACTGAGCAGCTTCTCAATCAAAACTTTGAGTGCAACCTGAAACCCAAAAAAGAAATCACTCCGCGAAAACAAGCGTATGAGCTTCATTTAAAGCTGACGCCAGAGCAATACGAAAAGCTCAAGAAAGCCCAGTCTTTGTTAAGCCACGTTGTTTATGACGGGGACTTTGCCGAAATCATCGAAGTTCTTTGCGACAAACTCATTCAAAAGAAAGAAGGCAAAGCCTTGATTAAGTCCTCTTCCAGAATGGAAAAGGAGTCAGAGAATAAACCCACCGCCGGAGTGGCGGTAGAACCAGTGGACAATGATCAAGAACCTCTTGCAGAAGACAAGTCCACCGCCGCTACGGCGGTCAAATCAGGAAAAAACAGTCAAGGAACTCGCGACGAGCTCGGGGCTACCGCCGCTCCGGCGGTGAAAACCTCGGGGCGAAGGACCGCCCTTCCCGCTTCTTTGCAAAGGCTTATCTATCAGCGGGCGCAGGCTTGTTGTGAGTATGTGAGCTCAGCCGGGCATCGCTGCCGCTCACGCTATCAGATCCAGGTGGATCACATTCTCCCTGTGGCGAAAGGTGGACAGAATGAGGCTGCGAACTTACGCGTGCTGTGTCGCACGCACAACCTTACTGAAGCGCGGCGGTGGGGGTTGGAGCGGCCCTGATTCTGATGGGTTTTTACTTCTGCGAAGGCTTATAGGGTTTGGATTAAGTCCAACAGGCTGCTCACGATGCGGCTTTGGGTCTCTAGAGCGAGGGCGGGGAGGGGGTCTCCGGGTTTTATTTGCTCCGGCAAGAGCGGCAGGTGCACAAAAAGCGAGGGCAAACTCAGGGGCTTGAGTTCATGGGCGACCTGAAAATAAAGCTGATTGCAGACATAGGCCCCCGCGGAAAAAGAAATCTCCGCCGGCCCCTGTTGCGAGAGAATGTCCACCCAGCCCGGCGGAAAAAAATCCATAATGTAGGAATCCGGAGCCTCCCGCACAATGCGCTGGCCCCGGGGAGTGATTCCTTCATTGTCCGGATGTTTGCTCTCCATCCAATTCAAAGCCACCCGCTCGATCTCCACCGCCTTGCGGCCCGCTGCCTGCCCCAACATCACAACTGCCTTATAAGGCCCCCGCGCAAGCCAATGCTTGCGGAATTCCGCGTAGGTGTTCTGAAAACTCACCGGCAAGAGCAGGCCCTCCATATCCCGTCGCTCCTGCTGGAGCTTTTTTAAAAGAACCTCCGAGGAGTTCTGCCCATGGTGAAGAAAGGGCTTAAAGGCGGTCACAAGGATCTGTGTTTGCATAAAATTTATTCTTTCGGCGCTTTGCCCGTGAGGTCTTCAATGATTTTCTCCGGAAAGGTTCCGGTTTGCAGATAATGCTCTAAAAGAGGTTTTAATTTCCGCCGGCAAGACCCCCCGCAGGGCCCCACGCCCGCCATGGTGGCGTCAAAGATCTTGTTGAGAGTGTCACAGCCGCCCATGCGAATGGCGTCCTCGATCACTTCCCTGGAAACATTATTGCAGCGGCAGATGATTTCCGCCCTCTTCTTTTTTTGCATATCAAGAAGACAACTGCCCGATTTTCTTTGTCAGGAGCTTCACAATCTTGTCTTTCAGATCAGTGTACTGACCCTTCACGAAAGCCCCCGAGGCATGGGCGTGGCCTCCGCCGCCAAAGCCCTCCGCCAGCGAGGACACTTCAAGCTTCCCCTTGCTGCGAAAGCTCAGCTTGTATTCATTCTCGGCGTCTTCGCGGAAAATCACCGCGGCCTCAAGGCTTTCAATGTTCATAATCATGTCAATCACATCGCGCGCTTCGTCCGGCTCCAGGTTGTGGGCCAGAAGGTCCGCGTCCCGCAGGCGAAGCACCGCCAACTGCCCATGGCAAAAGTACTCAATCTGGCCCAGGGCCTTGGCCAGAAAAGCCATTTTCTGCACAGTCTGGTTGCCGAACAGGGCCCGGTGAATTTCCTGGGCATTGATCGGATACTGTAAAAGCTCCGCCGCGATCAGGTGGGACTTCGGGGAGTTCCGGATATAGCGGTAAAGCTGGGTGTCGAAGGTGATGCTGGTGTACAGGGCCCGGGCAATGGAGGTGTCCAACTCAATGCCCAAGTCCTTGATCAAGTCATAGGCCAACTCCCCGGTGGAGGCCGCCGCAATGTCGATATAAGACTCGGTCGAAGGTTGCGGGCCGTTTTGCAAAAGCGGGTGGTGATCGATAAAAACAATCTTGGTCACGCTTTTTTTCAGGCCCGAAAAGAGAGGTTCCAAAAGCCGCTCATCGTTGGTGTCAAAAATCAGACAAAGATCCGCGGACAGGTCAATAAAAGGATTGTTTTGGAACAAGGAGATGACTTTATCAGAGCCCAAGAAGCGGTATTTGCGGGGAGTGCTGTCCACATTCACGATGCGGACATCTTTGTTGATTTTTTTAAGCGCGTAATAGAGCGCCAGTTCCGCCCCCAACCCGTCCCCGTCGCATTGACGGTGAGTGGAGAGGATAATCTTGTGCGATTGCTTGATGAGCTCAGTCACGGTCATTCATTTCACCCCGCCTTGGATCCTTTGCCTTATTTTAAACAGATTCAGTCGTTCAGGGTACCCTTCGTCCCAAGAACTAGACAACTTAGCCTGCTGCGCAGCAATAATTAGTTGCGGTTTAGGCCTATTTTGAGTAGAACCTTCTCTCCTGTTTTCTCAAAGGAGTTGAAATCATGGCAGACACACTTCCGATGACCGTTCGTGGTAAGGCTTTGCTTGAAGCAGAACTGAAAAAGTTGATGCTGGAAGAGCGACCTGAGGTGATTCGTGCCATTGAAGAGGCTCGCTCCCACGGGGATATCAGTGAAAATGCCGAATATGATGCAGCCAAAGAGCGCCAGGCGATGATTGAGGGGCGAATTGCTGAAATTCAGGGCAAAATCGCCGGGGCAGAGATTATCAATCCTGCGGAAATCAAATCAGATCGAGTTGTTTTTGGTGCTTCTGTCACCGTTATGGATCAGGAAACTGAGGAAGTTTCCACCTATCAAATCGTCGGAGTGGACGAAGCGGATGTAAAAAAAGGGATGATCTCCATTTTATCCCCCCTGGCCCGCGCCTTGATCGGCAAAAAGGTCGGGGATTCGGCCGTGGTCCAAAGCCCTAAAGGGGATAAAGACTACGAAATCGTCTCCTTCGAATTCAAGTAAGACCTTAAATAATTTTCTTAATTCTCGTTGTCGGCTCCTGAAAGCTTCGTCAAAATAGAGGGATGGGACCTACGCGCTCATCGGACGACGATAAATATTTAATTTCAGAACAGCCGGGCCGCTTTATTCTTTTTGGCGGCGTCTTATTGGCCATCACCCTGGGGTTGATTCTCCGGGGCTTGATGGCCCCAAGCAAAGTCCGCCCCATGATCGAGAGCGCCGCTCAGCGCGTGCATAAGGACATTCAGGTTCAGTTTGAAGGGGCGCAAATCAGCTTGGCCCGCGGCCTCTTGCCGCGTTTTGCGGTGATTGTTTCCAAAGTGAAAATGGCCTCTGAAAATGAGTGCTGGATGCGGCCGGAGCTGGTGGCCGATGAAATCCGTCTGCCGGTGTCTTTCTGGGCTTTGGTGCGCGGCCAGAACCCCATCACCAAGGTGGAGGCCGGGCAGGTGACGGTGAAACTCCGCTCCCCTTATAAAAACTGCGAAGACCGCCCCGATGAGCCGACTCACAAGGCCCCCCAAATCAAACAGTTTGTGACTCTGAAAAACGGGCCAGGTCCCACGACAAAAGCCTCGGCTCCGCCTCAAGTCGGGGCCATTTTGGTGGATCAATTAAAAATTTACGCTCCCACTCTGGCGGAGGCCCTGGATTTGAATTCCTTTGCCCTTCGTCTTAAATCCAATTCCCCGCGGGTGGTGGAGATGACCGCCAAGACCCATCTCATGAAGGATGAATCGGTGGGGGATTATCTCTCCCACGCGACCGTCTGGGGGGAGTACAGCGAGTTTCCGCAGCGAAGCCTGCAGGGGCGCCTGTCGGGCAACTGGCGGGAGGGAAGCTACAATCTCGGGGCGAACTATGGCATGAAGGACGACACCCTTGCGACCGAGCTGGATTTAAAACACATCCCTCTCAGTCAGGTTTTTCAAGTCCTTAAAAAATTCCAGTGGCTCAAGGAGGATTTGAACGGCCGCCAAGTGTGGGTGTCTTTAAACGCCCAGGCCCAGATTAAAAAATCCGATTTCAAATCCGCGGAAATGCAAATCAAAGATGTGCGCCTGGAAGGGGACGTGGGGGACGTGACTATTGAGAACGCCCATGTGGTCTCTTTGAATCCCATCACTTACCTGCCCTTCTCGGTGGACATCCGGCGCATGAATGTTGAAAAACTCCTGAATGTCCTGAACCGCTCCCATCCGACTCCGGTTTTAGGACAGTTGGGAAGTTTCACGGGCGTGGCGGAAGTGACCAGTCAAAATCAGGTGGAGATCCGCGGCGTGCACCGGGGGTTGGAATTTATTTTTTCCAATAAGGGCCAAAGAGAAGTGCAAACCCTAAATGAAATGGCCGCGAAGCTGAAACTGGACCGGGATCGTTGGCAGGTGGAAGTGTCGCAGATTCTTCCCAAACAAGGGGTTCTGGATGGGACGCTTGTGGTGAATGCCGACAAGGACTTCCGCAGCTTTGATCTTAAGGCCAAGGCCAATGAGGTGCGGCTTTCCCCGGCGGTGGCGCGTTTGATGACCGCAGGCGGGCAGTTAGGGCCCTTGAGCGGGGATTTGAGTCTGAGGTATGAGCACGGAGGTTTAGGGGCCTTAAGAGGGACTTTGAATTCCGAATCCCTGAGGGCGGAAGGCGTGAGTCTTTCCAAGGCCCGCTTTAGTCTGGATTACGGCAACGGCGGGTTTCATGGACAGACGCAGATTCAAAAGGCCGCCATTGAGGTGGGAACTCCCGCCTTTCAAACCCTTAAGGACCTGATTGATCCGGAGTGGATGAATGAGGGCCGCTTGCAGATGAAATCCCTGAGCGCGCAGTTTAACGCGAAAAGTTTTAAGGCCGTGAGCTGGAAAAACATGAGCGTCCTGATGGAAAAAGGCGGCCGTCTGAGCTCGGACGGGGAGTGGAACGACGAGGGAGCCTTGTCGGGCCAAGTCGTCACCCAGTCCGGAAAGCTCACGCGGAAATGGGCTCTTGAAGGGCGCAGGGATGAGCCTTTGTTCACGCCCGTGGATTTAGCAAAGAAGAAAAAACAATGATGCAATTTGAAAAGAAATTCCAGACACACAGGGGCTATTGGGTCGGTGGGGTGATGGAGAACACCCTGGAGTCCTTGAGGGAGGCTAAAAAGCGCGGCAGTGAAATGGTGGAGTTCGACGTGCGCCTCACCAAAGACTATGTTCCGGTTCTTTACCACGACGCCACCCTTAAACGTTTGCATAAGGCGCCAGTGGCGTTAAGGGCGCTCACCGCGGCCCAGGCCAAGATCTTTGCGCCGAATCTGACCCTTCTCGAGGAGGTGCTTCAGAGCCCGGAGGTGCCGGAGTATTTAAATATCGAGCTTAAAACCGATGCGACCACGGACCCCGCTCTGGAAATCCAGGTGGCCCGCTTGGTGAAAAAGCACAAAGCGGAAGAACGGGTCGTGTTCTCGAGCTTTAACCCCTTCAGTCTGATCCGCGCAAAAGCCTTTATTCCCGAGGTGGCGCGGGCCCTTTTGGTGACTGAGGAGAACGAAGAAAAGAATTACTGGTTTTTAAAACAGATGAGTTTTTTGCCTCTGTGTCAGGCCCGCTTCCTGCACTGGGATCAGAAAATGACCACGGCGGAACGGGTGCAGAAATTCTTGTCGGCGGGCTATCAGATGGCCTGTTACACCGTCAACGACCCCCAGAAGGCGGAGGAGCTTCTCAGCTGGGGGGTTCACAGTCTCATTTCGGATCAATTGGGAGTGACCCCGCTGCTCAGCGGGGCGGAGAAATAGAAAATCCTAGGATTTTTTCTGAGTCTCAGGGGTTTCCACTTTTTGCGTATTGAGTCCCTGGGCTTGATTTTGGCTGATTTGATCATTGGCCTTGGGAGTGTCATGGACATCCTTTGCATCCACGTCAATTTCATTGAGGCCTTGTTTAAAGCCACGGATCGCCTTACCCAAGGATTGGCCCAATTGAGGCAAGCGGCTGGGGCCGAAGAAGATCAAAAAGATCACGGCCAGTAAAAGAAGATGTGTCAGGCTAAACTCACCCATGAGGACCTCCATTTGCAATCTAGGCCCATTATATATGATGGGGGTGGGTTCTTGTCACTAAATACTAAAAAACTTCGCCCGATGTCGTCGAACTGAGCCCCGTCGTTTCAGGGGAAGGAACCAATTCGATCTTAAGATCCCCGGGGGTTTCACTGGCGGGAGTCTCATTTTCGACCGCCGGCGCCGGGGCGGGTTCGGGGGTGACCACGGCTTTCTCCTCGCTCTCGCTTTGTTGCACGGGGGGTGGGTTTGTCAAAGTCTCTTTGCGGGTTGGCAGGGACTTGGCGATTCCATGAGTCGCTTTGGGAGTGGATCCCGTCGCCGCGGAGGCTTTTCCTGAAGCGGCTTTTTTGCCGGAGACTTTTTTAAGTTCCCGGTCGTATTTGGCCTTCAGATCCGCAAGCTGTTTTTGGTATTCTTTGCGGATCTGCTCAATTTGCTGGGTGCGAGCCTCGGTTAAGCAGGAGTCATAGGCCTTGGCGGCGATGTCTTTGGCCTTGGCCCGGCAGGTGAGTTCAAGGGACGAGGGCTGGGCTTGAGCCGCCGCCAGAATTCCCAAGCTCGCAGTCAAAAATGCGGATTTATTTACGAAGTTTTTCATCGACACCTCTTCCTCGCCAGACCTGAGCTTCAAAAGATGTGCCCGGAAGAGACGCGTTCTAGAGCCCGGCAAGGGCCCCGGGGCTTTCCATTTTACAGAGGTGTCCAAAGATTTGCGGCCTCTTCAGGCGCTGCGCCCTTTAGCGGCGGATGGCTTTGGGGTCGACCGCGTCCTGAAGCCCATCTCCCAGGTAGTTAAAGCTGATCACCGTCAGAAGGATCATCACTCCGGGCAGGATGGCCAGAAACGGCGCCTGGTAAATCAGTTCCTGAGCGTTAAAGAGCATGTTGCCCCAGCTGGGCGTGGGGGGCTGAATCCCAAGCCCCAAAAAGCTTAAGGCGGCCTCAAACAAAATAGACTCACCCACGCCCAAGGTGATGGAAACCAACATCGGGGCAATCACGTTCGGGAACATATGGCGCAAAATCAGAGTCGCATCGGTGGCGCCGAGAGTGCGGGCCGCCAGGATAAATTCCCGCTCTCTTAAGGAGAGAATGCTTCCGCGCACCAGACGGGCCACGGTCATCCAGGAGAACAAACAAAGAATCACGATCATCTTCAGGATGCTCTCGTTTTGCGGACTGACGAGGGATTTTAAAAAGGGCAGTTTTTGCATGTCCACGGCGGCAATCACAATCATCACCGGCAGCAGGGGCAAAGACAAAAGAGCGTCCGTGACCCGCATCAAGAGGGTGTCAACCAGACCGCCGTAGAATCCGGCCAGGCTGCCGATCAAAAGGCCCACGAAGGCCGAGACCAGGGCGACGAGAACGCCCACACTCATGGAAATGCGGGTGCCGTAAATCAAGCGGATAAAAACATCGCGGCCGAGTTCATCGGTGCCAAAGATGTGATAGGTGTCAAAGCCATGGATGGTTTTTTTCAGCTCCTGGGCCTGGGGACTTCCCACTTGCTCCAAAATCTGAAGCGCGTCCGCGGTCTCCCGGGTTGCCAGCTCATAGAGAGCATCCTCGGGGGCGGCTGCGGTGACCAGGGATTTCTCCAACAACAGGGTTTGCAGGTTTGTGGCCTCGCTGGGGTGGGTGGTGATAAATTTCTCGATGGCGGCTTCCCGCTGGTCCTGGCTGGCGACGGAGTGGCTGAAGGGCGGAAGATAGCGGTTAAAGACGTTCTGGACATCGGGATCCAGGCCCGTGACGGCCTCAATCAGCGGGGCCGAGAGAGCCAGAAGGACGAAGAATAAAATCACCAGGCTTCCGGCCACGGCCATTTTGTGTTCCAGAAACTGGCTTAAAACAATCTTCCACATGGGAAGACCTTGTTCCAGTTTTCTGCGGTTTTCCTCAGAGAGCGTGGTTCTTGCGGGGATGGGTTCAGTCATTTCCACGGGAAAACCTCCTATTTATAGCTGATGCGTGGGTCGGCCACGCCGTAAAGTAAGTCCGCCACAAGGTTCATCAAAAGCACCATCGCCACGGAAATGATAAAACTCACCATGGCCACGTTGAAGTCGTTGCCCACAATGGAATCGTAAGTCAGCTTCCCCACCCCCTGGTAGGCAAACACGGTTTCGGTGATAATCGCGCCGGAGAAAACCGAAGAAATGCTGAGGGCCAGGATCGTGATCAGGGGGATCAGGGCGTTCCGGAAGGCATGGCGCCAGATGATGACCTGGCGGGGAAGCCCCTTCGCCTTGGCGGTGCGGATGAAATCATGACGGAGAGCCTCGAGCATCGCTGAGCGGGTGAAGCGCACAAAGCGCCCGATCTGCTGCAAGCTCAGAGACAAAACCGGGAGCACCAGATATTTTGCCCGGTCCAACACGTCGGCCCAAAATCCCATATTCTGCGCGCCCACCGTCTGTGTTCCCCCGGCGGGAAGCAGGGGCAGCCACACGGCAAAAACAATGATGCACACGATTCCCAGCCAGAAGGAGGGAATCGAGATGCCGGCAAAGGAGAAGAAGTTGACGATGTAATCTGTCTTTGTCCCCGGCCGCAGGGCTGAAAAAATCCCCAAAGGAATGGCGATCAAGAGGGAAAACCCCAACGCCGTGAGAGAGAGAATAAAAGTGCTGGTCAGCCGCGGGCCGATCAACTCAGTGACCGGGACGCGGTAGGTGCGGCTATAACCCAGATCCCCCTTGACGATATCGGAAACCCAGTGCCCGTAACGGACATAGGCCGGTTGATCCAGACCATAGAGCGAGCGCAAACGGGTCACGTCCGCCGCAGTGATTTTCGGATTTGAAGAGATCATCATGTCGACCGGGTCCCCCGGCATCAGGGTCATTAAATAGAAACAAACATAGGAAAGGATGACAATCACTATGCAGGTTTGAATCAGACGCCGAAGGATGTATGTGCTCACCAGGAAATCTCCTCTTCTTTTATTGCCAAAGCCTCAGGGCCCAAGCCTAATTCAGCTTGGCGCCGGCAAGTTCCCATTTTTCAACATCATTGGTCTCTGCAAACTGGTGCCCTGTCGGGCGGTAGTTTTTCAGGTAAGTCGGCACCACACTCACGTCCGAGCGGTAGTACAGGGGTAAAACGGGGACGTCATCGGTGTAGTGCTTCAGAATCTTATGGGCCAGCTCCACCCGTTTTTTTGCGTCGAACTCAAGATCCAGGGCATCCAGCAACTTGTCGTTTTCCGGATTGGACCAAGCCATGTTGTTTTGTCCGGACCAGCCGTTCTTTTCCGTGGGAATGGAGGACGTGTGGAAGGTGGAGCGGGGGTTGTTTTCCGGAGAAGACACCCAGGCATACATGGCCATGGCCCCGTATTTGCGCTTTTTCATGGTTTCCCCGAAGAAGACGCGGGCGGGCTCGTTCTTTGTCACAATCTCAATGCCCAATTGCTTGTATTGGTCTTGCAAGTAGACTTGCACCAGTTCGCGGGTTTTATTTCCGGCGGTGGTCATAAATTGCAGGGAGAGCTTTTTGCCGTCTTTAACGCGGTAGCCGTCGGCACCCATTTTCCACCCGGCTTCATCCAGAAGTTTCCCGGCGGCGCGTTTGGAGTAGGGATAGAGGGTGATCTTTTTAGGATCCTCCGTGTACCAGGGATCTTTCGGGGAAATGCTGTGAAGGGCGGCTTCTTGTTTTCCTTCAAAGAGCGCTTTCATCAGATCCTGGCGGTTGAGGCCAGTTAAAAGAGCCTTGCGCACGCGCAGGTCTTTTAAGATCGGATTTTCCAGGTTCAGGTCAATGTGCTCGTAAGTGATCGAGGGAGTGAAGGTGACCACATAAGGAAGGTGCTCCGCCTTCACCTTTTTCTCAAAGCTCAGGGCTTCGTCGAAGGACAATCCCAGGGTGGAAATCATGTCAATGGTGCCCGAACGCAGATTGGCTTCCAGAGTGCCGGTGTTGGGGATGAGTTTGACGATGATCTTCTGGATTTTGGGCTGCGGCCCGTAGAACTTCGCATTGGGCGTGAAGGTCACATGGTCCCCCAGCTTCACTTCGGAAATCACATAAGGACCGTTGTAGAGACCCTTCATTGTGGGATTCTTGGTGTAGTTGGAGTTTTTTTCGTAGCCTTCTTTTTGTTTGCTGTATTTGTTAAAAACACTCTCTTCCAGATGTTTGGGCAGAGGGTAGAACTGGGCCAGCGCATAGAAATCCCATTTGGCTTTTTCGTAGGTGAAAGTGCATTTTTTGGGGTTGGCTGGATCCGCGTCGATTTTCTCCACCTGGGTGAAGGTTTCTTTTTCGCCCACGGAGACCGTCGGCGCCGCCGCGACCTTCAAGGCGAAGGCGAAGTCAGCGCAGGTGATGGGAGTGCCGTCATTCCACTGGGCGTTCGGAAGAATTTCCCAGGTGGCGACGATTTTCTTTTTTCCGCCGACGTCCACGATCTTGGCGGTGCCGTTCTCCAGAGAGGGAATGGCTTTGGCCAGTTGCGGATACCACTTGCCATTGGCGTCCATGGTGACGAGGGTGCGTCCCACCATGCGGTACATGTAGGAGGTCGCGGACATGGTCATGATAAGAGGATTCATGTTTTCAAATTCCTGGCTGATGCCGATGACCAGATCGTTTTTTGCCGCCGGCGCGCGGTCCGCCGCGGCGGAGGTCTCGGTGGATGCGGTCTCGTTTTTTGTGCACTGGGTGAGCATCGCCACCGCCAAGAGAGCGCTCAAAACGGCAGAAATTTGCTTTTTCATGGAGACTCCTTTTTCGAAGTTTCGTGAGGGTTTTGATTTTGATGGATAAGCCAGCAGGCCGTTTGATGGTCGGCCCCCTGAAGAAGCGGTCGTTCCTTCGCGCAGACGTCCATTTTGAAGGCGCAGCGCGGATGGAAGTGACAGCCGCTGGGAGGGTGAAGCGGACTGGGCACGTCCCCGCTCAGGGATTTTTTCATTTGCTTTTTCCCCTGGCCGACGTGGGGGATGGCCCCTAAGAGAGCCTGGGTGTAGGGATGCTGGGGGTTTTGAAAGAGCTCATCGCGTGTGGCCACTTCCACAATTTTTCCCAGATACATCACCGCCACCCGGTCACAGACGTGCTCAATCACGGACAGGTCATGGGAGATAAAAATATAAGTCAGCTTCAGGCGCTCTTGCAGATCCTTTAAAAGATTCAGAACCTGGGCCTGGATGGACACATCCAGGGCCGAGACCGGCTCGTCACAAATAATCAGTTCCGGCTCCAGGGCCACGGCCCGGGCGATGCAGATCCTCTGGCGTTGCCCGCCGGAGAACTCATGGGGATAACGGTTGATATGAGAGGCTTTGAGTCCCACCAGTTCCAGAAGCTGCTTAACCCGGACTTCGGCCTCTTTGGCGCCCAGGGTTTTGTGGATGTGAAAGGGCTGGCCGATGATCTGCCCGATGGTCATGCGCGGATCCAGGGCGGCATAGGGATCCTGGAAGATCATCTGGATGTTCTTGCGTTTTTGCCGCAACTCGCCTCCGGAGAGTTTTAAAAAGTCCTGACCGTCAAAGCTCAGCTCCCCGGAGGTGGGCTCATACAGGCGGATCAGAGTCCGGCCAAGGGTGGATTTTCCGCAGCCGGATTCTCCCACCAGGCCGAGGGTTTCTCCGCGCCGGACCCGCAAAGAGACATCATCAACGGCTTTGACTTGCCCCACGTCCCGCAACCAGAGGCCCTTTTTGATAGGGAAGTATTTTTTGATATTGCGCGCTTCAAGAAGAATGTCTTCCATGGGGTCTCCGTTAGAGGGGGTTGAAGCAAGCCACTTCGTGGTGGGGCTGAATCGCGGTCATCGGGGGCTTTAAGCTAAAACACTCGCTCTTGGCCCGGGGACAGCGGTTTTGGAAGGGGCACCCGGGGGGCAAATCCATGGGGGCCGGCACACTGCCTTCGATGGTTTTTAAACGAGGCACCCGGTGCCCCAAGCGGGGGCGGGACTCAATCAGGGCCGCGGTGTAGGGGTGGCGGGGGTTGCGGAAGATTTCTTCCGTGGAAGCCATCTCACAGGCCTGGCCGCCATACATCACCAGAACACGGTCGGAGATTTCCGAGATCACCCCGAGGTCGTGGGTGATGAACTGCACCGTCATATGGAGTTTCTCCTGAAGACTCTGAAAGAGCTCCAGGATTTGCGCCTGGATGGTCACATCCAGGGCGGTGGTGGGTTCATCGGCGATCAAAAAGCTGGGATTGCAGGACAGAGCCATGGCGATCATCGCCCGCTGTCTCATCCCGCCGGAGAGTTGATGGGGATAGTTACTGTAGCGGGCCGCCGGAGAGGGGATCCCCACCAAGCCCAGCATCTCAATGGCGCGGTCTTTGGCCTCTTTGGGCCCCAGGTTCATGTGGCGCCGGATCTGCTCATCCATTTGGTAACCGATGGTGAGAACGGGATTCAGGGCCGTCATGGGTTCTTGGAAGATAATGGCCATCTCTCCGCCGCGGACATCTTCCATTTCTTTTTCTGAGAGTTTTAAAAGATCACGGCCCTTCAGGAGGATCTCACCGCCGGACACCCGCCCGGGGGGCTCAATCAGGCGCATAATGGAAAAAGAGGTCACTGATTTGCCACAACCACTCTCACCCACGATGCCCAGGGTTTGTCCCTTGTGGATCTCATAGGAGACTTTGTTCACCGCACGGATGGGCCCAAGTTTGGATTGGAAGGTGGTTTCTAGATTCCTTACTGAAAGGACGATCTCGGACAATTCAGTCTCCTTTTCAATGCCAATTGAGTGCCAATTGAGCGTTGCATTGATCGAAAAGAAATATCGTATGGCCCCCTGCGCTGTAAAGCAAAGACTAAGGCCGCCGGGAGAAATTTTAAATCCTCCCAGACAGGCAACGCAAAGTGCTAGAGGAGGGTTTTTCTCTCAAACTCTTCGTAGATTTTTAATGCCACGCCTTGGATCGCGCTTCCGATCACACCTGAAAGTTTTTCAGCGAGTTTTTGCTTCTTGGTGTAGCTCACTTTGATGATTTGGCTGGTCGGAATCTGACTCAACAAATAGTCGTCACTGGTGAGAATCCCGTCCACCAATCCCAGGCCCTTGGCGTCTTCGCCATACCAGTATTCCCCGGTGGCCACCTTGGCCACGTCCAGTTGCGGACGATTCCTGTGCACAAAATCCTTAAACAAACGATGAGTGGCTTCCAATTGCTCTTTGAATTTTTCTTCGCCCTTTTCGGTGATTTCCCCGAGAAGACTGACGGTGCGTTTGAACTCTCCCGCCGTGTATTCTTTATAGTCGACCTCATGTTTTTTCAGAACGCGGTGGAAATTGGGAATCTGCGCCACCACCCCGATGGAACCGACAATGGCAAAGGGGGCGCAGAGGATTTTATGGGCTGTGCAGGACATCAGATAACCTCCGCTGGCGGCCACTTTGTCCACACAGACTGTGAGGGGGATGTTTTTATCGCGAATTCGTAAAAGCTGGGCGGCAGCCAGTCCGTACCCATGCACCACGCCCCCGGGGCTTTCCAAACGCACCACCACCTCGTCGTTGGGTGTGGCGACATTTAAGACCGCAGAAACTTCCTGCCGCAGATGATCCACGGCGGAGGCCCGCAGATCCCCATTAAAGTCCAAAACGAAAACCTTGCGCGAAGCTTCCTTTTTCTTTTCTTTGGCTTCTTTTTTTTGTGTCTTTTTTTCTTCTTTCAGTTCCTCTTTGGTGAGGGTGGCGTGGCGGAGGACTTTGCCAAAGAGTTTGTATTTCTTGTGAAGTTTCTCGACTTCCAGCTCCGGCTTGTCCTGACTTTTAGCGGCGAGCACGGCAATCAAAAGAATCAAGGCGCCGACGGCGATGACAATCACCAGGGTTTTTGCGCTAAATAATCCCAGTTGCAGAAGCATTTCCATCAAATCCATAAAACCGTCCCCTTTTGATCCACAAAGTCCGCCCGCTATCATAGGGTCTGTTTAGATGAAGGTCGAGGATCTTTTTTAGTTTTTTCTTCACTGGAAAACCAAGGTAGACTGGGTCTATGTCTTTTCTTTTAACTCTTCTGCTGATGAATTCCCTCCCCGCCCAGGCGCAAAGTGAAGCAGCCCGTTATCGGGACTTTTTGGAACATCAAGAAGAAAACCGAAACTATGACCGGGAGCGGGAAGCGGGCCTGAAGGACTATCTGCGGGAGCAGGCGGAGTGGGAAGAGCAGAGGAAAAAAGACCGGGACGCTGACAAGAGCCGGAAACGTGAGGAATCCCCCAAAGAAAACGGCCCTGAGTACAAAGCCGACCGCAAAGAAAAGTATGAAGACTATTTGGAGTTTGAAAAAAACCGCAAGGCCTACGTAAAAGAGAAAAAATCCCAGGAACCCCGGACCGCTCAGGAGGAAAAAAAGCGCAATGCCTGGGCCCTGGAAGAGTACGGCCTGGACAAAGAGCGTCCGCGCTTTGATATCGCCAAAAGAAATATTTACGGCGGCCGACCTGGCGCCGGCGGCCCCAGCGGCTTTGGACCGAGTTCCGCCGGGGATGCCAACAGCGGCTTTGCCCCGAGCTTTCCGGCTCCGCCACCGCCCTTTGATGATTTCAATGATAACTTTGTGCCGCCGCCGTTCCCGCCCGCGGACGGGTTTGAGCCGCCGCCGGAGGGATTTGTTCCGCCGCCGCCCATTCAGTCCGAGACCCGCATTGATGGGGAGTCGGGGGATTTTGTGCCTCCACCGCCGCCCCCACCGCCGATTCCGGCCCCCGGGGATTTCTAAAGGAATTTTATTTTTGTACGAGAAGTTCGTTCTCGCTCAGGCCGCTGAGCTTTTGCATGCCTTTGCTGAGAAAAAGAAAGATGGCCACCAGAAAGATCACCGACGGCAGCACTATGACCACCATCGACCAGGTGGTCATCTGCGCGATCTGTTCGTTTAAAATCAGGGACTGGGTTTCGGCCTCCAGTTTGGGATCAATGGGGCTGAAAATCCGCACGGCCAGCACAAAATTGCAAATGGCGCTAAAAACAAACGACAGGGAAATCCACAGCGTCGCCCGTTTTAAGAGCTGCTGAAACTCATTTTCCGTCTGGCGCTCTAAAAGGCGCGTTTTTAATTTTTCCACGTCAATCAGTTGCGGATTCAAAAACAGGGTGGAGATAAAGGGATTGCGCGTGAACGCGGACCCAAACACGAAAGTGCCGATGAGCAAGGGGAAGGCCGCCTCTTTCACCGCAAACCAAAGGCCGTGCAATTTAAAAAGCGCGAGGCTGCCGGTGATGGCGACGTTCAACAAACCCAGAATGGAGATGGCGTTGGTCTTGCCCCGTTTAAAGTGATCATAAATACCGTAGCTCAGAGGAAAGGCCAGGGCGACCCCAAGCCCCCAGCCGGCCCCGAGGAATTTACTGCCTTTGTTCAGGATCAGGATGGGGATGGCGATATTAAAAAGAATATTGAGAAGGGCGTTTTCTGGTTTTTGCTTTGGCGTCTCTGTCATTTGCCCATCCTTGAGGGAGTGGGGGGAAAAATCAAGGGCGCGAAAGGATGGCGCGGGCAGTCAGAGCCTGGTTTTCTCCACGACCAAAGGCTTAAACTCCCGCCTCCGGCATTGAATCCAGGCCCCGGGAATCCGATAGAGGAAAAGTGGATAAATCTTCGTTATTTCACTTTTTATTAAAAGAATTCGGCACCCAAGTGGGGGTGCTGCTGGTGGTTTTATCCGGCGCCGTTTACGGTCCTTTTTCCGCCACCGCGAAGCAAGATGTCCTTCTGGTGTCCTCTTTGCAGGACACCGCTCATCGCCTGGAACAGGCCGCGCACAGCAGCCTGCGGTTTTTAAAAAGCAAAAACAGCGCGGATCTGGATGTGTACAATAGCCAGATCCTTGCCGTCGGCCAGACCTACGCGGAGCTGGCACCGCACTTTAAAGACGCTCCGAACCTGCAAAAAAAATTCCTCGAGGTGCAAAAAAAATCCCGCGCCTTTTTCCTGGCCACCAATGAACGTTTGGAAACGGGTCTCCGCAGCGGAGCTGCGGGTGGGGAGCGGGCCCTGGCCTCCTCCGCGGAGGCGGACGAGGTGATTTTTTTGCTGGAGTCCCTGTCGCGGGACATCCGCGAGACCTCCTCCCGCCCGCTGCAGCTCGGGACGTGGACCCTGCCGGCGGAAGGGGTTTTTTTCTGGGTGGGAATTTTGTTTTCCGGTTTCTTGGTTCTGGCCAGCCAGCGCCTGCAAAAGGCTGATTTGCGCGCGAAAAAGCGGGATCTTTCGGAGATGAAAATCCAATCCATCCTGCTTGACGGGATTTTAAACAGCATCAGTGAGGCCCTCATTGTCATTGATGAGCGGGGGCGTTTCACCCGCTACAATACGGCCGCCCAAAGAATCATCGGCAGCCAGCTGAAAAGCATTTCTTCGGAAGAGGACGCAAGAGAGTTCGGATTTTTTGATATTGAAACCCTGCAAGCTCTGGGACTGCAGGAAATGCCCTTCACCCGCGCCTTGCGGGGGGAGGCGGTGGATGATCTGGAGATGCTGGTGCACAACGAGACCCATCCCGAGGGGATCTATATCAGCGCGAGCAGCCGCTATCTGAACGACATCGACGGCAGCATCCGCGGCGCCTTGGTGGTGTTTCGGGACATCAGCAAACGCAAAGCCACGGAACTGGAGTGGCAAAGGGCCCGGGAATCGGCCCTGGAAACGGCCCGGAAAAAATCCGACTTTCTTGCCGCCATGAGCCACGAAATCCGCACTCCCATGAACGGAGTCATCGGCATGACAACGCTTCTGGCGGAGACGCCTTTGAGTGCCGAACAAAAAGACTATGTCGGCACCATCCAGCGTTCGGCGGAGGCTTTGCTCCGGCTGATTAATGATATTTTAGACCACTCCAAAATCGAGGCCGGGAAGGTGCAGATTCATCCGCGGCCCTTTGATCTGAAATTTCTTTTTGAAGACGTGGTGGAGCTTTTTAATCCCACCGTGCGGGAGAAGAATCTGGCTCTGGATCTCACCTGGTCGGGGCGCGGGGAGTGGTTTTTTATGGGCGACCCGGAACGGCTTCGCCAAATTCTGGTGAATCTTTTGGGGAACGCCGTGAAGTTCACGGAAAAAGGGCGGGTGCAGGTCCAAGTCGAAGGCGGAGGGGCTTCCGAGGACGGCGGGCTCGTCCCCTTGAAAGTCTCCGTGTGCGACACCGGCGCGGGCCTCAGCGAAGAAGAGTGTCAGCTGCTGTTTCAAAAATACGTTCAGACCAAATCCGGAATGAAATACGGAGGCACGGGATTGGGGCTTTCCATCTGCCGCCAATTGGTGGAGCTGATGGGGGGCGCCATCGGAGTGGAGAGCAAACCGGGGCTGGGCGCGACCTTCTGGTTCACTCTGCAGCTTCCCGTGACCCGGCCTGAGGACATTGCCGCCAAGAAGGAGCCTTCCTTTGCGGCTCTTTTCACCGGGCGGGTCCTCCTGGCGGAGGACCAGGCGGTCAACCAACGCGTGGCCGTGGCCTATCTGGAGAAACTGGGGCTCAGCGTGGAGGTTGTCGCCAACGGCCAGAGCGCCGTGGAGAAAGCCCTTCAAAACCCCTACGATTTGATCCTGATGGATTGTCAGATGCCGGTGATGACCGGCTATGAGGCCACGCAAAGAATCCGCCAAGGTCAGAGCGGAACCACCCGCACTCCCGTGGTGGCTCTGACCGCGGAGGGCACAAGTGGCGAGCGCACGACCTGTTTTTCCGTGGGAATGGATGATTTTCTCACCAAGCCCCTGGAATTGGAGCACCTGGTGGCGGTGCTTCGCCGCTGGCTTCCGGGCTCTGCCCCGGCCGTGGATGTCGCTGCCTTAGAAAAATTAAAAACCTATGTTGTGAACAACAAAAGCCTGACCCAAGCCCTGATTGAGGATTATCAAAAAAGCGCGCCGGGCCTTGTGGCGGAACTTCGTCAGGCCTGGCAGCAAGGCCGTTTGGACGAAGCCCGGGCGGCGGCGCATGCCCTGAAATCCGCCAGCGCCACCTTGGGGGCCAGCGGGGTGGCTGCGCTCTGCCAGCAAGTGGAAGATCTGGAGCAGGCGGAGGGTCTTGCCGAACTTGTGGCAAAACTCGAAAAGCAGCTTGAACAAAGCCAGAGTGAGCTGCAAAAATATTTAACGAAGGCCGCCGCCTAAGGAGCAAGTGCCATGGCTCATATCCTGATTGTTGATGACCAGCAAAGCGTTTTAATGACCTTAGAGGCCTTGCTGACGAGTGAAAATCATCTGGTGACTGCTTGCACCAACGTCCTCGACGCCGTTGCCAAGCTCAATTCCGAACCCTTTGATCTGGTGATCTCAGACGTGGTCATGTCCGGCGGAGGCTCCGGCCTGGCTCTGTTGCGCACCATCCGCACCCAGCCGAAGTGGGCCTCTTTGCCGGTGATTTTATTAACCGGAAAGCGTGAAAAATCCGATGTCGAAAAAGGCATCCAAGCCGGCGCCAATGATTACGTGGTCAAGCCGATTGATCCCACCTTGTTGCTTGCCAAGATCAAAAACCTGCTCACCAAATCCACCACGGACACGCCCCAGTTTGCCGAAGCCCCGGTCAATGCCAAAGGGGAGTTTGAAACCAAGACGGAAATTTTAAGCATTTCGGAAATCGGGTGCACCCTTTTGTCCAATATGTTTTCCAGCGGCGGCGCTCTGGTCCGTCTCCATAGCGAGGTTTTTAAGGAGGTGGGCTTGGGCTCGCCGGTCACCTTGCGTGTTCTTTCCGTGGAGGCCGTGGAAGCCCCCGAGGGACTGCATAAAATCCGTGGCAATTTTGTGGGCCTCACAGAAAAAGAACTCACCCCTCTTCGTCTTTGGATCCGCCGGCAGAGTCGTTTTTAATCCGCGGAGGCTGCCTTCGTTTCGGTGCAGCGTAGATTCTTCGCTTGGCTCGGTTCCGGGGATCAGGTAGAAGAAAGTCCATGAAGAGGGGAATGTGGGCGGCGCTTTTTTTTATTTTCTTTTGGAGTGGGGGGGCTCAGGCTCTCCTGACCACCAGCACTCTCCCTAAGGGCATCCAGAGTCCGTCCTTTCGTTTCGGTCTTGTAAACAATGTCGGTGAAAAGTACGTCGAGGACGGGCGCTTGATGAATCTCGGCGATGTGAAGTCCGTTGAATTCGACAGCGCCACTTTGGTGAAAATGAATGCGAAGGCGCAAAAGCTCTTAGAGGCCTTGAACAGTTTCGGGGATCATCATCTCGGGGATAAATTCAATTTCGGGGTTCTGCGCTTTCATACCACGCCCCAGGTGCGCTACTTTGCCCCCATCTTCGCCGGGGGACTGAGCGACGAATGGACTTTGGCGCTGGCTTTGCCCCTGATCACCTATCAAAATAAAATCTCCATCACCCATGACCACTCCAATTTGGATTATTACCGCCGCCAGTTTTCAGGCTTAAGCCAGGAACTGGATGAAGCCCTTAATACGGATCTCGGTCAAGCGACCAATGAGATCTTGCGCAAGAAAGGCTACCGGCCCTTGAGCGACCGCAATGAAAGCTTTTGGGGGGACGCGCAGGTGGCGGCGGTTTATAAAATTCTTGAGGCCCGTGAGAGCACCATGATTTATCAGGCCGTCGTGGGACTTCCGACGGGCCCGGCCTACTCCCCGGAAGATTTAGGGGCTTTAAATATTTTCGGTCGGACCAGCTGGCAAAGCACCCTTGCTTACTCCCGGCGCTGGGGTGCCTCCGGTTGGAGCTGGATGCCTTATGTGTCCTGCCTGCTCTATCTGCCGGATGAAATTCAAGCCCGGGTTCCTGCCGGTGAGGACGACGTTCTGCCGGAGCCCAGCTCCCAGGAAAAAGTGCACCGAAGCCTGGCGCCGACCCTGGGGTTTGGGAATAATTTTTTTTATGAGTTCAAAGACCGCTGGATCGCGGGCGCTGCTTACGAGGTCACGCAAAAAGGCGCGGACTCGTTTGGCGGAAGCCAGGGGGGACGCTATGATCTTCTGGCCAGAAACACGGCCTCCCGGGCGGCCCGGGTCAAGGCGGAACTCACTTACACCTCTGTAAAGTCGTATCTGAACAAAAACGCTCTTCTTCCCCTGATGCTCTCTTTGGAGGTGTCTGACACCATTGCGGGAATGAATGTGGAGCGCCAGTTGGTGCAGGAAGTGAATCTGATGCTTTTCTTCTAGCGGGAAAAGAAAGGGACGATTTGGAAACGGGTTTAAAAAATCTTTTGTCTTTGGGTCTTTGCCTGGGCTTTTGCGGGCTTTCCTCCTGTGCTCCTTCCGTGAGCCCCCGAAGCTTCATGGATCCCACACGCTCTTTTGAGGCGGACGCTCAGGATGTGAGTCTTGATCTGCACCTGCGGGAATTCGGGGACCGCCCGCCAGAGCTGGGCTGGCACGGGGTGGTTCCCACGGCGGAGTATCTGGACCAGGCGCAGACTCTCATCGCCCTTGGGGAAAAAACCCACCGGCAAAGATTGCAGCAAAAGGGACAGGCTTGGATCCGGAATTTTTATCAGACCCCGGAGACGGCGATGATGGCGGACCTGGGGAGCAGCCCCTTTCTTAATCTTGCCGCCGCTCGCATTGAGCCTGAGGTGCAAAATTCCCTGAACGAGGTTTTACTGCAGATGGAATCGGCTCTCCCGTCCATCACCCGGCATGTGTTGGCTTTAGGGCGGACACCGGCGAATCCTGCGCCCAGCAGTTTAGAGGGGCTTTTGCTTCAGGCGGAGGACTTTAACCGCCGGGTGGTTGCGGAAATCCCCCGCATGAAGTTGCCACCGGTGATTGCTGAGGGATTCCGCACGGAACTGCTCAAGACCACGACGCCGCTCTTGGCCGAGGCGCATGGGTTTTTGCGGGCTTTTAAGGCGGCGGTGACTTTGTCCGAGTCCCTGAAGGTGATCCAAGCGGCCCTTGAGAAGTTCGTCGTCACGCTTCCGCCGGAGCTGGAAAAGAGTTTCCAGCAGGGGCAAAGCCTTGGCCGGGAGCTGGACGTGATGAGGGATGCGCAAGATGCCTTGAGCGTGATCGTGGATGTCTGGAGCGTGCTCACACCGCGGGAACGGGTGGATAAGTTTAAGACCGCCAATCCGGACCTTTATGATTTTCTTGTCAAGCAAAGCCCGAAGGATTTGGCGTGTCTGCGCACGCGCGGGTGCGGGGGCGGCCCCATCCAGGGAGTGGTGAAAAAAGTTTTTATTCTCCCCAAGATCCGCAACTACGGGATTGAGAAAGTGAAGTCCGAGGTCCAGCACCAGGCTTTGCAATATGTCGCTGCCACCGTGAACAGCTTTGGCGCGGAATTTATCCAAACGCTGCCGCGGACCTTTGCCGAGAATATCAAAATTGCTTGGCAGCAGAAGATGCAGCGCCTGACGGCGGTTCGTGGGGATCTGCAAAGCTATGTCCATCGCGTGGCCGGGGTGTGGGCCAAAAAAATCCTGCCCTCCAGCGAGGGGAAAATTCCGGGTTTTGAGCGAGGGGAAGTGAAAGTGTCCCTCACGCAAAAGGCCCCGGCAAGTGTAAGTCCCGCGGGAGAGCCTCTTTGGCTTCCGGGAGAACTCGTGGGAGCTTCCTTGTCCGCCGCTGTTCTTATGCTGGAGAAGACCTCTCCTTCTGAAGAGTTCGGGCGAAGACTGGCGCTGGCGCAAATCAACAAGCTTGTGGCTTTAACCGGGTACCGGAACACCCGGGATCAACTGGTTCCGGCTTTGTTGGCACCCGTTGAGACGCCCTTTAAGCTACTGGACATTATGAACTTTGAAGAGGTGAGAGACTCCGTGTTCTCTTATCGTGTGCCGGATCGGATTTCTCTGCAGGATCCGTTTTTGGCGCATCCGCGTTTGGATTACGGAAAAGACTTTTCCGTGATGGCTTTGGCGGCCCAGATCCGGGGCTTGAGCCGGATGTTGCATTTTACCGCGGATTGGAAAAAGAGCCGCTTTGATGATTTTCTGAGCCCCATCAAAGCCCAGGATCTCACCTCCGATGCCAAGGATCCCTCCCTGCAGCAGAGTCTTTTCCCCAAAGACCTGATTTTCACTTTGAACGTGGGGGCGGTGTCGGTTCTTTTGCAGGATCTGGTCAAAAACGCGACGCCGGTTTTTTTATTGAACCTGGAGGGCCGCCTCTTGTGGGCGCAGGAGTACCGTCCTGAGAGCGAGGACGTGGCCGTGATGGCGGGAGTGGTGGATTTCAAAAATGGCCGGCGCGTCTCGCAGGTGGAGGCCCGGGCGGTGGCCCGGTTTCTTGGGGCTTTAGGGGAGTTTGTCGCGGCCCTGGAGGGGGTTGAGGCCACGCGCTCCGCGATGCTCTTAGAAAAGAAGGAAAACGGGACGCGTCCCTTGGACACCTTGCTTGCGGGAAAAAAAGACGTCAAACGGCTGATGATCGCCCTGGCGAATTTTCTTTCTAAAAAAATGAAAACCCCGGAGAATCTGGTGCGCTCCTCCTTGAGCCTGGAGGGGAGGGTGGAACCAGCCCCGGAGGTTCTTTCCGTCAACACCCAGGCGGAAGTGATCCGCGCCCTGATCAAGGCTTACGAAGTTTCGGGGATTGAGGCCTATTTGTGGTCCGCGCAAGAAATTTACTACGGAATGAACCGCCATCTCTACCAGGCAAAAAAAGGTTTTTACCGCGACAGCGAAGGGCGGGAACTGAGCTTTCCGGAGAGGATCAACACTCTGGGCGCCCTGGTGGACCTGGAGCCCTACCTTCCGCAGAGCAGCCAGGCGCAATTGCAAAGGATTCTGGAGCCCTGGCTTCAAGCCGTGGCGGCACTTCGTTAGAATTTTTACTCGAAAAGAAAAACCTTTCGGAGGGGAAAAGCTCATGCTAACTTCCCACCCCTATGCGCGTTCTTCAATTGTTATCCCAGGTGCAACCCACAGGGGCGGAGGCCTACGCCTTGACCTTGGCGGACTGGTTAAAAGACCAAGGCCATGAGGTTTTCATCGCCTCAGACTGCCTTCACGCCAAGACCTCGCACCCTTACATCCCTCTGGCGGTTCATGACCGCCGCTGGTGGGTCCGCATCCGCAGCACCTTCTTTCTGAGGAGATTTTTAAAAGAGAACCGCATTCAAGTGATTCATTGTCATTCGCGCGCGGCCGCCCGCCTGGCTTTCTGGGCCCGTTGCGGACAAAAGGTGGCCGTGGTGTCTACGATCCACGGACGCCAACCGGTGTCGCTCTCAAAAAAACTTTTAGATATTTACGGCGAGAAGTGCATCTCGATTTGCGAGAATCTGAGCACCCAGCTGTGCGCTCTGCTGGGGATGAACCCAAGAAAAATCCGTCTTCTGCGCAACCCCCTCGCTATTGAGGAGCTGCCCTTTATCGAAGACATCTCCCGGGAGCCTAAAATGGCCTGGATCGGGCGCCTGACGGGGCCTAAAGGCGATCGGGCGCGGGAGTTTATCACGCAAACCGCCCCGGTGCTCTTGGCGGAATTCCCCTCCTTGCAGATTGAGATGATTGGCGGTGAGCCCGCTCTTCTCGGGGAAACGACTTTGCAAGTCCTTAAGCGGTTGCAGGAGCGGTATCAAAACCGCCTTCAGGTGCGCTCGCATCTGGCGAACCTCCACCGCGAGCTCGGCCGCTTCCAGCTGATTGTGGGGGCCGGGCGTGTGGCCCTGGGGGCTTTGCTTAGCGGAGTGCCCACCTATGCCCTGGGGGAGTACTCGGCTGAGGGACTTATCAACCGGACCCGTCTGCCCCAGGCCATGGCCAGCAATATGGGGGATATCGGCGCTGACGGGAAGGCGACGACCCCTGTGGATTCTGCCGAAGTCACCGCGGAGATGGTGAGGTTTTTAAAAAACCCGTCCTCACTTTCGCGGGACGAGCGCTGGGAGTTGCGCGAGACTTTAATCCGTCACTACGGCCGGGACGGGGTTTGCCGGAAAATTTTCAATGTCTATAAGTCCGCTTATTTTTTAAAAAACCATCCCCGCTCCATTCCAGTCTTAATGTACCACAAGGTGCCGGACCAGGCGCTCTCCTCCCGGCATCGCATTTTTGTCACCAAGACGGATTTTGAAGCGCATCTGAAGTTTTTCCGCCGCCAGGGGTTCACCACCCTGACCTTTCGGGATTTGGAAGAGTTCCGCTCGGGGCAAAGGGAGTTTTCCCAATTCCCGCAAAAGCCCCTGGTCCTGACCTTCGACGATGGGTATTTGGATAATCTGACCAACGCCGCTCCCTTGTTGAAAAAATATCAGATGAAGGCGGTGATCTATCTGCTGGCGGATCATGGGATCCTGGAAAATTCCTGGGATGCGGACGGCACGGAGCCGCTGCAAGCGCTGATGAGCCTCGAGCAGAAAAAGCGCCTTTCTGATTTTGATTTTGAAATCGGCTCCCACGGCCTCAGTCATCGGAATTTCCAGCTCTTGAACACGGAACAGATGCAAGGCGAGTTAATGGAATCAAAACAGAGTCTGGAAAAGGACTTCGGGCCGGTTCTTTCCTTTGCCTATCCTTATGGGTGTGCGAGCGAGGAGGCGTTGGAGCTGGCTGAAGAGGCCGGCTATGAGTTTGCGGTCAAGACCGATTCCGGCGGCTTCGTGCCGGAGGAAAACCCCTTTGGGATTTTCCGCATCAATATTTTCCCCGAAGACGGCCCCCCGCAATTGCGCAAGAAGACCGCCCCCTGGTACCGGTATTATTTTTATCTGAAACGCGGTCGGTAAAAAAAATCCCCTAGCTAGCTGTGAAAGTGCCGGGTCGCCTCGTACAGAAACCACGAGCGTTTCTCGGTCTCGTCAATCCACACCTCAATCAGGCTTGTGCTGGCAATGTCCCGGTGCTCTTCGCAGACTTCATGGGCCTCGCGCAGAGACGCCGTCAGGGCGCGGTTGTCCTGGTTGAGTTCCGCGAGCATGTCCTCTGGCGTGACGTAATCGGCATCATTGTCGGAAATTCTTTGCAGGCGCGAGATATGACCGATGGAACGAAGAGTGGTGCCTCCGACCTTACGAACCCGTTCGGCCAAGGGATCCCCCATGGCAAAAAGCTCGTCGGCCTGCTCATCCAAAAGCAAATGCAAATCCCGGAAGTGCGTGCCGCTCATATGCCAATGGAAATTTTTTGTTTTCAGGTAAAGCGCGTACACATCCGCCAGGACCAGGTTCAGGGCCGCCGAGATGTCCTTGGTCGCCTTTTCCCCGAGATCCGTCGGCGTCCGCAAAGGCGCGATCAAAGCATTGCGGGATTTGTTGTACTGTTCTTGTTTCTCAGTTTTGTCCATAAATCCTCCCCCCAAAGCGTAAGGAAAACCTCCTGTCTTGTCCTGTCCATTTTTAGTCAACCCGGAGCCGGAGGCGAAATCTGTGAAACAACAGGCGTCTTCGCAGTTCGTAGGGCTGTTTCATTATGGGTCAACCCGAGGGTTCTTCTTAAACTCGGGGAGGCTTGTTTGTAGAATGTCTGTAAAGGAGGTCCCATGGGAGGAGTCTGGCACAAAGGGGCATCCCTGTTTCTCGCCATCACCGGTTTGGCTTTGTTCACCTCCTGTTCGAAACCTCATAAATCCTCTGAACCCAGTGTCAGTAAAGAACTGGCAGCCTTGACGGGATGCCAGGCTCCGGCGGGCGTCTCCAGCTCCCCGAAGACCATTGCAGAGGCCGTGAGCCTGATCAATGCCCTGCCAAAGCCCGTGTCCGTGTCCTGCTTTGTCGCCAGTCTGGCCCGCCCTCTGAAGGTGACCTTGACAAGCAACGGGGTCAGCGCCCAGCCGGCGGTGGGCACACGAAGCCCGCGGATTTTTATCGTCAACGACAAACTCATCATGTCCATCGTGCCGGAGGGGCCGGGGCAGGATCTGGTGGAGTTCAGTTACATGGTCTCGGCCACGGCTTCGATCAAAGCGGAGCTGGAGTTTCCCGTCGTGGATGCGGTCTCGCCTCAGGCTCCTTATGAACGCATCCGCCTCGGGGAGGGGACCACCTGCATGGCTTGCCATGGAAGTGAAACCAAGGCCCCCGACATTGATTACGCCAATGCGTTTATCTCCAAGGCCATCCAACCCCAGAGAAGCACTTTGGTGAGCCTTGGGAGTTTCCGCTCAGAACTTGACACCTGCTCCTCTTTTCTGGAACCGAAGCGTTGCGAGATGCTGGCGGCTTTGCTGGAAAAAGGGGAGGTGCAAAGTTATGACTTTCCCGCCTCCATGCCCTACTTTTTCTAAACTTCCGGAAGACCTCCCTCGCCGCCAAGTCCTCCTTTCTTGACCGCGGGGAAGGGGAGCTTTAAGCTGGATTCATCATGGGCACACAAAGTTTTGTTGGTCACCTTCACACGGTTCTCGGACATTTTCTTCCTTCACCGAAAATCCCGGCCTGCGGGGAAAAGCATGTGGTGAAACTTCCTGATGGGGATGCCCTGGTGGGGTTCCTGTACCGGGGGAAGTCTGAAGCCGTCGTGAGTCTTTTTCACGGGCTCACCGGCAGCAGCGAGGCCGATTACATGCAACGCACGGCGATTCATTACCTGGCTCTCGGGCACAGTGTGTTTCTCGTCAATCACCGGGGCGTGGGAGCGGGGGAGGGGCTCGCCCGTCACCCCTATCACTCCGGCCGGGCCGAGGATGTTTCGGAAGTGATTCACTATCTCCGCCAGCTCTTTCCCGGAAAAAAACAGGTGGCGGTGGGATTTTCCATGAGCGGGAACATTCTTTTGTATTTGTTGGCGGGGCAAAGGGGAGGGCATCTGCCGGACGGGGCCATCACCGTCAATGCTCCGATCAACCTCAGTGCCTGTGCGGTGGCTCTCGGTGAGGGGTTTAACCGCATTTATGACCTTCGTTTCGTCCGGCGAATCATTGCGGAGAAATCCCTGGAGCTTTCGCCGTGGAGCCGCCTGACGGATATTGATGACCACTACACGGCCCCCCAAGGGGGCTTTAAAGATCGCCATGACTATTATCAAATCTGCTCAGCCAAAGATCATGTCCATAAAATTCAAACTCCGGTGTGTGTGCTGACGGCGGCGGATGATCCTTTCGTGCCGGTGAAGGATTATCTGGAAGCCCCGTGGTCTAAAACAGTCCACTTGAAAATCCATCCCTGGGGCGGGCATATGGGATATCTTTCCTCCCGGAAGACTCGTTTAGGGAATTACCGCTGGCTGGATGAGTACCTGGTGGAGAGTTTAAGAAATTTATCGATTTTGCTCAGGCTTTAAGCGGATGCAGGAGCTTGGGCAAAAATCCCGTCTTTAAGTTCTTGAATCCACGGGCCGCAGGCCTGGAAGCATTCTTGCATTAAAACTGACTTGTAGGTCCACGGGGGGAACTATGAGAAAGTTTACAACGATCACTGTCTCTTTGTTGAGTGTCATCTCGTTTCAGAACTGCGCACCGAAAGTGAATTTTAACCAGGAAGAGGCTGCCACCACAGCTTCCAGAGCGGCGGGGTATGAGTCCTTTAAAGTCAGCTTTAACCGCGACACCGCGCCTTTGGATATGATCTGGGTGATTGACAACTCCGGCTCCATGAACCAAGAGGCCGAGGCCGTGCGAAAAAACTTCGACGCTTTTCTGACAAACCTCAATAAAAGTACGAATTTCAGGTTCCTCTTGGTGACCTCGTCTCAGCGGACGACCAACGGGGTGGCGATCCCGCCAAGTTTTGATCCTAAAACCCATCGTCAAATCGACGTTCTCATTGGTTCAAAAGACGGGCCTGCCAAGCTTCTGGAGCAAATCCGCTCTATTCCTGCTGGATTTTTCCGCATGGAATCCAAAAAGATTCTGGTGTTTGTGACCGATGATAATTCCAAACTGCCCTCCGGTGTTTTTCTGAATTTCCTGGTGAAGAGCCAGGGATGGGCCGCAAGGGATGTCAGCATTTCCTCTTTCATTGGGTTGGGCGGGGATGTGAGCCCATGCCAGGCGGAAACCGGCACGGAATATCAGTCCTTGGCTTTGATGACCGGAGGGAAGACCTACAATATTTGCAGCCCGGACTGGTCCGGAGATTTTGCGAATCTCATGAACAACTCCGTATCGAAAGCGGTGAGGCGTTTCAGCCTGACGCTCACCTCGAGCGTGCAACATCTCACCGAGGTGCGTGTGGATGGTGTGGTGCTGGACCCTGGCGCCTATTCCTTGGCGGGAAAGACCGTGACTCTGGCGGATTCCGTGACTCTCACTCCGAACTCGCTGGTGGAAGTGGCTTACCGGTAGTGACTTAACGGTAAGTATCGGAAAATACCAAGACCTGGCACAGATCCTGTAAGCGTCCTCTTCATTGCTTCAATTAAACCGGGAGAATGCAATGAAGAGAGCTTCAATGACAAAGTTTTATACAACGGGCGGCTTTTTGTTGTCCTTGACCCTGGCGGCTCCGCTCACCTATGGCCAAGAAAGATGCGAGTCTCTTCTTGTGGCGGAGGCTGCCAAAGTCCCCGTCTTGAATTCAAGTCTTCTGACGAACCTGATCAAAAAAGAAATCCAAGAACAGCTTCTCCAATTCGCGGCTGCGATTTTAAAAGTGGACCCCGCCACCGTCATGGGAAGCAAAAAACTGTCTCCCTTGGATGTCAGAGATCTCGGGGAAACCGGGACCGTTCCGCAGGAACGGGCCATTCTGAGCGCCTTGGCAAACTTGAGCAATACCGGGCAGCTTCGCCCCGGCATTGCTCAAATCCTGAAGGACCTGGAGGCTCTGCCGCAGATCGGGGGCAAGCCCAATCCCTTAAAACTCCTTCCTGTCGCAAAAAAAGAATATGTTCTGGAGGCCGCGGCCTCCAATATCGAAGGGGTCTTGGCCTTAAGGGGCCTGACCACGGCCTCAGTCAAAGTCAAATACCTGGAGTGGCCTGAACTCTCGCAGAAAATGAGCGAGCGTCTGGATCAGGCGCCTCAAGGCATGGAGCATCTTTTGCACTTTGCAAAGTCCCGCTTTTTTTCCAACTCCTCCGCGCGGATTCTGATCGATGGGCCTGAGTCCTTTGCGCTGCGGGACCGTCTGATGAGTGAAGCCAGAAAATCCATTGATGTTCTTACCTGGGCGGTTTATTCGGACAAAACCGGCTTTGAAGCCGCGGACCTCTTGATCAAAAAACACCAAGAAGGCTTGAAAGTGCGGGTGGTGGTGGATGGGCAGGTTGCCCGGGGCACGGGCTACTCCCAGGCCGTCCAAAAGATGGAGCAAGCCGGAGTGGAAGTGATCCGCTGGACCAGCGCCACGCATCCATTCCAAGGGCAGCACCGCAAGATGATCCTGATTGATGGAGAACACCTAATTGCCGGGGGCTTGAACTCTGGGGATGTCTACAGCCATAAAAACCCCGATCCTGCTGTCGCCCGCTGGCGCGACACGGACGTGTACGTGCAGGGGGAGGCCGTGTCTGAGGGCCTTCGCCTGTTTGCCAATCTGTGGAATGAGCAGGTGGCAAGCAAGAAGCTGACTTACAGCAAGATGGTGGTTCCAAAAACCCTTCCGCGAAACCAAGGCTCTTCGGCCGAGGCCGTGGCTCTTTTGAACCATGATCCTTCCCAGGGACCTGCGGGGTCCACGATCATGATGACCTTGCTAAAGGGCCTCCGCGAGGCCAAGGAGTCCGTGGACATTGAAAACGCGTATGTCGTTTTATTCCCCGCTCTGAAGAAGGAAATCCAGGGCGCCATCGCCCGCGGGGTCAAGGTCCGGGTGCTTACGAACTCTGACAAATCCGTGGATGAACCCATCGTCAGTGTCCCTATCTTGCGAAGCGCCCATGAGCTGTCACAAGCCGGGGCGGAGGTGTTTTTAAAAAAGGGCGCCACTCTGCACTCGAAGCTCGCGATCATCGACAAAGAATACACTCTAGTGATGTCTTACAATCTCCATCCGCGCTCCGAGCGGGTGGAAGGGGAGATGGCCGTCCTGGTGAAGGGGCGCGCCTTTGCCGAATCAGCGGAGAGGGCGGTCCTGGCGGACCTTCAGCCCGACAAAGCCACGCGCATTCAAAGACCAGAGGACATCCAGCTTCCCAGTAGCCCGCAAGTGGTCCCGGTGCTAAGAGTGTTCTTTGATATGCTCTAATGGCAAAGGACCGCGCCGGGGTCTTTGCTACAGATCCAGGCTTTGACATTTTCAGATTCTGATTTGAGGCGCGCGTTCTTGAGGCGCGCGTTTTCAAGCTCGAGTTCGAGGACGTGTTGTTTTTCTGCGGCGAGTTCTCGACTCTGTTTCGAAAGGGCCGATTCAATGTCCACCAGCTTGTTATTAAGGTCCTGAACGGCCTTGATCAGGGGCGCAATCAATTCAGTATAACGAACTCCGTAGGCGCCGGATTTCGAATCCTGAGAGACAATCGCCTGATCCACCTCCTCTGGCCGGCCGGCGAGCTTCTTGGCTTCGATCATGGCCTGTTCCATCTCTTGGGCAATCACGCCGTAATGGAGGTGGGAATCCCCATGTTTCCAATGGTAGGAAACCGCCCGCAGGCGATTGATGAAGTCCAGCCCCAAATCGGAATCTTGAATGTCTTTTTTCTCGCGCGCATCAGAGGTTTGAATCACGCCATTGGCCGCATACACGTTATTGAACCTGTTCGTGGCGGCCCCCAAATCATTAATGCCATCCCCGATCGGGGCGATCACCCCGGCCACCTGCAGGGTGTAAGCGGGAGCATTGGTCCCCACACCGACGTTGCCGCTTTGATCAATCCAAAACCGGATTTGCGAGGCCGTTGATCCATTCGGTGTCGTATAGAAGGACATGGAAGTCCCGCCCGCTCCCGGGGTAAAGCTCTGCGAAGTAACCCCCCAAATCGCGGCGCCCTCATTGTAGTTCCCGGTGTTTCCGTTGGAGCCGCCGAAAGTGATTGATCCCAAAGCTTCCCCGGCCTGCATGGCGGATGAGTTGGAGTAAGTTCCACGCATGTTGATAAGATTGATGCCCGGATTTCCTCCCGCTTTCGTCGCCGGAGCTCCCATGTAATTCGTGACATTGAGATAGGGATAACGAGCGGTTGTCGTCGAAGTGTTATCAGAAATGATATTGATTCCGAGGCCCGCATTCGCCTTATAAAGGCTGAGCATATCGAGCGGAGCGGATATTCCGATGCCCACGTTGCCGTTGCCATCCACCCGCATTCTCTCAATGCCATTGGTCACAAAACCGATATTTTCGGCGGCCGGGTTAACAAAGCCCGTGTTGACATCGGCTGAAAAACTGATCCCCGGGGCGGTGACCGTCCCACTCAGAGCCTTAAACTGGCCCGTCATCGCAACCGTACCGTCCTTCATAAAATCACCGGTGCCGCCCGCAAGCGAAATCCAGCTTGTGCCGTTATGATATTTAAGGGCATTTGCAGCTCCCGAGTCGATCGCGATATCCCCGGCGGCGGGCGTCGTTGGTAGGATGGCTGGTTGCACACGCATGGGTCCGTTCACATGGAGAAGGCGCCCGGGAGCGGTGGTCCCCACCCCGACGTTGCCACCGGATTTTACGGTCATGACGGCGACGTTGCCGGTTAAGAAACTCAAATCCGTGGCGTCCGTGGTACCCAAAGAGGTGGCTCCGCTTTGACCGCCTTTCATAATCAAAAGGGAGCTGGGAGTGGTTTCCACGGCTTTATTCGAGGCATTTCCGACCCAAATCAGGTTGGAGGTGAGGCTTGCCGTACTTGAAATGGCGGTCAAGGCGCTGGCCCAAGCGAGGTTTCCTAAACCGTCATTCGCAAGAACCTGGTTGGCTCCGCCTTGAGTGGCGGGAAGGGTCAGGGAATAATTGGTCGCGGCCGCGGCGGATTTCAAAGTGATGGTTCCTGACGTGGCTCCCTTAAGACCCGCGCCATACATATTGGCCACTCCCGTGCCATCCAAAGAAAGGATTGTGCTGCTTTGGCCTGTCGTCGTGCGCATCACGGTGGCCACGCCAGAAGTGACATTGACTCCCGAGGTGGCCGCATCCGTTTGAAATTGCACAAGGCCTTTGGCGGCAAAGGAGGTCAGGGGGATATTCAAAGTATGAATCCCGGTGGCGGTGTCGGTGGACCAATTCGGAGCCGTGCCGCTGGTCCCGGGAACCGCCAGTGTTTGCGTGGCCACGGTGGCGCCGTTAAAGTTTGTGATGCCCGCTCCCGCCACTCCCAGAGACTTCACAGAGGTTCCATCATGATATTTAATAACGCCGGAGTCATACCACATTTGTCCCGCCGCCGTGCCATTGGTGGCATTGGCTGACAGGGTCAGGTATTTATTCGGGTCCATCGTGATGTGACCCGCCGTGGTGATATCCTGGCCGCCCATGGACAGGGCGCCGGTCATGGTGCCGCCGGACTTAGGGAGCTTGGTCGTGTCATCGATGGTCACCGCTGTAGCGGCGGTCAGGCGTCCCTTCGCATCGTAGGTGAGCTGTGGCACGGACTGCGCACTTCCCACCGTGCCGCCGCTGCCCAGGGTGTTACTCAGGGTCAGGGTGCCATTGGAGGCCAGAGTGGCATCGCCGCTCATCGAGACTTCTGTGGCGACATTCGAGGCATTCCCCACCCAAATTTTGCTAGCAGTCAAAGGGGCCACGCCGGAAACGGCCGAGAGGCCTCCGCTTCCCGCAGTGTCATCACCCATGGTCCACTTGGTGCCGTCAAATTTAAGGATTTTTCCAGCGGCAATGCCGGTTTCATCCACGCTGCGGCCGTTGATTTTCCCCACCGTCAGGGCGTTGTAGGTCCCCGAGACATCGCCTCCAAAGGCGGTTCCGAGCGGTAAAAGCCCGCTGGCCACCGTATCCACATAGGATTTGCTGGCTGCCTCGCCGGGGCCTGAGGGCGTCCCCAAAGTGCCGCTGACTAAATTCATCAGAACGCTCACCTTGGCATCGTTCAAAGGGGCCACGGCTGTGCTGCCATCGGAGCGCAGAAGCATGCTGGGAGCGTAAGAGCCCACCTTTTCAGCGGCGCTCGCACTCACGGCAAAAGGGGCGGAAGAGATTTCAACGGAGGGGGATAAATCCGTGCCGTTCACGTTCAGGACCAAACGACGGCTATCGCTGGCGGTGGCGGTATATCCGGTGGTGCAATAGCTGCTTCCCGGGGAGCGCACCACGCCAGAGGGAGCAAAGATGGAACTGAGTGGAAGACCGGGATCATTGCTGGTGCGTTTGGCGTCCCCGAGGGCGGAGCCCACGCGCACACTGAAACTGCCTGTGGCTTCCGGAGTCACGGTTTGCATTTCCTCATAGAGCAGGCAGCTCAGTCCGGGGTCGTAAATTCTCAGGATCAAGGTGCTGGCCGTGGTCACGGGACCATTTGTGTCCTGGAGGACGCCTTCATAGACAAAGTTTCCCGGAGCGGCATGAGCGAAATTCACAGAGGCGCCCACGAGAGCGGATAATCCCACAAACAGGGTTGTGGCACTCTTAAGGAGCCGAAAGGGAAATGAGCCCTGGGCGATGGATATCATAACTACTATTTCGGAAATATGAGTTAATTTATAAACTCCTATTCCTCTAAAATCCCAAAATGGGTCAGCTCTCAGCCAGATCCCGCCCTAGGTCGGAAATCTTCAGTTCCCGCCCCCCGGGAAGTGTTTCAGCTTAGGACGACCCATTTTTTTCAAACCTGAGTGCTAGGCAGCATCTTGCGGTACCGTGTCTGCCGCATTTTTCTTTTTGGGTGGCGTTGGTTTATCCGTCGATCGGGGAGCTTTCCAATTTTTAAGATTATAAAAAATTTCTTTTGAAGCGGAGTTGTCCTTATATACGCGCGCTGGCACCAACTCCCGCAGGTTCAGGGAAGGATCAAGGGTGGTCACTGGATACAAGGCGACACTCCCTTGGGTTTTAACGACATCTCCAATAAGAAGCTGCCGGAAACTCAAGGCCGAAGAAAATCCCTGATAATAAGAAGAGTCCAAGGTGGCCAGAGGAGTGTTCGGGAGGTTTCGAATCACACATTGATTGCAGTTATTGAAAAACAAGTTGAAACTTTTTTGTTCACCGGACTGCACCTTCCGGATGAAGTCAACGGCATCCTGTTTTTTCACCATCACCGTCACTCCCAAAGTAAAGGGAGGCATCCCTTTTTCTTTGAAATTCTCATACTGGCTCTTAAAAAAGGGATTGTTAAATAAGAAAGCCCGTGGATTGCTGGCGCCTTCTCCGTGGAGGTCCCAACCCCTTGTGGTAAAATTGTAGAGGACACCTCCAATGCGAATCGTGGTATGTCCCAGCGGGGCATAATGGGGGTGAAAATACCATTCAATAGGCACTTCATCTTGTGAGCGGGCTTGGTCAATCAGTTCGGCTTCTTGCTTGATTTTGCGTTCAAAAGCACTGCGACCAACCAAAGACAGGTTCAGAAGTTTTCCTGTACTTGCCATCAGCTTAAAGTCCGTGGTCTTGGGGGTTTTTACGGCATCGAGAGATTCAAGAGTCCAGGAACTTTTCGTCACTTCCAGAAGGGAAGGGACGCCCTGATGCTCGACGACAACCTGGCCGTTGGTGTCCACCTCAAGCAGCTTGTTTGAGACAAAAGGAATCATAATTTGGAGCGTGTTCGTGCGCTCATTTTTAATCGCAACTGCTTCGTAAGATGGGGCTCTATCAGAATTGACTGGTTTGAGATGAACTAGGGCCGAGGATTTTACGGAGGTTAAATTATCCAACAGCGTTTTAGCCACCAGAGCTGAAGAGAGGGAGCTATAAGCGGGGAGAGTGCGGGCCTCCGGTAAATCCAGAGTCACCTTCTTGCGTTTCCCGACGGGACGGATTTTTTTTGTTACTGACGTAAGCCAGGATTCATTTTTTGCCTCAGACCCCTCGCTAAAGAGAACTTCGGCAATACTAAGGGGGGTGACCTTTTCAGAGACGGCCTTGAGTTTGTCTGAATATTGGGTAAAAAGGCGACTGTTGGGGTCGACGAGAATATCGACTGCAGAACCGTCCTCGGAGGAGCGGGCGATGGAGTAGGCGTTGATCTTCTCTTTGAAATTATACGGGGCCGAGAAGGGGGCTGGTGCGCTGGCCGCGATGGATTCTTTTGCGCGTGCCTCCACGAAGATTGAGGAACATTCCGGTCCGTTGGCAAACGAGGCCACGGGGGCATGCAGTAGATTCAACGTCATTAAATAAGCAAGCACTTGAAAAGAGCCTCGGGTCATAAATACCTCTCCTAAATCAATTCCCATTGCAAGGCCAGGACCCGTTAGGACGCACTTTAATGGCTTTGAGGTTCCCTCTCTGTGGCTGCCTGTAAAATTGGAATACAGCTGATCATTTCTTAGACGGCGGCTTTTTTAAATTAAGACGTGGAGATTCGGTGGGTTGAATTCACTCTCAGTCGGAACGAAGTGCCTGCATCGGTGCAAGCTTTTCGGCCCTCAAGGCGGGTACGAGGCCGCTGAGGATCCCTACCGCGACAATCGCAGAGAACGAAATGGCAAAGGCCCAGGGATTGAAGACCCACTCGAAATTGAGGTTGCTCATCAACTTTGTCGCTGCAAACAAGACAAGTTCATAGGATGCAAAACCGCAGACAATGCCGATGATTCCGGCCAGGGAACAAACCAGCAAGGACTCCATCAGAATCAGGGTTCTCAGGCTGGAGTCCGTGGCGCCCAAGGCTTTTCTTAAGCCGATTTCGCGGATACGTTCATTCAAAGAAACCAACATCATGTTGGCGATACCGACCCCGCCCACGCAAAGGGAAATCAAAGCCACCGCAGCCAAAAAACCGGAGAAGATATTTAAAAAACGATGCATTTGCTCAACCAGGATAGCATCCGAGTCGGCGCGGAATTTTCCGGCTTTGCCATACTTTTTTTCGAAAAAGGCCCGAAGTCCATTTCCAGTCCTTCCAGTGGATCCGCCATTTTTCACTTCGATCAAAACTTGATGAATTTGGGTGGACCACCAGTTCCTATTTTTGGCCTGGAAATAGGTGAAGGGAACATATATCTCGAGGTTGGGTTTACGCCATTCATTGCGGCTCGAAGTCGGGGCCGCCACACCGACCACACGGCAGGAAAGTTCTTGATTGTCTTCAGATAGAAATAAGATCTGGCCTATGGGGTGAATATTTGAAAAAAGTCTTTCAGCAATCTCATATCCGATCACGCAGACGGGGCTGCGGTTTTTGATATGGAAAGAGTTGATCGGGTTTCCCAGCGTCATTTTCTTTTTGGTAATGTAAAAATTGTTCTCATTGACGCCAATGACTTTGGCATCCTCATTGACTGTTTTCCCTCCGTAAACGGCCGAGACATTCCAGCCCGTTAACACGGGGGCCATTTTGCGGATCTCCGGAAAGATCTGATATAAAGGCAAAATATCACGATCCCACTTAAAGGCGTCAAAGTAAATGCCCTTGGCATCTTTGGACTGCATATTCCAATTGTTATAGCCATTAAAAATAAATGTATTCACTCCCATTTCGGCGTACCCGGCAAGAATTTTTTCTTTGGCGTAGCTTCCCAGAGTCATCATGGCCAAGACCGCCGCGACACCAATGGTGATACCAAGCATGGTCAGAATGGCTCGGAGCTTGTTCGAAACCAATTGGCTCCAGGAATTCGCCGCAAAATAAGACAACAAGGACAAAGGATTTAATGAGGCGGGAGGTTCTTTTTCCGGGACGAGTTTTGTTCTTTCCATAGCCTCCGTCGTAACAAGAATTTCGTCTTTTTCAAGGCGACCATCGCGGACGTAAAGAATACGTTCGGCCTGATGGGCGACATCGCCATCATGGGTGATCAGAACCACGGTGTGCCCCGCCCGGTGAAGGCGCTTAAGCTCTTCCATGACTAGGGCGGAATTCTGCGTGTCCAAGTTTCCGGTGGGCTCATCGGCCAAAATTAAATGCGGCCTTTGCATCAAGGAACGGGCGATGGCCACTCTCTGCTGCTGGCCTCCGGAAATTGTTCCCGGAAGTTCACTGCGTTTTTCGTAGAGACCGAAAGTTTTGAGTAAATCACTGGCTTTGATAGTCAGTGCCTGTGAATCTTTGGCAACTTCCAGGGGGTAGAGGCCGCCGAGTTTGACGTTCTCCAGAAGGCTCAGCCGTGGCAAGAGATGAAACTGCTGGAAGACGAAGCCCACATGCGAGGCCCTGAAAAAGGCGGCTTCGTCACGGCTGAGCTTATTTATATTTTTGCCGGCAATAATGAGTTCCCCGGACTGGACCCGGTTCATCGCTCCCAAAAGGTAAAGCAAGGTGGACTTACCTGAGCCGGAAGGTCCTTGGATCGCGACAAAAGAGCCTTCCTCGATTTCAAAGGACAAACCTCGCAGCACCGGCACTTCGGTTCCCGGGTAGGCGAACCACAAATCCACGGCTTTGATAAAGCTCATTCTATTGATTCTCCATCAACGCGGCGAAATCCACCTTTTGGATCATATCCCCTTCTTTGGCCCCTTCGAGAATTTCCACTTTCTCGTCGTTGGCCATGCCGATCTTCACGGGGCGTTTTTCACCGTTTTCCAACAAAAGGTAATTCTTCTCCCCCTCTGAAAATAGATACTCATGGCGCACCGTTAAAACCTTTTCCTTTTTAAAAGTCACTATGTCGATAATCACGCTCATCCCTGACTGAAGGCTCTCGTCGGGATTTAAGACCTTCAATGAGATGGGATACTCCACGACCGTGGAACGGTCCCAGCGATCCTTGTCGTTGGCGGCAAGAGCCAGAGAGACCACTTTGGCTTTGTAATTTTTCTGGTTGAGTGCCATGGGTTTTAAGTTGGCTTCCTGCTGGGAGGTGATGCGGACACGGTCGATCTCAGCGGCGTTGGCTTTCACAAAGACTTCCGAGCGGTCATCCACCCGGACAATGAAGTCCGTGGGATCACCGCTTTTCACATACTCGCCTTCAGCATGACGGATCTGCATCACTTTCCCTGAAATCGGTGAGCGCAGGGGGAAAGCTTGTTCAAAATTGGATAAGGACTGCACCACCGTGACAATAGGGTCTCCCGCTTTCACAGTGGTCCCCACTTCGACATAGACTTTCTTAACGTAGCCTACGTAGGGCGCCACAATCAGCGCCTTATGCCGGGGCTCAATGATTCCAGACAAGGTGACCTGCTGAACCAGGTCACCTCTTTCGACGGCCCCCAGGGAGGTGTTTTTCTTTTTTGTTCCGCCTAAGTTCCAAAATAACAGAGCCACCAAAAGCCCTGAGAGACCCGCGGTGAGAATTTTTTTATTTGAGAGTGCTTTCATCTAAATATCCTTTACGGTGGCCCAATTCGAAAATCGTCAGGATCAACTGGTATTCCGTTTGAATTTTTTGCGTCTGAGCGGAGAGCAGATCTGAAATTGAGGTAGAAAAATCCAGATAAGAACTGCGACCCTCTTTGTAGTCCCGCTCAACCAGTGCATAGTTTTGAGTCTCGATTTTCAGCAGGCTTTCTGAAATTTCATATTGTTTTTGCGCGATCTTCAGCTGTTGTTCGAGTTCGGCAATACGCGCCAGCGCCTGGCGCTCATCAAAAAGAGACTGGCTTTCAACTTTGAGGGTGTCGAGTTTCGCACTTTGAACAGCAGCACTGCGCTTTCCCCAGTCCCAGACATTCCAAGTAAAAGTCAACCCCGCGGTCCAAAACGTTTTGTCCCTGTCGTTCCAACTTTGTCCCGTTTGATAGAAACCATCGCTGCCGTAGCCCAGTTTGCCGTATAAGTTCAATTGCGGAAAATATTCTACCTTCGCAAGTTTTTCCGTAAAGTCCCTGACTTCTAAGTTGATCCTTCTTTTTTCCACTTCATAGATTGGCTCTGAGGAGGTCGGTAAAGAGGGACGGTGCAAATAATGGTCCAAGGGACCAGGGGTGTCCTTCAGGTCTAAATATACTTTAAGCGCCTGCATTGCCCGGAGGCTGGCGAGCTGAGCCGATGTCTGCGCTAGAACCGAGCGCTGATACTGGGATTGAAACCTTAAGAAATCACTGCGAGGCTTCATTCCCTGGCGATACTGGGAGTTCACCAATTTGTAGACTTTTTCGACCTGTTCGGTATTTTTATTTTGCAATTCCTCCACCTGCTGAGTTCTCAACACTTCAAAATAAAGCTGGATGGTTGTCAGTATCGCCGTGGATCTTTGGCGTTGAAACTCCAGTCTGGCGAGTTTACGACTGGCCTTGGAGAGGTCATAATTATAAAGACTCACTCCATGATCAAATAGATTTTCAGAGAGTAAAATTCCGGCACTGCTATCCCAATCTGAAGTCCTGGTTTGGGGATTCTCACCATTGTAGGCAAACGCCGTATTCACATCCAAAGAGGGTAAAAATGCCGCCCGCGCTTGAGTCACCGCGGCTTCAGATTTGTCGTAATCCGCTTGGGATTGCTGTAACAGGTTGGCTCTCGCCAGGGCCAAAGAGACAGCTTCTTGTAAATTGAAAGCCCAGCAGTCCGACAAAAACAAAAGTACGATCCCAAAAAACAAACTCCGCATCGTGAAAGCATAATAAGAAGTCTCAGTGCTGGCACTGGTAAAAAGGAAATTGCTATCCCGCGTCCTGACATTGGGTTCGCAAAGGTAAAGGAAAAACCTAGCGCTTTTGAATCAAGGGCGCCTGATCCAATCGCAGGAAATAAACACCCGCTCCGGCAGGCGCGGTCATCCCGGGGTGCACTTCGTGAGGTTCCGCTAATTCCGAGAGACTCTTCCATCGAATCTTTCCCGTTCTTAGGTCGTTCGCCCATCGCACTTCCGCTCCGGCCGCGGCCAAGGTTCCGTCTTCAAGGCGCCCTGTCTTGTGAAGGCGACTCACGAAACTCACCTGAGCCCCGGGCAATCTCCACTCCACATGCGCTCCTGGGGCGGCGATAAGGCCGTTTTCCAAGGTCAAAGGCCGGGCCAGGTGGTGGACCTTCCATGGAGTTTTTCCGTCTCCATACCACTCCATGGAGCCTCCTTTTGCTACCCAAAGACCGGGTGCCAAGGAGGTGTCGTGGGCAAGCTGGGTGACCCGCACAAGGGCGCCTTCGGAATTCCACAGAACTTCTCCTCCCGCTGAGACCTCGATGTCTTCCGTGAGTTTTAAAGCTCGGGCGAGTTTGGAGACATAGGCCAGCTTTCCGTTTTTGTGCCAACTCACCATTGCTCCGCGGGCGGCGAGGACCCCAGGGGCGACCTCGCTGGGCTTTGCGAGCTTGCCGATGGTTTTTCCAGGGAATTGAGGGGCGGTGTCATGCATCATAAAAGAACCCGGCGCCAAGGAGGCGCTACGCCCCTCACCCAGATTGATTTCCAAAACTTGATTGAGGGACGAAAGAAACTCAGGCTCATGGACCCGGTTTACAAAGGCCTCGAATTTTCGCGGCGTCAGAGCCATATCCCACCACTTCGAGCCCGAATGCTCAATGGGATCCGCGTGGGTTGCTTTAAATCCCATCAGCCCATAGAGCTTCAATGAAGTCTCATCAGCGTAGAGATGGAGAATGGGTTTGTCGTAAAGCCCCGGATATTTCAGAAGTTTGGAAAAAAGCAGGGGGAGCGTGCCCGCCAGCAACTCCGCAAACGCCGCCGAGCGCTCCGTGCCACCGAGCAAGTCCTTGGCGATGGACCAAGTCCTCAACTCCACAATCATTCCCCGACCTTCTGCGGTTAAGGGCCGCGCGAGGGGCCGCAGGTGAAGGGTCTCCTCTTCCGGTAAGATTTCGGAGTGGGACCGGCTTTCCACCGCAGGGCGGGCAGGATCGGGGAGCGTGGCCTTGGTGTACTCCGCGAGAGTCAATCCCATGGTGGCCACAATGCCGTTCTTGTTGTCAGTTAAATAGATGTATTCGGATTGAGTCTCATAGCGTCGCGCCAGGGTGTAGCGTTCTTCGAGAAACTGCGGACTCCAGCCCCGCCTTTCAAACTCTCGATTGGCGGCCTGAATCACCCGCCGTGTCTCCGCCTCCACATTGGAAGGGGAGGTCTTCGCGGGACCGCCGCTAAAGAGGCTTTCACAAAGAAAGCGTGAGGCGGGAATGGTTTGCCGCGTGAAGGAAGACTGGATCTGGGGCAATAGGGTGGGGATTTGCAAGATCGGCAAAGCCACCCCATGAAGTGCTCCTCCAAAAATGAGAATAAATGCAATCTTCGCCCGCGTGGTCATGCCCGTTTAATTTCTAGGGAAAGTCCCTTTAAGTTATTTCCAACCGATGACTTGGTATTGTTGGCGCTCTAAGCAATTTGTAACATAACGTTGTTTAAGTTCATCAGGGTTTAAGTTGTCTTTTGTTGCATCTTTCACCAGTGCTCCGCCAGCGCCGGCGCCGGCACCGACGGCCGCGCCCCCCACAGCACCGCCCACACCTTTTCCAGAGACGGCGCCGATAAGGCCACCCACGATGGCGCCAGTCACAGCGCCACGACCCACTTCCTTATTTCTACGATCGGCTTTATGTTTTGCCAAGTAAGTGTCTGCCTTACTCATGCAAACATCGATGTCTTTTTCTGCGCGAGCTTCACCGACCTTGCTGTATTTTGGATTCTCATCCAAGATCGGACGATACGTCGCACAGGCTGAAAGAAGAAGGGGGAGTGCCAAAAGGGCAAGAAATTGTTTTTTCATAAAATCACCTCATGGTGTTTATGAGCAAGAGCAATGCCATTAAAACCCTCATAGGATTCATTTAAAGAGATATCACATAGAAGGAACCTTGAGTTTCTTGGCAGGGTGACAAAAATGGGGATCAATTCACTAGTGGTTAATCAATCCTTGGTTAAGGAGGTCTTTTTGGCCGGCTTCGCGCCCACCCACTGCAAAATAAGGGAAACCACGTCTTCCCGCACCTGCTCCAGGCTGCCAGACCCCTGTTCTGTTTTGAGTTCAACCAAAGTCCCCGTAATCACCCGCTGAATATGCTGGGCCTTTGTTGTGAAGTCGCCCTGGGAGAAGACGCCGGAGGCCGCCCCCATTTTTAAGATCGCGACGATTCGTTCTTTTCCTACTTGGGTGAGTTCGGTATGCAGGCGCTTTAACTCTGGATCCAAGGGGCAGAGATAAAAAAAATAGAGCCAGACATGAGCGTGGGCCGGCCACTTTTCGAACCAATAAAAAGTGGCCCGGATGTACTCCTTTAGCTGCCCCACGGGCTCGCTTTGTTTGGACAGGCCCTCCACCGCAAGCTCCTGGAACTGCGCCCGAATAAGTTTTACGACGGATATAAAGAGTTCCTTCTTGTCCGGAAAATGATGTTGCACTAGTGGGCGGCTGATGCCTGCGGCTCTGGCGATATCTTCATAGCTTACATACTCAATACCGAGGGTCGTATAAGTTTGAATGGCGGACTCCAGAATCTGAATTTTACGGCGATCCGCTTTCGTGAGGGTCTTAGGAAAGACCTGTTCGTAGATGGTGAAGTGCAAACTTGGGCTCGCGACCTTTTTCTTCATGGATTCCCCCTTTCTCTATTTTGGAGCTGGCCTAATTAATTTACAATACCGAATATAAATATTTTCATATTAATAAATTAATATTTACTGTTTCGTAAATTTCACTATATTGGGCGCCACAACCAGGGGGCATCCCCCTCAAAAAAGGAGTTAAGTATGCGTTTATTAATGTCTTTGTTTGGCACACTTGTGATTTTTCAAACAGCTCATGCCGATGTTGCATTCCGAGTTGACGGTACCAAAGAAGAGGTCCTGGCCTATGGCGGGGTCAGTTACCACCGAATCGTGACCCGTGAAGGTCAAGTGATTCTGCTCGATAAAAGTTCTGCTGAGAAATTCCCGGACTGCCGCTCTGGCTCCTACACGGTTGTCAGCAGCAGCGCTCTCCCTGCTGCCTCCGCCGGTCGAGTCATCATGACCCTTCTGGCGATGGAATGCCAGGATAACTAAAGGTGAAGAATATGAAAAAAATATGTTTCTTCATCATCGCCCTTTTTATCCACTCCACGGTTTTTGCCGGTCTTAATGGGGAAGGTTCGAAGGTGCATCCAAATATGATCTTACTTCTGCGCCAGGCGAATCTTTCTGAAGACGAAATTTTTGTGGATGCCATCGAGGTCACGGTCGCCAGCGCCCAGGCAAAAGGATTCCGCCGCACTTCACAGGAAGGCCAGGACCCCATTACCATGGAGAAAGGCTCCTTGCGGGGGCTTCTCGGAAACGGGCAGAGACTGGCAATCTATAAATCCGGCCGAAGATCTCTTGGGACTTTTGCGCAGAATAAGGCGTTGGATGCGCAATTCATTCAAATCATCGATCTTCTTGAAAATGGAACGGTGAAAAACAATATTCAGCGCTATCCCTACTAGGGGAGAGGTTCTTTAAAGAGGTTTCGTTAAAGAAACTGAAAGTTTAGATCACCAGCGGCCTTCCTCAGAGCCTTTAGGGATGGGGAGGGCCGTTTAGTTTTTTTAACGCAAGGAGGCCTCCTCCCACCGGGGAAGCTCGCGCAATTTTTTCAGGCACGAATACCGAATCTCAAAATGAGACATGGTATTAACATTGCTCTTTGTAAGAGGTATGGAAAAATCAAAAATGTATTTCTCACTATCCGCACTCACTCTGATTCTTATTCTTACTGGTTGTGTCCCACGATTTGAAGTGGCTGGGGGCGAGGTTGCGGCCTTGGATGGGACCCGCGCAGAAAGTCTCCTGGCTACAACTTCGACAGGACATAAGTCATTAAGTGACTTGTCACAGCTCCGCAACCAAGGATTTGCCATTGTCTATCTAAGTGTCAGCGGCGGCTATATTCAAACAATGAATGGGCACGGAGGGGGCGGATATAAGATCGAAGGTAAGACGATTACGATTTTTATTAACAAAGATCTCCCCGAGCAGGAACAGTCTCACGTCATTGCCCACGAGCTTGTGCATATTAAAGACGATCTAGAAATTGATAACTTCCTAAGTTTATATCCCCACGTTTCATCGGCCGCGGAGAGCTTTGTAAGGAATTACAAAGCTCAAGGTGTTGCTAGTTTCGATCAACGGGTGGTTTCTTATGTCTTAGGGACTTTATTTTGTACCGAAGCAAGAGCTTATAATCGCAACCAGCAGCTTGCTGATGAAGGAGTTGCGACCGGTTCTTTTGCAAAAGGAGATTCGTTGCCACAGTATATAGATGAAACCTACATTTCGAAATTCGGCCTTACCTATGGTTCCTCTGCAACCAGTATGGCGAACTGGTGTCTAGGGAACGATTCCATGACTCAAATTCAAAAGCAATTAGTCTGGTAAATTACCGTAAGCTCAAGGGTCCACATCAATGATGGGGACTAATGCGCCGACAGCGAAACACTCATGTGCATACTATGCACATGAAGTGCACGTGATGCACATTCACTCCTAAGTCCCCGCGTCGACAGGCTGAATAGGCGGCTTATGACCTCTTGATTTAAGAGTGAGAGCCATTAGCTTTATGACATCGCGCGGAGGAAAATTAGTTTGAATCTTAGAATTTCCAAGGGTGAGATGAATCTTAGGTCCGGGTTCATCTGACATAATTGGAGGTCTTTGTGAGAGAGCCATCGTTTTCTAAAATGCTTGGCTTGGAATTTTTTAGTTTTCTTGTCCTAGGAATGTTTCAAGTGCCGGTATTGGCAGCCAATCCAGATTTTCTGTGGAAAGTTGTAAGTTTGGAGTGTGTACCTAATCAGAAAAACAACAATTCTCCAGTTCCGTGCGTTGAAGTGTCCTTCCAAAAAGATGGTGAACGAGGCTACGCTGTTTTTAAAGATCGCAATGGTCCCCTTCAATACCTTCTATTGCCAACCACAAAAATTATGGGAATTGAGGATCCGGAGGTTCTGACGGATAAAGGTCCTAATTATTTTTATCAAGCATGGGAGGCGCGATCTCATTTGGAGAAAATGTACAGATCTTCCATCGCCCCTGAAGAAATATCCTTAACTTTGAACTCTCTGTTTGGACGTAGTCAGAACCAACTGCATATTCATATTTCTTGTACTCGACCTGACGTAAAAACCCTTATCCACACCAATCTAGATCAAATTGGATTTGTCTGGTCTGAGTTTCCCAAGGAGATTTTTGGTCACAAATATTTTTCCCGTCGTATTACAGTGCAACAGTTGAAGGAAGAAAACGCATTCCAACTGCTGGCGAAGGACTTGCCTGAAGCCAAAGCAAATATGCAAGCATTTGGCTTGGCCGTTGTGGCAATAAAAAATGCCATGGATAAAGTGGAATTTGTGATGCTAGCAAATCGTGCGGACCTGTCAAAAACAGATAAGGGTCACGTGGAAGAGATTCAAGATCACCAGTGCCCTCAATTATTTGGTAAATGAATTTAAAGCGTTTGCTACAGCCGCCAGCGAAGCAGGAATTTCGCAAGCTTCACTTTCCAGGGCGAGTACGGGGGGTACATCACCGCCATCATTCGCCCTAAGAAAGTCTGTTTTAGGACCGACTTTCCATGCGAGAAGGTCTTAAAACCAAAGTATCCGTGGTAATTCCCCATGCCGCTGTCACCAATGCCGCCAAAAGGGAGATGAGGATTTGCGAGGTGAATGATCGCATCATTCACGCAAACACCGCCCGCACTGGTCTCCTTGAGGACGGATTCAATATTTTGTTTGTTTTTACTGAACAAATAAAAAGCCAAAGGTTTTGGTCGGGCATTGATAAACTCAACAGCTTCTGCCAACTGATTAAATTTCATCACGGGAAGGAGGGGGCCGAAGATCTCTTCCGCCATCACTTGCGTCTTTGCCGATACATTTTCAATCACGGTCGGCGTGAGCGTGTTTTTTTGAAAATCAAACTGTCCGCCCGCAACCAGCTTGGCACCTTCTGTCGTCGCTTCATTAAACAAAGCACTGAGTCTTTGCAGGTGGCGGGGAGAGATGATGCGCGCTAAGTCCCTTGAAGGCTCAGGATAAAGAACCTGTAGGTGATGTTTCAGCCTTTCCATAAACGGCTCATAAATCCCGGACTCCACCATAAGATAGTCTGGGGCCACACACGTTTGTCCTGCATTCAGGAACTTGGCCCAAACCAATTTCTGGGCTGAAACGTCAAGGTCCGCCGTCGAATCAATCAGTGCCGGAGATTTTCCGCCAAGCTCCAAAGTCACTTCGCTGAGGTGCTCACTTGCCGCTTTCATGACGATCTTTCCTACTTGAGTGCTGCCCGTAAAAAAGATGTGATCAAAAGGAAGCTTTAAAAGCTCAGTGGAGACCTCTTTACCACCCTGAATGACCACGACCTGGTTTAAAGGGAAGAGACTAGAGAGCATATCTTCCAAAACTTGGCTGGTTTTCGGGGTCAGTTCGGAAGGTTTTAAAATAACGCAGTTGCCGGCCGCTAATGCCGCCACCAAAGGCATCATCGCTAAGTTAAACGGATAGTTCCAAGGGGCGATAATGAGCACGACCCCTTTAGGCTCATAATAGATCGCATTTTGAGTTCCCGTAAGAAGCAGGGGGGCTGAAACTTTTTGCGGCTTTGCCCATTTTTTGAGATTCTTGCAAGCGTCTTTGATTTCACTTAGGACTGGATAGACTTCCGTCATCAAGGCTTCCATCTCAGGTTTGCCAAAGTCTTCATAGAGGGCCTGGCAAATCTGGTCTTGATGAGCTTCAATCCAGCGCGCGATTTTTTTAAGGCCGTCGATGCGCTCTTGAAGGGGGGCTGTTCGTTGCCTCCAGCTGTTTTGTCTCTGCGCCTGAAAAAGTTGGTCTGTCTTCATTTTGCTCCCACGCATTGAACTATAGATAGATTTCTTTGCAATGTCATGTCTTGAGATGGGACCTTGTACCGGGGCCTGAATGAAGAGCAAGTTCAGCTGGATTCACCGGACTGAGGGAGCTCTTTCCTAACGAGTGTTCTGCGATCGTCTTATCGTTTATCGAACACCCAGACCAAGGCATAGAATTCCCTGACCGAGACATTTATCCCAATCCCAAAATGAAGTGTGAAAAATATGTCCACATTTCAGCAAGACACTGTAACCTTATGATATCGACAAATATTTATGTATGGGGGTTCGATGCGAGTGCCGTTTAAACTCACGGTCGTGAGCGGTGTCTTGATAGTGGTTGCAGCCATTTCTATTCTGGTCTTTCAAAACTGTGCAAAAGCGAAATTCAATGATCCAGACACTCGCTACAGCATGATGAGCATGGGACTCTGCCAAGAGTGTGGCAATGCCTCAGGTCGAGGTCTGAGCTGCCGGTCTTCTAAAGAAGATCCATTTCCTGCCTGCGTTATTGAGAGCTGCAATCCTGGATATAAATTCGAAGATTTCAGCTGCGTCCCCGTGGTCTGCACTCCGAACTCCGTCGCCAATTGCACCGTGCCCCATGGCGAAGGCCGCATGACTTGCAATTCAAATGGCCGGGGCTATGGTGCCTGCATGGCCATGGACTGTGAAACGGGTTACACTCTCGCCAGCGGCACTTGCGTTGCTGGGGCAGAGCCCGAGAACCCGACGCCAACACCCTCTCCCACTCTGTCTCCAACCCCATCCCTGACTCCGTCTCCTGAAGAGAGCCCGACGCCGGCTTCCACTCCGTCTGTGACGCCTTCCCCAGAACCGGTCTGTGTGCCTGAAACGCATCGTGATTGCAGTACGGACTCCACTTACGGCACTCAAACTTGTAACAGCGAAGGTTCCGGCTATGGAGCCTGTGTACTGGGTGAGTGCAAAGCCGGGTATAATAAGCAAGACGGCGGCGACTGTGTTGCCAACCTCTGCGAGCCAGGCTCGGTCACTCCTTGCACGATCGGGGCTGGTACAGGTTTCAAAACTTGTAACAGCCAGGGCGCTGGCTGGGGTGCTTGCGCGATCACCGGCTGTCAGCAGGGTTATACTTTGCAAAACGGTGTGTGCACGGTGCAAGTTTGTACACCAGGAGAGCAAACCGTTTGTGAATTCGCCAACGGTTCGGGTGTTAAGACCTGCAATCAAGACGGTTCTGATTACGGCGCTTGCACTCTGTTGGGCTGCCAGAAGGGTTACTTCCTCGTTGGCAACCAGTGCTTGGATCAAAAATGTGTGCCGAGTTCGCAAGACACTTGCGTCGGCGAGAGCGGGACCGGTGTGATGTATTGCTATGAAAATGGCCAAGGCCACGGTCCTTGCCAATTGACGAGCTGTGATCCCGGCTTTAAGCTGAAAGGCGGACAGTGTGTCTCTGACGAAAGCTGTGATGCCGGCGAAACCGAAGCCTGCACTCAGCAGTTCGGAACCGGTCTTAGAACTTGCAATACCAACAGCCATAAACTGGGTCCTTGCGAATTGACGGCATGTAATCCGGGATATCAGTTGGTCAACCAAAATGGCAATGCCTGCAAAAAAATTGACTAATTAGGTGGATAAATAATGAAAATTAAGCTGCTGTACGTCGTCTCTGGTTTGCTTCTGCCGGCTTTTGCTTTTGCCAATATCTGCGGAACGGATTATCAAAACTTTAACCCCACGACGAACGGTCTTGATTTCGTGACCGTTCAATCCTCTGAGACCTTGAAGCCCTGTATTGTCAATATGGGGCTCTTCTTTAACTACGCGGCAAACTCGCTGACTTACAGTCAGTCGCTGAATGCGAATTTTCAAAGCGGCCAAAAGGCGCATGACCGCATTCTCGGTGCGGATTTGAGTTTGGGCTTTGGCCTCACGGATCGTTGGGATGCCGGCATCAGCGTGCCTTTCGTGATCACTCAGGAAGTCACAGACGATTATTACGTCTCTTCCTACGGCGGACGGGGCGCCACCGAAGTCAAGCTCAACACCAAGTACCGTTTCTTGGGCGGTGACGAGGGCGGCTTGGCGGCGGTCGTATCGATGAATAAAAATCTCATCGAAGACAATCCATTCACCGGTAGAAACGCCGGACCCACCTGGAACTTGGAGCTTGCTGCGGATACCACCTTAGCCTCGAACTGGGCCGTCGGGGTGAACGCGGGCTATCGCTGGCGCAACAAGGGGGAGCCCATTCCCAATACCCCTTTCGTGCCCATGGGGAATCAGTGGATTTACTCGGCGGCCGCGAGCTATCTGGTGGCCTCCTTGGATACTAAAATTATTGCCGAGGTTTACGGCAGTCACACCGCTGAGAAAGTAAATCAGGATACGGACCGCAGCTTAAATGCCCTCGAGGGCCTGCTCGGTCTTAAGTATGATGCCACCACCAATCTCGCCTTGCACGTCGGGGGCACGACGCAATTGGATTCTTCCCTCGGAGGACCGCAGTGGCGTATTTATGCGGGGATGAACTGGGCTATCGGTGCCGGTTGCGCCAAAGCCGCCGCTCCGGAGGCCGTTCCTGCTCCCATCCCGCCGGTCACATCGACAGGGGGAGCCAAGGCACCGGTCGTCGAAGCCTTCAACGTCGATGTCGAATTGCTGTTTAAGTGGAATTCCGACACGATCGACGAAGCGAATTTAGCGAAGTTAGATCCTTTCTTTCAGGATTTGTTCAAGGGTGGTTTTGAGCGTCTGGTGGTCGAAGGTCACACGGATTCCGTGGGCGTCGAGATTTACAATTTAGATCTGAGCCAACGCCGCGCCAATCACGTGCGCGATTTCCTGATGGCGAAATACCACTTGCCTGAAGCCAAAGTAGAAGCAATCGGCTATGGCCAAACCCAGCCTGTGGCAAATAATGGAAACTTCCAAGGACGCCGCAAAAACCGCCGCGTCGCTCTGAAAATTCACCGCCTCGTCGCGAGTTCCGAGAGGAAGTAATTCGCGGGAAAAAAACACATATCCGATCCGCTCGATGCGACTTTCAAGGCCTGAATAAGGCCTTTTTCTTTTTCAAAAAGAACCCCAAGAGCAAAATGCGTCACTGTTAAAGGATTCGACAGTTTTTTGAATCTAGAATGTCCGCAAAATCGAAAGAGCCGGGCGCGATTCTTGTATCAAGAGCCGCGTACGAAGAAATGATGGCCCGTGGAACTGGAAAGCTAAAGTAGGAGTTACGATGAAAAAGGCAAAGCGTTCGGAGCGATGGATCCTTGGCGGGGTGGTGCCTCTGATATTTTCTATCTCAGCTAAGGCGTCGGGGCCTTTGTGCGCTACTGTCTTCTCGGATGTGCATTTCTCAAAAATGGATGACAAAGTCACCGACAAGCAGGTGGCAGTTTTCAAAAAGGTCATTGATGATTTGAATGCCAGTCTGGGCGGCCTGGCTGTGCCAAAAGGGGCTGAGATTCAGGTTTTCATCGAGCATTCAGCCCCTGTGGCGGACCCGCTGGAGATGTCCGTCAAGGCGGGGGTTCGCTATGTGAATACAATCCCGTCCGTGGGAATCGCGAGATTCAAAAGTAAACCAAAAAACGAAGATCTGAAAAATTACTATAAGACGCCTTCGTTTTCCGTGCCAATACTGGCCCATGAATATGGTCACTTAATTTTTAATGAAAACTACGGCCCACGGGAACCCATCTGGCGAGATACCATTGAGGGGTTCAAAAAGCTGTTACCTGTCCTTGCTGAAAAGAATCAGGAGTTGGATGCGATCGAACTCGAAGTGAACAAAGTTTTTGGTCAAATGAGTGGCGAGATGACGCCGGAAAAGCGTATTGGGCTAATTGTGAAAATCAATGAGCTGCAGAACGAGGCTGGCAAAATTTCCGATGAGATTTTCGAACTACAAGCGCCATTTAAAGGGGTCTTTGACAGGATCAGTCCTTATAATGAATTCTTTGCTGACGTTGTTGCTGTTTTATATACAGGAAACAGCGGCATCATCGACAGAAGTGTCTCGTTCACACGTAAAATGCAGGGAAATAATATTTATACCAAGGGTGCTTTGCAGTCTGATAAAGAGCGAGATTTCAAAAACCAGGTCAAACATGATGAGGACTATGAAGAGCATGGTTACTTCTCGCTCGTCCGTAATGGTGTTTGGGATTCCTACTTGGCCAGCCCCTCGAACCGTACGAAAAAACGTGGTGAAATCATGGAGGCCATTTTCTCTGCTGTGGCCGGGGAGACTTCCCGTGTCATTCGTAACCCGACACCTGTATTTATGAAGGCCGAAGCCACTTGGAAAGAGTTGAATCGAAGCCTCTTGGAAGCAATTGATCGGGAGATGGCAGTTCGAGGAATTAAAAAATTGAAGTAGGGACTTTTGCGATCCAGAGGGATATAGGTGCTTCTGAGGCCTTCGTACGCCAAACCTGTTTTAAACGAGGCTCCTCCTGAATTTAGTAAAAATCAGGAGGTCTTTGGGATCAGGAAGGCAGTGCGAACCTACTCGTTTTAAGTATTAGAGACATTCCTTTATAATCACTTCAAACTGTCAGGCGTTGAAACTTCCAATTTCGCTTCAATAAGCCATTCAGTCAATTTCGGAGCAGTCATGTCCATAACAACAACATAACCATTACAACCCTGAGTAGCGCGACCTAATACTCCAAGGAGATAGTAATCTTCTCCCACCTTAAGATATGCAGGTCCTCCAGAATCACCATGACAAGCAGCTTGACCATGCCTTTGATCAAACAACAGTTCACTTTCGTTATAGCGCCCATAATTCGTCAATTCAGTAAATCTCAACACACCCTCGCCACTAAGGTTTTCTTTGTAACACTTGATCGCGCCATCAGTGTAACAGAAAACTTCACCACGCTGAACCTTCTCATCGAAATCAGGATATTGCTCTGGAGTCACCTCTTCTAAAACATCGCTACTGACTCCAAATCCAGCAACGCTCACCTTAGCACCCTTAGGTAAAGCATTTGGATCGAGCATTTTGGTAGGACCATAACCTTCCGGAACTCCACCAGAAAATTTTATCAAAGCTGTATCTCCTATAAACTCGCCATTCGCATGCGGTTTTTTCCACTCTGAATTCACCACGATCTTAACGGGGTGATGGCCGGTCTAAAATAATTTAATAAATCGGTATGAAATAATCAACTCGAGACTTCTGTGGATCTAGAGGATAGACGCTGTGGTCTAGCCAAGTAAATTCCATGCCTTCGGTCCTTTGGTGGTTTGTCTGAGGCAGCCAAGTCGAATAAACATAGTCGACGATAAATTGGGTTTGCTCATGATACCCTGTGGACTGGAAAACCGCATACTTGCCGCCGGGAATTAAACGCGACTGCAGACCCTCTGGCACCTGGGAAATCGCGGAGACGGGGATGCACGCCAAATAGTCCATGAGGTCGTCATGAATGTGATGACGGGCCGATGCGATGCCCTCAATAAGCCCAACCGCGATTCCTTCTATGCGATGAGGAATCTCGGCTTCGCGGCGACGAAACTCTTGCCAAATCTCGGTGATGCATTTCATATACTCAGATCTTTTCACCAGAGGGGAAATGAAACTAGCAGGAACGCCGACAACATAAAAGGGATCCACGTTTCGAAAGGTCGGCTGAATGGTGATCTCATTGACGATGTGCCTCACCTGCTCTCGATGAAGGGCTGGCTTCTTGAAGGGAACTTTTGTCGGTCTCAATTTTCTCGACTCTAAGGGCGACATTTCGAATTCTTTTTTGAAAGCCCGCGAAAAGGCTTCGGGCGATCCAAACTGGTAATCTAGTGCGATCTCTATGACTTTATTGTGGGTTGTTGTCAGCTCTTCAAAGGCGCACGAAAGGCGTCTACGGCGCAGGTAAGACCCGATCGTTTCTCCAATACTTTGGTGAAAGATCCTTTGAAAATGCCAGCTCGAAACCCCAAGGGGGCTCGTAATATCCTGAACTGTGACATTCTCTTTAAGATGATCTTCAATGAAATCAATAGCTCTGACAATATCTTCGAAATAGCGCATGTTATCTATCATAGAAGATTTTATAAAAGTAAACAATCGCACAAACTATCAAGAATTAGCGGATCTTGTGAGCTACATTCCCTTTCGTTGATGCGCCGAAGAAAATATTAGAAAGGCCCTTATGAAACCTCTTTACCAGACTAAAGTAAATGTCCAAGGCGGACGGGACGGAAAAGTCCAGTCCGACGACGGAAATCTCCAATTAGACTTGTCGATCCCCCGTGCTTTGGGAGGCCCCGGAAAAAAAGACGCCACAAACCCTGAGCAGCTCTTTGCGGCGGGATACGCCGCCTGCTTTGAGTCCGCGATCCGGCATGTGGCACGCTCTCAAAAAACCGCTATACCTCACCTGAGTGTTGTAGCAGAAGTTGGTTTGATTTCTGTTGAAACAGGATTCGTTTTGACTGTGGGCCTTGACGTGTGTTTTTCTGGATTGGAGCTGCCTCTTTGCGAGGAACTCGTCAGCGCGGCTCACAAAGCTTGCCCTTATTCAAATGCGGTTAAAAACAACATTGATGTAAAAATTCAGACATTTACCAAGTAAATTTTTAGCCTTTTCACAACCAATTTTTTACCAATGAATTTTTAAAGGAGAATTTATGAAAGCACTTTTCGGGTTGTAGAGCCCTTGTGGCCAGAGGTCCTGAAGCCAATATCAAGCCACCTCGAAGCTGATGGCCCAACGCCTTTCAGAGATTTGGATTTGTACAAAAGCTCAACATAGAAAGTTTACCCGTCTAAGATGTGCAAGTGACAATATTTCTGTAAATATATATCGTTCTAACTCTTTTTATTAAATTATCAGATCGTGCCGGATGTTGAAAGGGAAATCCACCCCACAACACTTGGCACAGTATCAACTAAAATAAGGTCCATATGCTAAAACATTTATTCATGATGATTTTCACTCTAATGAGCTTTTCCTCTGCTTTAGCGGAGTTGAATCCACAGTGCAACTTAGATGAGGTGACCTCTACGGCTGTGGCGCTGGGAAACAGTCTTTATAGAGATTCAAAGTTTGACGGAATCAAAATAGATAAGTTTGAGCATAGTACAGTCGGTGTTCATTCCGTTGAGACTTATGATCTTTGGTTAACATCTCAAGGGAATCTCAAAGTTCAAATTCGACTGGGATTCGTTGTCCGATCTCCTGGAAATATGTTTTACAAAAAAGATGGCTGCGGCCTTATCACAACTTCTATTCCATTCTTTCAGGCTCCTTAGGAGGTGCTATGAGATTTCTCTCTATAATTTTGATATCACTTTTCATTAGCTCGTTCTCTTTTGCAGCGGTAGATCCTTGCGCTTTAAAGATCAGAGATGTTGAATATAGTGACGGTGGGAGCGATGAAGATATGGCACCATGGAAAGATCAAGCGCTCTTGGCTTTGAATATTTGTTCAGCCAAAGGAAATGCTGACACGCTTAAATTAGCAGCTCTGATGAAAACCTCTTGTGAGAAGATGAGTTACAAGACAAACTCCCGATTGGGAGCCTGTTATCTTTCGGCGGCAAAGGTCATTGGTCTTAGCTTTTAATCCCTGTGAACTACCCAAACTAATTATCGAAACCCGCTGACTTCAATAAAATTCAGTGGGTTTTTTATTTTTCGAAGGCCTCGGCGCCACCCTTTGATTGCGGATTTGCGCCGGCACAGGTTCTGCAGTTATTTAATTCGATCTGAAAAAGCCCCCGGAACCGATGGAACTCAGTCTACCGCTGCAGCGGTGGCAGATTTTGGGCATAAAAAAGCCGACTCGAAGGTCCGCTTTTTTTTCATCAACAGCGTTCTCTTATAAAGCTAAGGGGCATTTTTAAACAACGGTTATTTTTTTAATTTTGTCCTGATGGGTGCATCGGTTGTTCGGAGAGTGAAAAAAACTCCTACTGGGTTTGATTCACAAATGTTCAGAAATGTTCAGAAATGTTCGTGGACAATACATCAGGTATTTTTTATTTTCTCGCCAACCAAAGGAGCCACTCATGAAACAAAAAAAAGCACTCTTATTTTTAATGATCACAAGTCTTAGCCTTCCTTCCCTGGCTGCTAAAATTCGCACCCTGGACTTGCAAGGGTATACGTTTCCGGTTTATATCGGCGGAATTGATGGCGAGTTCCAATGGAGCACTTGTGCTGCCTACGGTAGTTGGATAACAAAACTTCTTACAACTCAAAACAAGGGGTTTTTTATTCGAGTTCATTCAAGATGCGTTCCTGACTCAAACGGTATTGCGACCTCTTTAAATTTAAGGCAGACAGTGGTCACAAACTTGCCTCGAGGGACCCATACCGTCCAGGCATTTTGTACTAGTGCCTTGAACTATCGAGAAATTGAAGCCACTCTGCCATCGTTATCTAGTAATGATATTAACGTATGGTCTGAATTTGTGGGGCCGGCCGAAGGATGTCCAAAAGAGCAGCCAATGGCATATGAAGTTCGAATTTCATTTTAGTGCCGTTGTCTAAAAGTTAGACACCCCCTGCAGCTTTATCCCCATAAAAACTATTGGAGTCTGGCATGCAAATGGCAGGCTCTAAGGAGTCCTTGAGGTGGTTTATGATAAAAGGCCGTTTTAAAATATCCTATTTGATTCAGGTATTAGTCCTCACTATCGGCGTATGGGTATCGCCCACGTCAAAGGCGGCTCAAGTATCCGTGTATTTTCCACAGATTCTTTCCTTGTTACCAGATGATGTAAAAATCTTTCCGGCCGAAGGGGACCTCGCCAAGCAAATTGATGAAGTGGTTCTTAAAATCTTGCGGACTCCGACTGGAAAAAACTTTTGCACGGCGGTCGCTAAGGATTCAGCGATGATGAGGAACGCCTTCTTCGCGGGCACCGGTCAGATCTCTAAAGCAATGGATGCTTGTCAAGGATCTTTTGGCCAAACACCATCCTACCATATTTGGCCCAAATCATACTTTATTGCTCTGACAAAAGATCAAAAATTGAAAGCCTCGGGATGGACCACTCCGCGTAATGAAACCATTTTGTTTTTTCATTACGATGAGTTTACCGCTGACAATCTCTTGCGTGCCATAACTCATGAACTCGCGATATCTTTTGATGCTAAAGAAAAGATCGGTTACGCCGGCATCTTGGACTGGACAAAGGTTGGAATTGTAAGAGACCAAAACTCTTGTGACAGTCAGTACATTTTGACTGAAACACCCATCAAACAAACGTTTTCGGCCATCCGCGCCATCCAAATGGAAATGCAGGTTGCATCTGAAGCCGGTTACGCCATTCCTCAAGGCTATCGAAAGTGGGCGGCAAAATCCTGTGAAGAGCGCTTCTTAACGCTCTATCCAGCGGTGCAGGAGTTTTCCCAAACTTTCTACGCTGAAAATCTATTGAGTCAACTGCAAGCAACTCCTATCGATTGTGTACCTTCTCACGATTATCGTCAGCAAAGTCTTCAAGAAAAAGTTTCTGTTTTAAAGAGTTCTCTCCTGCATTTTCAAAGTGCCAAAACAATCGATGCCTGCACTTACATGTCTCAGGCGCTGCCCTATAAAGCAGCCGCAAGTTTTAACGGTGGCCCCGGTCCCCGTATCGGTGGTGGCGGCTGGGCCAAGCTAGGAAAGGGTGACTAATGCCCTTTTCTAAGCAAAGAGGTCATCCCCGTCAAATCCGCCATGAAGAAATTCGTCAATTGGTGGTTCGGGGCCAATTAGAGGAATCTTTGCTTCACTTCCAAGAGGCTCTTCGAGAATTTGGTCCTCATGTCGGACTTTTATGCGATTTTGCCGGAGTATACTATGAGCTTGGCCGTTTTCGTGAATTCTCTCAAATTGTCAGCGAAATTGAATTGCAACTTAAGGTCTGTCGGGACCTTCTCGGTAAAGATTCCGCCCGGCGTACGTACCTGATGCTAAGTAAATATTATGAAGAAATGGCCGAGCCAGCGAAAGCTTTTTCGTGCTTAAATCTGTCCTTGGAGTATAGTGAATCCTTTGAAGAGCAAAAGTGGGTTGAACTCCAAATCCTACGACTGCGCTCCTACTTCGGTCAACACAAAGGACTTTCTGGCAAGTACTTGCATGTTCTTGAGAGTATCAGAGATAATACCAATCTTCATATAGAACTTCAGCACTGTCTGCTTTGGACTGACTGGGCTTTGTTTGGTTATGGCGAATGTGAAAAACGTTTTTCTCAGAGTCTTGAAATGGATTTAAATATCTTAGATCGTCGCCTTATGAGTCGTGATTTTATTGAAATATCCCTTCTTAGCGGCGTTCGAAATTCATCACTTCTTATCGTGGCGCAAGAATGTCTACAAAATGGCAAACAGCTCTCTTTTGATCAATTGCTTCTGGGGCTTCTCAAGGACGGCAAAGTCGGGAACGATGCTGGGGTGAACTTATCTGAAATGATGCGACTTCGTATCATCCAGTTGGCATTTAGAACTGAGCAGAACTCCGCAAGAAGAGATGAGCTTAGTCGCAAATATTTGTTTTTAATCGATCACCTTTCTCGCGACTCCAAAGATTTATTCCAACGACTTCTTCCAAAAGATAGTGATCAAAAACTTAAGACCCTTACAGTTAATCCAGCGCAAAAAATATTGCGCATCAATAACGAAAATATGATCAAGCTCACCGCGACACAAGTCAAATTTATTTTAACTTGCCAAAACACGAGTCAAGTCAGTCTTGATGAGGTCTCCCATAAAATCTGGAATTGCCCCGCTGACGAATCCATCTATCACCGCGTGCGGATGTTGGTTTATCGACTTGAGGGTGAGTTGAACCTGCGTTTGGGGCTCCCTGCCTTTGAAGTTAAGAAAGACAGAGTAGTTATACATCCACTTCTAAAAATCACGTCCGAACGGAGAGGCCATTAAAAGGATTACGAATTGTGTCACTGTTAAAGGATTCGACAGTTTTTTGAATCTAGAGTGTCCGCAAAATCGAAGGAGCCGGGCGCGATTCTTGTATGAAGAGCCGCGTACGAAGAAATGATGGCCCGTGGAACTGGAAGGCTAAAGTAGGAGTTACGATGAAAAAGGCAAAGCGTTCGGAGCGATGGATCCTTGGCGGGGTGGTGCCTCTGATATTTTCTATCTCAGCTAAGGCGGCGGGGCCCGTATGTGCCGACGTCTTCTCCCTCGTGCAGTACTCAAAAATGGATGACAAAGTCACCGACAAGCAGGTGGCCTTTTTTAAAAAAATTATCGATGATTTGAACGGCAGTTTGGGAGGCTTGTCAGTGCCAAAGGGGGCTGAGATTCAGGTCTTTACTGAGCACTCCGCTCCTGTGGCGGACTTTCAGGAGATGTCCATCAGGGCAGGGGTTCGCTTTGTGCAAGAAACTCCATCTCTCGGAAGTGCGAAATACAATAAAGACCCGAAAGAGGGAGAACTAAAAAAATACCATAAAAACCCCGTGTTCTCTGTACCAATACTGGCCCATGAATATGGTCATTTGATTTTTATGGAAAACTACAGCCTTAGGGAGCCTATCTGGCGCGACATTTTTGTAAATGACAAAATACTGGTTGATGAAAAGAAAAAGGAACTCGAAGCGATCCAGCTCGAAATGGACAAAGCTGCTGATCAAATGAACAATGTGAATAGTGGTGGAACGCCTGACCAGGTTAATGAGATGGCTGCGAAAATCAATGACCTGACAAACAAGTTTAATGACGTTTCACAAGAAATTAACGAAATAAAAGCGCGATTTAGAGCAGTCTTTAATGCAGCCAGCCCGTATAATGAATTTTTTGCTGACGTCGTAGCCGTTTTATATACCGGAAACAGTGGTATCATCGACAGAAGCTCTTCTTTTACGCGAAAACTGCAGGGAAGTAATAAGGAGACTAGAGATTCTTTGCGTTCTGTTAAGGAGCGAAATTTCAAAAACCAGGTCAAACATGATGAGGACTATGAAGAGCATGGTTATTTCTCGCTCGTCCGTAATGGTGTTTGGGGCTCCTACTTGGCAAGCCCCTCGAACCGTACGAAAAAACGTGGTGAAATCATGGAGGCCATTTTCTCTGCTGTGGCCGGGGAGACTTCTCGTATACTTCGTAGCCCGACCCCTGTGGTGATGGAGACCGAAGCCACTTGGAAAGAGTTGAATCGAAGCCTCTTGGAAGCAATTGATCGGGAGATGGCAGTTCGAGGAATTAGAAAATTGAAGTAGGGACTTCTTGAAAAAAAAGAGAAGTCTTTTAGGGTAATTTCAGAAGCAAATATGAGCGAGCGTCTTTGGATTGATGAGAGCCCCATTCGGCCCATAAAAAAATGAAAATAAATAACAGATGCGAACTGGTGCCGGATGCCGCCCGGGCAGATACCCGTCGTAATCAAGTTAGCGGTCTTATATGACCAGACTGCTCAATCTGAACTGAAGTAAAGCCTCCGTAAACTCGAGCTAAAGGCAGTTTCAAAAGATTACTTTATTGACCACGATTTTTAGAAAGATATGATGACTCAAACCGGATCGTCGAAAGGATTATGGACGATGGCTAAACTCCATTACGTTTCACCCATGTCATTGGATGGTTACATCGGTGACGGACACTACGATTGGTCTCCTCCCGGTGAGGGATCGACAGCTTTCATCACTGAAATCGTGCGTCCTTTTGGAACTTACCTTTATGGCCGACGCAACTACGAGACCATGTCTGTTTGGGATTCACCGGAATTCATCTCGAATTTAGGTCCTGACAAGCAAGAATTCGCTCGAGTTTGGCAATCGGCGGAGAAAATCGTTTATTCCAAGTCGCTTCAAAGCGTGAAGACGCAAAAGACCCGGCTTGCCTCTAACTTTGAGGCGCAAAAAATTCGTGAGATGAAAAGGCAATTACCGAATGATCTTTGCATTGGGGGGCCAAACATCGCAGCACAAGCGATCCGCGATGGCCTTGTCGATGAGATTCATCTCTTTGTCGTGCCCGCCACTCTTGGTGGCGACAGTCGGGTAATCCCTGTTCTTCCTAGAGACAAATCGATTATCCTTGAGCTGCTCGAAGAGCGTCGGTTTAGCAAAGACTGGATGTATTTACGTTATCGGCTTCTTTCATGAATTTACCCAAGGGCTTAGGAAACTCTCCATTCTTAGCTGAATGAATTTTAAGAATCTAACGACTAGCCAGCAGCTTCAAAAGCCCTGACTTTTTTATGTGTAATCCTGACCAGGAGGCCTCTGCTCAGCTGGTAAACTATTGTTAATTGGCTAATACCCGAACCAATCAATCAAAGCATCTTTACTTATGCAAAAACCTTCTACGTGCTTTGCAGGAGAGTCTACGCAAGGTGCTGCATGCACTTTGGATTTACAGCTTTCAGACTCGAATGGAGAAAACAGTCTTAAGTTAACAGATGCAAGGTCGAATACTGAAACTATCAACCTCAATCCTTTAATGGCCAAAGAAACGCTCTCCAAGAGATACAATCCTCAAAGTGGTGAATTCTCGCATGTGACGTATTTTTATGAAAAAATTGAAAATGAGCATGAAGGGCAGATCGCAAGAAGATTTATTGGTTATTTTGCAAAGACCCTCAATAACGCGAACGAAGAAGTTTATTTATTGAAAACCCTCACTATGGTCTCAGGTGTGATTGTGTCACTTGATAAAAAGTATTCTAACGGTTGTCGTGTAGAAGCTGCTATAGATCCTTTATTTAAAACGAAATTTCTAGTTATTTCAATGAGTGACAAAAGGCCAAGCTACGAGCTATCGGAAACAGCGAGTTTTGAGGCGAGTGCGATGTGCTCACTGCAAAACTGAGTATCTAAAGTTGAACTAAACCCCTTGGGTCCTTGCCAAAGTAATTCTCGAAACCCATTGACTTCACAGTCGGGGAGTTCCTATTAAGACGGACTCAAACGGCCTTGCCGTGAGAAGAGCTGGCGCAGCAGTAGGTGACGCACCATTTAGTCGCAGTGGCGGTAGAAAATGGTATGCAAGAGCCCAACGCATGTTAGGTTTAATGAGGTTGATAAGAAATAAAAAGCCACTCGATCTTAACGGACAAAAAAAACTTTGCCGACCCGTTCAATGTGTGCGACCAGATCCGGATTTTCAATCTGATGAAAAAGGGAAAGGTCGATCTTGTAGGGGAGTAGAAGATCATCCAGTTTATTTTCCAGGGCGAGGAGCTCAGTAAGATTCATCGAGGGGGCGATCAGGGTAAGGTCAATATCAGATCCCGGACGGAAGGTCCCTTTAGCCCGGGAGCCATAGAGGATGGCTTTTTCAATTTTTGGTTCCTGAGTCAGGCATAAATTGATTTTATGAATGGATTCAGAAGAAAGACCAAAAGAATTCATGTCTTTAGTAAACCTGACATTTTAATTTGAAGTTCAGAAAAAGACTTCGCATAGAGCTGAACCACTTTGCTGACGATTTCATCCGCCACCGCCTTATTGTAGGTATGAGACGTTTTGTTGCGGCTTTGGATCATCTCCATCCAGGCGTTTCCATCGGTGACAAGGCCCCGCGAAAAGGCTTCACGGACCGTATCCCTGGAGCCGGTGAGTTGGGTGGTACCTTGGTATTCAAGGTAATCCTTTAAAACATTCCAGGCCAGTTCATGGGTAAATTCAAAGGCCTGAATAAGGCCTTGTTTTTCAAGGTCTGAAAGGGCTCGGGTCTGGGCGAGGAGGACGGCATTTTCAAGTTGAGCCAGGGCCAATTCAAAATTTTTGAATCTTTGTTTCCAGCGGATGTCTAAAGAAGAAGTATTCATTGGGCCGAAGTCCCTGTCGGAAATGGTGCGCAAGTCGCCGGAGTAGACGAACCGCACCTCAATATTCCATCTACTCTAGAAGCTAATTTATTGCGATCTCACGTCGTTATACAAGCTGAATTCGACGTTGTGGCAGAGCCAAAGGCACTTAAATCCTCTGACTTGCTGCGACTAGTTGAGCGATATGGGTCCTACTTAAAGGCCGCAGACCTCATTGGGGACTGGAAGCCAGTGCAAACCTATTAGCTTTAAGGATTAGAAACATTTCTTTGCTGACTTGCAAGAGAACCCTGGTTAAGCCCGTGGCGGATTGTGAGGAATCTCCGCAAGCAGAACCGCCCCGGGGAAAACACTGCGCAAAAAAGGGTCTGTGGAGACCTCTTCCTCGGTCGCCACGGTAATATCAACTCTTTGTTCCGGAATTGTTTCAAAAAGGTTTATCCGGATTTTATTCTTTAATTCAATGACAGCATCTTTTTGCGCCAAGGGGACCAAGACCAAAAGATCAATATCACCGCCTTTTTTATGATCATCAGCGCGACTGCCGAAAAGGAACAATCTGAAAGGGATGCCAGCGAGGCAAAATTGAAACGCTTTTTGAATGGCATTTTGCTCTTTACCCGTGAGTCTCATGGTGCCAGCTTCGTTCGCAATTCAAAAAGAAGAGGGCTATAGCGGCGGAATTTTTCAAAGATTTTTTCTAAATCCTGGTCACTGTACTCGTGAACAGTGGCGTTGCGCAGTTGGCGGATCTCGACCCAAGTTTCGACCCTATCAATCAAACCGAGTTTTTCCGCACGGTTTAATTGATCATGAAAGCCACCATCAAAAGCCGGATCGTCTTTTAAAATAAAAGCGCGCATGTATTTACTTAAAAAGATGTCAGAGGTTCGCGCAAACCGGGCAGCAAAACTGTCCCACGCTTCCAACTGGGCATCATTCATTTGGGAGGGGTTCAAGGGCATGGAAAGAGTGCGTTGATAACTGTATTCAAGATATTTTAAAGATTTAACTATTTTTGTATAGTAAAGGCCCGTAAGATCACTTTTGCTCGTCACGATCTACCTCGGAGTGACAATGGAGAACGGAAAACATCTAAAGAAGAAGTATTCATTGGGCCGAAGTCCCTATCGGAATTGGTGCCTCGGGCCGGAATTGAACCGGCACGACCGTTTAACCGAATCCCAGGATTTTAAGTCCTGTGCGTCTACCAGTTTCGCCACCGAGGCATGAATTTGAAATGAAGGCCCAGAGAATCATTTTTTTACCCTCTTGTCATCAATTTGCTTTTTCGCGTCACGCCCATGACACCCTGTGAAATCCTTTTGACTCCGGACGGTGCCCAGGAAAATAGTAGAGTCTGTGAGCTTTTTCGCGAGAAACCTGCAAATATTTAAACGGATCGGCCTCCCACTTTACGTCCTCACCCTGGTCTACTCCAGTCTGGATCAACTCCTTACTATTAATACCGAAGCCGCCCTGTACAACCCCGAAGGCAGCACGAGCTGGGTTTGGGCCTATGGCTTTGTCTCCCTTCTGATCGGGATCCTGTTCCCGATTCTCGGGTCCTTGGTGGTGATTTACGGAGCGCAAAGCCCCAACGCCAATGAAAAGGGCCTTTGGGAGTATGTCCTGGACCACCTCAACCAAATGGGGATTGAGGTTTTGCGCTCTTGGGGGATGACTTTGCTCTGGTCCCTGATTTTTATTTTGCCGGGACTCTGGAAGTACATCGAGTACACCATGATCCCCTTTGTCGTGACCCGCTCCCGGCGCTACGACCGCGGGGAGCAGGACGCCCTGTGTGCGTCCACCCAGATTGTGCGCCAAAACCTCTTCCGGGTCCTGGGCGTTCTTTTGGTGTTTCACCTGGTGGTGCCCTCCATCCTGACGGTGTTTTTTGATGATTTCCGCCTGATCTGGCGCACGCCGGTGTCGGCGGCTCTTCTGACCCTTTTGGACGTCTACCTTTTTATTTTCTCAACCCAGCTCTTACTGGAAATTTTTGAACGCCAGAACTCGGAGGTTCCTGATGATGCCCTCGCTCATGTTTAATTGGTTGGAAATCAAGAACCGGGGCCGGGGTCTCACCTTTGATGACGTCCTGATCATGCCCAAACGCTCCGACGTCCGCTCCCGCCGCGACCCCTCCCTGCGCTCGCGCCTGACTAAAACCCGCAGCCTGGAAACTCCCATTCTGAGCGCCAATATGGATACGGTGACCGGAGCGGAGATGGCTATTGCGATGCATAATCTGGGAGGCTTGGGCATTCTTCACCGCTTTGCCTCCATAGAGGACCAAGTGGCGATGGTGGAAAAGGTCAAGGCCAGCGGAGCCTCCATCATTTCCGCCTCCATTGGCGTAGGGGACGAATCCAAGGCCCGCTCCAAGGCTCTGGTGGCGGCCGGGGTGAATGTGGTGACCATTGATATCGCCCATGGCCACTCAGTGCAAATGATGGAAACCATGAAGTGGCTCAAAGACACCTATCCTCAGATTGAAATCATTGCGGGCAATATGGCAATGCCCGAAGCCGCCCGGGAGTTGATTGAGGCCGGAGCGGATGCCATTAAAGTGGGGATCGGCCCGGGCTCCATGTGCACGACTCGTATTATTACAGGGTGCGGAGTGCCACAATTGACGGCCATCGCACTTTGTGCCGAAATTGCAGAGAGCTATGATGTGCCGGTCATTGCCGACGGAGGGATCAAAACCTCCGGGGATATTGTCAAAGCCTTCGCTGCGGGCGCAAGCACGGTGATGCTGGGGAGCATGCTCTCGGGCACGCTGGAGACTCCAGGGGAGCTCAAGGCCGGGAAGAAGCAATACCGCGGGATGGCCTCCAAAGCCGCGCAGGTGTCCTGGCGCGGGGGTGTTCCGGAGGGCATGGCGGCGGAGGGGGAGTCCACCATGGTCCCCGTCAAGGGCCGCGCCAAGGATGTGATTCTGGAGATCACCGGCGGCATTCGCAGCGGAATGAGTTATATCAACGCCACCAGCGTCGCGGAGATCCGCGAGAGGGCTTGTTTTATGGAAATGTCGAGCAATGGGATTGCCGAAAGTCGCGCCCATGGGGTGAATTCCTGATGGACTCCCGGCCCATCGGCGTTTTTGATTCGGGGATTGGCGGCTTGACTGTTTTAAAGGTTCTGGCCCAGCGATTCCCCCGGGAGAGTTTTCTCTACTTGGGGGACACCGCCCGTTTGCCCTATGGCTCCAAGTCCCCTCAGACCATCCGCCGGTATTCCGAACAAAATGTGCACTATTTGTTGCGCCAAGGGGTGAAGGCCATTGTGATTGCCTGCAACTCCGCTTCGTCCCAATTTACCGAGTCCGAATTTGAGGGCGTGGGCGTTTACAATGTCATTCATCCGGGCAGCGCGCGCGCTTTGAGTCTCAGCAAGAACAAAAAAATCGGCGTGCTCGGCACCCGGGCCACCATCAAAAGCGGCGCCTATGCCCACGAGCTCATCCGCCTGGAGGACCAGGTGGAGGTCTTCAGTCAGGCCTGCCCCTTGTTTGTGCCTTTGGCCGAAGAAGGTTGGGTGGAGGACCCCATCACCAATCTGGTGGTCTTTCGCTACGTTCAGCCTTTGATGAAAACGGGGATTGATACCCTGATTCTGGGCTGCACCCATTATCCGATCCTCAAGTCGGCCATCACCAAAGTGACCGGGGGCCAGATTGAGCTGGTGGATTCCGGAGAGGCCATTGCGGATTTAATTGCCCAGGACATCGTGCGCCAGCACTTTAAGCCCGCGCGGCCCGGGGATTCACAAAGAGTCGAGATCCTGACCACGGATGCCTCGGATCATTTCGCCTCTTTGGCAAAACAGATCCTGGAGCCCGTGCAAGCCCATGACTTCCGCGTGGTGGATATCCATTAAACCGTGGCTTGCTCCGGAGACGGGGCGGCGGCCGGGGGTTTGGGGGCGCGCACGTAGCGGCTGAGTTTGGATTCCAGGGTGCTGGATTCCACGGGTTTTGTGACAAAGTCATTCATCCCGGCTTCCAGACACTTGGACTGGTCCTCTTTGAAGGCATTGGCCGTGAGGGCAACAATGGGAATGTCACAAACGGGTTTTGAAAGATTGCGAATGCGACGGGTGGCCTCATAACCATCCATCTCCGGCATCTGGCAATCCATAAAGATCAAATCATAGGTGAAGAGTTGCAGGGCCTTCAAGGCCTCAATGCCGTTGGCCGCGACATCCACATTGCATCCGATTTTTTCCAGCATCAAAAGGGCGATCTTCTGATTGATGGGATTGTCCTCGACCAGGAGGACCCGGGGTTTCATCACGGTGATTTTTGCGCTTTCCACCGCCGGCAGCTTGAGCGGTTCGTCCCAGCGGGTGTTGGTGATGTGAAGGACTTCCAGCAGGCTCTTGTAAAGAGTCTGCTGCAGCACCGGCTTTTTCAAATAATTAATTCTTTGAATCGGCGACAGGTGCGCCAGATTGTGCGTGCGTTCCACAAGGTAAATAATAGGGATTTCAAAATTGCGCGAGATCTGGCGGAGGACCTTGGTCTGTTCCTCGGGTTTAAAGGGCATATTTCCCTGATCTAGGATAATGGCAATGGTGCCGGGGGTGGCGCTCAAGGCGCCCATGTCCCGGGCGTTTAAGGCATAGGGGGTCAACTGGATCGCGCGTAACTGCAGTTCCAGATATTCCTGGAGAATCGTGTTGCGGGTGAGGATAAGAATCTCTTTATGGAAGAAGGACTCCGGCAAAGGGTTTTCCAGGGGTTCGGAGGTGACGGTCTCCATTTCCACATTGAACCAGAAGCAGGAGCCTTTTCCCGGTGTGCTTGTAACCCCGATCTCGCCTCCCATGGATTCCGCCAGTTGCTTGCAGATGGAAAGCCCCAGTCCCGAGCCGCCATAGCGGCGGGTGGTGGAGGAGTCCGCCTGGGTGAAGGGCGTGAAAAGACGGCCCAACAGACGGGGCTCAATGCCGATGCCCGTGTCCTTCACTTCAAAGTGGAGAGTGATGTTTTTCTCGTCAATTTTTTCGAGGGTGATTTTCACCGCGATACTGCCGCCCGGGGTGAACTTAATGGCGTTATTCAGCAAATTCAGAATGATTTGTTTCAGCCGCGCCGGATCCCCTTTCACCATGCGGGGGATTTTGGAATCAATAAAACTGACAAGTTCCAATTTTTTTTGCGTCACATTGTCGGCCACGATATTGGCAATATCGAGAAAGATAGAGCGAAGATCAAATTCAATGGCCTCCAGGACCAGCTTTCCCGCCTCAATCTTGGAGACATCCAGGATGTCATTGATCAGGGATAAGAGGGTGCTGCTCGAGGCGCGGATGGATTGAACATAGTCCTTTTGGTCGTAAGAGAGTTTTGTGTCCAGCAAAAGAGAGGTGAAGCCCACAATCGCGTTTAAGGGCGTGCGGATTTCATGGCTCATGGTGGCCAGGAACTCGGACTTGGCGCGATTGGCCCTTTGGGTCTGGTTGATGGCTTCTTTAAGGCGGGTGGATTTGTGTTTGGAGGTTTCCAAAAGAAGGGCGACGTTTTTGATATTGCCGTGGGAAATCATCAAGAGAAGCACACTGCAGATGGCAATCGCCAGCAAGGTCCACCCTAAAAGACGGTGGGATTGCACCTGATTTTCCAGAAGCTGGGAGCGGGCCTCGACTTCGTTGGCGTTGATCGTCTCGGCCATCTCCTGCAGGCGTCCCTCATAGGGAGCCAGGAGATCATAGATCAGGTTAAGTTCTTGTTTATCCGCAGGCCGCACCCCGTGCACCAGGCCCGCCATTTCCTTCAGGGTGCGGTTTAAATCATCCAGGCTTTTGAGCGCGCCGGGAATATTGGACAGTTCCTCATAAAGAAGAGGATTGTCAGCCAGCTTGGTGGCATGACTTTGCAGGATCTTAAAGCGGCGTTCGAGGTCTTCTTTGCTGAGTTCCTGGCGGCGGAAAAGATTTATTTCGATTAAAAAACGATCGAAATTATGCAGATTCTGGGAGATGACGAAATAAGGGTCCGCCCCATCAATCATACTTCTTTCGATCCTGCTATCGGGCAGGGTTTTAAAATAAAGGACGGAACTGCCCCCGGCGAAGATCACCACAAAAGCCATAAGAAAGATGTACGACAATTTTGGCGCAAAAGGAGAACTCAAGTTGGTGCTTTTATTAAATAGGCGAAACATGATCAGAAAAAACATACTGCGGTTCTGAATAAAAACAAAATTCAGAATTGAAGGTGATGAAAAAATCATCTTTGTTAAGGTTTCTTCACATCTGCGAGAAGAAAACGTCGCAAAACATGGATAAGATGTCGAAATTTCTTCATGTGAATTTCACACCGTTTCGACCGCTTTACGGAATAATAATCTGACCTATAACACGGTAAAACACCTAAAAGTCATGGGGGGGTTCATGGACTTTTATAATTTGCAAGACAGTGATCATCGCCTTTTACAAAAGACGATGGGAGCTGTGTCCACGGGTGCGAGGGAGTACCAAAACTATCTAAAACGTCACTTTTTCAACTTTGAAAGAGTCCTCGATAAAAAGTCCATTCTCCTGGCCGAGGAGGACCCCAGAGTCCAACGGGCCATGCGAAATATGATTCTTGAGGCCAATAAAGAGGCCGTGTGCTGGGTGGTCGGCTCCATCGAGGAAGTCACCCAGGTTCTGCATGACAAATTCTGCGATCTTCTGATCGCCAACTACTATTTATCCGAAGATGAAATTGATTATGAATTTTGGGAGAGGATCCGCCAGCTCTATCCCCATATGGAAGTCATCATTTTGTCCCACGTAAATGACCGGGAGTACTATGAGATGTTGGAAAGTTCCGACCGAGCCGAGGACGGGGTCCATTCCCAAGGCCTATCGTCGCGTATTAAACACTTTTTTGAAAATGTATTCGGAGGTTAATATGGACATGGCCAGAGCAAAGAGCACCGATTCGGGGATGCAAAACTCGATGGAAATCATTTTTGAGGGCATGACAGCAAATCCGAAAATCGAGTTTATGATCCGCACGAAGCTGTCCAAAGTCGTGGACATGAGCCCTGATAACTCTTTTATCCAGGCCCGGGTCAAGGATCTGGGGGCGCGCTTCGGGGTTGAAATCCTGGTGAAACACGTCACGGGACAGTTTCTGACCTATTGTGAGGAGCGCACCCTTGGTGAGAGCGTGAATCTCGCGGCGATGCAGATGGCGGAGCAAATCAAGGCCTGGCGTGGCACCCGGTCCCTGGACAACGAGGGCGACGGGAGCCTGAAGGTGCTCATCGTGGATGATGACCCGATCTCGGTGAAGATCATTGAGTCTTGCCTGCAACAAAGAGGCTGTGAAACCCATGTGGTGGATAACGGGCAGGACGCCGTGGATGAGCTCTTTGAACATAATTATGATTTGATCATCCTGGATTGGAATATGCCCTCCATGAACGGGCTTCAGACCATTAAGATGCTGGATGAGACGGCCGATCTCAGCGCCACGGGGGTGCAGAATAAAAAGGTGCCGGTCCTGATTTACTCGGCCAGTCCCCGCTCCCAGATCAGCTTTCCAAAAAGTAAAACTTTTAGGAAAATTGGATATTTGCAAAAGACCAGCACCTACGATTCAATTCGCAAAACAACGGATCAGTTTTTGGACAATTTAAAAATGATGAAAGAAAGAACCTTAACCAACTAAAAAGGAGTAAAGGAATACTATGATGCCAACAGTATTAGCCGTCGATGATTCCAAAGAAATCCATCCCTTCCTAAAAACAGCACTGAGCCAGACATGTTCACTGTTGTTGGCTGGCAGTCTCAAAGAGGCTGAGGAGATCCTCGCAAAGAACGAAGTCCACTTGATTCTTTTGGACGTGAGTTTGCCGGATGGAAGCGGATTTGACTTTTGCACAACCCTGCAAAGCCAAGACTCCACGCAAAAAATCCCCGTCATCTTTCTGACCGGCAAGGTCGGAGTCGGGGACAAGGTGTTGGGCCTGGCGCTGGGTGCGGAGGACTATGTGACCAAACCCTTTGACGTTCTGGAGCTGCGCGCGCGGGTGGAGAGCAAGTTAAAGAAATTTCTCTACTACGCCAAAGAAGAGACTTACTTTCAGCGTGGCAGTCTGAAGTTTGAACTTTCAACCTATTCCATTTATTTGAATGAAAACAACGGCAACCAGAAACTGAATATGACGCCCATTGAATTCAAGCTTTTGCTGAAACTGGCGCGGTCTCCAGGCTATGTCTTAAGCCGGGAACAGTTGATTGACAGCGTTTGGGGGGATTCTGTTTACATTGAGGACCGATCTGTGGACAGACACATCTCGTCCATCCGTAAAAAACTGGGAACCTGCTCTTCTTATATTCGCACGGTTCCCGGGTTGGGGTACCAGTTTTTAGCGGAACAGCAACATTAAATTCATCTTGAGGAGGGTTTATGGAACCGCAATTCGATGCAGTTCAGAGTCTGAAATCGATTGAAAGCAATTACGGCCCCCAGGTCGCTCGCGAGGTGGTGCAAATCTTTATCAGCGACTATCCGGGAAAAATTGCGAAACTTAAGTCCGCCATTGAGCAGGACAATTTCGAAAGCATCCGCTTTCAGGCCCATGACATCAAGTCCGGGTGTCTTAGTATGGGGTTAAAACCCATGTCGAGCATTTGCGAGACGATTGAGCGCGACGGTATGAAGATGAGCCGGGAGGAGCTGCAAAAAATGGCGGACAGGCTGGAGACCGACTACACCGAGATTTCCCGCTCTTACGGGGACTACCTCAACCTCAAGCACTAGAGGGGTCGCGCTTGGCGATGATCCTGCCGGAGGCGTTCGTGGGTCTTGCTGAGCAGGACCTTGACGGTGTCAAAGGCGGCGACGATGGCCCGGAAGAGATTGCGGTCTTGTTTGGTCACCACCTGGGGTTTGGAACTCACGCCGGATTTTAGCGTGATTTCACAGTGAAAGACGGGGTGGCGGGCGGAGGTGCTGAGTCGCTCCTCCTGCACCCGCACGGTCCAGTGGAGGTCACTGTTCAGAGGGCCTATTTTGTCGTTGAGAGCGTCGATTTTATCGGTAATGAAGTTTTCAATGTAAGGGGAGCGGCGGATGTCTTTAAAAATGATTTCTGTGCGCATGCTTTACTCCATGTCGATGTTGAACTGATAACCGAGGCCGGGAATGGTTTTGATGTAATCCCCATAGGCGCCCAGTTTTTTGCGGACCGTGTAGATATGTTTATCAATGGAGCGCTCATTGATATGCACGGTGCCGCCCCAGATGGAGTCAATCAGCTGGTTGCGGGTGAAGATCCGTCCGGGTTTTTGCGCTAAATGCAGAAGAATCCGGTACTCAATCGGCGTCATGTTGATGAGTTCATGTTTGTCATCGTGGATGGCGTAGACCGAGTAGGTGAGGGTGTCAAAGCGCAGGTGTCCCCTTTGCAACTGCAGTTCATTGCGGTCATGGAGAAGGGACTTCTTCAGCTTGGATTCGATGCGGGCTTTCAGCTCCAGAGGAACAAAGGGCTTTGTGATATAGTCATCTGCCCCGAGGCTGAGACCCAGGATCTTGTCGGTCACCCCGGTTTTCCCGGTCAGGAAGATGACCGGAATGCGGGCGGTGGCCGGATTGGTTTGCAGGTCATTGCAGTAATCAAAGCCGCTGCCGTCTGGCAGCATCACATCCAGGAGGATCAGGTGGACTTCCCGGCTTTCGAGGATCTCCCGGGCCTCTTTGATGGTGGAGGCAAAAAAGAGATGCAGATCCCTTTCCAGGGAGCCGCGGATAATAACCTGGTATTCCGGAGCGTCTTCAATCACCAAGACATTGGGAATAAAATTTTGAACATGGCTTTCCGGGGCTTTATCGGCAGTCCTGTAACCATAGTCCCGGTAGCCGCTGACAAGTTGGTTGCTATTGGACTGATTCGCATCCGTGTTATTCATTTAAAATCCTCCATGGTTTTAAAAGACCTCAAAGTCGATCATGGGCTCGTAGGAGCGACCCTTGCTCCAGTACCTCATTTGTGAGGTCAGATCCGTGATGGCGCTATCCAAGGCGCTGGCAATCACTTCATCCTCTCGCGCGGCGAAGAGGAGATCCTTTTCGCTGGCCAGATTCAATTGCACAAGATAGCGGTCCTGCAGGTCCACGATCTTGGCCGTTAAGTTGCAGTTGTCAGGGCACTTCTCCAGCAGAAAGGAGAGTTGCCCGCTGACAAAGAGTTTCAGTTCCAGATTGGGCTCGATGTTTTGATACACCAAAGTCATGTTTTTATTGGCGACGTTATTCGTTTCCATGGTGGACACCTCCAAAAACTTCTTTGAGGTAGCCGTTGAATTTTTCCGGTGAAAACGGTTTATCAAAGAAAGGGGGTGGGTACTCAATATGTTTGACGATCTGGTGGTATTTTTCGTTGCCGATCCCCGAAGTGATAACGACATCGACCTCGGGAAATTTCTGGCGGACAATTTCGCAAAGTTCCAAACCGGTTTCATGTGGTGACAGATAATAATCCGTGATCAGTAAGTCGCACTTCTCTTTTTCCAAAAGATCCATCGCTTCCTCAATGGTGGTGGCAAGGAAGCATTTGATATCAGGATTGAAGTTTTTCACGATGTGGCGCAGCCCTAAGAGTGAAATCGGATCGTCCTCCACGATCAGCACTTTTTTGCTGGCACGGATTTTTTGCAATTCCAGGAAGTATTGTAAATATTCGTTAAACTCGGGATTGATCTGAGATGTATCAATGAGGCTGTGCGCCGGATCTTTTCGATAGGACAAATATTTCGAGACATTCGATTTAGCTGTCGAATCTTCTTTCATTGGATCCCCCTTTTATTAAGTATCTGATGGGGATTTCGAGGAAGTATTACTTCTTTGTGGAGAATTCATCACAAAGGGCGCGGTTTTTCGCGCCTTGTAAATGGAAGGGGGCGGCGCCCGCAGGGGGTCACACGCCCAGGGCTTTTAACTTATATCCAGTGGCGAAAATCGTCTCGATTTTCACCCGGGAAGCCTGAATTTTCTTGCGGATGTGGGCGATATGAGCATCCACGGTGCGATCCGTGATATAGATCTTTCCACCCCAGATGTGGTTCACAATCTCATCGCGGCTGACCACTTTGTTGCGGTTCTGGGAGAGGAAGAGGAAAATCCGGAACTCAAGAGAGGTGAAGTTGATCTGTTTTACCTCCCCTTGGTTTTCATGATAAAGGCGTTGTTCCGCAATATTGGCGGTCAGGTCCTCAATCGTGAAGTTGTCAAACTGGTTCAGTTGCTCGCTGAGTTTCCGAATCTTGGCATCCACTCTCATTTTCAATTCGATGGGATCAAAAGGTTTGGAGATAAAATCATCGGCCCCATAGGAAAAAGCCATGGCTTTGTTGGCCAACGCCGTTTTGCCGCTAATGATGAAGATGGCAGTTTGTTTTTTGAGATTTTCCGGGATTTCGGCAAGAAAACGCAGACCATCCCCATCAGGAAGCTCAATATCCAGAGCCAGGGCGGCAAAGGCGTCCATTTTAAGGGCTCTGCGAGCGTCCCCCAAGTCTGAGCATATAACGAACTGATAGTCTTTTAACACGCTTTGTAATAGGAGCTGGCACTCGGGAGTGTCCTCAATGAATAGAATCTTCTTTTTTTCCATGCGCCCATAAAACATAGGACTATTTAACCTGTCAATTTTCTGGAAGAGAGAAAAAGGATTAACAGTGCTTTGCTGTAAATACTGCCTCTTGCGGGTGCTCGAAAAGGCGGATGAAACGCATTGTTATGTATTTTGCGGAATTCGCGGAAAGCGGGATCTTTCCCTCTTGAAAAAGACTAAATTAAAATTTATATAGTCCATTCGAGTTCCCGATAGGTTTGCTTTTTTCCACGTACGCAACTCTTGCGGATAGAAAAGATGAGGATCCAGTGAATAAAAACATTTTAATGTCTTCGGGAAGGCTGATCAGAGATTTTCTGGCAGCCCGCGGGGCGTTGAAGCGACGCCCTTTTCACCGGCGGCAAACTTTAGCTCCTCAGGTCTCCCACCGGCAGGATCTGTCTGGAAGCCACAAAACCCCACTGCCTTCGCCTGAAACGCGGTCGGCTGGCCAAGGAACCTGCATGCAGGCTACGGAGATGCTGGATTTGTCCTTTTTAAAAATCCTTGTTGCAGAGGACAATCAGATCAATCAGCGGGTGATTCAAAAAATGCTGGAAAAGACCGGAGTGCGCTTCAAAATTGTGCAAAGCGGGAGGGAAGTTCTTGAGGCCCTCCGTGATGAGTATTTTGATCTGGTTTTGATGGATTGTTATATGGGAGACATGGACGGGTTTGAGGCCGCCAAGGCCATCCGCGCCAGCAATGAGCGCTTTGCTCAGATTCCTTTGATTGCCTTCTCCGCGGGGCTGTTTGATTCCGACCGTCAAGCGAGTCGGGAGGCGGGGATGGACGACTTTCTTTCAAAGCCCCTGCGCTACGAAAGTTTGCAGGAAAAGCTCTTGGAATGGGTTTCCCGCATTGACAAGAAACTGCCGGTTCTGGACGTGACGGCTTTGGATAAAATCCGTGTTTTCGATGATCAACATTGCAGTCTTCTGCGGTCCCTCTTTCAAATATACTCTGAAAACACCCAGGATGAACTCTCTCAGATGCGAGATCTGATTCTTGACGTCGATATGGATCGGGTGCGTAAAAAGGCCCATATGCTCAAGTCGAGCGCTGCGCAGTTGGGGGCTTTGCGTTTTGAACGCATCTGTATTTTGATGGAACTGGAAGTCAGCCTGACGGTGGAAAGAGCCCAGATCCTACATAAAAGGATGTGCAAAGAGTATGAGGACTCCCGGCAACGCTTTGCAGAGTACTGTCGAAGTCTTAGTCAAGCCGTGGGCGTCCCATTAAAAGACAGCTTAAGCCTTTGATTTCAGTGTAGAACAGCAAGCCCTCAGAGAAGAAAAAAACGACACTCGCCGTAAATTCAGGACCACGATACCCTGATTGAGACATGGAGGATAAAAAATCCCAATGGATGGAGAGTGCAAGGAGAAACAATTGATTGTTTCGGGGAGGGGAAGGTTGGAATATCTTCCCCTTCTGTTTTTTTTACCCAAGGCCCTTTTCTAAGGGGAGGGGCTAGCGAGAGGGGCAGGCTTCGCTGCCTTCGCGGATGAGTTCCCTTTGTGCGGCCAACTCGGCGGTGGAAAGGCGGAAGTTCTTGGGATTGCACCCGCTCTGTCTGACATCCTCGCGAATGGCCTGAATCTCCGATGGCGTCATGTTGAGGCCCCAGATCAGTTTCACCTTCAACCAATTCTCCAGATATTCACAGTGATAAGATTCGTTGGGCGGCAGATAGCCGTCTGGGCCCCGATCCCCTTTTCGCATGTTCTCACGTCCGCTGGCGGAGATCAGGTGAAAGCGGTTGCCCAGGAAGTTGGCGTAGGTGCAGCGGGTTTGATAATTCCACTGCCAAGCTCCCGCAAGGTAGGCGTTTTTCAGCGGCACCATGTGGTCAATCTGGATTTCCCGTGAGGATCTGAGTTCCATTCCGGCGTAAGGGTCCTGCCAGTCGCCACTTTCCACCAGGCAATGATTTCTTTCTTTAAAAGACACGGGCCCCTCGGAGTCCCGGATCAGCACTTTGGTGCGCGTGTTGTAGCAGGTCTCATCCGTGGGATCATTAATCCAGCGGCCGAAGTGCCAGGTCCGATGATATCTCTCGCTGGGCATGGGGGGAGGCTGCGGATGCAAAGTCCACTGCAAAAGGTTGAGGACTCCGGCCCGGACCGCGTTAAAGACCTCCGCCCCAGAAAAGAGTTCTTCTGGCACGAAAGAGGAAAGCTCCGAAGCCCCCAGAGGAGGGCGGCCTGGGGATTCTTCAATGGTGTAGTATTCTGTTTCTGCCGATTCCATGGAGGCGTTGTCAGGGAGACCTTCGCTGGCCCCAGAAACGCCGGCCCGCCCAGCGAGGCCCCAAAGGCAAACCACCGCAAGGCAGAGAACTCCGGAGAGCCACCTTGGGCGTTTGCCCTTCGCGGAGGCGACGCCGTCTGGAAAAATCCGATGCTCGTCGTGGTGCCGGGAAAAGTCTGGCATGTGGATGTCGCCCCCTCGTTGTGAATCTCTAAAAAGGCCGTGAACTGGGGTCCATTAACTTCAATTTGCTTGGGAGTTTCAAGAAAAAACGACTTCCTCCCGTGTTAGGAATTGGTGAAGACTCAGTCATTGCCAATTGGCTCAGCATCCTATGCTTATAATTTTGGCAAAAGCCAAGGTGGGCGCCGGGGATATCCAGACCTTGGTCGATGTTGCTCCAAAGATCGTCGTAATGTGTTGAACCAAACATTTGTTTTAAATAACATTTTTTTAATCCATCATGAGGAAACGGGGTTGGCTCAGGGTTCACACCTGCGACAGGACGGCCGCAAAAGAAAAGACATCAATTTCGAACCAGGGAACTTCCTATGTATAGAACAAAGTTCATCTTTTTACTGACTCTCGGTTTGCTCAGCCCCTTCGTGGCCCGGGCTCTGACCTTGGATGAATTTTTGGCTGAAGTGCAAAAGCGGAACAAAGAATTTCAGGGTCTGGGAACCTCCCGCGAGGCGGCAGAGGATCGACGCGCGGCCGGGGATTTGGGGCTCTCTCCCATTCTGACTTTGTCAGCGGGGTATTTGAGTGATGAGAAGCAGCCCCAGACTTTGGGGACGAAGCTCACCTCCAGTCAATACAGCCTGGGCGTGGCCAAGGAATTCTCCACCGGGACCAAGGCCTCCGTCACCGGCAATGTGCAGCAGGTGCAAGTCGCCAATCTGCCGCCCATTTACCCTTCGTATTTTTCTGATTATTCCACCGGGAGTCTTGGCTTCTCCGTGAGTCAGTCCCTGTGGAAGAACGCCTTTGGCGCCGGGACCCGCCTTCGCCAGCAGCGGCAGGCCTCCGCCGCGACTCTGGAAAAAGAAAACTTCAACCTGCAACAGCGCCAGATTCTGATGGGAGCGGAGACCGCGTTTTGGAATTACCTCTACCAGCAAGAGGAATTGAAAACCCGTCAGGAGTCCCTGGAGCGCGCCCAGCGCATTGAGGCCTGGCTGAAACGCCGTTATCGCGACGGGATCAACGACAAGGCCGATTACCTGAACGCCCAGGCGCTGACGGCCTCCCGCGAACTCCTTCTGGCGACCGCCAAGGATCTGGTGCGGGCGGCGGAACAAAGCCTCCGCGGGCTTCTTGAGATGAAGGAGACCGAAGCCCTGCCGCCCCTGAAGGCGGATTTTAAAAAGGCCCGGGATATTCTGACTCTGGTGGACGGGGGCGCGGGGAAGGTGGTGCGTTTGGACGCCCGCCTGGCCGATCTGGAGGCGCAAACAAAGAGCCTCGGGGCGCGCGAAGTCCAAGATTCTTTGAAGCCGGATCTGGTTTTGGAAGGAGCCTATAACACAAACTCAAATGTGCAAGACTCCCCCTCTCAGGCCTTGAATAAGATCACCAACACGGACATTCCCACGACGCAAGTGGGGGTGAAGTTCACCTATATGTTCGACACGGACGCCAAGATGTCCCAGGAGTCCCTGGCGCGCAAAGAGGCGCTGGCGGCGCAGCTCAAGAGTGAGCAGAAAATGATTGAAAGCGAGATTTCCTGGAGTGAATTGCAAAGACGTTACAAGGAACTGCTTCAGCAGATCAGTACGTCCGAGCGTCTCAGTGAATTGCAAATGGCGCGCGCCAAAGAGCAGTCTTTGAAGCTCAGCCGGGGCCGTGCCGTGACCTCAGATGTGATTAATTCCGAGGAAGACGCCGCCACAACGAGCCTGAGTTTGAACCGGCTGCGTGCCGAAGCGCGGAAGATGGAAGCCCAAAGCCGTCTCTTTATTCGCGTGCAAGAGTAATATTTTAAGCGGAGCTCTGTATGAATTTATCAGCCCTGTCCATTAAACGCCCCATTTTCATTACCTGTGTGGTCAGCTTGATGCTGATCCTCGGGGGGATCTGCTTGAAGAGCATGCCGGTGGATCTTTTTCCGGATGTGACCTTCCCGATCGTGGGGGTGCAGGTCACTTATCCCGGCGCTTCGCCGATTGATATGGAAAAGCAGGTCTCCAAGCTGATTGAGGACGAACTGGGAAGCCTTTCGGGTCTGAAGACCATGACCTCCAACAACCTTGATTCCATGGCCATGATCATCCTTGAGTTCCGTCTGGGCACTGATGTGAAGGACGCGGAACAACAGGTGCGAAACCGTCTTGGCAACATCCGCCGCAACCTTCCCGATGATATTTATGAGCCCGTGATTTTCCGTTTTGACCCCGCCGACCAGCCGGTGATCACTCTGGCGGTGACCTCCCAGCTCCCTCCGGGTGAGGCTTACGACGTGGCCAATGAACTCATCAAGCCCCAGTTTGAGCGGCTCAATGATATTGGTAAAGTCGATGTGGTGGGGGGGCGTAAAACCGAAATCCAGGTCATGATTGACAAGAAAAAGGTGCAGGAGCGGCAGATCTCCATGGTGCAGATCGCCCGCCGCATTGAGGAAACCTCCAAAGACATTCCCATCGGGAAGGTGGAGAACCCTTATAAAGAAGTCCTCATGCGCACCCGCGGGGAGTTCTCCTCCCTGGATGAAATCCGCAACGTGAACGTGAACTTTTTGGGATCCGATCGGGCCGTGCTCTTAAAGGACATCGGCAAGGTGGAAAAGGGCTTGGAAGACCAAAAAACCATGGCCAGCATCAAGGGGGTTCCAGCCCTGCTTCTGCAGGTCTATAAACAGTCCGGATCCAATACCGTGGCCATCACGGATGCGGTGAAGAAGAACCTGGAAAAGGTGAACAAGTACCTGAAAGAGAAAAAAATCGATGCGCAGGTGCAGGTCGTGCGGGATATGTCCCGCCCGATCCGCCTCAATGTGGCGGACGTGAATGAATCCATTATGATCGGGATCCTTCTTTGCGTGATTGTGGTCTTTTTCTTTTTGGGCTCCGGGCGCTCGACCTTTATCACCGGTATGGCACTGCCAAACTCCCTTCTCGGGGGCTTTGTGGTGATGTATGCCATGGGTTTTTCCATCAACATGATGACCCTTCTGGCCCTGTCCTTGGCGGTGGGGCTTTTGATCGATGACGCCATCGTGGTGCGGGAAAACATCTTCCGGCACATGGAACTCGGGCAAAGTCCCAAAGACGCGGCTTTGAAGGGCACCACCGAAGTGGCTCAGGCGGTGGTGGCCACCACCATGGTGGTGATCGCCGTGTTTGGTCCCATTTCATTCCTGCAGGGGATTATCGGCCAGTTCTTCAAGCAGTTTGGTTTGACCATTGTCTTTACCATGCTGATTTCCTTGTTTGACGCCTTCACCGTGGCACCGATGCTGTCCGCCTATATGGCCTCTCCGTTGGAACATGGTAAGAAAAAGGGTTTTGTCGGAAGCCTGCTCAATGCTTTTGACGGTTTTCAAAACTGGCTGGAAAGAAAGTACGAAGGCCTTCTGCATAAGACCCTCCGCCATCCGGTTCTCGTTCTGGTTTTTGCCACGGTGGTTTTTATCGCCAGCATGGCGACCTTGCCCTTTATTCCCAAAACCTTCTTGCCAGCCCCGGATAACGGGGAGTTTTCGGTGACAGTGGAGATGCCGGTGGGAAGCTCCCTTCAGGGGACCGCGGAGTTTGTGAAAGGCATTGAAAAAATCCTCTCCGCCGATCCCAGCGTGGAAATGGTGCTGACGACCGTGGGGTCCGCCCGCGGAGAGGCGAATAAGGCCTCCATGTTCGTGCGCTTGGTGGAACGCAAGCACCGGGCCCTGACAACCACGCAAACCAAATCCCTGGTGCGGGAGAAACTGGCGGAGCTTGCCAAAAAAGCGATCGTTGAGGTCGGGGATATTGACGCCGTCAATAGCGGGCAAAAACCCTTCAACCTGAATGTCACCGGCGATGATCTGGAAGTTTTAAGCAAGTACGCGGAGAGTTTGAAGGCGCGAATGAAAAAGATCCCGGGTCTGGTGGACGTGGACACGGATTTTCGCGCCGGCAAGCCGGAGTTTCATGTCGTGTTTGACCGTAAAAAATCCGAGCACTTGGGGGTTTCCACGGTTTTGGCCGGAGCGGAACTGCGCAACCGCACGGAAGGGGCGGAGGCCGCCGTCTACCGCGAAAAAGGCATCGAGTACAAAGTGCGTGTGCGTTTTGAGGAGCAATACCGCGATCTGCGAAACGAATTTAACACGACCTTTGTGCCAAACTCCAATAACAATATGATCCCGCTTCCGCGCATTGCTGAGCCGGAGGAGGCTTTGGGTTATTCCCAGATCAACCGTCAGAATAAGAGCCGTTTTATTAATATTGCAGCCAATATCGGTCCGAAAGGCTCTTTGGGCACGATCACGGAAGAAGTGCAAAAGATCGTGAAAACGGAGTTGCCGCCGCCGCCGGGAGTGGACTACCGCTTTCAGGGGCAGGCGGAGGACTTCCAGGATCTGATTGCCAGCATGTTGATGGCGATTTTCCTGGGCGTGCTCTTTATTTACCTGGTTCTGTCCTCGCTCTATGAAAGCTTTGTGACGCCGTTTACGATCCTTCTCGCTTTGCCCTTGGCGATGTGCGGGGCCATGGTGGCCTTGCTTCTCTTTGGTAAAACCATCGATATCTTCTCCTTGATCGGGATCGTGCTCCTGCTCGGGGTGGTGGCCAAGAACTCTATTTTGCTGGTGGATTACACCAAACAAATGGAGGACCAGGGGGTTGAGCGCAATGAGGCGATCTTAAGAGCCTGCCGCACGCGCCTGCGTCCCATTCTGATGACCTCCTTGGCGTTGATTGCGGGCATGGTCCCCATTGCGATCGGGCTCAACGAGGCCAGTGCCATGAGAACGTCCATGGGGATTGCCATTATCGGGGGCCTGATCAGTTCCACTTTGCTGACCTTGGTGGTGGTTCCCGCAGCCTATGGCTTTGTCGATGATTTCCGGCTGGCCTCCGGGCGTTTCTTCCGCCGCTTTGGCGGGCATCACAAAGAGGAATTTAAAGAATCATAAATTCCGCGCAGCGAGCGGATGTCGTTTAGTTTGTCTGCAAAGGGGTTCCAATCGTCTTTTTCTGCGATGGCACCCCAGATCTGTTCAATCTCCTCAATCAGAAGCGTGCAGGGTCGCTCCCGGGTGAAGTAGGGGTGGAGGTTCCGGGCGGGATCTTCACTTTCGAAGTCCGCTAGCAGCGCCCATAGGGCGCTCCAGGCCTCCCCGGTGTAGAGTGTTTTTTGCGGCGAGCTTGAGAGCCGCGGCGAAGCGGCGCCCCCGTAAAAATCAAAGAAGGTCTGCTCATATCCAGCCTGGCTTAGTTCCAAAAATTCAAAATAAGCTTTTAATAAATCCGCGTCGGCCTCAGGGCCCCGGGGTTTTAGATTGAGTCTTTTTAAGAACAAACGCAGGGTGTGGGCGTTGAACTCATCGGCGAACTCCTCAAGAATCTCTTCCACCGGCAGGGTTTCATAGCCGATCCTCAGGGCTTCGGCGAGCCTTTGCAGGTTCCACAGCATGGTCACCGGTTGGCGGCCAAAGGCATAAAGGCCGCGATGGTCAAAGTAGGCCGCGGTAAAACGCACGTCGTACTTGGGGAGAAAGCGGTAGGGGCCGTAGTCAAAGCTCTCTCCGGTGATATTGATGTTGTCGGTATTAAGGACCCCGTGCACAAACCCGGCGATCATCCACTGGGCGGTGAGAAGGGCGCACTTTCTTACCACCGCCTGGTAAAACAAAAAAGCCCTCTCGTCAGGATCCGCCGAGTGCAGGGACGGGAAGTAAGTCTTCAGGCTGAGGTCCGTGAGTTTTTGGAGGTTGTCTTTTTGCCCAAGATAAGCCAGGCGTTCAAAGGTGCCGATGCGGATGTGCCCGTGACTGAGGCGCACCAGAACGCCGGCCCGGGTGGGGGAGGGTTCATCGTGGCGGACCAGGGATTCTCCGGTTTCAAAAATGCTCAGGGTCTTGCTGGTGTTCACCCCCAGGGACTGCAGAAGCTCCGTGGCCAGGGCTTCGCGGTAGGCGCCTTTGAGAGTCAGCCGGCCGTCCCCGCCGCGGGAGTAGGGGGTGGTGCCGCTGCCTTTGGTGCCGAGGTCATACCAAGTGGGTCCCACGGGAATCTGGGCAAAGAGAAACCCCCGTCCATCGCCAAGTTCAGGATTGTAGTGGGTGAATTGATGGCCGTGATAACGGAGTGCCAGGGGTTGGGGCAGGTTGCCGGGAAGGGGACGAAAGGCCCAGAAGTGTTCCTGCCACTGCGCCGGGGTGAGGTGGGCAAGCCCAATTGCCTGGGCTGCTTCCTGGTTGCGAAAGCGCAAGCGGGCTTCGGGGAAACGGGCCGGGGTCACGGGGTCGTAAAAATCAGGCCCCAGCTCCAGGATTGGAAAAGTATGAATTATTTCTCTGTCCACACGGCTGTTATCCGGGAGGGGTCTTTAAAAGACAAGGCTTTCCGGAGACTTTATTGACAATTATTTGCCTCCAAGCGCATATAAGAGGGATGACACTGAAAAGCGAGCGCGGCCCTGCAAAGGAAATTCAGGAAAAGAAGACCTGGGATGGCATGGGGATTTTTCTTTCTCTCATGTGCGCGGCTCACTGTCTGGCGACACCTTTTATTTCTTTAAGCCTGCCCCTCTGGGTTTATTCCATCCACTACTCCCCCGTGCACTTGGCAATGGTGATTTTTATTTTCCCCATTGGCGTTTACTCCTTCTGGACTGGGTTTAAAAAACATGACCGCAAAAGTATTTTAGGAATGGGATGGTTGGGCCTGGCTCTTTTAGCCCTGGCTTTGCTCAATCCCTCCTCGCGCAACCAGTTGCGCGGCAATGATTTGATGACCTTGACCGGCAGCTTTTTTCTCATCACCGCTCACGCGCTGAATTTTTACGGTTTCCGCAAATCTTCTTCAAAGTAAGTTTTCTTGCCAAGGAAATGTTTCAGGCGCAGCCTTGGGACAATTCATTTTCTACGCGAAGGGAGTGCAAGGAATGGAACAGAAACACAATCGTCGTGGTTTTTTTCTGCAGTTGACACAAGCCTTGGGTTTGGTCTTCTTGGCGCCGGGGATTTTTGCTTCCCGAGCCCGCGCCGAGGAACAAAGACGCCGGGCCCGCGGGGGAGAGGGCGGCGGGGCCACCAGCTCAACTCCGCCTCTGGGAGGGGAAACCGATGTGTCGAAATGGCCTTTGGTGGAACCGGGAAAGGGCTCCGCCGTGGCGGTGAATTACGCCCACAAACACAGCGATGTCAAAGACAAGGCCCTCAAAGTGGAACGAAGCGGAGTGCCTTTTGAAAAGCAATTTTGCAATAACTGCGGCTTTTATACAAAAGCCACCACTCGCAATGGCGAAGAGGTTGGTAAGTGCCAAATCTTCCCGAATCAATTGGTGAAGAGCACCGCCTGGTGCTCGACCTGGAATAAAAAAGCCTGACTTAAAGGAAGTCCCCGCCGGGCGCTCCCGGCCTTTGTTTAGGAGGCCGAGGGATTGGATTCTCTGAGGGCGCGGCGGAGGATTTTACCGACATTTGTTTTTGGAAGTTCCGTGCGGAACTCGACTTCGCGCGGGACTTTGTAATTTGTCAGAGTCTCTTTGGCGTGGGCGATCACGTCCTGGGCGGTGAGGTTGGGGTCCTTCTTCACCACAAAGACCTTCACGGCCTCGCCGGAGTGTTCATTGGGCACGCCCACGGCGGCCACTTCCAGAACACCCGGGTGGGAGGCAATGGCCTCTTCCACCTCGTTGGGGTAGACATTAAAGCCGGAGACTAAGATCATATCTTTTTTGCGATCCACGATTTTAACAAAGCCCTCCTTGTCCACCACGGCGACGTCTCCGGTGTAGAGCCAGCCGTCTTTGAGGACCTTTGCAGTCTCATCCGGGCGGTTGTGGTAGCCCTGCATCACCTGGGGACCTTGAATGCAAAGCTCCCCGGCTTGCCCCAGAGCGACTTCGTTGCCGGAGTCGTCCACGAGTTTAATATTCGTGCTGGGAAGCGGAAGGCCGATGGTGCCCACGCGATCAGTCCCATCAATGGGGTTGCAACAGACCACAGGGGAGGCTTCGGTCAAACCGTATCCCTCCACCAGAACGCTGTGGGTGAGTTCTTTCCAACGCTGGGTCACGGAGGTCTGCAAAGCCATGGCGCCCCCCACGCTCATTTTCACCGAAGAAAAATCCAGCTTCTGGAATTCTTTGTTGTGGAGAAGGCCGTTAAACAAGGTGTTCACCCCGGTCATCAGCGTGAATTTGTATTTCTTCATGTCTTTCACAACAGAGGGCAGGTCGCGCGGGTTGGTGATCAGAATATTATGGGTGCCGTACCTCATAAAAGCCATGCAATTCACGGTGAGCGAAAAGATGTGGTACATCGGTAGCGGCGTGATGCAGACCTCTTGGCCCGGCTTTAAAAGCGGGGTCATCCAGGCGCAGATTTGCAGCATATTGGCGATGATGTTGCCGTGGGAAAGCACGGCTCCTTTTGAAACCCCAGTGGTGCCCCCGGTGTATTGCAAAAAGGCGGTGTCTCCTAAAGTGGCCTCGATGGACTGGGGTGTTTTTCCGGCGCCCAGTTCCAGAGCCTGTTTAAAGCTGTAAGCCTGGGGCAGGTGAAAGGGCGGAACCATTTTTTTAACGTACTTAAGGACCGAGTTGATCAAAAGGTCCTTGGGGAAGGGGAAGAGATCCGCCAGCTCCGTCACCACCACGGATTCAATCTGGGTTTCTTTAAGGATGGGCTGCAAGTGGCTGGCGAAATTCGCCATGATCACGATCGCCTTCACGCCGGAGTCTTTAAACTGGTGGAGCATCTCGTGGGAAGTGTAGAGGGGGTTTGTGTTTACCACCGTAAGTCCAGAACGAAGGGCGCCGAAAAGGGCGATGGGGAATTGCAGGAGGTTGGGCATCTGGAGCGCGATGCGGTCGCCTCTTTTCAGCTTCAATTCGTATTGCAGGAAAGAAGCAAAGGCCTGTACTTTTTCATGAAGCTCGGTGTAGGTGATGCCGGTTCCCATATTGGAAAAGGCCATGCGCTGAGGATATTTCTGGCAGGCCTCATCGAAAACTTGCATGATATGGGAGTACTCCTGCATATTGATTTCTGCGGGGATGCCTTTGGGATAATGTTTAAGCCAAATTTTTTCCATGAGGAGCCTCCCATAAAGTGCTTATAGAGTCTTATATTGAGTCTTATATTGAGTCTTATTAAGTTTAGAGAGTTCGTGCGAGGGAAGTCAACGAGATGAAGTATGTCCTGACAGCGTTCGTTTTAAGTCTGCTCTGGGCGGGGATGCCTGCAGGGAAGGTCGAGGCCTCCCCGGGGGCGGGTCCAGTTTCCCCGGCGAAGGCCTCCGCCAAAGCGCCCGCGGCTCCAGCCAGCAAGGGGACGGATAAAGAGACGGAAAAAATCCTGCACTGGTTCGAACAGATGGACGCTATTTATCGTGAGGGTCTTTGGGTGATTCGCAAACGGCGCGCACCTCCAGGGAAGTCTTTGTTTGGAAAAATGCAAAGGGCCCTCTTAAGTGATTTGAAGCAGAAACTTTCGAACAAGTCGATTTTTAAATGCGATGTCTATTCCATGAAACGCAACATCCGGGGTCTAGGCGGGGTTCCCCAAGACGCCGAGGTCCTTCACCGCTGCAATTCAAAAGAAAATTTTATTCCAATCGGAGAATGGAGTCATCCGGACGCCAATACTCTCAGCATGAGTTTCCGCGGCGGGAATCTCTCGGAGGTCCTGGGGATGGCGGCCGGGACCCTGAGTCCCCGCATTCAGTGCCAATTGAAGTCCGCGGACAACGGCCTGATTGAGCGCTTCAGCTGTGATCACTTGATGATGGATTATGACCTGAATAAAAACCAGGTCCTGCGCTTCACGACTTTTGAATACGCCAAGGACGCCAAGGAGATCCTGCTTATGAGGGCGGAGGTCCTGGAAAATCTCGAACCTCTTCGTAAGATTGAGGTGAGCGTGCCAAAGGAGGGGAAGATCACCGTTAAGGAGACCGTGCTGCAAGCGCCCCAGTTTGCCGCTAAAAAAGTGGCCCCGGCTCCTTCTCCGTCCCCTTCTTCCTTGGTGCCGAAGCCGACTCAGAAACTCAATCCCCTGCCTTCTTTAAACCCGGAACTTTCCCACCAGGAGAATCCCCATGCCCCCGAACAAGGCCCCGAAAAAGACCCCCTCCAAAACCCCGAGTCGCAGCAGCAGCAGCAAGAGTTCGGGCCGGAAGTCTTCCCCGCCGCTGCCCCCGGCGTCATCCCGGCGCAAGAGCTCCCCAACCCCGAAGGCGAGGGCCTCTTCCCTCCCGGCGTCCAAGCGCCGCAAGACCCTTCCCAGCCGGACATCCCCCGTGAACTCAACACAAGGTGAGGCCGTGAAATTGCAGGATCTGGTTCCGGACTGGAGCCTTTCTTCCACCTATCAAGGGGAGGTCTCCCTCAAAGCCCTGCGCGGGAAAAAGGTGGTTCTGTATTTTTATCCCAAGGACAATACACCGGGGTGCACCGTGGAGGGGCAAGAGTTTAACGAGCTTTATCCTCAGTTTCAAAAGGCCAACACCGAGGTGTTCGGGATCTCCCGCGACAGCGTTAAATCCCATGACAAGTTTATCTGCAAATTCGGCTTCCGCTTTGAGCTTCTCGCAGATGACGAGGAAAAGCTTTGCCGCCTCTTTGATGTGATTAAAGAGAAAAACATGTACGGGAAAAAAGTGATGGGGATTGAGCGCAGCACCTTTGTGATCGACGAAAAGGGGCGGCTCATCGGGGAGTTCCGTAAGGTGAAAGCCCCCGGTCATGCACAAGAGGTTTTGGATTTTATCCTGGGGCTATAGGCGAGGCTCCCTAAAAGCCCCGTTTCCGGGGCTTTTACGAGAGGGGGCCATCTAGGGCTTTAACATCAGCTCGGCCAGTTGCCGGCTGAACTTTTTAGGATCCGGCAAGGTGGACCCCTCGTTTAAAAGGGCCTGATTGTAGAGAACCTCGGTCCATAATTTTTGCTGGTCTGTATTGAGACTCATCATCTTTTCAATCACCGGGTGCTGGGGATTGATTTCAAAAATGCGTTTGGCATGGAGGCCCTGATCCTGGCCCATTTGCGAGAGAATCTTTTGCATATGAGCGGAAGGATCGGCGCTGCCGCCCACAAGGCAGACCGGGGTCTCGGTCAAGCGGTCGGAAATGTGCACGTCCTTCACTTGCTCCTTGAGAGTGTCCTTCATGGTTTCCATCAAAGGCTTGAATCTCTCGAGAAGGCCCTTTTTCTGCTCTTCTTTCTTTTTCTTTTCCTCTTCGCTGTCGAGATCCAGGTTTTCTTTCATCACGGATTGCAGCTTCTTGTCCTTGTACTCGCGCAAAACGTCGGTGACCCATTCATCCACGGGATCCGAGAGAAGAAGCACTTCGTAGTTTTTCTCTTTGAGTTTTTCCAGATAAGGGCTTTCTTTCATCTTATTCAGGTCATCGCCGGTCATGAAGTAGATCTCTTTTTGCCCCTCTTTCATGCGTGAGACATACTCTTCCAGAGTGGTCCAGGCCGTGGGCAGATCGCCGTGGGTGCTTTTAAAGAGCGTCACTTCCTGGAGCTTTTCCTTATTGGCGCTATCGCCGGGGAAGCCTTCTTTGACAATGGCGCCGAACTCATTCCAGAACGTCTCATAAAGCCCGCGCTCTTTTGCCAGCATCTCTTTAAAAGTGCCCAGGATCTTGTGCACGACATTTTTGCGGATTTGGGTCACCTGGCGGTTCTGCTGCAGGATCTCCCGGGAGACGTTCAAGGACAGGTCGGAGCTGTCCACCAGACCCTTCACAAAACGCAGATACGAGGGAAGGAGGTCTTTGCAGTCGGCCATGATAAAGACGCGTTTGATGTAGAGGCTCAGCCCGTACTCCGTGTCGCGCAGATGGAAGTTCCAGGGTTTCTGCGTTGGCAGATAGAGCAAGGCATTGAACTCCATGGTGCCTTCGGCGCGGTAGTGGATGGTTTTCAGGGGATCGTTCCAGTCATGGCTCAGATGATGGTAGAACTCTTTGTATTCCTCGGTCGTGACTTCCGCCGGGGATTTCAGCCACAGCGCTTTCTGGCTGTTCAGAGTTTCATCCTCTTTTTCGCCCTTCATGCGGATGGGGTACGCGATGAAGTCCGAGTATTTCTTCACCAGGGATTTTAAAACCCACGGATCCGTGAAGTCCTGGACCTCCTCGTCCTCGGCGAATTTTTTTAAATGCAGCGTGATGCTGGTGCCATGACCCTCCGGGCGGGGGACTTCGTCAATGGTGTAAGTGCCGTCGCCTTGGCTTTCCCAGAGGGTGCCCATATGGGTGCCGGCTTTTTGCGTGTGCAGAACCACTTTGTCCGCGACCATGAAAGAGGAGTAGAAACCCACCCCGAACTGGCCGATCAGCTCAGGCTTCTCGCGAAGCTCCTGATTGAGCTGGGCGAATTTTTTGGTGCCGGAGCGGGCGATGGTGCCGATATACTCCACGACCTCTTCCAAACTCATGCCGATGCCATTATCAAGGATTCTCAGAGTGTGGGCGTCTTTGTTGGGCTCCAGGCGGATCACCAACTCCGTCCCCGGTGTCATGAGGTGGTCCTGGGTCAGGGACTCAAACTTGATCTTATCCAAAGCATCGGAGGCATTGGAGATCAGCTCGCGCAGGAAAATTTCCTTGTGGGAATAAAGAGAGTGGATCATCAAATCCAGAAGTTGTTTGATTTCGGCATTAAAAGCCTGGGTCTGTTTTGCCATAAATGAAACTCCTTGTTGTTAATAATTAAAATTCATTTTTGATTGCAAACTCGGGGGCAGCGGCGGCACCTTGGAGCGGGGGATCAGGTAGGTGCTCAGGTTGAAAAAGTCACTGAACACTTTGTGTTTGTCCGTGGCCTGCTTAAGATAAGCATGGCCGGAGGAGCCTCCGGTGCCGATCTTCTGGCCCAGCATCCGGTGGGCCATCAGGGCATGGCGGTAACGCCACTGGGTGAGCAGTTCGTCAATGTCCATTAAAGAGCTTAAGATTTGGAAGGGCCCGTGGAAAATCGCCTGGTCCCGGTAGAGGTAAATCAAAAGGGCCCCGTGAAACCCCTGGAACGACAGATGGAAATGCCCGGCCTCCCGCAGCCGCCCGTAATCCTCTTCATTGAAAGTGGCCAGGAAGGTTTTTTCCGTCGCCTCGATCATTTCGAGGTTTTTTTGTTTCACCTCTTGGCTCAGTTGCGGGTTGTCTTGGACGGTTCTTCGGTCCGCGGCAAACATCTGGGTGACGGCCACTTGGTACGCCTTCCAGAAATCAAACTCTTCGTTCTGTAAAAAGGGCGTGCGAGCCAGCCATCCATCCACAAGCTCAAAGAGGGACTTTTGCGCCATGCTCTCTTGCACCCTTTTCTGGTGGCTTTCGGGCAGGTATTGGTAAAAGGGGGTCTGATTGTAAAGCAGGCGCTCTTTTTCTTTGAGCCCCAGTTTGATTTCAATCAAACGGAATTGCACGCTCTGAAACCCCGAAGCGGGATAAAGGTAATCCCGGAATTCCAGGAAATCCAAGGGGGTCATGGTTTCCAGCACATCAATTTGCCCCATGACTAACTTCAGGATCGCCACGACCCGCTCCAGGCGCGCCAGTGCCAAGGCCATCTTTTTTTCTTCAATGGGGGAGGCCGCAAAAATCTCCAGAACCGAGTCGATCTCAAAGAGAACCTGCTTAAACCAGATCTCATAGGTCTGGTGGACTGTGATGAACAAAAGCTCATCATGGGCGGGTTGGCCGAGTTCTTCGCTGCGGCGTTTTTGCGCTCCCAGGATCTGGTCTATTTTCAAGTAGTCGTGATAATGCACGGGAGGGTATTTCATCTTGCACACTCCTTAAGGCTTTGGGCGAAGGCTTCCACATCTCCAGGCTCCGTGTCCCAACTGGTCATCCAACGGCACTCAAAGCTGTGTTCATCCCAGACGTAAAAGAAAAAACGCTCCCGCAGCGGTTTGACCCAGGCCTGGGGGATTTTGGCAAAAACCGCGTTGGACTGCCGTGGTTGCGTGACTTCGACTCCGGGGATGTCTTTGACGTTCTGATAGAGGGCTTCGGCCATCTGGCAGGAGTGAAGGGCGATCTCGCGCCACAGATCCTGACTGAGGTACTCCACAAACTGGGCCGAAATAAAGCGGGTTTTGGAGGGCAGTTGCCCCAGCTGTTTGCGGTAGTATTTGCAATCCCGGTAAAGGGCGGGATTCAGAAAGACCACGGCCTCTCCCATCATCAAGCCGTTTTTAGTGCCGCCAAAAGACACCAGATCGACGCCGAGGTCGGTGGTGAGCTCTTTAAAGGATTTTTTCAGCGCGACGGCGGCGTTGGCCAGGCGCGCCCCATCGATATGGACATAAAGATTTTCTGATTTCGCCCAAGAGAGGATGTCTTTGAGTTCCTCCAGAGTGTAGAGAGTCCCCAGTTCGGTGGGTTGGGTGAGACTCACCACTTGTCCCTGGGAGAAGTGCTGATCCCCGCGGCGGATGTGGGCTTTTTTTAAGTCCTCCACGCGGAGTTTGCCCTGATGGTGGGGAAGAGGAATCAGCTTCACCCCGGCTAAGTACTCAGGAGCGCCGCACTCATCGACATTGATGTGGGCCACGTCCGTGCAATAGCAGGACTGGAATGTCTTCGCCGAGGCTTTCAGCGAAAGAACATTGGCCGCCGTGCCGTTAAAAACAAAAGCCACTTCCGCTTTAGAACCAAAATGCTCGCGGAAGAGGGCCTCGGCCTTCTCCGTCCACGCGTCGGTGCCGTAGCTGGGCGCATGGAATGAGTTGGCGCGGGCGAGGGCCTCAAGAATGCGCGGATGAACACCGGAGTGATTGTCAGAACCAAAACCTCGTTTCATAACTCCCCTTTACGAATGGAAAAGAAAATGGTGGAGAATGAGGGCGGCCAGTTTGCTGGTGCGGTTGTCCGGATCCAAAGGCGGGGAGACTTCGTAAATACCCACTCCCAAAACCTCATGATCGGATTGCAGGGCCCGGAGTGTGGGGAGGAAGTCCTGGATATGCAAACCCGTGGCCCAGGATTGACTGCAGCCTGGCGCTTCGCCCGAGGCGAAGGCGTCAATATCAATACTCAAAAAACAGGGGCGGCCTTTAAAGGGCGCCAGCACCGCCTCAAGGGAGTCCTTTAACCCCAGGGACTCCAGATCCTGGAGGAGCAAAACCTGGGCGCCTTTTTGTTTGGCCCACTTCAGATGCTCAAGACTGTTGCACTGGTTCTGTAAACCCACTTCGACAAAATCAAATTGCCCCTCGTATTGGTTGAGAAGGCGGTAAAAGGGCGTGCCGCTATGAAGTCCTTTTTCGCTGGGCCGGACATCCAGATGCGCATCAAAATTAATGACAAGAGGTCTTTGTTTCTTCTCCAGGCAGTGATCAATAAATCCCGCCCCGTCGGCATAACCGTAGTCGTGGCCGCCGCCCAAACTGCAGGTGTGGTGCCCCAGATCCAGGGCGTGTTTAATAATCTCCCGGCCGCGCTCATGGCGTTCCGCCAGGGGGAGGTGAACTGGAATATTGCCGAGGTCCACCAAGGCTTTATGGTTGGGGTTCAGCAAAGAGGGGGTCATTTTATAAAAGGAGGTGCGGATCATATGGGGGGCCTCTTTTGCCCCGCCACGGCCTCCGTTCAGCAAAATCCCCTCATCGTCCGGATATCCCAGCAGCACCCAGGAGGGCATCTTGAGTTTTTTTAAATCTGAAATATGCGATAATGGTTGGGCCAAAGCCCACTCCCCCAGCCGGGGATCCGTTGGGTCTTGGCGAGAGAAAAAAACTTTTGCATCCGTCGCAGTGGTCCAGCCCATGACTTAAGGTCTTTCAAGTTTGAGAGTGCGTACGATATTACCACTTTCAGACTCAAAGATCTTCATAATGATTCTTTTCCGGGTAAATTCCACAGTTGCAAAAGTGGTATTCGTGTCGTCAGACATAAACAAAGCCCATTCGTTGCTGTCTTTGGGGGAGATGCTGTAGTGGAATTCTTTCTGATACCAGGAAAGACGGGTGTCGACCTTCAACTCCCCAAAGCGCGGTGTGAAGCGCATGGTGGAAAAATCTTTAAACACCAGGGTCCCGTCCCCCGTGATCCAAGGCCCGAGAAGCTTTTGCAAACCGACGTAGTCGATGCTTTGGATGTTGATCTTGTTGCATTGCGGATCCAAGGTGCCGCTGCCGGAGATAAAATCCCCGTTGTCCAGACGATTCAAACTCTCGTTCACGTCGGTGTTCAGGGCATAAACTTCGTAAACCAATTTGGAGTTTTGCGGGTTGAAGAAAAATTCATTCCCTTTTTTGAACAAAAACCCGTTAAAGGCCTCAGCCCCAAGTACAAGCTGGATGTAAAATGTTGCAAAGAGGAAGATGATGTACTTCATAGCCTCAACTTCTGTCACGCCCCTGAGGCGGGGTCAAAAATAAAAACTCCAGTTGGCTCTCTGTGTTATTTCCTGAGCTTCTGGCATATTGCATCGACTGCAATAGCAAAAATCTTTTCGCCATGTTGAGCGGACGCCAAGCTGGGGTCGGAGCCCATGCGTCCGTCAGGGAAGGTCTGACGGAATTGCCCCGGACTCAGGGGCCACGGATACTCGCGCACGGTGGGGGCGAAGGGCGCATGCGCCGGGACTTCGCGATAGGCGTCGCGGTGGGTGTGCATGATCAAGGACACTTCGCCGCAGGTGGCGTGAAAGCCATTGGCGTCACCGAAGTGTTGCTTTTCATAGGCCTGCACCTCCGCAAGATGCCACCAATTGATCAGGCGAAAGTGAGAGTCCTGGTCACTGCTTAAAACTTGGGAGAAGGCCGCGTTGATGGAAGGGATGTTGCCGCCATGGCCGTTGATGAGAGTGAAGTCGCGAAATCCATGTTTGGCCAGGCTCTGCAGAAGTTCGCTGAGAACCGCGATGTAGGTCAGGGGGGTCAGGCTCATGGTGCCGGGAAAGGCCATATGGTGCTGGGCCATTCCGAAACACAAGGGCGGGCTGACCAGGGTGGCGGTGAGTTCGCCCACTTTTTTGGCGATCTCCCAGGCACTCAAAAAATCAATCCCGATCAGGCCGTTGGGTCCATGTTGCTCGGTGGAGCCGACGGGGATCAGAATGCTGTTTTTGTTTTTCAGATACTCTTCAATCATCGGCCAGGTTTTTTCGGCGAGATTATAAGTCATGGAACAACTCCTTGCCCGTGGGCGGATGGCAACAGTAGAATTTTAAAATAATGGCACATCCTTCATCCCGGCGTCAGCTAAAAGATTTTGAAGTCCTTGGAGCGGGGGCCTTGCGCCGCCAGGGGCTTGGGCTCTTGCGCGGCGAGTGCACCCTGCAACTGCACCGCGCCCTGGTGCCCGCGGCGTCCCAGGCCTCTTACGAGGCGATTTTGGCTGAGACTCTGGAATGGCTAAAACCCCGCCATGTGGAAGAGCAAAAGATCACCGCCCCCGTGGAGGAATTCCTGCTGCCTTTGCTGGAACAGGAACTCACCCGGGAATTTCCGCACACAGACCAGCGCCTGCGCTCGGAGAAAAAGCCTCTTCTCAGGGAGTATCTTTCGCAGTTTCCCTGGCAGGGCCCGCTGTTGACGGAGCATCTGCGCTACTTTCCCTTATTTTTAAAAAGAAAATTCCAGGACATCCCCCTTTATTTGCTCGCGCAAAGTGAGTGGCTGCGGGCTTATTTGTCTTTTGCGGATTTTGGTTTGCCGCCGCCGGAAAAGGGCCGGGTGACGGCCAATCCCTCTTTGCAGAGTCTTTACCTGCCGCGGGAAGTGCCGGAGTTGCAAAGACCGCCCGGCCTTTATGTTTTTTATTATGACTTTGGGCGAGGAGAGGTGCGCAGCCATCCACTAGCGTTTCAGGAAGCCGCCTTGCTGGATTTGTTGCAGGAGGACCGCAAGTTCAATCTCGAGCAACTCCTTGAGCAAGCCCAGCTGCAAGAAGGGCCCGCCGGCACTTGGTCGCGGGAGGAGTGGCTGAAAAGGTTTTCTTCTCTCCGGGACGAGGGTATTATTTTAGGGGATGATTTGCGAAGGACCGCGGATCAAAAAAATAAGAAGGAGTCTTTATGAAAAAAAGAAGCTGGCCCTCGTTGGTTCTTTTATCGGCGCTGTTTTTAGCCCCGGCGGCCCAGGCCCGCGGCGGCGGCGGCGGCGGTGGGGGTGGTTCCGGCGTGCTTTTTGACGTGAACCTGTTTTACACCTCAAGCAAAATCGAATCCAAAAACACCGGGGGCGCTGCGACCGTGACGGCCGATGGCTCCACGGCCATCTATGATTTAAAACTGGGGTATCTTCCGGGCTCGGGGCTTTATTGGGGAGGCATTTACACGTCTCGCTCCAATAGCGTCTTAAATCAGTCCGGCACCTCGGGCTCCGCTCTGGGGGCGTCTTTGGGGTATATGGGGTCCAACGGGTTTTTCATCATGGGCCATTATCTCTTTAGCGCCACCGAAGGGGATTTGTCCGAAGGGACCGGGATTCAGGCGGACCTTGGTTACAAGGCGGGCATGGGGAGCGGCTGGGTCGTGGGTGGGGAGCTGACCTACCGAAGCATCACCTACAAGAAGGACGCCTCCAATGCCAGCCTGGATTCTTACAAAAAGGATGAAGTCCTGCCGATGATTTCCATCGGTTATCTGTTTTAAAGTTTCAAACCGCTTATTTGTCTTTCAGGATTTCCGCCAGAAGCTGGATGTGATTCAGCGGATGGCGGCCCACCTGATCCAGCATCAGTTTTTTGACCGCCTCGGCGCGGGGGATTTTTTCAAACGTGATCAGGCGGTCCAGGGCGTTGGCGCTGGACACGATCACCGCCAAAGGATCCGTCTGGCTTTCCCGCAGGTTGTTGGGAAAGCCGCTGCCATCGATGCACTCCTCGTGCTGGGCGATGATGTTTAAAACCGTTTGATCAAAATGCTTCTTGTCCTGCAGCTTTTGCACGCCCGTGCTGGGGTGATGGAGGTAAACGGTGAGCTCATCTTTGTTGAATGTGGTCACGGGGCGGTTGATGCTCATGCCGGTTTCGTGGTGGCCGAAATCATGCAAAAGGGCGCCCAGGGCCAAAAGCTGAGTTTTTTTCGCATCGGAAAGGCTGAGCTTCTGCGCCAGGGCCACGGCCAGTGTGGACACATTCACGCCGTGATGGGACACACTGCTGTCGTCATTGGTGATGCCCATGATGGCGCCAACGGCCTTGCTGTTGTTAAGAAGAAACTGGACGTATTTGCTCGCGGATTCTTTGGCGTTATTGTAGGAGTCGGCGCTGCCCGGGTTTTCAAAGACCTCTTCCGTATTGCTTTGCTGCTCGCCTTGGATGATCTCAGCCCGGCTCAGAAGATCTTTGCCCGAGTTGTCGTCGTAGGCGGTTTCAATATTTTTTTGCAGGTAACTGCGGTAGCGGTTTTCTTCTTCGGTGCGGATAAACATTTTGCGGAGTTTTTTTTCTTTAAGGCGTTTCAGGCGGTCGCCCTCAAAGGAGTCCCCTTCCCTGAGATAGAGCACGTATTTGTCGTTGATTTTAATATAGGCGTTGAAATCAATCTTCTGATCCCCGCGCAGCGTGCTCACGCGTATTGAGACATAATCCATTGCTATGCATCCCCTGAGTTGATATCCTCGATCCTATGTCGGATCTTGATAAGGATATACTAAAAGATTTTGTAAACGAATCGAAGAGGCTGATTCAGGACCTTGTCGAACTGCTGGAGGCCATCGAAGGGGATTTTTCCCAAGTGACCCAGTTAGAGGAGTTCGGTCAGAAGGTGGATCGCATTATGGGCGCGGCTCAAAGCCTGGCTCTCTTGGTGCCTCCGGAACACGCTCTCCACAAAGTGGCGGACTGTGCGGCTCTCTGCAAAGCGGTGGGGTATAAAGCGGCCCATATCAAGGGCAATCCCCAACTCTATGATGTTTGTGTGGCGCTTTTGCTGGACGCCACCGAAGTGCTGCGCAAAGGGCTTGAGAATATCGAAAATGAGACAAGCGAGGATCTCAAAACCCCCTTTAGTGCGACGTTTGTGGACCGTTTGCGTTGGGTGTCCCAACAGCTGAACGCTCCTGAACTCGCGGTTCAGAAAAACAATAAAAAAATGGATCAGAACGAAATCGATGAATTAATCCGTAAATTGGGTTTTGGTTAAAACGGGTCAGGGCGTATCTGAGAGTTTTTTTAACGCCCATTCCGCCAGCTCCCCCAGTTTGGGGTGAGAGCGAAGGGCTTCGACCTCCGGGCGCAGCCTGGAACAGCGCCGGTTGGCGGTGACAATCAAGGCGTTTCTCTTCAGACCAAAACCGCCGGCCCGGGAGAGGGCCGTGCCAAACAAAGCCTTTTCCAATTGTTTTCCTGAAGACGTCAGGATCCATCGCAGCTCTTCTTCCAGGGAATTTTCCTGCTCCGGGGTTTTGCTTTCCAGAGGGGCAAAGCTCAGTTGATTTTTAAACACTTTCTGGTTCCAAGGGCAGACGGTCTGGCAAAGGTCGCAGCCAAAAAGCCAATCGCCCATCTTCTCGCGCAACTCCTCCGGCGGCAGTTGCCGGGATTCGATGGTCAGATAGGAGATGCATTTTCGCGCATCCAGGGTTTTGGCGGAGGAGAGGGCTTGGGTGGGGCACACCTCCACGCAGCGCCGGCAGGTGCCGCAGAAATCATGCACAGGGGTTTTGCTTAAAGTTAAAGAAAGGCTTGAGTAAATCTCGCCAAGAAAAAACAAACTGCCGTGTTTTGGATGAATGATACAGCTGTTTTTTCCGATCCATCCCAAGCCCGCGCGGTAAGCCAGGTCTCTTTCCAGGACTGGGCTGCTGTCGGTCATGGCGATAAACTCCTCCTCGGGGAAAAGCTCTTTCAGTTCGTTGCACAGCTCCTGCAGTTTTGTCTTGAACCAATGGTGGTAATCATATCCCTGGGCGTAAAGGCTGATGCGGGTCTCCCGGAGTGGGAAGTCCTGAGGGGGGTGCGGATGAGGGACATAAGGGGCGGCAAAAATCAAAGCGGAGCGGGCTTTGGGCCATTTTTGCTGGGGGTGTTCCTTGATGGGGGCGTGGGTGGCCAGGTACTTCATCTCGCCGTGATGTCCCTCCTGGAGCCAGTTTTGGTAGACGTCAAAACTCAAGGGACGACTTAAAGGAGCGGCGCCAGAGTGTGAGAATCCCAGCACTTTTGATTTTTCATTGAGATAAACTTCCAAGTCCGTCGGCTTCATTTGCGAAAGTGCTTTCCAAGGTGAATTTTCGCGGGTTATTCTTAAGCGCAATGGACATTCAATCGCATCCGCACTGGCCCGCATTGCAGAGAGTTTATCACATTTTGGTCGCCCATGGCCACAAGGCTTATTTAGCCGGGGGGTGCGTGCGGGATGCGCTTTTAGGGGTGATGGCCAATGATTTGGATATCGCCACGGACGCCACCCCTGAAGCCATTGAAAAAATCTTTCCCAAAACAGTCGCTGTCGGAAAAGCCTTTGGCGTGATGCTGGTGGTTGAGGAGGGGATCTCCTTTGAAGTGGCCACCTTCCGCTCGGACGGCAGCTACCGGGATGGGCGGCATCCCGAGAATGTTGTGTTTACCACGGCCGAAGAGGATGCCCAGCGCCGGGATTTCACTGTGAATGCGCTTTTTTATGATCTTCACCAAGGTCGTGTTTTGGATTTCGTTGGTGGAGTCAGGGACTTGCAAAACAAAATCATCAAGGCGGTTGGGGTTCCGGAGGCGCGTTTTCGTGAGGATCATCTGCGCCTTTTGCGGGCGGTGCGCTTTGCGGCTCAACTGGGGTTTGAAATTGAAAGCGATACTTTAACCGCCCTTAAACATCTGGCGGATCTGGTAAAATCCGTGAGCCCCGAACGGGTGCATGAGGAGACTTTTAAACTTCTGAAGTCCGTGCGGGTGGAAGTCGGGTTGGCGCTTTTGCAGGACACCGGCTTGGGGAAGAGTCTTTTTCCTGGGTGGGCATTGGTGTATCCAAAAGCTCAGGTGGTGTATCAGCAATTGTTCGTAAACGCTGAAAAAGAGGAAGCCTTTTTGTGGTTGGCGTTTTTAACCCCCTGGGCTTTACAGAAAAACCTCGAGTGGCAGTGGATCCTGGACAACTACCGCTTCCCCCGTTTGTTGCTTCGGACTTTGAGGAGGGCTTTGGAGTCTCTCGAAAATCCCATGCACTTTTTTCTGGCGACCCCGGGGGAGCAACTGTCCGTGTTAGGGGAGGAGAGTGTGCGCCTTTTTCTCCGGATCTGTGAGTTGCTGTCCATTGAGAAAGCCTCGTGTGAACGGCTTTTAGGTCAGTGGCGCGCGTGGGGCGAAAAAATGCCCGAGCCTTGGATTAAAGGGGATGATCTGAAGGGGCGTTTTGCGGGGCGGGAGTTGGGAGGCTGGCTCCACAAATGTTATGTCTGGCAGTTGGAGGGGCGGTTTTCAAGCCCTCAGGAGATATTAAGTCAGTTGCCCTCCACGGGGGCTTAAGAGGCCTTGGCGGCGGTGGTGGCGGAGTGGTGCCGCAAGTACACCCGCTCCATCTTGGCTTTTAGGGTGGCGGCGTTAAAGGGCTTCACCACATAGTCAGAAACGCCGACCTTGGAGGCTTCCAAAATATGTTTTTGTTCGCTCTCGGCGGTGATCAGTATAAAGGGCAGATGTTTAAGGTGAGCGTCGGCTTTACAGGCTTTTAAAAGATCCACGCCGCTCATGCCGGGCATACTCCAGTCGGAGATCACAAGGTCGAAGGGTTTTTCACTCTGGGAGGCGGCTTGGAGGAGGGGCAGGGCGTTTTTTCCGTCATCGGATTCTTCAATCTGGGTGTAGCCGAGTTCATTCAGGACTTTTTTGATTATTTTACGCATGGTTGAGAAATCATCGACCACTAAAAATTTGGTGTCCTTAGGAAACATAATATCCTCCGGCCGGTTAATCCCAGAAAATCTATCTCCCTTTTCGGTCTAGTTTTTAAAAACATGAGGCCTAGGGTCTTGCTAAAAAAAGAAATTATTGTCAGACTTGAATCCAGGTGGGGGGTTCAGGTTAGGGCGAAAGTAGCGTCTAAGGATAGACGCCCGTCTTAATATGAGTCGAAAATCCAGACCAAAAATTGAACAAACTAACAAATGTTAACGAAGTTAAACAATAACGGGAAGGGAGCAAGGATGCTCAGAGATGTCCTGATTCAAAAAGGTCTTTCGAATCGTGAGGCTGAAGTTGCTGAATTAGTAAGCAAAGGCTTGTCCAACAAGGAAGTTGCGAACCAGCTTTTTGTCACTGAAAAGACAGTGAAATTTCACCTTACAAACATTTACAAAAAAATGAACGTGAAGTCTCGCGCTCAGTTGATTGTATGGTGTTTGCCTCACCTTGGTTTCGTCGAGAACGAAGTTCGTACCGAGACGAATATCAATCAAGGTGTTGCAGCAGCTGCTTACAACAACCAGGCCACGCAAACAATCCCCGCAGGTCACACGACAGTTGCTGGTGCGACCACGACTCTTCCGGGCGCTCAGAACGGTATCGGCCGCAACAGCAATGGCGATATCGGCGCTGGAATGTAATCGGGGTTTTTAAAAATTATCAGTGAATAGAAAGGGTCATTATCATGGGGAATGCGAAACCAGTTTCAGCCTCCCAGGTGATAATGACCCAATTAGTTTTACCCAGCCATACCAATGCGCTGGGTTCTATTTTTGGTGGCACCATCATGTCCTGGATCGATATTGCCGCGGCGATCGCCGCTCAAAGGCACTCGAACAAGGAGGTTGTCACCGCCAGCATGGACAGCTTAAGTTTTATCGCCCCTGTGTATAAGGGGTGGGTGGTGAACCTGAAGGCCTCTGTCAATTTCACCTCGCGCACCTCAATGGAAGTGGGAGTGCGGGTGGACGCGGAAAATCCCAAAACGGGAGAAGTGTTTCATACCGCCTCTGCTTACACCACTTTTGTCGCCTTAGGATCCAATGGCAAACCCACGGCGGTGCCCGAATTGATCCTAGAAACGGACGACGAAAAACGCCGTTTCGCCGCCGCCCAACGTCGCCGCGAACAACGCCTCAAAAACCGCACCACTAAATAAGATCCTGCCGAAGCCCCCACCGCCGCGCTTCACTTAAGTTGTGCGTACGACAAAGTACACGCAAGTTCGCGGGCTCATTCCGACCCCCTTTCGCCACCGGCACAATATGATCCAGCTGCGTTTGATAACGAGAACGGCAGCGATGCCCAGTTGAGCTCATGTATTCACAACAAGCCTGCGCCCGCTGATAGATAAGCCTTTGTAGGGAGGCGGGAATGGCGGTCCTTCGCCTTGGGTTTAGCACCGCCGGAGCGGCGGTAGCTCCGAGCTCGTTGCGAGGTCCTTGATTATTTTCTTTTAATTTGACCGCCGTAGCGGCGGTAGCCCTGGGTTCTTCGATAGGTCCTTGATTATTTTCCTCTGACTTGACCGCCGCTCCGGCAGTAGATTTATGCTTTGATCCTATTTCCATTCTCGCCGTGGGTTTGTCTCCCTTACGAGTTTCTTGACTGTTTTCTCCTGATTTGACCGCCACTCCGGCGGTGGGTTTCCGCGAGGCTTTGCCTTCTTTCTTTTGAATGAGTTTCTCGCAAAGAACTTCGATGATTTCGGCAAAGCCTCCATCATGAACCCCATGACTTAACAAGGACTGGGCTTTCTTGAGTTTCTCGTATTGCTCTGGCGTCAGCTTTAAATGAAGATCATACGCTTGTTTTCGCGGAGTGATTTCTTTTTTGGGTTTCAGGTTGCACTCAAAGTTTTGATTGAGAAGCTGCTCAGTTTCAAAGCCCGTTTTGTTTTCCATTTGTTCCAAAAGCTCCCGCTTTTGCTCGGTGGAGACTTTCTTTCCGGTGGCTTTTTGATCTTGGTTTGTAGCACTGGCAAGTTTAGAGAGTTGGGTGAGGTTCAAATTTCCCTCTTGCACTTTCTTTTCAATCTCAGGAAGTTCCCTCAGTAAGCGAGCTGAAGAAATTCTTCGTTGCGCGGCTCCTTCAGAATACTTTTGCTCTTTCACCAGATATTCAAATAGGCTTGGGTAACCAAGCTCGGCATAGGCTCTGGTTTGATCCATTTGCTGGATGCAAAGCAAAATCTCGTGAGTGATTTTTCTCTCGGACTTAACCAGTTCAGACAGTTTAATATGAAGGCTCTCGGTGGTCATGGTTCTCTCTCCTTTATCGGCAGGGGAGATCCTATCATGGTTTTTTAAACTCAATTTTTGAGCCTTTTTGTAGCTGCAATTGAACTTTAACAAGTCCTCACAAAGCCTCTTTATAGCTCCTAAACGCCCTAGCAAGGCCCGCGAAAATCTTCCGCACCAAGCTTCGTGATCGCCGTTCAAAGTCGTCTTAAAGAGGCGTTTAAAAACACGGAAACCCTGTCAATACGATTCCCGCAAGGTCCGAGTCTCGGACCTTATTCTGCTCGCGTGCGGATCTGCTTTTTTGTCTCGATATTCTGAACAAGGGAACCTGTTTTTTAGCGTGTCACCTTGGCCAAGAGTGAATCTATTTTTCTTTCTCCCTCGATCTGAACAAAATCAAACTCTCTTCTTCGCCTCTTCACAAAGCCCCCTAGCGGCGCTTCTATTTTACATTTTCCTGCGCAACAAGAAGGAGTCGCCTTCGCCCTTAAAGGCAAGTCGTCCGTAAACTCCCGCGCCGCCGCTCCGGCGGTAAATTTAAAAAACAATCTTCAAGGACCTCTCGATAAGCTCAAACCCTCTGCTGGAATGGATGGAGATTCTGAAAAGATCTCCGGCAAAGACAGCAGAAGCTTTTAACGCAGTATAAATCGGGATCCAACAGGAGCTTGAATCTATTTAACGATGAATTCTTTCCAGCGCGCCATGAGCGCGGGACTTAGTTGCGTGTAGCACACGGTGCCCTCGGTGGCCGTCTCTTTGCGGTGGATGCGGGTGTCGCGGTCCAGATCGTAAATGCGGAATTCCTGGGAGCGCGGGAAATAAAGCTGCACTTCCGTCTGCATCTCCTGCACGCTCTCAGCCATAAGCTTTTTCAATTGCTCAATGCCTTGGCCGGTCAGCGCGCTCACAAACACCCGCGGATAGAGCCGGGCCTGGAATTGCCGTTCAATCGGCGCGGCATCGCACTTGTTAAAGACATGGATGATTTTTTTATCCTGCCAGTTGAATTCTTTAATCAGGGATTCCACGACCTCAATCTGCCGGGTCATGTTCGGAGACGAAAGGTCAATGACATGCAAAAGCACATCAGCCTCCGCGCTCTCTTCCAAGGTCGCTTTAAAAGCTTCGATCAACTGAGGCGGCAGTTTACGAATAAACCCGACCGTGTCGGTGACCACCGCTGGAGGCCCTTCACCCAAAAAGATTTTCCGGGTGGTGGGATCCAAAGTCGCAAACACCTGGTTTTTAGCCAGCACCTGGGAGCCCGTCAGACGGTTCAAAAGCGAGCTTTTTCCGGAGTTCGTGTAGCCGATCAGGGCAAAGCTGGGGATCTCGTGGCGCTTGCGCGAGCTTCGGTGCTGGGCCCGGTTTTTGCTGACAGATTCGAGTTTTTTCCGGATCAAGGCGACTTTTTCACGGATGCGGCGGCGGTCGCTTTCCAGCGCTGTCTCCCCAGGACCCCGGGTCCCGATTCCGCCCCCTTGACGGGACAAAGAGTCCATCCACGCCCCCACCATCCGCGGCATCTGATCCAGAAGCTGGGCGAGTTCCACTTGCAGTTTTCCCTCAAAGGTGTGGGCTCTTTGCGCAAAGATGTCCAAAATCAGCTGATTGCGATCAATCACCCGGGTGCCGGTGGCCTGAGCCAGGTTGCGGCTTTGTACGCCGGAGAGCTGGTGGTCCATGACCACCAGATTGGCCTTGGATTCTTGCACCATTTCGCGGATCTCATCCACCTTCCCGCTGCCGATCAAAGTGGCTGGGTTCCAGGCGGGGAGAGTTTGAATGACAGAGCCCACCACTTCCCCGCCGGCGGCGCCGACCAGTTCTTCAAGTTCGAGAAGGTTTTCTTTGATTTCAGAGAGGGGTTCGGTTTTTAACCCTACGCCGACGACGATCACGCGATCATTGGCTTTGACATGGACTTGGTTTTGACTCAAATCTCTTGATCTCCTGTTATCTTAATTTAACACAGAACCCAGGTCCCGCAAATCAAAAATAGACACCCCGGCCGTCAGGTTTCGATAAAAGGATTTTTAGACGAAAATATGACCAAAAAGAGAATCCTCCCGAGCCGCCTCCGCTCCTTGAGAGGCCTGCTTTAAGGAAACTCCAACAGGGCCGTCACCGGCAAATGGTCGGAGCGCTGGATGAGGGAAAAAGGATTCTCGGGGAGAATGGCGTGCCGGCAGACCCGAACAGCAGGATCGACAAAAATAAAATCAATCTTGGATTTGGCAAGTCCGTAAAAAGAAAAGGTCCAACGCGGACCTTCGTTTTTGACCCGAGTGATGGCATCCACATAACCTGATTCTTTGAGAAAAAGACGGTGCACGGGGCTGTCTTCCGCCGCATTGAAATCCCCCATGACCACGGCGGGACGTCCGCGGCTCAGCTCCCGGGTGGCGGCAGCTAAGAGACGGGCGCTGTTTTCCCGAGCCTTCTGCCCGATATGGTCAAAGTGCGTGTTAAAAGCATAAAAAACTTTTCCCCGGCGGCGGTCCCGGAACAGGGCCCAGGTGACGATCCGCGGGCAGCGGGCATCCCATCCAATCTTTCCAGGGATGTGAGGAGTCTCTGACAGCCAGAAGGTCTCGCTTTGCAGAAGCTCCAAGCGGTCTTTGCGGTAAAAGATGGCGGAGAATTCCCCTTGGCGGTGCCCATCCTCCCGGCCCACGCCTGTAGAGGCATACTCCGGCAGCTCCGCGGAGAGCCCGTCCATCATGGAGGGCAGGGCTTCCTGCACGCCAAAAAGATCCGGGATTTGCGCGTGAATCAATTGAGCAATGCGGGGCAGGCGAAGCGCCCAGGGGCCGGTGGAGAACACATTGTCGGAGGTCAGAATATTGTAGGTTAAAACCCGCACCTGGGAGGCGACCTGATTCTGGCAGCGCAGCTCCGGAGGAAGGGACTGCGCCCGCCCCCGGAGAGAGAGAAACATCATCAAGACCGTCAGTGCCAGAAGTCGTGTCAAAGCTGAAAAACCCAAAGGAAGTCCCTTATTATTTTTTATTCTTCAGAACATCTTTAATGAATTGCGCCTCCAGGGTTGTCAAGACCACGGAGTTGATAATGGCATCCACCGTTGTCGACCTTTGCAGGACATTGGCCGAACGGCGCACTCCCATTAAGAAAGGCCCGATCACTTCCACTTTGCCAATTTGCTGTAAAAGTTTGTAGCAGATATTGCTGGCTTCCAGATTCGGGAAGATCAGGATATTCGCGCCATCCTTCAGATTGCAGAACGGGAAGATTCTCTGAATGATGTCGGTGCTCACGGCGGTGTCCGCTTGCATGTCTCCGTCCACGGCAATGTCCGGGCGGTAAGCGCGCACCAGTTCCGCGGCCTTTTTCATTTTTGCCGGCGTCCCCTCGGTGCCGGAAAAATTCGAATAGCTGAGCATGGCCACCCGAGGCGCCACGCCGAAGTACTCGGAAATGCGGGCGGCCTGAAGGGCGATGATCGCGCACTGCTCGGCGGTCGGGTTGACATTGACGGTGGTGTCAGCCAGAAGCAGGAACTTGTCTTCCAGCAGCACCAGATTCAAACCCGCCGGCACGGACTCTTTGGAGACGCCGATCGTATGCAGAATGGGCCGCACGGAATCGCCGTAGTTCTGCGAAGCGCCAGTCACCATGCCGTCGGCATCTCCCATTTGCACCATCATGGCGGCAAAGTAGTTCGGATCCGCCATCAGGCGCTCGGCCTCACGGTAGTTCACGCCCTTGCGGTTGCGGCGCTGGTAAAGCTCCTGGGCGTAGTCTTTATACTTTTCGTGGCTGGAGGGGTGAATCATGGGGATGTTTTTTAAAGACTCCAAAACCCCCAGATGTTGCATCTTTTCGCGGATGCGCTCCGGATAACCCAGCAGAACCGGCTGGCAGATGCGCTCTTCAACCAGGGTGCTTAAGGCTTTTAAAATCTTGGTGCTGTGGCCTTCCGGAAAGATGATGGTCGGCAGAACACCGCCATTGGCGGAAATATTCTGATGAACCCGGTGCATGGCCGAGCGGATAAACACCTTGGACGGCCCTTGAATCGCTTCCAAGCGGTCGCGGTAGCCATCCCAATCCGTGATTTTCTTCTGGGCCACGCCGGAGTCCATCGCAGCCTTCGCCACAGCGGGAGCCACCCTGAGAAGAACACGCGTGTCGAAGGGCTTGGGGATCAAATACTCACGGCCGAATTTAAAGCTCTGCCCGCCATAGGAGTCCGACACGCGGTCGGGCACCTCTTCCCGGGCCAGCATCGCCAGCGCGTGAACGGCGGCGAGTTTCATGGTCTCGTTGATTTGCGTGGAGCGCGTGTCCAAGGCGCCGCGGAAGATGCTGGGGAAGCCCAAAACATTGTTGACCTGGTTCGGGAAGTCCGAGCGTCCCGTGGCCACAATGGCATCGGCGCGGATCGCTTTGGCCTTGGCGGGCTCAATTTCCGGATCCGGGTTGGCCATGGCAAAGATGATGGGATCTTTCGCCATGTCCTTGAGCATCTCCGGAGTCAAGGCGCCAGCGGCGGAGAGTCCCACAAAGACGTCCGCTCCGCGCAGAGCTTCTGTCAGGTTGCGGGCTTCGGTGGCGACGGCAAAGGCCTCCTTGTATTTATTCATGCCTTCTTTGCGGCCCTTGTAAATCACCCCTTGGGTGTCACACATGGTGAGGTTTTCCCGGCGCACGCCAAGAGAGATGAAAATATTTGAGCAGGCAATGGCCGAGGCCCCGGCCCCGTTCACCACGAGGCGGATGTTTTCCAGCTTTCTGTGAGTGACGTGGCAGGCATTCAACAAAGCGGCGCCGGAGACAATGGCGGTGCCGTGCTGGTCGTCGTGGAAGACGGGGATGTTCATTTCCTTTTTCAGGGTTTCTTCCACTTCAAAACACTCAGGCGCTTTGATGTCTTCCAGGTTGATGCCGCCGAAGGTGGGCTCCAAAGCCCGGATGGCAGAGATGAGCTCCGCCGTGGAGCTGGTTTTTAGCTCGATATCAAAAACGTCAATGCCGGCAAATTGTTTAAACAATATGCCTTTTCCTTCCATCACCGGCTTCGAAGCCAGGGGGCCGATGTTCCCCAGCCCCAGAACCGCGGTGCCGTTAGAGACCACGGCCACAAGATTTCCTTTGCTGGTGTAATCGTAAACCTTGGCGGGGTCCTTGGCGATGGCTTTGCATGGAACCGCCACCCCGGGGGAGTAGGCCAATGAGAGGGCTTTCTCCGTGCTGCAGGGTTTGCTTGAGGTGATTTCAATTTTTCCAGGTTTGCCTTTGGCGTGATAATCTAGGGCCTCCTGATCGAAAGAACTCAAGGTTTGCTCGTTCAGTGGCTGGGTCAGCGACTCGCTCATATTTGGAAACTCCTTCAAAAGTGGCTTTTGCAGAAACTTCGATAGCTTATGCGTATAATTTGGGCAAAAGCTCTACGTCAAAACTCGCCCTTCAATGTACAAAGGTCTGTAGGGGGGGTCAATAAAAGGACGGTTTGAAAACTTCAATGCCGCGATGAGGAATATTCGTGTTTTGGATGTTTAAAAGAGCTTGGACCAGGGGGGCAAAAACTGTAACATTTTAACTACTTAAATAAAAAATTATGCTCGTGACACAAGGAAGGTGAGAATGAGTCTGCAAAAGAACCCACGCGATGTGGTTATTGTTGAAGGTGTGAGAACTCCTTTTGCAAAAGCTGGAACGAAACTAAAAACTCTGCATCCGGGAGAACTTGGAAAGATCGCCCTGAGAGAGTTGATTGCCCGAACCAATCTCGACGTGGACCTTGTCGATGAGGTCATCATCGGCAACACGGGCAACCCCGTGGACGCAGTGAACATTTCCCGCGTCGTGGCCCTGAACTCCGGCATCCCGCAAAAAACCTCCGCCTATACCGTGCACCGAAACTGCGCCTCCGCTTTAGAGAGCATCTCTCACGGGTATGAAAAAATCCGCTCCGGGACCATGGATGTGATTCTGGCCGGAGGGGTGGAAAGCATGTCGCAAATGCCCACCTTGCTTCCTGCCAAAATCCAGGCTTTGTTTGATCGTTTGTTTGCGGCCAAGGGCCCGAAACAGGCCATGCCGCTTTTGTGGCAGCTTCTGAAGGCGGACTTAAAACAGATCCGCGCCCTTCTGCAGGGGAATATGCGCGATGAATACTTCCCGGTGATTTCCGTGATGCAAGGTCTGACGGATCCTTTTGTCGGCATCAATATGGGACAGACGGCGGAGATTCTGGCGAAGGAGTGGGGACTGAGCCGCAAGGAACAGGATGAGTTCGCTCTGCGTTCGCACAAACTGGCCACAGCCCACAAGGAAAAAGTCAAAGAGGAGATCGCTCCGACTTTTATCGCCCCTGATTACAAAGAAGTGATGGCGGAGGACAATGGCCCCCGCGACACCCAAACCCTGGAGGCTTTGGCGAAGTTAAAACCCTTCTTCGATAAACAAACCGGCACCATCACCGCGGGCAACTCTTGTCCGATCACGGACGGCGCGGCCATGGTGCTTTTGATGTCCCGGGAAAAGGCGGAGGCCTTGGGGTATAAACCCGCCGCGCGCATTCTGTCTTACGGCTTTGCCGGCCTTGAACCCGAGCGCATGGGCTTGGGGCCTGCCTACTCCACTCCGCTGGCGCTGAAGCGGGCGAAACTGTCCTTGAAAGACATCGGTTTGGTGGAGCTCAATGAGGCCTTCGCCGCGCAGGTTTTGTCGTGTGTGAAGGCTTTGAATTCTGACAAATTCGCCCAGGAAAAACTGGGTTTATCGCAAAAAGTGGGCGAGATTGATATGAACATTGTGAATGTCAATGGCGGCGCCATCGCCGTGGGTCACCCCGTCGGGGCGACCGGAACCCGTCTGGTTCTGACATTGATGAAGGAAATGCAGCGAAAGAACGTTCAATACGGATTGGCCACGCTTTGTATCGGGGGCGGTCAAGGCGGATCTATGATTCTTGAGAAAGAAGGATAACAGCAATGAGTATGCAAGAGAGTATCAGAATTGTCCCGCAAGGGGAGATCGCTGTCGTGGAGTTTGATCTGGCCGGCGAGAAAGTAAATAAATTTTCCACGCCCGTGATGTTGCGCCTGAAGGATGTGCTCACGGAACTGGGAAAGTCCGCCTATAAGGCCGTGATCTTTGTCTCAAAGAAAAACAAGATTTTTATCGCCGGGGCGGATATTGAGGAAATCAAATCCATGACCACGCGCCCGCAGTTTGAGGCGGCGGTGCGGGCGGGCCAAGAGATCATGAATATGGTGGAAGACCTGCCCATGCTCACCATCGCGGCGGTGAACGGCGCCTGCATGGGAGGGGGCTGCGAATTTATCATGGCCTGTGATTACCGCATCGCCAGCGAAGATGCGTCGACCAAAATTGGTCTGCCGGAAATCCAATTGGGGATTTTGCCGGGCTTTGGCGGCTGTGTGCGGATGCCAAAACTCATCGGCCTGCAATCCGCCTTGGATATCATTCTGGCCGGGAAGTCGGTGAATGCAAAAAAAGCGGGAAAGATCGGCCTGGTCGATCGCGTGGTGCACCCGGCAATTTTGCTGGAGGAAGCAAGCAAGTGGGCTCAGGACCTCCTCGCTCAGGGGGCGAAGAAACCTGCGAAGAAATACCACCCCAAAGGGGCGATGAATAAGCTTTTGGAAAGTCCTCTGGGACGGGGGATTGTTTTTAAAAAAGCGCGGGAAGGCGTTTTAAAGGCCACCTCCGGTCACTATCCAGCGCCCCTAAGGGCTTTGCAGGTGATCAAAGAAACCTATGGCTGGTCCCAGCGCGAGGAGGCTCTGGCCAAAGAGCGCGAAGGCTTTTGTGAGTTGGCAGTCACCGACATCAGTAAAAATCTCATCCATGTCTTTTATCTGACCGAGATGGTGAAGAAATCCACGGGCGTGGTGGGAAAAGATGTGAAGGCCCACGAGGTGAAAGCCATCGGCGTTCTGGGCGCCGGCACCATGGGTGGGGGCATTGCTTATGTGGCGGCCGACAAAGGCGTTGAGGTGCGCATGAAGGACCTTAATGCCGAAGCTCTGGGCAAGGGTCTTAAGCATGCCAGCGATCTGTGGATGAAGCTGGTCAAACGCAAGTCCATTGACAAATACCAATTCCGGCAGAAAATGGATCGCATCTCGGCGACCACGGATTATTCGGGTTTCAAGAATTTAGACGTGGTTATTGAAGCGATTGTTGAAGATATGAATATCAAAAAGAAAGTCATCGCGGAGTGTGCGGGGCAGATGCGTGCCGACGCCATCATCGCCACGAACACCAGTTCTTTGAGTGTAAGTGAGATGTCGCAAGGCCACCCCCGGCCGGAGTACTTTGCCGGAATGCACTTTTTCAATCCGGTCCATAAGATGCCTTTGATTGAGGTCATTCGCGGCGATAAAACCAGCGATGAGACCGTGGCGACGATTTTTGAATTATCCAAGAAGATGGGGAAGATGCCCGTTGTTGTTAAAGATGGACCTGGGTTTTTGGTGAACCGCTTGCTGCTCCCTTACATGGCCGAAGCGGCCTTCCTGCTGCAAGAGGGCATGGATATCAAAACGGTGGATGCCGCTTATGTGAAGGAATTTGGGATGCCCATGGGTCCCTTTGCCCTGATGGATGAAGTGGGACTGGATGTGTGCATTAAGGTTTTGAAAATTTTTAAAAAGGCCTTTGGCGAGCGGGTGGAAATGGCTCCTTGCATGGAGGTTCTTGATAAAAGTGGTCGGTTGGGGAAAAAGAACGGCAAGGGTTTTTATAAGTACGCCGAAGATGGCAAACGCCTGGGTGTGGACGAGGGCATTTACGCCGCTTTGGGTTTAAGTGCCCCCACCAGCCCCTTGAGTCCCAAGGAGTGCATTGAGCGGGGGATTTTTGCCATGATCAATGAATGCTCCCGGGCTTTGATCGAGGATAAGATTGTCGAGACCCCCCATGAGGTGGACCTCGCCATGATTATGGGAACCGGATTTCCGCCATTCCGCGGCGGGCTTTTGCGCTATGCCGATAGCGTGGGTTTAACCTATATCGAGACCCAATTGGCCGAGTATGCGGTGCAGAGAAATGCCGCTAGACTCCGACCCGCAAATCCACTAAAGGACTTGGCGAAGGCCGGTAAAAAGTTCTACACTATGTAAGTGCTCGGATGAATCTTGTTGTTGGCTTTAGTGAAAAGGGAGATTGAAAAATCTCCCTTTTTTTTTGCCTTTGGGTCCCCGCGCGGTTAAGTTTTGGACTCACAAGAAACCTCTACAGGATAGGATTGCAACGATGTTGATGCAAATTTCACAAAGCACTCACTCTTCTCCCGAATCACTTTTAAGTTTCTGCCGCGACTCTTACAAAAAATTTCTGCAAAGATCGGAAATCGGTTTTCCCAAATTGGTCGAGCGACGGGAGTTGTGGCAAAAGGCGGGCAAAGTCGGTGTCGCCAAAGCCGGGCAATTTAAAAAAATGGTGATTGTGGGCCTGGGAGGAAGCTCTCTGGGGACCCGGGTGATGCAAGAGGTGTTTCAGGCGAAGAATCTTTTCTTCGTGGATAACGTGGATGCGGTGGAGTTTGAGCTCCTGTTAAAGGAGCTGGGAGACCTCAAGGAGGTCTGTTGGGCTTTTGTTTCAAAAAGCGGAACGACGATTGAATCTCTCTGCGCCCTGGAAATTCTCGAGCAAGTGTATCAAAACCAGGGCCTGCGCCTGGGGGATCATTCCGTGGTGATTTCTGAGAGCAAAGAAAGCTCCCTGACCCGCTGGGCGCGCCAGAATCAAGTGACGGAGTGTGAGATTCCCCTGGATATCGGCGGGCGGTTTTCTGTTTTGTCTCCGGTGGGTGTTTTGCCCGCGGCCTTTGTGGGCGTCAATTTGGACCGGCTCCGTGAAGGCGCGCAAAGGGCCCGCAATGCGGAAGACACGGTGGTGCAGCTTATGGCCCAGCTTCTGCAAAGTTTTGAGCGGGGGGAGTGGATCACTTTGCTGTGGTCCTACAATTCGCGCATGAAAAATTTCGGTCTTTGGTTTCAGCAACTCTGGGCGGAATCCTTGGGTAAGGCGGTGAAACGCGATGGCAGTCCCGCGCCGCGGGTGAGCACCCCTTTGTGTGCCGTGGGGGCTTCGGATCAACACTCCATCCTGCAACAGGTGATGGAAGGGGCTAAGGATAAATTCGTCCTCTTTCAACGCTTCTCGGACTCGGAGGGCGGGAGTTTGAAAATCACCAAGGCTCAGTTTCCTGAAACCCAGTCTCTGCAAGGGCGCACGATGGGGGCCCTTCTCGGGGTGGAAGCCCAATCCACCCAGGAAGCTCTCAGCCACAATGGCGTCTCCACGCTGACTTTGCACTATGAGGCTTTAAATGAAGAAAGCCTGGGATATCAGTTTATGCTCTGGGAGCTTGTGGTGGCGGGGCTTGGAGAGGCTCTGGGAATTAATGCTTTTGACCAACCGGGCGTGGAACTGGGCAAGGTTCTGGCCAAGAAGAAACTGCAGACTTAAGCGGCCCTTGGGATGAAAACTCACGCGATGAAAAAACCAGGTTCTTCTAAAAATGTTCTCGCGGATTTTCTAAAGGTGTTTTTAGTCCCTTTGCTGATCAATAAGCTCTTCATGCTTTATTTCGGCCTGAATTATGCTGACAATCCGGGGGAGGGGTATGGTTATGGCCTTGTGGCCACGATCTTGTTTCTTGTTTTGACCGTCGGGCGCTTTCTCTGGAAGTACCGGCATATGGAAGACCCCTAATGACCAGCTCTGAAGTGATCATTGAAATCATTGGCTGGATTTCAACTCTGACATTTTTAATTTCTATTTTATCCCCCCAGCGCAGGCGCCTGCATGAGTGGGGGATGTTCACGGCCGTAACCACGGGTGTGTACGGCTACGCCCACGGAGCCACGGCGATCTGGGTGAAGTGGGTGATCGCCTTTTTCTTTCATGCTTATATGTGGATGAAGTTGAAGCGGCCGTAGCCGGGGATGTCCTTTTGGGGCCTAGGGCAGGGAGCGCACGATGCGGCAGGGGTTGCCTACGGCCAGGACATTGGGAGGAAGGCTTTTGGTCACCACACTTCCCGCGCCCACGACGGTGTTTGTTCCAATCAGAACTCCAGGGCAGACCAGGCTTCCTCCACCCAGCCACACACCGTCTTCGATCACGACCGAACGCGCACACTCCATGCCCGAGCGCCTTTGCGCGGCCTTCAGGGGATGGGAGGCCGTGTAGATATGAACGCCGGGGGCGATTTGCACTTCCTGGCCGATGGTGATTTTGGCGCAATCTAAAAAGACGCAGTTGAAATTAATAAAGCTGCGCTCGCCGATGGAAATATTATAGCCGTAGTCACAATAAAAGGGGGCGCGAACGATCGCGTCTTTGCCAAAGTAGGCAAAAAGTTCCATCAAGAGTTGCCGGCGCAGGCCTTCTTCCCGGGCCGGGCTTTCGTTGAATTTGGCAAGAAGATCTTGGGCCCGCCAATAGTCTCTGAGAAGTTCCGGATCGTCGGCGAAGTAGAGTTCTTCATTGATCATTTTTTGCTTTTCGGTTTTTTCGATGTCCATCCGCACCTGCCCCCGAGGTTTCATTCAAATGAATTCAAAGCTTGAAGGCAAGAAACAGAGCCCCTCCCTGTGAAACCGCATAAACTGGCCCCTTTAAATGTTGATGGAAAAAAGCCCCTCTTTGTGGGGCCACCGCCGGAGCGGCGGTGAAGACCCTCTTTGAGCTCTTAAGATCTAAATGAGAACCAGGTTCTGATATAGCGCATCCATGGCAAAGTGCAGGGCTTAGAGCAAAGCCCCTGCCATCAACATTTAAAGGGGCCAGTTTAAGTAGGGCAAGTAGCCTGCACCCAGCACGCCCGCCGTGTTTTTGGTTTTGGCAATCTCAAGGGGGCACTCGAAGTCCGGGTTCATCTGCCGGATGAGGTTTTTGTAATGGGACTTCATTTCGGTAAAATACAAGTTCTTGATTTTAATCAAACCCCCGCTCAAGAACATTTTCTCCAGATTGTAGCCAATGGAAAGATCATAACAGAGGCACGCAAGAGCGAGCGCCATATCCTTATACAGGGGCTGGTACTTGGCCTCTTTGCTGGCCACGAGTTCCTCCACCGAGGTTCCTTCAAAGCCCATTTCTTTCGCGCGCCGAAGAAGCCCCGTGCCGGAAGCGACACCCTCCACCGTGCAGTGGTGAAGCTGGTGCGGGTTGTCCTGAAGCTTTTTATAATCCACCACCAGATGCCCGTACTCCGAGCCCCGGCCCCGGCTTTGCGCCGGAGCGCCGTTAAAAATCACCCCCGTGCCCACGCCCGTACCCACACTGATCACGGCATAAGAGGACATCCCCTTAGCGCCGCCCACCCAGCCCTCGGCCAAGGCTGCGGCCGTGGCATCGTGTTGGAAGTAGACCTTGGATTTCATTCCCTGGGCGTGCAAAGATTTCTGCAAAAGATCCCGGATAGGGACGATCTTCCACCCCGGATAGTTCACCGGATGGGTGAGGGTCCCGGTTTCCGCATTGAGGGGGCCGGCGCTAGCAAGACCCAAGCCTAAAAAGTGCTTGCCCGTGGTTTCTTTGGGAAAGCGGTGCTTAAAGTCCATCGCAATGTCCGTCATCAAACCCAAGACCCGCTTTTGCGTTTTGCTGGCGGAGCCCTCGCGTTTCATGTCCACGGGCACTTTGATGAAATCAAGCATTTCGCCCTTGTGATTAAGTAAAGCGGCGGCCAGTTTGGTGCCGCCCAGATCAAAACCAATGGTGAAGGTGGATTTTTTCATATCTTATTTCTGAACCATTTGCGGAGAAGTGTTATTTAAAAGCACCACCGCCGACATCGGCGGCAGGGTGAGGGTGACGGAACCTTTTCTTACATCATAACCCGGCCCGCATCGGCGCGTGCTCAGGTGATAGCTGCCATCCAGAATATTGCAATAAGTCCCCGGACGCAGTCCCGTGGAAAAATCCCGGCTCACACTCTGATTGGAGAAATTGATCGCGACAAAACCCAACTGCCCGCGGCTGAAGGCCAGAACATCGCGCTCATTGCTCCACCAGTTGTTGATGGAGAACGCGCGGTCCGTTTGGTTGCGGAAATCCACCATCGCCGCCACCTCCGGCAAGCGGTGCTCGCAGGTCCAAGGTTTGTTGCAGCGATTTTCAGAATTAAGTATGTCCCTGGTGCGAAGATTTTCATCCAGAGGCGGGCCCTCTTCCGTGTCCTGAAACTGAAACCCCGAATAGAGCTGGGGATAGCCATAGGGCCAAGCCAGCATAAAGATCTGAGCCAGGCGGTAGAGCGTCTGTTGATCGGTGTTAAAGCTGAGAATGCCGCGGTCTTTGAGGCGTTCCAGATCATGATTGGTCAAAAAGACAATGGAGTCCTCACTGCGTGGAAAGCCCCAGGAGATATTCAAAAGCGCGTTGGGGTCTTTGTCCTGAAACCCGTGGGCGATCTTCCAGGGGTAGTGATAGGCCATGACGTCGCCCGTGGGCAGGTACTCCGAATATTGCACCGGTCCCCGGGGATCAAAGATGACCTCATGATAGATATAGGCGGAGCGTTTTAATCTTCTAAGAATCCCGGCCAAGTCTTCCGGGGGAATGTGCTTGGCGGCATCGATCCTGAATCCCGCCACCCCGAGATCAAGGAGATAGTTTAAGTACTGCGCCAGCGTGGCCTGCACCTTGGGTGTTTCGGTGGCAAGGTCCGCCAGATCCAGAAGCTCACAATATTGCAGCTCATAGCGGTCCAGGTAATTGCCGATGTCATCATTGCCGTTGCGGCCACAGTGATGAAAGTCATTAAAGGAATAAAGACCCGGGTACTCGTAGTGGGTGAAGCTCGTGCCGCTGAAGCCTTGGCCGCCGGGGATGCCCGTCATGTGATTCATCACCGCATCCACGTACACGTCCACTCCCGCCTGATGGCAGCGCTGAACCATGTTTTTAAACTCCTCCTCGGTGCCGCTGCGGGAGTTTAAACGGTAACTGACTACCTGGTAACGTTCCCACCAGGGATTGTTCTTCCAATGGATATGTTCATGGGGCGGGGAGACCTGGACGGCGGAAAACCCCGCCGGGCCCAGATACAGTTCACATTCACGGGCGATGTCTCTCCAGGTCCACTCAAAAAGATGCACGAAGACCGTGCGCGGAGCCGCCTGAAGAGGGAGCCCCGCAAAGACGATCATCCAACCAATGAGTTTCACGCGAATCCGGGGGGGCATTGGGGCTCCTTGAAATCTTTCACTTCCTGAAGTCTTTGGTTCTGGCCGTTGCTTTTTTCAAACAGGTGGGACTTGGTCAAGTCGATCTTCACCGGGACCTTCTGGTTCATGTAAAATTGTTCCGCGGAATCGACCAAAATGCGCACCGTCTGCCCTTCCAGGCGACCGTGTAACATTTGCTGACCTCCGAGATTTTCAGAAAGCTCAATCTGGAAACTTCCCAGCTCCAGTTCCTGGGGCAAAAGCGGTCCCTGGCTGATTTTAAAGACCTCGGGACGCACCCCCAGAATCTGATTTTCCCGGCGGGCTTCCGGCCAGGGGAGTTTGTGCACCACCGGGCCTTCCATGAAATTCATCTCCGGGGAGCCGATGAAACTGGCGATAAAGAGATTCTTCGGTTGGTGGTAGATTTCAGAAGGGGTGCCGATCTGCTCAATGCGCCCGTCTTTGAGAACTGCGATGCGATCCCCCATGGTGGTGGCTTCCATCTGGTCATGGGTCACGTAGATCATGGTGCTTTTCACAGCCTGGTGCAGGCGCTTGATTTCCACCCGCATCTGGCTGCGTAGGTGCGCATCCAGATTGGATAAGGGTTCGTCAAAAAGAACAATGGAGGTCTGGCGTGCCAGCGCCCGGCCGAGAGCCACGCGCTGGCGCTGGCCCCCGGAGAGGTCCTTGGGCTTTCTCTCCAAGAGATGGTCAATCTGCAAAAGACCTGCGATTTCTTTTACCCGCCGGGAGATCTCCTCTTTGGGTTTTTTCTGAAGCTTCAGGGCAAAGCCCATGTTCTCCGCCACATTCATATGGGGGTATAAGGCGTAGTTCTGAAAGACCATGGCGATGTCCCGGTCCTGGGGCTCGAGATTCTTAAGGGACTGGCCGTTGACCTTGATATCCCCGCCGTCCCATTTTTCCAGCCCCGCCAACAGGCGCAACAGCGTGGACTTGCCGCAGCCCGAAGGACCGACCAGGACGAGAAACTCGCCATTGGCAATATCCAGATCAATGCCCTTGAGAATCGCGTGGTCTTTGAAACTTTTGGTGATCTGAGTGAATTCAATATGAGCCATAACTATCCCTTCACGCTTCCCATCGTCAGACCGGAAACCAGATAACGTGAAATGCTAATAAATAAAATCAAAACAGGAACGCTCACAATCAAGGCCCCGGCGGCGTAAAGCCCCCACTGGGTGGCAAGACTCGCCTGGAAGGAGCGAAGCCCCAGCGGCAGCGTGTACATCTGCGGGTCCTGCAAAACCACGGCGGCGATCACGTACTCGCTCCAACTGGCCATAAAACTGAAAAGCGCGGTGATGACCAAGGCCGGTGCCGACACCGGTAAAATGATTTTGTAAAAGGTCAGCCAACGGGAACATCCATCCAGGACCGCGGCCTCCTCGAGTTCTTTGGGAATGGTGTCGTAGTAGGCCTTCATCTGCCAGATGCAAAAAGGCAGGGCCGTGGAAGAGTAAATAAGAAAAAGCCCGAGGAAGCTGTCAATGAGGTGAAGCTTCGAGAGAATAATATAAAAAGGCAGAATCAGCATGGTCGGCGGGAACATCTGCGTTGCCAGAAGGGAGAAGAGCATGGTGTTGCGGCCGCGGAACTGAAAACGGGACAGGGCATAGGCGCTGGTGGAGGCAAAGGCCACCCCCAAAAAGGTGGTCACCGTGGAGACCCAAAGGGAGTTTCTCATCCAGACGAGAAAATCCGTTTGGGTGAAAAGATCGATAAAGTTTTTCCCCGTCGAGGACGCACTGAGGATTTCCAGGGACTGGGACTGAAAGGCATTGTCCCCGCGCAGGGAGACGCCCAGAACGTAGAGCATGGGATAGATCGAGAACACGGCAAAGAGCAGGACGCTGAGCCAGGCCAGAATCCGTTTGATCATGATTTTTGCTCCTTTTTAAACTGCGCCCGCAGGGAGCCCAAACTCCACCCGATCAGAATCAGGAAGATCAGCATCGACAGAGCCGCGGCATAGCCATAGCGGTAGAGGTTAAAGGCGGCCTTGTAGACATAACTCACCAGAATGTGGGTCTGGTCTCCTGGCTCTCCTCCGTTACTGACGAGCCACACGATATTCAAATTGTTGAAGGTCCAGATGCACCCCAGAAGTGCAGCCGGCACCATCACCGGCATTAAAAGAGGCCAGGTGATATGACGGAATCTCTGCCAGGCGTTGGCTTTGTCCAGATACGCGGCCTCATAAAGAGACTGCGGAATGGACTGCAAGCCCCCCAAGGCCACAATCATCATAAAGGGAAAGCCCAGCCACACATTGGTCACAATGCAGGCCAAAAAGGCCGTCACCGGTTGGCTCAGCCACTGCACCGGGGAGAGATGCAGGTACTGTTGCAGGAAAAGATTGATGGGCCCGTACTCCTGGTTAAAGAGGCCCCGCCACGTGAGGGCGGTGATATACTGGGGCACCGCCCAGGGGATGATAAAGAGCGTGCGCCAGAACCCCTTGGCCGGCAGAACCTGATTGATGACCACGGCCAGGAACACGCCCAGGGTCACATGAAAGAACACATTGGCCAGAGTCCACACCACGGTTTTTAAAAACAGGGAATAAAACTTGGGATCACTCAGGGTGGCGATATAATGGTGGAAGCCCACCAGGGACCAATCCTGGAAGGTGCGCAGGCTGAAGTTGGAAAGCGAGATGGCGATATTGTAAAAGAAAGGATAAATGATCACGGCAAAGATCCCGATAAAAGCCGGAAGCATCATCAAGTAGACAAAGCGTTGGGGGCCGTAAAAGCCTTTGAGGAAACCCAGGGCATTTTTCCGCAGAAGCCAAAGAAGTGCTAAGGCCCCGGCGAGAATCACCAGTTTCACCACCCCCAAGGAGGCATCCGGAGTGAGAATCTCATTCATGTCTTTGATTTGCGCGACCGCCATGCTTTGGGCGTTTTTTGCGGCCTCAGACGGCGTGGTCGAACCGGCCAGGATCTTCTGATACTGGGTGCGCAGGCTGTCCCACAGTCCGCGGATCTCGGGCACCACCGGCAAGGGGGTGCCCACGTCCATAATCTCGGAGGACACTCGCAAGAGAGGGTTGTTTTTCACGGCCTCCTGCTCCCGCAAAGAGAGCAAAGAGGGCAGGGTGCCGACCCTCTCGGTAAAGAGGGCTTGGACTTTTTCTGAAGTGAGGTATTTCAGCACCCGGAGGGTGGCCGCAAGGCGCGCGGGGTCTTTGAGATTGGCGTTCAAAGAATAACCGGCGGTTCCCACCAAAGGACGGGGCCAGCGCCCCGTGGAGCTGACCCGGGGAATGCGGGCGATGCCAAAGTCCATTTTGTTTTCTTTGTAATCCCCCCAGGACCAGTCCCCGTTGATGAGCATCGCGGCCTTGCCTTGTTTAAAAAGGGCATTGGCGGTTTCGTAGTCGCACTCTTTGGGAAGAATCCGGTATTTATCGCGCAGATCCAGGATGAATTGAAAGGTGTCGCGCAGGCCTGCCGTGTTGAGGTTTGGCTGCAGGTTTTCATTCATAAACGGCTCGCCGAAGGCCGGGATAAAAGGCGCGATGAAAAAGGGCTCGGTGTAATTAAAGACCAGCCCGTAGCGGTCGATTTTTCCGTCTCCATCCAGATCCACCGTGTGCTTTTTTCCGAGCTCAATGAGTTCGTCGGTGGTGGTGGGCGGGGTGGAGAGAAGTTTTTTATTATAAATGAGCATGAGGTGGTTTCCCACCAAAGCGCCCAGCATATAGTGCCGTCCCTCATAAAGCGGAATGGCCAGGGGGTCGTAGTGCTCCCACGGCGTGTCCGGGAGAACCTCCTCCAGAGGGCGGATAATCCCCATCGTGGCAAAAGGGCCCACCTGGTCACTGGGGCCATAAACGAGTTCCGGCCCGCTGCCCCCCATGGCGGCGGCTTGGTAGCTGGAGCGCAGTTCTTCGGTTTCACGGTAGGTGGCCTGGATGGTGATGTCGGGATTTTCTTTTTCAAACTCGCCGATCGCCTCGGCCAGCACCTGGCGATGCCCGTAGATCATCTGATGCCACACCTGGATGCGCATCTTATCGGCCCGGGCTCCGGAGCCCGTCAGCAAAAGAAAAAGCCCCGCCAGCAGAGCGATGCCCGCCTTCATCGGCTTCCCCGGAGGGCGGAGAGGGCTTTTAAGACCACGGTGCTGCGCCCAGGAAGACGAATGCGCCCGCCCACGGCGTCCACAGACACCGCGGAGAGGACAGGGTCCACCTGGGGATCCAAAAGAGGGTGCAGGGTCCAGGGCTCTTGCAAGAGCGGGTGAGTGAAAATCCGATCCTCCCGGGAGGCGTTAAAAAACACCAAAAGAGATTCCGCACTTCCCTTGAGATACATCGCAATCAGCCCCGGTTCAGCCTGGGTCTGATTGTCGATAAAGGACACCTGGCGGGAGATTTCGTCCAAGGTGTTAAGATGAAACAGGGGCGAACTTTTTCTTAAGCGCAACAACGCAAGGAAGTAGTTGCGGGTTTTGGCAATCGCTTCGGGGGTGACTTGCAATGCACTTTCCTGCAAGCGGGGTTGCCAGAAGGGCCAATCAGAAATGTTTTTCCAGGCGGGAGGCAAAGCCCGTCCCCAAAAATTGGTGCTGCCATTCCACTCGATGCGGTTGAAAAAATCGCCGGAATCATAACTGTCCTGGTCGCCGTTTTTTGAGCGTAAAAGCTCGGTCCCGGCTTCAATAAAGGGAATGCCTTGGCCCAACAAGGGAATCGCCAGAGCCAGTTGGTGCATGCGCTGGCGGTCCTCCAAGGCCGCGGTCGGTGGAGTGCGCCCGGAGGTGTAGAAGGGGGACTTGGCCTGGATGGCGTCCCAGAGGCCGTAGCCATCATGCCCGGCCACATAGTTGACGGTCTCTAAGGCCTGGGCGGCAACGCCCACGGGTGCGTTACGGAAGCGAAGCTCCCCCAAGCGGATGGTGCTCCCCAAATGTTCTTTGAGCCGGTAATCCCGGAGATTCCCGGCAAGACCGCCTTTGATCACATCGCCGAGATGAAGGAGTTTTTCTTTTTGCTCCTCTAAGCGCAGCGGGGTGTTGCGGTTGGCCGGTTCGGAATTGAAATCAAAAAACAGGCCCGTGGCAAAGCCCTGATCCGCGATCTCCGCCGAGTTGGTGGTGCCGCCGCGGACGGCGTCGCGAAGACGGTCATTAAAAAAGCCATAGCCGGTGCCATAAGAACTCTCCAGCGTCATGGCTTCCGTCGGATGGCTCCAGTAGTAAGAACCAAAACTCCAGCCTTCCCCGTAGAGAAGAATCTTCGCTCCGTCGACGCCGTCTTTAGCCAGGGTCAAACCACGCAGGGCTTGCCGAAGCCGGTCCAGGGTGGCGCGGGAATGGAAGGACATCAGATCAAAGCGAAAGCCATCAATTTTGTAAGCCCTCGCCCAGTGCAGAACACTGTCGATCATAAGTTTTTCCATCATGCGGTGCTCGCTGGCGGTGTCGTAGCAACAGGAGGATCTTTGCACCTGTCCCTCATCATCCAGGCGGTAGTAATATTGCGGCACCACCTTATCAAAGATCGACATGGGATGAAGGGCGTTTTCGTAGGTGTGGTTAAAGACCACGTCCTGGATCACGCGCAAGCCCGCTTCGTTCAGAGACTGCACCATTTTGCGGACTTCAAAAATACGGGTCGCGCTCTGGGGGTGGGTGGAATAGCTTCCCTCGGGCGCGAAATAGTGGACGGGATCATAGCCCCAGTTAAACGGGTCGCTCGCACGAATGCCGCTGAGAATGCTCTGCGGCTCCTGGAGATTCGAATTGGACCCGTCGTAATTTTCCCAGGTGGTTTTATCCTCATTGACGCTGCCGAAATCATTAAACGGAAGAAGGTGAACATGGGTGAGCCCCGCCTCGGCAAGGCTGCGCAGGTGGCTCATGCCGGCGCTGTTTTTTTGCGTGAAGGCCAGATAAGTTCCGCGCAAGGATTCCACGACCGTGCTGTCGGTCACGCTGAAATCCCGGATATGAAGTTCGTAGATGACGGCGTCTTTCAGGTTGTTCAGGACAGGTTTTCTGAGTGAATCCCAGGAGGGGGGCGTCAGCGTGGGGTCTTGCAGGTCGACCAATTGCGAGCGCCATCCATTCATGCTGAGGCTTTTGCTGTAGGGATCTGTCACCAGAGAGGTTTCGATTTTATCAGTGAGGGGGTTGTAGACTTGCACTTCGTAGAGATAATAGGAATTTTTAAACTCCCCCGGCAAAGTGAGACTCCACACGCCCTGGGGCCCGTCGTTGAGATTCAGAATCTGGGCCTGATCCAAAGGGGTGTCCGCGCGGGAAAAAATAAAGACCCGCACGCGCTGGGCGGTGGGAGCCCACAGCTTCAGAGAGCACTGGGCGCCTCGGCAGTCTCCTCCCAGATCCGGACCATTGTAGTAATAAAGTTCATCCAGAATTCCCGCCAACTGAAGAGCAGAGGTTTCCAGGATCTGACGATTTGACGTTGTGATGACGACTTTAAGAGCTTGTCGTAACAAGCGATTTACATCGCTTCGTGATAACATTGAGGAGTCTAAAAGTGCGACGTTGTCTTTTAACCCGAGCAGAGGCAGAAGGATCGCGGTGCCGCTTTTAACGGACAGGGCACTGTCGACCAAAAAAAATTGCGTTGAATTGCTGATGTAAGTCCCTGGAGAGAGCTTGAACGAAATATGATTTGCATCCAACCACTGGGCGCGCAGGCCCGCCCCGAGAGCCCACGTGCTGTGGAACAAACAAATCAAAAAAAGGCGACTGATTCCGCGCAAAAACTCCCCCTCAACTTTTGTGAAGAAACAAAGACTATTCGCGTAAAGCGTAGTCACTGCCAGACTTTATGGGTATCCCTGCCGTTTTTCAAGGAGCATTGAATTGAAAAGAGTAAAAGCTTGGGTTTTTTTATTTGTTCTGTTTATGAGCATATCTTCATTTAGCCACGCGTTGAATCCGGAATTCACAGGCTATTTGCGAGGAGGAACCGGGCTGAATCTTGTCGGAGGACAGCAAGAGTGTTTCTACAATGTAGGAATCCCAGGTAATTTCTTGCGCTTAGGAAATGAGTGTGGATTTTATTCGGAACTTGCTGCAGCGTTTATACATCAGACGAATGAACAGGCCGCTGGACCCTACTTTAAAACGCAGATCCGCTGGATGTTTTCAGCAAAGGGAACGCGTCAATGGGAGAAAACAACAGACCGCGACATCAGTGCGATTGAAGCTTTTGTTCAAGCCGGAAAATTTGCGGAAGTGCCTGGGGAGTACTGGGTTGGAAAACGTTTTTATCGCGACGTCGATTTGGCGATTTTCGATTGGTATTATTTTGCCGACATGAGTGGAGTGGGAGCGGGAGTGGAGGGACTTCCCTTAGGACCCGGCACCTTTTCTTTGGCTCATTTGATTCAGGCCAACGATTCTTTGACCACGTCCGTGGGTAAGCCCGTCTTGCAGGCGTTGGATCTGCGGTGGAAGAATCTGCCCGTGGGTCATCAACGTCTGGATCTGTGGGGTGTTTATGCTTGGGCTCCCGCCAGTCACGACGCTTCCACGCAGTATGTGGCCAGCCAAGGCTCATCCCTGGCAAGCAAGTTCTACGGAAGTTGGGGCGAGGGGCATAACACGCTCAGTTTTTTGTACGGGCAAGGCGCCATGAAAGACTTGAATATTTACGGCTCCAGCGCCGTGCCGGCAACGGATTCCGGTGCGAACCGGGCTTGGACTTTGCGTGTAGTGGAGGACTGGAAAAAAGACGTGACTGACACCTGGGCCCTGATGCTGGCCTTGGCGGCGGAGGTGGGCGACAACGGCACGCCCACAAAAAAACACCGTGAGTGGCAGGGGGTGGGGGTTCGGCCGCTTTATTATGTCACCGACCGCTTTCAATGGGTGTTTGAAGCCGGATACACCCGCCTTCGCAATGAGGCCGAAGTCGATGGGAACGGCAAGGCCGTGGGGGAGCGGGGCCTTGGGAGGATCACCCTCGCTCCGCAATTGTCTTTTGGGAAAGGGATCTGGAGCCGTCCTGTTTTGCGGGCCTATCTGTCCCACTCTTTCTGGACGGCGTCCAATCGCTCTTATGTCGCTTCGGCGGCGCCAAGTGTGGCGGAGAAAAACGCCGGCACCTCCCTTGGCTATCAGTTTGAGGCTTGGTTCTAAGGGGCGGCCCGCGCTCTAGGACTTTCGCGAACGTTCTTTTCGCAGGATTTCAAAGAGGGCGCGCGCCTGAGTGTTTTCCGTCCACTGAGAGATCGGCAGCGTGTATTTGCGCCGCCAATTCGGGTACTCTTTCCAGGTGCCGGGGATGTTTTGCGGAGCCTCTTCGCCCCAGAAGTCTTCCAGAGTGACGACGAGATACTTCCCCTGGGCCCGGGCCAGGGCCTCGTGGAGTTTTATGGTGATATTTTCTTTTTCACCTGCAAACTCGCTCCAGGACTGCATTTGCTTTTTTCGTTCCGCCTGGAATTTGATCCGGCTCTCGTCCCGCAGGATGTGGAGCTGGCAGACGAGATCCAAATCCGTTCCCTTCATGAAACTCGCCCACATCGGCAGGTCGTGGTTGTTAAAACTGGTCATGGCATTGGCGGGGATGCGCGCCAGGGCCTCGTCCGGCTGTCTCCAGGTTTCCAACTGCAGAACCCACATGCCGTTGAGCTGCCGCTGGCGCAGGATCTCTTCCACGGCCTGCGGCACGGTGCCGAGGTTTTCTCCCACGAGATCGGCTTTGGCCTTATGGGCTTCAAGGACCGCGATGGCAAAGAGGTCGTCCTTTGGAAAGCGCAGATAGAGGCCCTCATGGGCCGTCCATCCTTTGGGAATGGTGAAGACGCGGTAAAGCCCCATCACATGATCCAGGCGCAGGATCTTGCAGTATTTCAGATGATTGCGCAGGCTCTTTCTCAGGTACTGATACCCTTCTTCCTGATGGGTGTAAGGATTAAAAGCGGGGAAGCCCCAGTCTTGCCCCTGTTGGAACACTTCCTCCGGAGGCGCGCCCACGGAGACTTCTTTGAAAAACACCGGTTTGAACTCGCGAAAATCAAAACCGGCATCATTCACGCCCACCGGGAAGTCCAGATAGAGGCCCTGGGGCAGGGTCTCGGACAATTCCCGCAGCGCTTGGTTCATTTCAAATTGCACAAAACGATGGAAGTTCTGCCCCTCTTCATTGCCGGCGCGGAAACGGGCGTAGGCATCAATTTCCGGATTCTCCCTGACAAAGTCCTTGTAGGCGTTTTGGTTTTGCAAATCCCCGGCAAAGAAGCTTTTTGCGAGAAGCAGCAGAACCCGTTTTTTTGCCTTGTAAACGCGGTGGTAATCCACATGGGTGGTGGCGCGAAGGTCCGCGAGTTCTTTTTGGAACTCCGTCGTCTGAATGAGATTGCGGGCTTCATCGTGCTGGTATTTATCGACCAGGGCCTCGACATCGAGGAAAATTTCATTCCAAAAAAGGCGGGTCAGGGCGGAGTAGGGGCTGGGGTCGCAATCCACCGGATCGAGATTCACCGCCAGAAGAGGCAAAGTGCCCAGCCACTGCGCCCCGAACTCGGCGCATTTTTGCAGCGCCTGTTTCATTTCTTTTAAAGAACCAATGCCCCACTCCGAGCCGGTGCGAAGGGCGTAGAGGGGCACAAAGGGCCCCCAGCTGTGCTTCAACTCCGCGGCGGAGGTGAGTTTTTCCGGAGGACAAATGATCAGGCTTTTGAACACCCGCTCGCCGGCTTGAAGGGAGAGAGCATGGTAGCCCAGAGGCAGAGTTTGGTTCCACCGCAGTTGCACACGGTCATGATCCCGGTGCGAGCGCACCGAGAGAACTTGCAAAGCCAACTCCTGGCTGGAGCCGTCTTCCAGTTCCACACGGGCCTGGAATTGTCCTGCCGGGGGCGCGGTTTTTTTGGCAAAATAAAGAGTGAGCACGGAGGGGCGTCCTCCCCAGCACACCAGGGACTTGCTCAGCCCGTCTTGCACGTATTTCTGGCGGCGCCGGGCGAGGAGCGCGCGCAGATCGGCCTCCCCGGTGATGTTTGTCTGGGTTAAATCCCCGAGGACTTTTAAGAGGGTCTTTTGCGGGGCCCAGACCGGCGCTTGCGTGTTGTCCAGATAGGAGGCCTGAAGTCCCCAGGCCCTGGCCGTATTGCGGAGTAAAGTTTGCGTGAAATTCATGGCGGAAAGACTAAACGGGGCGGGGCGTGGGTGCAAGCACTTTAGACAAGAGGCTCCACAATTTGTCACTGAGGGGATTTGTCCTATTTTGAGACGAAACCAGACCCCGCCTATTCCCTCTGGCGGAGCTCTGCGTGGTACGGGCTTTGCGGAGGTATTTCAGGGACAGGGCTGAGTCCCTGGAGAGGTGATTTATGCGGTTTTCTAAAAAAATCCTGATGATGTTGATCCTGCTGGCGACAGCCGCGGCTTGCACAAAATCAAACCGCAACTCTTCCGGCCGTGAAACTCCCGGGGCCCTCGGGCCGGCAAACACCACCGGCAGCTGCGCGACGCCTCAGCAAGCCCTGGGCTGGGTCTATGAAAACATGGCCTCCGGGACCAACGCGCCTTTTGAGCAACGGGTGAAGGCCTTGATCGCCGCCACGGTCGATCCAAAGTATTTCGGAGCGATCAGCGGCCAACCCAATGGCGGGCAAAACGGCGTGACGATGGAAGGCCGTCTTCGTTATGATGCACAAGGGACGGTGCTTTTGGATCAGAGCTATTTGAAACTCACCATCTATGATTCCTATGTCGGGCAAAAAGATTCTTCCGGCGCTCCGGTGCAGCCTTATCCCATCAATTTCAATACGGCGGCGGCGGGACAAGTGAATCCGACGACAAAACAATTCACCGTGCGCTTCAAGGATAATTATGGGGAGGTGACCTTGACCGGGACTCTCAATAATTCAACGGCGGTTGGCACCATCAGCTACCAGAACTATACAAACTTTGATGGCAGCCCGGGGACCAGTGGCGTCTTGGGTGGTTTCAATATTCCGGCCTGCGCTTGGTTCAACTAGAAGAAGCCCTGCGTTTTTACTTGCGCGAGGGGGTCCCACTGAGGATTAATCACAGGGATGCCTCAAAAATTTTTATTTGATTCTGATATGTTAATTTCCGTGGCGGGGGGACGCTCCGCCGTGGATTCGCCGCGCCTCCATATTCAGTCCCTGGACCAAGCCAGTTCTTTTATCCAAAGTTACGGTTTTGATCTCACCCGCCCCCAGGATCTGGAAAAGCTGTGGTATTACCACCGCCGCGCCTTGGTCTTGATTGTGGAAAAACTGGGCTTTGACCTGCAAGAGATCCCGGAACTTTTGCGGGAGCGGCGGTTTTTGGGGGACCTTCGCCGGCTTTTTCTCCTGGCCAGCTCCACGGAGGAGTCTGAACGCCGGCTGCAACGGTGGTCCTGCGCGATTTTGCGCTGCATGCACGTCTATGTGCACGCGGAGAATGATTTGTTTTCCAGCTTCGGGGAGGAGATTCAAAGTCAGATCCTGAGCCCTTTTCAAAAGGCAATTTATCATGATGGCACCACTCACAAGGCTTACTTAAAAAGCCAGCGTCCGGACGGGCGGGAGCCCGTGGAGCTTTTGGGCTTTGAGGTGAAGCCCTTTAAGACCTCCTCCAGCACAGTCATCAAGCTTTTAGCCAAACCCGATGCTTTGGCGATGAAGATCTTTGACAAATTGGGCGTGCGTTTTGTGACCCGCTCTTTATTTGATTCCTTCCAGGTGATCCGTTTTCTGGTGGAAGAAAACATCATGAGTTATCCCCATATCATGCCGGATCAATCCTCAAACAATTTGTATCCTGTGGATTTATTTATTTCCGTGTGCAAAGAACTCACCGAGTCCGGCAAGGACTATTCGGAAGATGCTTTGAACCTTCTTTTTGAACAGAAGCTGCAAGCCTCCGGAAGTGAGGCCCAGCTCTTTCGCAAGCAGAATTCATTTTCGGGGGATGATTACCGTTTTATCAAGTTTATCACGCGCAAACTGATCCATATCCAGACTCAGAGCGGGAAAGAGCCTTTTAGTTTCTTTTATCCGTTCGAGATACAGATCATGGACCATTCTGCGCACCAGGCCGTGCTCTCGGGACCCTCGGAGCATGATGCTTACAAAGAACGACAACGACTTGCGGCCCGGAAGCGTCTTTTTTCCGGGCAGGAAAGTAGTGGAGTATGAGAATTATCAGCTGGCTTCGAAGTTTCATTATGACTTTGCTTTATCCCGTGGTTTTGGTTTCTTTTTCGGCGTGGGTTTTGCTCCTTCATTTTTTATTCCATAACCGCCGGTGGGAAGACTATTTCGTGCAGATGTGGGGACGGGTGTCCTGTTGGATGTTCGGGGTGAAGGTCAAGGTCACAGGGATGGAGTGGAATCCTCCCGGCGGCTGTGTTTATGTTTTTAACCACACCAGTTTTTTTGATATCTTTGCCATGCAGGCCAGCATCCGGGGGCTTCGTTTTGGGGCCAAGATTGAGCTGTTTAAAATTCCGGTTTTTGGTTACGCCATGACTCAGATGGGGGCCTTGCCGATTGCCCGGCACAAGCGGGATGAGGTTTTTAAGGTGTATGAGGCGGCGCAGAACCGGATTCACAAGGGCGAGAAATTCGCCCTGGCTCCGGAGGGCACACGTCAGGAAGAGGAAAAGCTGGGGCCTTTTAAATCCGGTCCCTTTGTTTTTGCCATCAATGCGAAGGCCTTGCTGGTTCCCCTTGTGATTCGGGGAGCGGCGGCCATTCTCCCGAAAGGGCGCTGGATGCCCAACAGCGATGTGTGGACGCGGGAAGTCCGTCTGGACATTCTGCCGCCGATTCCGACGGACAGTTACAATATTAAAGACCGCCCCCTTCTCCAAGAAAAAGTCCGTAACGAAATGGCCACCTATTTTCCTTAATCCCCGCGCGCCAGCCCCTCATACTTTCAGTCCGATCCTGCTGCTTCATATGGCGGGCCACGAGAGGGCCCTTCTTTTTCCGACCCTAGGCGAAGCAACTCCCCAACCCCCACCTCCGCGCTTCACTTAAGTTGTGCGTGCGACACAGCACGCGCAGATTCGCAGGCTCATTCCCACCTCCTTCCGCCACAGGGAGGATGTGATCCAACTGGATCTGATAGCGCGAGCGGCAGCGATGCCCAGTGGCACTCACATATTCACAACAAGCCTGCGCCCGCTGATAGATAAGCCTTTGCAGAGAAACGGGAATGGCGATCCTTCGCTTTGGGTTTGGCACCGCCGGAGCGGCGGTAGCCCCGAGCTCGTTGCGAGTTCCTTGATTATTTTCTGTTAATTTGACCGCCACTCCGGCGGTGGTCTTGGCTTCTTCGAGAGCTCCTTGATTATTTTCCTCTGCCTTGACCGCCACTCCGGCGGTGAATTTTCGTGAGGCTTTGCCTTCTTTCTTTTGAATGAATTTCTCGCAAAGAACTTCAATAATTTCAGCAAAGCCTCCGTCATGAACCACATGACTTAACAAGGACTGGGCTTTCTTAAGCTTTTCGTATTGTTCAGGGGTCAACTTTAAATGAAGCTCATACGCTTGCTTTCGTGGAGTGATTTCTTTTTTGGGTTTGAGGTTGCACTCAAAATTTTGATTGAGAAGCTGCTCAGTTTCAAAACCCGTTTTGTTTTCCATTTGTTCCAAAAGCTCCCGCTTTTGTTCGGTGGAGATTTTCTTTCCGGTGGCCTTTTGGTCTTGTTTGGTGGCAGTGGCAAGCTTAGAAAGTTGGGTGAGATTGAGGTTTCCCTCTTGCACCTTCTTTTCAATCTCAGGAAGTTCCCTCAGTAAGCGAGCTGAAGAAATTCTTCGTTGCGCGGCTCCTTCAGAGTATTTTTGCTCTTTCACCAGATATTCAAAAAGGCTGGGGTAACCAAACTCGGCATAGGCTTTGGTTTGATCTATTTGCTGGATGCAAAGTAAAATTTCGTGAGTGATTTTTCTCTCGGACTTAACGAGGTCTGAGAGTTGAATGTGAAGGTTTTGAGCATGCATATCTTTGTCTCCTTGTTTTGAAGGCCAGACCATATCATGGGATTTAAAAGCCCATTTTTGAGCCTTTTTGTGGCTGCAATTGAACTTTGACAAGTCCTCACAAAGCCTGTTTATAGTCTCTCATTGCCTCAGCAAGGCCTGCGAAAATCTCCTGCACCAAGCTTCGTGATCTCCCTTCAAAGTCGTCGCAAAGAGGCGTTTAAAAACACGGAAACCTTGTCAATAGGATTTCAGCAAGGTCCGAGTCGCGGACCCAATTCCGCTCGACCGCGAAAAGGATCTTTTGAAAACATTTTTGAGCAGAGATTCGTTTCCTTAGAAGAGACCTCGCAGCTTTACACCGTAAGGAGTCTTGAACCTTGTCGGAGTTCCCGGATTCGGAATAGCGGAGATGATGGATCATAGCTTAGGGAGCAGAGGTTGTGGATCACAGATCACAGCCCCGGATCCCAGCCCCAGATTCATTTCATAAGCTGTAAAGTTATAAAGTTGTAAATTTATAATTCCTCAGCCATGGCTCCTAGCTCTTAAGCCTTAGAGTTCTGAGGTCTTTGCTCTTAGCCTCTAGCTCCTTTTTCTTAGGTCCTGATCCTGAACTCCTGATCCTGAACTCCTGATCCTAAGTTCCTGATCCTAAGCTCCTGATCCTAAGCTCCTGATCCTAAGCTCCTGATCCTAAGCTCCCAAGCCATCTCATCAAGCCATGTGCATCCCATGCACATAAAGTGCACCTTGTGCACATGGGCTCAAGGCCCCCGTCAAAAAGAAAAAATCGGAAGAGCCAGGAAAACAGAAAGCACCAAGCAAATCGAGGAACCCGCCGAACCAACAGAACTTTCCCTCCTCACCCTGGCGGAACCCAGACTGGGCATCGCCGGTCACCGCCGCTCCGGCGGCAGTGGCGGCAGTCCGTCCTGCTCGTCGTCCCCACCACCGCCGCTCCGGCGGTCGGGTCTGAATCGACGCGAGATCCGTGCCAATTTCAACGTCCTTAATTGAGACGCTTTCGAAGATTTTCCGATTGAAACCGATTGAAATAGAGACACCCCATTGAGACCCATAAAAGATCTGCCGACAATGATACTAATGAAACTCTTTTCGCGCGTCCTTCCGCAATCCGTGTTGGTGGTCCTTATCATTGGGGGTCTTGGCTGTACCAAGCCCTTTTCTATCGGCAATCCCGCGACGGAGGCCTCGGGCTCAACGTCCCTGGGAAGCTCCGCCGGGGATCAGAACTCCAATACGGGTTCGCAGCCCCCGGTAGGCACCCCTCCGGGCACCACCTCAACACCCACGCCGACGCCGCCAGCCCCCGGGACCACGGTCACGCCCCTGCCAGGCACCCCCACGCCGACCCCCACCCCGGATCCCTATGTCAATGCCCCTTCCGCCGAGAGCACCTTTTTCCGCCTGATGTGGCGGGATGACCCGGCCACCACGATGGAAATCGGTTTTGCCGCGCGAAGCACCAGCCTGGAAGAACATAAGGTTCACTACGATGTGGTCGATCACGGCCGCAATGTGGACGCCTATGCCCAAGTGAAAACCGTGGATGTGATCCGTCCGTATCTGAATATGAATAACGCCTTTGCGCGCTTGACGAACCTGAAGCCGGAAACGGTTTATTATTTCGTCATCAGGGACAGCAAAGGGGTCTCCAAGAGATACTCCTTTATGACGGCTCCCGCCACCGCCGCCACAAGACTTTCGATTGTGGCCGGGGGCGATTCGCGCAACAATTCATTGGTGCGACGAAACGCCAACCTTCTGGTTAAAAAAATTCGTCCCCATGTGGTGATGTTCGGAGGGGATATGACGGACACGGGCTCTGAAAGCCAGTGGCGGGAGTGGCTCACTGACTGGCAATTGACCATCGGCGATGACGGCCGCATGACCCCCGTTCTCGTGGCCCGGGGCAACCACGAGTCTTCCAATACGATTTTACAAAACTTTTTCGATACACCGACCAATGTTTATTACGCGCTGACCCTGGGCGGAAATCTGCTGCGGGTCTATACGCTCAATACAGAAACCTCCATCAGTGGTGATCAGACCTCCTGGTTGACCGGGGATTTAACCAGCAGCCGGGCGGTGACTTGGAAAATTGCGCAGTACCATAAGCCCATGCGGCCCCACCTGGCCAGCAAAGCCGAGGGCAACAGTCAATACACCTACTGGGCGGATCTTTTTTATAAAGAGCATATGAATGTTATTGTCGAGTCGGACTCCCATGTCGTGAAAACCACTTGGCCGATTCGTCCCTCCACCTCAGGGACCAGTGATGAGGGTTTTGTGCGTGATGACGCCGAAGGAAGTGTGTATCTTGGAGAAGGCTGCTGGGGAGGTCCTTTGCGTTCTGCTGACAGCCTCAAGACCTGGACCCGGGATAGCGGCTCCTTTAACCATTTCAACTGGCTTTTTGTGGACGCCAACAAAATTGAAATCCGCACCGTCAAAGTGGACAATGCCGCCAAGGTGGGGGTCCTGACGGATTCCAACCGCTTCGCCCTTCCCTCGAACATTGATATCTGGAAGCCGGCCAACGGGGACCTGATCACTCTGCAAAAGAAATAACCTACTTATGAAAGAAGCCCTTCCGCTGGATCCTCAAAGAACGCTTCTTTCCCTCCTGCGCTTTAGCAGCTTCACGGTGTTTTTGGGCCGGGCCTGGCAACACCTGTTCTGGGACCCGCCGTTCCGGGTTCTGCTCTGGGATGAGGATCTGCTTAAGCCTCTGGTTGAAAATGTCTTCGGGGTTCCTTGGCAGGTGTATGTGGCTAGCCCCGCCGTTGAATTCGCCATCCAATTTTTTATCCGCTCCTTGGGTGTTTTGTATGTTCTTTGCGCCGGGCTTTCGCTGGGGATAAGAAAAGAAAAAAAATGGGGCGGGTGGTTTTTGCTCCTGGGGTCCCTCAACTTAGTCTTCCTTGCTTTTCTTTACACCATGGAACGCTTTTTTCAAGGGGGGCAATTCATTGAGTACGCCGCCCAAGCCGGCGCCCCGTTCCTGCTCTGGATCGTCTTATTCCGGCAGTGGAGGGATTCCCGGGTTTTGTTTTTGTTGAAGCTGGTTGTGGCCCTCACTTTTACCGGCCATGGACTCTACGCCGTCGGATATTATCCCCTGCCGGGGGCTTTCGTGGATATGACGATTTCTATTTTGGGTGTGAGCGAGGCGATGGCAGTGGCGCTTTTAAAATTGGCGGGAGTGCTGGATCTGACCTTGGCGGTGGCGATTTTTCTCCCGAAAGTGAGTCTGCCGTTTTTGCTGTATGCCACGGTGTGGGGGCTTTTAACCACTCTGGCGCGGCCGGTGGCAAACGTGGACAGCGCTTTTTTGCTGAGTTCCATTCATACGTGGCTGCCGGAGATGATTTACCGCCTCCCCCATGTCGGAGTGCCTCTGGCCGCCGCTCTCTGGGAATGGAAAACCGGGCCCTCGCTTATTTTACGAACTGCCAGTCGGTGCTCAGGACGTGGGCCTGCATTTTGATTTTCTGCACACCCGTGTCGAGAAGAATCCGGATCCGGGAGTGGGTCAGAGGTTCGATTTGTGAAATCCTTAAATGCCGGGGCGGGAAGTGCAAACCGGTTTGAATTTGCTGGGCCAGCTTATCCCACTTAATGTAATTTTCAAAAGTTCGGCCCTCGTCGTGGCTTTTATAATTTCCCACATACCAGATGCCGTCGGGATGAATCGCCACAGGATAATCCTTCTCCGCAAATTGCGGGATCTCCGTCCATACTTTGCTGTCGTCGGTGCGGAAGACCCCATTTGCGGAGGCCAGGCCTTTCATGGACTTGCCGGCGAAAGCCACGGACGTGAGTTCCCGTTTCATGAGCTGCTCGGTGGTGATCTGGGTGGGGGACACCGGGGGGGCTTGCAGATCCTCGCCCTCCTCCAGGCGCCACCACACGGCCCCATGTCCCTCCAGTTGGCTTAAGGCCCAGCGGTGGGCCCGAGTATGGGTGATGCTCACGCGGGAGCGGATCGAGGGGCCGTCTTCGGAGAGTTTTTGTGAAACCACCCCGCGGTCCTTGTAAGGGTTGAAGGCGAGAAAGTCCACCAAAGGAAATTTTTGTTTGTTCACGGTGTAAAGATGGGCGTTTTCCCGATGCGAGATGCCCAACCAGCCCTTGTCTTTGTGGTAAGCCCACATGGCGAAGTCCCCGCGTCCGGCCAGGTTGGCCAAATCCAGATATCCGCTGCGGCCCTGGTAGGACACCCGGATATGATCCTTTTCAAAAGCCAGCGGTTGCACCCGCCACAGGCGCGGGACGGTGGTTAAAATTTCGGAGGTGCTGTCGGGTTTTTTTCGTAAAAAAGAATCCATCAGAGTGACAAAGACTCCGGTGTCCTCAAAGGGCGTTTCAAATTCCTCCAGGGGAGCCCAGCCGACAAGAGCCTTTTCGGGGGATTTCACCTGAGCCCAGCCGTTTTTTGTCTGCAGAACCAGAAGGGCTTTTTTGGCCTCCACGCGGCCGGCTCTCGGCGCGGTCTCCTGGGGGAGTTGCCAAAGAGAAAGGCTTTTTTTCGGGACCAGGGTTTGAGTCAGTTGCGCATCCACAATGAGCGTGTCGCCGGGGATTTCAAATTCTTTGTTGTTCCACTGCACGCGAAACCAAGGTTCACGGTCGCGGCGGAGGATCTTTTTTTCCAGGCTCTCGCGCCGGGCCTGCCCGGAGGGAAACAGACTTTGTTGCGAGCGGTAAAAGGAAACCGCGGCGTTGTCCGCTGCCGAACAGAAAGAAGCCCCTAGGAAGATGACAAGGTAAAGCCCAAAGCACATGAACCCCCATTCTCGCAGGACTTCCGAGCGGCTCCAAGACCAGAGTGAACTCCTGTGGGGGTGTCTTGATGTTGGTCGGGTTAAGAGTCCCGACGCCAGCGGTGGAGGGTGGTGTTTCGCCAGAAGGGCCGGGGCTTTTTCAAAGAGGAGATCAAATAGGGCTCATAAAAATCCTGGCCCGGCTTTTCAATCACGAAATTCTCATCCAGCGCGAGGCTGCCGTGAAGGGCGTAGGTCCCAGCCATCAGCACCAGGACATCGCCTTTTCGCGTGTGCGGATCGGAAGTTTTGCGAAAGCCCTGGGAGAGTAAAAAGCGCTTCAGGGGAGGCCAGTGCAGCCAGGACTCAGCGATGCGCCGGGGATGGGGGGAGAAGGCCTGGGCCACAAGGGCGAAGCAATTGGGACCTGAGTGCCGTGCAAACTCATACACAAAACTTTGCAAATGATATTCCTTCAGGGCGTCTTTGGCTTTGGCCGAAAGTTCCCGGAGGGGGAGGCGGGGGTATTTTTCGATGCGCGGATTTTGCTCGTAATAAGCCTTCAGGACTTGCAATTTTTCTGCGGTCGGGCTCTGGCGCCAGCTTTGGGCGGTGATCCAAACGAGGGAGTCGTGGCGCGGAAACCCCCGTGCCCGGGAGCGGACCAGGGTGGGAACCTGGATTTTCCGCTGAATCTGCAGCAAACGCCTTTGCCGGCGGGGCTCCAAAGATTCAATCACTCCCGCCGGGAGTTTCATGCAAAAAGCCGCCTGTCCCAGACTGTAGCCGTACCAGCTGCGCTCATTCAGTCCCATCAGGTCGGCGCTTTGCACATTGACCTCGTGAAAGGTGTAAAGGGGGACTTGCAAGAACTGAAACTCTTCGGCCTGCGCGCGGTTTTTGAAGAAAACCAAATCGCCTTCCGTTGGGACCAGGGAAAACCAATTTTTTAATGTCATTTCAGAGGGCCGCAACACGTGCATTCTTTAATAAGTCCACAAGCTTTTGCTGAAATCAATGGAACTTCCCTAACACCGGGGGGCGAAATGAGGCAGGTTTTGACCAAAGTCAGCCCTCCGGATATAGATGGAGGGTTCTGAAAAAATGCTTTTACGCCTTGCATAAAAGGCAGACCAAGGGGGAATCATGACTCTTCAAGATATTCGCAGTCTCGGCGTCGTCGGTGCGGGACAAATGGGAAACGGAATCGCGCAGGTGGCGGCGCAGTACGGCTACTCCGTCGTGATGGTGGATGTGTCCGCAGCGGCGCTTGAAAAAGGGCTTGCCACCATTGCCGGCTCCTGTGACCGATTGATAAAAAAAAATGCCATGAGCGAGGCGCAAAAGAGTGAACTTTTGGGACGCCTTCAGACCTCAACGGACCTCGCGGCTTTAAAAAATTGCGACGTCATTGTCGAGGCCGCCAGTGAAAATCTGGAGCTTAAGTTGAAAATCTTCAAACAGCTCGATGAAATCGCCAAACCCCAGGCGCTTCTCGTGTCCAACACCTCTTCCATTTCCATCACCAAGATCGCCGCCGTCACCCGGCGCCCGAGCCAAGTGGCGGGGATGCATTTTATGAACCCCGTGCCTTTGATGAAATTGGTGGAAGGCATCCAGGGCCTGCAAACCTCTCCGGAAACATTTAAAACCATCAAGGCTCTGGCGGAAAAAATGGACAAGGTCTTTGTTGAATCCGTTAAGGACATGCCGGGCTTTATCGTGAACCGGGTTCTGATGCCGATGATCAACGAAGCCGTTTACACTCTTCATGAAGGCATTGCCGGGGTGGAGGCCATTGACAACGCCATGAAGCTGGGGACGAACCAACCGATGGGGCCTTTGACTTTGGCGGATTTCATCGGCCTGGATACCTGTCTTGCCATTATGAACGTGCTGCATGAGGGGTTGGGGGATTCCAAATACCGCCCTTGCCCCTTGCTGGTGAAATACGTGGAGGCCGGTTGGTTGGGCCGTAAGACGGGCCGTGGATTTTACGATTACTCTCAAAAATAGGACGCTTTTATGTCATCGCAATTTTCTTACAAAGCCATTCACCTTGAAATGAAAGACAACGGGGTCTGGATCTTGACCATCCACCGCCCGGAAGCGCTCAATGCCCTGAACTCGCTTGTGCTCAACGAGATGGCCGATGCCCTTCGCCAGATCGGGGAGATTGATTTTGCCAACGCGCGGGCGCTGATCATCACCGGCAGCGGCGAAAAAGCCTTTGTCGCCGGCGCGGATATCAAAGAGATCACGGATCTGAACGAGGAGCAGGCGGTGGCTTTCTCCCAGCGGGGACAGTCTATTTTTCATGAACTGAATCTTTTAAAAATTCCCGTGATCGCAGCGGTGAACGGCTTTGCCTTGGGCGGCGGCCTGGAACTGGCTCTGGGCTGTGATTTTATTTACGCCTCTGAGAAGGCCAAATTCGGCCTGCCGGAAGTGAGCCTGGGGCTCATCCCCGGCTTTGGCGGTACCGTGCGCCTGGCGCGGGCGGTGGGTCTTCGTAAAGCCCGCGAGATGGTTTACACCGGGGAAATGATCTCCGCGCAGGAGGCCCTGTCCTTGGGTTTGGTCAATAAAGTCGTGCCGGCCGCAGAGTTGATGGAGACCGTGTTCAAAACGGTGAATGCGATTCTGAGCCGAGCCCCCATGGCGGTGGCCGGGGCGAAAAAGTCCATCAACCAAGCTTATGAGCTGGAGGTGGAAGAGGCCCTCAAAGCCGAGGCCGCGTGTTTTGCTGAGTTGTTTACGACCGAGGATGTACGGGAGGGAACCCGTGCCTTCATAGAAAAACGCCAACCTGTCTTTAAAGGAAACTAGAATCTATGTCTTACGCTCCCAAAAACCCCGTTCGTATTGTCACTGCCGCCTCCTTGTTTGACGGTCATGATGCCAGCATCAATATCATGCGCCGGATTCTTCAGGATCTGGGCGCCGAGGTGATCCATCTTGGCCACAACCGCTCCGTGAGTGATGTGGTGAAGGCGGTCTTGCAGGAAGGGGCCCAAGGGGTCTGTGTCAGCTCCTACCAGGGCGGGCATATGGAGTACTTCAAGTACATGAAGGACCTTCTGGATTTGAACGGGGCCGGGTACGTCCGGATTTACGGCGGCGGCGGGGGCGTGATCGTGCACGAAGAGAAGCGGGAACTGGAAGCCTATGGCATCGCCCAGATTTTCCATCCCGATGACGGGCGTAAGCTCGGGCTTGAGGGCATGATTGAAATGATCGTGCGGGGCTGTGACTTCCCTCTGCCGGTGGGAGCGCCGGCGGCGGCATCGGCATCCGCAAAAAACGCGAAAGCTCCTTCGGTGGCCAATCCTTTTCACGGGGACCTCATTCCATCCTTTGAACTCGGGCAAGCCCTGACGCTGATTGAAAACGGCGTCGCCGCGGAGAAAGTGGCGCAGTTGATGAAAGACTCCCGTCTTTCATCTTTTCACGCGCGCCGCGGGGCCCCTCCCGTCTTAGGGATCACCGGCACCGGCGGGGCGGGGAAATCCAGCTTGATTGATGAAATCGTGCAAAGATTCCTGAATGCCTACCCCGATAAGACGCTGGCGGTGGTGTGCGTGGATCCCTCCAAGCGGAAAACCGGAGGCTCTCTTTTGGGGGACCGCATCCGCATGAATTCCCTGAGCCGCCACCATGTTTATATGCGCTCGGTGGCGTCCCGGGGCTCGGGGCGTGAAATCGCCTCCAGCCTTCCGGCTCTTTTGGAGTATCTGAAAAAATTTGATTTTGATCTTATTCTGGCCGAGACCTCCGGCATCGGTCAGGGCAATATGGCCATCACCGAGGTCAGCGATCTTTCCATGTATGTGATGACCTCGGATTTCGGGGCCCAGTCGCAGTTGGAAAAAATCGACATGATTGATTTTGCCGATCTGATTGCGGTCAATAAGGCCGATCGCCGGGGAGCCATGGATGCTCTTCGCGATGTCACCAAGCAGTACAAACGCTCGCGCAAGATTTTTGACGACAAACTTCCGGTGCCGGTCTTTTTGACCCAGGCTTCGCAGTTCAATGACGGCGGCGTGAATAAACTCTTCTTTAAACTGGCGGCCCTTCTCTCGGAAAAATACCCGCAGAATCAGTGGCAGATGGAGGAGGACTTCCGTAAGAATGTTCTATCCACGGAGGAGCACACGATTCTCCCGCCGGAGCGGCAGAATTATCTGGCGGAGATCGTGGCCACCGTTCACAAGTACAAAGAGAGAACGGAAAAGCTTGCGGAAAAAGCCTCCGCCTTAGGGGCGCTTCCCCAGGTTTCCAAGCTTCTGCAGGCGGAGCCCGGGAAGGTGGCCAAGGTGGAAAAAGAGCTTGAGCAGGACTTCACAAACGAAGAGCTAGGCGCTTTAAAAACCTGGGATGAGTTAAAGGCCCGCTACGCGGGGGACGAGCTCGTCTTCCAGGTCCGTGGCAAGGAGCTGCGCCAGCCTCTGACGACGGAGAGCCTCAGTGGCACCAAGATCCGCCGCGTGGTCTTGCCCGCATTTAAGGACTGGGGCGATCGTTTCCGGTATCTGAAGCTGGAAAACATTCCCGGGGAGTTTCCTTACACCGCCGGGGTCTTTCCTTTAAAGCGCACCGATGAGGATCCCAAACGCATGTTTGCCGGGGAGGGCACCCCTGAGCGCACCAACCGCCGCTTCCATTACCTCACCAAAGGCGAGAGCGCGCCCCGCTTGTCCACGGCCTTTGACTCGGTGACCTTGTACGGCCAGGACCCTGATCCGCGGCCGGATATTTTCGGCAAGGTGGGGGAATCCGGCGTCAGTGTCTGCACTTTGGAGGACATGAAGAAGCTCTATGCGGGCTATGACCTTTGCTCACCCAACACCAGCGTCAGCATGACCATCAATGGGCCTGCGCCCATGATCCTGGCCTTTTACTTTAACACCGCCATTGACCAGCAGGTGGGCAAAAAGGAGCAGGAGCTGGGACGCAAACTCACGGAGGCGGAACTGCAGCAGGTCACCGACTGGACCCTGCAACAGGTGCGGGGCACGGTGCAGGCGGATATTCTCAAAGAGGACCAGGGGCAGAACACCTGCATCTTCTCCATCAACTTCGCCTTAAAAATGATGGGGGATATTCAAGAGTACTTCGTGCAGAAGAACGTGAAGAACTTCTACTCCGTCAGTATTTCGGGTTACCATATCGCGGAGGCCGGGGCGAACCCCATCAGCCAGCTGGCCTTCACCTTAAGCAACGGCTTCACTTTTGTGGAGTACTATCTGGCCCGGGGTTTGAAAATCGACGATTTCGCCCCGAACCTCTCTTTCTTTTTCAGCAACGGATTGGATCCCGAGTATGCGGTTTTGGGCCGGGTGGCGCGGCGGATCTGGGCGATTGCCATGAAGGAGCTTTATAAGGCCAATGAGCGCTCGCAAAAACTGAAATACCATATTCAGACTTCGGGCCGCTCCCTGCACGCTCAAGAAATTGATTTCAACGACATCCGCACGACCTTGCAGGCCCTGATCGCTCTTTATGACAACTGCAACAGCTTGCACACCAATGCCTACGACGAGGCCATCACCACGCCCACGGAGGAGTCCGTGCGCCGGGCGATGGCGATTCAGCTGATTATCAACCGCGAATTTGGCGTGGCCAAGAACGAGAACCCGAACCAGGGCAGTTTCTTCCTGGAAGAACTCACGGACCTGGTGGAAGAGGCCGTGCTTGCGGAATTTCAGCGTCTGAATGAGCGGGGCGGGGTTTTGGGGGCCATGGAGACCCAGTACCAACGCTCAAAAATCCAAGAAGAGTCTTTGTATTATGAGCGCCTGAAGCACGAGGGCCACTTGCCGATCATCGGGGTGAACACCTTTATCGACCCGAAGACTTTGCAAACGGATTACGTGCCCCCCAAGATTGAACTGGCCCGGGCCTCTTACGAAGAGAAAAACCAGCAGCTCACCAACGTGAAGGGCTTTCAGAAAGCCCATGCCTCCCAGGCCGAGAAAGAATTACAGGCCCTGAAGGCTTCTGTGCTCAAAGGCGAGAACATCTTTGCCGCCCTGATGAAGGCGGCCCGTCATTGCAGCCTTTATCAAATGACCGAGGCCTTGTACGAGGTGGGAGGGCAGTACCGCCGCAATCTCTAGTCTTTGCGCTCTTCTTTGGCCGCAAGTTTCATTGAAACGATCGTTTGTCTTCATTTTCGTGAAGACCTTGGTGGGAATTTGCTTTTTACCTTCGGGGGACATATAGTCCTGCGCAAATAAACCCTTGCCTGATTTCCGTGAGGTCCTCGTGGTTGAGCTCTCGATTAAACGCCCGGTTTTTATCACTTGCTTGTTTGTGTTGATTCTTATTGCCGGAGTTATTTCTCTTAAAAAACTGGCCGTGGATTTGTTTCCCGATGTGACTTTTCCGGTGGTGATGGTGCAAACCCCTTACTCCGGCGCCGGCCCCAGCGAGATTGAAACCCTCGTGACAAAACCTTTGGAAGATGAACTGGCCTCGGTCTCCGGAATCAAGACCTTGAGTTCCATCAGCCAAGAGGGCGTCAGCACCGTCATTGTGGAATTCAGCCTCACCATGGACATCAAGTATGCCGAGCAACAGGTGCGGGACCGGGTCGCAAAAGTAAAAAATAAACTTCCGGAAGATGCGGATGAATCCATCATCCGCCGCGTGGATCCCGCCGATCAGCCCATCATGATGGTGGCCTTGGAATCCACTCTCCCGCCGGCGCAGCTCTTTGACCTGGCCGACCAGGTGGTTAAACCGCGCTTTGAGCAGGTGGACCAGGTGGGCCTTGTGGATATTTTGGGCGGCCGGAAAAGGGAGATCCGCGTGGAGATGGATCTGCGCAAGATTTCCGACCATGAGATCTCGGCCTCTGCCATCCGCCACAGTCTGGGAACCACGGGAAAGAACACCCCGGCGGGAAAGCTGGACCGCGGGGACAAAACCAGCGTGGTGCGCACCTTAGGGGAATTTAAAAGCATTCAGGAGATCCGTCAGATCCCCGTCAATTACCAAAACGTTCTCCGCCCGGTGAAGATCGGGGAGATCGCCGAAGTCACCGACAGCCTGGAGGATGAAACCTCGCGAACCTACGTGAATGGAAAAGCGGGGGTTCTTTTGCAGGTCTACCGTCAATCCGGTGCGAACACGGTGGCGGTGGCGGATCACATCATCAAAAAGATCGATCAGATCAACCAGGAGATCCAGGGGCAGGGGACTTTGCGTTTGGTGCATGATGGGGCCAAGAAAATCCGCGCCAACGTTTATGATGTGAATGAAACCATTCTGATCGGGATTGTTCTGACGATCCTGGTGGTGTTCTTTTTCCTCTCCTCCCTGCGCTCGACCCTGATCACGAGCCTGGCTTTACCGAACTCCCTTTTAGGGGCCTTTATCCTGATGGCGCTGGCGGGGTTTTCTATCAACATCATGACTTTGCTCGCGCTGTCCTTGGCGGTGGGGCTTTTGGTCGATGACGCCATCGTGGTCCGGGAAAACATCTACCGGCACATTGAAATGGGAAAATCCGCCAAGCGTGCGGCCTTGGAGGGGACCCAGGAGGTTTTACTCGCGGTTGTTGCCACCACCATGACCGTGATTGCGGTTTTTGGGCCGATCGGGTTTTTAAGCGGCGTGGTGGGGCAGTTTTTTAAAGAATTCGCCCTGACTATTTGTTTTGCCATGCTGATTTCCCTTGCGGATGCCATCACCATGGCGCCGATGATGTCGGCTTATTTCGCCGGCAAGGGGCATGAAAATATCGCGGATAAAAAAATCTCCACCAATAAACTTCTGGCTCTGGTGGATCTCACCCTGAAGAAATTCGACCACTTTCAGACGTGGATGGAGAACGTCTATGTCCAGGTGCTGAAAAAAACCCTGGCTCACCCCAAGAAGGTGTTGTTTCTGGCGCTGGGGATTTTTGTTTTGTCTCTGATGTCCACAAAGTTCATTCCAAAAACGTTTATTCCGGCCCAGGACAACGGGGAATTTATCGTGACCTTGGATTTGCCCCCGGGCACAAGCCTTGAGGGCATGGACCGCGTGGCCAAGGACGTGGACACGGTTTTGCGGGCACAAAAGGAAGTCTTTCAGACGGTGCTGACCTCAGGGAACGCCAATGGGGAGTCCAATAAAGCCCAGATTTACGTGGAGATGGTCCCCTCCCGGGACCGTCACATCAATACCAGTGATTTCAAAGCCCAGGTGCGGGTGAAGTTAAAACCCTTTGCCTACGCCAATCCTGTGGTGAAGGACATTGATAACTCGGGCGGCAACGCCCGTCCCTTCACCCTGAATATTGTCGGAAGTGATTCCGCCCGTCTGGAGAAGGAGGCCGAGTTTGTTTTGCAAAAACTGAAGAACCATCCGGCTCTCTTGGATGTGGATACCACCTACCGCCCGGGCAAGCCGGAGATTCAAATCGACATTGATCCGGCGAAGGCCGCCATGGTGGGGGTTCTCAACACCCAGGTGGGAGAGGAGCTGCGGGCCTTGGTGGAGGGGGTGACTCCGGCGGTGTTCCGCGAAAACGGGCGCGAGTACGACGTGCGCATCCGTCTGAAAGAAGAGCAGCGGGATGTGAAGCAGTACCTCGATTATGTGCGCATTCCGGCGATGAACGGGCGGCTCACCTACCTGCGCCTTTTTGCCGACGTGAAGGCGGCCCAGGGCCCCACCACCATCAATCGCCAGGATCGCACGCGCTATATCCAGATCAATGCGGATGTGGCGCCGAAAGGACCCGGTCTGGGGGCGGCCATTGCGGACGTCAAACAGCTGCTGGAAAAAGACCATCCTCTTCCTCCGGGGATGCGGTACAAGTTTGTGGGGCAGGCGGAGAACTTCCAGGAATTGATCGTGAATATCACCATCGCCATGGGGCTTGGGGTCTTGTTCATTTATATGGTTCTGGCCTCTTTGTATGAGTCCTTTGTCACGCCATTGACAATTATGTTGGTGTTGCCCCTGGCGGCCAGCGGGGCTCTTTTGGGTCTTTTGGTGACCCAGAGTTCCTTGGATCTTTTCTCCATGATCGGCTGTGTGATGCTTTTAGGGATTGCCACTAAAAACTCCATCATTCTTGTCGACTACATCAATCAGGCGGTGAAGGAGGGGCTTTCCCTGGAGGCGGCGATTTTAAAGGCGGGGAAAAACCGCCTTCGTCCGATCATCATGACCAGCGTGGCCTTGATCGCCGGCATGCTTCCGGTGGCCATTGGCTTGAACGAGGCCTCGAAGCAAAGAACCAGCATGGGGATTGCCATTATCGGGGGGCTGGTGAGCTCGACGCTTCTGACTCTGGTGGTGGTGCCGGCGGCTTACGGATACATTGAGCGGATGCGACAGTGGGGGCACCGTGTTTTTGGTCGCCTTGTGAGCAAAGAGGATCTCGTGAAACATAATACTTCTTCCGCGAGGTCTTTAGAAAAGTCCGCAAAGCCCACGATCGAACTTGAGCCTCCTTTGTAGGCGACATAGGATGGCCTCCAGAGGGTGAGTTATGAAAATTCTGGTTTGTCTTTTGGCGTTTTTGACTTTGCACACGGCCCAGGCTTCCGAAGCGGAGTACATTGAACTGGTGCCGGCCATGCGTCTGACTCTGCAGGTGTCTGCGGGCCTGGCTCGGCCCAGCGGGTATTTGACGACAGCCTCCTCTGCGGGGGCTTACGCTTTGGGAGTGGATCTGCAGACGGGATCCGGGCTGATGAGTTTTGAGTGGACGGGCTTTGCGGTCAATCACGATCGGGGGGAGTTTCCTTTAGAGGTGGACCGCCGGGTCCGTGTCTCGACTTATTCTTTTATTCCCCAGGTGCGTCTTCTTGACGGCCCCCAGTGGAGCTTGTTTTTGGGCTTGGGGCTTAGTCATGTGAACCTGGTCCAATGGGATCCAGATTATGCGGTGACCTACGGCACGTTTATTTTCTCAGGCCTTTTGCGTTATCAGATCACGTCCCGCTGGAGCGCTCATTTGAAGAGTCAGTGGTACAACGTCCAACAAAGCTTTAATAATCAGGACACCCACTTCGAAGTCTGGAACAATTTCCTCGGTCTTGGTTGGACTTTTCTCTAATCCCAAAAAGAGAGAAGGGCGTGCCCGAGTGAGGGCGGACGCACTGACTGACTGGCTGCCGGGTGAGCGGATTGACTGGCGGGCGGGCGGGCGGGCGAGAGCGAATGAGGAAGCCCCAAAAGCCCAGAGCCCTCGCCCTCGCCCTCGCCATGAAAGTTTCAGCACGAACCGATCCCCCACCGCCGCGCTTCACTTAAGTTGTGCGTGCGACAAAGGACGCGCAAGTTCGCGGGCTCATTCCCGCCCCCTTTCGCCAGCGGCAAAATATGATCGACCTGCGTCTGATAGCGCGATCTGCAACGATGCCCAGTGGCGCTCACATACTCACAACATGCCTGCGCCCGCTGATAAATAAGCCTCTGCAGAGAAACGGGAATGGCGGTCCTTCGCCTTGGGTTTGGCACCGCCGGAGCGGCGGTAGCCCCGAGCTCGTTGCGAGTTCCTTGAGTATTTTCTGTTAATTTGACCGCCGCTCCGGCGGTGGGTTGATTCCCTGATCCTATTTCCATTCTAGCCGCGGGTTTGTCTCCCTTACGAGTTTCTTGACTGTTTTCTCCTGAATTGACCGCCGTAGCGGCGGTGGCCTTGGTTTCTGCAAGAGGTTCTTGATCATGTTCCACTGATTTGACCGCCACTCCGGCGGTGGGCTTATTCTCTAACTCCTTTTCCATTCTGGGAGAGGGCTTAATCAAGGCTTTGCCCTCTTTCTTTTGAATGAATTTCTCGCAAAGAACTTCAATAATTTCAGCAAAGCCCCCGTCGTGAACCACATGACTTAACAAAGACTGGGCTTTCTTAAGTTTCTCATATTGTTCAGGGGTCAACTTTAAATGAAGGTCATACGCTTGCTTTCGTGGAGTGATTTCTTTTTTGGGTTTAAGGTTGCATTCAAAATTCTGATTGAGAAGCTGCTCAGTTTCAAAACCCGTTTTGTTTTCCATTTTTTCCAAAAGCTCCCGCTTTTGCTCGGTGGAGATTTTCTTTCCCGTGGCCTTTTGGTCTTGGTTTGTGGCACTGGCAAGCTTAGAAAGTTGGGTGAGATTTAAGTGTCCCTCTTGCACCTTCTTTTCAATCTCAGGGAGTTCTTTAATTAAGCGAGCCGCAGAGATCCGTCGTTGCGCGGCTCCTTCAGAGTACTTTTGCTCTTTCACCAGGTATTCAAAAAGGCTGGGGTAACCAAGCTCCGCATAAGCTTTGGTTTGATCCATTTGCTGGATACAGAGCAAAATCTCGTGAGTGATTTTTCTCTCGGACTTAACCAGTTCGGACAATTTAATATGAAGGCTCTCAGTGGTCATGCGTCTCTCCTTTGGTAGGAGAGACCCTATCATGGTTTTTTAAACTCAATTTTTGAGCCTTTTTGGAGCTGCTATTGAACTTTAATAAGTCCTCACAAAGCCTGTTTATAGCCTCTCATTGCCTCAGCAAGGCCCGCGAAAATCTCCCGCACCAAGCTTCGTGGTCTTAATTTAAAGTCCTCTCAAAGAGACGTTTAAAAACACGGAAACCTTGTCAATAGGATTTCAGCAAGGTCCGAGTCTCGGACCTGATTCTGCTCGGTTTTGGCGCCGGCCTCTGGAGGAGGTGTTTTGAACAAACTGATGATCTCTCCGTGTTGCCCTGGAAATTCTTGAGGAGCTCGTTTTCTAAATCAAGACCATTGCCATTTTGTTGGAACCTCTGGCGCCAAGTCCTTGGGGGCGATCTTCAGAAATCAGAGCCTCCTTTTCCCTCTCCCCAAAAGGCCGACCGCCGCTCCGGCGGTAGAGAATAAGCCTTCGGGCAACCGACCCCGCTGGGCAACCGCTCCCCCTCCCCCAGGCAACCGCTTCCCCGAGCAACTCGGGCAAGGCTTCCAGACGGCCGCCCCCTTTACAAGAGCTCCGTGAATGTGACCTGGCCCTCGGCGTTTTTGAATTGCAGCTGCCAGCGATCGTTCTTGGTGCGGGTCAGGATCCCGTAGCCGAAAGCATCGCCCTTTTGCGTGTCCGTATGGATCTTCTGGTACTGAACTCCGTCGATTTTGCCCTTTAAAAGCGGCCCCGGATCTCCGGGCACCTTCTTTTCATCCAGGGCCGTGCCGCTATTGCCAACCACGATCTGGGCCGGATAATTCTTGGCGCGCAAAAATTGCGCAAAGTGCAGATGTCCGGCAATAACAAGCTCAATGCGGTCCCGGAGATGGGTTTTGTCAAAAGCGCTCAGCAAATTCACGTTCTTCACCTGCACCCCTTCCTTACCTCCTTCATTAAAAAGGGCGGTCAGAGGCTTATGGGAGAGCAACCATACGCGGCGGGTTTTGGTTTTCTGCAAAGCCTCTTCGATGTTCTTAAACTCCTGTTCCCAGGCGGCCATCACCTCCGGTTTCTCTTTCCAGTCGGTGATTTTGTTGGAGTCGATCTTCACCAAAAGCACATCCCCCAGGGGAATGTATTCGGTCTTCTCCCGCTCCATGCACGCGGCTTCCCACGGCTGGTCGCTCAGAAGCCGGTAGCCCTCATAGGCGCGCTCACAGCTTTCGTGGTTACCGCGCACGAAAACCCAGGGGGAGACCGCCAGAGCCTTCTGGGAGGGAGCGAAGAATTCCGCCTCCCAGACCCGCCAACCCTTGCCGATGACATCCGTGAGCTGGCGGCATTGGGCTTCGTCCTTAGTGCAATTCTCGCGGTAGTGGTAATCCCCGACATGGATGACCACGTCCGCTTTCTCGTCGGCGATCATTTGGGCGATATGGGGATAGATCCAGTTTTTGCCGTCGTTGCAGTTTTGGTAGGCGCTGCCCCAGGGGTTTTCCTTGAGACGACAGCCGGTGTCGCCCACCAGAAGGATTTTTTGCGGCAAGGAAGAGGGCGGTACGGCAACAGGCTGTTTTTCGTGGCGGAGCTGATCAAAGCCCTTGTCGCTGTGAAAGCCGGTCTCCTCCTTCATCACCTGCAAGCGGTGTTGGGTGTAGCCCTGCTCAGATAACGAAACCCAGCGGTACTCCTTTTTGGGAGTTTGGGCGCAAGCCAGAGTGAAGAAAAAGGAGAGTAACATAATATTTTTCATTGCAAGAGCTCCCAAGGGTAGCGAGTTAAAGTTCAATGCCCAGGGAGAAGCTTAGCACAAGCAAGAAGAAAACGAAAAATGCCAAAACGGCCAGAAGCCGTTCTTTTTCTTTTAAAAATAGAATCCCCGTCATGAGCACCCGGAGCAAAGGGAGGCTGATTAAAAACCCCAGTCCGAGATAGGCGGTCAATAAACCCCACTGCTTTTGTTCCAGCGCCAGGCGCAGGCTCTCTTTCAGGCCCTGCTCGTGGTAGTCATGAAAGGCCAAAAGAGGATTCTGCGAGAAATCCAGCAGACGGATCCAGCCTAAAAGGAGAAAAACCCCCGCGAGCAAAACCCCCCAACGCAGAAGGTGGGAGATCTTCAGTTCCAGTTTCATCACCTCATCGTTTTTCATGAAAGCCCCTTCAAAATCATTTGCACGGAGATCACCGCCAGAACGAGAACAAAGATTTTACGGATAAGGGGGGAGGGGAGTTTCACCATCACATGGGCCCCCCACCACGAGCCCAGGATGATTCCCACGGAGACGGGGGCGGCAATCTCCGGGCGCACATCCCCGCGCAGCAAAAAGGCGCCGGCACTGGCGGTGGCCGTGACCCCGATCATAAAATTAGAAGTGGCGGAGGAGACCTTCATCGGCAACTTCATCGCCTGATCCATCGCCAGAACTTTGAAGATGCCGCTACCGATGCCGAGAAGGGCTGAGAGCACGCCGGCGAAATACATAATGACCAAGCCCAGGGGGACGTTCTCCACTTTGTAGGGCAGAATCTGTCCCCGATCGCCGGGGTAAGAGCCCGCGAGTTTTAATTTTTGCGACCACAGGTGGTCTTTCTGGGAGGCATGCTCGCTGCGCTTTCGCAGCATCATCACGGCGGAAAAAAGAAGAAACACACCAAAGAGAAAAAACAAAAAACGGCTTTGGATTTTTTGCGCCAATAAAAAACCCGTGATCGCCCCGGTCACCGTGCCCACTTCCAGAATCACGGCCACCCGCAAGTTGGTCAGATTGTCTTTCAAATAACTGGCCGCCGCCCCGGAGGAGGTGGCGACGACGGAAATGAGGCTTGCCGCAATGGCGTAACGGATGTTCACATGAAATAAAAGCGTCAGGGCGGGAACAATGATGATGCCGCCCCCGAGCCCGAGCAAAGAGCCTAGAAATCCGGCCAAAACCGAAGTGGAAAGAAGAAGAAGTTCATACATTCCTCGACTTTTAACTCTGGGAATTCGCTGCGTAAACGTTTAAGAAATCCTGACATGTCGTGACTTTTTCAAAACATATCTCAGCTTCCTCAAAAAAAATTAATGACACAATCTTTATGATTTGCTCTCCTTTGGTCTAGGTGATCATCCGGATTAAATACAATAAGAGGGGAACAACATGGATCTACTATCAAAGATTGCACTGGCTTTTGAACATGGCGGGTTTTGGATGTGGCCCATTCTGGCGATTCAACTTGCCTCCATTGCAATCGTTATTGAGCGCACCTATACACTCTTTTTCCGGCACAAAATGAATCAACATGAAGTGGTGGCGGCTTTTGAAGACAATGTCCGCCGCGGCGAACTCGATGCCGTCATCCAGAAGGCGCAGGCGCAAGAGGCGGTGAACCCCGTAGCCCGCGCGGTTGTGGCGGGAGCTCGGGCCGCTCAGTTTCTCGGCGGCAAAGAAGAGATCCAAGGGAAAATGGATGAGGTTCTGATTGCGGAGAACGCGTCTTTGGATCAGCGCACCGGCTTTTTGTCGATGTTGGGGAACGTGGCCACTTTGACGGGGTTGCTGGGCACCATCACCGGGATGATCAAATCCTTTGCCGCGGTTTCTTATGCGAACCCTTCAGACAAAGCCGCTCTTCTGGCGGCCGGGATTTCGGAAGCCATGAACGCGACCGCCTATGGTTTGATCACGGCGATTCCCGCTCTGGTGGCTTATGCGATCTTGCAAAACCGGGCCAACCGTCTGGCGGAAGATCTCAATCATAGCGCTTTAAAAGCCTTTAACTGGCTGTCATATACCTATGAACCGGTGGGTTTTAAATCCTTCAAAGGGGCTCTGAATCCTTCTGAAAAAGTTCCAGCTGAATTCAATAGCTAATTCGTTTCTTGCTGAAAGGTTAGTCATTGTATGCGTAGGCACAATAAGCATTTGGACTTTGAAATCAATCTGATCCCTTGTATCGACCTGCTCTCCGTGTGCATTTGTTTTTTGCTGCTCACGGCGGTGTGGTTGCACATCGGCTCGATGAATGTCAAACAGGCCGTCGGCGGCCAGTCCCAGGCGGAGACCGTGAAGAAACCCCTTTTGTGGGTTTACATGGGCCAGGGCGGGCAGTTGACTTTTAATGTTCAGCAATCTTCCCTGGTTCCCAAGGCCTTGGCGAATTTGAAGCTCCCAGGTCTTAACGGTCAGGCGAATCTGGCGGAATTGGCCAAGGTCCTGACTCAGATAACCGCAAAAGATCCCGGACTGAAAACCGCGCTGATTCAACCCCAGGCCCAATCCTCCTATGAAGAGATCATCGGCCTGATGGATGAGTTTAAAAAGCAAGGTGTGACAGATCTGGGCGTGGCCCCCCTTTAAGGAGGACTTATGTTGGCCAGCCAAAGCGTTTTACAGGATACAGCTCTGCAGTCGGCGTTGGGCGCGCAGTCCGTGCTCCAGCCCAAATACGGAAAGTGGAAGCGCACCATCGTGGCGGATCTGCTTTTGACCGCGCTGATTGACGCTTTCTCGATTTTGGTGATTTTTCTTTTGATGAGCTTCTCCAGTGCCGGGGACATTCTCCTGGTGGGGAAAGGGCAGGAACTGCCGAAAGCCTCTCTGGCTTCGACCTTGGAAAGAAACCCGGTCGTGAAATTGGAAGAAGGGAAAATCTATCTTGAAAACCAGGAGGTCTCACAAGACTCCCTGGTGGGGGCTTTGTTAGGGCTGCGCAAGCAGTTCTTAGAAAGCCATCCTGGTGAGGAATATCCAGGGATTCTCATGATTCAAGGGGATCGCCGCCTGAAGTATGACCAGTTAAATCAAATCATTCTGGCTGCGTCCCATGCGGGCTTTAGCGATATTCGTTTTGCCGTCTTGATGAAATAATGACGGCAAAACGGAAGAGGGGATTGCGTATGTTGAAAGGGCTTTTCTTAGGACTCAGTGGTTTTATCATTTCTGTGAGCGGGGCCTTCGCGCAACAAGACGATGGCAACCGCGCTCTTCTGATTACAAAGCTTGAAAATGTCTATCAGCATCTGGCACCGAAGGACCCCTCGAAAGTCGCCGTGACCTTGCGTTTGGCCGATCTGTATGCGGAACGGGCGCGTCTGGAGGCGATGAACGAACTCAACCAGGGCTGCTCCTCTTGCAAGGCCGGGGAGGGGGATCGCAAAAAAGCCCTTCGTCTTTACACCGAAGTCTTGGACCGGGCTCCGCAGGAGACCCAAGGCAAGGTGATGGTGCAAGTGGGCCATCTCTACCAACTGGCAGGGGATGAAGCCAAGGCTTTGGAGTTTTATCAAAAAATCCTCACCCAGGAGCGCACGCCTGAATTGAAGGCGGAGGCGCAGCTGTCTTTAGGGGAAATCTATTTTAAGCGACGGGATTTTGCCAAAGCCCGGGGTTATTATCAGGACGTGGTGAAAAGCCCCGCGGCCAACTCTCGCGGTCTGGCCGCTTACCGGGCGGCTTGGTGCGCCTTCAACCTGGGAGAACTTCCCGCGGCCCTGGAGCAAATGGAGCAGATTTTAAAAACGCCGTCTCTTCTGAGCCGCAATGGCAGCCGGACCGGGGCGGTGCAGGCCGATCCCCAGTTCCACGAAGAGGTCAGCCGGGATTACGTCACCTTTCTCTCTAAAAAAACGATTGAAACCAAGGACGTTGAGACTCTCTGGAATCTCAGTCCGGAAAGCCTCCGGGTGCAAAATGGCCAGAGTCTGGCTCTGGAAGCGGAACGTCTGGGGAAGACCGCGGAAGCCCTCCGGGTTTGGAATTTTGTTTTTTCTTATTTGAGCCGTCCTGAAGACCGTTTGGCGGCGAAGCTTTCCATGGCCCAGCTTCAGTTTAATGCCAACGACAAAAAGACCGCCGCGGAGAGCTTTGAGTCCGCCATGCAGTTGTGGAAGGAATTAAAATCCTGCGCCAGCACCTCGTGCGAAGAGCAGCGCCGGCGCTCCCGCCAGTTTGTGGTCTCCTGGAACCAATTGGAAAAAAAGACGCCGAGCGCGGAGCTTCTGAGCGCTTACCAGCTCTATCTGGCGAATTTCCCCGAGGACGGGGATATGAATCTTTATGCCGCCACTTTGGCAAAAGAGTTGAAAAACTGGGACAGCGCCTGGAGTTATTATAATAAAGTCCGGGAATTGGCGCTCCCTTCGGCGAAGACGGAGGCGGCGGCCGCAACCAGGCTTGAAAATGCTTTGGTGGCTTTGCTGGATATGGCGGAGGAATCCAAAAAGGAAACCTACCAGACGGCGGCCTACGATCTGTATCTGCAACAGAGTGTGACAAAAACCAAGGCCTTTGAAGTTCGTTACCAGAAAGCCCACGACCTTTATGAGAAGAACCAGTATGCCCCGGCGGCGCAGGCTCTGAGGGATCTTGCCCTGGACCCCCAGGGGAATGAGAAGATCCGCACCCAGGCGGCGAATCTGTCCTTGGATGCCCTGGTTCTTTTGAAAGCCGAGGATAAAATCAGCCTCTGGGCCACGGACTATGCTCAGGCCCTGCCGGGGGCGCGCAAAGACTTCACCGAGATTGTGCAAAAAGCGGTGCTCACTCATTCCGCGCAACTGGCGGAAAAAGACGCGGCCGCCGCCTATGCGGAGCTGGCCCAGTTTCATCCTGCGGAGGCCACGCCGGAAGACTGTGTGAAGTACTACAAAAACAAGCTGATCCTGGCCGAGAAGCTCCGAAAATTCTCCGAGGCCCAGGGGGCGGCGGATCTGTTGCTGCAACAAAGCGCCCTGAGCGCGGAGGAGCGCGAGTTTGCCTGGGCCCGCAAGGCGGCGATGGCGGAAACGGTTCTGGACTTCACGACGGCTCTGAGCGCGACAGAGAAGCTGCAAAAAAGCCTGAAGCCGGAGGAAAAGGTCCTCAAACTTGCCATGTTTGCGGAACTCTCTGGGCAAAAAAGCGCTCCCTATTATGCCCAGTACTTACAAACGGCCAAGGATGAAGAGCGAAAGAAGCTGGTGGCGGCGGAATTGGTGCGAAAATCCCCGGCGCCGGAAAAAGAATTGGACGCCCACCGGGGGCTTCTGGTGAAGGCGCCCGCTTTGCTGGCGCAGCTCTATGCGGAAATTTATGCGAAAAACCCCAAAGAGGCTCTTTTGCTGAAAGTGGCGAAAGATCCCGCTTTGAAAGGCACGGACGCGGGCAAACTGCTGGGCCGGGTGGCCTTTCTAAAGGAATTTGCGCTTTTGAAAAGCAAACTCAGCGCTCATCAACTGGAAACTAAAAACGACCGCAGGCTTGCAGCCTCGATCAAGGCGCGGGCCACACTTTTGGAGAACCTCGAGGGCTTGACTAAAAAAGCCATCGCGGCCGGCGACTGGACCTCACAACTGGTGAGCTTGGATTTGCTGGCAAAGGAGAGTGAGCGTTTTTATACGGATCTTTTATCCGCACCCTTGCCCAACGGCCTATCCGATCAGGAACAGCAACAGTACATGCAACTGCTCTCAGCGCAGGCCACGCCCTTTCAGGCCAAGGCCACCGCGGCCAAATCCAAAGTGGAGGAATTTTGGAAGAACCCGCATTGGACTTCGGCTTTGAAAGCCTCCTGGGAACAGGGGGATCTGCGCAGCGTGATGGTGCCGGAGATCCAGGCTCTTCGTGAGATCGCTCCTCCGGAGTCGCAAAAGTTTTTAGCGGATCTGGTCGTGGTGAAAGGTGAAAACCCGCTGGCGGCCCAGCGGCCGAGCTTGCAGGAGTTGCAAAAAGCGCGCGCTCTGGTGAATCAGAATCCCTTTGATAAAGGCGCTCTGCAGTCGTTGTTGGAACTGGAAAAGAAATCCCAAAACACGGCCATGACCCAGTATCTGCAAACACGACTGGAAAATCTGGAGAAGTCCCCAGCGGCGTCTTCAGAGAAGGGGGTTTTATGAAATTAAGAATGATGGTTTTACTCCTCGCGCTCCCTGGGAGCGCGCTGGCCGCGCCGGCTCCGGCGCCCTCAGCAGCGTCCGTGGCGGCCAAGGCGGGAGCCTCCGCGACCACCGGCAAAAGCAGCACCAACCATAACTTCGAGGATTTGCTGGTGCAGGGGAAATATCACTTTTCAGAGGAAGCGGTTTCCACGGTGGAGGAGGACAAGGTCCTTGATTCCCTGATTGGTGTTCGTTCGGATTTTAAGGATCGTTTGAAAAGCTCAACAGGAAGTTACTAAATGGAAAAACGACTGGTATTGGAAGATCAGCAGGGAACAGTGCTCAGAGCCTTTCGTTGGACGGGCCAAGTCGGGGAAGTGATCCGCCGAAGTGACACCCGCCGCTTGGAAGTGGTGCCTTCGACGGAGCACTTGAAAAAGAAAAAAATCCCCTTTGAGTCCCTGGGGCGGGTCACTCCGCAGAGCCTGGAGCAAGCCCCCTTTCTGGTGGGGAAACTCGGGCATTTAAAGCTAGTCGAAGATGTCGGGACGACGGTCAAAGACGAAGCTCTTGCGCGCGAGAATGAGCGCCGCTGGTATTTGATTCTGGCCGGGGTTTTGGTTTTCACTACGGTTTTGATGGGCTATATCCGCACCCTGCCGGTGATGACTCCGAAAATCGAAGAAAATCTTAAACAGCAGGTCGTGAAGATCATCAAAAGCATTCCACCGCGAATGAAAACGGACATGCAAAAAATGTCCAATCAAAACATCGAAAGCGCGCAGAGTAAAACCCTGAGCAAAAACACCCGCTCCGTGCAGCGCCTGGGGGCGCTAGCCACTCTGGGGAGCCTCTCTAAAGGGAGCCAAAAAGGTGGCCTGGACCTGGGCGCCGTGAACACGAGTGCCGGTCCTGGTTTGGGCGGAGGCACTCAAGGAAGTGGCGGCGTGCAGACGTCCTTGTATGGCAAGGGCGTGGTGGCAGCCCCCCTTGGCGTGGGGGGCAACATCCAGGGCGCCGGCGGTTATGGCACCAAAGGCAAAGGGGGCGGACAAGCCGGCTACGGAAAACTCAGTCTGGTAGGATCGGCGGGAACAAGTTCCGTGGCTCTGGCCCAGGAGGCAACGGTGGCCAGCGGTCTTGACCGGGATCAGATTGCAGCGGTGATTAATAAAAATCTGGGTCAGGTGCGCTTTTGTTATGAGCAGGGTCTGCAATCCGATCCGAACTTAAGCGGGCGCGTCGCCGTGGCCTTTACCATCGGTGGCAGCGGGGCTGTAAAAACCGCCAGTGTGGAGAGCACCACCATGAATGCCAAAGCCGTTGAAGATTGCATTGTGATGCGACTGAAAACCTGGAAGTTCCCTCTTCCGCAAGGGGGCGTGGACGTGCAGGTGACATATCCGTTTGTTCTTAGAAGAGCAGGACAGGGGTGAGTTTATGAAGACGAAAAAATCTTTTCTTTGGACTCTGGCGAGCCTCGGGGCCGCTTTGGCGCTTTTACCGGCCTGTTCCTCCAACTGGCAGCAAGATCCCTTGGCTCACAAAGACCGGGCCCTGCAAAATGGTCAGCAGAAACCCAGTGACCCGCAAAAGCCCGAAGGGGTGAGAAGTGATGAAGTCCGCCTTCAGTATCCGGAAGTTTTTACTTTCCAGGAAGGAATTCACGGCGAGTTCACCCTGGTGGGGCGGATTCTTCTGCCAGGCTATACGCCGACCATCGTGATAGAGAACATGGATGAGTTTCCAGGGGCGGTTTTTGACGCCGCCACAGGAAAGTTTTCCTGGACACCGGCGGTGGGCACTGTGAAGCGCGATCTGGATGATACGAGGGAAACCCGCCCTTTAAAGGTGAGCGTGGTGGGCCAGAAAAGCGGGGACGTGGTGGTACAGAACACTTTTGTGGTGAAGCTTGATATCGCCAAGACCCTCGGTGTCCCGGAGATCTTCGAGATCAGCAAAGCTTTCCTCACTCTGCGGGAGGGGGAGCGGGCGGACCTCACGGTCCGTATTCGTGATTTGGATGCGGGGGCGGATCCTGCCACCTGGCCAAAACTGCAGATTCTGCCGATGCTGAGGACCCCGAATCTATCCCAGTTTGTCACTCTCACGGATATGGACATGGAAGGGAATGGCGAGTTTACGGCCAATCTGAAAGTGGACTTGAGAGGGGCAGAGTTGACAAAGTCTAAAACCTTTTTCGGTTTTTCCCTGCAAGCCACTTCCCGTTATCAAAAATCAGGGAAAAAACAGGACATCACGGTCGTTGCTCTGACGTCTTTTTCGGCTCTGCAAAGCACATGGTTTGACACGGTTGAGGTCAATTTGGGGAGCAAGTCCGAGTATCAATTTTTGATCTTTGATCCCAAAGAGGAACTCCAGGTGGACGTTCCGGAGTTCACGGAGGCGCCGGCAGGAATGAGCTTTGCTTGCAAAAGAATGGGAATCCACCGTCAGCTTTGCAAAGCTTTCTGGGTGCCAGATCCCTTTGTCACTCCCCGATATTACAGAATCCGGGCGAACGTTAGAGTGAGAAACCAAGATTCGGTGGACTCGCAAGTGGAAACCCAGAGGCTCGGATTCGACCTGAGCGTGTTGCCGGCGCCCACGCCCACACCCACTCCATCGCCAACGCCATCTGCCACACCCGAGCTTCCTGAAGGAGGATTGAAATGAAAAAGCAGCTTCTCATTTCGTTTTGGGTCGCTTTGAGTTCCCTGGTTTTTACCGCTTCGGCGGGGGCGCAAGAGGCGGCGGCCTCTGCGACGACGCCCTCGGCACCCAAAAACGGCTCAGACACCTTAGGAGAACAGTTTGACTCCCTGGGCGGCAATAAAATCTTCCTGGAAAAAGCCCGGGCGCTGGAGCCGGAAAAACGCATCCTCATCGTGCAAAACAGAACGGTGCCCCTCACTCGCCGCGTGGAGATTGCCCCGGAGTTTTCCGGCACTTTCGGTGGGGATACTTATTCGCGCACCAAGAATCTCGGATTAAACGCCTTTTACCATTTTAATCCGCGTTGGGCCGTGGGGGTGAAATACAATTATTCTTTTAACTCCCTGACGCCCGAAGGGGAGGCTCTGGTGGACCGTGCCTATGCGGACTATCAGAAAAACCCCGCCACCCCCACTGTGGGCTATCCGAAGATGGATTACCAAAAATCCGAAACCATGGCCCTGGTCAACTGGGCGCCTTTTTACGGAAAATTGAATCTGCTGGACCAGGCTCTCGCCCATTTTGATTTTTATTTTGTCGGGGGTTACGGCCAGGTGGAGCTGTCTTCCGGGACCACTCGCACCACGACGGCGGGTGCGGGCTTTGCATTCTGGTTGCATCAGCACCTTTCCACGCGTCTGGAAATGCGTTATCAAAACTTCACCGCGAAGTATTTTGACGCGGAAAAAAAGATGGATCTGGCCGTTGCCTCGATTCAGGTCGGGTGGCTTTTATGAGAATAGAAAAGCTCGTTCTTTTGGGTCTTTCCCTGGCGTTAATACAACGGGCGGGGGCGCAGGATTTGGAGAGCCTTCTGGATGAAGGGGCGAAGACCTCACAGACCCCTGGTGCTGTGGGCGCTCCAGCAAAGACCACGCCCCTGTCCCAGGCTATAAAAAAAATCCTGGGGACTCCCAGTTCGGAACAGAATATTTTCTTACGCTACCTGGAAAATGCCGAGTGGGACAAGGCGGTTTTGCAATATCCGGCGGCTTTTGCCGGAACCTCTTTTCAGAAATCCGCCACGGGCCGGGCCTTGCAAGGTTACCTGCAGTTTCAGGCGGGGCTTCCCATCACGGGCGTACAGACCCTTTTTCTGGCGGACCCGCCGGCGGAAATCAATGCCACCCTTCGGGACGAGTGGGTGAAACTGGCCCCGGTGGAGCATTTCGCCTGGGACCTGGCACAGGTGCCGTGGACTCCAGCCTGGGAACAGGTCTTTGGCGAGCGGCTTGAAATGCGGATTAAAACCGTCCTGGCCCTTCAGGCGGGTTCCCCTGATCTTGAGGCTTTGCAAAAGCTCTCTGCCCAGGCCCAGAATAACAGCAAAGAGAAGGGGCTTTTGGATTGGCAGTTGGTCTTAGGCTCCTCTTTGCAGGATCAAGCTGACCGGGCCGCCAAGCTTCTGGCAAACCTTATGAAATCGAAAAATTCTCCGGTGCGGGAGGATTTGATGCAGCTCACGGCGGCCCGCCTGCTCTATCAAAACGGCTACTTTAGCGCGGCCATCAAGTACTACGAGAAGCTCCCTAAGACTTCGGAGTATTGGACCGAAGCGCAAGAGGAAATGGCCTGGGCTTACATTCGTAAAGGCGAGCCCCAAAATGCCCTGGCCCTGAGCCAGACTCTGGTGGCTTCGGATCTAAATTACCAGGTGGGTCCCGAGGCGTTTTTTGTCCGGGCCCTGTCCCAACTGAAAGTCTGCGATTACACCGGGGTGACAGAGACTTTAAAGAGCTTCCCGAAGCGCTTTAAAGAAAGAACCCAAAGGCTGAGCCAGCTCTCGCAAAACTCCACCGGCGAAGTCACAGAGAAAGCTTTGGCGCTTTTGGCGGCAAAGAAGATTCAGCAGAAGGATCTCGGAAAAGCGGCACAAACTCTGCCGCGGCGCTTGGCCCGGGATGAGAAGCTCTACCAGTTGGTTCAGGCGCAAAAACATTGGGAGGCCGAAGCTCAGGCGGCGGAAAAACTCTATGCCAAGTCCCTCGCTTTAACGGGCTTGCAAGGGGTTCTTGATTCCCTCAAGCAAAGCACCTTGCAAAAGGCCCAAGCTGCCAAGAACGCAGCCTATGGCCGGGTGAAGGATCTGGCCACAGAGGAAGTCAACGAGACGCAGGAGATTTTACGCAAGCTTCATATTGTTGAAGCCGAGCTTCTGCAGCAGGTGTCGATCGCCGATCGCATCGCCAAGAACGCCAAGGGCCAGGAAGAAAAAAAGGGAGTGACCGGCTCCAAAGGTTCGGCAGACGCGGTGAGTTTTCCTGCGGAGGACGAGCTGTGGTTTGATGAGCTGAGCAATTACCGGGTGGATGTAAAAAAAGCCTGTACGGTCAAGAGGTAGATTATGGATCTTAAAGAGGTGCTGATGACGGGGGCCCTTTTCGGAGCCTTGGTGTCAGGTTCGGTGTCTTGCTCGCCGCAGACTCCGGAAGCGTATTTGCGCCCGAACCCGCCGGATGAGAAGGTGGTTCAGGAAAACACAGAGGTTTTTGATCCCACGGTCGACATTCTTTTTGTGATCGACAACTCGGGCAGTATGTCCGCTCACCAGCGGAACCTGGCGACGAATGTGGATAAATTTACCTCCACTTTTATTAACTCCTCCATTCTGGATTATAACATCGGGGTTGTGACCACGGATATGGACGGAACCTCCTATGGTTCCGGAGGCCGTTGTTGCGGGAAATTGGTGGGCTATGTCCGTGTTGTGACCAAGGCCACGCAAAATGCCGATATGGTTTTGTCGGAAAATTTATTATCCCCGGGCACCGGCGGGTCCGCCGAGGAGAAAAGTTTTGACCCCGTGGCGGCGGCCCTGACTCCGCCCCTGATCAACGGGTTTAATGCGGGCTTCTACCGGCCGGACGCTTCTTTGGTGGTGATCTTTTTGACCGATGCTGAAGATCAGAGCAGGGACACGGATGCCAAGGGCCTCTACGAGCTTCTTTTAAAGCTCAAGGGCGGAAACGCCGACCGGATTCTGGCTTACGGGGTGATTGTCCCGAGCAATGATACTTTGAACTGCCGCCGGGATGATGGCGGCGCCAGACCCCGCCGCATTGAGGATTTTTTATCCCGGGTGGTTAATAAAAATAACAACATCATGAATATCTGTGATCCCGATTATGGGGTCCGGCTGGCGGGCATGGCCCAGGATATCGTCAAGCGAATAGGAAATGTGATTTACTTGAATCGGCCCCCGGACCTGAAAAGCATCCGGGTCACCTACGGGACCCAGACCCTGCCAATGGACTATGAAAAGGGTTGGTCCTTTGATGCAAAGAAAAACGCCGTCATCCTGGGAGCGAAAATCCCTTGGGGATCCCAGCCCACGGGCTCGCGGGTGAAGGTTTTTTACAACGCGGCGGTCTTGCCCCCGGCCTCGCCTTAGTGTTTCAGAAAGAAACACCAGCGCGGGGCCCCTGCTTCGGGCTGGGGCGGAGGGCCTGAAAAAGTTGGGCCAAAATGGTTCTCGAGCAAAACTCTTGTTTCTCCGATAGGAAAGCATGAGCAACTCTGAGGAATCCAGCGTGGGAAAAATGCTTCAGGTCAGCCGGGACCTGTTTACGGATGGTTTGCCATTGCCCACGGAAGTCTTCACGCGCCTGCCCTCGGGTCAATTCCTGCTCGTGGGACGGAGGAATGACACCGGAAATCTCTCCTCCCTTCATCTGATGAAAGACCAGCAGGTTGAACTGTTCATCCGCGAGGAGGATTATTCCTCTCTGGTCAATTACAACGTCAAGCTGATTGAAAAAACCATTCACAACAGCAACGTCAGCGCCACCTTAAAAATGAATCTTCTTAAGGGCGTGGCCGAGTCCACGGTCGCGGAATTAATGAACCGGGATCTTTATGTCGGCTCCTACGAGCGCTGCCGCCAGATTGTCCACTTCATTCAAGAGACGGTCACCCAGATCAAGGACTTTGATAAGTTCCTGGAGATTTTCAGCAAGATGCCGGGGGATCTGGTCAGCCACTCGTTGGCCACCTCGGTGGTGTCGCTTTTAATTTGTGAGGAGATGGACATCACCATGAAGAGCACGCTTGAAAAAGTGGTGATGGGATCCTTTTTGCATGATATCGGCCTTAAGGAGATTCCCCTGGCTCTTCTGGAAAAGCCCCGCCTTTACTGGAGCGAAAGCGAGGTTCATTACTATGAATCCCACACCCTTCGTGGCGTGGAGATCCTGCGCGAAATCAAGGAGATCTCGGCCGATGTTTTGGCCATCGTTCTGGAACACCATGAAAATGCCCTGGGCTTAGGGTACCCGCGCCGGCTTCGGGATATCAAAATCAATCCTCTTGCCCGGATTGTCGCGGTCGCGGATTGTTTTATCGATCTGATTTATGAGGCCCATGGGGAAGGCCTTAAACGCACTCCTGACGAGGCTCTGAATCATATTGAACTGGGCATGGGGCAGCCCTTCAACAAGCCGGCCTTTCTGGCGCTCAAAAAAGTCATCCATAAATCCCATGTCCAGAAAAAACTCCGCCGGGACAAATAACTCTCACGGCAGAAGAATCGTGGATCCACTCGAAGCGCCGCTTTGCATGTACTCATGCGCCGCTCTGGCTTCGGTCAGAGGAAAGCGCCGGCCAATGTGGACCTGGATGATTTTTTTCTCCATCAACTCAAAAAGTTCCCGCGCGGCGTTTTGCAATTTCTCCGGCGTGTTGAGATAGGTCGCCAGCGTAGGGCGGGTGAGGTACAAAGAGCCTTTTTGCGCCAATATCCCAAGGTCCACCCCCGTGACCGCGCCACTGGTGTTCCCAAAGCTCACCAAAAGACCCCGTTCCTGAAGGCAATCCAAAGACGTCTGCCAGGTGGCCTTTCCCACACTGTCATAGACCACCGGCACTTTCTGGCCCTGGGTGAGTTCCAAAACCCGGCGGACCGTATTTTCTGTTTTGTAGTTGATGGTTTCCCAGGCGCCTTCGTTTTTGGCCAAAGCCGCCTTGGCTTCAGTACTGACGGTGCCGATCAGACGCACCCCCAGATGCCGCGCCCATTGGCAGGCGATAAGACCCACACCTCCCGCCGCTGCATGAAAGAGAAGGGTTTGCCCGGAGTGCAGGGGATACGTCTGGCGAAAAAGGTACTGCACCGTGAGTCCCTTTAAAAGCCCGCCGGCGGCCTCGTCAAAGCCAATGCCCTCGGGAATTTTTACGGCATAACGGGCCGGCAGAGTTCTGAACTGGGAATAAGAGCCCAAAGGACCCTGGGCATAAGCCACGCGGTCCCCGGGTTTCAGGTGGCGTACGTCTTTTCCCACCTCCAACACCACACCGGCGGCTTCCGTCCCCAGCTTCGAAGGAAGAGGAGTGGGGTACAAACCGGAACGGTAGTAAGTCTCCACGTAGTTGATCCCAATAGCTTTCTGTTCAAGCAAAAGTTCCTGGTCTTGGGGAGGGGAAATCACCTCGTCTTCTTCAAGTTGTAAAACCTCGGGGCCTCCGTTTTGATAGAATCGTATGACTTTTGTTTTCATGTTCCCTCCAAGGGTCGGAAACTTCCGGAAAACCCCTTCTTGCGAAAGAGTTGTTTACTTTTGTCTTGCGGCAGATTTCCAAATCAGGCTTTTGCCGTCACATTCCCACGATATCGCATGGGCATAGTCTAAACCAACTTAAGGAGGTTTTACTATGTCATTCGGTCAAAGGACCCCAATTGGAAAAGCCCTTGCGGCTTGCCTACTGTTCTTTTTCGCGAGCGCGGGCTTCGCGGACCAACATACCAAGTCTGAAGCCGCGGAGAAAGACAATACAAAAATGAATCAACGGGACGCCCAAGGGAAGACTTTAACCGCCGATGACCAGGCCCGTGGCAGCGCTGTGGATGTGGAGTTGACTCGAAAAGTCCGTCAAGAGCTGGTCAATGATAAATCTCTTTCCACCGATGCCCGGAATGTCAAGATCATCACCTTGAACGGCGTGGTGACTTTGCGGGGGCCCGTGGATTCCGCCGCGGAAAAAGAAAAAGTGGATAGCCTGGCTAAAAAAGTATCCGGCGTGAAAAAAGTGGAGAATCAGACGGAAGTAAAAACCAAGACGCATTAATGTGAACGAGGAGGATTTATGATGTTTGAACGAAAAGATGAAGGTGAAAAGGGCCATAAGTCAGTGTTTGGTATTTTCGACAGCCGCTCGGCGCTCGAGAACACCGTGGACAATTTAAAAACCGCGGGTTTTAGAAATACCGATATCTCTGTGCTTATGCCCACACCAGAGAGTACAAAAAATTTCGCCCATGAAAAAGCCACGAAAGCTCCCGAGGGCGCAGCCACCGGGGCGACCGGAGGTTTGGCCGTGGGCGGGGTGCTGGGATGGCTTGCAGGCATTGGGGCCTTGGCGATTCCAGGAATTGGTCCCTTTGTGGCGGCGGGACCCATCGTTGGCGCCATTGCGGGTGCCGGGATCGGGGGCGCGCTGGGCGGGATTGCCGGAGCCCTGGTGGGCTTGGGAATTCCTGAGTACGAGGCAAAACGTTATGAGACCATGGTGAAAGAGGGCGGGATGCTGCTTTCGGTGCACGTGGATAACTCAGATTTTCAGGATCGTGCCAAAGACATTCTGAAAGCCGGCGGGGCCCGGGACATTGCCACCAGTTCTGAAGAAAGAATCAGTGAAAAGGCGAAAGCCTCCAAAGAATATCACCCACCTATCTGACAAGAAAGGGCCCGTCGGCACCGGCGGGTCCTTTCTTCCTTCTACAAACTGGCCCCTTTAAATGTGGATGGCAGGGGACTTGCTCTTGGCTGTTCTCATGTTGCCAGAATGCCCTCATTGCCAAAAGAATCTTTCTTCTTCGGATATCCGGACCTCGGCGGTCGTTTGCTTCGGATCCTTCACTCGCAAAAGTGATGGAAAACTCCTTCAGCGCTTTCGCTGCAAGGCCTGTCGCAGAACCTTCTCCCTGGCAAGCTTGAGCCCCTGCTATTACCAGAAAAAGCGCCACCTCAATGGCTCCCTTTTTCTGGCCTTGGTCTCTGGCGTCTCCCAGCGTAGAGCCGCCTTGATCCTTCGGGTAAACCGTAAAACCATTGTGCGAAAGTTCCTCTTCCTCGGGGCTTATGCCCAGCACTTCCTTTTAGAGGAAAATAAGAAGCTTCCCAAAGTCTCCTGCTTTCAGTTTGATGATCTAGAGACCTTTGAGCATAGCAAATGTAAACCTCTTTCTGTCACTATGGCCGTGGAGCAGGGCTCCCGCCGCGTGCTGGGGTTTCGTGTGGCGCGCATGCCGGCCAAAGGGCTTTTAGCCAAAATCTCACGCAAAAAATACGGTCCCCGCAAGGATGAAAGACCTCAGGCGCGAAGGGAGTTATTTGCAGAGCTCCAGGATTTGGTCCTGGAAGGGGCTTTGATTAAGTCGGATCAGAACCCTCACTATGGGGCTGAGGTGAAGAGGTTTTTCCCCAAGTCTTGCCATAAGACCTATAAGGGACGGCGAGGCTGTGTGGTGGGGCAAGGGGAGCTGAAGGCCGGGGGTTTTGATCCTTTGTTTAGCCTGAATCACAGCTTTGCCATGACCCGGGCCAATATCAATCGCTTGTTTCGTCGCACCTGGTGCACGACCAAAAAGCCGGAGCGCTTGGCCCTGCACTTTGCCATGTATGCGCTTTATCATAACTTGGTTCTCATCTAGATCTTAAGAACTCAAAGAGGGTCTTCACCGCCGCTCCGGCGGTGGCTCCTGCAAAGAGGAGGCTTTCCTCTCCTCAAGGGCTCAGCCCCCTTTTCCTTTTTCTTCTCAAGCTTCAAGGCTTCAAGCTCAAGGGAGGGGGCTTCTTATCAACATTTAAAGGGGCCAGTTTACGAAATTAAAACCTTCATGGATTTTTCTTTGCCGGCATTGGCAAAGACTTCGTAGGCCTTGAGCATCTCCTCCATCTTAAAGCGATGAGTGATGAGCTGTTCCGGCGCGATGGTTTTTGATTTCACGGTGTTTAAAAGCATCGGCGTGCTGGAAGTGGAGACCAAGCCGGTGGTCAAAGTGATATTTTTGATCCACAGTTCCTCCAGATGGAGCTCCACACTTTTTCCATGCACCCCGATGTTGGCGATATGGCCTCCGGGAGCGATGATTTTCTGGCAGATATCAAAGGTGGCGGGCACTCCCACGGCTTCAATGGCGACATCCACCCCCACGCCTCCGGTCAGCGAGAGGATCTTTTCCACGGCGGGCTCCTTGCCGGAGTGAACCAGGTCGGTGGCGCCGAGTCTTCTGGCGGTCTCCAGGCGGCTGTCGTCGAGATCCACCATAATAATCCGCGCCGGGGAATAAAACTTCGCAGTGAGCAGGGTGGCCATTCCAATAGGCCCCGCGCCGATGATGGCCAGGGTGTCGCCGGGTTTCACTTGCCCGGAGAGCACGCCGATTTCAAATCCCGTCGGAAGGATATCACTGAGCATCAGCAGAGCGCCTTCATCAACTCCGGGCGGGGCTAGGTAAAGACTGTTGTCGGCGTGGGGAATGCGCACATACTCCGCTTGCGTCCCGTCGATCTTGTGCCCGAGGATCCATCCCCCGTCCACGCAGTGGGCATAGAGCTGTTTTTTGCAGTAGCTGCAGCGCCCGCAAGAGGTGACACAGGAGATAAGAACCCGGTCCCCTTTTTTAAAACCCGCCACGGCGTCCCCGGTCTCTTCGATGATGCCAACGCCTTCGTGGCCCAGGATACGGCCGGCGGTGACGGCGGGCACGTCCCCTTTCAGGATATGCAGGTCCGTTCCACAGATGGTGGTGTGAACGATCTTAACGATCGCATCGGTGGGTTTTTGTAAAACCGGGCGCGGGGCTTCCGCCCAATCTTTTTTTCCGGGTCCGCGATAGATCAAGGCTTTCATAGGACCTCCTTTGATAAATAAATTATTTAATCCAGCGAAGGCTTTGGCAAGACCCTCTGCGGAATTGCATGGGGCCGGTTCCTTCTCTTAGGGCGCTTCCTCCAAGGGCTGTGGGGGTTTTCTGCGGGCGAGCAATCCGGCTAAGGTGATTTTCACCTCGTGGGTTTGGCCGTCGTCTTGAAGAGGAATGGAAGATTTATCCAGCACCTGCCCATCCAGTTTCAGTTGACCGATACCGTGGGTGTAGGCCCCGGGGTTTTCAACAATGATCCGATAGGTCGATGACTTGTATCGGTAGGTGATCCGGTAGGAGGGCCAGTGCGGGGAGATTTGCGGATTTAAAAACAATTCCTCTCCCCGCACCTGGAATCCGAGAATGAACTCCAAGGCCGCCCGGTACATCCACCCGGCAGAGCCCGTGTACCAGCTCCAGCCCCCACGCCCGGCCAATTCCCCTTGCGAATACACATCCCCCGCCACAGCGTAGGGTTCAATCTTATAGCGCTCCCGCTCCTCCGCGTTCAAACTGTGGCGGATGGGATTGATCAAGCCAAAAAATTCCACCGCTTTTTGCCCTTCTCCTAAAAGAGCAAAGGCAATCACACACCAGGCGGCGGCGTGAGTGTATTGCCCGCCGTTTTCACGCACGCCGGGCAGATAGCCTTTGATATAGCCCGGATCCTTCGGGGTTTTGTCAAAGGGCGGGGTGAAGAGCAGAAGGAGCTTGTTTTTGCGGTCCACTAAAAGGCTCTCCAAGGCCTGTAGGGCATGGCGGCTGCGCGCGGGATCCCCCAAACCGGAAATCACCGCCCAGGTCTGCGCCAAGGAATCGATCCGGCACTCGCTATTGCTGGCGGAGCCCAAGGGCGTGCCATCGTCATAGAAGGCGCGGCGGTACCAATCCCCATCCCACCCATGAAGTTCCAAGGCCGCTTTAAGATTTTTCACGTGCTCGGCCCAGGCGTCGGCGCGGGCGGTCTCATTGCGGCTCACGGCCAAAGGAAGGAAGGCCTGCAAGTTGATTGCAAGAAACCATCCCATCCAGACGCTCTCGCCGCGGCCGTCTTTCCCGACCCGGTTCATGCCGTCATTCCAGTCGCCGGAGCCCATCAGGGGAAGCCCATGAACGCCCACCTTCAGGCTGCGATCCAGGGCACGGGCGCAGTGTTCATACAAAGAGGCCGCCTGCAGGGACACCGCTGGGGTGAAGTAGGCATCCTCTTTGTCGGGCGGGAGCGCGGGGCCTTCCAAAAACGGCACCTCTTCCTCGAGCACGGAGCTGTCATGGGTGACCTCCAGATAGAAGTGCACGACAAAGGGCAGCCACAAAAGGTCATCCGAGAAATGCGTCCGCACACCCCGGCCGCTGGGAGGATGCCACCAGTGTTGCACATCCCCTTCGACAAACTGCCGGCGCGCGGCCCGCAGAATCTGCTCCCGCACCAATTCAGGAGCGGCATGGATCAAAGCCATGGAATCCTGCAGTTGATCGCGAAAGCCGTAGGCGCCCCCGGCTTGGTAAAAAGCCGAGCGCGCCCAGAAGCGGCAGCTGAGGTTCTGATACAGGAGCCAGCGGTTGAGCAGGAGATTCAGGGCCGTATCCGGGGTGTCGACTTGAATCTTCTCCAAACGCTCCTGCCAGAAATCCTGGATTTCCTTAAAGAGGCCTCCGATGTCGAGGTCGCCCAACTCGATCAAGGCATTGCGGGCGGCTTCGCGGCTTTCAGCTTGCCCCAGAACAAACACCAGCTCCGCCGTTTTCCCGGGGTCCACGCTCAGGGTCGTCTGAAAAGCCCCGCAGGGGTCCAAAGCCGCGCCGACATGGTTTGAAAGCGGGGTTCCCCGCACCACGCCCGCCGGAGCGCTCAAAGTGCAGTTGCGCCCGATAAACTCCCGCCGATCGCCGCTCACGGATTGGTGAAGGGTGAGAAAACCCGCAAACGCCACCCGGTGGCCAAACTCCGAGCTTCTTACATTGGTGGCAAAGATCGCTCCCGTGGCCTCGTCGATTTCCGTGATCGTCTGCGGCGCCATCACCGGGCGGGAGAATCCTAAGACCCACTCGACGTAAGCGTAGACAGAGAGGGTTCTTGCCTGGGTGGAGAGGTTTTCAAGGCGTAAGCGCGAGACCTTCACGGCGCGGTTCAGAGGGACGAACTGGGTGAGTTCACTGTGCACACCGTGAGAGGCATGCTCAAAGCGGCTGTAACCCTGACCGTGGCGGGCGATGTAGGTGGCCTCTTCCAGGCGGATGGGCTGGGCCGTCGGGCTCCAGATGCACTCGGAGGCATGGTCATAAAAATAAAAGGCCTCGCCGCTGGGGTCAGAGACCGGATCATTGGACCAGGGGGTGAGTTGGTTTTCGCGGCTATTTAAAGACCAGGTGTAACCTGAGCCCCGTTCGGACACCAAAAAGCCAAAGGACCCGTTCGAAATCACATTCACCCACGGCGCCGGCGTATTGTCGCGGGAGTTTTTTAAAACAATCACATACTCGCGGCCATCGGGGGTGAAGCCACCTAGCCCGTTGAAAAACTCCAACTCCGGCAGCGGCAGGGGCGGGGCGGAGTGAAAGCGGTGGACTTGGGTGACGGCCACAGGCGGACTGGAAGGATGAAGCATGCGGCTCACCTGGTCCGACAAGCTGGATTGCGCCGCCGTGAACACCGCCCGGGCTTCGCTATAGACGGCGATGAGTTCTTCCCGCGAAAGAATATCCTCCCGCAAAAGAAAAACCTTGCCCCGGGACTGGTGCAGTTCCGGCGGCGGGGCCGGGGTGTTGATATGGATCATGGAGGCTAAAAGATCCTGCAGTTCCTGACTGTAGGAGGCTTCGCGGGAGTTCATAATGACCAGATCCACGACGAAGTTTTTAAAGGCAAAGTACTCCTGGGCCTTGAGCAGCTGGCGCACGACCGCGCGATCCTCCCAATCCTCAATCCGCACCACGACAATGGGATCGTCCCCGGAGATGCCCAGGGCCCAGAGTTGCGTGAGGTCCCGGACGTTGCGTTTCAGGACGACCCCCGAGGGACGAAGGGACGCATCCAGGTAGAGCAAGCGACTGGCCAGACGCTGAAACAAGTGCGCCTCTTCGGGTTCGATGTTCAGGTAGTGCATCTTGACCTGGGCCTGGCTCCACGCCAGCGCGGAGATGCGCTCCAGAATCTGCATCTCATGAAAGCTCTCGGCCATCTGAAGAATTTCATCCTTGGACTGGGCAATGCCCGTGGAAAAACACAGGACCGCAGAGACCCCCGGATCCAGCCGCACGCGCGTGCGCAGGCTAAAAACCGGATCCAGCACCGAGCCCAGGGTGTTGGACAAAGTCCCGTCCTCAAAAAGGGCGTGGGGCCGGCGGTTGTCCCGGCCGCGCCCTAAAAAGCGCTGGCGGTCGGTTTCATACTCCGTGGAGGCGCTTTGCACGCCGCTGACACAGAGGGAGTGAATCGCCCAATACACGGGATCGGTGTCGGAGCGGGGACGCCGGTGCGCGAGCAAGGCCTCAAACTCCCTGAGGTACTCCGTCTGAATAAATAAATTGGAAAAGGCCGGATGCGCGGCATCCGCTCCCGGCGTATTTAAGACAATCTCGCTATAGGACGTGACTTCAATTTCCCGCACGTCCTTGCCCTGATTGGTCAGAACGATCCTTCGCACTTCCGCCTGGGATTCGGGGGAGACAAACACCTCCAGATGGGAGTGGATGTCCTCCTCTTCTCTTTCAAAGTGCACGCGGTCCTCACTGAAGGTGACTTCATAACGGTCCGCCGGGATGCCCAGGGGTTGGTAGGTCGGGGACCAGATGTGCTGACGGGCGACGTCGCGGAAATACAAATAGGTCCCCCAGCGGTCCTGGGTGGCGTCCTCCCGCCAGCGGGTCACGGCCAGGTTTTGGTAGCGGCTGTAGCCGGACCCTGCGGCGGTCATCATCACGGTGTAGCGGCCGTTGGAGAGAAGCTGGGTGCGCAGGGTGGGGCGATTGACGGCATGGTATAAGCGGGCGGCACTGGAGAGGTCTTCGCGGATCAGGCCAAAGTGCGGAGGCTCCGTGGTGGGGATCACCCCTGCCGTGCGAGGCAGGCGCTCTTGTAACAGGATTTCCGTGGCCTGAACCAAGGGTTCGGCATGAAAAAAGCGGCAAAAGATATTTTCCATGAACAGATTCGCCAAGGACACTAGCGACATCCCCTGGTGATGGGCCATATAGGTCTTCACCACGGCGAAGGGCTCGTTGGCCGGAAGCCGTGAGGAGGTGAAGTCCACGGCTTCATAATACCCGTAAAGGCCCGCAGCGCCGAGGTCCGCCAGTTTTTTCAGATTTTCCGCCGCCAGCGAAGGCTCGTACATTGCCGCTAAGAGGCTTGCGTAGGGAGCCACGACAAGGTTCATTCCCTGTCCGCGTTTCAGTGACAGATCCGGAACGCCGAAGTTTGAGTACTGATAGGTCAGATGGCGGTCGCGTTTGTTGTAGGCTGATTCGGAAATGCCCCAGGGGACGTCCCTTTCCCGGGCATACTGGACCTGGCGCTCAATGACCAGGTCACAGGTGCGTTTGATGAGCCCTCCTTCCGGGGTGTTCATCACCAACGAGGGCATGAGGTACTCAAACATGGAGCCCGACCAAGAGACCAAGGCGGCGCCGTTTTCAACTTGGGTCAGGCTTCGTCCTAAAGAAAACCAGTGGGAGACCGGAACATCGCCCTTGGCGATGGCGATAAAACTGAGGACCCGGGACTCCGAAGCCAGAAGATCATAATAGCTGGGATCAAGGGTGTTCTCGCTCACGCGCAGGCCGATGGAAAAGAGCTTCCGGCTTTTATCAAAAAGAAGGGAAAAATCCATATCGCTGAAGAGCTGGTAGGCGAGGGCCTGGGCGGAGCGGGCGGTGTCGATGCATTCCCGGGCGTGGGAGCGGGTGGCCTCCAGACACAGGATCAGGTCCGCGACCCTTTGCCGGGCGGCTTCGGGAAGGGAGGCCCCGCTCAGGCCCCGCGCTTTTTCTAAAAGCACTTCCATGCGGGCGGGGAGCTTTTCCAGACTCACGCTCTCGCCCAGGCGTTGTTGCAGTTCGCGCCAGAGGTTTTGCGCTTCTGGCGCGAGCCCCTCTGCAAGGTCCATGCGGGTGTACTTCAGCCATGGCATCAAAGAGCGAAAATCCAGGCTGAGATTGGCGACATCCTCCTGCAGAACCCCGGCCCAGCGCCGCACTTCGAGATTGTCGGCAGTGTCGGGAAAATACGCGTGCACCTGCTCTTTGAGCAAGGAGGCCGTGTCCATGAGGGCCTGCCAGAAGCTGGCTTCCTCGGCTTGTCCCAGGACGGGGGTGCGGATTTTTTCAAAAATCTGCAAGGTGGCGCGGATCTCTTCTTCTTTGTCCTGCGGGGGGGAAGGGGAGCGGGAGGGGAGACGGTCCTTCAGCGCCTGGGCCAGGAGTTGAAAACTGTCTTCGAGACCGCGCGCCCAGGACGCCACGTCCAGTTCCTCCTGCAGGAGGGTTTGAATTCCCTGGGCCACGGCGATCAGGTGGCCGGCCAGATTGCCGTTGTCGACCGAGGAGATGTACTTGGGATCCAAAGCGCGCGGCGTGGTGGTCTCGTACCAATTGAAAAAATGCCCTTCATGCTTTGGCAGCGCCTGCAGGCTCTCTAAAGTGCGTGAGAGGCGGTGGAGTGCCTCCTGCCGGCTGATCCAGCCAAAGTTTCGCGCGGCCAGCACGGCGAGCAGGTAGAGCCCGAAGTTCGTGGGCGAGCTGCGATGGGCAATGACGGGCTCCGGCTCCAACTGAAAATTGTCTGGAGGCAAAGAGTGGTCCTCGGCTCCGACAAAGCTTGCAAAGAAAAGCCAGATCCTGCGGGCCGTAAGATGAAGCAGGTCCCGTTCCGGCGGCGAGAGAGGGCGCAGGGCCTTTTCCTCCCGTGGACGGCTGATTTGATAGGCGTACGCCGGGGACCCCATCCACAGCACAAAAAGAAGGCCAAGGAGCCACGGCGAGGGCGAGGCAAAAAAAATCAGGGCCCCCGCAGCGACAGTCACCAGCAGAAGAGCCCCGCGCATCCCGATAAAAAACGCCCCGACATCGAGCCGGGCCGCCGCCTTTAACTGCGCGGCGGTGGTCCACTCCAGAAGATGACGATGGCTGATAAACATGCGGTAGAGCGCGCGCAGGAGGGCATCCATCGCAATCCAGGCATGAAAAGGCAAAAGCAGGAAACTCATGGCCGTGTGCTGAAACCCCAAGGAGAGGTCCGTCAAGGCAAAGCGCCAGCGGTCCTGCCAGGCGATGTGGGCTTTTCGGCTCGCGATATCCGCGAAGAAATTGATCAGGACCGAAATCCCCTGGCTGAGCAGGACAAAAACCAGCCAGAGGGCAAAGACCTCCGCCGGTGCCCCCAGGGCCAGGATCAACAGAAAAAAAGCCGCCGGCGCCAGAAGGGAGCGGCGGAGATTGTCGAGCATTTTCCAGCGCCCGAGCACGGAAATGGCCCCTCGCTCCCTGCCGAAAATCCAGGGCAGCAGCTGCCAGTCGCCACGGATCCAGCGGTGGCTGCGCAGGGCCGCGACGCCGGCATGGGAGGGAAACTCCTCAAAAAATTCCACGTCGCTTAAAAAAGCGCAGCGCGCGAGATTGCCTTCAAAAAGGTCGTGGCTCAGGATGGAATTCTCAGGGATGCGATCCTTCAGGGCCTTTTCAAAAATCCTCAAGTCATAGATGCCTTTGCCGGTGTAACTGCCTTCATTGAAGAGGTCCTGGTAAACGTCGGAGACCGCAGTGGCATAGGGATCAACGCCGCTGGGGCCGGAGGACAGCCGTTGAAACACCGTGCCCTCGTGCAAGGTCGGCAGGGTGGGGGTGAGGCGGGGCTGCAAAATCCCGTAGCCTTCGCTGACTCTGCCGAGTTTGGCGTCAAAACAGGCGTGGTTTAGAGGATGGGCCAAGGTTCCCACAAGCTGGGCCACGCAGGACTTGGGGATTTTTGTATCCGCATCCAGAGTGATCACGTAGCGGACGCCCGGGGGGACCTCCAGGGCTTTTCCCGGCAGGGGAACATGGCTTGTGGGTTTTTCCCCCAGGAGCAGTTGATTGAATTCATGGAGCTTGCCGCGTTTTCTCTCCCAGGCGATCCACTTTCCTTCCTGCGGGTTGTAGAGACGGCGCCGGTGAAAAAGATAAAAGCGCGGGAACCCGTCGGGGGCGGGGGGATGCTTGCGGTTCAACAGGTCCAGTTTGTCGGTGGCGTACTGGAGCAGGGGAAGATCCCCGGGCAGGCTTTCGCGGGTGGCATCGACCCAGTCCGTGAGCAGGGCAAAGTGGATATGGCCCTCCGGATTGGATAAGTAATGGATTTCGAGTTGTTCCAACAAGGCATCGGTCTCTTCGTTGCGGGTCAAAAAACTCGGCACGACGACAAAGGTTTTGTATTTTTCGGGAATGCCTTTTTCCAGATCCAGGCGGGGAAGATGCTGAGGCCCCAAGAGGGCGACGGTGAAGCGGTTGACGAGATGGAGGGCGATCTCGGAGGCCGGTAAAAGTCCGAGAACTAAAAAAGCCAGCACCAACCCGTGGGGTAAAGGTTTTTCCGACAGCGAGGCCATGGGCACGGCCAGGGCCGCCAGAGTGAAAAAGAGGACACTTCCGAGGTAGAGTTCCGTGTTGTTGCAAAGATAACTTCGGCTCAAGGCTTCGCTGAGCTTGGGGCGAAACTGAATGTCCTGTTCAAAAATCGGCCGGCCCCTGGAGATCAGATAATAACCGAGTTCGGCGTAGCGAGGGGGGCTTGTCGGGTCGGCACCGGCCGCCAAAGAGACCAATTTTTCGGCCACCTCCACCTGAGAGAAGGGACAGTGACGGGCTAGATGCTCCAGGCTGTGGCGGTAGCGGTCCCGGGTGGCAAAGTCCAATTGCGGATAGAAGGGGTTTTGCCGCAAAATTCCGTCCACGACGCTGATATCTTCGACGAAATCCCGCCAATTGTAGGCCGAAATAAGACGGGAGCTATTGATGATATTGCGGGCGGTGGCATTGGCCGCGGTTTGACTGTTGTGCTCAAGGCTCACCACGGAATCCGCCGAGAGTTGTTCCTGCTGCAGGCGCCGGTCGAGCCATTGCAAAATGGGTTCGACGTCGGATTCCTGAAAACGCAGGCGTTGCAGCAATTGCACCGCAAGCCACACCGTAAAAGGGGTCTTTTCGAGTTCCTCAATGAGGGCCTCGACGGGGCGGCGGGACTCCGGGCTCAGGCCCAGAATTTCATTGGCGATATCATCCGCTTTTTTGCGCGCTCTTTGCGATTCCACGATTTTAACGGCCAGGCGTCGCAGATTCTCCATCAACACCAGGCGCAGGGTGATGGGCACCGCCCAGAGTTCGCCGATGGTGAGGGGGCGGACTTTCTGATAGGCCTGAAGAAAGCGTTTTAAGGAGTCTTCGTCAAAGTGGCTGTCGGTGTGAGCCACGTAAAACCAGGCCAGAGCAAAAACCCGGGGATAGCCCTGCAGGGGGCCCTCCGCCAGCTTGGGAAGTTCCCGGTAGAATTTCGGTGGCAGATGGTCATGGATGTCTTTCAGCTGAGCCCTGACAATGTGAAAATTGTCAATCAACCACTCCGCCGCCGGGGTGATGGCCCTTTGCCCTTCCACGGCAAATATAATCTCCTGGTAGGAGTTTTCCAGAATCTCGCTGTTTTCGGAAACCCGTTCGGAGAGGGTGGGACCCTTGGCCGGCTGTTTCTGCAAACGATGGCTGCGGGCCAGGGCGGCCGCCTGGCTTTCCAAGCGCGGAGTGCTGTAGATTTCCGCCCGGATAGGGTCTTCGTCGCTAAAGCGGGCCCGCGGGGGGCGAAAGAGGTTTTTAAGGACATCCGATATTTTTGTCTTCAAAGGCCCTCTCTTTGTCTGAAGCCAAAATGAACCCTTTTACTTTGAATCCATGGCGGAAAGGGGTCAAAGGGGCCTCCAAGGGGATGGTAAAAGACAAGGCAATGTGAAAGAAAGCGCGGACAGGAGTGACGGATTGGGGGCGTTCCCAGGATGAGCCCCGCCAAGAATCCGCATTCATTTGACCTTCGTCCCACTCTTTTTTAAAGTGCAGTCTGAATGGCTTTCGGCAACAGACCCAAAAGGACTCCCTTGGTTAAAGCTCCAAATCTTCTTCGCCTTCTTCTGCTTTTTGCCTGCCTGCCCGCGGGTCTGGCGTGGGCCTTGAAAATCCCAGAGGTCTATCGCGGCGGTCATGAGATTTGCACGTCGCCGCCGCCACCTCGGGAGCACGGCCACTGGTTGAAGGTGCCGGTGTCTTCGGCCGTCCCGCCCTTTTCTCCAGAGACCACGGATCTTTATATTTGGACCAAGAGGCCCTTTGATCCCGCCAAAAAAACCGTGCTGTTTGTCGACGGCGGTCCCGGGGCGACCTCACATAAGTCCTCCTTGGATTTACCGGATTGGAACCTGGTGTTTTTTGATCAACGCGGCAACTCCTGTTCCCGCCCTCCGACGAAGACGCTTTTTCTGGATCCTCGCTTTTATAGTTCTGAGAACACGGTTCGGGATATGGAAGAGATCCGCAAATTTCTCGGCGTGGAGAAGATCTCCGTGTATGGCGTCTCCTATGGCACGGTGCCGGCGCACCTGTATGGGCATTTCTTTCCGGAGCGGGTGCAGGCGGTGGTTTTGGAGGGAGTGATTTTCCGGGGCGGGGAGCCTTTGATTGCGCCTCCCCGGCGGCTTAAAACCTTACAAAAGTTTTTTGATCAGCTGCCGGACAAAATGCAAGCCCGTATTTTGCAACTCTCCCAGCGCTCGGATATGGCTCCCAACTGGTTTTCCAATATCGGCATGATGATGCTTTACTTGGATGATCCCCTGGCGGCGTACCGGCGCTTTCTGGAGGCCAGCGTATGGACGGAGTCTTTAATTGTGCCGCTGGCGAAATCTTTTGAGGTGACCGATCCCGAAGAGACGGAGTTTGGTTTTAGCCACGTGCAGGCGGCGATGCTCAGTTGCCAGGAGCTGGGATTGAGCCTTCCGGGAATGAGTTTTTACGCGGTTTTTGCGGGCCGAAAACTGGTTCCGGAAAAAATCAATCTGAGTCAGAAGTATTACTGCGAATCCCTGGGCTTCCACGAGAACTTTATCCCCGCTCTCTATCAGGCGGCGGAGCGGCCCTCGGTGGTTCCGACAACCTATATTCAAGGCACGATGGACGGGGCCACGGCCGCCTCCGAGGCGGTCTTGCATTTTCACAAAGCCACGACCGGCTTTGCGCAATTGATTCTGGTCGCCCGCGGCGGGCATGCCCCCGCCCATGGACCCCTGGCCTCAGGTTATGAGACCGGGCTTCCCATCCAGCAGCGGCAAGCTCTGATTAGCGCCGCCTTGGCCGGAGAGGTGGTGCCAGAGGCTTTGTTGCGGGACCTGACGGCGAGCACAAAACTGCGCTGGCTGCGGAGAGTCCGGGCCGCCCGGGCCGCCTCCGGAGGAAGGCCGTGATTTTAACCGTGACCTTTAATCCCGCCTTGGACATCAGCGGCACCGTGGATCAATTGATCCCGGATGAAAAATCCTATGTCTTTGATGAGGTCCACACCCCCGGAGGCAACGGCATCAACGCCGCCGTCATCGCTCACGCCCTTCAGGTGCCGGTAATGGCGACAGGGTTTTTAGGAGGCTCCACCGGCGAAGAGATCGCAGACCTTCTGCAGGAGCGGAGGGTGCCCCACGCCTTTGTGCCCATTCAGGGGCAGACCCGCATCAACCTCACCGTGTCCAACCGAGAAAACCACCGCCAGACGCGGTTGAGTTTTCCCGGGCCGCGGATTCGCCCCCAAGAGCGGGAGGCCTTGAAAAAACTCCTTCTACGAAAGTATCCCCGGAAAAGGGTGGTCCTCGGCGGAAGCCTTCCCCCGGGCCTCCCCCCGGCTTACGTGAAGCACCTGGTGCGGCAGCTGCGGCGGGAAAACACCCCTTGTTTTGTCGATATGCCAGGACCCCTTCTCAAGGACGTGCTGTCGGCCCGGCCGTTTTTTATCAAACCCAACCTCACGGAGTTCCAGGACCTCGTCGGAAAAAAGGTGCAAAGCCTTTCCTCGGTTCTGGCATCAGCGCGGGAACTCCAGGCGTGGGTTCCGATGATTTGCGTCTCCTCTGTCGAGGGCGGCGCGCTTTTGCTTCGTGAGGGCGAGGCCTACTTTGGCAAGATTCCACGGGTTCAGGTGCGCTCCACCGTGGGCGCCGGGGATTCCATGGTGGGGGCCATCGCCGCCAAGGACAGTCAGGATCCGGGGAGGCCTTTAGAGGACCTCTTAAGGTGGGGCTTGGCCGCCGCCTGCGCGACCCTCACCGAAAAAGGCATGAAGCTCGGCTCAGCCCGTGCGATTTCAAAATATTACCCCCAGGTGAAAATCCGTAAGCTCGCCTAGTTGCGGGGCTTTGTTCTTGGCCTAGGGGTTGCAAACCCTGAAGCCGTGGGATTGCAAGGGAGGCCCCCCGGCGCTCTGCTCTTTCTGGGTGGCGTCAGGACGGCCTTTCGGTGCCGACTTTCGTTTCCTCTGTCTAGATTTTGATGAGGGTTCTCATGAAGGTGTTTTTACTGGCGGGTCTTTTTAATTTTATGTTTTTTGCACCCCCGGCCTTCGCGCAGAGCCGCTGTGAGGGTGTTTTCACGATCCGTCCGCGTTTTAGCGCCGGGCGGCCTCTGACTTTACAGTCCCTGCAAGAGGAGTTCACGCGTCTTGCGGAGTTTTTTATCACCCATAAAGACCTGCCTGAAGAGGCAAAAACGGATCTTTTGATGGAGCAGAATCTGCGCCAGTCCTTTTTCCGTTTGCAGGCGATGATGAGTATTTTGCGCCCCCAGGCCCCCGATTTTTTTTCGGCCGAGCGGGCTCAGTTTAAAGCCCTTGAGGATGTGATGGGAAAGCTGGATCTGGCCACCTCTTTGCGCGAAACCGCGGAAAAAATCCAGGATCCCGGGCTTGTGTTGAAATTCCGGCAGCAGGAAGAGGCCGCGCGCGGCGCTTTGCGCGAAGCTTTTCTGCGCTCTGGTTTGTGGACTCAGCCGGAAGCCACGTTGAGACAATGGCAGGCGGATTTTGCAAACAAGGGCCATTGGAAAGATGGCAAAAAAGAACGCCGGTTCTTGTTCTCTTCCTTGCGGGACTACGTCCGGGACTTGCAACGGGACCTAAAGACAACAAGATACGATGACCCCTTTATTGAAAAGGGCCTTCACGAACTGCGCCGACGTTTGCGTTGGGTCCTCATCCAAGTGACCTCTTTGGAGGGCCTGGTGACCTACCGTCAGGAAAAGGACCAAGACCTTCCCGGCAAGGTGCGGAAGTGGTTTGACGAACTCAGCGCGCAAAATCCCGGCCTTCTTCGTTCAAAGTACATGCGTATCGGTGAGGCGCGGACGCCCTACCCTCTGAGAATCCCCTTTCATGAATTTGCCATTCTCAATGAACTTGTGATCGAGATCGGGCATTCCAAAGATGCCGCCGAAAAGCAAATTTACTTTCGCGAGGCCCTGGAAGAGCTTGGATATAGCACCGAGCAAAAAGCGCAGGTGACCGGAAAACTCAATCAGTTTTTGCAGGCGCCCGCGGTGGATCACCAAGCGATTGCCCGGGACCTGCAATCCCGCCTGCTTCAGACGAAACTCCTGCAGAGATACGCGGAAAATCTCGAGAAGATGAACCCGGATTTAAAATAAGGCCCTTCCGTCTTTTGTTCCTAAAAGTGTTTTGGCCAAAGTCCCCAGAGTTTTAACTGCCGCGTCCACCTCAGGTCCCCACAGGCGCCCGCCATTCAGACGGACGTAGTTCCGGTATTGACCGTTGGCGGAAAAGATCACCCCGGGCGCCACGCCGATTTTTTTGGCTGTGGCCAGGTGGGAGAACTTCACGGAGTCGAATTTCTTGGGAAGCTCCAGCCACAGCATAAAACCCCCCTGAGGTTGGGTGAGTCTTGTCTCCTCCGGGAAGTGTTTCAGGACGGAGTGGGTGAGTTTATGGATTTGGGCCTGCAGCACGGGACGCAGTTTTCGCAGATGACGTTCGTAGGCGCCGCTGGCAAGAAACTCGCTGATCACCAGCTGTTGCAGGCGGTTGGCCCCAGAGGTGCTGCTCAGTTGCAGGCGGCAAAACTCTTTGCCATAGGGGCCGGGCAGGGCCCAGCCGATGCGGGCGCCGGGCGAGAGGGTCTTTGAAAACGAAGAACAGGACAGCACTAATCCTTCCTCATCATAAGCCCTTAAAAGTTTTGGCCGGAGGCCCGAAAAATCCAAGTCCCCATAAATATCATCTTCAATCACGGGCACGCCATGGCGGCTAAAAATTCGCACCAGTTCGCGCTTGTGGGCCTCCGGCATCAGGGATCCCAGAGGATTATTAAAATTCGGTGTTAACACCGCCGCCTTGATTTTATACCGCGAAAGAAGGCGTTTGATCTCATCGGGATCCACCCCGGTGCGCGCCTGGGCGGGCACCTCGATGACTTTATAACCGAGGCCGGCGATGGCTTGCAGGACGCCAAAATAACTGGGGGATTCAATCAGGACTGTGTCCCCCGGTTTTAGGAGCACCCGCAGGGACAGGGAAAGGGCTTCCAGGGCGCCATTAGTGATCACCACCTCTGCAGCAGAAATCTTGTGCCCCGTGCGCGCCAGGCGTTTGGCGATTTGTTGGCGAAGGGCCGGGTGGCCAGGAGAAAACTCGTACCGCGCATTGATCTCCGGTGAGGGACGAAGCAGGGACCGGGTGAGTCTTGCCAGGGCTTCGTTGGGGTAGAGTTCAGGCGAGAGGCAGCCGGCCCCCAGTTGGATGGATTTCTCGTCAGCGGCGCCCTCATAAAGTCTTGAAACCAGATCCGGGATCAGAACGGGGGCGGGGGTGCCTTGCACCTCGGTCTCGGGGCGGACCTCCTCAGTCACCACGGGGCGCGCCACAAAGAACCCCGATTGCGGGCGGGATTCAATCAAGCCCCGGCGTTCAAGCAGAAGATACGCCTGAAGGATGGTATTCACGCTCACCTTAAAGAGCTGGCTTTGTCGGCGGAGGGAGACGATTTTCTCCCCGGTCTGCAAAATGCCCCGGCGGATTTGGGATTCGATATTCTCGGCGATGGTCTCATAAAGAGTCTGTCCTTTTGGCGTCATGGCTCCACTTTAGCGCACTTTGCCGGAAAAGCAAAACTGTACCCATCGAAAATCCATAAAACTGAAACTGTATCCATCATGGGAAATGCCTTAAGCTGGAATTCAGGAGGGTCCCTATGGCGGAGAAAAAATTAGTCCATTTGCAAAAAGGCGGGATTCTCAGTGTTTCCGGCGGTCCCTTCGCCGTTCTTTGCGTGAGCGGTTCTCTGTGGCTGACCATGGACGGGGAGGCGCGGGATCTTGTGTTGGAGGCGGGGGAGTCCCACTGTAGACCCCGGATCCAAGGAAAGCTGGTGCTGGAAGCCCTGCAAGAGGCAAGGCTCCTGGTGGAGGAGACCGTCGCTAAAAAAACTTCATCAGATTTTCGTACGTGGGCAGATCAATCTGATTGGTGGGAATCAAACCCCAGGCATAAATGTAGACCAGGGGGATGATCACCGTGCAAAAAAGAAGACGGGCTGCTTTGCTGTGAGTGAGGGCATCAAAGGCGAGAATCCAGGTGAAGGGGGCGAGAACCAGGTAATAACGGCTGAGATCCTCATGAAAAATAAAAAGCGTTAAGATGTACGGAATGAGAGTCACGGCAAAAGGCAGCCACAGTCGCTTTACGGCCAGAAGCACCAAGCCCAGCCCGTGCAGGAGGTACAAAAGAAGATAAAACTCTGCCGTCTGGCTATTTCCGGTAAAAGCGTAGGCCTTGAGGATTTCAAAGGGGAAGCGCGAGAGAAGCTTTTGATTCCAACTCCAATAAGCAAAAAAATCACCATACTGGAAATAATAAAACGTGAACACCAGCAATAACGGAACAGGGATAAGGTTCAGGGCTAGGATTTTTTTCCAGTGAGTTTTTATCTTCTGCCAAGGTCCCTCCCACATCCGCGTTTGCAGGAGTAAGTACAAAGCCAGGGAGGGCATCAGCAGGATTCCGGTGATGCGGGTGCAGGCGGCCAGGGACGCTAATACGCAAGCCCAAAACCATTTCTCGCGGTAGACCATCAGGAGGGTGCCGGCGGTGAGGGCCAAGAATAAGGGCTCGGTTGCACCGACGTGACGGTAGATTAAAAACCGCGCCGGCAGAAAGAGCACAAAGACACAGCTCCAAAAAGGAGACAGGACCCAGCCGGTGGTTTTCAGGAGAGAATAAAAAACCCAGACAAAAGCCAACGTGCTCAAAATCGTGGCCAACAGGAGGCCGCTTTCGTAGCCGCCAAAAGCCGATAGGGCCCGCACCAAAAGGGGATATGCGGGTAAATGGCAGGCAAAGTAGGCGGGCGAGGGCGTGTACCAGGAGAGGGGATGGTTCTCCGGGATCTCGTAGAGAGTTTTTGCCACATACATGTAATTGGGGCCATCCCAGTAGCGGGTCAATGCCGTGAGCGAGGGAAAAAAGAAGGCGGTGAACACCAGGCTGGACAAAAGAACCAGGACCAGGAGTCCTGGCAACTCGTATTTTTTCAAAGTCACTGCTGAAATCATAAGAAAATTATATTGAGGTCATCACTCTGGCCGCAACAGAATGTTCAAAAGAGCCCCTCTTCAAGGACGAAAGCCCAACTGCGAGGGAGAAGTTGGCGACGGAGTCCGTGGCGAAGGTTTTGAGCCTGCGATGTGTGCTTCAACAAGAGGTGTGAAATATTATTTTATTTAAGAAAAAGATTTTATAGAGTTTTTTACTCCAATGGGGGTAGGGACTATGAAGAAGGTGACATCAACTTTTCTTTTTATCTTTTTCTCATTTATCAGCCTTGCTGGCTACGCGCAGAGTTTTATGGAGTTCATTGTGGTTGGCAAAGCGTGGCCGGAACACAAATGGGGCCATCTTTCTTTGCGGATCAAAGACCCCGTCCGGGACGAAATTTATGATTTCGGCCGCTATGGCGAGATGTGGGGGCCTTTGAACAGCGAAGGGGAACCCATTTTACGGGTCTGGACGAAGGCCAATAAGTCCCATTTACGATATCAAAAAAGGGGTGATCCCAAGATTGAGGTGGTGAATATTCCGACCAGCGAGGCGCAGAGTCAGGCGGCCTTCGCTTATTTCGATCACCTCCGCCAGGGCGCCAAAGCCGATGCCGTGAGACCCTACCTGACGGAGTACAAACTGAGAGGGCCCAGCTTTCACGTCGTGAACCACAATTGTGTGACGGTGGCCATGGGCGCCTTCTATACCGCTTTCCCCGAATTGGAGAAGCGGGGCCCGCGCTATGCGCGGGGCGATGGCTTGTATTTCTGGGCTCGGGCAAAAACCAACAATGTTTCCTATAACAAACGCGAAGACCGCTGGAACCATCTATGGTGGCCGCAAGATGTGTTGGATTTTCTCGAGGCCGAGGTCGTCTCCCACAAACGCGGCGCCGTGGCTCGGTATTGATCGGCCGATCCCAGAACGTCCGTCGCGATGTAATAGATCCTACGAAACGGCTGTGTCTTCAGTTTCTGTTTCACATTGTGACTTCAAAAATCATTGAAGATAAAAATGCATCCATCTATCCAGCCATCAGGGAGAGGCAATAAGCAATAGAAGTAATATATAAGACCCCTAAAAAACCTGAAATCTCCTTAAAAATCACGCCCTTAATGGAAAACTTATTGACCCCTTTTTCCTATGGAATTATATTGCCCCAAGTTTATGAAAACTCAAGCCTCCTTTTTTGATTACCACAAAACCAAAGACATCCAACGCCAGTACGGACGCACTTGGCATGGCGGGGCTGAAAGTAAAGGTCACCGGAAAAATTACCGTCCCCTCGCGGAAAGAAAATGGATTCACTTGGTGCTAAAATCCCATAAAGCAAAGGGCTCGTGGAGTTTTCTCACTCCTCAAAATCAAGCTCTGATTCAGAAGGTCCTCACGGAAAGAGCCAAGAAATGGGGTGTGCAGATTGCAGAGATCGTGAACGTGGGAAACCATTTGCATCTCAAATGCCGTTTCAAATACCGCGAGGGCTTTCAGAACTTCCTGCGCTCGGTGACCTCTCTCATCGCCCGCGGCATCACCCAGAGTCGTCGGGGAGTGAAGGTCGGTAAATTCTGGCAAGGGCTGGCCTTCACGCGGGTATTAAAAACATCCTTTGAAGAGCTGCAGCTAAAGGGTTACTTTAAAGCGAATCTCCGCGAGGCCCAAAAAGGCCCCAAAGCCCGAGAAGAGTTTTTGGATAAATTCAATGCCTGGGTCCATCGCCTGAGATATGCCAGCACCGCTTAGAAAGCTCGACTCAAGTCCCGTAAAAATCTTAAACGATTCATAACTTTAACTGATTTTACCGATACTCTGGGAAGAGCGACCCTCCCTTTTAAAAGGAGAACCTACCCTATGCGTTTTTTCATATGTGGACTCACCCTTGCGCTGTTAACCGTCTCGGCCCGGGCCCAGGAGTTTGTATCAGAGGAAGCCGTGGCCGACCGACCTCTGACTACGAGTTCTTTTGACAGCATCACCAAACTTCTTTATGCGGGGAAAATGTCGCCGCACATGAAGTGTGACCTTAAAGTTCGCACCCTCAAAGAAGAGCGCACGTTCTCTGACGGCAAAAAGCTCGTGGAGGTTCTTGAAGTCGTCTATTATCCCCGCGGCATCTATGCGGACACCCAAGTGAAGGTGGTGATCCCCGCACAGATTGCCACCTATGGGACCAAATATGTTTCCAATCAATGGAGCGGAGTGGGTGAAGAAGTCAAAATCGAAGCCCATGACAGTTATGATCACTGGCTTCGTTTCATGCATGATGGCAAGGGTCATTTGGTTTTCTTTGGTCTCGGAAACCGCCTTGCGACATATCCCTGTCTGGTGAAGTGATTCTTTAGTCCCCTCTTGGAGCCCCGTGGAGTCAAACCCCGTGGCACATCCCTTGCTGTAGGTCGTAGGGGTGCCAAACTGACCTATGGCAAATTACGAAGGGGGGGACTTCAATGAAATCACTATTCTTTTTTCTCTGTGTTGCAATCACGAGCCAAGCGGGAGCTTGGACCATCAACTTTGGAAATGAAGGACGCGAGGGCCTACAAGGCCAAAACGGTCGTTCGGGTCGCAGTGGCCAGAACGTCCTTATCCAGGCCAACCAACCAGGGCCCCAGTCTTTTTATTTGGGTGGCGAGGACGGCACCGACGCCGGTCCGGGGCAGGATGGGGATTCAGCCTACAACTGCCAACAGCCTCCCTTCGTGGACAATGATCTTGAAGGTGCGGATGGCGGTGATGGCGGGGCCGGTGGCAGCGGCGGCTCCGGCGGCGACGGTGGGGATGCCACCATCTATTACACTGATCTTGCACAGCTGAAACGGATCCTGATCTCCTCGCGGGGAGGCCAAGGGGGCCAAGGGGCCTGGGGCGGCCGCGGAGGCGTGCCCTGCAGTTGTGCCGTTCCTTCGTGGGTGATTCCGCGCTGCCATGAAGTGGCTACTCCTGACGGCAAAAAGCGCACGGTGTGTGAGGACTATGACCGCTACACCTGCGTTGCGGGAGATCGCGGTCGGGATGGCGCTCCGGGGCGTCCTGGCTCGGAGGGCAGTTTAGGCTTTGTGACTTTGATCAAATCAAAAACGCCTCTTTTGCCTGAGGCCCTTTCCCTGCAGGTGTCCCTGCGGCAGTTTGCCTCTAAAAAGAGCATCGACGGGATTCTCAGCGAGAACCTCTTTGCCCGTCAACGCGGCCTTTTGAGTTTGCTGGCCCCAGGCTCGCAAGTTTCAGACTCTTACAGCGAATTTGTCCGCCGTGCCGAAGAAAAAGTGCGCCTGGTCTGGGACTCTAAAAAACTCGCCACCTCCTATGCGGGAACCATTTCCGTGAGCCTCAACGAGGGCGAGGTCAGCTTCAACGTCACCTCCGATGAAGTGCTTCTGACGGAAGAGCGTCTTGAGAACGGAGTTCACACCTTGTACATCCGCGACGCTTATAATCTTTCCGAATTCGCGATCCTCGGGCTGACTCTGGAAGGGCAAAAAACCGGGACCCTGATCCGGGTCAAAGGTGCTTCGCCCCGTCTGGATCTGGTGGAAGACTTTGTCAGCGTGAAGATCTCTTACAAAAGGGTTCTTTTAGGTTACAAAGAAGTGTTTGATGGCCAGGTTCCTGTGGGCGCCTTGCAAAGAGCAGGGACGGATCTTCTGGTGAATGTGGGAAAGATGCGCTTTTCAAGCTCGGATGACATCTGGAACGGCAAGAAAGAAGCGAAGATTGAATTGCAAATCCACCGCCGTATCAAAGGCAGCGACGAGGCCATTGCAAGAAAAGCGGTCTTTTTCACCAAGAAAAAGTAGGGAGAGGGGTTTCTTCCTGGGTGTCGCGGGCGGCAGAGAGTTTGGGCTCTCTGCCGCACGTGCTTTTGGATCTATTCGATAAAATCGCTCGCAAGAACTCTCAGATCAGAGCAGGTCGAGTTAAAACTGATATCCACAATGTAAGTTTTTGACGGCGTTGGAAGGGCGACTCGGGCTGTATTAAAGCAAATCCCCCGGGCGACGATCGAATTGCAAGGGCGTTTTCGGTCTTCCCCGTCCTATGACGAGAGTGTCTTTTTTTCTTCCAAATAGAGATCTTCTTCCACAAAAGTCCCATGCTTTTGATTTTCATCTAAATTTAAAGTGTTCAGACGTAAGAGAAGGCTTGCCTTTGCCCCCAAGAAACCAATAAAAGCGCCACTGACGGAATCCGTTCTTTCATCTCTAGCGCCAGAGGGCCGCTGGAAACGGGTCTGTAATAAAAACTTTAATAAAGGAGAAAAAAATGAAACGTCTTTTTTTGGTGGTGATGTCGCTTGGCTGGATGGTGTCTGCCCAAGCGGGAGAGATGAAATTCACCTGCAAGAACGCCGAGAACTCGGTTGTGATCACGCGGGATAAAATGGTTCTCTTACAGAATGAGGGAGCCACCAAACACACAGATCTTGTTGTGCTCACCAACCAGACTGTGAACACCATGCCCGCGCAAAATCAGGTGCTTGAGTTCGAAAGTGATTTCAGCCACGGAAAAAAAGTCGGCGATCTGCGGATTACAGCCATTTCAGCCCGAAAGCCTTTGGCGGGGGACGAGAGCGGAACATGTCAGGACGGTCACGGGGCTGGCTTTTCAACGGAAGCCTATAAAATCAGGGGGCAACTGTCTTTATTTGGCAAAAAAGCGAAAACCCTCGAGTTGTCTTGTGTCGAGTTCTCTTCTTGGTCCGGGACCTGTGATTAAGATCCCATTGTGAGGATCATAGACGAGGGAAGTCTCGATCCCTCGTCTTTTTATGGTTGTGGCACGCGAATGCCATCTTCAATCGTACTTCCTTTCATGGTTCCCGCCTTTGCTTGAATCACAATGAAAATGAGTTCGTCCGTCTTGGAGCTTCGCCAGGTTCGGGCCCCCTCAGGCGAGACCCTGACCGCGGATCCCTCTTGCACATCAAACCACTCGCCATCAACGCAAAACTCGCCCTTACCCTTAAGAAACAGGTACAGCTCTTCATTTTCGCGGTGTTTGTGCGTAAAGGGCATTGAATTCCCAGAGGGAAGTTTATTGATCGATACTTCCATGCTGGTGAGATCCAAGTTCTCTTTTAGAAATTTCTTGCCTGCGACTTTTTTTGCAAATTTTGGATGTTCAAAAAGATACTGATCTGTATTTACAAAGGGTCCAAAATCGGCACAGGAGAAGTTCGTCCCGGATTTTTTCATAAAAATCTCCATTTTCTTAAAAAGATTTGCTTTCTTAATCTCCGGTGATAGTTTCACAGTGACTTGCAAATTGCAAGTCACTGTGGGGCTCCAGTGCGATCTGTTAGATCTGTTAGTTTGAAACGTTCAATTTGTCCGATTACAGGCCTGCTCGACGCCGTGGGGGATAAATGGACCCTGCTCATCATAAGAGATCTATTTTTAGGAAAACGGCGATATGCGGAGTTCATCAATTCCAAAGAGAAAATACCGACCAATATTCTTGCCGAACGATTGAGGCGCATCGAGGAGTTCGGCCTAGTGACAAAAAGTCCTTACCAAGAGAATCCATTGAGATTTGAATATTCTCTTACGGAAAAGGGCAAAGCATTGGAGCCGATCCTCAATGAAATGGCAAGGTGGGGGCTCCATTATATTAAAGGAACAAAGCTCTTTCCAAGGGTTTTGTCCTGACGGTGAAATCTACTTTCGATATAATGATAGGTGGCCCCTCTGGTCGGCAATGCAGGTTTTTTATTGCCTATTTTTCGAAGGTCTTAGCCGAGAATTGTTGTCGGTGATCCTCCAAGGGTGAGGCACTTAAAACCAATATAGCGAGCTTAGAGGACCCGCCACAGTGACGGTGCTCAGAAGCCTGCGTAAAACCGCACAGGCGGTAGTTTCATAACATTAGTTTTAAATTGTTCGGAACTGCTTTAAGGGTGGAAAGTACATCATCGAAAGTCCCGACATTTTTAATTTGAGATAGGGTTATCTACGCACGTCTTCCCAAGCTTCTGACGTTGCTCCTGCAGGCGCGAGCAGACGGCAGCTACTCGAAGTTTTTAAAGCGTCTGGAGAAGGCGCATGTGTTAATCGTCGACGACCTTGGTGTCTGTGAGTTGAAAGAAAATGACCGTCGGGATTTTTTAGAAATTATTGAGGACCGATACGGTGCTGGTTCAACGATTATTACAACCCAGATACCTATCAAAGACTGGCATACTTACTTCGGTGGAGGAAGAGCGGCGGACTCCATCTGTGACCGTCTTATGCACAACTGCCACCGCATAGAGTTGACAGCCCAATCTGAGTCGCAACGGAAGGCACGAAATGGCTTGACTGTTAAAATCTTAAATGAGAACCCCAAAGCCTAGCGTCGCTACGCTCCGACAGCCGGTCGGAATGGGACCGAAATCACCGGTCGGATTAACCGAAATACGCACCTGAATTATTAATTGCTGAGAAAGGGTCTGAATCAAGCCCGATATATGATGTTCATTAAGGTCAGGTTTTCGATTTGGGGATTCAAGATTTGCATTTGGAGCTTGCGGAGTAAAAGTAAAATGCGGCCAGAAATGGCCGCATTTGTTATCTTCGTATTACAATTTGTTAGCTGTGAACAATGCTAGTCTTTAATAGTAAATTTAACTTCAATGACTTTATAATTATTAATAAGAGCATTCTTCTTGGCCCCTTCAATACAGGCTTCATAGCTCATACGAATTGTCTCACCCGATTTGAATTTAATTGCTTCAGTCTCTGGACTTGAAAGCCTAAATTCACATTGTCCTTTGTTAGGCTGGTCTTCTGCAAAAGCAGACATAGAGGTTAACAGTACGAGTCCTAAGAAAAATGTTTTCATTTTTTCTCCTTTTTAGTTAAGTAATGGTTTCTAACCATTGTTTGTTAATAATAATTTCGTTAATCATCACATATCCCAAAAAAATGTGTTGAGACTCTGTAAAAAATGGACACTCAAAAAATCAGTGTCCAATAATTAGACAGCGCCAAAACAGCATATCAGCTACTTAACAGAGCAAAGTTGATACCTCTCCAAATACTTTTAAATGGAGATGGGCAGTTGATTTTTTTTACGAAGACGCAAATTGGCGTTTTGGAAGGAGCCTCTCCGTTTATTAGAAGGGGGTATTTCATGCCAAGTCCTCAGGAAGCTGCCAGAACCAGCTGGCGGTATTGATGTATTTTGAGTTCAAATAGCCGCATCTTTGCAGGATTTTATTGAGGTATGAGGTCTGATTGGTGTACCCATAGCCAGATCTTCTGAGTACCTTAATTTTGTTGTTTAGACCTTCAGATTTGGCCGTAGTTAGACGCGAATCTATGTAAGCTTCGATGTAGCCGCGATACTTTCTGAAGAGCTTAGCAAGCTTTCTAAATGGCTGAAGTCCTGCCTCGCGCACAAGTCCATACCATAGCAACAAAGACTTTCGAAATTCTATGATGTCCGTCTTATCTAGCATCCGATGGATTATGGGCTTTTGCCGGAGCTTTTCAGTGCCACCAAATTTGTATGGCTTGATGTCGAGTATTCTCGTCATCAAGAAATTGGTCAGATGTGCGATGAGCTCACGCAAAAAACGGGTGTTGAGGTCATCGCTTTTCGAAGTCCACTTCTAGATATTTTTAAATCCCTCGAGAAACAAATCGGCAAAGTGGAGTTTAATTCTTTTTCTGACTATGACCCGATGATTTTACACGCCCCTCAAAATGGTACGCGGGGACTCTACTGGCTTGATTGGAGTCCTAATTTTCACGCGCATCAAAATAGTTCCATTGAATGGCGCGAAAAATCCCGGTGGAAGAATGAAGAGCTTGAAAAGTTTTTCAAAGAAAATATCTTCAAGAGCCCTATGGATTATATGGTTCAAGATTATTTGATGTCGCTAGGGATGCGTGAGGAGTTCTTTGCTTATCCACGTCGAATGGCGGCCGATGGTCCAAACTCTTTACCGGAGCTGAAGGACACTAAAGGCTTGTTAATATTTCGTGAGGACTGGCTTAATATTCTCGCAAGATTCACGGGAGTTTCAATTCTTGAGGCGAACAGGATTCAAAGAGCGATCGCTAATGATGAAAATGCCCTTGAAGTTTCTTTTCTTGAAAAGGTGGATGACTCTGAAGTGAGAAAGCTCCTACTTTCAAGTTGCAAGAGCCTCTATTCAAAGGCTCATTCGGTGAATGACTGGCTTCAGTACAAGCAGACGGCGGTTTTAAAAGGACTTTGGCGGAACGCATATCTCGCGACCCTCGATGCGTGGGAAAAAGAGCATGGTCTCGTTTGGTTTGAGTTTGGCTATAAGCCAAGCCCTCACGAGGTTTATCTAAAGGCCAATTCATAATCGCCGCGCTCGGAGCTTATTTGTGAACGAGCGATAAGAATTCACTGACGAAGTCAAGGGAGAAAAACCTTGGCTTTTTCACGGGCAAGGCTGATCGAGGTCCTTCCAGCGATTGAGTTCGCTTTTGCTGCTGTTGCAATCATCAACCCTTAGATCCCTGTGTTTTATGCCAGCTCGAACCTACTCGTTTTAAGAATTAGAGCCATCCGGTTTTGTTCCGGAATGGTTTCTTTTTACAAAACTCTTTGACCTTGACGTAAGGTCAAACTTTAGGCTTCTTCTTGAGGCTTGAATGAAGAACTGGTTATCCATTGGACAATTTTCAAAAAAAGTTTCTCTTACGGAGCGAACCCTTCGTGTCTATGAAGCCGCAGGGCTGATTAAGGCCCACACGCGAGGTGAAAATAAATATCGCTATTATACGGAGGAGCAAATTGAGGTTGTCCAAAGAATAAAACAGTTCAAATCATTTGGTTTTACATTGAACGAGATAAAGTCCCTTTTAGAAGTGGATATCTCGATGAATCCCGACGGACTGAGGGTTCTTCTTAAGGATCGTCTTGATGGTCTTCAAAAAGAACAGGCCCTATTGTCGTCGGCTGAACAAACGATTCAAAAAATTCTCGCCTCTTTAAAAAATAAAAAACCGGGCTTAGGCCCCCAAGAGAGGAGATTTATTATGAGTCAATTAGAGAAGGTGGCCGTCGTCGTTGCGGGCCTGAGTGGTTTAGAAATCACAGCGCAATATATAAATAAGCATGTGGAGTCCGCAGGTAAAAATATTCCAGTCACTTTATGGGATGGGACCAGTCCACTGCCTGAAATGAAGCCTTACATTGTAGTCATCCCAGAGCATCTCCTGAGCAAAAAGGAAATCGGACAGCTTTCTCCGGATATCGTTGTTATTAAAGAACTGAGTGCTTCCTCCAAAGACCTTCATTCAGCCTATCTTCAACTTTACAAATCAGTTGGTCCCCACATGTCGACAATTCTCAATGCCGATGACAGGGCTGTGATAGAATTTGCCGGCAACGAAACAATTCGAAAAGGAAAGACTTATTACTTTTCTAAAAACTCCGCTATGCAGCCGCAAATCAGCCGTATTGGAGGCGCTGTAAGTCGTGGTGAAACTATTGCCATCTTTGGTATGAATCAGAGTCCGGAAGTTGTGGAAATAAAAATGGGCAGGATCCTTGGCAACATTGAAGAAATGGCCTATCTGGCATCCCTTGTCGCGGTTATGGATTTTGGTTTACGTCCAGAGGATCTTCAAGAATCCAAATAATCTATTCGCCAGACAGCCACAGAACCCCAAGCCTTAATAAATCTCGCGGCCCTTGCAATAGCCATGTGCATGCTATGCACTTCCTGTGCACGGGATGCACATGCCCTCCTAAGCGTCTCCCTTATGAGGCCAAGCCAGCCCCCTTTCCCGGCAGCGGAAAACGTGATGCGGAACCGATACGGTGGTGCGAGGGGAGGGGCTGGAAGATTTTGGGCAAAAAAAACCAGCCTGGGAGCTGGTTTTAAAATTTCGCAACAAGAAAATTTGGAGCGGGAGAAGCTAGGCTGATCGAACTAACCGGAGCCGCTGTATCTCGAAGTTATGCGATTTCCTGGAAAAGACAAGAGCTAGATCTGACTGAGTTGGCAAAATTACATTGGATTGAGAGACGGACCGTAGACGAACTCGTCAAGCATTTTACCGTGGGAAGGACCTTTTTGGTCGCGGAACTGGGGCGGATTAAGGCTAATCCTGACCTTGTGCGTGATGGCGTTGCCCGGCGATTGGTGAAACTTAAGGAGAAGAGATTTTTAGGGAAAGCACGGGTTTAGGTCGGAAGAACCGGGAATGTGGGAGTTTCGATAAGAGAAGACTGTCACGAAACACTGAGGCCTGAACTTTATTGGTTAGGCCTCAGCAAAGAATCAAGTGTTTTATGGAGTTAGCAAGCCTATGCATTTCTGCACAGGCTTTGGATTATAGACAAGGGATTTTATTTAGAAACTTCACGAATCGAACCGGACCTACAATGCATTCGAGGGTAGTTCGTGCTCGCAGGCGCTGAAACCACTAATATTTGCGCCGAGCTTAGAACCAGTTTCAAGATTTGTTATCGCGTACCACCCATTACCTTGGTTAATACACGCAAATTTGACCCCGTTTTCAGGAACAATTTTAGTGCATTCACTGAAGCCAGCAATATTTTCACCCAGCTTTCGAAGCTGAATCATGTCATAGACCGCATACCAACCGTCGCCTTTATTAACACAAGCATAGTCGCGATCCACCGGCGGAAGGACCTTTTGGCATCCAATAAGGCCGCTAATATTTTCGCCGAGCTTTTGATTGGTATCTAAATTGACAACTGCATACCAACCGTCGCCTTGGTTAACACAGCTATAACTAGCTTTGTTTGAAGATCGATATAATACATCAGAGGCTTCTGACAATAATTTCATAAATCTCTGCTGTTTTTGTGGGCTCAAGTAGTTCATGTATCCGTTGCGAACTCCACGCTGAAGATCTCGCATAGTATCCATCGCCAGATCACTGTTGTCGACCGCGGCAGCGGTCACACTTAAAAAGCAGATATAAAGCATCGTTAAAAATCTAAGTTTCATGAAAATCCTCCGGAACAAATTAAAATTTGCTGGATGAATAAAGGTCATCTGAACATCAATCTAATTTGAATAGAATAAAACGCATAGTTCGCCATTCATTTCAATCACACCATTAGTGGATACTTCACCGCCGCCTACTGACGTTTCATCCACTGCAACTAAAATAGGCGATACAGAAATACTTTGGCCCGCTTTTACGTTTTTCATCGAAATAGCGATCGAAGCTGACTTACTAGTAAAAGTTCGGATCTGAACAGCAACTTGAGTTCCGGACTGTGTTTTTAACCCGTGAACCTTACCTGAGTTATCAACTTTGAATTTCATTTCTGAGCGAGATGTTGATTTCGAGCCACAAATTACTTTTAAAGTTGGTGAAGCAAAAGGATTCGAGTTTGGATCTCCATCGTCAACTTGTCCTTGTTCGGGCTCCTGTTGAGCTAGTTCTTTTGCGCGCTCCCTAAGGAATGGATTGTCGGTCGATTCTGATGCAAAGGCAATTCCGCCAATCAAATTCAGAATCCAGATCCCTGTAATAGCAGTGGTTTTTAATGTTTTCATTTTTCTCTCCTTGTTAGTTTACTGTTTATGTTTTGTGTAACGTTTTGAAATATATCGAAAAACCTTTTAATAAAATTAAATAACCGATCGGCCATCTTAAAAAAACGACCCAAGCTCTTTCCGCAAATCTGCGCAGGCAATTTCAATAAGATAAATCTTTTCAAGTGATTGCCTTAGTGAAGGAGCGTTTCCTGTCAAAAGCTCATACACACTGACCCCTAAAATCTCAGCAATTTTTACATAAGGTTCGCCTTTGATGTCTCTTCCGTACTCCCAATCTCTATATGTCGAAGTTGCTACACCTATCTGAGCTGCCATTTCTTTGACGTTCAGAGAGCGTTCTTCTCGCAATCTTTTTAATCGTGTTCCGAAATTATCCATGTATATCTCCTGAAAGTTTTAAAGTTGTAGCTTGTTAGAAACCTTAACTCCACCGACGACTTCTAACGGAGAAAGAGACGGGATATTCACGGCTTAGAGGCTGGGCTGAGGGGCTCTGTATAGAGTTTTGACACCTGGGAAGCCTATTTTGGCTGAATAGCAATCAAATCCATCCTAATGAGCCTAGGCCAGGCCTCAATTTTGTAATTTCAAGAGAGAATGAGAATGCTCTGGATACGCCTATTATTGGTGAGTTTTATTTTTACCTTGGTTTCGCCCGTTTATGCGGCGAATGACTATTCTCATCCAATGATTTTTTCGAGGACCTTATCGGGACCTGGGAAATGCAATTTAATAACCATTCATTCTTACGCTGAAGTTCAGGGCAATATCTATACTCAATCCGGTGTGGGCTGGTTTGTCCTTAGCGACGAAGGCTATCACGTCGTGACTCCGGCACATGTGATCGCGGGTGCAAGCTTGGTCGTTGGCGAATGCCTTGGGTATCTGTTTCCGATGGGGCTAAAGAGTAAATCCGAAACCCTAGATCTTGCTCTATTGACGATACCAGAAGCTTATTCTGCATTAGCCTTTCCAATGATTGCCCTTAAAAATAGAGAAGAGTTTCTTGGCAAAATTACTAATTCCATTGAGCGTGAAATGCTGAGTGATTTGAACCCTGAACACTTCGATGAGCCCTTCGCAAACAAGATGCTGCGACAAAAGAGCAACTATTATAAAGTGCCTTCTGGTAAAGGCGAAAACTCTCTTCAAGAGTACAAAAGCTATGATATTGATCTCATTGGCTTCGCCTACATAAGAAATGAACTTCCTTCCTTGGTCGCTGAGACTCTCGCAATTCGCCCGGGATATAGCGGTGCCCCGTTTTTTATTGAGGTTCCACGAGAACTTCAAAGACCGCAACACTATCTTGTTGGAATGTTAACACGTGCTGAGATTAATGGGTCGAGATCTTTAGGCGTGAGTCTCCCACAGATTTTTGAAGTATTACCATCCATGTTAAATGCAACAAACAATACCATAGATGTGTACACCTATAATATGAAGTTGCCAGTGCGACTCCAGTATAATAACCGTGTTAAAAATAACGTTTTGGAGCGCTCTCAGGAACTCATCTATAATTCTCCTTCTGGAAAATCTGTGACGTATACTGAAATCTGCGATGATACAACGGCAGAATCCTCAGAGTGGGGAAGTCCTATTTCGATTCAGAAATTTGAGGGTAAGTCTTTAAAAGACTTAGGGCTTCAAAAGCTAGAGACGAATCCCCCTAAATTAGATCCAAATCTTTTAAAAAAACTAAAGCAATGGGAACTGAAACTAAAATCAGTTGAGCAAAAATCCGGCGGCGGGGATTATGGTGAAGGTGGCGGAAGTTCTCGCTCCCTCCAAAACAGCAAATTGGCGACTAATGATTCAAGTTCTATGACTGGTGCACAACTAACTTCTTACAAAAGAGAAAAAACTTGTTTGAAAATGGCTATTCGCGATGAACAAGGACACTCCTTGGACTCAATGATCTCTAATGGCAAAATCGTGAAAACGACGAATCTCATGGAAGGATTTAATGCGCTTAGAGTGAAAAGTATTTCATTGGCTGAAAACACTTATAGCGGAGATCTCTGCAAGTCGTATGAACTTATAAGTGCAGATCGTATGGAAGCTTTCTACGAATCTGAAGGCAAAGTCTATGTTTACGGTCGCACTGAAGGCGTCGCAAGAAGCGAAGCAAATAATAAATCTATGAGCAACGGCACCCTTCGATGCCAAAAGAATCAAATTGAAATTAATCTCACCTCCAAAGCTTTGGATTTGAATGTCCTCTTTGAAAACCCGACATCTGCTCACGGTTATGTCAGTCTAAAAAATATGGGTCCTATGTGTACTATTCAGCTAAATGCAAAAAACTACTCTGTCGCAAATCGCTGGAAGCATCAAATTCGGTCCCAGCAGATGGATTTAGACATAAACTTAGGAACTTCAGGCCGTATTTTAACTATTAAGGTATTGCGTATCTCTCCTGAGTGTAGGCCCGATAAGACCCATGGACTATGGCTCGAGGAAATTAACTTTTCAGATCAAGCAACCATCAATATGTCGATCAAGCCAGATACATTTACGGCCTTTAGGCTAAGGAGTTCAAATGAGTCACAGTAAGTACAAAGATGCTGTTACAAATCTCCTTAAAGCAACTCCAGAAGACTCGCTTTCTCATATCCGAAGTCTTCGTGATGATACTTATGTGAGCGCGTCTTCGATTTTAGAACAAAAATTAGTTAGCTTTAGAGTCGCTATTAAAGTCGGAAATGCCACTTTTTTGAATGAAGAGGATTTGTCATTAGATGTTGCAGACTCTAATTTTTTAAAAGCTGAGACCCACTTTGTCCGCGGAATTATTTTAATTCACAAGCAAATATTTGCACAGGCCTCTGATGAACTCTTAAGTGCTGCAAAATTTTATGTATTTGCTGACAACCATGATAAATCTCTTTTAAGTCGTTTTAATGCAATGATGGCCAAATCCAACGGTTCCCTTTTGGGTGAGCAAGAGGAGCTAAATATTTGCAATGCGATTCTCTCTGAGGCGAGAGTAAAGAATGTAGCGAATATTCAAGCGCTATGTCTCAGACAGAAATCTTATATTTACTTTGGTCGCCAAAAGTTTGCAGCCGCTTTGCAAGAAATAAAAGAAGCTCTATCATTGCTTGAGGCCAACGGTCCCATTTCCGATTATCACTTAGCACTTATTCACGCCGCCGATTGCGCGTTAGAGGACGGTAAGACTGAGCAAGCACGTCTTTACTTGGACTACCTTCCCTTAGAGTTAGACTCTCGCCTTGAATTTCCTAAAAATTATATGGATGCTAAAATTTGCAAGACAACTTTAAATCTTTCACTTTTTGAGAATATAAGTTCTCATTGGAAAAGCCGTTATCTGCGATATCAGGCCAGTTTCCAGGAAAAAGAAGATTCGGTTACGAAGTACTTCTGGAGCCAACGAACGGGCTTACTCATGACTGCCAATAAGTCTATTCTAGGAAAGATTAAGTATCAGTCCTTAGAAGCCCAGTTGCTGAATGTATTGATGAAGTCCCCTCGCTCTAAAGAACTGATTTGCGAAGCTCTTTGGCCCGATTTTTCAACATCAGAAAATTTGGACGATCGCTTTTTCGCTCTTAAAACAAGACTCACACAAAAGGTCGGGAACCTTATTCGCTTTGATGGCAAATGCTATTCATTAATAGTGAATGTGGTTAAGATACCTTAGATATCAATTGGCCAAAAACCAAACTTTTTAAGCTGCCGGGCGTTCGTTTGGCCGCTGGCATATGGGTCGAACCCATTTGCTCTAATTCAGGAATGCGGCCTTTTTAATCAGGGTGGTTTTTTGCAGCTTTTAGGGGTTTTTAAGC